>Ga0310345_10000068_pt1 | contig 234760 bp, 223 predicted proteins | sample HC15DNA20500_MG_FD_204667 | JGI IMG/M metagenome (GOLD analysis project Ga0310345, IMG submission 204667) | Marine microbial communities from station ALOHA, North Pacific Subtropical Gyre - HC15-DNA-20-500_MG | ecosystem: Environmental > Aquatic > Marine > Oceanic | place: Pacific Ocean... | reverse complement strand
GCCCTCCCGCTGCCCGAGATTGATCAGAACTAGCAGGCCCCAGACGCTTAACTTGAACGCGTGGGCGAGCGAGCCGCTGCCGATTTCGCTCTGCCACATCTGATAACCCGCGCCGCCGATCACACCGAAGAAGCCGAACCACACGATCACGGCGAGGCCTGCGCCGAGTTTCGCGGTGCCTTTCGCCGCCTCGAAGCCAGCGGAATCCGCGCCGCGGGCCTGCCACAGCTTCCATGCACCCCACAGGCAGATGACGCCCGTGGCGATCTCGAACAGGAAGATCACCCAGGCCATCGCCCAGACGGCAGGTCCGCCAATCGCGGGCAGGATATTGGCGACGAAGACGGCGTTGTTGTCGAGCCCCAGCACATAGCCGACCGCGCCGTAGGCCTGTTCGAGATTCATGATATTGTGAATGACGTAAAGCAGCGCCATCGCGCCCAATGCCGCGACGAAGGCGGTTTTCAGATAGCGGTCGATCATCACTTTTCCCCCAGAGTGGCGATGCGACCGCGCGGCACTTTTCCCCGCGCCATTGCTGGGGCATAGCCTGCCGCATGGGAATCGAGCAAACCGCGCCTGTGGACATTACCGAAGCCGACGCCGCCAACGAGTTGATGCGGTTGGCGAAGCAGATTGCGCATCACGACCGGCTCTACCACGCCGATGACGCGCCTGAGATCACCGACCCGGAATACGACGCGCTGGTGCGGCGCAATGCGGCGCTGGAGGAGGCGTTCCCGCATCTCGTGCGCGAGGATTCGCCGAGCCGGAAGGTCGGCCACGCCATCGCCGCCTCGCCCCTGAGCAAGGTGACGCACGAGGTTCGCATGATGAGCCTCGACAACGCCTTCAACGCCGAGGAGGTAGAGGAATGGGTGGCGCGTGTGCGGCGGTTCCTCTCGCTGGCGGAAGACGATCCGGTCGCATTCACCGCTGAGGACAAGATCGACGGCCTGTCCTGCTCGCTGCGCTACGAAAAGGGTGTGCTGGTGCGCGCGGCGACGCGCGGGGATGGGCAGGTGGGCGAGGATGTGACCCCGAATGTCGCGCACATCTCCGATATTCCGCAACAATTGGACGGCGAAGCACCCGAGGTCTTCGAGATTCGTGGCGAGGTCTATATGGCGCGCGCCGATTTCATCGCTCTCAACGAGCGGTTGATGGAAGATGCACGCGCGGCGGCGGAGGAAAAGGGCGAGGAATTCGATCCGGCCAAGGTCCGCCAGTTCGCCAATCCGCGCAACGCTGCCGCCGGGTCGCTGCGCCAGAAGGATGCAAACGTCACGGCCAAACGTCCACTGAAGTTCTGGGCGCATGGATGGGGCGCGGCGTCCGAAGTGCCGGGGGAGACGCAGACCGAGGTCTTGCGGCAGATCGAGGCCTGGGGCGTGCCCGTTTCGCCGCTGTTCGCGCGGTTCGAAAGCGCGGCGGATATGCTTGCGCATTACGACAGAATTTCAGGGCAACGTGCTGACCTGCCTTATGAAATCGATGGTGTCGTGTACAAGGTCGACCGGCTCGACTACCAGCAGCGGCTCGGTTTCGTGGCCAAGGCACCGCGCTGGGCGCTGGCGCATAAATTCCCTGCCGAGCGCGCCGAGACGACGCTGGAAAGCATCGACATCCAGGTCGGGCGGACGGGCAAGCTAACCCCTGTCGGTCGCCTCGCTCGGGTGCTGGTCGGCGGAGTTACGGTAACCAATGTCACCTTGCATAATCGCGACGAGATCGCGCGGCTTGGTGTGCGCCCGGGTGACCGCGTTGTGGTGCAGCGCGCGGGTGACGTTATTCCACAGCTTGTGGAAAACCTGACCCGCGAGGAGAGCCGCGAGCCCTTCATCTTCCCCGATCACTGCCCCGAATGCGGTAGCGAGGCCGTGGCGGAAGAGAGTGAGGTCGATGTGCGCTGCACAGGCGGTCTCATATGTCCCGCACAACGCACGGAAAGGCTTAAGCATTTCGTCAGTCGTGGCGCACTCGACATTGACGGGCTGGGGGAGAAGACCATCGACCAGTTCTTCGCGCTCGGATGGCTCGAAAGCCCCGCCGACATCTTCCGCCTGAAGGACCGCCGGGAGGACATTCTGGCGCTCGACGGATGGAAGGAGCGCTCTGTGGATAACCTGTTGGCTTCTGTGGAAGCCCGGCGCGAACCCCATGCTGCGCGGCTGCTGTTCGGTCTCGGTATCCGCCACGTCGGCGCGGTTACTGCGCGCGATCTGATGAAGGCAGCCGTTACACTTGGGGAGGTCCGCCGCCGCGCAGAGACTTTCGATGCCTACAGGAGGGAAAACCCGCGTGGGGAGGACGAGAAACCTTCGCCGTTCAAGATGCGGATGGATCAGCAGGCCAAGGACATTTTCGGCGTGACCGACCAGTTCGGCGCCACAGTCGCGGAATCCCTGGCGGACTTCTTCCACGAGGAGCACAACCGCGCGGTGTGGGACGATCTCCTCTCTGAAGTGTCCCCGCCATGCTACGAAATCGAAACCACGGACAGCAAAGTCGCGGGCAAGACGGTGGTCTTTACCGGAAAGCTCGAGACGATGAGCCGCGACGAGGCCAAGGCACAGGCCGAACGCCTGGGTGCGAAGGCAAGCGGCTCGGTCAGTGCGAAGACCGATCTGCTCGTCGCCGGGCCCGGTGCGGGTAGCAAGCTCAAGAAGGCTGCCGAACTGGGTATCGAGGTAATCGATGAAGCGGGCTGGGCCGAGATCGTGAAGGCGGCGGGGTAGCATGCTTGCCGAAACACACCCTCGAGCCCTTCGCATTGCCGGACTGCTGCGCGAGCGCGGCGAGAAAATCGCCGTTGCCGATGGTGCGACCGGCGGATTGATCGCCGCCTCGCTGCTGACCGTGCCGGGCGCGCTCGATTTCTTCGTCGGGGGCGGGGTGGTCTATTCTTTCTGCGCCCGCGACGTGCTCTTCGACCTGCCACGCGAGGCTTACAAGGGTATGCGCGGGGCGAGTGAGGACTACGCCCTGCTGCAGGCACGCGCCATTCGCGACAATTTCGGCGCCGAATGGGGCGTCGCCGAAAGCGGATCGGTGGGCGGCTCCAGCCACCCGAGCGGCGCACCGGCGGGGAGGAGCTGTACCGCGGTCGTCGGCCCGGACGGTTTCGAATTCCTGCGGGTCACGGAAACCGGCAGGGACGAGCGTATCGCCAATATGGAAGCCTTCACCCGTGCCGCGCTTTCCGTGCTGGAGGAAGCCCTGTCCCGCTAGAGCGGGCGATGTCGTTCCTGTCCTCGCATGCTGTGGCCCCGCGCGTTATGATGCGCGCGAGGGTCGGCAAAAGGGGGAAGCGATGATCGGTATATACCGTCGCACTATGCAAAGGCGCGCGGATGCGCAGGCTGTCGGGAAAGATGGAAAGCGCTGGATCCGTTCGTGGATCAATGTCTTTCGTACCGAAACCGAAGCGCGCGTTCCAGCGGACGAGGCGCAACTTGGCAAGCTGATCGCAGACGGCTGCTTCTCGTGCATAGGCAAGTCGCACTCCTATAACGGGGTGCAGGTCATACCCGGCGTCACCGCGATGATGATGCGCGAGGGCGGGTTGAAGACCCTGTCCTATGACGCGGCGACCGAAACGGTGCGTGTCGGCGCATCGGTTTCAGTGCGCGAACTCAAGCTGTTCCTGCGCGACAAGCATCGCCGGGGGCTGCTGAATTCAGGCAATTACATGGAGCAGTCGGTGATCGGCGCGCTGGCGACCGGCACGCATGGTTTCGGTCCGCGCGCGGTGATGGCCGACAGCATCGTCGAACTGACCTTCCTCGACGGGGCGGGTCGACGCATAACGCTGAAACGCGGCGATGCCGACTTTGCCTATGTCGCGCTGTCCTTCGGCACGATCGCCCCGATTATCGAGCTGGTGCTCGAGACCAAGCCGCTCGAATCCTATATCTCGACAAGTTCGATGAGCCGCCTGTCGAAGCTCGATGAACTCAAGCAGGGCTCGATTGCGGCGAACTGGGCGGTGATGCCCTATACCGACCCGGACGATCCGGTAATCATGCTCCACGCGCTGGCCGAATGCCACGAGGCCGACAGCCTCGTGGCGCATCCCAAGCCGAAGGGCGGAGGCGGAAAATTCGCCGCCTGGTTCCTGCGGCGATATTACGCGTTCGACCGCTTCCTTCCCGGTTTTCGCAGGCCGATGCAGCGCTTTATCGACTGGCTGGATCTCAAACAGAGCGAGCGGGTGATCACCGATCCCGACGATCTCGATTATCTCTACGATCCGAAGCCCGGCCTCAAGGAAAACCGCGCGCCGAGCATTACCCGCGGGCTCTTTTCGACCACTTACACGGGCTACAACCTCGCCTTTTTCGTGCCGCTGGAAAAGGCGCCCGCGGTGGTCAAATTCATCATCCGCGAAACCGATGCCCTGCGCGATCTGGGGTTTTATCTGAAAGGCATCATCTCGGTGCGCGAGCTGCCCGGAGAGGCGGAGCCCGTCTTTGCCGCCAATGCGACGCGCCCCATGGCGGCAATCGATCTGTTCGCCGATCCGCGCGATTACGCCTGGCTGGAACGGCTCCAGCGGCTGGTCATGCACTACGAACCCGAGACCCGGCCGCATTTCGGGAAGAGCGCGCTGGGGCCGGATTTCTGCAATGCCCTGTGCCGCCCGCATCTCGACGAGCTGATGCGCATCCATCACCGTCACTATCCACAGGGGAATCTGATGTTCTCCGAACGGGTGCGTGCGATGTTCGATGTGGGACGGCCTTTGCCGGGTGTTGCGGCTGCCGATGCGGGGCTGGTCTGAGTCGCGAAGAAAGGAAACCAGGTCAGGTTGGACGATAGACTGGCCCGGCTTTGTCGAGGACGGTCAATTTTCGGACTGGAATGATAGCGGTGTGTTGGGTGCCCGATACGGTATCCAGCGCATGACTCCTCCCGCCAGCGGTGTCCACAGACCGACGCGGATGCCAGCCAGAGCCAGCGTGTCGCTGGTCCACTGGTTGCAGGTATTGCCGAGGTGATAGGTGCCGGGTGCATCGTAGAAGACGTCGTTGTCGAAATAGCCGGGATAGGTCTTGCGGTCCTGCGGCGGAATCACCTGACGCTCGATTGCTGCGACGAGCCGGGCATACTGTGTTTCGGTGATGAGCAGGGGTCGCAGGTCTTTGCCGGGCACGGGGCGGACATAGTGGGCGACATGCAGCAGGCTGTCGCCGCTCACCACCGCGCCCGCGATGGTGGAATGGGTAATGTCACCCCAGGTCGGCGTGTTGAGGAAAACCTCGCGTTCGCCCCAGCTTACGGAGACATGGGTGTAGGGGCGATAAGGTGCGCGCAGATCGGCGGTGGGAAAATCGGGCCGCCAGTCCTTTTGCGGGGAAACCAGCGGCATAACGATGGCGGTGTGCACGCCGTTGGTCTCGATCATGATCTCGACGCCGCGATCCGGCTCGATCCAGCCACTATTGCGCGGGATGACGCTGCCGATCCATGCGGAGAGCAGGAACAGCGTCAGCAGCGTGGCGGGAATGGCGAGCGCCCATGCAAACCACTTCGCAACGCGTTTCACCGGATCCGGCTTTTGCGCAGCCACAGGATCGACCAGTCGCCATTGACCAGCCGCCGCGACAGCCGGAAGCCGAGCGCAAGATAGGCGCGACGTACGCGCGCCTCCTGCGTCTCCAGCAATCCGGCAAGCAGGAGGTTTCCGCCCGGCGCGGTGGCTGAGGCGAAAGAGCGGGCGAGTTCGACCAGCGGCCCGGCGAGGATATTCGCAATGAACAGATCGTAAGGCCCGCGCAGTTCGAGCAGCGGATCGTCCATCCCGTCGGCGATGACCATGGTGAGCTGGCCCGGACCATCGCCTTCGACGATGCCGTTGGTCGCCATGTTGTCGCGCACCACGCCCGCGCAGACCGGATCGATGTCCGAGGCGGTCGCCTTTGCTCCCGGCCACAGATGCATCGCGGCGAAGGCGAGCAGACCCGTGCCCGTTCCGATATCGGCTTGATTGCGCGCCACCACACCCTCACGCTTCATCAGGTCGAGCATGGCGAGGCAACCGGCCGTGGTCTGATGCTGGCCGGTGCCGAAGGCCTGACTGGCGGGAATGATGAAATCGACCATCGCCGGGTCGGCATCGTGTTCGGGCGTGCGCACGTGAAAGCGGCCCGCGCATATCGGCTCGACGCCTTTCTGGCTTTCGGTCACCCAGTCGGTCTCGGGCAGTTTCTCTATCGTGAAGGCAGGGGGCTCACCTGCGAACAGGGTCGCCACGCGCTCGACATCGGCGGGTCTGGGCTTGCTATCCAGATAGACTTCGAAGATCCATTCTTCGGGCAAATGGTCGGCAACTTCCATGCCGGTGACGACCCAATCGGGTGGCCAATCGATTGCATCCTCATGGGCGACCAGCGCCGCCCTGGCGATGGTTTTGGAAACCTCGGCCGATATTTTCCAGCTGTCAGCCACCGGCTTCCTCCGCGAGGCGCTTGGCGAGCCGCGCTTCGACCGCATCGGCATATTCGGTGCAGGACATGCCCCCGATCAGCGAACCGCCCTCCGCGCGCTTGACCATTTCGCTCGCCGACGGGTGTGGCGTAAGCAGCAGGTCGCAATCGACGTTGCGCAGGCGATCCAGCCCGGCGCGGAAATCGGCCAGATATTGCGGGTGGTCCGCAAACCGATAACCTTCGCGACTGATTGGTGAGAGCGAGTCGGCATAGACGATGTCGATGCATTCGCCCGCCGGATCGCAGGATTGCCATGCCCAGCTCAGTGCGCCCGGCGTATGCCCCGGCGTGGCGATGGCCGTCAGCGTCGCCGTTTCGGTGCGAACCGTATCGCCATTGTCCACCACCACATCCACGCCGACCGGCTGCATGGCATCGTGCATCCCGTATTGCGGGTCGGCGGGCGCATCTTCGCCCGTGCGCAGGACCGGCGCCGCAGGGGACGAAGCCACGACATGCGCGCCGCTGGCTTGCTTTACCCGCGCGTGCCCTCCGACATGGTCGAAATGTTCGTGGCTGTGCAGGATGCTGGCGATCTCGTTGGGCCGGAAGCCGAGCTTGCCGATATTGTCGAGTACGACGGCGGCACCACCCTCGGTCCCGGTATCGATCAGGATATCTCCCTGATCCCCGGCTACGAGGATGGCGGAAATACCGCAGGTGCCGACATAATAGGTCGAGCCATGGATGCGATAAGGCGGCGCGGGCTTGTCCCATTCATCCCAATCCGAGCAGCCGGCCGCCCATTGCTGCGGCGTGACCTGCTGCGGTTCGGGAAGCGGCGCCGGGGTCTGGATGGGCGGTGCGCAATTCGCCAGCAGCGCCGCAAGAGCGGGGATGATTGCGTTTCTAGCGAACATAGCTGGCTCCATTGGCGTCGAGCGTTGCGCCGGTCATGCTGGGCGGGGCGTCGAGCGCACAGAAGGTGACGATCCGGGCGATTTCCTCCGGTTCGGCCACACGGCCCAGCGGGATATCGGCCAGCAGCCCCGCGCCGCCGCGGCTTTCGAGATAGTCGCCCGCCATCGCCGTGTCGGTGAAGCCGGGCGTGATGGCAAAGCTGAGAATGCCCTCCGCCGCATATTGCCGCGCGATGGTCTTGTGCATCGCCAGCATGCCGCCCTTGCTCGCGGCATAGTGCCAGTGCGCGGGCGAATCCCCGCGATGCCCGGCGCGGCTTGCCACATGGACGATGCGGCCTGCGACCCCGCGCTGCTGCCAGTGCTTTACGGCGAACCGGCTGAGCTGGGCGGCGGCGGTGAGGTTGATCCGCATGGTGTCCTCCCACGCATCAAGCCATTCGATGTCCGACCGGTCGAGCGGATTGGGATCGAACAGTCCGGCATTGTTCACCAGCACGTCGATCTCGCCGCCCGCGCGGGCGAGGGCGGCTTCCCATAATTCATGCGGTGCGCCCGGTTCGCAGAAGTCGGCCGGGACCGTGTCCACCGAGGTGCTGCGTGTCGCCTGGCCGATGACCTTTGCGCCGCGAGCCTCCAGCGCGGTCTTGGCTGCCGCCCCGATCCCGCGGCTCGATCCGGTAAGGAGAATGCATTTCATGTCGTCCCTATTCGAAAAATTTGCGCGGCTTGTCGAGGCTGCGTGCCTTGTCACGCACGCCCACATCGCTAAGGGAGGCTCACCAATTGTTTCAAGCGGAAGATGACCATGGCCAATCGCCCGATGGCACCACACCTGCAAATCTGGAAATGGGGACCGCATATGGCGGTTTCGATCCTCCACCGCATCACTGGCGACGGCCTGGCCTTCGTCGGCCTCGGCGTGCTGTTATGGTGGCTCGGCGCAATGGCTTCGGGCCCGGACGCCTATGCGGATTTCGAATTCGTCATGGGCTCTCCGGTCGGCATGGTGGTGCTGGTCGGTCTTTCCTGGGCCTTCTTCACCCACATGATGAGCGGGCTGCGCCACTTCGTCCTCGATGTCGGCGCCGGTTACGAGCTAGACACGAACAAGACGTGGTCGATCCTCTCGCCGCTGCTCGGCATTCTTCTCACGGCGGGCTTCTGGGCCCTCATCCTGCTTCGCTAAAGGCCAAGATACATGGGTAACGGAACCTCCATCGGACGCGTGCGCGGGCTCGGCTCGGCGCATGAAGGCGCGCATCACTGGCTGCTGCAGCGCTTCACCGCCATCGGCAATCTGGTGCTCGCGCTGTTTCTCGCGATCAGCCTCGCTCTGCTGCCGAATTACAGCTTTGGCACCGTCACGGGCTGGGCTTCGCAGACGCTGCCCGCGACCGCGCTGGCGCTGCTCGTCATCTCCGTGTTCTGGCACGCGCGCCTCGGCTTGCAGGTGCTGGTCGAAGACTATGTCCACGATGCCGGGACCAAGTTCGGCGTCCTTGCCCTTCTCAATCTTGCAACCATCGGCGGCGGCGCTTTCGGCCTCGTTTCGATCGCTCGCCTCGCCCTTGGAGGAGCCGCCTGATGGCTTTCAATCCCACTTTCGAAATCGGTGGCCGCAGTTACCCGATTACCGACCACACCTATGACGTGGTCGTTGTCGGTGCGGGCGGTTCGGGCTTGCGCGCGACGATGGGTGCGGCCGAAAGCGGTCTCAAGACTGCGTGCATCACCAAGGTCTTCCCGACCCGCTCGCACACCGTCGCCGCACAGGGCGGCATTGCCGCTAGCCTCGGCAACAACACGCCGGACCACTGGCAATGGCATATGTACGATACGGTCAAGGGGTCCGACTGGCTCGGCGACCAGGACGCGATCGAATATATGGTCCGCGAAGCCCCGCAGGCCGTTTACGAGCTGGAACATGCCGGTGTGCCCTTCAGCCGCAACGATGACGGCACGATCTACCAGCGCCCCTTCGGCGGCCACATGCAGAACATGGGCGAAGGCCCGCCGGTGCAGCGCACCTGCGCCGCGGCCGACCGTACCGGCCACGCCATGCTGCACGCGCTCTACCAGCAGAGCCTGAAATACGACGCCGACTTCTTCATCGAATATTTCGCGCTCGATCTTATCATGAAGGACGGCGTCTGCGCCGGCGTGATCGCCATGTGCCTCGACGATGGCACCATCCACCGCTTCCGCTCGAAGGCGGTTGTGCTGGCGACGGGCGGCTATGGCCGCTGCTACTTCACCGCGACTTCGGCCCATACCTGCACCGGCGACGGCGGCGGCATGGTGCTGCGCGCAGGCCTGCCGCTGCAGGACATGGAATTCGTCCAGTTCCACCCGACCGGCATTTATGGCGCGGGCGTGCTCATCACCGAAGGTGCGCGCGGCGAGGGCGGTTATCTGACCAATTCCGAGGGCGAGCGCTTTATGGAGCGCTATGCGCCCAGCGCGAAGGACCTCGCCTCGCGCGATGTCGTGTCGCGTTCGATGGCGCTCGAAATGCGCGAAGGTCGCGGCGTGGGCCCGGAAAAGGACCACATCTACCTCCACCTCGATCACATCGACCCGAACGTGCTGGCCCAGCGCCTGCCGGGTATTACCGAAAGCGGCAAGATCTTCGCCGGCGTTGACCTGACCCGCGAACCGCTGCCGGTCACGCCGACCGTGCACTACAATATGGGCGGCATCCCCTGTAACTTCCATGGCGAGGTCATGGCAGGTGACAAGAACGATCCGGAAAAGATCGTCCCCGGCCTGTTCGCGGTGGGCGAGGCGGCCTGCGTATCGGTCCACGGCGCCAACCGTCTCGGCTCGAACTCGCTGATCGACCTCGTGGTGTTCGGCCGCGCGACCGGCCATCGCCTCAAGGAACTGATCAAGCCCGGCACCAGCCATGACGAGCTGCCCGCCGACAGCGCCGATCTGTCGCTGACGCGTCTCGACCACTTCCGCTATGCCGAAGGCGGCACGCCGACGGCGAAGCTGCGGGCGGACATGCAGAAATCCATGACTCGTCATGCCGCCGTTTTCCGCGACAGCAAGCTGCTCGCCGAAGGTGTCGAGGAGCTGAAGGCGATCAACAAGCGGATGGAGGACGTGCACGTCACCGACCGCTCGCTGATCTGGAATAGCGACCTCATCGAAACGCTCGAGCTCGATAACCTCATGGCGCAGGCCAACGTCACCATTACCAGCGCCGAAAACCGCAAGGAAAGCCGCGGCGCCCACGCACACGAAGACTATCCCGACCGCAACGATGCCGAGTGGATGAAGCACACCATCGCCTGGTTCGACGGCTGGGGCGGCAATGGCGGCGGCGTGAAGATCGACTACCGCCCGGTGCACGAGTTCACGCTGACGGACGACGTCGAGTACATCAAGCCGAAGAAGCGGGTTTACTAGGAAGGTGCCTAAGCGATGAACGAGCTTGTTCTGACGCTCGTTGCTGCTGCGGCTGGTTTCTTTTTTTCTCAATTTTTCAATATCGTCGACTATTTCAGACGCCCGAAATTTAAGATCATTTCGCATGGAGAGGGCGTTATTTCCGGCTACACCGGAGATCCGCCGGATACTGCGTGGGAAATTGAACTCGGTTTTTATCTCGAGAATATCGGTGCAAATCCCGCCAAGAACACGCGTATTTTCGTTTCCGAGCTATTTACTTGGAACGATGAGAAGGATGAGTTCGAAGAGACCCTAATGGGATTTTCCGAATTACGGCGACCAATTGATGTCATCCCTTCAGGGCAAGCGGTCAGAGTGCTTCTGGGGAAGATTTCTGGTGATGATTGCAGCTTGAGAATGCCGTTGGTTTCTCCTCAGTACGAGGACGAGGACGAATTTCTGGAATCTGACACGAGGTTTAAAAAGAAATTCCGCGTTCGGATTTTTGTGAGCTGTGACGATCGAAATTCTGCTAAAGACTTAGTTGTCGAGTTTAATCCTCAAGCTGACACCGAGTGGTGTTCTGAATTCTTGCAGGACTATGATTCCGTTGAGTTTCGAAAGTCGATTACGATGCCTGCGCTCCCAAAGAGCGGTGGCGACAACTCTCGCCTGTCCGACGGTTTATGCTGAGATTGAGGGATTGCTGATTTGAGAAAACTCGTTCTCGGCTTAATTGCCGCTTTTGCGGCCGTATTTGCCAGCTCAGCCGCTGCGCAGCTCTCTGTGCCCGAACAGGCCATCGTCGCCTCGGTAGAAGGTGATTTCGAGACCGATGTCGCGCTGCTCGAAACGATCACGCTGATCAATTCGGGCTCGCACAATCATGCGGGCGTGAAAGAGGTTGCCGATGCGCTGGTGCCTGAGTTTCAGGCGCTGGGCTTTGCGACCAAGTGGATCGATCAGTCCGCGAGTGGTCGTGCGGGGCACCTCTTCGCGCGGCATGAGGGTGCGGCTGGCACCACGAAGATGCTGCTGATCGGGCATCTCGACACGGTGTTCGAGCCCGATTCCCCATTTACCGGTTTCGTTCGTGATGGCGATACGGCGGTCGGACCTGGCATTCTCGATGATAAGGGTGGGATCATCGTGATCCTGTCCGCCCTGCGTGCGATGAAGGAAGCAGGCACGCTCGATGGGGCGAACATCGTCGTCGCGCTGACGGGTGACGAGGAAGATGCAGGCGAGCCGCTGGAGCTTGCGCGCAAGGACCTGATCGAGGCGGGTCAGTGGGCGGATGTCGCGCTCGGGTTCGAAGGGCTGTCGATCCTCGACGGCAAGGATACTGCCGTTATCGCGCGGCGTTCTTCGGGTGGCTGGACGCTCACGACCAGTGCGAAGAGCGGTCACAGCTCGGGCATTTTCTCCGAATATTCCGGCTATGGCGCGATTTATGAGATGGCGCGTATCCTCGATACTTTCCGCCGCGAACTGCCCGAGGAAAACCTGACGTACAATGTCGGCCTGATGGCGGGCGGCACTCCGGCGGAGCTTTCGGAAGATGCGCTGTCAGCCACGACTACTGGCAAGACGAATATCATCCCGTCGACCGCCGTAGCGCGCGGCGATCTGCGCGCCCTGACGCAGGAGCAGAACGAGCGCACGGCGGAAAAGATGCGCGCCATCGTAGCCGACCATCTGCCGGGGACCGAGGCCGAAATCACCGTTGAATTCCGCTATCCGCCGATGGCCCCGACCGACGGCAACCGCGTGCTGCTGGACGAGCTCAACGCGATCAACACCGATCTCGGTCGCGAGGCGATGGAGCCTTATCCGCCGTCCCGTCGCGGCGCTGCCGATATCAGTTTCGTCGCGCCCTACACTGACGGACTTGCAGGGATGGGACCGGCAGGCGACGGCAGCCACGCGGAGGGCGAGTCGATCGATTTGCGCTCGATCGTGCGTCAGGCGCAGCGGGCGGCTATCCTGATGAGCCGGCTGTCGAAAGAGCGCCCGGCGGAATAGCGATAACGATGCGGTCGCTCGCAACCATCGTCTGCGCCGCGCTGCTCACGGCCTGCGCGACGACCGCCAGCGCTCCACCCGAGCGGCTTGGGGCCGATCCCTTCTATACCAAGCATGTCGATGCAGCGGGTATTCCCATCCTCTCTTCGCCGCGCGTTCCCGATGAGGCTCTGTTCTCCGCGCGTGACATGATGCGCGGAATGCTTGCCCACCGGCCCGATCTCGCCGCCTGGCTGGTCGCGAACGACTACCGCGTGGCCCTGATTGCGCGGGACGAGGCGCTGCTGGACCTGCCGGAGAATGCGGACTGGACCAAGCCCGCGCGCGACGATCCGCGCCTGACCCGCTGCGAACTCAAGCATTACGATGAGCGCATCGGTTCGAGGACCGACCGCGAATATTGGGACGAACGCGCGCGCGGGATCGGGGGCGAGCGCATGGTCGGATCGGAAGAGGACGTGCTGGGTCTGCCGATCAGCCGATATTGGGGCGAAACCATCTTCGTCCACGAATTCGCCCATAATGTGCTGTTTGCCATCGAGGGCGCCGATCCTGCCCTCAATGCGCGGATCGAAGCCGCCTATGCCAACGCGCTCGCGAACAAGCTCTGGTTCGAGGAATACACGACCACGACGGTGCAGGAATACTGGGCGGAAGGAACGCAGTTCTGGTTCGATTCGAACCGGCTACAGGCCTTCGACGGGCGGCAGATCCTCAATCATACCGATCTCGCCGCTTACGACCCGAAGCTCTATGCAGTGCTGGCCGAGGCCTATGGCGACCGGCACGAGCTGAAGTCCGACCCGTTCCACATGCACCCGGCGCGTGTCCCGCCGGGGCCGCCGCCGGAGAATACCGCAGAGGTCTGTTAGTCGGCTTCCGCAGGCACTGCCTCTACCCGCCGCATATCGACGATCTCGACCGGGTCCGCCAGCAATTGCCCCTTCATCCAGCCTTCGCCCTTGTCGGGATCGGGCGGCAGCGCGTGGATTGCGTGAACCACATCCATTCCATCGACGACATAGCCGAACACCGCGAAGCCGAGTTGCAGGTTCGCGTCGGGTGAGGCGGGATTAGCGTCGAGTCCGGTCTGATCCTTGATCATGATCGAGAAATCACCCGTGGCCGTGCCGGGATCGTAGCGTGCCATCGACAGCGCGCCATTCGTGTGGCTCAGGCCCGTCTCCGTGGTCGGTTCATGCGCGATCGGGTCGAGTACGCGCTCCGGGTCCATCTGCGTCCCGCCTTGCAGCAAGCCGTTGGGCGGTTCGCCCCAGTCGAGGTGCATGGCGCGGTAGAACTTCGTCCCGTCAAACCGGTCCTCGTCGACATAGCGCAGGAAATTCGCGGCAGTGATCGGCGCGCGTTCCGTTTCGATCGAGACGGTGATGTCTCCCATGGTCGTCTCGATAACGACGAGCTGCGTGTCGTAGGGCTGCGCTTCGGTCGGCACCTCTTCCTCCTGCGCCGCAAGCGGCGAAGCGAAGAGGAGTAGCGGGGCCAGCGCGGCAATAATCCGTGTCATTGGGCCAGACTGGTATGTCGTTGGTCGAGAAGCAAGCGCCTTTCGGCCGCATTCATCCATGCTTCAGGTTTACAGCCGTAGTCGAAATGGCTACAGACGTAATCGTAAAGTTACGCGTGACAGATCAGGAGTAGGGAATGTCCAAGCGCAAGGATGCGGGCGAGCGGATCAGCGAAGCCGAGCACGCCGTGATGGAGGTTCTCTGGGATCGCAACCCGATCTCCGCGTCCGAAGTGTGCGATGCGATCTGCGCCCAGCGCGACTGGTCGATCCCCACGGTAAAGACCCTGCTGAGCCGACTCGTCCAGAAGGAAGTGGTCGGCACCGAACCGCAGGGGCGCCGATTCCTCTATCGCCCGCTGATCCAACGGTCCGACTATGTCGGGGGCGAAAGCCGCCGTCTGGTCGACCGGCTGTTCGGCGGCCGCGCCGCGCCGCTCTTCGCGCAGCTTGCGGAGAGCGAGGCGCTGACCGACGAAGATCTCGCTGAAATCGAAGCGCTCTTGAGGGAGATGCGCAAATGACCGAGCTTATCCGAGAATATTGGGACTGGTTCCTGTTCGATACGCTGGTGTGGACCGGCGCGCTGATCGGCCTCGCGCTGGTGCTGCGGCGTCCCGTGGCGAAACATCTGGGGGTCGGCGCGGCCTATGCGCTGTGGTTTCTGCCGCTGTTCCGCCTGCTGTTCCCACCCGTCCAGCTTCCCGCCTGGATGAAGCCGACCTTCCTCGAGGGCGGAACTGCGGTGGAGCCCATGGTTGCCGATTTCGCCGTCTCGTCGGCACCTGAAAGCGGTTTTTCCTACGCCGAGTTCGTCTCACCGTTGGAGCCTGCAGGGATGGCCTCGCCGATCGATTTCGTGACGCCGCTGGTGATCCTGTGGCTGGTCGGTGCAGCGATCTTCATGGGCCGCCGTTTCTGGCTCTATGGCGAGCTGCGCCGTGAACTGCTCGAGGATGCGCGGCCCGTGGGCGAGGTGGGCAATATCCGCCTGATCGAGACGACCGCCATTTCCGGCCCGATGGCTTTCGGTGTGTTCGACAAGGTCGTCGCGCTGCCCGACGGGTTCATGATCAACCGCGAGCGGCAGGTCCGCGATCTCGCCATCGCGCATGAACTGGAGCACCATCGCGGCCACGACATCCTCGCCAATGTGCTGATCCAGCCGCTGTTCGCGGTCCACTGGTTCAATCCGCTGGGCTGGATGGGCTGGACCGCCATGCGCCGCGATCAGGAAGCCGCTTGCGATGCCCGCGTCGTCGCCAGCCGCAGCCGCGACGAGCGCGCCGCCTATGCCGCGATCATTGCCGATTTCGCCCGCCGCCCGCAAATCGCCCCGCGTCCTGCGCTGGCGGCACCGATGGCCTGTCCTGTACTTGGCGACAAGTCGATTATCCACCGGTTGAGGAGCTTACCGATGACCGACGATTCCCGCCGTCGCCGTATAGCTGCGCGCGGTGCCGTGGCCGCCGCCGTGCTGGCGCTGCCGATGACGGCCAGCATCTGCTATTCCGAAGCGATCGCCGCTGCGCCGGAACCGCCGGTAGCTCCCTTCGCACCCGAAGCGCCCGTTGCTCCGCTAGCCCCCGAGGCACCCGTCGCGCCCGATTTCGATGACGAATTTTCCCAGATCGAACGGGATTTCGACCGCGCCGAAGAGGATTTTGCCCGCGCGGAACGCGATTTCGAGCAGGCCGAGCGCGAGATGCGCGATATCGAACGCGATCTCGACAGCGATCATGAAAAGCGCAGGGTGAGGCACCGCGTAGTCTGGAACGGCAAGGACTGGGACGCGATGTCCGCGGAAGAGCGTCGTGAGCTCAAAAAGGAAATGAAGGATCTGCGCGAAAAGTTCGCCGAGGGTGGCGAGTTCCGCCGCGAGATGGAAGAACTGCGCCGCGAACTGGCCGAAGAAGATCGCGAGACGCAGCGCGAAATCCGCATCGCCATGGCCGAAGCTCGCGCCGGTGCGGCGGAAGCCCGCGCCAGCGCGGCGCACGCCAGAGCGGCGGCAAGGGTGCCGCAGGTGGTCATGGAATGCCGGGGCGAAGACGGCCCGGTCACAACCCAAGTCGACGCGGATGGTCAGACGACGATGTTCGTGTGCGAAAGCTTTGGCGACAAGATCGCGCTCAAGGCGATGAAGTCGGCCCGCGACGCGATCCAGAGTGATCGCAACCTATCGGACCGCGACCGGGCCGAAGCGCTGCGTGAACTCGACGAGGAAATTTCCAGCTTGTCGCGCTGAGCCCCTTCAGCGCGAAAACGAGGGGCGCGGTTTGTGGAGCCGCGCCCTTTTTCGTTCCGGTGCTGGCGATCAGCCGATATTGGTTATCCGGTCGCAGGCCCGATCGTCACCTTGGAGGCCCAGGCGTAGTGCGTCGCTGCGTTGTTTCGAGGTGCCGTGGGTGAAGTTCTCGGATGACACCCGCCCACCGGTCAACCGGTCGTCACCGATCGCCGCAGCCGCATTCATGCCTTCCTCGATATCGCCGGCTTCGATGAGGTTGCGGTTCTTGCCCGCCCAGACACCGGCATAGCAGTCCGCCTGCAATTCCATCAGCACCTGAAGCTGGTTTGCGCGCCGCGGGTTCTGTTGCTGTCCGCTGCGGATCTGGCTGGAGATGCCGGTGATCGTCTGGATATGATGGCCATATTCATGCGCCAGGACATAATAGCGCGCGAAATCGCCGCCCGCTCCCAGCTGCCGTTCGAGCGTGTCGTAAAAGGTAGTGTCGATGTAGATCGTCTGATCGGCCGGGCAATAGAACGGCCCCGTTGCAGAAGACGCGTTGCCGCAGCCCTGCGTCGACACGCCGCCACCCCCGAACAGATCGAGCGTAGGCTGCCGGAACTCGTACCCCTGCTGCTGGAAGGTCTGCGACCAGGTGGCGTTCAGCGAGGTAAGCGCGTTGCAGGCTTCGGTGGCATAGGCGCTGCTGGTGCAGACTTCCTGTTCGTTGGTGTTGGCGGGGCCGGCCTGCTGCTGGCCCTGCTGCACGCTTTCGACCATTCCGGCGGTCTGCATCGGGTCCAGCCCGAAGACGAAATAGCCCAGCGCCGCGATGACGATCGTGCCGCAGCCGATCCCGCCCGCCTTGCCGCCGGGCATGCCGCCGCCGCTCGAGCGTACGTTGATATTGCCGGTATCGAATGGATTGAGCCGCATGCATTCCCCCTTTTGCTGTCGGCTTTACAGCGCCTGCTATGTGCGCAATGGCCGAAATCGATATTCCCTACAACGCCCGGAGGTCCAAATGTTTCTCGAAGGTAAGCGCGCACTCGTCACCGGATCGACTTCGGGCATCGGCCTCGCCATTGCGCGCGTGCTGGCGGGCGAGGGTGCAAAGGTCGTGCTCAACGGCTTCGGCGACGAGGGCGAGATCGCCAAACTGTGCGAGGAACTGGGAGCCACGCATTCGGGCGCGGACCTGACCGATGTCGCGCAGATCGAGACGATGATGGCCGAAGCGGGCGCGGTCGACATCCTCGTCAACAATGCCGGGATGCAGCATGTCGCGCCGGTCGAGGAGTTCCCGGTCGACAAGTGGAACCTGATCATCGCACTCAACCTGACTGCGGCCTTCCACACCACGCGCCTCGCCGTGCCGGGCATGAAGAAGAAGGGCTGGGGTCGCATCATCAACACCGCCAGCGCGCATTCCAAGGTCGCGAGCCCGTTCAAGAGCGCCTATAATTCCGCCAAGCACGGGCTGGACGGCTTTACCAAGACCATCGCCCTCGAACTCGCCGAGCATGGCGTGACGGCGAATTGCATCAGCCCCGGCTATGTCTGGACGCCTCTGGTCGAGAACCAGATTCCAGATACGATGAAGGCGCGTGGCATGACGCGCGAAGAAGTCATCAACGATGTCCTGCTGGTGAAGCAGGCGACCAAGAAATTCGTCCAGCCCGAGGAAATCGGCGCGCTGGCGGCATTCCTGTGCCGCGACGAGGCACAGAACGTCAACGGCGCGAACTGGAGCGTCGATGGCGGGTGGACGGCGGAATAACTGCCGATGCCACCTGCATTGATTGCCTTCCTCGCAGCGGCGGCAGTCTGCCTTTTCGCAAGTCTGGCGGCGATGGTTCTGGCGCTGCGAGAGCCCGGCCTGAGCCTGAAACCGGTCTGGGCCCTGCTTTCGCTCGTCGGAATTGGAGGCGGAGCAATGGTCTGGTCGATGCCCGGCCAGATCTACTGGTTTTTCGGGATTGCGCTGCCTACCGCTTCCTTCGTCGCTGCCGATGGAAGCTGGCAGCCTACTCTGATCCGTTTCCTGTTCCCGGCAGGTGCCGTACTTGTGCTTCTGCGGCTCTACTGGCACCGCCGCAGCCGATCGACGGGTGCGATCCGTACGTGAGCCACTAGCGCCTGACACAAACCGTCGTTACATGGGCCGCCACTTCTCCCCCCGGCAGGCGATTCTCTACGTGGCACATCTCGACATTCCCCTCGGTCTTACCTTCGACGACGTCCTCCTCGTACCGGCCGAGAGTGAAATCCTTCCGTCCATGGCGAATACCGCCACGCGGCTGACGCGCGAGATCGGCCTTAGCATACCCGTCATATCCAGCGCGATGGACACGGTGACCGAGGCGGACATGGCCATCGCCATGGCGCAGCTTGGCGGGATCGGCGTGCTGCATCGCAATCTCGAGGTCGACGAGCAAGCTGCCGCGGTGCGCGCGGTCAAGCGCTACGAAAGCGGCATGGTGGTCAACCCGATCACCATTCATCCCGACGCCACGCTGGGCGAGGCGCAGGAGATCATGGCCAAGAACCGCATCAGCGGTATTCCGGTTACCGACCGCAGCGGGAAGCTTGCGGGCATCCTGACCAATCGCGACGTCCGCTTCGCCGAAAATCCGCAGCAGCCGGTCAAGGAACTGATGACCACCGAAAACCTCGCCACCGTGCCGCTCGGCACCGGGCAAGACGAGGCGCGTCGCATGCTGCACCAGCGCCGGATCGAGAAGCTGCTGGTGGTCGACGATAGCGGGCGGTGCGTCGGTCTCATCACCGTCAAGGATATCGAGAAGGCGGTCGCTTATCCCGACGCGACCAAGGATGCAGGCGGCCGCTTGCGCGTCGCTGCCGCTACCACCGTGGGCGACAAGGGCTTCGAGCGTACCGAAGCGCTGATCGACGCCGAGGTCGATGTCGTGGTGATCGACACCGCGCACGGCCACAACAAGGACGTCGCGCGCTCGGTCGAGCGGGTGAAGAAGCTGTCGAACAGTGTGCAGGTCATCGCAGGTAACATCGCGACGGGGGAGGCGGCCAAGGTGCTCGCCGGTGCGGGCGCCGATGCGGTAAAAATCGGGATCGGCCCGGGATCGATCTGCACAACGCGCGTGGTCGCTGGTGTGGGCGTGCCGCAGCTGACCGCGATCATGGATTGCGTCGAGGAAGCGGAAAAGCTGGGCGTTCCGGCCATCGCCGATGGCGGCCTGCGCACCAGCGGCGATGCGGCCAAGGCTCTCGCTGCGGGTGCATCGACCATCATGGTCGGATCGATGCTCGCAGGGACCGAGGAAGCGCCAGGCGAAACCTTCATCTATCAGGGCCGCAGCTACAAGGCCTATCGCGGCATGGGCAGCGTGGGCGCAATGGCGCGCGGCAGTGCCGACCGCTATTTCCAGGCCGATGTCAGCCAGCAGAAGCTGGTGCCCGAGGGGATCGAAGGTCAGGTGCCGTACAAGGGCCCGGCCAGTGCGGTGATCCACCAGCTCGTCGGCGGTATCAAGGCGGCGATGGGCTATACCGGCAGCGCCACGATCGAGGACCTGCGCAAGCGCGCGAACTTCGTGCGCATCACCAATGCCGGCCTGACGGAAAGCCATGTCCACGACGTGTCGATCACGCGGGAAGCGCCGAACTATCCGACGCGTTAGGCCATGACGCCTGCCGCCCGCGTCCAGACATCCATAGAACTGCTCGATGCGATCATCGCGGCCGCGCGCTCGAAGGGCGCGCCAGCCGATCGCATTCTTGCCGACTGGTTCCGCAACAACCGTTTTGCCGGTTCGAAAGACCGCCGCGCGATCCGCGAACTGGTGTTCTCCGCCATCCGTGCCTGCGGTCCGGTTCCCGAAACTGGCAGGGCTGCCATGCTTCGCCTCGCCGAATTCGATAAGAGCATCGAGCCTTTGTTCGACGGGTCGAATTACGGTCCCGCGCCGCTTGGCGAGGGTGATTCTGAGGCGGCAGGCGGTGTGGCACCTCAGTGGCTCGAGCAGCGTTTGCGCGAGTCGGACATTGCCGGGCCGGAAGCCGACGCGCTGCTCGAACGCGCGCCGCTCGACCTCAGGGTAAACACGCTCAAGGCCGATCGCGCCACGCTGGAGCTTCCGGTACAGGCGGCTCTCACCGACGCGCCCAATGGCTTGCGGCTCGAACCGGGTACGCCGGTCGAACAATGGCCTGCCTTCCGCGAAGGCCGGTTCGAAGTGCAGGACACCGGCTCGCAGCTTGCCTGTCTCGCAGTGGATGCCAAGCCGGGGGAGACGATTATCGACCTGTGCGCAGGCGGGGGTGGCAAGACGCTCGCTCTGGCTGCTGCGATGGACAATCTCGGGCGGCTGATCGCCTCTGACACCGACCGCAACCGCCTCTCGCGCCTCGATCCGCGCGCCGAACGTGCCGGGGCGACCAATATCGATACGGTCCTGCTCAATCCGCAGGCTGAGCTGGAAGCGCTCTCCGATCTCGTCGGCCAGGCCGACGCCGTGCTGATCGATGCACCTTGCTCGGGCACCGGCACATGGCGGCGCAACCCGGAAGCGCGCTGGCGTCTGGACGAGAAGGAACTGGCGCGCGTTACCGCAGTGCAGTCCTATCTGCTCGATGTCGCGGCGAAGCTGGTCAAGCCGGGCGGCCGGATCGTCTATGTTACCTGTTCGCTGCTCGACGAGGAGGGCGCGGGGCAGTTCGATGCTTTTCTTGCCCGCAACCCGGATTTGCAGCCGCGCGAGCTGGCGCTGCCGCTGGGCAAGTCACGCGGGAAAGGAATCCGCCTTTCACCGTTCCATGACGGCACCGACGGTTTTTTCATCGCCTGTGCAGGATGAACGTGTTAGCCATATCGATTATGGCTGATACGCCACCAATTGGACGGAATACCCCGCTGGAGACAATTATGCGTTTCGCACCTGCCGCCGCAGCCCTTTCGCTGGCTCTTGCCGTGACCTCGAGCGTGGGGTGGGCAGGGGACCGGGAACCGGCGCCGCGTGCGGGCGTGCTGATTGCCGAAGGGCAGGCCAAGCTGGCGCAGAACGACGTTCAGGGCGCGATCGATGCCTATGAGGCCGCGCTTGCCGTCGATCCGGGCTATACGCCGATCTTCTTGCGCCTGGCCGAAGCCGCGCGCGCCGACCAGCTACAGGGCAAGGCGATCCGATATTACCGAGAAGCGCTCGACCGCGATCCCCGCAACCTCGCCGCCATTGCGGGCGAGGGCGAGGCCATGGTCGAAAAAGGCGCGGTCGAGAAGGCCAAGGGCAACCTCGCCAGGCTCGAATCGCTATGCGGGGCAGGCTGTCCGGAAACGCAGACGCTCTCGGCACGGATCGCTGCCGGTCCCCCGGCGCGTATCCAGACCGCCGAAGCGGTGATGCCCGATGCGGCGGTGACTCAGCAGAACTGAGCTAGACCAGCTCGCGAAAAGCCTCGACCACCGTGCGATAGACGCGCTTCTTGAACGGTACGATCAGGTCCGGCAGCCGGTTCGGTTCGACCCATTTCCAGTCGCAGAACTCCGGCGGATCATGCGCCTCGAGGTCGATATCCGCGTCGGTGCCGGTGAAGCGGGCTAGGTACCAGACCTGTTCCTGCCCGCGATATTTCCCGCCCCATAGCTTGCCGATCAGTTCCTCGGGCAGGTCGTAACGCACTGGCTCGTCCATCGCCTTGAGGATAGTGACGTGCTCCGGTCTTGCGCCGGTTTCCTCGCCCAGTTCGCGTAGCGCGGCGTCTTGCAGGTCCTCGCCCTCGTCGACGCCACCCTGCGGCATCTGCCACCAGTCGCCTTCCTTGTTGTCGATGCGGCGGCCGACGAAAACCTTGCCGTCGCCATTCACCAGCATCACGCCCACGCATGGGCGGTAACCCAGTTCCCTCACCTGTATCGCTCCACCATCAATTTCACTGCGTCGAGGAAAGCCTCGAGATCGGTCTGGCCGCTCGGTATCGCTTTTCTCAGCGTCGTAAAGCCGTGGATGATGCCGGGGAACTCCAGATAGATCACTTCCGTGCCGAGTTGCACCAGATGTGCGGCGTATTCCCTGCCGGAATCGCGCAAGGGGTCGAGCCCGGCGGTGCAGAGCACTGTAGGCGGCGTATTGGAGCAGTCGCCCACCATCGGCGTGTGACGCGGATCGCTCGCATCGCCGCCATACTGATCGGTGAACCACGCCATCGCCGCTCCCGTCAGCAGGAAGCCTTCCGCGAACAGCGCGAGGCTATCATGCTTTGAAACGTCGCTCGCCACTGGATAGATCGGCGCCTGCACGATCACCGGCACATCCGCGGGATCGGTCATCAGCTGGTTGGTGGTAACGATCGTCAGATTGCCGCCCGCGCTGTCGCCCGTGATCACCAGCCCGGTGATATCGCGCCCGAGTTCGCCCGGCGAGGTGGCAATCCAGCGCGCCGCAGCCTCGCAATCGTCGGGCGCGGCGGGGAAGGGATGTTCCGGGGCAAGGCGATAGTCCACCGACACCACAGGCAGGTCGAGATGGTGCGAAATCTCGGTGCACAGGGCGTTGTACACCTCGAGATCGCCGATGACGAAGCCGCCGCCATGGATGAACAGCACGCAAGGCGACGGGCCGCGTTCGGCCTTCACGTCGTAGAAGCGGACCGGGATGGGACCGGCGGGGCCGGGGCAGGTGAGGTCTTTCTGAACGGCCATGGTGCGCGGCTCGGTTTCCGCCAATGTGCCCATGGCGCGCATCTGCTCACGCCCCTCGACCGCGCCGACTTCCTCGACGCCTTTGCCGCCGATGGTTTCGAGCATATCGAGGAACCCGCGCACATCGTCGCGCACGTAATGTTCGGTATCGGCCATCGCATCTCTCCCATTTCCGTTTCTTTTCGGGACTTAGCGTGTTTGCGGTGCTTTTCCATGCGCCTTTTTTGGCCTAGCAGAGAAACTTCATTGCGAGAGGATGGGGCGCGCCCTAGGTGGCGCATCCCAGAAGAAACGGCGCTGCTAGTCGATGGCGCAGACAAGGAAGACCCGGATGGCAACCACCGCCACCGTGCCGCAGGACGGCCTCCCCGCAACTCCCGAAAGCGTTGTCGTGCGCTTTGCCGGCGACTCCGGCGACGGGATGCAGCTGACCGGGGGGCAGTTCACCCTGTCGACCGCGCTTGCGGGCAACGACCTTGCGACCTTCCCCGATTTCCCCGCCGAAATCCGCGCGCCGCAGGGCACGCTGTTCGGCGTTTCGGCCTTCCAGATCAATTTCGGCAGCCGCGAGATCAACACCGCCGGTGACGCGCCGGACGTGCTCGTCGCGATGAACCCGGCGGCGCTCAAGGTGAACCTGGCGGCGCTCAAGCCCGGCGGGCTGATCATTGCCGACACTGGCGAATTCTCGAAGCGCAATCTCGACAAGGCGAAATACGACAGCAATCCGATCGAGGATGGTAGCCTTGCCAAGTGGGACGTGCTCGCCTTCGACATCAGCGCGCAGACGATCGAGGCGGTGAAACCCTACGGCCTCGGCAACAAGGACGCGCTGCGCTGCAAGAATATGTGGACCCTCGGCCTTGCGCTGTGGATGTTCGACCGCCCGCGCGAGCCACTGCACGACTGGCTGCGGCTGAAGTTCAAGACCAAGCCCGACATTGCTGATGCCAATATCGCCGCGCTCGATGCCGGTCACGCCTATGGTGAAACGGCGGAATTGTCGGGCCCGCTCAAACAGGTCCATGTCGATCCGGTGCCGAGCGAGCCGGGGCTCTATCGCACGATTACCGGTGCGGAAGCGGTCAGCCTCGGCCTCGTGGCGGGCGCGCAGCTTGCCGAACTGCCGATGTTCTTCGGCGGCTATCCCATCACCCCGGCATCCGCGATCCTGCACCATCTGGCGCGGCTCAAGGAATTCGACGTCACCACCTTCCAGGCGGAAGACGAAATCGCCGCGATCTGCGCGGCCATCGGTGCCAGCTATGCCGGCAGCCTCGGTGTAACCTCGTCTTCGGGCCCCGGTATCGCTCTGAAAGGCGAGGCGATGGGCCTCGCGATCATGACCGAACTGCCGCTGGTCATCGTCAATTCGCAGCGCGGCGGCCCGTCGACCGGCCTGCCGACCAAGACCGAGCAGAGCGATCTCTATCAGGCCGTTTATGGCCGCAATGGCGATGCGCCCATGCCGGTGATCGCCGCCAGCAGCCCGGGCGACGCCTTCGAATGCGCAATCGAGGCCTGCCGGATCGCGGTACAGTACATGACCCCGGTCATGCTGCTGACCGATGGCTATATCGCCAATGCAGCCGAACCATGGAAAGTGCCGGACCCGGACACCTTCGCGCCGTTCCCGGCGCAGTTCCTCGGCCAGCCCAACGATGGCGATAACTTCCTGCCCTACAAGCGCGACGAGAAAGGTGCGCGTCCGTGGGTCAAGCCGGGCACGCCCGGCCTGATGCACCGCATCGGCGGGATCGAGAAGCACGAGCTGACCGGCAATATCGACTATTCGCCGGACAACCATCAGCGCATGACCGATCTGCGCAAGGCCAAGATAGACGGTATCGCCAAGGAACTCGGGCCGCAGGGCGTCACGCTCGGCAGCGAAGGCGGCAAGCTGGCCGTGGTCGGCTGGGGTTCGACCTTCGGCCCGATCCGCCGCGCGGTCGACAATTGCCGCCGCAAGGGGATGGACGTCAGCCATATCCACTTCCGCCATATCTGGCCGATGCCCGCCAACACCGGCGAGCTGCTGAGGAAGTACGACAATATTCTCGTGCCCGAAATGAACACCGGGCAGTTCAAGACCGTCCTGCGCGACCAATTCCTGGTCGATGCCACGCCGCTGACCAAGACCAGCGGCCAGCCCTTCCAAATCGCGGAACTGGAAACGGCGATTGCGAAGTATTTCGATGGTGTAGAAGGCAATGAAGGAGGGCAGGTCGCGGTAAACGACGACCAGCTGCCGAGCCCCGAAGGAGGCGCAGAATGAACGCTCCGGTAAAGATCGAAACCACGCTCAAGGATTGGGAAACCGACCAGGAGGTTCGCTGGTGCCCCGGTTGCGGGGATTATGCGATCCTCAAGGCGGTGCAGCGCACGCTACCGCAATTGGGGGCAGACCCGGCGAACACGGTGTTCATTTCCGGCATCGGCTGTTCGAGCCGGTTCCCTTATTACGTCGAGAGCTACGGCTTCCACACGATTCACGGCCGCGCGCCCGCCTTCGCGACCGGCGCGAAACTGGCCAATCCCGATCTCGATATCTGGCTGGTGACGGGCGATGGCGACGGATTGTCGATTGGTGGCAATCACTTGATGCATGTTCTTCGACGGAACGTGAACATGCAGATCATGCTGTTCAATAACGAGATCTACGGCCTCACCAAGGGTCAGGCCTCGCCCACCAGCCGCGAGGGGACCAAGTCGCCCTCGACCCCGATCGGCAGCTACGATCATCCCGCACGCCCCGCCGCCTTTGCGCTGGGGGCCGGTGCGCGCTTTGTCGGGCGCGGGTTCGACGTGTCGAAGAACCTGCCCGATGTGCTGAAGGCCGCGCATGCCCATCGGGGTGCCGCCTTCATCGAGATTTTCCAGAACTGCATCGTCTACAACAAGGACGTGTTCAACGATTTCGCCGCGCCGAAGGGGGCGGAGGACCAGCAGCTCTGGCTCGAAAACGGCCAACCCATGCTGTTTGCGGGCGGTTCAAAAGGCATCACGCTCGACCGGGAGGAACTGTGCCTCAAGGTGGTCGACGTGACCGAGGGCGACTGGGAAGGTGCGGGCGTGATCGTCCACGACGTCACCAACCGCTCGATCGCGCATATGCTGGTCGAAATGCCCTTCGGCCCGTTCCCGATGGCTCTCGGCGTGCTCTACGACGATCCCCGCCCGACCTTCGAAGCCGCCGCCATGGCCGAAAAGGCCGCATCGAGCGAAGGCAAAGAGGCGAATCTCGCCAAGCTGCTCGGCAAGGGCCAGACATGGACCGTCAGTGGCACGGCGCAGGACCCGGTCTAGAGCGGGACTTTCCTACGCGCATTGTGCGCCTTATTGCTGTGCGGATGAGACGTTTTTCCCATTCGCATCGGCAGTTTGGTGGCGCTTTGGGGCCACGGACTTTTTTGGCCCTGAACAGTGTAACACCCGGTCCATGTCTCGGTGTTCCGCAGGTCGTGCTGCGTGGATAATCTCACACACAGCCTCGTCGGGGCGTTGATCGGGCAGGCGGGGCTCAAGAAGAAGACCGGGCTGGCCATGCCCGCGCTGATTATCGGGGCGAACCTGCCCGATGTGGATGCGGCGTGTCTGTTCTGGCTCGACGGGGTCGAGCATCTCGGTTTCCGCCGCGGGATTACGCATGGCCCGCCCGCCATGGTGCTGCTGCCGCTGATCCTTGCCGGGTTGCTGTGGGGTTTCGACCGCTGGCAGACGAAACGCGGGAAGCGGCCCGAGGGGCGCTTGCCGGTCAGTTTCAAATGGCTGTTCCTGCTGAGCTTCATCGGCTGCCTGACCCACCCGGCGCTCGACTGGCTCAATGTGTACGGCATCCGCCTGCTCGAACCCTTTTCGAGCCGCTGGTTCTACGGCGATACGCTGTTCATTATCGACGTCTGGCTATGGACGCTGATGGGCTTCGCGACATGGTTCTCGCTGCGGCGCGAGAAGCGAGGTGGGGAGTGGCAGCGGCCTGCTCGCGTCGCTATTGCGGTGGCGCTGGCCTATATCGGGGTGAACTGGATCGTGACGCAAGGTTCGATTGTGGTTGCAGCGATCAACACCAAGGCTGTCGGTGGTTTGGAACCCAGAGATTATGAAGAGATCATCGCTTCACCAGTACCACTGATTCCGTGGCCCCGCGAAATCATCATTGGCCGCAGGAATGCTTGGCATATTGGTATGGCCGACGAGTTGGAGGGTTATAGCGAACCTTACCCAGTTACGGCGCAGCCTTGTACTTGGCCCGTAAATAAAGCTCTCGCCAATAGTCAGGCTGCCACTTTCCTCTTTTGGTCCCGGGCGCCCTTTGCCGAGCGCGCGCCTGACGGGTCGGTCCTGCTCCGCGATGCACGCTTTTACGATCCGCGTGCCCGTGATCGCTTCACTGTCGCGCTGCCCGATGTGCCATGTGAGCCGCTCCCCTGATCAGTCATCGCGAGCGGAGCGAAGTAATCCATGGTGCAGTTCCATGGATTGCCGCGTCGCCTGCGGCTCCTCGCAATAACCTAGTGAGACGGGTTTGTCGTAGTCTTGTCCGCCGCTGCCCTTGCAGGCCTGTACAACATCGCCGCCGCGAGGAACGCCCAACCGGCCCCGCCCAGCCAGCCCGCCACTACATCGCTGGGAAAGTGCACGCCGAGCATCACCCGGCTCCACGCCACCATCGCGCTCAGCACCATCGCCGCGCCGATGATCGTATAGCGCACCGAATGCCGCCGACTGAGCGCTACAAAGGCGAGGGCCATGCCGATCCACACCACCGCCGCGCTGAAGCTGTGGCCGGAAGGGAAGCTCTCGCCGCCCGCTTCGGTCAGATGCGGCACGATCTGCGGCCGCTCGCGCCCGACCAGCAGCTTGAGGCCGGTATTGGCCAGCCAGCCGCCGATCACCGTTGCGGCATAAAGGAACGCCTCGCGCCGCAGCCTGAGGAACAGCAGCGCCACCGCTGCAGCCAGCGCGAAGAGATTACGCAGGAACACGCCGCCCAATGCCGTCACGTCGCGTACGCTTTCGAAGATCAGCTCCGGCCCGCGCGGATGCAGGTCCTCGCCGGTGCGCCAGGACAACAAGCCCCAGCGGTCGAAGCCGCCAGTCAGCCCATGGGTGACGAGATAGACCATGATCGCAAAACCGCCCCAGCACAGCGCGGCCGCGACCAGTGCCTTGCGTCGGTCGATGGTGAAGCCGCGCTCGGGCAGGCGTACCGTCTCGGACGGCAGGTGATCGGGGTCGCGAATGATGTCGTCCATCAGGCAGGGAACAAGCACGATGCGGCTTGTGTTCCAGTCGCATGAGTTCACCCCAGATCGTCTGGCTGCGGCGCGACCTGCGCCTGGCCGACCAGCCCGCTTTCCATGCCGCCGCCAGGCTCGGACCCGTCATCCCGGTCTATGTACTCGACGACGAGCGGGCGGGGGACCACGTTTATGGCGGCGCGAGCAGGGTCTGGCTGCATCATTCGCTCGAAAGCCTCGGCAAGTCGCTAGGCGCCCACAGGTCGAAGATCATCCTGCGTAAAGGCGATGCCCCGCAGGTTCTGGCCGCGCTGGCAGCCGAGCTGGACGCGCACTGCATCCACGCGCTGCGCCACTACGAACCCTGGTGGAAAGAAGCCGAGGATGAATTGCGGGACGCGCTAGGCGAAGAGCGCAAGCTATGTCTCTACGACGGCAATTACCTGCTCCCTCCGGGCAGCGTAACGACCGGGTCGGGCGATCCGTACAAGATCTATACGCCTTTCTCGAAGGCAATGCTTGACGTCATGCCGCCACGCGATCCCCTGCTGAAGCCGGAGACGATCCACTCGCCGGTGACCTGGCCCGACAGCGACAGCCTCGACGACTGGGACTTGCTTCCGACAAAACCCGACTGGGCCGGGGGAATCCGTTCCTTCTGGGAATTCGGTGAAGCGGCAGCGCATGACCGGCTCGACTGGTGGGCCGATGAAGTCGCGGAGTATGACGAGGGCCGCAACCTGCCGTCGCAGGATATCACCTCGCGTCTCTCGCCGCATCTGCACTGGGGAGAGATCAGCCCGGCGCAGGTCTGGCACAAGCTCAAGGACAAGCGCTCCGATGGCTGGCGCACCTTCGCCAAGGAGCTGATCTGGCGCGATTATGCGCAGAACGTGATCGACCAGTTCCCCGACTATCCGCGCGACAGCTATCGCGACTATGACGAGCGCAAACTGTGGCGGAATCCCGATTTGGGACACTTGATCCGCGAGGACCTCGAATGCTGGCAGCGCGGCATGACCGGCTATCCGATCGTCGATGCGGGGATGCGACAGCTGTGGCAGACCGGCTGGATGCATAATCGCGTGCGGATGATCGCCGCCAGTTTCCTTGTGAAGCATCTGCTGATCGACTGGCGGCATGGCGAGCAATGGTTCTGGGACTGCCTTGTCGATGCCGATTACGGCAATAACGGCGTCAACTGGCAGTGGATTTCAGGCACGGGGGTCGACAGCAACATGTTCAGCCGGATCATGGCCCCGCTAACGCAGAGCGAGAAGTTCGATGTGGCTGGCTACATCCGCGAATATGTCCCTGAGCTGGAAGGTCTTTCCGACAGCGTGATTCACGATCCACCAGATGAAAGGCGCGGTGACTATCCGGTCAAGATGATCGGCCACAAGGAAGCACGCGAGCGGGCGCTGGAGGCTTATCGCGCGGCCAAGTGATGCTTGAGCGCGGCGGCCGGGCGCGCCATAGGACCGGCAATGGATATGCCGACCACACGTCGCGGCCGCGAGCTGCTTTCCGGATCGCAACGCTTTGCGCGCAAACCGGGATGGTTTGCGCGGATCGTAGCTCCGGGTTTCGGCAAGATTCTCAATCGGATCGATGCGGCGCTTGTCTCCGGCGCGATCCATGGCGTGCTGCCCGATGGTACGCACCGTGTGCTGGGCGGTCGTGCGCCGGGGTTCGAATGCGAGGTGCAGCTACGCAGCTGGAATGCGCTCATTCGCCTCGCCAGCAACGGCTCGGTCGGCTGGTACCAGGCGTGGGAGGCGGGCGAATGGTGGAGCCCCGATCCCGTGCCGCTCTTCGCGCTGTTCATGCAGCACGCGGGTCGACTGGGTGACACGGCCCGGGCAAAGGGCCCCTTCCGTCATGCGCTCAAGCTGGCCCATCTCGTCAATCGCAACACGCATGAAGGCGCGCAGAAGAACATCAGCGCGCACTACGATCTCGGCAACGATTTCTACGAAGCCTGGCTAGATCCGACGATGAGCTATTCCTCGGCGCTGGATGTCGGCAGCGACGGTCTCGAGGCGGCACAGCGGCGCAAATGGGCCGCATTGGAGTCGCGACTGGGCGATGCGGAGAAAGTGCTGGAGATCGGTTGCGGCTGGGGCGCTCTCGCGGGCTTTCTTGCGTCGCGAGGCAGTGCCGTCACCGCGATTAGCCTGTCCGACGAGCAGCTTGCCTGGGCTCGAACCCATCACGACGTCACGGTGGATTTCCGCAAGCAGGACTATCGCGATACGGCGGGGCGATACGATGCCATCGTCAGCGTCGAAATGGTCGAGGCGCTGGGCCGTGAATACTGGCCGACCTATATGGATTGTGTGGCGCGAAACCTTAAGCCCGGCGGTCGCGCGGCGATCCAGTATATCTCGATGCGCGACGATCTGTTCGACGATTATGCGAAGAGCGCCGATTTCATTCAGGCCTATATCTTTCCGGGCGGCCTGCTGATCCGCACCAGTGAATTCCGGCGTCTAGCCGAAGCACGTGGCCTTTCCTGGCAGGACCAGCACGATTTCGGCCTCGACTATGCAGAGACGCTGAAAGCGTGGCGTCACAGCTTCGATGCGGCGGAGGCCGAAGGGCGCTTGCCGCAAGGTTTCGACGCGCAGTTCTGCGATCTGTGGCGCTATTACCTGATGTATTGTGAGGGAGGATTTCGTGGCGGCGGGATCGACGTCCATCAGGTCACGCTGGTGAAAGAGGGAGAGCGAGGATGAGAGGGCTTTGGATTTCGGCCACTGCGGTGGCGCTGGCCGGGTGCGCGACGAATTACGGCGCAGTGGAAACCGCTACTGTCGCCGCCGCGCCACCTGCCGTCACCCAATCCATGCCAGAGCAGATGGCCAGCATGGATCCCAGCGATTCCATCCTGTTCTGGAGCGACGAACGCCGTTCGGCAGCCTTTCGCGATATGGAAGACCTGTTTCCCGGTCTTGAGGTGGCACCCGCATCCTCACCCCGCGTGCTGCCGCGCTCATCCGAAACACTGCCGACTGCGCTTCAGTCTTCGATCAGCGAATACATGGCGGATACGCAGGCGGCCGGCCTGATGGTCCTCAAAGACGGGAAGATCGTATTCGAGGACTATGACCTCGGCTTCGGTCCGACCGGGCGCTGGACCAGCTTCTCGGTTGCCAAGAGCTTCACTTCGACCCTGCTGGGAGCCGCGATCAGGGATGGCGCGATCGCAAGCGTAGATACGCCGGTCATTGAGATCATCCCAGCGCTTTCCGGCACCGCATATGAGGGTGTGACCGTCGGTCAGATTGCGACCATGACCTCGGGAGTCGCTTGGAACGAAGATTACACCGACCCGGACAGCGATGTCGCGAAGATGCTGGCCGTTACCCCGGTTGCCGGTGAGTCGCAGGCGGTAACCTATGCCCGCACGCTCAAGCGAGAAGCGCCCGCTGGCGAGAAATGGGTGTACAAGACGCTTGAGACCAATTTGCTCGGCCTGATCGTGGAGCAGGCCACCGGCAAGTCGCTCGCTGCCTATGCGGCAGAGAAGATCGTGGAACCGGCAGGCTTCGAAGGCGGGCTGTTCTGGATGCAGGATCTTACCGGCGGCAATATCGGCGGTTGCTGCCTGTCGCTCCGGCTCGCGGATTATGCCCGTATGGGTCAGTTTGCGCTCGAACGCGGGGAAGGCGTTGTGCCCGAAGGCTGGTTCGCCACAGCAGGATCGCCGCTGGTCGACTTCGCCCCGCAGGCTCCGGGGTTCGGCTACGGCTATCAGTGGTGGACATATCCCGGCGGCAAGTACGGGGCGCAGGGCATCTTCGGCCAGGCCATCACCATCGTTCCGGAGGAAGGCCTTGTCGTGGCCGTTGTGAGCAACTGGAAGACTGCCACAAGCAGGGCAAATCGGGATGGCTTCCGCGAACTGGTCGGACAAATCGCCGAGGCGCTGGACGATTGAGCGGCGCAGAGTGGTGACGGTGGCCGGTCGAATGGTTCGGCGGCACACCGCCACCGACGACGATCCGGACGAAGGTTCAGGCCAGCGCCCAGAGGTCGCCGCCAATGCGTCGGTGTCGTCGCCTAGGGCGCAGGCTCAGTACGGGCGATAGGCCCCTTCGCCGCTGTAGCGCGCGAGGATGCTGTCATGCACGATCGGGCTCAGCAGCTCACTGAAGGCGCAGCCGACCATGCAGTTTTCCCACCACACAACCTGAGCCTGAAGCGATTCGAGGCCGGGGAGGGTGAGCCAGCAAAGCTGGCCTTCATGCATGCGGTTGAGAGCAGCCGCGGAGAAACCCGAAATCGAGAGATCGTGGACCACGGTCTGAAAGGCGCGACCACCGCTCGCACGCAGCTGGCCGGGAATGGTCAGCTTGGTCCGCGGGGCACAGCGGTCTTCCTGGGCTACCAGAGAGTAGCGGTCCTGGGTCTGGTGGATCATGGCTTGCGCGCTTCCTCGATAAATCCAATTCGAAACGGTCGTGTCCCACGCGACGCGTTCGGCTGAATCTCTCTTGTCAGGGTTGCCAAACCGTTAGCGCGGTTGGTTAACTCACCCTTCCACGCGCTCTCGGTGGAAGTCCTCGAAATCGTTAACAAGCAGCTCGACGAGGCGAATTGCGACCGCTCCGGGTTCCTTGACCGTATTAGGGTCTTCGCCGGGATAAGCCTTCGCGCGCATGGCGGTGCGAGTCGCTCCGGGATCGATCAGCGCGACGCGGACCTTCGAAACCTTCTCTACCTCTTGCGCATAGCTTTCGAGAAGATTGTCGAATGCCGCCTTGGTCGCGCCATAGGCGGACCAATAGGGGCGCGGAGTGGCTCCTACGCTGCTGGTCAGGCCGATCACGCGCCCCGCATCGGCGCGCTTCAGTAAGGGATCGAAATTGGCGAGCAGCGCCTGCGTGGCCAGAAAATTGACCGTCAGCGCCTGGCTGAGCTGCTTGCCGTCGATCTGCGTAACCGGTGTGAGGGTCGGTAGATAAGCTGCAGATATAACAAGATAGTCGAGCTTGTCCCAGCGACCGGTGAGGGCCGAAGCGAGACGCGCAATTCCATCGCTTTCGCCAAGATCGACAGGCGCGATGGTCGAGGCACCGCCCGCTTCGTGGATGGAATCCTCGACGGCCTCGAGCGCGCGGACGTCGCGGCCGGTCAACACCACATGCGCCCCGGCTGCGGCCAAAGCCCGCGCTGTCGCGGCCCCGATCCCCTTACTCGCCCCGGTAACCAGGGCGAGGCGGTCTTCCAGCGGCTGGGACATCAGGCGACCTGTTCGGATGGGAAAGCGAGCTGCTGCTGCTTGTTTTCCCGCCGCGCCATGTCCGTCAGCGAGGTCGGATAGTCGCCGGTGAAACAGGCGTCGCAGAATTTCGGGCAGGAAGAATTGCGAGGTTTTTCGCCGACGGCACGATAGAGCCCGTCGATCGAAACGAAGGCAAGACTATCCGCCTTGATGAACTCGCGCATGGGATCGACATCCATTCGCGCGGCAAGCAGTTTGGAACGTTCGGGCGTATCGACGCCGTAAAAGCAGCTATGCGCGGTCGGTGGGCTGGCGACACGGAAATGCACTTCGGTCGCACCCGCATCACGCATCATCTCGACGATCTGCATCGAGGTTGTGCCACGTACGATGCTGTCATCGATCAGGACGATCCGCTTACCTTCGACAAGCGCACGGTTGGCATTGTGCTTGCGCTTGACGCCTGCATGGCGTGCGCCGTCGCTCGGCTGGATGAAAGTGCGCCCGACATAGTGCGAACGGATGATGCCGAGTTCGAAGGGTATGCCGGATTCCTGCGCATACCCGATAGCCGCGGGCACACCGCTGTCGGGCACGGGAATGACGAGATCGGCCTCGACGGGCTTCTCGCGCGCGAGTTCTGCACCGATGGCCTTGCGCGCTTCGTAGATGCTGCGGCCATCGAATACCGAATCCGGGCGACTGAAATAGACATGCTCGAAAATACACGGGCGGGCGGCCTGATTGCCGAAAGGATGCAGCGAATCGATATTGCCGTCGAAATCGACCTTGATGACCTCGCCCGGTTCGACCTGTCGGACGAATTGCGCACCGACGACGTCGAAGGCAACGGTTTCCGACGCGAAGACGGTGGCGTCACCCATTTTGCCCATTTGCAGGGGCCGGATGCCGAGCGGATCGCGACAGGCGATCATTCCCTCGGGCGTCATCACGATCAGTGCGTAAGCTCCTTCGAGCAGGCGCAGCGCGTCGATCAAGCGGTCCATGATCGTGGGATAGCGACTGGTGGCGACGAGATGGATGATGACTTCGGTGTCGCTGGTCGACTGGAAGATCGACCCGCGCCGCACGAGATCTTCGCGCAGCGTGCCAGCGTTGGAAATATTGCCGTTATGCGCAACGGCAAAGCCGCCGCTGGCCAGGTCAGCATAAAGCGGCTGCACGTTACGCAGGCCCGAGCCACCTGTGGTCGAATAGCGCACATGGCCTGCGGCCATCATGCCGGGCAGTTCTGCGATTGCTTCCTGGCTGGAGAAATTCTCCGCCACATGGCCGAGCCCGCGTCGGGTGTAGAATTCCGCGCCATCGAAACTGGTAATGCCGACAGCTTCCTGTCCGCGATGTTGCAGGGCATGGAGGCCGAGCGCGGTGGCTGCGGCTGCATCGCTCGCATTGATAGCGCCAAAAACGCCGCACTCCTCGCGCAGCTTGTCGCCATCCTCGTCGAGAAACGGGTGGGTAAGGTTCATCGAAAGGCCTGTCTGCCGCGGCTGATCGGGATGCGCGCTCCAATGGCGATATTACGCGCCGATTACAAGGGTAGTGAGGTTGTTGCCCCCGCCCGGAGCACGATTTCATTGCGCGGAAAGGTTCCTCTGCCTAAACGCCCTGCAACCTGCAGGCAAAGACAAGGGCCACTTTGATCCTCTCTCCTTTCGAATGGACGATTGCCAAACGCTACCTGCTTCCGGGTAAGGGCGAGGCATTCATTGCGCTTGTCGCGAGCATTTCCATCGGTGTCGTAATGTTGTCGGTCGCCATGCTCGTTGTCGTGATGAGCGTGATGAACGGGTTTCGCGCCGAACTGCTCGACAAGATCGTCGGTCTCAACGGACACGCGATCGTGCAGGCCTATGGCGGGCGGATGGACGATTGGGAGAATATCCTTGAGGAAGTGCGCCAGACCCCCGGTGTCGTGCGCGCCTCGCCACTGATCGAACAGCCTTTGCTGACCAGTTTCAACGGACGGGTGGAGGCGATCCTCGTGCGCGGCAATACGCCGCAGGACATCCGCGAACTGTCGTCGAAGGTTGTGAGCGGCAATATGGATGCCTTGCAGCCGGGTGCCAGCAAGGTCGCGATCGGTATCCGCCTGGCGGAAAATATCGGTGCGCGCGTCGGCGACACGATCACGATCATCAATCCACAGGGGCGATCCACGCCTTTCGGCACGGTTCCGCGGCAGGTGGGCTACGAGGTCGCCGCAATCTTCGAGGTCGGAGTGTATGACTATGACGGCGCCTTCGTGGTCATGCCGATGCAGGATGCGCAGACGCTGCTGCTTATTGGCGATACGGTCGGCATGATCGAGGTCACGGTAGAGGATGCCGACAGGGTCGGCGAAATCCTCGAACCGGTGCAACGGGCCGTGCAGGGCCGGGCGGTCGTGTCCGACTGGAAGACGATCAACGCCACTCTGTTCGAGGCGCTGCAGGTCGAACGCGCGGCCATGGCATTCGCCTTGAGCTTCATGGTGCTGGTGGCAGCATTCAATATCCTTTCCAGCCTCGTCATGCTGGTTCGCGCCAAGACGCGCGACATTGCCATCATGCGCACGATGGGTGCCACACGAAAAAGCCTGATGAAGATCTTCGTGACTACCGGTTTCACGATCGGGGCCATCGGCACGTTGGCCGGTCTCGCATTCGGTTTCCTGATCCTGGCCGGACGCAAGCAGATCGTCGAGTTGATCGGAACGCTGACCGGACAGAATTTGTGGGACCCGCAATATCGTTTCCTCACGACTATCCCTTCCAAGATCGATGGAGTGGAAGTGGGGATGATCGTGCTGCTGGCGCTGTTCCTCAGTTTCCTCGCGACGCTTTATCCCGCGTGGAAGGCGGCGAGCACGGATCCGGTACAGGTGCTGCGTTATGAGTAGTCGGGGCGTGAAACCGGTGGTCGAACTCAAGGGCCTCACGCGCAGCTTCGAACAGGGCGGTGTACGCATCGACGTGCTTCGCGGTGTCGACCTAGCTATCAGGCCTGGCGAGATCGTCGCGCTGCTGGGTCCCTCGGGCTCCGGCAAGTCGACACTGCTGCAGGCGGTAGGCCTGCTCGAAGGTGGCTTTGGTGGAGAGATCGTGATTGCCGGGCATTCGGCGGAGAAATCCGATTCCCGTGCCCGCACCGTTTTGCGCCGCGAACATCTCGGTTTCGTCTATCAGTTCCACCACCTGTTGCCCGACTTCGATGCGCGCGAAAACGTCATTCTGCCGCAGCTGGTTGCCGGAACCGCGCGTGACGAAGCCGAAGCGCGCGCGGAACAATTGCTGGTTGCGCTTGGCCTCGAACATCGTCTCGATCATCGGCCCAGCCAGCTTTCGGGCGGCGAGCAGCAACGCGTGGCGGTTGCCCGCGGTCTCGCCAACAAGCCGGACCTCGTTCTGGCGGACGAACCTACCGGCAATCTCGACGAGACAACTTCCGATAAGGTTCTCGCCGAGTTTCTCGCCCTCGTGCGGGGCGAGGGCAGAGCCGCCCTGATCGCGACGCATAACGAGCGTCTTGCGCAGAAGATGGATCGGGTGGTCCGCCTTCACGAAGGCGTGCTCGAATAGCGGACCCGCAGGGCGGTTTGCTCGTTGATCGGTCAAAGGAGAGTTTCATGACCGATCATCCCAGCACTTACAAAGCCGAAGATACCGACCGCGAGGGCATTCAGTGGGACGACCGCGCAAGCCTCCATCGCACGGATGACGGCGACGGCGTACTCGATGCCGGCAAGGGTTTGCGGACCGGGACGTTTGCCGACCTGATCCGCCACATGATGCTGATGCCCGAAGGCGATCGGGCCGATTATTACATCGAAAAGGCGGGTGATAGGGAATATCATGCGGATGAAATTGCAGGCCTTTCGCAGCGAGCGGATTTTCCGCGTTCGTAGGGCGCGATAGGCCCTCGGTCGAAAGGCGTTCGCCTGTTTCCCCGATCCCGTGCAGCAAGGCAGGATCAGGGGAGAAATACAATGTTGACTGCTGCCTTCGCGCTGTTTCTCGCACAGACCGCAATGCCTGTGGCACCCGCCGCGCCACCACCATCGCCGCCGAAATGTGAGGGCGCGAACTTCGAGGCTTTCGACTTTTGGGTGGGCCAATGGAAGGTTTTCCCCAATGGCGGCGACGAGCAGATCGCGGAAAGCCGAATCGAGAAGGTCAGTGCAGGTTGCGCTATCCGCGAGACATGGATGCCGCTTCAGGGGCGTGGCGGAACCAGCCTGAGCGCGTACGATCCCAAGACCGGAGGCTGGCATCAGCTATGGGTGGGTGGCAGTCCTGGCCGCGTATTCTTCGATGGCGGTGCGGTCGGCGGCGCGATGGTGCTCACCGGCTATTGGGGCAAGGACAAGGACGGAAATCCCTCTCTGGTGCGAATGACTTATACGCTTGAAGCCGATGGCAGCGTGCGGCAGTACGGTCAGGCAAGTTCGGATCATGGCCGTACCTGGTCCGACAGCTTCGACCTGATCTATCGCGCCAAGGAATAGCCCGTCATGACGACCATTGCCGATTTCACCGTCGCCACCAACAAGGGTGATCAGCTCGATCTGAAGGACAAACTCGGCAAGGTGCTGCTGGTCGTGAACACCGCAAGCAAGTGCGGTTTCACACCACAATATGACGGGCTGGAAGAGCTGTTTCAGAAGTACAAGGATCAGGGCTTCGAAGTGCTTGCCTTTCCCTGCAACCAGTTCGGCAATCAGGAGCCCGGCGATGCGGGCGAGATTGCCGAGTTCTGCAAGGTCAATTTCGGCCTCACCTTCCCGCTGATGGCCAAGGTGGATGTCAACGGCCCTGATGCCAGCCCGCTATTCGACTGGATGAAGAAGGAAAAGTCGGGCGTAATGGGATCGAAGTCGATCAAATGGAACTTCACCAAGTTCCTGATCGATCGCGAAGGCAATGTCGTAAAGCGCTACGGTTCGACCGACGCGCCCAAGGCGATCGCCAAGGACATCGAAAAGCTGCTTTGAACCGCCCACAGCCTGTGGAGAATTGACCGTCCCGGTGGCTGGAGAATCGCCGCGCAATCCGCATATTGCGTTTCATGTCCTTCAAGCCCTTCGTCCCGTTCCGTATCCTGTCGGCCTACACGATGCTGGAAGGCGCCATCGATCCCAAGGCGATGGCCAAGCTGGCGAAGGAGCGCGGCTTTCCCGCAATCGCGATTGCCGACCGCAATGGCCTCTATGGTGCGGTCATGTTCGCCAATGCCTGCAAGGCGGAAGGCATTCAGCCGATCATCGGTACATTGCTGGGTGTCGCGCGCGACAAGGAAGGCAAGCAGGTCGATTACCTGCCGCTCTATGCGCAGGATGAGGCTGGCTATGACAATCTCTGCCATCTGGTCAGCCGTGCGCATCTCGATCGGCCGCTCGAATTCGAACCGCATGTGCGGATGGAAGACTTCGATGGGCACACGGACGGCCTGATCGCATTCACCGGAGCGAGCGAGGGGGCGGTGACCAAGCTGCTCGCGGAAGGGCAGCAGACCCATGCCGAAGCCCTGCTGGACAATTTGCAGGCACTGTTTCCCGACCGGCTCTATATCGAACTGGCGCGGCGCGGGAATGAGGTGGAAGAGCGGGCCGAGGCAGCGCTTATCGATCTCGCCTATGCCCGCGACCTGCCGCTGGTAGCGACGAATCCAGCGAACTTCGCCGAGCCGCATATGCACAAGGCACACGATGCCATGCTGTGCATCGCCGGTTCCACCCATATCGATGCGGAAGCGCGCGCGCGCTCCAACCCGGAGAGCTACGTCAAGACCTACCACATGATGGAAGAGGCTTTCGACGACCTGCCGGAGGCGGTGGAGAACACGCTCGTCGTTGCGCAGCGTTGCGCTTACGCGCCGCCCTATCGCAAGCCCATTCTACCCAGCCTTGCAGGTGATCTGGAGGGCGAGGCGCGGATGCTGGAGCAGGATGCGCGCAAGGGGCTGGAAGCTCGGCTCGAACCCTATGGCGAGATGAGCGAGGAAGAGCGCAAGGTCTATTCCGACCGGCTCCAGTTTGAAGTCGACATCATCAATCAGATGGGCTTTCCCGGCTACTTCCTGATCGTTGCCGACTTCATCAAATGGGCGAAGGATCACGATATTCCCGTGGGTCCGGGCCGTGGTTCGGGTGCGGGCAGCCTCGTCGCATGGGCGCTGACGATCACCGATCTCGACCCGATCAAGCTGGGCCTGCTGTTCGAGCGCTTCCTCAACCCCGAACGCGTGTCGATGCCCGACTTCGATATCGACTTCTGCGAAACCAGGCGCGGCGAGGTGATCCGTTACGTACAGCAAAAATATGGGCACGATCACGTCGCGCAGATCATCACCTTCGGTAAGCTGAAGGCCCGCGCCGTGCTGCGCGATACGGGGCGCATCATGCAGATGAGCTACGGCCATGTGGACCGCCTCTGCAAAATGGTGCCCAACCATCCAACCGACCCGTGGACATTGCCGCGCGCGCTCAACGGCGCAGCCGACTTCAAGAACGAGTACGACAATGACAATGAGGTGAAACGCCTCGTCGATCTGGCGATGCAGTTGGAGGGGTTCCCGCGTAACAGTTCGACCCACGCGGCGGGTGTGGTGATCGGTGACCGGCCGCTGGCCAAGCTGGTGCCGCTCTACCGCGACCCGCGCTCGGACATGCCGGTGACGCAGTATGACATGAAGAATGTCGAAAGCTCCGGCCTCGTCAAATTCGACTTTCTCGGCCTGAAGACGCTGTCGGTGCTCAAGAAGGCGGTCGACCTGCTCAAGCGGCGCGAGATCGATATCGATTTGTCGGCGCTGCCGCTCGACGATCCCAAGATCTATGAGCTGATGAAGGCGGGTAACACGGTGGGCGTGTTCCAGCTGGAATCGGAAGGGATGCGGCGCACGCTGACCGCGGTGAAGCCGACCAATTTCGGCGACATTATCGCGCTCGTCTCGCTCTATCGCCCGGGTCCGATGGACAACATCCCGCTATTCGGCAAGCGCAAGGCGGGCGAGGTCGCGATCGAGTATCCGCATGCCAAGCTCGAAGGCATCCTCGCCGAGACCTACGGCATCTTCGTCTATCAGGAACAGGTCATGCAGGCTGCGCAGATCCTCGCCGGATACTCGCTCGGCGACGCCGACCTGCTACGCCGCGCGATGGGCAAGAAGGTCCAGGCCGAGATGGACGCCCAGCGCGAACGCTTCGTCACCGGATGCAAGGACGTCAGCGGTATCGAAAAGGCGGAAGCCAATGCGCTGTTCGACTTGATCGATAAATTCGCTGGCTACGGCTTCAACAAATCGCACGCCGCCGCTTACGCGTTGCTTGCCTACCAGACTGCGTGGCTCAAGGCGCATTACCCGGAGGAATTCTACGCCGCATCGATGTGTTTCGACATGCACCAGTCGGAAAAGCTGGCGATCTTCGTCGACGATGCGCGCCGTAGCGGGATCAAGGTGCTGCCGCCGTCGCTCAATCATTCCGAAGCCGAATGTGCCGTCGAGCAGACCGACGAGGGCTATGCGGTGCGCTACGCTCTGGCGGGCATTCGCAATGTTGGTGAGCGGGCAATGGAAACGATCGTCGAGCAGCGCGAGACTGCGGGCCGGTTCGAGAGCCTAAAGGATCTGTTCGAGCGACTGCCCAAGGGCTCGATGAATTCGCGCCAGCTGGAGGCGCTGATCGCTGCGGGGGCGCTCGACGAATTCGAACCCAATCGTGCGAAATTGATGGCCAATGCCGACATGTTGCTCGCCGTTGCGGATGCCGCCGAGCGCGAGCGGTCGAGCGGGCAGGGTGGGCTGTTCGGTGGCGAAGGTGCAGAGGTCGAGGATACGCTGCGCCTCAAGGATGCCGAGCCCTGGCCGCGAGCCGAGCAGATGGCGCGCGAGAAAGAGAATTTCGGCTTCTATTTCGCCGAGCACCCGGTCGAGGCGTGGCGACAAGTCGCCTCGGCGCAGGGCGCGCGCAGCTATGCCTCGCTGATGGCGGGCGGCGCGCCTCCGGGCGGTCGGACAGGCGCGGTCATGGCGGCCATGGTCGAGAAGGTGAACAAGGGCACTACGCGGCGCGGTAAACCCTTCGTTCGCGCCGATTTCTCCGACAGTTCCGGCCAGTTCAGCGCAGCCTGTTTCGAAGAGGGACTGGTCGAGAAATTCATCGCATGGGCGGATAGCCAGACCTGCGTGAAGCTCGATGTCGAGCTCGACAGCCCGAGCCCGGACGAGCCGCCGCGCATCACCGTCCGTAACGCCGTTCCACTCGAGGCGGTGAAGGGTAGCATGGCCATGCTCCTCACGCTCGAGGTCGAGAGCGTCGATGCGCTGACGCAGCTCGCGCTCGAACTCGGTGAGGACGGTGCAGGGGGTGATGAAGTGCTCGCCACGCTGCTTACCGGTGATCCAACCCCACCCGTGATGCGACTGGGCCGAACATTTTCTATCGACGGAGAGCTCGCCGAACGCTTGGCAAGCGTGGCCGGTCTTGCCAAAGTGCAGCTTACCGCGCGACGGGGGAAGGCAAATCTGCGCCTCGTCGCCTGATCAGGGTGAGAGGATAGAATATGTCGCTTGGCGCGATGCAGGACTGGAGCATGCGAATTTCGCACGTGATCGACCACGCTGCCCGGGAAGCCCCGGATCGAGAAATCGTCACGCATTGGGCCGATGGCAGCGAAACGCGCACGGACTGGTCCGGCATTCACCGCGACGCGAAGAAAATGAGCCAGGCGCTGCTCGCGCTGGGCCTTACCAAAGGCGACAAGGTCGCCAGCCTGGCGATGAACCATTCGCGCCACCTGGTCAGCTGGTTCGGTGTCGCCGGGATGGGCGGCGTGCTGCACACCTGCAATCCGCGCCTGTTCGAGGACCAGCTAGAGTACATCGTCAACCACGCCGAAGATAAGGTCATGCTCTACGATGCGGCCTTCCAGCCGATCATCGACAAGATGCGCGGCAAATGGCCGGGCGTCGAACATTATATCTGCTTCGACAGCGGCGAGCACACGACCAGTTTCGAGGACTGGATCGGTGCGCAGGACGGCGAATTCGAATGGGTCGACGGTGACGAACGCGATCCCTGCATGATCTGCTATACCAGCGGGACGACGGGCAATCCCAAGGGCGTGCAATACGAACACCGTTCGACCCTCATGCACGCCATCGCCGGCCTGCAGCCTGCGGCGTTCAATTTCAGCGCGTCCAGCGTGATGCTGCCGGTGGTCCCGATGTTCCACGCTGCGAGCTGGGGCCTGCCCTATGCCGGAGCGATGGCCGGGATCAAATTCGTCTTCAGCGCAGTCAACGAACCGGCGGTCCTCTGCGACCTGATGGAGCGTGAAGGCGTGACGGACAGCGCGGGTGTGCCCACCGTCTGGCTGGCGACTTTCCAGTATTGCGATGCCGAGGGCAAGGATCTGCCCAAGCTCCGCGCGGCGACGATCGGCGGTTCGGCTGCGCCGCGTTTCATGATCGAGCGCTTGATGAAGAACGGCACCCGCGTCCAGCATGCCTGGGGCATGACCGAGACGTCGCCCATCGGCACGGTCGGCGGGCCCACGAGGAACTGGGACGAGCTGACCTTCGACCAGAAGGTCGAGAAGACGATGAAGCAGGGCCGCCCGATCTTCGGCGTCGAACTGCGTACGGTCGATCTCGAGGATCCCACCAAGGTCCTGCCGCGGGACGGCGAAAGCTCGGGGGCGCTGCATATTCGCGGACCCTGGATCATCAAGCGGTATTTCAAGGCCGAGGAAGATGCGACCGATGTCGATGGCTGGTTCAATACCGGCGACGTCGCGGTCCTGCATCCCGACGGCACCATGCAGATTACCGACCGCACGAAGGATGTGATCAAGTCCGGCGGCGAATGGATCAGCTCGGTCGAGTTGGAGAATGCCGCGGTCGGCCACCCAGCCGTGGCCGAAGCAGCGGCGATCGGCATGCCGCATCCCAAGTGGGACGAGCGCCCGGTCCTGTTCGTAGTCCGGAAATCCGGTGCGGAATGCAGCTCCGAAGAGGTGACCGCATTCCTCGCCGACAAGGTCGCCAAATGGTGGCTGCCCGATGCGGTCGAATTCGTCGACGATATCCCGCACACCGCCACCGGCAAGATCAGCAAGAAGGACCTGCGCGAACGGTTCGCGGACTACACGCTTGGCTGACACCGTCGTCCGCCCTGCCGCCGTCGGCGACGCGGCTGCGGTGCAGGCGATCTATGCCTTCCATGTCGAGAACGGCACTGCCACTTTCGACACCGTGCCGCCCGATGCGGATTTCTGGCGTGCCAAAATCGCGGCAGTGGCGGAACGCGGCTGGCCGTTTCTCGTGATCGAGCAGAATGGTGCGGTGTCGGGCTATGCCTATGCGACGCAATTCCGCGACCGCGCGGCCTATGTGCACACCTGTGAAAACAGCATCTACATCGCCGACGGAATGCGCCGACTGGGGCTCGGGTCGCGCCTGCTTGCGGCCTTGCTCGACGCGGCGCGGACCAGCGGTTTCGAGCAGATGATCGCGGTTATCGGCGGCGGCGAACCGGCCTCGGTCGCGCTGCATCGCAAGCTCGGCTTCGTTCACGCCGGGCGGATGCGCCGGGTGGGCTACAAGTTCGACCGCAAACTCGATACCGTTTACATGCAATACGACCTGACCGGGGAAGGAGAGACCCAGTGAGCGAGACCTATATCGACCCGAGCCGCGCGAATTTCGAGGCGTTCAAGGACCTGCCGCGCGACGAGCCGATCCATATGCTCAACCTCCTCCTGTATCGCGACGAGGCCGAGTACCCGGAAGGGCACGAGCATCACGGCAATGGCTGGAGCGGGCGGCGGGCCTATGAGGAATACGGCAAGACCAGCGGCCCGATCTTCCGCCGCGTGGGGGGTGAGATCGTGTGGCGCGGGGCGTTTCAGACCGTGGTCACCGGGCCGGAGGCGATGCAGTGGCATGACGGCTTCGTCGCGCAATATCCCAATTCCGGCGCCTTCTTCGAGATGATCAAGGATCCTGACTACCAGCAGGCGGTGGTCAACCGCACTGCTGCGCTGGTAGACAGCAGGCTGGTGCGGTTCAAGCCAGGCGCGGCGGGCGAAGGGTTCTAGCCTCCCCGGCACGGGGAGGGGGACCACGAAGTGGTGGAGGGGCAGGTTCACCGGCTCCGTACCCTTGCTTCCCGCTCGCCGCATACTTCCTATAGCCTCACAATAACTGCCTCGACGTCCTCCAGAATTGCCTTCGCCGGAATGTGCGTCGTCACAATTCCCTGCGAACGAAGAAAAGTCGAGCGGGTCCGATCACGAGCGATCGTTTCGGCGCTGTCGTGAGCCCAACCATCTACCTCGATGGCGAGCTTCAAGGGAGCGCAGTAGAAATCGAGCGCGTATTGCGCAGCCGGATGTTGGCGGCGGAATTTGAAGCCTCGCGGTCGCTTGCGCAGATGCTGCCATAGCACCCGTTCGGGCACCGACATCTCGCTGCGCAGCTTTCGAGCGCGTTTGATTGTATCGCGTGGACCTGTGATCATTCCCTGTGCCCCTCCACCGGCTTCGCCGGTCCCCCTCCCCGTGCCGGGGAGGCTATTATAGCAACCGCAACTGCCCGCCCACGGCGGGTGGCCGGAACTGCGTGCAGTCCAGCTCGAATTTCGCCTTTCCCAGTCCTGCACGCTTGCAGGCCACCCGGAACCGCGAGCGGAAGAGGTCGGCCCAGACACCGCTCGGTTTCATGCGGGTGAAGAAGTCCGGATCGTTGTCCTTGCCGCCGCGGATCGAGCGGACGATGCTCATCACCTTGTCCCCGCGCTCGGGGAAGTGGACCGAGAGCCATTCGCGGAACAGCGGGGCGACTTCGTGCGGCAGGCGGAGCGGGATCCAGCCTGCGCTGCCGATGCCCAACGCACCCACGCGCTCGACGATTTCTTCCATGAATTCGTCGGTGATCGCCGGGATGACCGGCGCGATCGAGCAATGTGCCGGGACGCCCGCCTTCACCAGTTTTCCAAGCGCTGCCAGACGTTTGGCAGGCGCTGCTGCGCGCGGTTCCAGCTTTCCCGACAGCTTGGGGTCGAGGCTGGTCACCGAAATCGCGACCGCGACCAGCCTCTGGTCCGCCATAGCGCAAAGCAGGTCCAGATCGTCGCAAACCCGATCCGATTTGGTGGTTATCGTCACCGGATGACGGGCATCGAGGCAGACCTCCAGCACCGAGCGGGTAATCCGATAGCGCCGCTCGATCGGCTGATAGGGGTCGGTATTCGTCCCCATGGCGATCGGCCTCGGCTGATATTTCGGCTTGGCCAGAGTGGCTTGCAGGATCTCCGCCGCATTCGGCTTGGCGAAAAGCCGCGTCTCGAAATCGAGGCCGGGGGAGAGATCGTGATAGGCGTGGGTCGGGCGCGCGAAGCAATAGACGCAGCCATGCTCGCACCCGCGATAGGCATTAATCGACCGGTCGAAACCGATGTCGGGCGACTGGTTGAAGCTGAGGATGGTCCTCGGATGCTCCTCCGTCACCTGAGTGCGTAGCTTTACCGGCGGTCCGTCCAACTGTTCCATATAGTCGCGCCAGTCCCCGTCCATCTCGCGCGTCGCGAGACCGAAGCGTGTGGGTACTTCGGCACCCTGAGCGCCGCGTCCGGGAATGGCAGGGTCGAGACGACGGTCCATGTATGAGAACATACATAGAACATTGAGTGTGCGCCAGTGGGTTTCGCGTAGGGACGCAGAGTGCGCGGAGAAGTTTGGTTCTGCGGCAAAGCCGCACTTCTCAAAGCATCAATGCGGAGTTCTCAGGGTAACCGAATCTGCTTTCGGCGGGGTGATATCCTCTGCGGTCACTGCGTCTCTGCGCGAATCAAAAAGCGTTCCGATCGGACTATCGACCGGCCGTATTGCGCGGGGCATCGAACGGCGAGCGCGGTGTCGTGGAGCAACCCGGCAGCGGTTCGGCAAGCGTGCGGGCGAGGGCGCAGGTTGACACAGTTGACAGTGTCCTGGGCAAGGAAAACGCTCGGCTTTCACCCGGCATGCGCGCGGATGGCGGGCAGGCGGCGAGCACGGCTGCAACCGCCGTCGCGGGCGGTCCATAGGACTTGGCGGATCGACCGCACGCGGTGTCGACCGCTTCGAATGCCTGTGCCAGACGCAGGTCCCACGTCCGCTCGGCCTCGCCGCGCGCCCGGTCGGCCTCTTCGCGGCACTCCTCCTCGACCAGTTCGAGGAATTCTTCCTCATATTCCTCTTCTTGGTCGTCCGAATCGGCGTAAGGGTCGGCTTCCTCATCGCGTATGCTCTCTGCATCGCGCGCATTGATCGCCCGGTACTCCGCGAGCGATCGCGCCCACAGAATGTCGCTGGCCTGCCTTGCCGCGTCTTCAGCAAAGTCTTCCCGTTCGGGCGGCAATTCGTTGCCCGAATTCTCGACGACGCAGGCGAGCAGTTCGTCGAACCGCCCTGCATCCTCGCTCGCCGCGCCGTCTTCGACCAGCCGGTCGAGCCGCGCGAGATGGGCAAGCAGCAGCCGCGAATCGAACCGGCGCCGCGTGCCGATCAACTCGCCGCGATAGTAGATTACCTCCTCCACGCCCTCGATGGCGCGCTCGCCGAGAACCTGCTCGCTGTTCTCGCGCGCCAGCACCAGTGCGGCGGCCCAGCCGCGCGCGAACAATGCATCGCGCCTGCGCAGGCGATAGGCGGCCTCCGCGGACAGATTGACCGAACGGCAGGCGGCGCGGGCGTTGCCGTGGGCGGCGAGGCGGTCGAGAAACCGGGCTTTCAGTTCGGGCGTCCAGCCGCGGGCGGGAATGGTGTGGGGCAAGTGGGACATGATCCGCATCTCCTTGGGGGATTGGAAGCGAATCGAGTCCAGTATGCATGAAAGCGGGTGTAGGACAGCAAAAATCCTCCCCGGCACGGGAAGGGGAACCACCGAAGGTGGTGGAGGGGCATTCCCGGATGTTCCGAGCCTTCGAGCGTGCCCCTCCACCCCGAGCTGCGTTCCGCGTCTCGCGGTCCCCCTCCGCCGAGGGAGAGGATTACCGCTCCCGCAGCCTCGGCATCAGTTCCACGAAATTGCAGGGCCGGTGGCGGCTGTCGAGCTGGAGCGCGAGAATCTGGTCCCACCCGTCCTTCACCGCGCCGTTCGATCCGGGCAGCGCGAAAATGTAGGTACCGCGCGCCAGCACGGCGCAGGCGCGGCTCTGGACCGTGCTGGTGCCGATGCTGTCGAAGCTGATCCAGCGGAACAGCTCGCCGAAGCCGGGAACGTCCTTGCTCTTGACCTTGTCGAGCGCCTCCGGCGTCACGTCGCGGCCGGTGAGGCCGGTGCCGCCGGAGGTGATGATGCAGTCGATCTGCTCGTCGTCGATCCAGCGATGCAGATGCGCGGCGAGTTCGTTGACATCGTCGCGGCTGATTTCGCGGTCGGCGAGTTCGTGGCCTGCATCAGCGATACGCTGAGCGAGGATATCACCCGAGGTATCGTCGGCCATGGTGCGCGTGTCCGACACCGTCAGCAGCGCGATGCGGATAGGTTTGAAGGTCCTGCTTTCATCGATGCCCATCAGCGCACTACCCTATCTGACCTGGGGAAACATCGGCCAGTCGTTTTCGGCCAGATCGCTGCGGCTCGGCGCAGCGGCATCGGCCTGGCGGAGATACATCCAGTAATTGCGCATCACGATGGCAACATAGCCGCGCGTCTCCCAATAGGGGATGCTCTCCATATAGAGCAGCGGATCGCCCTGATCGCGGATCTCGTATTCCCAGCGCGAAACGGGCGTCGGCCCGGCATTATAGGCGGCCATGATCTTGGGCAGCTTGCCCTGCGTGAAGCTGGAAGAATTGAGCGATTCGAGCGTACGCTGGCCGAAGGCGAGATTGACCGCCGGATCCTTGAGGTCGGCGCCGCTGCTCATATTGATCGAGGCGGCATATTCGCGCTGGGTGATCGGCATGATCTGCATCAACCCGATAGCGCCTGCCGGGCTGACCACGCTTTCGCGGAAATTCGATTCCTGCAGCGCATGGGCGAAGGCGAGGGCAGGGTCGACCCGCCAGCCGCCCACCGGAGTGCGGAAGGTCACCGGATAGCGCAGGCTGGGATGCGCACCCTCGCCGCGCGGGGCGTTATAGGCCATGAAGGTCTGCGCGCCGGTCAGCCCGAGCGCACGGGCGAGCCGAGACAGCGCACCGTAATCGTCCGAATCGCCGGTGCGTACCAGCCAGACGAGGTCTTCTGCCGCATCCTCGCGCCGTCCGACTTCTGCCAGCATGACCGCCTGCCGCACCGCTTCCTCATCCTGAAGGCGTCGCCAGTCGGCTTCGGTCAGGTCGGGCAGGGCATGCAGGCGTGGCAGGTGGCGGCCCATCTGCTCGTAGGCCAGCATGCCATAGAGCGTTTCGGGAAAACGCGCCGCGCCGCGCAATTGTTCGGCCGCCTTTTCGGGAAAGCGGCAGCGGATGAAGGAGCGGCTGGCCCAGTAATGCGCCGCCGCCGTCAGTTCGGGATTGGTCGAGCCTGCCGCGCTGCGCTGGAAGGCTTCGGCGGCCTTGTCGCAATCGCCCAGCCGCCATGCGGAAAGGCCTGCCACCCAGTCGCCTTCCGCGACCCATGCGCCGCTGCCGCCATTGCGTGCGGTATCGGCCAGCGCCCAGGCCTGCGCGTCCTGGTTCTCGATGTAGTAGCTGAAGGCCACGCGATAGCGCCATTCCGCGCGCGCTTCGCGGGACAGCGTCGCGTCCACGCCGTCGAGCAGCAGCCTTGCGCCATCGGGATCGTCATTGGTGATCCGCTCGAGGATCGCGGTCCTCACGCTTTCGGGCATGGTTCCGTCATTGATCGAGCCGGGCCGGATACGCTTGGTCGAACCGGGCTGGCGGACGAGATCGCGGGCGGGGCGTAGGCTCGGCGGGTTTTCCAGCCCGCGGGTCTCGCCGAGGCGGATGATGGCCTCGGTCTGCGGCAAGCTCGCATAGCGGGAGAGCCAGCTTTCGATCTGCGGCAGTTCGATGCGCGGGCTGTCGGGATGGAGGTAATAGGTCGCCAGCGCGGCACCGTGGAGCGGGCCATCTTCGCGGCCCGCCAGCATCACCTCGACCCGGTCCCAGTTCTGGCTGTCGATCGCTTCGAACAGCGAGCCGTAAAAAGCGCGGTCGTCGCTGGAGAGCAGTTGCGGCAGGGCGGCGGCATGCGAACTGGTGAAATAATCCAGGCTGTCGCTGTTCGCGAAAGCCGGGGTGGCGCTCAGCGAGGTTGCAGCCAATGCGGCAGTGGCGAGAATGCGAAGGGTCATCGGGTCCAGTCCAGCCAGCGATTCCAGAAAGTCTCCCGCCGCGCGGCCGAGCGGGCGAGATTGCGCAGGTCGGGCGCGGCGAGCAGGGGGTAGGGTTTGCCCCCGCAGTCGAGCGACAGGGGATCGCGCGCCTGCTCGGGCGACTTGTCGAACAGCGCCAGTTGCGCGCGTCCGAACAGGATCACCCGCTGCGGCGCGGCGAGCGCGATATGGGCCTTTGCGATCTCGCCCAGCCCACCGGCAGCCAGCTGGGCCCAGTCGGGCATGGCCATGGGGGCTGGCAAAGCGCTGGCGAAATAGGCCTCGTGCCCGGCGATCCCCATCGCTCCGAGCATGGCGTCGACAAATTTGCCTGCGCCGCCGGTCAGCAGGCGGTCGGCATCGTCATCGAAAGGCTGGGGCAGCAGGAGCATCAGCTTCGCCCCCGCCACGCCGCGCGGCGGCACGCGCCGGTCGAGCGCGCCATCGGCCAGCGAGGCTTCCGTCATCCACCATTCGCGAAATTTTTCGAGCGTGTCGGGGATGGCCGCATGATCGATCTGGCTCGTCGCCGCATCGCCCTGTTCCAGCGCGCGCTGGAGCGCCGTCTTGCGTTCTATCGGCGGCGGCGCGGGCGGGGGTGGAGCCGCTACGGCATCGTCAGGCTCGGGCTCGGCCAGCCAACCGCTGGGCTCGTCGAGAAAATCGGCATCGACACCTGCCTCGCGCCACCAGTCGAGCGCGCCCTCGAGGCTTTCGAGCGCCGTGAAATCGCGCGTTTTCGGGGGATCGGCGTGCATCATTCCTTGGGTGCAGGTCTTGACCTCTAAAGCGCCACCAATCAAGGCATTCGCAACAGTTAAGCGACGAAAAGAGAGAGACATGAGCGAACGCGAATCCATGCCCTGCGATGTCGTCATCATCGGCGGCGGTCCGGCGGGCCTCGCCGCGGCGATCCGGTTGAAGCAGGTTAACGCGGAACTCGAGGTTGTGGTGCTCGAAAAGGGCAGCGAAATCGGCGCGCATATCCTGTCGGGCGCGGTGGTCGATCCCCGGGCGCTGAACGAACTGCTGCCCGAATGGCGCGATCAGGGCTGCCCGATGGCCGAAACCCCGGTCACGGAAAACCACCACTGGGTGCTGTCCGAAAGCGGCAAGTCCGACCTGCCCGAATTCCTCCTGCCGCCCTTTATGAGCAATCACGGCAACTATACCGGATCGCTCGGCAATATGTGCCGCTGGCTGGCCGAACAGGCCGAAGGGCTGGGCGTGATGGTCTTCCCCGGCTTCCCCGCCGCCGAAGTGCTGTTCGATGACAAGGGGGCCGTGTCCGGCGTGGTCACGCAGGACATGGGCGTGGCCGAGGATGGGAGCCACAAGCCCGATTACCAGCCGGGCATGGAAATCCACGCCAAATACACGCTCTTCGCGGAAGGTGCGCGCGGCAATCTGACCAAGCAGATGAAGGCCAAGTTCGACCTGGAGGCCGATTGCGAACCGCAGGTCTATGGCCTCGGCGTCAAGGAATTGTGGGATATCGATCCCGCCAAGCACGAGCCGGGCCGCGTAATCCACACGCAGGGCTGGCCGCTGAGCGAAACCGGCACCTGGGGCGGCGGCTTCCTCTACCATCAGGCGAACGGTCAGGTCGCGCTCGGCTTCGTGACCGCGCTCGATTACGCCAATCCTTATGTCTCGCCCTATCAGGAATTCCAGCGCTGGAAGCACCACCCGGAAATTGCCGCGATCCTCGAAGGGGGCAAGCGCGTGTCCTATGGTGGGCGCGTCATCAATGAAGGCGGCTGGCAGTCCGTGCCCAAGCTCGCCTTTCCGGGCGGCGCGCTGATCGGATGCTCGGCCGGCTTCGTGAACGTGCCGCGCATCAAGGGCAGCCACACCGCGATGAAGAGCGGGATGCTGGCAGCCGAAAGCATCGCCGCCGCTATTGCAGCAGGCAACGAACATACCGAGCGGATGGATTACGATGCCGCCGTGCGTGACAGCTGGATCGCCGACGAGCTCAAGAAGGTGAAGAACGCGCAGCCCGCCGTCGCCAAATGGGGCGAGGATCTGGGTACGGTGGTTGCGGGCATCGACATGTGGATGCGCACGCTCAAGATCGGCCTGCCGATCACGATGAAGCACCACCGCGACCACGAAATGCTCCAGCGCGCCGACGGCTACAAGCCGGTCGCCTATCCCAAGCCCGATGGCGTGCTCAGTTTCGACCGCCTGACCAATGTCAGCTTCAGCTACACCAACCATGCCGAAGACCAGCCATGTCACTTGAAAGTCAAGGACATGGAGCTGCAACGTGAGAGCGAGCTGGAAGTCTTCGCCGGTCCATCGACCCGCTATTGTCCGGCTGGCGTCTATGAATGGATCGAGGAGGACGGCGCGGAGCCCAAGTTCCAGATCAACTCGCAGAACTGCATTCACTGCAAGACCTGCGATATCAAGGACCCGAACCAGAACATCACCTGGGTCACGCCCGAAGGCGGCGGCGGGCCGAACTATCCGAATATGTGACGCAGACAATGAGTCGCAGCATTCATCAGACGTTACGGAACGTGTTTGGAGGCAAATCCAAGCGTGAGATTGCTGCGATGGTCGCTGAAGATGAGGAAGGCGTCCGTGCTTTGGCCGAAAAGCGCCGACTGAAGCGTGAGACAAAAAAAGCTCGTAAATCCGAGTGAGCATTACCGAAACCGCCTACGCCAAGATCAACCTTGCGCTGCATGTCCGCAGGCGGCGGGAGGATGGGTATCACGAGCTTGAGACGCTGTTTGCCTTCGTCGATGCGGGCGATGTGCTGACGGCAGCGAGTACCGGGCAGGATTCCGTGAATGTCGTTGGCGAATTCGCGGGCGGACTCGACGATCCGTTCGACAATCTCGTTGCCAGGGCGTTGGGTAAGCTGCCGCGGGCGGAAGGGCTGGCAATCACGCTCGAAAAGAACCTGCCCTTGGCGGCGGGGCTGGGTGGTGGATCGGCCGATGCTGGGGCCGTGTTCCGCATGGTGAAAGACCGTTATGGCCTGCCCGAGGACTGGCACGAGCGCGCCACCGCTCTCGGCGCAGATGTCCCGGCCTGTGTCGAGAGCCGCACCTGTATCGGACGCGGGACGGGCACCGAACTCGAACCTGCTGACGACAGCCTTGCCGGGACGCCCGTCCTGTTGGTCAATCCGCGCGTTCTGCTCTCGACCGGGCCGGTCTTCAAACACTGGGACGGCGAGGATCGCGGTGCGTTGCCCGATGGCGATGCGCGCAGGATCGCGCTGGAAGGCCGCAATGACCTAGAAGCTCCCGCAATTTCGCTTTGCCCGCAGATTGCGGGCGTTCTGGCCGTATTGCGCGGAACTTCACCCTTTCTCGCCCGTATGTCGGGTTCAGGCGCGACCTGTTTCGCGCTGTTCGATAGTGAAACAGCGCGGGACGAGGCCGCGGCGCGCATCGCCGCCGACCATTCCGGCTGGTGGCAGATGCGAGGTAACCTCAGATGATCGACGGCCTACCCTATCGTCAGGTGAATGTGGACGACATTCGCTCCGGCGGATTGCTGGTGGTGGCCGACCATGCGTCCAATCATGTGCCTGCGGGCATCGAACTGGGCATCGATCCCGCACTGATGAACGATCATATCGCGATCGATATCGGGGTGGAGGGCGTGGCCGATCGCCTTGCGCGGCGACACGATCTGCCCGCGCATATCGCGACCGTGAGCCGGCTCGTCTGCGATTTCCATCGCAAGGAGGACGAACCCGCCGTCGTCCCGACGACCAGCGACGGGCACCTGATTCCGGGCAATATCGGCGCCGATATCGAAATGCGGCTCGCCCGCTATCACCGGCCCTATCACGAGGCGCTGGCCGCGCTGATCGCCCGCGCCAAACCGCGCATGCTGGTGGCGGTGCACAGCTTTACGCCGAGCCTTGCCACAAGCGATGAGGAGCGCCCGTGGGAAGTCGCACTGCTCTACAATCGGGACGACCGGGCGGCACAGCATGCCATTCGCCTGTTCGGCGAGCAGGGTCTGACGGTGGGCGACAACCAGCCCTATTCGGGCAAGCAGCTCAATGCCACGATGGATCGGCATGCCGAGGCGAACGGCATTCCCTATTGCACGGTCGAAATCCGGCAGGACCAGATCGATACGCCCGCAGGGCAGGCGCGCTGGGCGGTGATGCTGGCCGACGTTATGGGCCGCGTTGCGCTGGAGGTTTGAAGAAAACGGTTTCGCGCAAAGGCGCAGAGTAAGCAGAGACGCGGAGGGCGATGCCCTCGGCCGTTGCGACCGCTGCGAAGCCGCAGTTTTTCTCACACGAAGCCACGAAGATGTAGTGCCCAGATGCCGCCAAGCACGGCATCTTCGTGGCTTCGTGTGAAACAAAAAAGCTGCTTCGCGGCAGACCCGACATCTTTGCGTCTCTGCTTACTCTGCGCCTTTGCGCGAAACAGAACCCGTCACGACACCGCCACCTAGCCGACGCTAAAGATTTTCCCTTTCGACCGCTTTGCCCAATGGTCTAGGCTTGGCGAACTTATCAGACACTACCGGACCAGTATCATGCCTGCCTATCGTTCCCGCACCACCACTCACGGCCGTAACATGGCCGGCGCGCGCGGATTGTGGCGGGCGACGGGGATGAAGGACGGCGATTTCGGCAAGCCGATCATCGCCGTGATCAACAGTTTCACGCAGTTCGTGCCGGGGCACGTTCACCTCAAGGATCTCGGCCAACTGGTCGCCCGCGAGATCGAGGCAGCGGGCGGCGTGGCCAAGGAATTCAACACCATTGCCGTCGATGACGGGATCGCCATGGGCCATGACGGGATGCTCTATTCGCTCCCCAGCCGCGACCTGATCGCCGACAGCGTGGAATACATGGTCAACGCCCATTGCGCCGATGCGATGGTGTGCATTTCCAATTGCGACAAGATCACGCCGGGCATGCTGATGGCGGCGATGCGGCTCAATATCCCCGCCGTGTTCGTCAGCGGCGGACCGATGGAAGCGGGCAAGGTCGTGGTGAAGGGCAAGGAAATCGCACTCGATCTCGTCGATGCGATGGTCGCCGCCGCGGACGAGGCCTACACCGATGAGGAAGTGACCGCGATCGAGCAGAATGCCTGCCCGACCTGCGGCAGTTGCTCGGGCATGTTCACCGCCAATTCGATGAACTGCCTGACCGAGGCGCTGGGCCTTTCGCTGCCCGGCAATGGCTCGACGCTGGCCACACATGCCGACCGCAAAGGGCTGTTCGAGCGTGCCGGGCGGCTCGTGGTGACGCTGGCGAAACGCTATTACGAGGAAGACGACGAGAGCGTCTTGCCGCGCAGCATCGCCAGTTTCGAGGCGTTCGAGAACGCCATGAGCCTCGATATCGCCATGGGCGGGTCGACCAACACTGTGCTCCACCTGCTTGCCGCGGCGCATGAGGCGGGTGTCGAATTCACCATGCAGGATATCGACCGGCTGAGCCGCAAGGTGCCGTGCCTGTCCAAGGTCGCCCCCGCGAAAAGCGATGTGCATATGGAAGATGTGCACCGTGCAGGCGGGATCATGTCGATCCTCGGCGAGCTGGAGAAGGCGGGCCTGCTCCACACCGCGCTACCCACCGTACACAGCCCGACCATGGGCGATGCGCTGGACGATTGGGATATCGGCCGCACACAGAACAACAAGGTGCGCGAATTCTTCGCCGCTGCGCCCGGCGGGGTGCCGACACAGACCGCCTTCAGCCAGTCGCGTCGCTGGGAGGAACTCGACCTCGACCGCGAGAGCGGCGTGATCCGCAGTGCAAGCCACGCCTTCAGCAAGGATGGCGGGCTGGCGGTCCTTTACGGCAATATCGCGCGCGATGGCTGCATCGTGAAGACCGCCGGAGTGGACGAGAGCATCCTGAACTTCTCCGGCCCGGCCAAGGTCTATGAAAGCCAGGACGATGCGGTGACGGCCATCCTCACCGGGCAGGTGGTCGAGGGCGATGTGGTGGTGATCCGCTACGAAGGCCCACGTGGCGGGCCGGGCATGCAGGAAATGCTCTATCCAACGAGCTACCTCAAATCGAAGGGGCTGGGCGCGGCGTGTGCGTTGCTGACCGATGGCAGGTTCTCCGGCGGCACATCCGGCCTGTCGATTGGCCATGTCTCGCCCGAAGCCGCCGAGGGCGGCGAGATCGCTCTGGTAGAAGAGGGAGACATGATCGAGATCTCGATTCCTGACCGCACCATCAACCTCGCCGTGTCCGACGAAGTGCTTGCCGAGCGCCGCGCCGCGATGGAGGCAAAGGGCTGGGCGCCCGCCCAGCCGCGCGAACGGCGCGTCACGCCTGCATTGGAAGCTTATGCCGCGATGACCACCTCGGCAGCCCGCGGCGCGATCCGCGATGTCTCGCAGGTGCAGAAGCGCTGAGACTTGCTCCCGCGCGCCGCGCATGGCAGCGGCGTGCAATGGCAATATCGCAACGCCTCTTGCCTATTTCTCTCCTGACGCTGCCTGTTCTCGCGGCGTGTGAAGTTTCGCCCGAGATCGAGAGCGAAGGCGGAGTGACCGTCTCCTGCGCATTGGGCGGGGCGAGTGACTTCTCCAACCAATGCCGCCTTGTCGAAATGGGCGAGGGCGCTGCTGCCTATTTCGTGATGCGCCACCCCGATGGCGGTTTCCGCAAGCTCGCGCTGGCCGAAGCGCCTGCCGGTTTCGTCGAGTTCGATGGCTCGCAACAGGCCGAGAGTTGGCGCGAGGGGGAAGAGGTGGTGCTGCGGATCGGCGACGACCGCTATCGCTGGATGGAGCCGGCAGATGACTGAAGCCGTCCTCACCGTCGACCAGATGCGGGCTGCCGAGAAAGCGGCGATGGATGGCGGGACCAGCGAGTGGGAGCTGATGCAGCGCGCCGGCGAGGGAGCGGCGCAGTGGGTTATGCGCGTTGCGGCCGGACGTCCCGTCACGGTGCTGTGCGGTCCCGGCAATAATGGCGGCGACGGTTATGTGATTGCCGCTGTCCTCTATCGCAAAGGGTACGAGGTGCAGGTGATCGCGCCGGTCGAACCGAAGACCGAAACGGCGCGCACTGCAAGGTTGAAGTTTCGGGGCGAGGTCGTAAGCGACGGCAAGCTGCGCGGTACAGTCGTGGTCGATTGCCTGTTCGGCTACGGGCTCGCGCGCAGGGTCGAAGGTGATTTTGCAAATCTACTCGAAAAATTGAACACAAGCGATTGTTATAGAATAGCAGTCGATGTCCCAAGTGGTGTCGAAAGCGACACCGCGGACATCCTCGGGCCGCTGCCCGACTACGATCTCACCTTGGCCCTCGGCGCATGGAAGCAGGCGCACTTCCTGATGCCTGCCATGGCACGGATGGGCGCGAAAAGGCTCGTCCCTATCGGGCTCGATCTTGAAGGGTTCTCCTCCGCAGTTTCGGAATGCCCGCACATCACTCCACCAGCACCCGATGTCCATAAATACCGCCGGGGATTGCTGGTCGTCGTAGCGGGGGCGATGCCGGGCGCGCCTTTGCTCTCCGCCGAGGCTGCGATGCGCGCTGGTGCGGGCTATGTGAAATTGTTGAGCGATCATTCCCACCCTGATGCACCGGCCGATCTGGTTGTCACAAAAGATGTCGATCAGACGCTTGATAATGCACGAAACACCGCTCTGCTGTTCGGTCCCGGTGCGGGCAGGGATCAGCAGGCGCGCGACAAGCTCGAACGAGTTCTCAAACAGCGCAAGCCCACTGTGCTCGATGCCGATGCGCTGCACCTGCTCGCCCCCGATCTGCTCGATGGCGTCGATCCCGCGATCCTTTGCCTCACTCCGCATGAGGGTGAGTTGAAAAAGCTGTGCGACGCCTTTGGCGTCACGGCTGAAAGCAAGCTCGAACGGGCGCGGGGCCTGCACGACGTCACTGGGATGACCGTACTCGCGAAGGGGCCGGACACGATCCTTGTCGGTGCCGGTACGATGCGGTTCTTCCCGCGCGGATCGAGCTGGCTCTCGGTTGCGGGAACAGGCGATGTGCTGGCGGGGATCGTGGCGTCACGACTTGCCGCCCATGGCGAGCCGCTGCGCGCTTGCGAAGAAGGCGTCTGGCTGCACCACGAAGCGGCGCGGCTTGCATCCCCGGCATTTTCCGCCGGAGACCTTGCCCGCGCGGTGAAACCGGCCATGGCGTCATTCCTGTGAGCGAAACCGAATCCATCATCCGCATTGCGGCGCGCGGCGACGGCGTCACCACGTCGGGCCGACATGTCGCAGGCGGCGTGCCGGGCGATATTCTTGCCGCAGATGGCACGCTGACGCCGGGGCCGCATCATGCCACCCCGCCGTGCCGACATTTCCCCGTTTGTGGCGGATGCCAGTTGCAGCATGCCGACGAGGAGGCGCTGCGTCAGTTCGTAACCGACCGCGTGGTGCATGCGGCCGAGGCGCAGGACATTCCGGTTGGAGAAGTGCTGCCAACGCATTTGTCGCCGCCCCGCTCGCGCCGCCGCGCGACGCTCCACGCGTTGAAGACGGCCAAGGGTGCCGTTCTGGGATTCCGTGAAAGCGGCTCTCACCGGATCGTCGATATGCAGGAATGTCATATCCTCGTGCCCGAACTGTTCGCGCTCGTTGGTCCGCTTAAAAAGCTCGTCGGTCAGCATGGCGGACGACAGGCGGTCGATATCGAGCTGACGCTGACCGATCAGGGCGTCGACTGCACGCTGAAGGGCATCGAGGCTGACGGACTGGCGGCGACCGAAGCCCTGTTGGACTTCGCCCGTGAGCATTCGCTCGCACGCCTCTCGCTCGATCGTGGATACGGTCCGGAAACGACGTGGGAGCCTGAGCCGCTGACCGTCACCTTAGGCGAGAATCCGGTGCCGTTTCCGCATGGCAGTTTCCTCCAGCCCTCTGCCGATGGGGAGCAGGTGCTGACTCGGGACGCGCTCGATTATCTCGATGGCGCATCGACGGTGGCCGACCTGTTCTCTGGCCTCGGCACCTTCGCTTTTTCCTTGGCCGGTCCCCGCAAAGCGCTCGCGGTCGAGGCGGCGCGCGACGCGCATCTGGCCTGCAAGGCAGCCGCCAACGCACGGCAGGCGCCTGTACTCACACTCCACCGCGACCTGTTTCGCAATCCCCTTCAGGCCGATGAGGCAGGCCGTTTCGGGGCGCTGTTGCTCGATCCGCCGCGCGCCGGGGCAAGGGAGCAGGTGGTCCAGATCGCCGCCAGCGAGGCGAGCCGCGTCGCCTATGTCAGCTGCAATCCGTTGAGCTGGTCGCGCGATGCCAAGGTGCTGGTGGAGGCGGGGTTCCGGCTCGAAAAGCTGCGCCCAGTCGGGCAGTTCCGCTGGTCGACGCATGTCGAATTGACGAGCTATTTCACTCGCTAGCCGCGCAGGGATTCGAGAATCCGGTTACGCAGCCAATCGCGTGCTTCCGGTGACGAATAGGCGTGGTCGGCACCGCGGCACCGCTTGATGCGAGTGTCGCTTGCATCCCATCTTTCGGAAAAGACCTGCGCTGTGCGGTCGCTTTCGGCAAGCAGGATGCGGATTGGGCCTGGATAGGCCGCGATCCCTTCCCGTATTTCTTCGGCAAGCGAGGAAGGTGCCGTCTGCTTCTTCGAGGCCTGCCGCAGTCCGCGCGCAAGTTTCTTCAGGTCGACTTGGCCCGAAACCAACCTCAGCAACTCGCGCGGGTTCTTCAGCTTCTCCGCATAGCGAGAGCGCACGGCTGCGGGAGGCGGCGTGTCGTCTTCGGCATTTTCGATCGTCCATGGATTGCTGAGCACCAATCCATCGCATTCGGCGCCGCCCGCGAGCATGAGCGCGCTCGCCGCATCGCAATTGCCGAACCCGATCACGCAGTTTACCTGCGGGGCAAGGGCACGGAAAGCGAGAAGTGCTGCGGCGATATCCTTACGCGATCTGCGAAACCCCCGGTTCTCGCCTTCGCTGTCGCCGATGCCGCGACGGTCGAAGCGGAATACCGGGAAGCCCGCACGCGCAATCTCTGCGGCCAGGCGGGCCTGTGAATTGAAGGCCCCGGCGCGGATCTCGTTGCCGCCGCTGACGATAAGCAGCCCGGTCGTGCCGGGCGCACTGTCGAGCGTCGCCCCACAGCGCTTACCCTGGCATTCGAAGGAAAGGGCGAGGCGTGTCATGCGCTCTCTTCCCCGCTTGCGATCAGGGACACGATGCTGTCGGCCTGGCCGGGATCGGAATCGTTCTCGGCGCGCAGCCAGAGCGGCTTGCCACCGACTTCGCCCTGTTCGATCACGATATATTCGTCCGGAGCGTCGAACTGCTCCCCTTCGAGTTCCGCGACCAGTTGCGGTCCCAGCGGCCATCCCGCGAGTTCGATACCATCGGCGCGGGCGGTTTCCATTAGCCTGTCGGCAGTTTCCTCGCGTCCCGCCTCTTTGGCGCTCAGCATGCGGGCGCGGATCATGCTGCGGAGCACCTGCTGCGGCTTGGCGGGTGCATAGAGCCAGCCAGACTCATCCTCGGGTACCAGCCAGCAGCCGGACCGTATGGCGAAGATATCGGTTGCGGAGAAGTTCGCGGCAGCGGCCGTCACGCAGGCGCGCCAGTGCGCGAGCGACTGGTCGGCAAAGGGTGCCATGCTCTCATTGCAACCGGGTAGGTCGGGCAGGAAGCAATCGATACCCTGAGCATGCAGCCTGCGCATGATTTCAGACAGTTGGTGCCGGAACTTGTTGGCCTCGTCGAATAACGGCGCGACGATCAGCAGGCGCCTGTTACGGCTTGCATCGAAGCCAATGACCATTTCCTCGCCCGTGCTGCCGTCCGGCATCGGGCAAGGCCATGTGGCGTACATCGCGGAGGTCAGCTTTCGACCACCTTGGCTTCGGCAAAGGTGAGCAGGCCGCCATAGTTTTCTAGCATTTCGCCATCGACGTCTTCGTCTTCGATGACGATGTCGAGCCGGTCTTCCATTTCGGTCAGCAGGCCTGCCACGGCCATGGAATCGAGTTCGGGCAGGTGGCCGAACAGGCCGGTGTCGGCATCGAAGCCGTCGACCTGCGCCAGATTCAGTCCGAGTACGTCGCGCAGGATCGCGCGGAGCGTCTGGTCGATATCGCTGCGGCTTGGCCCGGTGGCTTCGGCTTGTGCGGTTTCGGCGGTCATTCCTGCGGTTCCCCTGCTTTGGAGGCGATGCCCTTAGCCGTGCCGATTATGCGGTGCAAGGCGGCGAAATATCGCCTTGGCAATGGCAGGCCATGCGCGCGGCTGCTGCCAGTCGAGGCAGGTAAGGCGGTAGCGTGGGCGGTTCAGCTCCATCCAGTCGCGTTTGTAGGCATCGCTGCCGGTGCCGAAATCGACCAGTTCGACCTTGTCGGTATCGATGACATGCTCGAACAGGGCGGCGCTGAGTGTGGTACCGGCCGAAAGCGGCTTGGCCGCCTCGATATGGGCGAGCTTGTGGATGTAGGCCGTCCCGTTCTCGACCGTCCAGAACTGCGCGGCGACGGGCATGCCATCGGCGCGCGCGATACCGAGGCGGATGCGACCCGCTTCACCTTCGGCGCGGGCGAAGGCTTCGAGGATATCGGAGCGCTCCTCCTCCGGCTTCCAGCTTTCGGCATAGATGGCCTGGTAATCCGCCCAGGCGCGCTCGTCGAAGTGCGTCAGGATTTCGACCTCGACCTTCTTCGCTTTGCGCTTGAGCGTGGTGCGCATCTTGCCGGGCCGATCCGCCCAATATTGTGCGAAACTGCGACCTCTCACCGGCAGGACGTGGTTTTCGTCGCAGGGTTCACGGAGCACCAGCCAGCCCGCATCGCGAAATGCCTGCTCGACCAGTTCGACGCTGCCATCCTCGCCGGGGAGGGGAGACAGGACGATTTTAGCGCTCTTGCGCCGTAGGTCGCGGGCGATCGCTTTCAGAAGCTCGGGCGAGGTGCCGATCGGACGCCAGACAAAGCTGAACCAGTAGGTCAGGCTGGTCAGAAATCCGTTTTCCCGCTGCAGTGGCAGCACCACCCGTTCATCCCCCCGCTCGGCCAGTACGAACAGCGGCCGCTCCAGCAATGCGAACCATCTGAGCCTGTCGAAAGGCCCCTGCGCGGGCAAATCCAGCCCTTGCAGTTTGGTAACCGTCTCGTGATAGCTGACCGCGATGTCCAACGGATTTCCCTCGCATCGGAGCGTTAATGCCTGATCCCACGCCCTATCCGCTCGATCAACTGGCCGAGCGCGGGATTGCACAGGCGCCTGCACTGGTACTGCGCGATCGCAGGCTTAGCTTCGAGGAGTTGAGGAAACGTGTCTCGCTGCTGGCCGGGTGGCTGGCGAAGCGGGCGGCCAAGGGCGAGCGGGTCGCAAGCTGGGCGGCGAAGGGCGAACTCACCTGCCTCCTGCCGCTGGCAGCCGCACGGGCGGGGCTGGTGCATGTACCGATCAACCCACTGCTCAAGCATGCGCAGGTGCGGCATATCCTGTCCGATAGCGGCTCGGTCCTGTTGATGGGCACCAAGGCAAGGCTGACGTCGCTGGAGGATGCCGATGTGGCACCCGAGTGCGACGTCATCGACGAGAATGACGTCTTTGCGCTGGCGGAGGCGGAGGGAACTGCATTGCCGCCATCGGAGAATGATCCCGACGAACTGGCGGCAATCCTCTACACCAGCGGCTCCACCGGGAAACCCAAGGGCGTGATGCTGAGCCATGCGAATATGTGGCTGGGGGCCGTCAGTGTGGCGGACTATCTTGGCATGGAAAGCGACGACGTCACGCTGGCAGTCCTTCCGCTCAGCTTCGACTATGGCCAGAGCCAGCTGCTCTCGACCTGGTATGCGGGCGGCTGCGTGGTGCCGCTCGACTATCTCTTCCCGCGCGATGTGGCCAAGGCCTGTGCGACGCATGGTGTGACGACGCTCGCGGCGGTGCCGCCATTATGGGTTCAGCTGACCGAGGCTGATTGGCAGCCCGAGGCCGTTTCCTCGATGAGACGCCTGACCAACTCCGGGGGTGCTCTGACGGTTGAACTGGTGCGAGACTTGCGGGCCATGTTCCCGAAAACACGCCTTTTTCCGATGTATGGACTGACGGAGGCGTTCCGTTCGACCTATCTCGATCCGGAGTTGGTGGACACGCATCCGACCTCGATGGGCAAGGCTATTCCCTTCGCCGAGATCCTCGTGATTGCCGATGACGGATCGCGGGCGTCTGCCGGGCAGGAGGGGGAACTGGTTCATTGCGGCCCGCTGGTCGCGCATGGCTATTGGCAGGACGAGGTGCGGACGGCGGAGCGCTTCAAACCGGCGCCCGCAATGTCCGAATATGGCGGAATGGCCGTCTGGTCCGGCGACCGGGTAAAGCGTGACGAGGACGGATTGCTCTATTTCGTCGGCCGCCGCGATGCGATGATCAAGAGCGCGGGCAACCGCATTAGCCCGCAGGAACTGGAAAGCGCGGCTCTGGGCACGGGACTGGTGACGGAGGCCGTGGCGCTTGGCGTGAAGGACGAGCGGCTTGGGCATGCTATCCATCTCGTCGTTCGCCCTGCGGCGGATGCTGCCGACCATGAGGCCGCGCTGCCAAGGGAATTGAAGAAGGAGCTACCCAACTTCATGCAGCCGCATGTGATTCACTGGCGCGAGCAACTGCCGCTCAATCCCAACGGCAAGATCGACCGGACGGCCATCGCGGCGGAGATCGGCGCATGAAGCCGCTCGGTCCCATCCCGGCCGGTTACGAGGCGATAGGTGGCGAGCTGGCGATCGGTGGCAAGCCTGCAAGCCACTGGGCCGAAGAGGCGGGGCGAACGCCGCTATTCGTATATTCACGAGAGCGCATAGAGCAGCGCTTCGCTGATTTGCGGGCAGCCATGCCGGATCGGCTCAAGATAAATTATGCCATAAAGGCCAATAGCTTTGGTCCGCTTCTTTCGTTCGTTTCGACTCTTGCGGACGGACTGGATATCGCCTCCGGAGGCGAACTCGAAATGGTTCGCGCTACGGGTTTCGACCTGTCGCGGGTAAGCTTTGCAGGGCCTGGCAAGCGCGACGTGGAACTCGAAGCGGCAATTGCGGCGGGGGTCACGCTCAATCTCGAAAGCGAAGCCGAGGCCACACGCGCCATCGCCATTGCCGAGCGGCTGGGGACGACGCCGCGCCTGGCCGTTCGCGTGAACCCGGATTTCGAACTCAAAGGTTCAGGGATGAAGATGGGAGGCGGAGCCAAGCCCTTCGGCGTCGATGCGGAGCGCGTTCCAGCCCTGATCCAGCAAATCGTCAATGCCGGATGCAATTTCCGGGGGCTGCATATCTTCACGGGTAGTCAGGCGCTGTCTGCCGAAGCGGTCATCGACATGCAGACGAAAGTACTCGGTTCTGCGGATCATCTGGCGAAGCAGGCGGGCGTGACGCTGCCCAAGCTCAATATGGGCGGCGGCTTCGGCATCCCTTATTTTCCAGGCGACGAACCGCTCGATATCGCAGCCGTCGGGGCCGCGCTCGAAGAGCGCTTCGCAAGCCTGCCCGACACGCTTGCCGATGCTGAACTCTTTATCGAACTTGGTCGCTATCTCGTTGGCGAAGCAGGGGTTTATCTCACCCGTATCGTCGACCGAAAGGTGAGTTATGGCGAAACCTATCTGATCACCGATGGCGGCCTGCATCACCAGCTCGCCGCCTCGGGCAATTTCGGCACGGTCGTGCGCCGCAATTACCCCGTCGCGATAGCCAGTCGCTTCTCCGCCGAAGCCGAGGAGGAGGCGAATGTCGTCGGCTGCCTGTGCACACCGCTGGACCGGCTTGCCGACAAGGCGCATCTGCCGCGCGCCGAGGTTGGCGATCTGGTCGCGATATTCTGCGCCGGGGCCTATGGCGCAAGCGCATCGCCCAGTGCCTTTTTGGGACAAGGACCGGCAGTCGAGGTGCTTGTCTGATAAATCCGGGTTACAACCGAAAAAGCCGCGATATCTGCGGCTCTGATGGTCTATGGCTAACAGTCTGTTCACCTATTTCGGGCAATAGCTATTCCAAACAGGGGATTATCGAGCGGATTGTACGTCCGCCACTTCTCCGGACGATGCCAGGGAAACTATTGATGCGCTTCACCCGAACCACCACTCTGCTTGCCGGATGCGTTGCCTGCTCGCTGTTTCTGGGGGGCTGCGCGACTACTGGCGCCGAGCTTCCTCCGGCGACCTTCGTCGCCATGCAGGAAGGCCCGGGCGAGGAATATGTCATCGGCCCGCTCGACGAGCTGACGATCCATGTCTGGCGCAATCCGGAACTGGGTGCGGAGAAAATCCAGGTTCGTCCCGACGGCCGGATCACCATCCCGCTGGTGAAAGACATGCCCGCCGTCGGCAAGACGCCATCCATGCTGGAAGAGGATATCCGCCTCCAGCTCAGCCAGTATATCGAAGATCCGCTGGTTTCGGTTATCGTCAATGAATTCGCGGGCACCTTCAGCCAGCAGGTGCGCATCGTCGGCGCGACCGAGAAACCGGCATCCCTGCCTTACCGTGCGAACATGACCGTGCTCGACGCGATGATCGCTGTCGGCGGTCTGTCCGAATTCGCGGCGGGCAATCGCGCGAAGCTGATCCGTTTCGACAAGCAGGCTGGTCGTCAGCGCGAATATGCCCTGCGTCTCACCGACCTGCTTAAGCGCGGCGACAGCAAGGCGAACGTGCTCCTTCAGCCGGGTGATGTTATCATCATCCCCGAGAGTACTTTCTAAGGGAATTCCGGGCGACATGCAGGAAGTCTTCGACGAGATCCGCAGCGCGCTGCACACGGTGTGGAACCGCCGCTGGATCGCGCTTGCCGTGGCCTGGGGCGTCTGCGTCCTGGGCTGGCTCGCAGTCGCGTTCGTGCCCAACAGTTACGAGAGCCGTGCGCGGATTTACGTCGAGCTGGAGGATGTGCTGTCCGAACAGCTCGACATCTCCGGTGATGGCAAACAGGCGATCACCAAGGTTCGCCAGACACTGGTCAGCGGGGTCAACCTAGAGCGCGTCGTGCGCAATACCAAGCTCGGCGAGAAAGTGGCGACCGACGCCGAAATGCAGGCCGCTGTAAAGAGCCTGACCGAAAACATCCTCGTGAAGAGCGAGCAGGACAACCTGTTCGAAATCACCGCGACGGTCGGCAAGTCGAACCTGAGCGACGCGGAGAATGCCGCGCTCGCCAAGGACGTGGTGCAGAACCTGATCGATATTTTCCGCGAATCCAACGTCGCCGGGAATCGCGGCGATGTCGCGAGCACGATCGCCTTCCTCGACGAACAGCTTGACGATCGCAAACGCGAACTCGAAGCTGCCGAACAGCGCCGCCTGACATTCGAAGCGCAGCATCCGGACCTTGTCGGCGGCACCGCCACGGTGGCGGGCCGCCTGCAGGGCATGCGTACCGAGATGCGCGGCATCGATGCTGATATCGCTGCGGCCCAGAGCGCGCTGGCGGCCATCAATGGACAGCTGGCAAGTACGCCGCGCAGCATCATGACCGCCGATGGCGGCAGTGCCCGCAGTTCGCTGGCGCAGGCACAGGCCCAGCTCGCCGCCATGCGCGCGCGCGGCCTGACCGACAGCCACCCCGATATTCAGGCGCAGAAGCGCCAGATCGAAGCTTTGCGAGAACAGGCGGCGGACGAACCGGCAGGGGCGGGCGGATCGCCCAATCCGGCCTATACCTCGCTGCAGTCCATCCGGGCCGAGCGGCAGGCGAATGTCCAGGCGCTGGAAGCGCGCAAGGCCGCGCTTCAGTCGGATATCTCGGCCCTGATCGCGGCGCAGGCCGAAGAGCCTGCCGTTGCTGCCGAAGCCAATCGCATCAGCCGCGATTATCAGGTGCTCAAGGACAAATATGACGAGCTGCTGAGAAACCGCGAGGAAATGCGCCTGCGCGGTCAGGTGGAAACCGAAAGAAGCGCCTTCAAATTCGAAGTCATCGATCAGCCGACGGCCCCGCGCCGACCGGCAGCGCCCAACCGGCCATTGCTGCTGTTCGCCGTGCTCATCTTTGGGATCGGTGCGGGTGCGGCAGTGGCCTTCGTGATGGGGCAGCTCAAATCGAGCTTCACGACTGCCGAAAAGCTCGAGCGGACGCTCGATGTTCCTGTCATCGGCACGATTTCGCGATCGATGACAGAAGCGGCACGCAATGCCGAGAAGCTGCGCCTGAAGCAGTTTCTCGCCGGAGCGGGCGGGCTGGGAGCGGTCTGCTTCCTGCTCTTGGTGGTGGAAATGATCCAGGTCGGATCGGTGGCTTGAGGGGATCGTGACAGTGAACAAGCCCACCAACATCGTACCGCCCGAGGATGGCGAGGAGAAGCCGAAGCGCGCTTCGTTGTTCGAACGTGCCAGCGGTGCCTTCGGCCTCGACAACCTCACCCCGGCTGCCGTGCCTGACAAGCTCGAAGGCGAAAAGGCCAAGAAATTCGCGCCCAAGCGTGAGCCCGAGAAGCCGCCGGTACCGGAAATGCCGAAACGCCGTGCATCCGACTGGATTGGTGAACCTGCGGCATCCGATGGGGCCTCTGCGACACCTGCGCCAGCCACTCGTCCGGAGGCTGAAAGCCCGGCAGTCACCTTTACTGGTCCCAGGCGCGAAGTCGTGCGCTCGCTGCTGCGCGAACAGGGGCTGATCGATCCAGACGGCGGTTCCTCGACGCTGCTCGAGGAATTCCGCATCGTGAAGCGTCAGGTGCTCTCGGCCGCCAAGGCGGACGGTACGCCGCAGTCTCGCCGTGTGCTCGTCGGCTCGCCGCATGCAAATGAGGGCAAGACCTTCTGCGCGTTGAACCTTGCCATTGCCCTGGCCGGCGAACGCGACATGGAAGTGCTGCTGGTGGATGCCGATTTCGGCAAACCGTCGATCATGGGCAAGCTCGGTCTCGAAGCGGGTAAGGGTTTCATGGATGTGCTGGCCGATCCCGCCTCGCATGTAGAAGACTATATTGTCGGCACCGATATTCCTGGACTGTGGGTTCTGCCCGCCGGTCAGCGTACCGGTCGCGATAGCGAATACCTCGCCAGCGAGCGGACGTGGACGGTGCTCAACCGGCTGACGCGCGGCGCACCGAACCGTATCCTCGTCTTCGACAGCCCGCCCACGCTGGCGGCCACTCCGGCCGCTGAACTCGCCAAGCATGTCGGTCAGGCATTGCTCGTTGCGCGCGCTGACATGAGCGGTCGTGCCGCGCTGGAAGACGCGATCGACCTCCTCTCCGCCTGCCCGGACATCAAGCTTCTACTCAACGATGCGACCTTCAGCCCGAGCGGTCGGAAGTTCGGAAGTTACTATGGATATGAGGATTAATCCCATGTCCTGGAACGATAAATTCCACTGGCTTGTGCGCGGTATTCTCAGTCTCGTGCTGCTGACAGCAGCACCGCTGCAGGCGCAGAGCTATCCGGGGGAAACCACCGGTGACAGCGAAGCCGAAGACCTATCCAGCAGCCGCGGCCGGACCAGTATCGATCCCTATATCGAAGCGAATTCAATCGCGAGCTGGCAGATTTCGCCCGGCAGCGACGTGCTGACCTATACGCAGCTTGCCGCCGGGGTCGATGCATCGATCGTTGGGCGTAACAATGGCGGCACCGTGTCGGTGCGCTACGAACGCAATTTCGCGCATCAGTCGGATGGAGCGGATTCGGATGCGATTACGGGTATTGCAAGAGGTTATGCCTCGATCGTGCCGCGGGTTCTGACCATCGAGGCCGGTGCATTGGCGAGCAGCACGCGCGTCGATGCACAGGGCCGGTCGGTTTTCAATCCGCTCGTCGACGATGATCTCTCTACCCAGACCTATTCCGTTTATGCGGGCCCGAACCTCCAGACCCGCGCTGGCGATGTCGACGTAAGTGCGAACTATCGCATCGGATATACGCGCGTGGACGGGCCGGACTTCGTGACGCTCGGCGGCACACCGGCGGATCTGTTCGACGAAAGCGTAACGCATAGCGCCAATCTGCGCGCCGGAACGCGTCCGTACGAGCCGTTTCCGGTGGGTGTGGGCGTCGGTGCCGGTTACTATCAGGAAGACGTCTCCAATCTCGACCAGCGTGTACGCGATGCCTATGTGCGCGGCGATGTGACCGTACCGATCACCCCGACGCTGGCCTTCGTGGCCGGGGCGGGCGTGGAGGATGTCGAAGTATCGAGCCGCGATGCGGTGCGCGATGCGGACGGCAATCCGGTCTTCGGGACGAATGGCCGCTATGTCACCGACGAAGGCAGCCCGCGTATCATCGCCTATGACGCGAGCGGGTTGATCTGGGATGTCGGCGTCGTCTGGAGCCCGAGCAGCCGGACGCAGCTCGAAGCGCATTTTGGACATCGCTATGACAGCGAGACCTATTACGGCAGCTTCAGCTGGCAGCCCAGCCGCCGCAGCAACCTCCAGATCGCGGTCTATGACGGCATTCAGGGCTTCGGCGGACGGCTGAACAATGCACTGGCCGCATTGCCGACCGATTTCACCGCTATCCGCGATCCGGTTACTGGTGACCTGACCGGCTGTGTGAGCACGCTTGACGGAAGCGGATGTCTCGACGGCCTGCTCGGCTCGCTGCGTTCGTCGGTCTTCCGCGGGCGTGGCGTCGTTGCCAGCTATACCCGCCAGGTCGGCCGCGTGACCGCAGGAATTGGCGCAGGATATGATCGCCGCAGGTTCATCGGCGCGCCGGGCACCGTGCTCGAGCTTGCCAATGGTGTGGTCGATGAGAGCTTCTACCTGACCGCTGGCGTTTCCGGTCCGGTCGGGGAACGTGCCTCCTTCTCGATCAACACTTTCGCCAGCTGGTTCGACAGCGGCACCGCCGGGGCGGGGGATGTCCGCGCAATCGGCAGTTCGGCGAGCTACACCGAAGAGGTCTTCCGCAACCTTTCGGCCCGCGCCGCGGTGGCTATCTCCATGCTCGACAGCGACATCGCACCCGACAATTTTACCACCGCATCGGCCCTTCTCGGCCTGCGCTACGATTTCTGATAGGATGGCGCGCCATGTATGAAGAATTTTACGGTTTCAGCGAGCGACCCTTTCAGCTCACGCCCGATCCGGCATTCTATTTCGAAAGTCTCACGCACAAGAAGGCGCTGAGCTATCTCGGCTACGGCCTCAATCAGGGTGAGGGCTTCGTCGTCATCACCGGCGAAGTCGGCTCGGGCAAGTCGACGCTGGTCGCGCATCTCAAGCAGAAGCTCGACGCCGGCCGCATGACCGTGGGCGAAGTGGTCACCAGTGCTCTGGACGATGACGAGATGATCCATGTCGCGGCACGCAGTTTCGGTCTCGATATCTCGGGTGGCGACAAGGCGGCGGCGCTCGCCGCGATCGAATTGTTCCTGCACGAGGAAGCCCGCAATGGCCGGCGCGTCCTGCTGATCGTCGACGAAGCGCAGAACCTGTCGATCGGCGCGCTCGAAGAGCTGCGCATGCTGTCGAACTTCCAGCTCGGTTCGCACCCGCTGCTGCAGACGCTCCTGCTCGGCCAGCCCGAGTTCAAGCAGCTTCTGGCGCAATCGGACGAGCTTGAGCAGCTTCGCCAGCGCGTGATCGCCGCGCACCATCTCGAACCGATGCAGCCCGGCGAGATCGAGCCTTACGTGATGCACCGCCTGCAACATGTCGGCTGGAATGGTACGCCCGAATTCGATGGCAGCATCTGGGTCAAGCTGCACAAGGCCACCGGCGGGATCCCGCGCAAGGTGAACCAGGTGATGACCCGCCTGCTGCTGCTCGGTGCAGTGGAAGAGCAGTCGGTTCTCGAAACCGATATGCTCGATGGCGTGGTCGAGGAAATGTCCGGCGATGCAGCGCTTGCGGACGATGCGGCGGCGAGGCCGCGCCCGGATCGTGACTTGCCGGCTGCCGATGCGATTGCGCGCGCCCATGACGAGGCACGGCGTCCGGCACCGGAACCGCACGCTGCGGCGGATGCCGAAGCACGCGACAAAGGTCTGCTCGACCACCAGATCGAAGCGATCGAGGCAGCCTTTGCCGATCGCGACAGGCATATGGCGGCACTGCGCCGTGAGGTCGAAAAGCTGGGACAGCGCAAGGCATCGGGCGATGTGCCCGAAGACATCGGCCAGCGCCTCGCGACGATCGAAACGCGGCTCGACGAGCAGGAACGTTCGCTGCGCCATGTATTGACCATGATGATCGACTATTTCGAATCACAGGGCTCGCGCGCGGCGGCCTGACACTTGGGGAGGGGGCGTTGAGCGACAGCACAATCGTCAACGGCCTCTCGGTCGATGTCGAGGACTGGTTCCAGGTCGGCGCGTTCGAAAACACCATTTCGCGCGAAGACTGGGACGGGCTGGAATTGCGCGTGGGCGATAATGTCGCGCGCATTCTCGACCTGTTCGACGAAGCAGGCGCCAAGGCGACTTTCTTCACGCTTGGATGGGTGGCGGAGCGGAACAAGGCTGCCATGCGCGCCATCGTCGATCGAGGCCATGAACTGGCCAGCCACGGCTACGATCACACACGCGTATTCACCTTCACGCGCGACCAGTTCGCAGCCGATATCATCAAAGCCCGCGCGATTCTGGAGGATGCGGGCGGGCAGGCGGTGACCGGTTATCGTGCGCCGAGCTTTTCGATCGATGCGCGCAATCCCTGGGCGCATGAGGTGCTGGCCGAGCACGGCTATGCCTATTCATCCTCGGTCGCGCCGGTGGTTCACGATCACTATGGCTGGCGCGAAGCGCCGCGTTTCGCCTTCGATCCTGTGCCGGGTAGCGATCTTGTCGAGATTCCGGTCACTACCGCTCTGTTACGCGGCAAGCGCCTTGCGGCAGGTGGTGGCGGGTTCTTCCGTGTTGTTCCCTACGGTTTCAGCCGCTGGGCCATCCGGCAGGTCAATGCGGAAGGGCGCCCGGCGGTATTCTATTTCCACCCATGGGAAGTTGATCCCGGCCAGCCGCGCGTATCCGGCGCGCCAATGCGCTCGCGTCTGAGGCACTATACGAACCTGTCGAAAATGGCGGGCAAGCTGTCGGACCTGCTCGGCGATTTCGCATGGGGGCGGATGGACGCGCTCGCCGATCGCGAGAAGGCGCGCAGCCTCAAGTGGGCGGCATGAACGCGCCGATGAATCATGCGGCTGTTATCCGGCTGGCGGACCTGAGAGACCGCGAAGAGGTTGCGCACATCGAAGCCTTTGTAGCCGAGCTGGGTGGCAGCGTCTTCCAGCGACCTTTGTGGCTGGAAGCGGTCGAGCGCGGGACGGGCAATCAGGCCCTTGGATTGGTTCTGGAGCGCGGTGGCCTTCTTGAGGGCTGGCTGCCGCTGACCGATGTCCATTCACCGCTGTTCGGGCGTGCACTTGTATCGAGTGGCTTCGGTGTCGGCGGCGGCGCACTCGTCTCACGGGTAGACGATACCGATATGCTTTGCCGGGCAGCGGAAGAACTCGCGCAGCGCTGCAATGCTACGACGGTGGAATTGCGTGGCGGTACAGCGCCACACGACTGGCAGGTCATCGAAGGCAGGCATGCCAATTTCGCGGCTGCTCTCGCGGAGGATGATGAAACTCAGCTCCTGACCATTCCCCGCAAGGCCCGTGCGGAGGTTCGCAAGGGGCTGAAGAACGATCTGACCATCAGTATCGGAACAGAGCAGAGCGAACGATCGGCGCATTATGCCACTTACGCGGAAAGCGTGCGCAATCTGGGCACTCCGGTGTTCCCGCGCAGTCTGTTCGACGCCATGCTCGATCTGTTCGCTGACGATGCGGATATACTTACCGTGCGTGATCGCGGCACACCGGTCGCAAGCGTCCTCTCGCTCTACCACCGCGGCACAGTGATGCCCTTCTGGGGCGGTGGAACCCGGGCAGCACGCGGTTTGCGGGCAAACGAACGGATGTATTACGAGCTGATGTGCCATGCCCGCCGCAGGGGCTGTACACGCTTTGATTTCGGCCGATCCAAGACCGGCAGCGGTCCCTTCGCATTCAAGAAGAACTGGGGCTTCGAGCCTGAGCCGCTGACCTATTTCAACTGGTCGGTACCGGGCATAACAGCGCGCAACATCGACCCGACGGATGAGGGCTATTCGGCCAAGATCGCCTTGTGGAAACGTCTCCCGCTACCGGTCGCGAACCGCATCGGTCCGTGGATTGCGCGCGGGCTCGGCTAGCGTGGGTGAGATTCTGTTTCTGGCACACCGGGTCCCGTTCCCACCGGATCGCGGCGACAAGATACGCTCGCACCACCTGCTCAAGGGTTTGGCGAAGCTGGGGCCGGTTCATGTCGGCACGTTTGCCGAGACCGCGCAGGATATGGACCAGAAACACGAGCTGGCGGCGATCGCGAAAACGCACGCGCTGATCGAACGTAACAAGCTGCTTCCGCTTGCCGGGGCCGAAGCGCTGTTGAAAGGCAAGCCAGTCAGCCTGACGGCGTTCGAGCACGAAGCCATGCGCCGCTATGTAGCCAAGACGCTGGGCAATCATCGGATCGACACGATTTTCGTCTTTTCCGGCCAGATGGGCCAGTACGTCCCGGACTATTTTGCGGGACGGGTGGTGATCGATCTGTGCGACGTCGATAGCGCCAAATTCGAAGCCTATGCCGATGCCGGTCAGCGCAAATGGCTCAACCGGCGCGAGGGCAAATTTCTCGCTCGCGAAGAGGAAAGATTGGCCCATCGCGCGGATACGCTCCTGCTCATCAGCGACAACGAAGTCGATCTCTTCCGGTCGCGCCTTTCCGATACTGCAAATGTGGACCTTCAAGCTCTCGGCAATGGTATCGATGCAAACTTCTTCGATCCGGCGCATGTCGGGCTGCAACCCGATGTCGAAGAGGGCGAGGACCCGCAACTCGTCTTCACCGGCCAGATGGACTACGCGCCGAATATTGCTGCAGCCGAGTGGATGATCGAGAACATCATGCCTGCCCTGCGCAGGACCTATGCCCGGGCGCGCTTTCATATAGTCGGTCGCGCGCCCGTTCCGACCCTCAGGGATCGTCACGGCGAAAACGGTGTGCGCGTCTGGGGCGAGGTACCCGATGTGCGGCCGTTCCTGAAATCGGCGAATGTGGTAGTCGCTCCATTGCTTATCGCACGCGGGGTTCAGAACAAGGTTCTCGAGGGAATGGCCATGGCGAAGCCTGTTGTCCTCACGCCGGGCGCTGCAACCGGGATCGACGCGGTGGATGGCATGCATTTCGCCATTTCGCAGCCCGAACCAGATGCGATGCTGAAACGCATCGAGGCGCTCCTGTCCGATGCGGACAAACGGATCGCGATCGGCAAAGCGGCCCGTCAATTCGTCGTCGAGAACATGTGTTGGGACCGAATTGACGTCCGGCTTGCGCAATTGCTGGATGGACCGGAGACCGACCGCCATGCAGCCTGACGGCATCATGGTGGAAGAACGCGCGGCCGATCGGGGCCGCAGCCTGGCCTTCCTCGCAACCGCATGGCTTGCGCTATTCTGGATGACTTTTCCGGAATGGTCGGAAATGGCTCATCAATGGTGGGATATCGATACCTACAGCCATATCCTGCTGATCCCGCCGATCGTCGGCTCGCTGGTCTGGATCAGGCGAGATGAACTTGCAAAGATCGAGCCGAGAGGGTGGTGGCCGGGATTGACCTGGTTCGGCCTCGGCATGGTCGCTTGGCTCGCCGGACGGGCTGCGGACGTCAATCTTCTGGCGCAGGTGGGCACGATCGCTGCGTTTCAGGGCGCTGCGCTTGCAATCCTCGGCTTACGAGCAGGGCTGATCCTGGCGTTTCCTCTGGCCTACATGTTGTTCCTCGTGCCCTTTGGTGACGAGATTATCCTGCCGTTGCAGTATATTACCGCGGAAATGACGACAGCGCTTACGCGATTGAGCGGCATCGAGACGGTCGCCGAAGGCATCCATATCGATACGCCCGCCGGTCTCTTCATCGTTGCCGAAGAATGCTCCGGCGTGAAATTCCTCATCGCCATGGTCGCGCTGGGGGTACTCGTCGCGCATAGCTGTTTTGCGAGCTGGAAGCGGCGTTTCTGGTTCATGCTCGCCTGCGTGGTCGTTCCGATTGTTGCGAACGGCATTCGCGCCTGGGCGACGATCTTCATCGCCCAATATGTCGGAGCGGAAGCGGCCGGAAGTTTCGACCACATCGTCTATGGCTGGTTCTTCTTCGGTATCGTCATCGCGCTGGTACTCGGCGTTGCATGGCGCTGGTTCGAGCGCGAACCGGAGGAAGCGGGATGGAGCGCCGGTGAAGTCGCGGCCTTGCCATGGTTGCAAAGCCTGGAAGGCAAGGGTGCCAATCCCGCTTTTGCCCTCGGCGTCATCCTCATCGTCGCTTTGCTCTTTGCCGTTCCCGCCGGGCTCGGCTAGGCAGCCTGCCATATGTGCGGGATCGCAGGGATCTTCCATTACGAGACGGTGAAGCCGGTCGATCCCAAGCGGGTCGAGCGGATGACCGACGCGCTTGCTCATCGCGGACCCGATGGCAGCGGCGTCTGGACCGCGCCCGGTATCGGCCTTGGCCATCGACGGCTCTCGATTATCGACCTCGAAGGCTCGCCCCAGCCGATGCATTCGGCCGATGGCCGCGCCGTGATCGTCTTCAACGGCGAAATCTACAATTACCGGGAGCTACGCCGCGAACTGGAGCGCGACGGGGCGCATTTTCGCACCGATGGCGATACCGAGACCATCCTTGCTGCCTGGCAGAAATGGGGACCGGATTGCCTCTCGCGGCTCGACGGCATGTTCGTCTTCGCGCTTTACGATCTCGACAAGCGCCAACTGTTCCTCGCGCGCGATCGGCTGGGCGTGAAGCCGCTCTATCTTGCACGGCTGGAGGGTGGGGCGCTGGCCTTTGCCAGCGAGATGAAGGGCCTGCTCGCCAATCCGCTGATGCGCCGCGTGATCGATCCGCTGGCGATCGAGGATTACATGACCTGGGGCTATGTTCCGGATCATCGCGCGATTCTGAAAGGCGTCGAGAAACTTCCAGCAGGGCATTTCCTGCTGCTCGAACACGGGCGCGATCCGGGGCCGCCGCGGCAATGGTGGGACGTCAGTTTCGCCAGTCGCGAGAAGGGGCGGGACGAGGACCTTTCGGCGCAGCTCCTGCACCTCATGCGCGAAGGCGTATCCAGCCGGATGGTGGCGGACGTGCCGCTCGGGGCGTTCCTCTCCGGCGGAGTGGATAGCTCATCGGTCGTCGCGCTGATGAGCGAGGCAAGCGCTTCGCCGGTAACCAGCTGTTCGATCGGCTTCGACGTCGAGAGCGTCGACGAAACCAAATATGCGCGCGAGGTCGCCGCGCTTTTCAAGACCGACCATCACGAGCGCATCGTCTCCGCAGATCAGTTCGGCGAGATCGACCGGATTGCGAGCATTTTCGACGAACCCTTCGCCGATGCCAGCGCCTTGCCCACGCTCCGCGTGTGCGAACTGGCACGCGAACATGTAACCGTTGCGCTGTCGGGTGACGGAGCGGACGAGGCTTTCGCAGGTTACCGCCGCCAGCTGTTCCATGCGCGGGAGGAACAGGCCCGTTCGGTCATGCCCCGCGCCTTGCGCGAGCCGGTTTTCGGTGCGCTCGGGCGGATCTGGCCGAAGGCCGATTGGGCGCCACGCTCCTTGCGCGCGAAAACGACGCTGCTGTCGCTCGCGGCGAGCGGGGAAGGGGGCTATGCGCGAGCGCTGTCGATCCTCGCCCCGGAGCAACGCGACGGGCTGTACGGTGAGACATTGTTGCGGGAGCGCGGCCAGTACCGGGCTGAGCAGCCCTTCGAAAAGCTGATGCGCGAAGCTCCCGCCAGGAGCGGCCTCGACCGTGCGCAATATGCCGATCTCAAATTCTGGCTACCCGGTGACATTCTCCCCAAGACCGACCGGACCAGTATGGCAGTGGGCCTCGAAGCGCGCGAGCCATTGCTCGACCATCGGCTGATCGAATTCGGCGCGCGCTTGCCGCATCGCCAGCGGATCCGCGGGACGACCGGGAAGTGGCTGATGAAGCACACGATGGAGCGCTACCTGCCGCAGGACATCCTGTACCGGCAGAAGCAGGGCTTCGTGACCCCGCTTGCGGAATGGTTCCGCGGCCCGCTGGCGGGCGAGGCGAGGGCGGTTGCATCGAGCGAACTTCTCACCGGCAGCGGTTGGTTCGCCCGCAAGGCGCTCTCACGCCTCGCGGACGACCATATTGCGGGCCGTTCGGATCACGGCCGCGTCTTGTGGCAATTGCTGATGCTGGAGCGATCGCTCCGGCATTTGAAGCCCAGCGCCTAGCGCGCGTCGACCAGTACGATCTCGGCGTCTTCTAGCGCTTCGACCACGATTTCGGTCTCGCCGGTCACGGCGATTCCGTCGCGCGGCTGCGCCTCGACGCCGTTGACCGTCACACGGCCCTTCGGCGCAACAAGATATTGATGACGTTCGCCAGAGGTGGTCCAGGTTGCAGTCTGCCCGGCGGTGAGAGTCGTCGCCGCAACCTTTGCGTCGGTGCGTATGGGTAAGGCACCCTCGGCCTCCGGCGTGCCGCTGGCGAGCACTTCGAAACCGCCCTCGCGGGTGGCCTTGGGAAATTCGCGTTGGCCCCAGCCTGGCTTTTCGCCTGCGCGGTCGGGGATGATCCAGATCTGGAACAGCGTCGTATCCTCGTCTTCCAGATTGTATTCCGCATGGGTGATCCCGGTGCCCGCGCTCATTACCTGCACATCGCCAGCCGCCGTACGGCCTTCATTGCCGAGGCTGTCGCGATGGCTGATCGCTCCTTTGCGAACGAAGGTGACGATTTCCATGTCGCGGTGCGGATGCGGCGGAAACCCGGTCTGCGCCTGAATAGTGTCATCGTTCCACACGCGGATATTGCCCCAGCCCATACGGCCGGGATCGTTGTAATTGGCGAAACTGAAGTGATGTCGTGCGTCTAGCCAACCGTGGTCTGCGTGCCCGAGCGAGGCAAAGGGACGGATATCGATCATGACGGTATTCTCACATCGGCGGGGAATATCTGTCCGCCGGAATACTGATGAGATGGGAAATCGCCGCCCGGCTTCAAGCCCCGAGCCCGTGCCCCCGGGCCATGTAGTCGGCGCTCTGCATTTCCTTGAGACGGCTGATGGTCCGCTCGAACTCGAAGGCGCCATCACCTGCCGTATACAGGTTCTCCGGTTCCGCTGCGGCGGTGACGAAGAGCTTCACATTATTCTCGTAAAGCGCGTCGACCAGCTTGGTGAAGCGGATTGCCTCGTTGCGGTTGTCGGGCGACATGGCTGGAATGCCGACCACGATCACGGTATGATAGGCATGCGCGATCGCGAGATAATCGGCCGCGCCACGGTTCTCGCCACATAGCCGCTTGAAGCTGAATACGCCGACGCCCTTGAGGCTCTTGGGTACATGGAGTGTGCGGCCGCCGCCGAGGTCGAGTGTGCCGCTGGGCACGTGGTCGGCATCTTCGGGCTTGTAATCCGTCAGGCGGAAAAAGGCTTCCCGCACTTGCGCGGTCGCATCGTCGCCAAGAGGGGAATGCCATGTCGCAATATCGCCCAGCCGATCAAGCCGGTAGTCTGTGGGACCGTTGAGCGACAGCACGTCGAGTTCTGCCTGGACGAGATCGATGAAGGGCAGGAAGAGCGAACGGTTTAGCCCGTCCTTGTAGAGATCGCGCGGAGGGCGGTTGCTGGTAGTGACCACCGTCACACCCTGATCGCGGATGAGCGCGGTAAAAAGACGCGCCATGATGGCGGCATCGGCGGTATTGGTGACGACCATCTCGTCGAACGCAAGGCAGCGAATGTCTTCGGCGATGTCGCGCGCGACCTTGCCGGTCGGATCACCTGGATCGCTTTCCCGGCGCTCGCGCATCCGCCGGTCGACCTCGAGCATGAATTCATGGAAATGAACGCGGCGCTTTTCCTCGATACCGAGCGTTTCGACGAAGAGGTCCATCAGCATCGACTTCCCGCGGCCGACGCCCCCCCACATATACACGCCCTGCGGACTGGCCTTCTTCGCGCGGAATAGCTGGGAGAGGAGTCCGCCCGAACTCTCCGCTTCGAAATCCTTTTGCAACCGGTCGAGCCGCTCTGCCGCGCGGCGCTGGTCGGGATCGGCGCGCAATTCACCGGCGGCGACAAGCCGCTCGTAGCGGGCGAGCATGCCGGTCACGGGTTCACGCGGGGTTTCATCTTCTTGACGATGCCTGAGAAGCTGGCGACGGTATGATCGTCCTGCTCCACTATTCCGCGCGCAAACACCATGCTGCCGGTCTCGCGCACGATTTCGCATACAGCATCGAGCGGCAGACCGGGTTTTCCGCTACCGACGAACTGGGTCGAAAGCTCGAGCGTTACCGAAGGGCCGGCGTTGCCGCTGCCTATGTAGTGCATTGTCGTGAACAGGCTGATGTCGATCAGCGACAGCGTGACGGCGCCGTGAATAATGCCCTGCAGGTTCTCATGCCGTCGCTCGGGAAACATGCGCAGCCGGGCTTTGCCGTCATCGTCGATGCGCGTGATGAGCTTGCCCATCACCGCGCCGTTGAACAGCGTCTGGTCCTTCAGGTTCCAGTGGCGCCAGCCCGGATTGTCCGGGTCGGGGCCATGTTCGAAAATCTCGTCGCGTGGCGCCAAGGGATCAGATCGCGCGTTCGGCGATCATCTTCTTGGTTTCGGCGATCGCCTTGGCCGGGCTCAGACCCTTGGGGCAGACATTCGCGCAGTTCATGATGGTGTGGCAGCGATAGAGGCGGAACGGGTCTTCGAGCTGGTCGAGCCGCTCGCCGGTCATTTCGTCGCGGCTGTCGGCCAGCCAGCGATAGGCCTGTAGCAGAATTGCCGGGCCGAGGAATTTGTCGCTGTTCCACCAGTAGCTGGGGCAGGCGGTCGAGCAGCAGGCGCACAGGATGCACTCGTACAGCCCGTCTAGCTTCTCACGCTGTTCGGGCGACTGGAGCCGTTCCTTGCCGCTGGGCGTGGTCGAAACGGTCTGCAGCCAGGGACGGATACTGGCATATTGCGCGTAGAAATGCGTGAAGTCAGGAACGAGGTCCTTGATCACATCCATGCTCGGCAGAGGTGTGATGCGGATTTCGCCCTTGAGGTCCTCGATCGCGGTGGTGCAGGCGAGGCCGTTTTTGCCGTTGAGGTTCATCGAGCACGACCCGCAGATGCCTTCGCGGCATGACCGGCGGAAGGTCAGCGTCGGATCGATCTCGTTCTTGATCTTGAACAGCGCGTCGAGGACCATCGGCCCGCAATCGTCGAGATCGAGTTCGAAGGTGTCGTAACGCGGGTTTTCGCCGCTGTCCGGATCATAGCGGTAGATCTTGAACTTGCGGATGCGCGTGCCGCCGTCGGCCTTGTGGTCGCGGCTCTTGCCGGTGATCTTCGAATTCTTCGGAAGGGTGAAGGTCGCCATGTGCGGTATTGATCCTGTTGCTTGGGGAAACCCATTAGCGGTTGTGGCGAGCGGTGCAAGGGCGTGCGGATGGGCAATCCAACAAGATGCAATATCTTGAGTATCGGCATGCCTCGCAAAACAATCAGCAGTATGAGCCGTCGAAACTGGCGGACATTCGGGGAACCCGCGAGTGGTGCCGTTGGTCTGATATCCCAGGATGGCAGAACAAAAGGGATTTGAGCGCGCGGCGATCTTCGGTGCCAGCGGAGGGATCGGAGGCGCGCTTGAAATGGCCCTGCTCGATCGGGGAGTCGAGGTATGGGCGGGCAGCCGGTCGGGCGCAATGTCAGACCGTCGTATTCGCGGCTTCCGGTTCGATTTAACCGACGAAAGCTCGATTGCCGCGGTGGCTGCGGACATGGCGGACCAGCCGCCCGACTTGGTGATCGTGGCAAGCGGTGTCCTGACACTCGCCGATGGAACCGGACCCGAGCGCTCTTTCAGGCAGATCGATGCGAAGGCAATGGAAGAGGTCTTCCGCCTCAATACCATTGGCCCGGCGATGGTGGCGAAGCACATGCTCCCGCTTCTTCAGCGCGACCGGCGCGGCGTGTTTGCGGCGCTATCGGCAAGGGTGGGCTCGATCTCGGACAACGGCCTGGGCGGTTGGCACAGCTATCGCGCGAGCAAAGCGGCGCTTAACATGCTCATCAAGAATTTTGCGATCGAGATGAGCCGGACCCACAGCAATGCTGCGGTCGTGGGCCTTCACCCCGGAACGGTGGATACGGCCCTGTCCGAACCGTTCCAATCGAACCTTCCGAAGGGGCAGCTCTCCGAGCCAGCCGTTGCTGCCGATAATCTACTGACGGTGATCGATGGGCTCGCTCCCGCCGACAGCGGCAAGATATTCGACTGGAAGGGCGAGGAAATTCCGGTCTAGCTCGCCAATCCGTGCCGGTTCAGCGATTCCGCCAGAATGGTCTCGATCAGCTGTTCCTGTGTCCATCCTGCCATCTGAGCCGCACGACCGAAGACCTTTTGCGACCAGAGATTGCAGTTGAGGTTGAGTTCGAGGAACGTCACTTCACCGGTTTCCTCGTTCACGCGAAACTCGAACCGGCCGTAGTCGAAGGGGCGGTATTCGGTCCAAAGCCTGTGCGTTAAACCGGCAATCCTCTCGCCCATCTCCGCGTTCTCGAACGGGTCGAGAGAATATTTCTGGCTACGATCTACAAGATCGCGTTTTTCATAGTAGGTGCGCAGGTGCGAAGGATCTGCCTGACGGAAGATGAGCATGGGCAGGATCGCAGGTTCCCCGCCGATCGTCACGACCGGAACCTCCACGTCGCTACCATCGATAAACGGTTCGACCAGTGCGTCGTGGCCCAGATCATGGACCGCCTTTACAGCAGCAAGTATGTCAGCCCGGTCGGCAGCGTCGTGTACGCCCCAACTGGCGGAAGAATTGTTGGGCTTGATAACGAAACGCTCACCCGCCGGGCAACGCTCGGGATCGATCGGCGCACCTCGACGATAGATGGCCCATGGTGCGGTCGGTACGTCGGCGTCGCGTGCGGCGCGTTTCGCCAGATGTTTGTCGTCCGCCAGACCGCGAAGGATCGGGCTGGCACCGAGATATGGCAGCTTGGCGCGTTCGCATAGCAACGGACACAGCATCTCCGAATTGAAGAAGCCTGCACGGTTGAGCAGCGGGAAGACGAAATCGCATTCGGGCTTATCGAACAGCACCTCGAACCGGTCGGCTATGGTCAGATTAAGGCCTAGACGCTCAAGCACCTGGCGCATCTCTCGGTGGTAATGGGCATGATTCCCATCCTCTGGAGAGCCGCTTCCGTCCCACAGAGCATTCTTGGCTATGAAGAGGATGCGCAGGCGTTCCTTGGCGGCATCATCGATAGAAACGGGTGTGAGTGGTGACAATTCGATGGGACCTGCGAAATTGGGATGAAAGCGCCGCATAGGCATGCTAGGCGGCGCTTCCAAGTCGAATTCGAGAGCCCGATCGCGAGTGGTCGCAAATTTCCCCGATCTACAGCCGAGTTACCGCGGCAGCGATGCCGTTAAGAGCTTGATTCGCAGTCTTTCCGGCGGTGGTGATGCGCGCATCACACTCGATCCGGAAAGTGGACTGAATCGTTATCTTGCCGGGCCTTACCCGCGCGAGACATTGGCTTTCGCTTCATCGACGGCAAACGACATGTCTGCTCCGGCGTTCGATCACCTACTCGCACTCCGCGAGGCCGGAATGGTGCCCTATAGCGAGCATCTCGCGGCGCTGCGGCAGCGGGTGCTTTGCGCTTACGGCGTCGATGCAGGTGCCGGGGTGGTTTTCGCGCCATCGGGTACGGATCTGGAATATGTCGCCCTGGCGGCAGTGGCCGGTCGCGGACAGGCCGGTACGCACAATATTCTGCTCGGTGCCGACGAGGTCGGCAGTGGGTGCATACACTCTGCCAGTGGACGCTATTTTGCCCGGGAAACGGCCTTGGACAGGGCTGTCGAACCCGGAGAGCCGGTCGAAGGACTGGGCCGGGTGACGCTGGTCGACATTCCGGTGCGCTGCCAAGCTGGTGAGGCGCTCTCGAGCCGCGCGATAGGGGTATTGATCCGCTCCGAACTGATTGTGGCGGCAAGTCAGCGCCAGCATGCTCTGTTGCATGTCGTGCACGGTTCGAAGACCGGGTTAATCTTGCCCAAGCTGCGCGAGATTGATGCGTTGCGGGAGGAGTTCGGTGACCGGCTCACGCTGGTGGTCGATGCTTGCCAGGCGCGGATCACCGGTGAGGCGGTACGCGATTATCTCGCACGTGGAGCGATTGTTTTCATCACCGGTTCGAAATTCATGGGCGGACCGCCGTTTTCAGGGTTCGCTTTGGTGCCGAATACGGTGCGAGACGCCGCGAGTCCGCTTCCGATCGGCTTTGCCAGCATTTTCCGGCGTGCCGAGTGGGGCGAGGGCTGGGCTGGTCGCGACCACCTCAAGGATACGTCCAATCCGGGGCTGGCGTTACGCCTCGAAGCCTCCATATTTGAGCTTGAGCGGTTTGCTCGCCTCGATGCACCCACGGTCGAAAGGGTGATTCAGGCATTTCAGGCCGCCATCGGCGACCTGCTCGTCGATCGCCTCGGGTTTCCCGTGGTCCTCCCCTACGCTCGGGGCAATCTGCATGATGCCAAGGAGCATCCGATCGAGATGCTGAGCCTCGCTACGCTCGATATCAGTCGGCATCCGGGGGCACACACTTTCGAGCAGGCGCAGGCCGTGTACCGTTCGCTCGATCAGCTCGGCCTGAGACTTGGCCAACCGGTGAAATGCGTGCGCCTGCCAAGCCGTGAATGGGGCGGGACGCTGCGCGTCGGCCTGTCCATGCCGCAGGTGACCGAGTTTGCCACGCTGCCTGGGGATCGGCTCGATCGCGTATTGTCCGACTGCATCGGGCGATTTGCCGATGCGCTGGCGGTGCCCGCCGTCTAGCGGGGGATCAGCCCGTTGCGGCGCCAGCTTTCGGCGAGCAATGTCTCCAGGAGATCGGCATGGGTGAAGCCTGACTGCGCGGCTGCCTTTGCCATGACCTTTTCGGACCAGAGATTGCAGTTGAGGTTGATCTCGATGAAATTGATGTCGCCGGTTTCGAGGTCGAGCCGGAACTCGATACGGCCATAGTCGAATGGAACGAATTCCCGCGCGACCTTCCTTGCCATGGCTTCGATTTTCGGGGCCAGTTCAGGGTCTTCGAAGCGCTTCAGAGCTGCCTTCTCCTTGTTCTCGACCAGATCGCGCTTCTCGTAATAGGTCCACAGGCGCTGGGTATCCTCGCGTTCATACCACAGCATGGGCAGCGGGGTTGGCTCATCATCGATAGTGATGAAGGCGCACTGGATATCGTATCCGTCGAGATAAGGTTCGACTATTGCATCGTGCCCCTCGGTGTGGATATGCCGGATCGCATTGGCGACCTCGTTCCAGTCATGTGCATCGGTGATACCCCAACTCGCCGAGGAAGCGTTTGGCTTGACGACCCAGCGCCCCCCGTCGCCAGTGGGCAGGTCCTTTTCTAGCACCGGAGCACCGCGACGATAGCAGAACCACGGTGCAGTCGGGACGCCGGCATGTTCGCAGACGAGTTTGGAAACGGATTTGTCGTCGCCCAGGCCACGCAGGAAAGGCATTGCTCCAAGGTAGGGAATGCCGTGCTTGTTACACAGAATCGGAACGAGCATTTCGCTGTTCACGAACCCACCACGATTGAGCAGTGGGAAAACGAAGTCGATCTCGGGTTTTCGGAACAATGCCTCGTAAGTGTTGGCTAGCTGCAGGTTCAGGCCCAGCTCCTCCAGCGTCGAGCGCACCTCATGATGATAGGTGGCGTGATTGCCGTCTTCCGGATGCATCCCACCGCCGAAAAGCGCGTGTTTCGCCATGAAGAGCATGCGGATGCGCTGCTTGGCTTCGTCGGGAATACAAAGGGGAGAGATCGCTTTGGTCATATGTGCCCGTCAGTGGTTGCCCGCGCGCATTAATCCCCCAATTGGTCGTCTTCCAGCCAAATCCAAAGACAAGAAACCACTTGCCGCAAAGCAGAAACGCGATAGCGTTACAGCATTGCGCAATTGGAGGATTTTGCGCCGTGGGTTTAAAGGCTTGGTACGATAGCCACGTAATGCCGAGACTGATTACGGTGGCCTGCGGACAGGAAGGTATCGAGAAGCGGCGTCGACAGGTCGTGCCCCTCGCGCAAGGCCGTGTTTTCGAAATCGGTTGTGGCGGAGGGCTTAATCAGACCCTTTACGATACCCGCCTCGTCACATCGTTTTCAGGTATCGATCCCCATGAGAAACTCCTTGATGGCGCTCGTCGACGGGCTCGCGCCAAGGGCTGGGAAACCGACATTCGGCAAGGCGTCGGGGAGGATATTCCGTTCCCTGACGGTTCTTTCGATACCGTGGTCTGCACCTACACATTGTGTTCGGTCGAGGATCCGGCAAAGGTACTTTCCGAATTGCGGCGCATCCTCGCACCGCGTGGAAAGCTTCTTTTCCTTGAGCACGGGCGCGCCCCCGACCCCGGCGTAGCCCGCTGGCAGGAGCGGATAGAACCTGTCTGGAAGCCTCTGGCTGGCGGATGCCACCTTACCCGGCCGGTCGGTTCGGCTTTGAGAGGGGCGGGCTTTGCCGTCGAGCCGTTGGGCCAGGCCTATCTGAAGAATACGCCGAAAGTTCTGGGCTGGATGGAATGGGGCGTGGCGCGCAAGGCCTGAAGGTCGGCGAGCAACAGGCCCGCCGACCTCCTAGAGTCGCTATTCGTCGCCGAAGGTCCGCTGCCACCAGCCACGCTTTGGTGCGGCCGGTTCATCAGGCTGCCCGGCATTTTGCTCAGCATTCACAGGCGCGGCGGGTTCGGCCGACGCGTTATCCTCGGCTTCCTCCTTCGCCGCTGCCTTCTTGGCTGGAGCCTTGCGCCGGGTACGCTTGGGCTTCGCGTCTTCTGCGGGCTTTTCTGGCTCGTCAGCGGGGGCCTCTGCCGCAGTGTCGGCGTCGGTCTTCTTCTTGCGCGGGGCCCGTTTCTTGGGAGCGGGCTTTTCGCTCTCTTCCGTCTCGACGGCCTCATCGCTGGTTGCCTCGGGTTCGGCTTTCTTCTTGCGCGGAGCGCGCTTTTTGGGCTTCGCTTTCTTTTCTGCATCGGCGGACGCTTCTGCAGTTTCGGGCGAATCAGCGGGACCGGCAACCCCGGCCATATCCTCTACCACTGCCTCTGAAACCTCCTCGAGCTCTTCCGCGTCTTCGGAAGTCACGTCGTCTGATTTTCTGCCGCGGCCACGACCGCCCCGACGACGACCTCCGCGACGGCGGCGCTTTTTCGGCTTGTCGTCGCCATCGCTATCGCCATCATCTTCTTCGGCGGCCTCGTCCTCGGAAGCGCTTTCGTCGCCGTCATCATCGTCGCGCTGGCGATTCTTGTTGCGTCCGCGACCTCCGCGGCGGCGGCGACGTTTCTTACGAGGACGATCGTCGTCCGTCTCGTCTTCTTCGCTCTCTTCATCCTCGTCGACGATTTCCTCATCGTCATCCTCCACGAGAATCGGATCGAAGCGCGGTGCGTCCTTCGGTTTGGGCCCGTGGCTCGTGACGCTCATTTTCGCGCCTTCTTCCTCGCCTTCGGGAACGACTTCAACCGTCACGCCATAGCGCTGTTCGATTTCCATGAGGTCGGCGCGCTTCTCGTTGAGAAGATAGATCGCGGCTTCGGTGCTGGCAGCGAGGCGAATAATCGAGCCCTTGCCCTTGGCTGCCTCGTCCTCGATCAGACGCAGTGCCGAGAGACCTGCGCTCGATGCGGTGCGGACGAGACCCGTGCCATCGCAATGCGGGCAATCGCGCGTGGTGGCCTCCAGAACGCCCGTGCGCAAACGCTGGCGGCTCATTTCCATCAGGCCGAAGCTGGAGATGCGGCCAACCTGGATACGTGCGCGGTCGTTTTTAAGCGCTTCTTTCATCGCCTTTTCGACCTTGCGGGTATTTGAGTGGTGCTCCTGGTCGATGAAGTCGATGACGACCAGGCCCGCCATGTCGCGCAGGCGTAGCTGGCGGGCGATTTCGCGCGCGGCTTCCAGGTTGGTGTGGAGCGCCGTCTGCTCGATATTGTGCTCCTTGGTGGAGCGGCCCGAGTTGATGTCGATCGAGACCAGCGCTTCGGTCGGGTTGATGACGAGATAGCCGCCGCTCTTCAGCTGAACGACCGGATCGTACATCGCCTTGAGCTGGTCCTCCGCGCCATAGCGCTGGAACAGCGGGACCGGGTCCGAATACTGCTTCACCCGGCGCGCGTGGCTGGGCATTAGCAGTTTCATGAATTCCTTGGCCGATTTGTAGCCCGGCTCACCTTCGACGACGACTTCCTCGATCTCGCGGTTGTAGATGTCGCGGATTGCACGCTTGATGAGGTCGCTGTCCGAATGGATCAGCGCGGGCGCGCTGGAGGATAGCGTGCGTTCGCGGATTTCGTCCCAAAGACGGGCGAGATAGTCGAAGTCGCGCTTGATTTCGGTCTTGGTGCGGCTGAGCCCCGCGGTGCGCACGATCAGCCCCATCGATTTCGGCAGGCTGAGGTCGGAAACGACCTGCTTCAGCCGCTTGCGGTCGGAAGCGCTGGAAATCTTGCGCGAAATGCCGCCACCGTGGCTGCTGTTCGGCATCAGGACCGTGTAGCGACCGGCAAGGCTGAGATAGGTGGTCAGCGCCGCCCCTTTGTTGCCACGCTCTTCCTTGACGACCTGCACCAGCAGCACCTGGCGGCGTTGGATGACGTCCTGGATCTTGTAGCGACGACGCAGCGCCATGCGTTTCGCGCGCGCTTCGTCCACTTCCTTGGCGCGGGTACGGCCGCCTTTGCCCTGGCGACGCCCGCGACCACGACCGCGACGGCCACGGCCTTGAGATTTGTCTTCCGATTCTTCTTCGTCATCGGAATCGTCGTCGTCGTCTTCGCCACTTTCGAGATGACCTTCCTCGATCGTCGCGACATCGTCCTTATCGGAGGTGTCGACTTCCTCGAGCCCATCTTCGGCGAGATCTTCGGCGAGCGCCCCGGAACTTTCCTCGTCGGCGTCGTATTCTTCGCCGGGCATTTCGCCGCGCTGTTCTTCCTCGTCGCGCAGGCGCTGCTCTTCCTCGGCCGCCTCAGCTTCGGCGGCGAGCAGTGCTTCGCGGTCTTCCTTGGGAATCTGGTAATAATCGGGATGGATTTCGCTGAAGGCGAGAAAGCCGTGACGATTGCCACCGAAATCGACGAATGCCGCCTGCAGCGATGGTTCGACCCGAGTTACTTTAGCTAGGTAGATATTGCCTTTGATCTGCTTGTGATCGGCAGATTCGAAATCGAATTCCTCAATCCGGTTGCCCTTGAGCACCGCCACCCGGGTTTCTTCCTGGTGGCGCGCATCGATAAGCATGCGCGTTGCCATTGATAAGTCTCCAGCCGCGTCGGATCAGGGAGGACCCTGCGCTCGCGCGGCACATCATGTTGGAAAATCCGCGGCCCTTTACGGGCGTCGCGGTGTTTGCGAACCGGCCGGGATCGCGGCATGCGAGGGGCCGGGTATCTGTGACTGCGGGACTGGCCTTGCGCGAGCTTTGCGCTGTCCGGCCCGACGCAGCGGCAAAGGCAGGTGCCTGTGCTGCTGATATCGGGGAAAAACGGGCCATGTCCGGCATCAACCTGTATTATCTTGGGCTGAAGCGGCCGATGCCGCTGCAGCCTGAAAAAGAACGGTTTTTCAGGGTGACCCTCTTCGTCGCGCAGTATCCGCGCCGATCGGAGGCACCCGGCAACCAATGATGTATCGCTAGCACCGTGGGTTTCACACGGCAACCATATTGCGTCAAAGGATAACAAGGCCGTAACCATGCGGGTATGACTATACGGGCGCAAATCCTGTTACTTATACTGTTCCTTCTTGCAGTGGTAGCGGTATTGGTCGCGACGGCGCAGCGTATTCCTGTGCCGGAAATCGGCCGGGCCTATGTGGTGCGGGTCGAGTTGCCCGAAGCCGACGCTCCACCTACCTTGCCCAAAGTCGAGGGCGGGGAGGGGTTGCCGCTGGTGGTAATCGATGCTGGCCATGGTGGGCATGATCCGGGGGCTGTGGGACAGGGTTATCGCGAAAAGAACGTTGTGCTCGACTTGGCGCGCGCACTGCGCGACGAGCTGGAGAAGCAGGGAGGCGTTCGCGTAGCGTTGACGCGCGATGATGATCGGTATCTCGTCCATGCCGAAAGGGTGGATGTCGCTCGCAAGCTCGATGCCGATCTGTTCCTGTCAATCCATGCCGACAGCGCAGGAGACGCGGCCGATGTCACAGGTGCCAGTACCTATACGTTATCGAACAAGGCTTCGAGCGAAGCGGCGGCGCGCTTCGCCGATCGCGAAAACGCTTCCGACCGCCTGAATGGCGTCGATATTGGCGGACAGAGCGATGTCGTGAGCACGATCCTCGTCGAGCTGTCACAGCGCAGAACCCAGGAGCGATCGGACGAATTCGCTCGTCTGATCCTTCGAGAAGGAGAGGGCGCGATACGTTTTCACCCTCAGCCCCGCCGGTCTGCAGCACTGAAAGTGTTGCGTGCGCCCGACGTGCCATCGGTCCTGTTCGAGAGCGGTTTCATCTCAAACGAGGCGGATGCGGAACGCCTTGCTTCCCCGGAAGGCCGGGCCCGCTTTGCCGAGGTAGTGGCGCGCGCCATTCGCATTTACTTCGCACGCCATCAAGAAAGCTGACTGGGCAACGCTGTTCGTTCTGGCGAATTACAGAATTGGCGTGCTAGAGGCACTTTCCATACCATGTCAGACCAGTCAGCTCTCCAGTATTATCGCTATCGTATCAATCGCGATCCCAAGCGCTTGATCGAATGGTTCAACGCCAATTGGGCGCATAACCGGAAGCTGCGCGTAGCGTGCTATCTCGGTGGCTTCGCCGTGGTGATGCTTGTGCTGGGTTGGGCAACGCTCGAACGGAACCTGCCTGACGCCGAATCGCTGCTGGAATACGAGACACCGCTCCCGACCGTGGTGCGCGGCATCGACGGCGAAATTGTGAATACTTACGCGCGCGAGCGGCGCGTACAGCTCCAATATGTGGATTTTCCGGAGCGGCTGATCGAATCCTTCCTTTCGGCGGAAGACAAGACGTTCTTCAGTCACGCCGGCGTCGACATCACCGGCACGGCCAACGCGGTTATCGATTACGCCGTCAAGTTCGGTTCTGGCGAGCGTGCGGTAGGCGGATCGACGATCACCCAGCAAGTGGCCAAGAACCTGCTGCTTGGCGATGAATATTCGGTCACGCGCAAGCTGAAGGAGATGATCCTGGCGACGCGTATCGAAAGCGTGCTGACCAAGCAGGAAATTCTCGAGCTTTATCTCAACGAGATTCCGCTCGGGCGCCGCAGTTTTGGCGTCCAGGCGGCCGCGCGCGCTTATTTCGACAAGGACGTCGGCGATCTCGACCTGCATGAGATGGCCTTTCTCGCGATCCTGCCAAAGGCGCCCGAGCGTTACGGGCGCGAGCGTTACCATGATCTGGCGATCGAGCGCCGCAATTTCGTGCTCGACCAGATGGTCGCCAACGACTTCATCACCGCTGAAGAAAGTGCGGCGGCAAAGCGGCAGGATCTCGGTCTCGTCCAACAGCGTAGCGAGCGTTCTGCCGATGCGGGTTATTTTCTGGAAGAAGTGCGCCGTCAGCTGATCGACAAATTCGGCGAGACAGCCGACGACGGACGCAACAGCGTCTATGCCGGCGGGCTATGGGTTCGCACATCGCTCGACACCGAGTTGCAACTGGCCGCGCGTGATGCGCTGCGTGCTCAGCTTATCAGCTATCACGGCAATCGCGGCTTCACCGGACCGATCGCCACGCTCAATCCGGACAATGGCGATCTGACGTCACAGCTCGCCTCCTCGAACATTTCGATCAGTTACAAGGACTGGCGCGTCGGTGTTGTCACCGGACCTGGCCGGATAGGTTTCTCCGACGGCGAGGAATATTCGCTGGCGGGTGGGCCCTCGTCGCTCAAGGCGGGCAATGTGGTGGCGGCAGTTCGATCGGGCGCTGGATATGCCATTCGCGGAGTGCCTGAAGTCTCAGGTGCCTTCCTTGCCGAAGCCCCCCAGACTGGCCGTGTGCTTGCCATGCAGGGAGGGTTCGATAGTCGCCTCGGCAGTTTCAATCGTGCCACTCAGGCGCTGCGCCAGCCGGGCTCGACCATCAAGCCATTTGTCTATGCTTCGGCGCTAGACCAAGGGATGACGCCGGCCACGCAGGTGCCGGACCAGACTTTCTGCGTCTGGCAGGGCGCGAACCTTGGCGAAAAATGTTTTCGCAATTTCGGCGGTGGAGGCGGAGGAGTCCACACCATGCGCTGGGGCCTCGAGCAGAGCCGCAACCTGATGACGGTGCATATTGCCGACGACACGGGCATGAACAATGTCATCAAGACGATCGATCGCCTCGGTATCGGCAAATACGAACCTTATTACTCCTTCGCTCTCGGGGCTGGCGACACGACGGTTGCGCGGATGGTGAACGCCTATGCAGCGTTGGCGAACTGGGGGCGGCAGAATCCCGGTTCGGTGATCGATTACGTGCAGGATCGTGACGGCAAAGTCATTTTCCGTACCGACACTCGCAATTGTACTGACTGCAATATGGAAGAGTGGAATGGCCAGCCGATGCCGCGCTTCGATGTTTCGGGAAAGCAGGTGCTCGATCCGCGTACGGCATTCCAGATGGTCCACATGCTACAAGGTGTGGTGACGCGCGGCACGGCCGTGCGCCTGCGCAGCCTTAACCTGCCGCTGTTCGGAAAGACCGGCACCACCAACGGTCCGACCAATGCCTGGTTCGTGGGTGGTTCCCCCGACATTATTGCCGGCATGTATGTCGGCTTCGACCAGCCCCGTAACCTTGGTGGATGGGTGCAGGGCGGCAATACAGCCGCGACGATCATGAAACGCTTTATCGAAGCGACCAAGGATCGCTGGCAAGCGGAAGATTTTGTCGCCCCGCCGGGTGTGCGCATGGTCAAGATCGACCGCCGCAGTGGCAAGCGCGTTTTCGAGGGAACGCCTTCGGATGAACCAACCGCTGCCGTGATCTGGGAGGCTTTCAAACCCGATACGGAGCCGCCGCGTGCTACGCGTTCCGATGCGATTGCGGCCAAGCGCAATGAAATCCTCGAGCTGATCCGGCGGGGTCGTCAGGGGGCGCAGCAGGCACGTGCAAACGATTCCGGCGACCAGCCCGACGATTTCGTTGAGGATCAAGGCGGGATTTACTGATCGCGGCTTGGCAGGCGCGCCTGCAACGTTCATTATAGGTGTCATGAAGATGCTCCGAATGCTTTTCGCCACTGTCGCGCTCGGCCTCGCTGCGACACCTGTCCTCGCCGCACTCGACAAGGGCGAAGAGGCACCACGCTTCACCGCGCAGGGTGCGATGGCAGGCAAGCCGATCCGGGTTGATCTAGGAACATCGCTCAAGAAAGGACCCGTGGTCCTCTATTTCTTCCCTGCGGCCTTCACCTCGGGCTGCAATCTTGAGGCGCAGGCCTTTGCGGCGGCGATGGACGATTTTCGCAAGGCGGGTGCCACCGTAATCGGCATGACCGGTGGCAACACTCACCAGCTACGCGATTTTTCAGCCAAGCATTGCGCAGGTCAGTTTCCGGTCGCTTCCGCTTCGAAGGAATTGATCGACCGCTATGACGTCTCGCTTGGACTTGCGGACGACAAGGCGGGATGGAGCGATCGCACCACTTATGTAATCGATACCGATGGCAGGGTGGCTTTCGTCTATTCGGATCTCAAGCCACAGGAGCATGTGGCGCGCAGCCTTGCTGCGGTGCGCTCGCTCACGGGCAAGTAACCTTCCTGCAACATCTTCCCCGCGCCGCGCGTCTGCGCTAGGCGGCGCGCCCGCACACCTTTTTCGCAGGAGAGTTCCATGCGTGCCGAAGGGCAGGCCCATATAGAACGGATCGATGCAGCATTGTCGCTGGTCCGCCAGTCGCTCGACTGGGAACGTGCGCTGCGCCGGCTCGAGGAACTCGACGCGCGTGTGCAGGATCCGACCCTGTGGGACGATCCCAAGCAGGCGCAGGCCATCACCCAGGAACAGAAGCGTCTGGAGACCGCGATCAACACCGTTCGCGAGATCGAGAGCGAGATGGCGGATGCCGTCGAATTCGTCGAGATGGGCGAGGCTGAAGGCGATACCGATGTCGAGCGCGAGGGCCTCGATACATTGGCGCAGCTCGCTGAGCGGGCCGATCGCGACAAGGTTCAGGCGCTGCTTTCCGGTGAAGCCGATAGTTACGACACCTATCTCCAGATCAATGCCGGCGCCGGCGGTACCGAGAGCCAGGACTGGGCCGACATGCTGCTGCGCATGTACGCCCGCTGGGCCGAACGTCGTGGTTTCAAGGTCGAAACGGTCGAATATGCTGCAGGCGAACAGGCCGGAATCAAGAGCGCCACGCTGCTGATCAAGGGCGAGAATGCCTACGGCTATGCCAAGACAGAAAGCGGCGTGCACCGGCTCGTCCGCATCAGCCCGTATGATAGTTCGGCCCGGCGCCACACCAGCTTCAGTTCGGTGTGGGTCTATCCGGTGATCGACGACGATATCGACATCGAGATCAATCCCGCCGATCTCAAGATCGATACCTACAGGGCTTCGGGCGCGGGTGGTCAGCACGTCAATACGACCGACTCGGCAGTGCGGATTACCCACCAGCCAACCGGTATCGTCGTCGCCAGCCAGAACGATCGCAGCCAGCACAAGAACCGCGCGACCGCCATGAACATGCTCAAGGCGCGCCTGTTCGAACGTGAAATGGCCGAACGGGAAGCGGCTGCTTCCGGCGAATATCAGGAGAAGAGCGAAATCGGGTGGGGGCACCAGATTCGCTCCTATGTTCTGCAGCCATATCAGATGGTGAAGGACCTGCGCACCGGTGTGCAGTCACCCACGCCTGACGACGTGCTGGACGGTGCGCTTGATCCCTTCATCTCCGCAGCGCTCGCGCAGCGCGTGACCGGTGAAACCGTTGAGGTCGAGGACGAGGATTGAAACGCACCCTTGCCTTGATCCTTCCGCTCGCGCTCCTCGGTGCTTGCAAGGGACAGGTGATTGTCGATGACGACAACCCACGGTTCCCTGCGCCGGACAGGGCCGTGTCCGAGCTGGGTTCGAACCAGTTCTCGACGGAAGACCAACGGGATAGTCGCGGCGAGGCGAAAACAGTCATGGACCTCGCGGAGATCGAACCCGGTATGACCGTGGCCGATATCGGGGCGGGCAATGGGTACTACACAGTGCGTCTTGCAGAGCGCGTGGGCGAGACTGGTCGCGTGCTTGCGCAGGATATCGATAGCGACGCGCTCGGTCGCCTCGGCCGCAGGATCGAGCGCCAGCGGCTCGAGAATGTATCGATCCGCCTTGGAGAACTTGCCGATCCAAAGCTGCCTGAGGACAGCTTCGATCGCATCTTCATGGTCCACATGTACCATGAGATCGAACAGCCCTACGAATTCCTCTGGCGCATGTGGCCTGCATTGCGGGAAGGCGGTCAGGTCGTGGTGGTCGATATCGACCGGCCGACGGACCAGCATGGGATCGACCCTTTGCTCCTCAGCTGTGAATTCGAAGCGGCAGGATACGAGCTTGTATCCTTCAAGGACGCGCCGGAACTGGCAGGGTACTATGCACAGTTCAAGGCAGCCGCTACGAGACCTGCACCCGGAGAGATACAACCCTGCCGCGGCGACAGAGCCGCGCTGGAGGAGGGGGCGCAACGCGTCGCCAGGAAGAAGAAAGCGTAAATCACATGAGTTTCAAGGGACTGGAGCCGATCACCTATGGCGGCAAGGAAGTCTGGCCGCTGGTCGAAGGTGGCAAGGGCGTTTCCGCCACCAACCACATGAGTTCTGGCGCCTGGGCGGCTGCGGGCGGCATCGGCACGGTGAGCGCGGTCAATGCCGACAGTTATGACGACGACGGCAACCCTATCCCGCAGATCTATCCGCAGGCCACCCGCAAGGAGCGCTTTGAGCAGCTCGTGCGCTACGCCATCGACGGCGCCACCGAACAGGTGAAACGCGCGCACGATATCTCCGGCGGCAAAGGCGCGATCAATATCAATGTATTGTGGGAAATGGGCGGCGCTCAACAGGTCCTCGAAGGCGTTCTTGAGAATTGCCCCGGCCTGATCACCGGCGTCACCTGCGGTGCGGGCATGCCTTACAAGCTTGCCGAGATCGCGGCGCGGCACAATGTTCATTACCTGCCGATCGTCTCTTCGGCGCGTGCGTTTCGCGCACTGTGGAAGCGCAGCTATTCGAAAGTGCCGGAGCTAATGGCGGCGGTGGTTTACGAAGACCCTTGGCTGGCGGGCGGCCATAATGGCCTGTCCAACGCCGAAGATCCGACGAAGCCTGAAGATCCCTATCCGCGTGTCGCCGCGCTTCGCGAGACCATGCGCAAGGAAGGCGTTTCGGAAGATACCGCGATCGTGATGGCTGGCGGCGTATGGTTCCTGCGCGAATGGAACGACTGGATCGACAATCCGGAAATCGGCAAGATCATGTTCCAGTTCGGTACCCGCCCGCTGCTGACGCATGAAAGCCCGATTCCGCAGGTCTGGAAGGAGATGCTGCGCACGGTCGAGCCGGGCGATGTGCTGCTGCACAAGTTCAGCCCCACCGGCTTCTATTCGAGTGCGGTAAAGACGCCTTTCCTCTACGACCTGATGCATCGCTCGGAACGGCAGATTCCGATCTTCAAGCGCGACGAGGAAGACGGCACTGTTCCGCTCGCCGATCATGGCAAGGCGAAGTATTTCTGGGTTCATCCAGGCGATCAGCGCAAAGCGCTTTCATGGATGCACGAAGGCTTTTCCGAACCGCTGAAGACGCCCGATGACACTGTCGTTTTCGTTACACCCGAAAGCGCCGAGCAAATCCGCGAAGACCAGCAGGGCTGCATGGGTTGCCTTTCGCACTGCCAGTTCAGTAGCTGGAAGGATCACGACAACCACACGACCGGTCGCCTTGCGGACCCGCGCAGCTTCTGCATCCAGAAGACTCTCCAGGATATCGCTCACGGTGGCGATCCGGATGAGAACCTCGCCTTTGCCGGCCATGCAGCCTATCGCTTCAAACAGGACCCTTTCTATTCGAACAATTTCACCCCTACGGTGAAAGAATTGATCGAACGAATTTTGACGGGAGACTAGGTACTTACGTTTGAAAGGATCGTTAACTATATCTGTTTAGGTGCTCCGAGAATATGCAACGGAGCCGCCAAATTGGATGATACATTCAAACTAAAGTCCGCGTGGGACGCGATCGAGCGTTCGCAAGCGGTGGCCGAGTTTTCGCCTGATGGACATCTGCTGTGGGCCAACGACCGGTTCTGCGATGCTACGGGATACGAGCTGGAGGAAATAGTCGGCCAGCATCATCGCATGTTCTGTGATGATGCGATTTGTAACTCCGAAGCATACCACATGTTTTGGAAGAAGCTGGGTCGAGGTAGTTTTGATGAAGGCACATACCGCAGGCGTCGTCGGGATGGCCAACCTCTATTTCTGAGAGCAACCTACAATCCCGTATTCGACGAGGCTGGACGATGTGCCAGCATCCTCAAGATAGCTGCCGACGTTACGGCCGAGGCTATGGCTGCGGCAGACACCGCGGGAAAAATACAGGCTTTCGATCGATCTTACGCTGTGATCGAATTCGATCTTGCTGGCCATGTTATCGCCGCGAACGAGAACTTTCTGCGCCTGATGGGCTACAATCTAGCCGAAGTGCTGGGAAAGCATCATCGCATCTTCTGCGAGACATCCTATGCGTCGAGCGATGCGTATCTCCATTTCTGGGAGCAGCTTGGGCGCGGTCATTTCGATGCGGGAATCTATTGCCGCAAACGGCAGGACGGTGGGGATGTCTGGCTACAGGCAACCTACAATCCCGTCATGGGAGCAGACGGCAAGCCGGTAAAGATCGTCAAGCTGGCCACGGATATCACCTATCAGGTCGGCCTGGAGCAGGAGGCGCAGGAGGCACTTGAGGAGAGCAGGACGCTGGAGGCAGCCATCGGCAAGCAGAATTTGCGCCTCGAAGAGACGATGAAGGAACTTGCCAGTATCGTATCGACGATTGACAGCATCGCGGATCAGACGACGATGCTCGCCCTCAATGCGACCATAGAGGCCGCGCATGCCGGTGAGCAGGGGCTCGGGTTCTCGGTCGTCGCAAATGAAGTGAAGAAGCTGGCCCATGATACGCGGGAAGCGACCATGCAGGCAGCGCAAATGATGAGAAAGTCCGCGAAAGAAACGGTCCGAAAAGCCGCCTAACCCAAGCCGGCGAGCACCTGATCCGGAGGTCTGTGCCCGTCGGCCCACATCCGGATATTGGTAATCACCTTGAGGCCGCTTTCCTCGCGACCTTCGCGCGTGGCGCTACCTATATGAGGTAGGGTCATTACGTTGGGATGGCGGATCAGGCGTCGGTCGACGTTGGGCTCGTCGGGATAGACGTCAAGCCCGGCGCCCGCGAGCTTGCCGCTTTCAAGTGCGGAAATCAGCGCTTGTTGATCGACGAGGTCCCCGCGAGCGGTGTTGATGAGGCTCGCACCATCCTTCATCAGGCCGATCCTTCTCGTATCGATCATATGGTGTGTACCGGGCCCAGCGGGACAATGCAGGGTGAGGATGTCGGCCTCACTCATCAACTCATCGAGGCTGTCCACCCAACGGGCATGGAACATGCGCTCCACCGCTTCCGGCAAACGCTTGCGATTGTGATAGGCGATCTCCAGCCCGAATGCGCGTGCGCGATGCGCTACCGCCTGGCCGATCCGCCCCATGCCGACGATGCCAAGGACTTTGCCCGCGAGCTTCGTGCCCAGCAGTGCAGTCGGGGTCCATCCGGTCCACTTGCCGCTGCGGATGAGTTCCACCCCCTCGCGGATACGGCGGGGCACGCCGATAATACCGGCCATGGTCAGGTCGGCCGTATCGTCGGTGAAGACCCCTGGGGTATTGGTCACAAGGATGTGGCGGGCAGCGGCTGCGTCGAGGTCGAGGTGCTCGGTTCCAGCTCCGAAGTTCGCGATCAGGCCAAGGTTCGCGCCTGCAGCGGCGATCATCCGGGCGTCGATCCGATCGGTGACCGTCGGGACCAGCACGTCACAATTCTGCATGGCCGCCACGAGCTGGTCTCGTGTGAGCGGAGAATCTTCGGGATTCAGTTCCACCTCGAACAATTCGCCCATGCGCTCCTCCACGCTTGGCATCAGGTGCCGCGTAACAAAGACGCGCGGCGTGCGATCGAGGCGTTTGGGCTGGCGGGATTCGGAGGTTTCCATGCAACCGCAGCGCTAGGACGCGGGCAGGGGAGTGGTCAAGGATTTGCAAGGGGATGCCAGCATCAAGCCCGTTGACTGCGCGCGCGGATTCCTCGATTCATGTGCGCATGGTCGCGCGCCTTATTCTTCCGCTTCTGGTTCTCCTCGGCATCGCTGGCGCTGCGCAGGCACAGGAACGCGAGGTTCCCTATTGGGCGACGATCCGGGCGAGCGAGCTTAATATGCGCGTCGGACCGAGCGCCGATTACAGGATCGACTGGGTCTATCGCCGTCAGGGACTTCCGGTGAAAGTGGTGCGGCTAATGGAAGGCTGGCGACTGATCGAAGATTCGGAGGGCGATCGAGGCTGGGTGGTCGCGCGTCTGCTGAGTCCCGATCGCGGCGCCATTGTCGTCGGCGAAGGGGTGGCCGAACTGCGGACCGATGCTGCCAGCGATGCAGCGGTGAAATGGCGGGTCGAACCCGGTGTTGTCGGCGTGCTGGGTGGCTGCGAGGCCGGCTGGTGCGAATTGGCCGTTGGCAATCGCAGTGGATGGATTTTAGAATCTCGCCTTTGGGGCGCAGGTGAGCCGTAAAACAAAAAAGGGCGGGCCTGATGGCCCACCCTTTGGCAATAAACTCCGCTGAGTTTATTCGGTCGGAGCCATCTCGGTGCCCGTCTGTACCTCGATCTTTCGGACTGTCGATTGGACATTGCCATCGGAGTCGCGGACTTCGAAGCTGCCATCCTCGCCCGGTTCGCCGCCGGTGAAGCAGGCCTCCGGCGCGTCGCCTTCCGGATCGAAACACATGGAGCCTTTGTCGCCGGTTCTCCAAGTACCGCGCTCGGTTTCGGTGCCGTCTGCCATCGCGTCGATATAGGTGCCGTCGGCCTTGATCGTTTCAATGGTCACCGTGCCGTCCGCGTTCTTGATTTCATAAGTACCGGTCATGTCGCCGGTGGCTGTACTGTCGAGTGTGGTATCGGTGGTTTTCGTCGGGACGGGTGCGGCCTCTTCCGCAGAGCCGCAGGCACCAAGCGCAGCGCAGGCTGCTAGAATTGCAAAAGTCCGCATCGTTGTCTCTCCCTCCGGTGGATGGAATGCGACATCTGAACGGGTGTACGGCAAAATCGGTCCCAATTTACGACCGCAAAAAGAAAGGGGCGGCAATGCCGCCGCCCCTTATCCTTTCATTCGCCCGGTTGATTGCCAAGGCAGCTACTCGGCTGCTTGGGGCCTCACGGTGACCGGATCGCCCTCGTCCGGAGTTGCCGTGAACGAGCCGTCCTCAGCGGGGGCGGACTCGGTGAAGCACATTGGCGTCGCTCCTTCGGTAGTAGGCGTGAAGCAGGTCTTGCCGTCGACCACTGCGTAGGTGCCTTCCTCGGTTACATTGCCCTCGGCATCGACATCGGAATAGGTCCCGTCGGCGTTGATGTTGGCGGTCATCATTGTTCCGTCGGCGCCGGTCACCTCATAGACTCCCGCTGGCGAACCGTTTGCGACGGCCCCGACAGGCGCGGGTGCTTCCGCAGCAGTTTCCTCGACTACAGGCTCCTCCGGCGCTTCTTGCGAGCAAGCCGCCAGAGCCACCACCGACATTACAAAAACCAGTTTGCGCATTTCACATCTCCCCAAGTGCAAGCGCGGCCCTGCGCCTATGGCTAGCACAGGGCCTCCCGCATGGGAAATTGTGAAGTGTCTGGGATCAGACGAGCTCGACCGCTACCGCCGTGGCTTCGCCGCCGCCGATGCAAAGCGATGCGACACCGCGCTTCTTGCCTTGTTCCTTCAGCGCGTTGAGCAGCGTCACGATGATGCGCGTACCGCTGGCACCGATGGGGTGACCCAGCGCGGTGCCGCCGCCATTGACGTTGATCTTTTCGTGCGGGATGCCGATGTCGCGCATGGCGAACATGGCGACACAGGCAAAGGCTTCGTTCACCTCCCACAAATCAACATCATCGGCCGACCACCCGGCTTTCTCGAGCACCTTGGTGATTGCGCCGATGGGGGCGACTGTAAATTCCGAAGGCTCCTGCGCGTGGGCAGCCAGGGAGACGATCTTTGCCACGGGCTCCTGACCGTTTTCCTTCGCCACGCTCTCGCGGGTCAGCACGACTGCGGCGGCACCATCGGAAATCGACGATGAGGTTGCGGCAGTGATCGTGCCGTCCTTGGCAAAGGCCGGGCGCAGGGTCGGGATCTTGTCGGGCTTGCCCTTGCCGGGCTGTTCGTCATGCTCGACAGTCACTTCGCCAGCACGGGTCGAAAAGGTCACAGGGACGACTTCGCCGGAAAAGGCGCCGCTTTCGATCGCGGCGTTGGCGCGGCGGAGCGATTCGATCGAATAGGCGTCCATCTCCTCGCGGGTGAGCTGATATTCGTTGGCCGTATCCTGCGCGAACGTGCCCATCGCGCGCCCTGCTTCGTAGGCGTCTTCAAGTCCATCGAGGAACATGTGGTCATAGGTGGTATCATGACCGAGCCGCGCACCGCTACGGTGCTTCTTCAACAGGTATGGGGCGTTGGTCATGCTTTCCATGCCGCCTGCCACGACATAGTCGATCGTGCCGCTGGCCAGCGCTTCTGCGCCCATGATGACCGTCTGCATGCCGCTGCCGCAGACCTTGTTGACCGTGGTCGCCTGCACCGACTTGGGCAGGCCGGCCTTGATCGACGCCTGGCGGGCAGGTGCTTGGCCGAGGCCGGCGGGAAGGACGCATCCCATATAGGTTCGATCGAACTTGTCGACCGGAACGCCCGACCGCTCGACAGCGGCCTTGACTGCCGTAGCGCCAAGATCGGTAGCGGAGACATCGGCAAGCGCGCCTTGCATGCCCCCCATCGGAGTGCGTGCATAGGACAGGATGACGACGGGATCGGATGCGCTGAACTGGGTCATGCTTGTGCTGGTCCTTGTGTTCTGGAATATCGGTTGCGGAAGGCGACCTATCGAGTTGCCCACTTATCTAGTGCTGCGGCGCAGCGATATCAAACGGAGAGAGCGATGGCGGACAATCGGAAGAGCGAAATGGAAGCCGTCATGCGCAAGCAGCGCTCCGCTCACCATCAGATGCGCCCCGAACCCATGGCACTGCGCAAGGATCGGATCGAGCGTACGATGCGGCTGCTCAAGGAACATGGCGCTGACCTGTGCAAGGTCATGGCCGCCGATTTCGGCAATCGCTCGCCGCACCAGTCGATGATCACCGACATCGCGGGCACGGTGAATTTCGGCAAATACTGCCTCAAGAACGTGGACAGGTGGGCGAGGGCCGAAAAACGCCACGTGCAGTTCCCGCTCGGCCTGCTCGGGGCGAAGGCGGAGGTTCGCTATGAACCGAAGGGCGTGGTCGGCATTCTTTCGCCGTGGAACTTCCCGGTCAATCTCAGCCTCGGCCCGCTGATGCAGGTCTTTGCCGCCGGCAATCGTGCGATGATCAAGCCTTCCGAGTTTACCGAGAAAACCAGCCTGCTGACCAAGGAACTGATAGAAGAGTATTTCACGCCTGATGAGTGTGCCGTTTTTACAGGTGGCCCGGAAGTGGCGGCGGCCTTCAGCGAATTGCCCTTCGATCATCTGATCTTCACCGGATCGACCGCCACGGGGCGCAGGGTTATGGAAGCCGCTGCGAAGAACCTCGTCCCCGTCACGCTAGAGCTTGGCGGCAAGTCGCCCGTCTTCATGGGCGAAAGCGCCGATTTCGCCAAAGCGGGTGAGCGGGTTGCGCTGGGCAAGATGATGAATGCGGGCCAGATATGCCTCGCACCCGACTACCTTTATGTGCCGGAAAGCAAGCAGGACGAAGCGATCCATGGCATTTGGCAGGGTACGGTCAACATGTATCCCTCGCTGCTCGACAATGAGGATTATGCAAGCGTCGTTACCGACAGGCATTTCGACCGGCTGCAGGAGATGGTCGCCGATGCCCGCGAGAAGGGTGCCGAGGTGATCGAGGTCAATCCTGGCAATGAGGACTTTTCCAACACCAACGCCCGCAAGATGCCACTGACGATCCTCAAGAACGTCAACGAAGACATGAAGGCGATGCAGGAGGAGATCTTCGGTCCAGTCCTTCCGGTGAAGACCTACGGCCATATCGACGAGGCCATCGATTATGTGAACGAACACGATCGCCCCCTCGGCCTCTATTATTTCGGCCAGGACAGCAATGAGCGGGAAAAGGTTCTGACGAAGACGATCAGCGGCGGCGTGACCGTAAACGACGTGATTTTCCACGTTTCGATGGAAGACCTGCCTTTTGGCGGTGTCGGGCCGTCGGGCATGGGCAGCTACCATGGCGTAGAAGGCTTCCGCGAATTCAGCCACGCGCGCAGTGTTTATACACAGCCGAAACTCGACGTGGCAAAGCTTGGTGGCTTCAAGCCGCCCTATGGCCCGGCGACGGAGAAAGCTGTCAAAACGATGATGAAATAACAGGGCCGGGCAAGGGTGGGCGACATGTCGCGGATTTATTGCGAATAGTTCGCATTTCTGCACCCTTGCACCATCTGGGTGAGGGGCCTAGAGGCGGGCGCGAACCAAGCCTGACGCCTAGGAATCATTCGTGGTCGACCTCGAACAATACCTGCCCATCCTAATCTTCCTTTTTGTTGCCGTTGGTCTGTCGGCGCTCTTCGTTTTCCTGCCGATGGGCGTGTCGCGTCTGACCGGCTCCCACAAGCCGGATGCGGAAAAGCTCAGCGAGTATGAATGCGGTTTTCCTGCGTTCGAAGACCCGCGTAGCCAGTTCGACGTCCGCTTCTACCTGATCGCGATTCTGTTCATCATTTTCGACCTCGAAGCGGCCTTCCTGTTTCCGTGGGCAGTCAGCCTCGATCTGACCGGATGGCCGGGCTGGATCACCATGATGATCTTCCTCGGCGAACTCGCCGTCGGCCTCGCCTATGCGTGGAAGGTCGGCGCGCTGGAGTGGGAGTGATCGCATGAGCAATTCGACCATCATCACGCCGCCCAATGCCGTGCCTGCCGCGCAGGGTGGCGAAGTGCGCCAGCCCGAAGCCGACTATTTCAATGCGCTGCAAACCGAGGTCAACGACAAGGGATTCCTCGTCACTTCGACCGAGGAGCTGTTCCAGTGGGCGCGCACCGGCTCTTTGTGGTGGATGACTTTCGGGCTTGCCTGCTGCGCGGTCGAGATGATCCACGTCAACATGCCGCGCTACGACATGGAGCGTTTCGGAGTCGCGCCGCGCGCGTCCCCGCGCCAGTCGGACGTGATGATCGTTGCCGGTACGCTGTGCAACAAGATGGCCCCTGCGCTGCGCAAGGTCTACGACCAGATGTCGGAGCCGAAATACGTCATTTCCATGGGCAGCTGCGCCAATGGCGGCGGCTATTACCACTACAGTTATTCGGTTGTGCGCGGTTGCGATCGGATCGTGCCGGTAGACATCTATGTTCCCGGTTGTCCGCCGACGGCAGAGGCGCTGCTCTACGGCGTGATGCAGTTGCAGCGGAAAATTCGCCGCTCGGGCACGATCGAAAGGTAAGGGGCGATGGCAACTTTACATTCCGCGCCCCGTTTCACGCAGGTCGACGGGCTCAAGGATACGCTTGCCAAGGCGCTGGCCGACCACCTCATCGAGGCGCATGAGGAGCATGGCGAACTGCTGCTCACCGTGAAGCGCGATAGCGTGGAGGATGCGCTGCGTATCCTGCGCGATGACCACAAATACCAGCAGTTGATGGAAATCGCGGGCGTCGACTATCCGAGCCGCAGCGAACGGTTCGAAGTGGTCTATATGCTGCTTTCGCTCACCGGCAACAGCCGCATCATCGTCAAATGCTCGGCTGCAGAGGATACCCCTGTGCCGACGGTCACCACCTTGTGGCCCAATGCAGGCTGGCTCGAACGCGAGGTGTTCGACATGTATGGCGTGCTGTTCGCGGGCAATACCGACCTGCGCCGCATCCTGACCGATTACGGCTTCGAGGGGCACCCCTTCCGCAAGGACTTTCCTCTCACGGGTTATCACGAGCTGCGCTATTCGGAGGATGAGAAGCGCGTCGTCTACGAACCGGTCGATCTTGCGCAGGATCTGCGCCAGTTCGACTTCATGAGTCCGTGGGAAGGCGCGGACTATGTGCTGCCGGGGGATGAGAAGGCGGAAGCGCCGCCGGTCGCCGATCCCAAGACAACAGAAAAGCCTTCGGACACCGGAGCCGGTGCCAAGACCGACAAGCAGGCCGGTAAAAAGGTTAGTGCTGGCGCTCCCGCCGAAGAAGATGGCGGCAAAGATGTGCCCGCACCGAAGGCGACCGAAGATCAGCCCTCACGAGCCAAGCGGCAGGGTAAGGCCAAGGATACTGCCACGGCGACCGAGCCAAAGAAGAAGGCTGCTGCCAAGAAAAAGGCTCCAGCCAGGAAATCCACCGCGAAGAAAACTCCTGCCAAGCGCAAGGCTGCTGCCAAGAAGAAGGATACAGAGTAATGAAAAAGCTGCTCTTAGTCGTCCTTCCTTTGGCCTTGGTCGCTTGTTCTTCCGAGCCTGCCGAGCAGGAGAGTGCGGACGATTTCGCCAACCGTATCGGCCAGAACGGCGAAGCTCTCGATCCGGCGCAGCCTGATCCGGATGCGCCGAACACCGCGAATGAAGCACCGCCCGCTGGGGCAGACCTCACCCGCCTGCAGAAGCTTGGTGATATCGGCGGCGTTAATCTTGGCCCGCGCGAAGGTGGCTGCACGCTGATGGTAGGCAAGAACGAGATGATCATCGCCGCCGGCATGAAAGACGGTGCCATCCCCGGTAAGGCGGTCGTTCGCGTAGGTGACAGCCTGACTATGGTCGATGCCGACGTCGGCGGACTTGATGCGATCAAGAATGGCACGACCTTCAACGGCGAAGGTTTCACCGTCTCCGTAGCGCCTGCAGCTGGCGACCGGCAGAGCCGTCCGGCAAACGTCACCGTACGCGATGCGGACGGCAAGACCCAATCCTATAGCGGCAACTGGATCTGCGCATGAGCCACGCCATGCATCTCGAAGAGTCGCCGACGACCGGCGATGAGGTAATCACCAACTACACGATCAATTTCGGGCCGCAGCACCCTGCCGCGCATGGCGTGCTGCGTATGGTGATGGAACTCGATGGCGAGATCATCGAACGGATCGACCCGCACGTTGGCCTGCTCCATCGCGGGACCGAAAAGCTGATCGAGCACAAGACGTATTTGCAGGCGCTGCCCTATTTCGACCGCCTGGACTACTGTAGCCCGCTCTGCATGGAGCACAGCTATGTTCTTGCGATCGAGAAGCTCCTGAACGTCGAAGTTCCCGAACGTGCGCAGTACTTGCGTGTTCTGTTCGCGGAACTGACTCGCATCTGCAATCACATGCTCAATATCGGCAGTCACGTAATGGATGTCGGCGCAATGACGCCGAACCTGTGGGTGTTCGAACTGCGCGAAGACTGCATGAACTTCTTCGAGCGGGCGAGCGGAGCCCGTATGCACTCGGCATGGTTCCGCCCTGGCGGCGTGCATCAGGATGTGCCCGAAAAGCTTTTGGTCGATATCGGCGAGTGGATCGACACGCGCCTGCCCGAACTGTTCGGCGATGCCATGAGTCTCGTGCTCGACAACCGCATCTTCAAACAGCGCAATGTCGACATTGCCGTGGTCAGCAAGGACGACGCGGTGGCCTGGGGATTCTCCGGCCCGATGATCCGCGCGGCGGGCATTCCATGGGACCTGCGCAAGTCGCAGCCTTACGACGTGTATGACCGGATGGAGTTCGACATCCCCGTCGGCACCAATTCGGACTGCTACGACCGCTTCGTGGTGCGCGTGAAGGAAGTCTACGAAAGCGCGAAGATCATCAAGCAGTGTCTCGCACAGATGCCGTCCGGCCCCGTGGCGAGCGATGACCGCAAGGTCGCTCCGCCGAAGCGCGCCGAGATGAAGCAGTCGATGGAAGCGCTGATCCACCACTTCAAGCTCTATACCGAGGGCTTCCACGTCCCTGCAGGCGAGGTCTATGTCGCGACCGAAAGCCCCAAGGGCGAGTTCGGTGTCTATCTAGTCAGCGACGGGTCGAATAAACCCTATCGTTGCAAGATCCGCCCGACGGCCTTCAGTCATTTGCAGGCGATGGATTTCATGTCGAAAGGCCACATGTTGCCCGATGCCACCGCTATCCTCGGCGCCATCGACGTCGTATTCGGGGAGTGTGACCGCTAATGGCCGACCGTTCCCCCGCACCCGACACTCCAGAACTGCGTGAACGGTGGGGTGCCTTCGAATTCACCGAGAGCTACCGCGAGCGTGCGGATAAGGCGATTGCTCGCTATCCCGAAGGGCGGCAGCGCTCTGCCGTGATGCCGCTGCTCGACCTTGCCCAGCGCCAGGTCGGCGAGGAAACCGATACGCAGGGCTGGCTGCCGCTGCCGGTGATCGAATATGTTGCCGACTACCTCGACATGCCGGTCATTCGTGTGCTCGAGGTCGCCAGTTTCTACTTCATGTACAACATGAAGCCGGTAGGTAAGTACCACGTGCAGGTCTGTGGCACGACGCCCTGTATGCTGCGCGGTTCGGACGGTCTGTTCGAAACCTGCAAGAAGCGCGGCATGAGCAAGGGTCATGTCTCGGAAGACGGTTTGTGGACTCTCACCGAAGTCGAATGCATGGGCAATTGCGCCACCGCGCCGATGGTTCAGATCAACGACGATAATTACGAGGACCTGACGCCCGAGCGTCTGGACGCGATTTTCGATGCACTGGCCGCGGGTGAGCAGCCCAAGACCGGCACGCAGGAACCCGGGCGCCATACCAGCGAGCCCGCAAACGCGCTGAGCTCGCTGCCCGAAATGGTCGAGGCCAACCACGATTATCGGAAGGAATGGTGATGGAAATCGTCACTATCCTCGTCGCTTTGGTGCTTGCCTGGATCGCCTGGAAGGTGCTCGTCGGTCTGGTAAAATTCGGAGTGCTCGCGTTGATCGCGGTCGCAGCCATCTATTTCCTCTCGCAAGGGGGCGCATTCTGATGCTTGCCGACAAGGATCGCATCTTCACCAACCTCTACGGCTTTCAGGACTGGGGTCTGAAGGCGGCGCAGCAGCGCGGCGACTGGGATGATACCAAGTCGTTGATCGCGCGTGGGCATGACAATATCATAGAGGAATTGAAGGCTTCGGGCCTTCGTGGACGCGGCGGGGCGGGTTTTCCGACCGGCCTCAAATGGTCGTTCATGCCGAAGGAATCGAAGGACGGGCGTCCCAGCTTTCTCGTCATAAATGCCGACGAATCCGAACCCGGTTCGTGCAAGGATCGCGAGATTATCCGCCACGATCCGCACAAGCTGGTCGAAGGCGCGCTGGTCGCTGGTTACGCCATGCGGGCGAGGGCGGCCTATATCTACATTCGCGGCGAATATATCCGCGAGGCGGAGACGCTGCAGGCCGCCATCGACGAAGCCTATGACGCTGGCCTGATCGGCAAGAACGCTTCCAAGTCGGGCTACGACTTCGACGTTTTCCTGCATCGCGGCGCGGGCGCCTATATCTGCGGCGAAGAAACCGCGATGATCGAGAGCCTCGAAGGCAAGAAGGGCCAGCCACGCTTGAAGCCGCCGTTCCCGGCGGGCGCTGGCCTCTATGGCTGCCCGACCACGGTCAACAACGTGGAATCGATCGCCGTCGTCCCAACCATCCTGCGCCGCGGCGCTTCGTGGTTCGCCAGCTTCGGGCGCGAGAACAACAAAGGCACCAAGCTCTTCCAGATCTCGGGCCATGTGAACAAGCCTTGTGTGGTCGAGGAAGCGCTCAGCATTCCGTTCAGTGAACTGATCGAAAAGCACTGCGGCGGCATCATCGGCGGCAAGGACAACCTGCTCGCCGTGATTCCGGGCGGTTCGTCGGTCCCGCTGGTCCCGGCAGAGCAGATCTGGGACGCGCCGATGGATTTCGACGGGCTCAAGGAACTCGGCTCGGGTCTCGGCACGGCCGGCGTCATCGTGATGGACAAGTCGACCGACATCGTCCGCGCGATTTCCCGCCTGAGCTATTTTTATAAGCACGAGAGCTGCGGCCAGTGTACCCCCTGCCGCGAAGGCACGGGCTGGATGTGGCGGATGATGGAGCGCCTGCGCACCGGCGATGCGGCGATTGAGGAAATCGATATGCTGCAGCAGGTCACCAAGCAGGTCGAAGGCCACACCATCTGCGCGCTGGGTGATGCGGCTGCCTGGCCGATCCAGGGCCTTATCCGCCATTTCCGCCCCGAGCTCGAACGCCGGATCGAAGAGCATAACGCGAAGTTCGCGGAGGCAGCAGAATAATGCCTAAAGTCACCGTAGACGGACAGGAAATCGAGGTTCCGGACGGCGCGACCGTCCTTCAGGCATGCGAGCTTGCGGGCAAGGAAATCCCGCGCTTCTGCTATCACGAGCGGCTGAGCATTGCCGGCAATTGCCGCATGTGTCTGGTCGAGGTGAAGCCGGGGCCGCCCAAGCCGCAGGCGAGTTGCGCGCTGCCTGCTACCGAAGGTCAGGAAATCCGCACCGACAGCCAGATGGTCAAGACCGCGCGCGAAGGGGTGATGGAATTCCTGCTCATCAATCACCCGCTCGATTGCCCGATCTGCGACCAAGGCGGCGAATGCGATCTGCAGGACCAGTCGGTCGCCTACGGCCGCGGCGCTACGCGCTATGAGGAAAACAAGCGCGCGGTGACCGAGAAATACATGGGCCCGCTGATCAAGACGGTCATGACCCGCTGCATCCACTGCACCCGCTGCGTGCGCTTCAGCGAGGAAATCGCCGGAGTGGACGAGATCGGCGCGGTGGGTCGCGGCGAGGACATGCAGATCACGACCTATCTCGAGCAGGCGGCCGAGCACGAGCTGTCGGCCAATGTGATCGATCTGTGCCCGGTCGGTGCGCTGACGAGCCGCCCCTATGCCTTCGAAGCGCGGCCATGGGAGCTCAGGAAGACGCTGAGCATCGACGTTTCGGACGCAATCGGCGCGAATATTCGCCTCGACAGTCGTGGCCGTGAAGTGATGCGTGCGCTTCCGCGCATCAATGACGATGTCAATGAGGAGTGGATCTCCGACAAGGCGCGTTATCAGGTGGACGGCCTTTCGAAACGCCGTCTCGACAAGGTCTTCATGCGCAAGAAGGGCGGTCTCAAGCCCGCAAGTTGGGACGAGGCCTTCAAGGCGATTGCCAAGGCCAAGCCCGGCAAGGACATCGCTGCAATCGCGGGCGATATGGTCGATTGCGAGACGATGTTTGCAGCCAAGGCGCTGCTCAAAGCCTGCGGTTCGACGCTTATCGAAGGCCGTCAGACCGGCATGGATTACGACGTGTCGAATCTTGCTGTGGTCAATTTCAATTCGACCCTTTCGGGCATTGAGACCGCCGATGCGATCCTGATCGTCGGCAGCCATGTTCGCTGGGAAGCGCCGCTGGTAAACGTCCGCCTTCGCAAGGCGGTGAAGCGCGGTGCAAAGGTATTCGTGGTCGGCCCGCATTGGGAAACGACCTATCCGGCGGAGTTCCTTGGTGAGGACCTGTCGGTGCTTGGCAAGCTCGAAGGCCATGTCGAGGATGCATTCAAGAATGCGGATCGGCCTGCGATCATCATGGGCGGCGCGGCGCTAGCCAAGGGCGCGCTCGGCGCGGGTCTGGCCTTCGCAGACCGGTTCAAGCTGGTCCGCGATGGCTGGAACGGCTTCAACGTCCTCCATTTCAGCGCGGCGCGCATGGGCGGGCTCATGCTCGGCTTCGCGCAGAACGGCGGGATGAAGGATATCGTTGCAGCCAAGCCCAAGGTCGTCATCAGCCTGGGCGCGGACGAGATGGATTTCGAACCATTCGCCGATGCGCTCAAGGTCTATATCGGCCACCATGGCGACAAGGGTGCGCATGCGGCGGATATCATCCTGCCCGGCGCCAGCTATGCCGAGAAGGATGGCACCTACGTCAACACCGAAGGCCGCGTGCAATTCGCAGAAAAGGCCGTCTTTGCGCCTGGCGACGCGCGCGAAGACTGGACGATTCTGCGCGCGCTGGCCGATGCCCTGAAGGTCGAAGTCGGCTTCGACAGCTTTGCCGAGCTTCAAGCGGCGATGATCGCGGAAGTTCCCGCGCTGGGCGAGGAAGGTCTCGCCAGCTATGGGGCGCTGCCCAAAGCAGATGCCAAGGCGAAGGCGGAAGGAACGATATCGGCCTATCCTATCAAGGACTTCTATCTCACCAACCCGATCGCGCGTGCCAGTGCGGTGATGCAGCAATGTTCGACCGAACTGCTCGGTGGTGGCGAACTGGCGGAGGCGGCCGAGTAATGGCTTCTCCGATCATCCCCCTCGCGATCCTCGGTGTAAGCGGCCTCGCCGTATGGCGCGGTTTCCGCACCGACAGCAGCAACAAGTCGAGCGCAGCCAATGGCTGGCGCAACGAAGCCTATTCCACGCGTGAAAAGACGGGGAAGGGCAGGAAGCAGAAATGACCGAATTCTTCCAATCCCTCGGCATGACCTACGAATGGGCGTGGTTCGTCGCGACCTTCGCGGGCATCCTGCTCATCGCACTGCCGCTGATGCTGGCCGTGGCGATGATCATCTATGTCGATCGCAAGGTCTGGGCGGCGATCAACCTGCGCCGAGGCCCGAACGTGGTCGGGCCTTTCGGGTTGCTGCAAAGCTTTGCCGACGGCCTCAAGGTCTTCCTGCAGGAAACCATCATCCCCAGCGCGTCGAACAAGGGTATCTTCATCCTTGCGCCGATCGTCACCTTCACCGTGGCGCTTTCGGCGTGGGCGGTGGTTCCGTTCAGTGCCGAGGCGGTGCTGGCGGACATCAATATCGGCCTGCTCTACATTCTCGCGATCAGCTCGCTGTCGGTTTACGGGGTGGTTATGAGCGGATGGGCGAGTAACTCGAAATACCCGTTCTTCTCGGCCATGCGTGCCGCAGCGCAGATGATCTCCTACGAAGTCTCGATCGGCTTCATCCTCATCTGCGTCGTGCTGTTTGCGGGCACCTTCAACCTCAACGACATCGTGCGCGCACAGGAAGGCTTCGGCCTCGGCATTGTGAACGCATATGTCATCCACCCGCTGCTGTTCCCGATGTGGGTGATGTTCTTCATCAGCTCGCTGGCGGAAACGCAGCGCGTGCCCTTCGACCTCACTGAGGCCGAGAGCGAGCTCGTCGCCGGCTATCAGACCGAATACAGTTCGATGAGCTTCGCGCTCTTCTGGTTGGGCGAATATGCCAATATCCTGCTGATGTGCATCCTCAACGCGTTGCTGTTCTGGGGTGGCTGGCTGCCGCCGATCGATTGGGCGCCGCTGTATTACGTGCCCGGCATCGTCTGGCTGCTCGTGAAGACGTTCATCTTCTTCTTCATGTTCAGCTGGGTCATGGCGACCGTCCCGCGCTATCGCTACGACCAGCTGATGCGCCTGGGCTGGAAGGTATTCCTTCCCATCAGCCTTGGCTTCGTTGTCGTCATTTCCGGATATCTGATGGCCACCGGCCACTATGGAGCCGCCGCATGAGCGTCGCGCATCTCGTAAAATCGTTCACCCTGTGGGAGTTCGTGAAGGCACATGCCCTCACGCTGAAATACTTCTTCAAGCCCAAGGTGACGATCAACTATCCGTTCGAAAAGAACCCGATCAGCCCGCGTTTCCGCGGCGAGCACGCGCTGCGCCGCTATCCCAACGGGGAAGAGCGCTGCATCGCCTGCAAATTGTGCGAGGCGGTGTGCCCCGCGCAGGCGATCACGATCGAGAGCGAACCGCGCGAGGACGGTAGCCGCCGCACGACCCGCTACGACATCGACATGACCAAGTGCATCTATTGCGGCTTCTGCCAGGAAGCCTGCCCGGTGGATGCCATCGTCGAAGGGCCGAACTTCGAATACGCGACCGAAACGCGCGAAGAACTGCTCTACGACAAGGCCAAACTGCTGGCGAACGGGGACAAGTGGGAGCGGGCCATTGCCGCGAACCTTGAAGCCGATGCGCCGTATCGCTAACCGCCGCGCCAACGAGACACAGGGGCCATGATCCAGACTATCGCCTTCTACCTGTTCGCTGCGCTTGTCATCGCCAGCGCCGTCATGGTCATCATGGCGCGCAACCCGGTGCATTCGGTGCTGTGGCTGATCCTCGCCTTCTTCAACGCCGCAGGCCTGATGGTCTTGGTCGGTGCCGAATTCATCGCCGCGCTGCTGGTGATCGTCTATGTCGGCGCGGTCGCGGTGCTGTTCCTGTTCGTGGTCATGATGCTCGACATTGATTTCACCGAATTGCGGGCCGGGTTCGTGAAGAACTTCCCGCTGGGAATTCTCATTGCGCTGGTGCTGGCGGCGGAACTGATCTTCGGTGTCGGTGCCTACCAGGCCGGACGGATCGAACTCGGCATCGCCAGCGGTGCGGCTGCACCCATCCTCGACGCGTCGAACACCGCCAGCATCGGCGCAGTTTTGTATCGCGACTATCTTTTCCTGTTCGAGGCGGCCGGCATCATCCTGCTTGTCGCCATGGTCGGCGCAATCGTGCTGACCCATCGCCAGCGCCCCGACGGCGCACGCGGACAGCAGAACATCACCAAGCAGGTTCGGCGCAATCCGAACGAGGCCACCGTCATGAAGCAGCCTGCCGTGGGCAAGGGGGTCGAGCTGTGATTGGCATCGAACACTATATCGTCGTCAGCGCGATCCTGTTCGTGCTGGGCGTGCTCGGCATCTTTCTGAACCGGAAGAATATCATCGTCATCCTGATGGCGATCGAGCTCATCCTGCTTTCGGTGAACATCCAGCTGGTGGCCTTTAGCGCCTTCCTCGGCGATCTGGTCGGACAGGTCTTCGCCATGTTCGTGCTGACCGTCGCCGCGGGCGAGGCCGCCGTCGGGCTCGCCATCCTTGTCATATATTTCCGTGGCCGCGGCACGATCGCGGTCGACGACGTCGACCGGCTGAAGGGATAAGCACCGGTGCATCCGATCCTCCTTATCGTCTTCCTGCCGCTCGTCGCGGCAATCGTCGCGGGCCTGACCAACAAGGCCGCGCCCAGCGTCTTCGCCAAGGCGATCACGACCGGCGCGCTGTTCATCAGCGCATTGCTGAGCTGGCCGATCTTCCTCGGCTTCGTGAGCGGAACTTACGAACCGACCGTGGTGCCGGTGCTGACGTGGGTCCAGTCGGGCACGCTCGTCTTCGACTGGGCGCTTCGCGTCGACACGTTGACCGCGGTCATGCTGGTGGTGATCAATACCGTTTCGGCGCTCGTCCATCTCTATAGCTGGGGGTATATGGAAGAAGACCCGGACCAGCCGCGCTTCTTCGCCTATCTCTCGCTCTTCACCTTCGCCATGCTGATGCTGGTGACGGCAGACAACCTCGTCCAGATGTTCTTCGGATGGGAAGGGGTGGGCCTTGCTTCCTACCTGCTCATCGGTTTCTGGTTCAGGAAACCCAGCGCGAACGCCGCCGCGATCAAGGCCTTTGTGGTCAACCGCGTGGGCGACCTCGGCTTCATGCTCGGCATCTTCGGCACCTATCTGGTGTTCGATACGGTTTCGATCAGCGAGATTCTCGCTGCTGCACCGGGCATGAGCGGCGCGACGATCGGCTTCCTCGGCTACAGCGTCCACACGATGGATGTGCTGTGCATCCTTCTCTTCATCGGGGCGATGGGTAAGTCGGCGCAGCTAGGCCTGCACACCTGGCTACCCGACGCGATGGAAGGTCCGACCCCTGTTTCCGCGCTGATCCACGCCGCCACCATGGTGACTGCCGGCGTGTTCATGGTCTGCCGCCTGTCACCCATGTTCGAGACTGCGCCCGTCGCGCTTGGCATGGTGACCTTCGTCGGCGCAGCGACCTGTATCTTCGCCGCAACGATCGGCACGACGCAGTGGGACATCAAGCGCGTCATCGCCTATTCGACCTGTTCGCAGCTCGGCTACATGTTCTTCGCCGCGGGTGTCGGCGCCTATGGCGCGGCGATGTTCCACCTTTTCACGCACGCCTTTTTCAAGGCGCTGCTGTTCCTAGGTGCAGGCTCGGTCATCCATGCGATGCACCACGAGCAGGACATGCGCTATTACGGCAATTTGCGGAAGCACATCCCGCTGACCTTCTGGGCGATGATGGCCGGTACGCTGGCGATTACCGGGGTTGGCCTCTATCATCTCGGAGCTGGCTTTGCCGGTTTCTGGTCGAAGGATGCGATCATCGAAGTCGCCTATGCTCGCGGGACCGAGCTCGGCCGGTTCGCCTTCTGGATGGGGACCTTCGCCGCACTGCTGACCAGCTTCTACAGCTGGCGTCTTATGTTCCTGACGTTCTGGGGCAAGCCGCGCTGGATCGAGAGCGAGCATATCCAGCACAGCGTGCACAAGACCCCGGAAGAAGCCGGTGAGGACACGACGGGCGGCTATCATCCGCATGAAAGCCCGCTGACGATGCTCGTCCCGCTCGGCGTGCTGTCGATCGGTGCTGTACTCGCCGGTCAGATTTTCGCGCCGACCTTCCTCGACAATGCGGAATTCTGGGGCAGCGCGATTTTCTACAACGAGCCGCTGATACATGCGATGCACGGCGTGCCCTATCTGGTGAAGTACGCCGCCTTCATCGTGATGCTGCTCGGCCTGATCGTCGCCTGGTATGCCTATATCAAGGACACCTCGATCCCCGGCAAGACCGCCGAACAGCTCGGCCCGGTCTATCGCTTCCTCTACAACAAGTGGTATTTCGACGAACTCTACCACTACCTTTTCGTGGTCCCGGCCTTCTGGCTCGGCCGCCAGTTCTGGAAACTCGGCGATATCGGCACGATCGACCGGTTCGGCCCCAATGGCGTTGCCTGGGTGGTCGAGAAGGGCGCGGTCGGTGCCAAGAAGTTCCAGACCGGATATCTCTATAGCTATGCGCTGGTGATGCTCCTCGGGCTCGTCGCCGCGATCACCTGGGTGCTGTTCTGATGGAGTTTCCCATCCTTTCCCTGATGCTCGCCGTGCCGCTGGTCGGCGCAATCGCCTGCCTATTTCTCGGAGCGCAGAGCGCGCGCATGACCGCGCTGCTTGCCACACTGGTAAATCTCGCGCTTGGCGTGCTGCTGTGGGTCAATTTCGACATCGGCGGCGCGCAGTGGCAGTTCGTGGAGCGGGCGGAAATCTTCGCCGGGTTCAGCTATGCCCTCGGCATCGACGGGATCGCGCTGATGCTGATCATGCTCAGCGTGTTCCTGATGCCAATCTGTATCCTTGCCAGCTGGGATGCGATCGAGAAGCGCGTCGGCGAATACATGAGCGCTTTCCTACTCATGGAAGTACTGATGATCGGCGTCTTCGCCGCGCAGGACATGTTCCTGTTCTACATCTTCTTCGAAGCCGGCCTCATCCCGATGTATCTTATCATCGGCGTGTGGGGCGGCGATAACCGCATCTACGCCTCGTATAAGTTCTTCCTCTACACGCTGCTCGGCTCGGTGCTGATGCTAATCGCGATGATGTGGATGGTGAACGAGGCTGGCACGACCGACATCCCGACGCTGCTGAACTACGACTTCGATCCTTCGGCGCAGACTTGGCTATGGCTCGCCTTCTTCGCCAGCTTCGCAGTGAAGATGCCGATGTGGCCGGTCCACACCTGGCTGCCCGACGCGCACGTCCAGGCGCCGACTGCCGGTTCGGTGATCCTTGCAGGCGTGCTGCTCAAGCTTGGCGGCTACGGCTTCATCCGCTTCAGCCTGCCGATGTTCCCCGAGGCGAGCGAGCAGTTTACCTGGTTCGTCTTCATCCTCTCGATGGTGGCGGTGGTCTATACCTCGCTTGTCGCGCTGGTGCAGCACGACATGAAGAAGCTGATCGCCTATTCCTCGGTCGCGCACATGGCGATCGTGACTGCGGGCCTGTTCGCCTTCAACGCGCAGGGAATCGAAGGCGCCATGATGGTGATGCTCGGTCACGGCCTGGTATCGGGCGCGCTGTTCCTGTGCGTAGGCGTGATCTACGATCGACTGCACACTCGCGAGATCGCTCGCTATGGCGGGCTGAGCATCAACATGCCCAAATACGCGCTGTTTTTCATGCTCTTCACCATGGCATCGGTCGGCCTTCCGGGGACCAGCAACTTCGTCGGAGAGTTCCTCGCGCTGGCCGGGCTGTACAAGGTCTCGACGCTGGTGACGCTGGTCTGCACCACGGGCATCATCCTCGGCGCAGCCTACATGCTTTACCTCTATCGCCGTGTCGCCTTCGGCGAACAGAAGAACGCCGATGCAGCGGCCATGCCCGACCTCAACGCCCGCGAATGGGCCATGCTAGCCCCGATCGCAGCAGCCGTGCTGTGGATGGGCGTCTATCCGGAAAGCTTCCTTGCTCCCATGCGCCAGGACATTGCCGCACTCGAGGCCCGCATTGCGCGCGCCGCACCCGATTTCGACGCCGACAATGTGATCGGCACCCCGCGCGAGCATAGTGCGAACTTTGTCGCCGCCGCGCATGGCGAAGAGCATGGCGAGGAGGGAGCGCACTGATGTCCTACGCAACCTCTCTCTACCTGACCGGTGCGGAAGTCGGCCTGTCGCTGTCCGGCCTCGTTCTGCTGCTGGTGGCCGCATGGGGCGGGACCAAGTCCGCACGCCTCGTCACGATCCTCAGTGTCGCCGCACTGATCGGCGCCGCGATTTTCAGCGTCGGCCTGTTCGACCGAGCCGGCAGCGAAGTCGCAGGGCGTGCCTTTGGCGATCTCTACCGTGCCGACGCATTCGGCAGCTTTGCCAAGATCCTGATCTACCTGGCCGCTTCGGCAGTGCTCGTTGTGACGCCGCGCTTCTTCGCCCAGTCGGGAAGCTACCGTGCCGAATACCCGGTGTTGATGGTGTTCAACGCGGTCGGCATGGGCATGATGGTCTCCGCCACCGACCTGATGACGCTATACATCGGTCTCGAGATGTCGAGCCTGTCAAGCTACGTCCTCGCCAGCTTCCTCAAGCAGGACGATCGCTCGAGCGAGGCGGGCCTGAAGTATTTCGTGCTCGGCGCGCTCGCTTCGGGGATCATCCTCTACGGCATCAGCCTGGTCTACGGTTTCACCGGTTCGACCAATTACGAGGGCATCCGCGCCGCCTTCGCTACGAATTTCCCGACGGGGGCGCTGTTCGGCGTGGTGTTCGTGCTCGCAGGCCTCGCCTTCAAGGTCAGCGCGGTGCCGTTCCACATGTGGACGCCCGACGTCTACGAAGGCGCGCCGACTCCGGTCACTGCCTTTTTCGCCAGCGCGCCCAAGGTCGCGGCGATGGGCATGCTGCTGCGCATGGCGATGGACCCCTTCGCGGGCGAAGTCGATGCGTGGCGCCAGATCGTCATCTTTGCGGCACTCGCCTCGATCGTGGTCGGTGCGCTCGGTGCGATCGGCCAGCAGAACCTCAAGCGGCTGCTCGCCTATTCCTCGATCAACAACGTCGGCTTCATCCTCATCGGTCTCGCTGCGGCGACGCCGGCGGGCATCGCCGGGGCGCTGACATATCTCGCGATCTATGTCGCGATGGTCGTGGGCAGCTTCACCGCGCTGCTGATGCTCCGCGATCCGGCAGGCAACAATCTCGAGACCTTCGCCGACATCTCCGGCCTGTCGACCCGGCGCCCGGCGCTGGCATGGTCGCTGCTCGCGCTGATGTTCAGCCTTGCGGGCATCCCGCCGCTTTTCGGCTTCTGGGGCAAGTTCGTGGTCTTCCAGGCCGCCGTGCAGGCCGACCTCGTCGCGCTGGCGGCGATCGGTATCGCGGCGAGCGTGATCGGGGCCTTCTACTACCTCAAGTTCATCAAGGTGATGTTCTTCGACGAGCCGCTGCGCGAAGTCGAAACGAGTAGTCCGGTGAGCCATTGGGCAGTGCTGGCGATCTGCGTGGCGGTGATCTCGCCGCTAGGATACCTGCTGACCATCCCGCTGGGTGAATGGACCGCGCAGGCGGCCGCCTCCTTCGTCGCGGCGATGTGATCCGCTTCGTTACCGAAACCGGTTCGACCAACTCAGACCTCGCCGCGCAATTGCGCGCGAGCGAGGCGGTACCCGAAGGCGAGTGGCTGGTCGCCGGCCGGCAGGTCGCGGGGCGCGGTCGCCAGGGCCGCAACTGGTTCGACGGCAGCGGCAATTTCATGGGTTCGACCGTGGTGCACTGTGCGCCGCGCGATCCCAATCCGGCGACTCTGGCATTGGTCGCCGGCGTGGCCGCTTACGAAGCGGTTGCCGGTGTCGTTGCCGATCCTAGCAGGTTGCGCCTGAAATGGCCCAACGACCTGATGCTGGGCGACGCCAAGCTTGCCGGCATCCTCCTCGAGCGCGAAAGCGACGCGATCATCGTGGGTATGGGGATCAACCTCGCGGTGGCGCCCAACTTGCCCGACCGCAAGACGATTGCGCTGACCGCGCTGGGTCCCGCTCCCGATCGCGACCTTTTCGCCCGTTCGCTCGCGACGGCCTTCGATCGCGAACTGCAGCGCTGGCGCACCTATGGCCTCGAACCTCTTGTCCGGCGCTGGGAAAGCGTTGCGCATGCGGCAGGCACGCCGCTCAAGGTACATCCACCGGGCGAGGAGGCAATCGAGGGTAGCTTTGCCGGACTGACCGACGAAGGCGCACTTTCACTGCGCTTGGCGGACGGATCCACCCGTGCCATCCACGCGGGCGACGTGATGCTCGCGAACGAGGAGAGCTGAGCCATGCTGCTCGCAGCCGATGTCGGAAATACCAATGTGGTCTTCGCCCTGATCGAGGGGCGCGAGATCAAGGCCCGCTGGCGCATCGCCACCGATCCAAGGCGGACGGGCGACGAATATGCCGTTTGGCTGCTCCAGCTCGCCGAATTCCAGGGCTTCGACCGCGCCGATATCGACCAGGTCATTATCGGATCGGTCGTTCCGCGGGCGATTCACAACCTCACTGTCCTGTCCGAGAAATATCTCGGCATCACACCGCTGATTGCGGGGCAGGGGGGCGGACAATGGGGCATCGAGCTCGATATCGAGCAACCCAGTTCGCTCGGCGCCGATCGCGCCCTCAATACCATCGCGGCGCATGCCAAATATGAGGGCGACCTGATCGTGATCGATTTCGGCACCGCAACGACCTTCGACGCGGTCGATTTCACCGGGGCCTACAAGGGCGGGATCATCGCCCCGGGGATCAACCTTTCGCTCGATGCGCTGGTTGGCAACACTGCCAAGCTGCCGCGGATCGCGATCGAACGGCCCGATAGCGACAGCGTGATCGGACGCAACACCGAGGACCAGATGCTGATCGGCGTCTTCTGGGGCTATGTCTCGCTGATAGAGGGGTTGATCGCACGCATGAAGAAGGAAATCGGACGCCCGGCCAAGGTCGTCGCCACCGGCGGTCTCGCCATTCTGTTCGACGAACACACCGCGCTGTTCGACGCGGTCGATGCCGACCTGACGCTCGAGGGTCTTGCCCTGCTTGCGGAGCGTGCAGCTTGAAGAAAGATTTTAACCCCGAAGACGAACTGCTTTTCCTCGCGCTGGGTGGCTCGGGTGAAATCGGCATGAATGTGAATCTCTACGGCTGCCAAGGCCGCTGGCTTATGGTCGATCTGGGGATGACCTTTTCGGGCGACCAGTATCCCGGCGTGGATCTCGTCTTTGCCGACCTGGAATTCATTGAAGAACGTGCCGACAAGCTCGAAGCGATCGTGCTGACGCATGCGCATGAGGACCACATTGGAGCTGTGCCCTATTTCGCGGCCGATCTGGGCGTTCCGATCTATGCCACGCCATTCACTGCGGATCTCGTTCGGCGGAAACTGGAAGAAGCGGGTATCGCCGACCAGATCGAATTGCACATCATCAACGACGATCACGGCAGCTTCGAGGTCGGGCCTTTCGAAATCACGTATATTCCGCTCGCGCACTCGATAGCTGAGGGCAATGCGCTGCTGATCGATACGCCGCATGGCCGCATCTTCCACACAGGCGACTGGAAGCTCGACGAGGATCCGATCATCGGTGAGCCGACCACTGAGGAAGAGCTGACCGAGATCGGCGACGAAGGTGTCCTCGCGCTGGTCTGCGACAGCACCAACGTCTTCAACCCGGCTCCGAGCGGATCCGAGGGTGCGGTTCACAAGGGCTTGCTGGAAGAGGTTCAGCGCCACGCGGGAAAACGTGTTCTGGTAACGACTTTCGCCAGCAACGTCGCGCGCCTGCAGACCCTGGGCGATGTCTCACGCGAGACTGGGAGGCAGGTCTGCGTCGCCGGGCGTTCGCTCGATCGCATTATCGAAGTATCGCAGGATAATGGCTACCTGGAGGACTTTCCCGAGCCGGTCGATTTCGACACCGCCATGGGCCTGCCCCGCGGCGAGTTGCTGATCCTCGCCACGGGTGGGCAGGGCGAACCGCGTGCCGCGCTCGCCCGCATTGCCGAGGAAAATCATCCGCTCGAACTTGTCAGCGGCGATGTCGTGCTGTTTTCCAGTCGCCAGATTCCGGGCAACGAACTTTCTATCGGCATCGTCCAGAACCGGCTTGCTGCGCGTGGGATCACCATGGTCACCGATCGCCAGAGCATGATCCATGTTTCCGGGCATCCAGGACGCCCTGAGCTCGAGGCGCTCTATGGCTGGCTGCGGCCGGAAATTCTGGTCCCCGTCCATGGCGAGATGCGCCATATGCAGGAACAGGGGAGGCTGGGTAAATCCTGCGGCATTCCAGACCAGGTAGTGCAGCAGAATGGCGATCTCGTCCGCTTGGCCCCGGGCGCTCCTGGCAAAGTTGGCGAGGTACGGGCAGGGCGTCTCGTACTCGACGGCGATATAATCGTGCCTGCCGATGGCGAGACGATCGCCATGCGTCGCAGGATCATGCGCGAAGGTGTAGTGATCGTAGCCCTAGACGGCGACCTCAATCCTCGGATCGACAGCCTCGGACTGCCGCTTGACGAGGACTACGACGACTTCGTGACCGAAGCGATTAGCGATATCCGTGCGGCAATCGCCAAACTGCGCGGAACGGACCGGCGCGATGAGGCCAGCGTACATGAAGCGGCGCGTCTCGCGGCGCGGCGAGCCGCGCAACGCTGGTCCGGCAAGCGACCGCAGGTTCGAGTGATCGTCCCAAATCTGTAGGAGCGACGGCGATGCAGTGGACCAGTGTGCTCGCGATCTATTTCCTGTTTTTCGTTTTCAGTGCTTTCGTCCTGCTTCCCTTCGGTGTTCGCACGCATGACGAGGCGGGAGTCGAGAAGATTCCAGGTCAGGCCGATAGCGCTCCGGTGGAATTCCGCGGCGGGAGACTGCTGCTGCGTGCAGCAGTGCTCGCGGCCATAATTACTTCCGCTTATGTGCTGAACTACATTTACGGTTGGATCACGGTCGACGATCTGATGTTCTGGGGCCGCCCGGCGGATTGATCCTTATCTCAAGCGCTCGAGAGCCTGCGCGAGCACCACGTAGAGTTTGCCCATGTCGCTGCTGAGCAACGTCACGCTGACCGCATTTCCGTCGCGCGTCGACAACATGGTGCGCAACATAGCTTCGAAATCATGTATGTAGCGGCTGACATGTTCACGGAAATCGTGATCCGCATCATACAGGTCAGCGATTTCGCGCGCTTCGGAATTATCGAGCAGACGCACCGCGCGGCGGGTGAAAATCCCGCGGTCGCCCCGCAGATAACTGGCCCAAGCCGTGTCCGTAATCTCGGTCGATAGTGCCTTGGCGATATCTATGGCGTTCGAATTGAGGCTTTCGGTAATCAGTGCGACACGGCGCGAGAAATCGTTACCGACATCCTCGGTCGCACGTTCGCGCGCATGAGCGATGCGGCTCTCCAGATTGCTGGTGAGTTCGGCGACCTTGGCCAGCTGATCCCGCAACTGGCGCGTGACTTCGCGCCCGGTTTCGGCCGAACGCTCGGTAGCGCGATCGAGTGAGGTGATCGCTTCTTCGGTATGCTCCCGCAAAGCCTGGTCGATGGCTTCGGCGCTTTGCTCGCCGACTTTCTTCGCAATGTGCGAAATTCGTTCGGCCTGTTCCGTTTCAATCGCAGCCAGAGCGTCGCGCGCGCTGTTTTCCAAGGCAGCGATCGCATCGCGCAGTTCTGCCTGCGCTCGGGCGGACACCGCGGCACTTTCGTCCCTCAAAGCAGCGACGCCTGCGCGCAACCGTTCGATCCCATCGACCTGAGCGGCCGCAGTCTCACCGAAGTGAGCCTGGAACTCGTCGACTTCGCTCATAGCCTCACGGCTCCGCTTCTCGGCGACATCCATGCTCGACGTCAATGCCTCGCCAGCAGACTTGGCCTGATCGAGCAAACGCTTGACCTCTGCCGCCCGTCCTTCGATTTCGGCAAGGCGAGCTTCACTTTCCTCCATAGCGACGGGCAGGTCTTCTCTGCTGTGTTTGGCGCTGGCCTGAACGAGTTCAAGCAATCGAACGCTCGCATCGGTCAAAGCCGATACGGCCATATCGGTACCGTCGAGCGCTTCGCGGCTTTCCACCAGCTTTGAATTGAGTTCGTCGATCCCGGTCGACAATTCCAAGCGTGCTTCACGGCCTTGTGCCGAAACCGTTTCGAATGTTGCGCCGAGCGCGGCAATTCTCTCGCCCAGTTCCTCGCCCTCGGCGGCTATCAGGGATAGCTGCTCGGCTTGGGCCGCCCGACGTTCAGCTATCGCGTCATCGAGTGCGACAAGGCGGTTGATCAAGCTGGCATGCGCTGCCTCCTCTGCTTCGTCGAATTTCGCCTGACGCTGATCTGTCTCCTCCGAGAATAGCCGATTACGTTCGGCGATCCTGGCATCCACAGCCTCGGCCTCGGCTAACAACGCCTGCAGCTTGGCGTTGGCAGAGGCGAGGGCGGCCTCGTCGATACGAGCGATTTCGTCGACCGCTTCGCTCAGGCGTTCCTGCATCGCTGTGGTCTGACTGCTCCAGGCGGTAAGGGCATGCGCTTCGCCGTCGCGGACCGCATTGGAAAACTTCCTGCTTTCCTCGCGAATCGTTCCAAGGCGGTGTTGTAGACTGTCCATTGCCGCCTCGCGCTCGGCATTCGCAGCGGCATCGGTCTCCGCCAATTCGTTTCGCAAGCTCTCGAAACGGGTCCTGATTGAAGTCAGCGCGTCAACCTCGCGGCTGTCTAGTTCGCCGCGGAAGCTCTCGCTGCTCTCACGCAATTCGGCAAACCGCTGCTCGGTTATGTCGCCTAGTTGGTCGGCTTGCGCCGCGAAAGCCTCGAGCGCAGCATCCACACGCTTGCGTAGCGAAGCGACTTGCCGTTCGCTGGCTGCACCGAATTCATTGAGCCGTTCGAAGCCCTCGACCAAGTCATCAAGCTGGCCTCGTGCTTCCCGCCCGGCACCGCCAATCTGGTTCGAGACATCCTTTGCGGAATTCGCGATTACTGGCAGGTTGTCGCGCAACTTATCCATGTTTTCCAGCGCACTGACGCTGACACGTTCAATTGTTTCGACCCGATCTCCGTTTTCCCCGATAAGAGATTGCAGGCGATCGGCATGCTCGGACAATCGATCGGTCGCGGTGCGTCCGAGGTAATCGAGTTCGCGAGTTTGGCTTGTCAGGAATTCGCGCGCCAGGCTTAGTTCGCGGTTGACCGTAACGAGGCGGGTCTCGAGTTCGGCGGACTGCGCGGAAAGAGCATGGGCCACTTCGGAGAAACGTTTCGCTTCACGCGTCGAATTGCGCATCGCGAGCAGCCAGATGGAGACGACCAGCAAGACCGGGATTGCCCATTGCGTGACGATATCCGTCCATTCTCCGGGAGTTGGGCCTGCCAGAATTTCCCTGCTATGTGCCCATCCGAAGAACCCCGTCCAACCCAGTATGACCGCTATGGCGACCGTTGGAGCAAGCCAGCTACGGGTGGGACTGAACTCCTGTTCTTCGAGCCATTCCTCTTCGAATATCTCTTCACCTTCGTCCGAGGTTTCTTCGGCAACATACTCGGGAACGCTAATTTCCGGAGCATCTTCGTCCGTCGAATGATCGACGGCCTGGATCAAAGGGCGCTTTCTCATAGCATTGAAAGCTATCACCAAACGTCGCGGCCTTAAACTATATTTAACCACTTTCGCGACGCGCTGTGGCCGCAGCGTGTCACTCGATCGATCCCAACACGGCGACCGCCGTGCGGTTAGGCAAATCCGAGGTCTTTCGACGGTCCGCAAGGCCAGTCGGTGCTCGTGGTTGAGGGAAAATCTATCTAGCGGGTTGGCTAGCACCCTTTCCGGGACCTAGAAGCATGGCTCCTTTCGTAATATGTATCCGGAGTTAAACTTGCGCGCCGCACTGCTGTCTGTCCTTGATGGCCAAGCCGATCCGCGCAAAGTTCCCGGACCATTCCGAATGCTCGCCGGGGCGCGTATCGTAGAGCGCCAGCTCGATATCGCACTGGCAGCCGGATGCGAAACCATCGCCTGCCTCGCGAATGCTGTGGGACGCGAGGTGATCGATCTTCAGCATCGCGCGGAAGCGGCGGGAGCGCGGTTCATTGCAATTCGCGAGCCGCGAAAACTTTCTGGTCTCGTCACTGCAAGTGACGAGCTTCTCGTGCTTGCGCCTGGGCTCCTGCCGGATGAGGACGCCATTCTGCGTTATCTTTCAAAGCCATGTGTTCTCGTCTTCCCGGAAGATCCGGCAATCAGGCGGGGGTATGAACGGATCGACGCCCAGTTTGCGTGGGCGGGGGCATTGCTGGTGAGGGGTAATGCGGTTGAGCATCTTGCGCAGCTTCCCGGAGATGTCGACGCGCCTTCTGCTATCCTGCGGATCGCGCTTCAGGGCGGAGTGCGCACTCATCCGCTGGAGATCCGACTGCTGGAAGACAACGCCTGGTTGCGTGACCCGTCACCGGATGAACTGTCGGCGCGCGAGCGAAGCTGGGTTTCGGGCCATGCCGATGTGGCCACATTCGCCGCGCCGGGCCTTGCGATTGCCGAACGGATGGGGGTGCGACTTGCGCAGGACACTCCCGGAGGAAACCTGCCGAGAATACTAGCGCTGGGCTCTACGCTTGCTGGAATGGTCGGGTTATCGCTGGCAATTGCCGGATGGTTGCTGCCAGGCTTCGGTTTCGCTGCGCTTGCCGCATTGCTTTTCGCAATGGAAGAAGTGGTTCGGCGAGTTTCCAATGCCGGGCAGGTGCGACCGCGGATCCCGCTCTTGGTGCAGGCCATTGCCATTCTGCTAGATCCCTTGCTCGTTATCCTTATCGCGCTGGCCTCGCCCGAGGATGCCGGATGGTTGCGCCTCTTTGTGCCGGCCATATTGGTCGGGCTGCTTCACCTGGGCGAGCGACTCAGCGTAAGGCGGTGGAGCCGTAGTTATGCCGACAGAGTGCTCCTGACACTTCTGCTGGTTCCGGCCGTATTTTTCGGCGTGGTGCAACCGACTGCGGCAGTGCTATCGGTTGCCGTACTGATTACGCTTTTTCTCACTTCCGAACCGCGAGACTAACGCGCATTTAACCATGCCGTCGCTATTCATGAGAAATGTCGATGCCTGATGCATCTCCAGAGGTCGTTGCCGATCAGGAAAGCCTGCGTGACGCGCTCGCGCGCGGGAATGCTGCGCTTGCGCGTATCGGGCCTATCCTCACGCACTTGCTGGCTACGCCCGATCATTCCTTGTTCAGCGATGAAATCGTCGCGCGGATACGGGGCATGTGCCACCATCTCGCGTGGCAGGTGCTGCGCGCGCAGGCGGAAGCCACCGGCCAGGCGGGGCGCGAGGCGTTTGCTGAACGGCATGGCGACGCACTGGCGGAACATCTTCTCGGCAGTTCTACCTTGTTGGCTTATTGCCATGCTCTGGCGCTCGAATGGCAGCTTACGGAAAAGCTCGAGGCGCAATACGGCATCGATCCGGTACTCTCACCGCTAATTCAGGAACTGATCGCCGCAGAGGACACGGGTCTGGCCAGCGCAGCCATGTCATCGCTCACGGCACAGGCTCGCTTTGCGCAAACGCAGCGCCGCATGGAGTTGCCGCTAAGCGAGCTGCCCGGGGACCTGTTCCACGACCTGCTGATGGACTGGCGCACCTACAGCGGCCACCTGCGTTCCGATGCGATGATTCGAGCGGAAGCGAAACTGCGCAATGCTTACGATGAGGGCGCAGGAAGGATAGCGCTATTGTCGCGAGTGGTCGCCGGAATGGGCAGCGAAGGTCAGCGTGCACTCGATATCGATCATGCCGGGCCATCGCTGTTTCTCACAGCGCTGGCTGCGCGGACTGGGCAGCCGCGGATCGCGGCCGTGCTGTCGACAAATCACCAGCAGACCGCCCGTCTTGCGCTTGGCTTGCGTGGCGCAGGACTCGATGGCGCCGAAGTGGAGCGCCAGGTGCTGCGCCTTGATCCCAAGGCAATGCCCTCGCGGGAGATTGCCGGGATGCCGCCCGAGGATGCGCGTCGGCTGCTGGCGGAGTCAGTCATTGGGGGAGCGGCCTGACAATGGCGACGGCCGGAACCCGATATATCGCCCACGCCGCGGCCGACGCCGATGGCAAGCTGATCGAGGCCGATGAGGTGCTCGCGCGGCTGCAGCAGGCTTGCGGCGGCTCGATCGGTTCACGCATCGCGATACCGGAGCTTTTGGCGCTGGTTGAGAAGGCGCAGCGTTACGGCCTGCGTCTCGCGCGCCAGTTCGAAGCGGTGGATGGCGACAACCGAGTCACGGCTTGGGTCGAAATTGCTCCGTTGACAGCCGAGACCGGCGAGAACGATGGCAGCACGATCGATGTGGTTAGCTGGCATACGGAAGAGCTGCCGCCCGAGAACGAAGTCGACGCGGCACGCCGACGTGTCGAAATCAATCGGCATCTGGCGGACTGCACGGCGCGTCTCGATTCGAGCCAGCGCTTGCTTTCGGTCGACACGGAGGCGTCGGATCTGGCAGAGTTCGCACATGTCGCGCTCTCAAATGTCGGCAAGCCATGGACCGATTTCGTGCGACTGCCGGGGAACGCCCACCAGCAGCCGCTGCATTGGCGCCTGCTCGATGGAGCGAATTGCAGCATCGACGGTTCTTCTCGCGGGTGGACGGCCCATCTGGAACCGCTCGGGCAACCACAGCCGGGGAGCGCCGGGTTTGTCCTCTACCTGACTGCCGACAGCCCGCTTTTCGGGGCTGCGTCGGAGGCGGATGATCCGGACGCGGATGCACCTTCGTTCGGTCGCGATCTGACCCCCGTGCTGCGCCAGCCCATCAACCGCATCATAGCCAATGCGGAAACCATCCGGACAAAACTCGCCGGGCCACTCGCGGATGAGTACAGTTCTTATGCCGCTGACATTGCGACTGCGGCTCAGCATCTGCTTGCGCTGATCGATGATCTTTCCGATCTGGAAGTGGTCGAGTCAGAGGATTTCGTTACCGCTCCTGATCGGATCGAACTGGCCGACGTCGCCCGCAGGGCGTGCGGCATCCTTGGTGTCCGGGCGAGAGAGAAGGGTATTACGCTTGTGGCACCGCCGGAAGGCGAAAGTCAGCTTGCCATCGCTGAGTTCCGCCGCGTTTTGCAGATTCTGCTCAATCTCGTCGGCAATGCCATCCGCTACGCTCCAGATGACAGCCAGGTGTGGATCCGTCTTGACCGGATCGGCAACCGCGCGCTCGTAACGGTTGCCGATCAAGGGCATGGCCTTGAAGAAGATCAGCAGGAGCGAGTGTTCGAAAAGTTCGAACGCCTCGGTCGCAGCGGTGATGGGGGCTCCGGTCTCGGGTTGTACATTTCACGCCGGATTGCACGCGCGATGGACGGCGATCTCACCGTCGAGAGCGCGCCCGGACAGGGTGCGAGATTTACCCTGTCGGTACCGGCTGCGGACGAGATGCGCGAAAAAGCGCGTTGATCAGCGTCGTCGGGACGCTTTCCAGAAAAGCAGAAGCCCCACCAGGAATGTGATGCTTCCGTAAATCGCCCACTGGCTCTCGGCCAGCATGAAGCTCTCGGCGGGCCACATGACGATGCCGAGGCCCTGAAGCGCCCACAGGCCTCCGGAGAGCATGAGAGCCACTCCGAAGACCATGAGGACGAAGCGCATCTTAGCGCTGGCCGATCGGGACGTAGTCGCGTTCGGTCGGGCCGGTATAAAGCTGGCGTGGGCGACCGATGACCTGAGCGGGATCCGAAATCATCTCGTTCCACTGCGCGACCCAGCCGACGGTGCGGGCAAGGGCGAAGAGCGCGGTGAACATGGTGGTCGGGAAGCCGATCGCGTTGAGGATGATGCCCGAATAGAAATCGACGTTCGGGAAAAGCTTCTTCTCCCGGAAGTAATCGTCGTTGAGCGCGATTTCTTCGAGCTTCAGCGCGGTTTCGAACACCGGATCGTTCACGTTCAGCGCTTCGAACACTTCACGCAGGGTCTGCTGCATGACCGTCGCACGCGGGTCGTAGTTCTTATAGACGCGGTGACCGAAGCCCATCAGGCGGAATGGGTCGTTCTTGTCCTTGGCGCGTTCGATATAATGCGGGATTTTGTCGGGCGAACCGATTTCCTGCAGCATGTTGAGCGCCGCTTCGTTCGCGCCGCCATGCGCGGGACCCCACAGGCAGGCGATGCCCGCTGCGATACAGGCGAAGGGATTGGCGCCGGAGGAACCGGCCAGACGCACGGTCGAGGTCGAGGCGTTCTGCTCATGATCGGCGTGGAGGATGAAAATACGATCCATCGCGCGTTCGATCGCGGGATGGATTTCATATTCCTCGGCCGGAACGCCGAAGGTCATGCGCAGGAAATTGCCGGTATAGCTCAGCGAGTTCTTCGGCTGAAGGAAAGGCTGACCGACCGCATATTTATAGGCCATGGCGGCGATCGTCGGCATCTTGGCGATCAGGCGGTGGCTGGCAATCTTACGCTGCTCGGGATCGGAAATGTCGGTGCTGTCGTGATAGAAGGCCGAGAGCGCGCCGACCACGCCGCACATGATCGCCATCGGGTGCGCGTCGCGGCGGAAGCCCTGATAGAACTGGCGAAGCTGGTCGTGCACCATGGTGTGGCGGGTTATGGTGTAGACGAAATCGTCCAGCTCATCCTGCGAAGGCAGCTCGCCGTTCAGCAGAAGATAGCTGACTTCCATGAAGCTTGAATTCTCGGCAAGCTGGCCGATCGGGTAACCGCGATGGAGGAGAATGCCTTCCTCGCCGTCGATATAGGTGAGCGCGCTTTCGCAGCTGGCGGTCGACTTGTAGCCCGGGTCGTAAGTGAATTTGCCGGTCGTGCCGTAGAGCTTGCGGATGTCGACGACATCCGGCCCGACGCTGCCTTGCAGCACGGGGAATTCCTGGGTCTGTCCGCCCAGATCGAGGGTTGCCTGTTTGTCGGCCACGCGTGTCTCCTCACTCGTTCTCATCGGTGCCTGCGGGCGAGGCCTGCGCATCAATACGCAGGAGCGACTCTTCCTTGCCCAACAGGACCAGCACATCGAAAATGCCGGGCGACGTTGTCGTGCCCGTCAGCGCCGCGCGCATGGGCTGCGCGAGCTTGCCGAGACCCAGCTCGAGAGCCTCTGCATAGGACTTCGTAGTGGCTTCCAGCGCCTCGATTGTCCAGTCATTTTGCACATGCAGCATTTTTGACAATCCGGCGATGCGATCACGTGCCTCATCATCGAGCAGGCCAGCAGCCTTCTCGGTCATTTCGAGCGGGTGCTTTGCGAAAAGAAATGCTGCACCTTCAGCAAGTTCGTTCGTAGACCTCGCACGTGTTTTCAGGACCGGCATCGCCTTGGTCAGGAGGTCGACATTGGCTTCAGGCCCGATCTTGGCCGCGACGATTTCCGCCAGGCGCGCATCGTCGGCCTCGCGGATATAGTGGCCATTCAGGTTCTGCAGTTTCTTGATATCGAAGCGGGCAGGGCCCTTGCCCACGCCATCAAGATTGAAAAGCTCGACGGCTTCGGCCTTGGTGATCTCCTCCCGGTCGCCGTGCCCCCAACCGAGCCGCAGGAGATAGTTGAACAGTGCTTCGGGAAGCACGCCTTCCTCGTCGCGATAGGCTTCGACGCCTACCGCTCCGTGGCGCTTGGACATCTTTGCTCCGTCGGGCCCGTGAATCAGCGGAACATGGGCATAGACCGGATCGGGCCAGCCACCCTCGATTTCGTTCATCGCACGAATGACGGGAAGCTGCCGGAAAGCGTTGTTGAGATGGTCGTCACCGCGGATGACGTGGGTGACGCCCATGTCGTGGTCGTCCACGACCACGGCGAGCATGTAGGTCGGCGTGCCGTCCGCGCGCAGCAGAACGTAGTCGTCGATTTCGGAGTTCTTGACCGTAACCTTGCCCTGAACCGCGTCCTCTATGGTGATCTCGCCTTCGAGCGGAACCTTGAGGCGGATCACGAAGGGGGTACCTTCAGGAGCCTCGCTCTCGCTGCGGTCGCGCCAGCGGCGATCGTACCGCATCGGCTGCTTGTTCGCCCGCTGGTGCGCACGCATCTCCTCGAGTTCTTCGGGGGTGGCGAAGCATTTGTAAGCATGGCCGGCTTCGAGCAATTTCTGCGCGACCTCGGCATGCCGCTCGGCGCGGTCCGACTGGAACAGCGGGGCATCGTCGAAATCGAGGCCGAGCCAATCGAGACCCTCGATAATCTTGTCGATCGCGTCCTGTGTGCTGCGTTTCCTGTCGGTATCCTCGATCCGCAACAGGGTGCGGCCGCCGTGGTGGCGAGCATAGAGCCAGTTGAAAAGCGCAGTCCGCGCGCCGCCGATATGCAAATATCCTGTGGGCGATGGAGCGAAGCGGGTGACGACCGGAGGGGCCTTGTTGTCACTATCGCTTGCCATTGTCACTCGCTTCCTTTCAAACACTTGCATGGCGACGCAGGGGACGCCTTCGATACCGATGGGGGAGGCGGGCGAAGAGGCCCGCGTGGCGGTGCCGCGCCCTTGGCGCATGCGGGGTCTCTTGTCCAGTTCTGCGGGGAAGTTCGAGGCGTTTCTCGAAGCTGCCCGTTTCGATCGCGGGCCGTGGCTTTGCGTGGCTTTTGCGTGCGGGATCGGGCTTTGGTTCCATCTTGCCGCACCGTGGCAATGGCTGGCATTGATCGGGGCGTCGGTCGCGGTGGCAGCGTGCGCCTTTGCCATGTGGCGCGATCAGCCCGGAAGGGCCTTCACTCTGACTGCAATCGTCTCGCTCGCCCTTGCCGTTGCGGCCGGTGCGTCACTGGTCTGGGCACGCTCGACGCTGGTGGGGGCCGAACCCATACCTCACCCGCGCTTCGAACAGATCGATGGACGCATTCTCGAACGCGAGGAGCAACCCGCCGAGGGCCGCGTGAGACTGGTTCTGGCAGCACGCGACATCGAAACCGGGAGAGCCGTCGCTTACCGGGTAAACCTGCCGCTCGACGCGGACAGGGCGGAACTGCGCGAAGGGGCGAGGGTTCGGCTGTCGGCGCGCCTGATGCCACCTTCGCCGCCGATCGTGCCGGGAGCGTATAATTTCGCCAGACGTGCCTGGTTCGAGGGGCTTTCGGCGACTGGGTCTGTGGTGGGGGAGGTGGAACTGGTGGAGACGCCAGATGATCCGCACCTGTCGCTTGCTTCCATACAGAGGCACCTGTCGGCGCATGTTCGCGGCAATTTAGGTGGGACCAGCGGCGCGATTGCGGCCACCTTGGCGAGTGGCGATCGCGGGGCTATCCCGGAAGCTGATGAAGAAGCCATGCGCGATGCCGGCCTGACGCATCTGTTGTCGATCAGCGGGCTGCATGTCAGCGCCATCATTGCCGCGACATACCTGCTGGCATTGAAGCTTCTCGCATTGTGGCCGTGGCTGGCGCTGCGCGTGCGGCTGCCGCTGGTTGCGGCCGCGACCGCCGCGCTGGCAGGGGTTGGATATACTCTGCTTACCGGTGCGGAAGTGCCCACCGTTCGCAGCTGCATTGGAGCGCTGCTCGTCCTCATCGCGCTGTCATTGGGCCGCGAGCCGCTGTCGATGCGCATGGTTGCTGTCGCAGCGGGCGTGGTACTCGCGTTGTGGCCGGAATCGCTGGTCGGCCCCAGTTTCCAGATGAGCTTTGCGGCGGTCATCGCCATCGTTTCGCTGCATAATGTCGGCGCAATTCGAGACTTTCTGGCACCGCGGCAGGAGAGCTGGTTGCGGCGGTTGGTGAGGCGGAGCACGGTGCTGTTCCTTACCGGATTAGTCATCGAGCTGGCGCTGATGCCAATTGTGCTGTTCCATTTCCATCGCGCGGGGGTTTACGGGGCGGCTGCCAACCTCGTTGCCATTCCCTTGGTGACATTCGTGTCGATGCCACTGGTGGCGCTGGCACTGGCGCTCGACCTTATTGGGGTCGGCGCCCCTGCTTGGTGGCTCGTTGGCAAGTCGCTCGACCTGCTGCTCGCGATCGCCCATTTCTTTTCCGAACAACCCGGTGCGGTAAAGCTCGCTCCGCGGATCGGTATGGGAGCGATTGTACTCTATCTTGCCGGGGCGCTTTGGCTGGCGCTGTGGCAGGGCAGGGCGCGGCTCTGGGGACTGGTCCCGGTAGCGCTGGCGGCCTTTTTCATGGTCGCTGCGCCCGTACCCGATATCCTCATCACCCGCGATGGAAGGGATATCGGCATCGCGAACGAAGCGGAACAGCTATTGGTCCTGCGCGACAGCGACGGAGGCTATGCGCAGGAGAACCTGTTGGAATTGGCCGGTACGGAACGGCAGCCGATCCCGATTGCCGACTGGCCGGACAGCCGGTGCAGCGACCAGTTCTGCGTTTTGACGATCAGGCGCGACCAGCGTGATTGGTCCATCCTCATCGCCCGCAACCGGGATCTCGTCGAAGAGCGGGCATTGGCGGCGGCGTGCAGCAAGGCCGATATCGTGATTGCCGACCGGTTCCTGCCGTATAGCTGCCGACCGAGCTGGCTCAAGGCCGACAGGCGGTTTCTCGATCGCGAGGGCGGAGCCGCGATCTACCTCGCATCCGAACGGATCGACACGGTTGCACAGGATCAGGGCGAGCATGGCTGGTGGCGTGCGCCCGACAGATAGGCGCGCACCAGTGCAACCAGCGCTCAGTGGTAGCGACGCAGCAGTCCGGCGAGCTTGCCCTGCACCTGAACCCGATGCGGTTCATAGATTTGGGGTTCGTAAGCGCCATTGGCCGGATCGAGCACGACGCGGCCTGCATCCTTGCGCAGATATTTCAACGTCGCTTCCTCGTTATCGACCAGCGCAACGACGATTTCGCCGTCGCGGGCCGTGTCGGTGCGTTTCACCAGAGCGAAGTCGCCATCGAAGATACCCGCTTCGATCATGGAATCGCCCGATACTTCCAGCGCATAGTGCTCGCCGGGGCCGAGCAAGGCGGCGGGGACCGGCATGCTCGATTGGCCTTCGATCGCTTCGATCGGGGCACCGGCGGCGATGCGACCATGAAGGGGAACGTCGATGATGTCGTTGGCCGGTTCAGGTGCCACAGACTTTGCCGGGATGGCAGCACTCACGGCATCGTTGGCTGCTGCGGGCCGGGAAGAACCCGTAACCGCGTCTTCCGGCAGCTTGATCACTTCCAGCGCACGGGCCCGGTTGGGCAGCCGACGGATAAACCCACGCTCTTCCAATGCGGAGATCAGGCGATGGACGCCCGATTTGCTCTTGAGGTCGAGTGCTTCCTTCATCTCCTCGAAACTCGGGGAAATGCCGGTTTCTTCCAGACGCTGCTGGATGAAGCGGATCAATTCGTGCTGCTTGGCGGTCAGCATTATGCGAACTCCCGTATCGCCTGTTCACAAAGCTGTGAACGAATGCGGAACAAGTAAGCAACTTGATTCACCAAGTCAAGCAATTCCGCCATTTTCGAGCACTTGCATCCGGAACAAGTGTTCCCGTTTCGGTCCGGTCCGCTGCGCGCAATCGGAATATAGCGCCTGATTCGTTCACATTGGGGCCGCAAACTCCGCATCAGGTTGACACAGTTGACACAGTCCAGACCATCTTGTCGTTCCCGGGATAGAGGACGTGACTATCGTGGTTTGGAAAGAGGGAAGGCATGGTGTCGAACCATGCCGTGAGGACCGCAAGTAGGAAAGCCTCAGCGGCCCAGCAGCGCCCGTGTCGCGGCTTCGACATCGGCCTGCCGCATCAGGCTCTCGCCAACGAGGAAGCTGCGGACACCGGCGCGGGCAAGGCGCTCGCAATCGGCATGGGTGGCGATCCCACTTTCACCGACGAGCAGCGAGCCTTCAGGCGCCAGCGGCGCGAGGGTCTCCGTAGTGGCAAGGTCGGTCGTGAAACTCCGCAAGTCGCGATTGTTCACGCCGATGAGACGTGATTGTAGTGCCGATGCGCGCTCCATCTCCGCCTGGTCATGCACTTCCACCAGCACGTCCATACCATATTCCAGCGCGGCGATTTCGATTTCCGCCATCGCGCCATCTTCGAGTGCGGCGACGATGATCAGTATTGCATCGGCACCGAAGGCGCGGGCTTCGGCGACCTGCCACGGGTCGACCATGAAATCCTTGCGCAGGACGGGCAGATTGCAGGCCGCCCGGGCTTCGACGAGGTAGTCTTCGTGACCCTGAAAATAGGGAGCATCGGTCAGGACCGAGAGACAGGAAGCTCCGCCAGCCGCGTAGGCGCAGGCATGCGCGGAAGGTTGAAAATCTTCTCGAATCAATCCCTTGGACGGGGAAGCTTTCTTGATTTCCGCAATTAGGCCGAAGCCGGATTGCTGAGCTTTTGCAAGTGCGGAGCGAAATCCGCGCGGGGCGGACTGCTCCCGCGCCGTCGCTTCGAGGTCGGCGAGCGATCGCTCCTTCTTGCGCGCAGCGACTTCCTCGCGCTTGGTTGCGCAGATTTCCTCGAGCTTGTTCATATCAGACGGCCATCGCGATCCAGTTTTCGAGCAATGCCTTGGCTTTACCCGAATCCAGCGCTTCGGCGGCAATTTCGGCGCCATCTGCCCAATCGTCGGTGCGATCTGCGACGATCAGCGTCGCCGCGGCGTTGAAAAGCACGGCGTCGCGATACGGCCCCGGCGTACCTGACAGCAAGGCCTCCAGCGCGCGCGCATTGTGTTCGGGATCGCCGCCGCGAATGGCTTCGACGGGCGAATGCGGCAAATTGGCCTGTACGGCGACGACACGGCGCATCTCGAAATCGTTGCCCCGGACGTCGGCCAGCTCATTGCCGCCTGCGAGACTGAGTTCGTCGAGGCCTTCATCGCCCGACGCGATGAAGGTGCGTTCGGTACCCAGCTTGGCCTTGGCTGCTGCGTAGATGGGGACATAGGCTGGTCGCGCTATGCCGATAAGCTGGCGTTTGACCCCCGCAGGGTTCGACAGTGGGCCCATCAGATTGAAGATGGTGCGTACGCCCAAGGACTGGCGGATAGGCTGGATACGGCCCATGGCAGGGTGATGATTCTTGGCGAAGAGGAAGCAAATTCCCAGCTCTGCCAATGTCTTCTCGGCGCTTCTTCCTGCCGCTTCCATATTCAGGCCAAGTGCTTCAAGCGTGTCTGCCGCACCCGACTTGCTGCTGGCCGCGCGGTTGCCGTGCTTGGCCACCGGCACGCCGCAGGCTGCCACCACCAGGCTGACAGCGGTCGAGACGTTGAGCGTATGGTGCCCGTCGCCGCCGGTGCCGCAACAATCGACCGTCCCTTCGGGTGCCGCGACCGGGATCATCCGTGCGCGCAAGGCCCGTGCGGCTCCGGCAATCTCGTCCGAGGTTTCGCTGCGGGACGACATGTCGACGAGGAAACGCGCGATTTCCTCGTCGCTCGTCTCGCCATCGAGGATCCAGCCGAAGACTTCCTCTGCCTCGGCCTCGCCAAGGTGCTGCTTTGCATCGGGAAGCTGTTTCATGCCGGGACCTTGGCAGCGATGCCGCAGATGTCGAGGAAATTGGCGAGCAGCGCATGGCCATGCTCGGTCGCGATGCTTTCCGGATGGAACTGGACACCGTGGATCGGCAGTTCACGATGACGGAAGCCCATCACACTGCTCCCGTCGAGGCCCGGTGTTTCGCTCGTGGCGTTGATCTCGAGGCAGTCGGGAATATCCTCGACGATGAGCGAGTGATAGCGGGTCGCGGTGAAGGGTGACGGCAGTCCGGCAAAGACTCCGTTTCCGCTATGCGTGACGGGTGACGTCTTGCCATGCATCAGTCCGCCGCGAACCACGCGCCCGCCGAAATGCTGGCCGATCGACTGGTGCCCGAGGCATACGCCGAGCAGCGGCTTGCCAGCATCCGCGCATGCCGCCACGAGGTCGAGGCTGACACCGGCTTCGTTGGGCGTGCGGGGGCCGGGCGAGATAAGGTAGCCGGCATAGCCTGCCGCCAGTGCCTGGCGTGCCGAAATGGCGTCGTTACGCACCACTTCCACGCCCGCGCCCAGTTCCATCAGATAATGGACGAGGTTGAAGGTGAAGCTGTCGTAATTGTCGATTACGAGGATGGAGCGGTTGTCGGTCATTCGGGGCGTCAATGCAGGGCTGGCGCGCGGCTTTCAAGCAAGGAAAGCTGCAAGAGGCGAAACGTCACAGCGTGACGTCAGGCTTGCTTGCCTGCCAGCTTATCCGTCGCTCGCACAAGCCCATCGATGATGCCCGGCTCGCCCGCACTGTGCCCCGCATCGTGGACGATCCAGAGATCGGCTTCCGGCCAGGCCTTCTTCAGCTCCCAGGCGGAGGTGGGCGGGGTGCAGATATCGTGGCGGCCCTGAACGATGATGCCGGGGATGTGCTTGATCCTGTCGACGTCCTTCAGCAGCTGCGCCTCTTCGAGGAAGAAGTCCTTGAGGAAGAACTTGGCGCAGATGCGCGCGAAGGGGACGGCTTTGGCCGGATCGCCGAAGCTGCCGAGCAGTTCCTCGTTCGGCAGCAGCGTGGCGACATTGCCTTCCCAAAGCGACCATTCGCGTGCCGCGGCAAGGCGGACCTGCTCGTTGTCGCTCGTCAGGCGATCGTAATAGGCCTGGACCAGATTGCCCCGCTCGGCTTCGGGGATCAGCCCGGCGAAATCGTCCCACTGCTCGGCCATGATTTCGCTGGCGCCGTAGGAATAGAGCCAGTCCTTTTCCTTCTGCCGGGCGAGGAACACGCCGCGCAGGACAATTTCACTGACGCGCTCAGGGTATTTCTGCGCATAGGCGAGGGCGAGGGTAGCCCCCCAGCTGCCGCCAAAGGCCTGCCATTGCTCGTGACCGCACATCTCGCGCAGCCGCTCGATATCCTCGACGATGCGCCATGTGTCGTTGTTCTCGATTTCGGCAAAGGGCAGCGATTGGCCGCAACCGCGCTGGTCGAACAGCAGCACGTCGTAGAGCTCGGGGTCCCACTGGCGGCGATGGTCCGGCGACATGCCACCTCCCGGGCCGCCATGGAGGAACACGGCGGGCTTCGCACCGGGCGTCCCAACACGTTCGTAGTAGAGCGAGTGCCCCTCACCGACGTCGAGCATGCCGGTCTCGTAGGGGGTGATCTCGGGATAGAGCGTGCGGCGGGATTCGGTCATTCGGAAGCCTTCTTCTTCACCACGACGATCGGCCCGATCGGGGCGCCGGTATCGAGCCGATCGGTGGCGGGGTTCCACAGCAGCGAGACGTTGCCATCGAGGAACAGCGCGTTCTTCACGTCGAGCTCATCCTTGTAGAAACGCGCCAATTTGCCGAAGGAAATCGGCGCGTTTGAAATGACGAAATGCGCGCGCCCCTCGTCGTCAACGCCAACGGCATTGCGCACCAGTTTCGAAGGCCCGTCACGCGTGATTTCCGGGTGGATTTTGCCGTCGACGACCAGCATCGGGCCGGATTGCGTACCAAATTCGGGCCGGTCGGTGACATTGGCCAGGAACCAGTCCGTATCGCGCACTACCCATTCGCCGCCGCTGCCGTAGAAGACGCCGTTGGGCTTCATGTGGAAGTTGCCTTCCCCGTCTGCGGTGTTGAGCGTGTGCAGTCGCTCCGAATCCTCGACGAAGTAGCCGACCGGTTTGCCGTCATCGTCGAACATCCCCGCGTTCATCGCGAAGGCGATCGTATCGCCGTCGCTGGCTGCCGCGAAGTCTGTCAGGCTGCGATAGAGTTTTCCGTCGGCACCGAGAGCCATCTCGATCCGGTGGCGCGCCGGGACGGCAAGGCAATGCGTGAGCGGCGTATCTTCGAAAATGATCGAACGGCACGCGCTCTCCACCTGGCTGGCAAGCGTTTCCGTCGGTGTCGGTGAGGGACTGGGCGTGGCGGCCTGCGGCTTGCCGTCGATCCGCGTACGGGCGACGGGTTCGCCTTCGGGCTGTGCTTCACAGGCTGTCAGCGCCAGCAGGGCCAGCACGGCGATAGTGACTCTCATTGACCGAATCCGGGCTCCCTCACGAGGCGGACGGCTTCCTTCGCCGCAGCGAGCAGTGCGCCCGCCTTCGCTTCGCATTCTCTCTGTTCATAGGCCGGATCGCTGTCGGCGACTATCCCCGCACCGGCCTGCACATGCATGGTGCCGTCCTTCACTACGGCCGTCCGCAACACGATGCAGCTGTCGACCGAACCGTCTGGCGCGAAATAGCCCACACCTCCGGCATAGGGGCCACGCGTGGCCGGTTCGAGTTCCGCGATGATCTCGCACGCACGGACTTTGGGAGCACCGCTGACTGTACCCGCAGGAAAGCCCGCGAAGAGCGCATCGATTGCGTCCTTCGACGGATCGAGGCGCCCGGTGACGTTGCTGACTATGTGCATGACGTGGCTGTAGCGCTCGACTGTGAAACTCTCGGTGACGGCGACGCTGCCGGATTCGGCGACCCTGCCGACGTCGTTGCGGCCAAGGTCGAGCAACATCAAGTGTTCGGCGCGCTCCTTCGGGTCGGACAGCAGCGATTGCTCGGCAAGCCGATCCGCAGCGCTTGTCGCACCGCGTGGCCTTGTGCCCGCGATCGGACGGATCGTCACTTCGCCCTCGCGCACGCGCACAAGGATTTCCGGACTTGAGCCGACAATGGCGAAGCCCGGCATGTCGAGGAAATAGAGGAAGGGCGAGGGATTTACCCGACGCAGGGCGCGATAAAGCGCCATAGGGGGCAGGGCGAAGGGTGAGGTGAAGCGCTGGGAAAGCACCACCTGGAATATGTCGCCTGCTTCGATGTAATCCTTGGCGCGCAGTACCATCGCCTTGTAATCCTCGGCGGGCATCGTCGGGGCGAGCGCAGGCTCAGGATGATCGATCGGTGCCGCGTCATCCATCGGCAGAGGTTGAGCGAGCTTGCGCAGAATTTCGTCGATGCGCTCACCGGCCTGCTCGACTTTTCCCTGTTTCCAGACAGGGGCGATGCAGAACAGTGCGTCGCTCAGGCGATCGAAGACGAGCAGGACGGTGGGGCGGACGAAGAGCATGTCCGGCAGGTTGAGCGGGCCTTCCGCCGGGCGAGGCAGTTTTTCGACGAGACCGATCGTCTCGTAGCCGAAATGACCGACGAGGCAGGCGAGGGCCGGAGGCAATTCGGTCGGTACGTCGCAGCGGCAGGATTCAACCAGTGTGCGCAGGCTTTCAAGGGTGCCACCTTTGCAAGGTTCGAAGGAAGCAGGGGAATGCTGCCAGTCCCGGTTGACTTCGGCTCTGTCGCCCGTCGCGCGAAATACGAGGTCCGGATCGAGCCCGATAAGGCTGTAGCGTCCGCGCACCTCGCCGCCTTCGACCGATTCGAGCACGAAATCGCCGCGCCCTTCCTCGAACAGCTTGAGCGCAGCGCCGACCGGTGTTTCCGTATCGGCGACGACCTCGCGCCAGACCAATGCGGGCTTGCCCTCTGCCAGCGCCTTTCGGGCCCGCTCGACGCCTTTCAGGCCGGTGCTCAAATGCGCCTCAGTTGCCGATCAGCTGTTTGCGGACAGCTTCGACCGCAGCAGGATTGCGCGACACGCCCAATTCCTCGCGCATGGCAAGGCGAAGCTGCTCGGCATATTCCTCACCCAGCAAGGGCCCCATCTGGCGCCGTGCCTGGGCGATTAGCGGATCGTCATCGGCAATGTCGTCCATTGTTATGTCATCCACGGCGACCACGAAGAAACCCGCATTGCCGCCCGCGTCGAGCTTTTTGGTGGTGCCTTCGGCCATGCTGAACATCAGCGCGAGGGGCGGGGGAATGCGCCGCTCCCGCTGGCGGGCGAGGTCTTCGCGGGTCATGTCGACCGACTGGGCGGGAGGAACGCGGCGATCTTCCGCAGCGAGCGCTGCGGCGATGGTACTGCCATCGCGCACGCGTTTGAGCACACGGTCCGCAGCGGCCTGCGCTGCCTTCATCCCTTCCGCAGCACGCCAATGAGCTTCGACCAGTTGTTCGATCTCGCCGTAAGGTGCGACGGCAGCGGCGGTGATGTCGCCTACCTCATAGACAAGATAGGTCTGGCCTCCGTCGACGGGTGCGATCTCCGGCTCTTCCTCGTCCATCTGGAACGCGGTGGCGAGCGCTGGCCGCAGAACATCGGGCACCGACTGTCCCGGGCTTTGGAACATACGCCCATCGGCAAGCACCGGGCCGACCGTTGAAAGTTCAAGGTTCAGGTCTTCGGTGACTTCAGCCAGAGTGGCACCGTCCGCGAGCTGCTCTTCGATTTCTGTCGCAAGGTCGGCCAGGCCGCGTACCCGCTTTTCTTCACGTAGTGTTTCGGTGATTTCGCCACGGACCTGCGCAAGGCTGCGCGCCAGGGTGGTGTCCACGGCATCGATCCGCGCGATGTGCCAGCCGAGCGAACTGCGTGCAGGCGTGGTCATCGATCCGCGCTCGGCGGAGAAATATGCGGCGGCGACAGCTGGCGATGCCTGCGAGGCAAGCCCTTCGCGATTGACGTCGACGACCGGCGACGCGCGCAGGCCTGCTTCGCGAGCGACCTGTTCGAACGAAGCGCCACCGGCAACGCGATCACGGATCGATTTCGCTGCCGCTTCGGTGGGAACGATCAGCTGAGTGAAATCGCGCGTTTCGCTTGCCGCATATTCGTCGGCATCGCGTTTGTAGCGGGCGGCGATTTCGGCATCGGTCGGTTCGATCCGATCGCCGAGCGCGGCCGAATCGAATGTCGCATAGCGTATCGAGCGGCGCTCGGGGCGGACGAAGGCCTCACGATTCCGCTCATAGTAGGAACGCAGCATCTTGGGGTCGGCATCCCCCGTCGGCGCATAGGTCGCGGCGGGGAGGAGGGCGATCGAGCCCTGCCTGCGCTCCTTGAACAATTGTGCATAGCGATATGCCAGCTTGTCGGGCACGGAGGCCCCGAAACTTGCCGGGATCAGCATCTGCTGGGAAAGCAGGCCGACACCCAGATCGCTGCGGACTTGCGCATCGGTGATCCGTTGCAAGGCCAGAGCCTGGCGATAGGTCTCCTCGCTGAAATTCCCATCCGCGCCGCGAAAGGCCGGAATCATGCGAATTTCGCTGTTGAGCAGGTTTTCCCCGGCTCGCAGTCCGTATTTGTCGGCATAGCCCAGGATGGCGTGACGATCGATCAGGGCTTCGAGCACCTGATCCAACTGTCCGCTCGCGATGAATTCCGGCATCGACAGCGTGGGGTCCTGCTGGCGAAGGCGATCCAGACCGTTGCTTGCTCCCACGGCAAGGTCGGATGTGGAAATCTTTTCATCGCCGACTATGGCAACGCGGTCGCCGCCGGCGATACCGCCAAAGGTCCCGGTGCTCGAAACGTCCGCGCTGGCGAAAGCCAGGGCGATCAGGCCGAGAAATGCCAGCGAAATGGCCAGGCCAAGCTTGGTCTTGAAGAAGTTACGGAAAAACTGGAACATGGTGTGCGGGCGTTCCCATCGGGTTGCTGCTGTCGTTCAGGCGGGGCCTGATTGGGTTGGGGCGCTTTATCCGCCCTGCGACCCATGGGCAACAGGGTGCAAAGGGTTTTGACGTGTGAAGAAACCTTGTCTAGCGGAGCGCAACTCCTGCCCCATATAGCGGGCCAATCACTCAGACAATTCGCAGGACCTGCCCATGGCCGAACGGCCCTATATCGTCGGAAACTGGAAAATGAATGGCACGCGCGCCATGCTTTCGGAAGCGCGTGCGATCGATCGCGCCGCCCAGCGCTACATGAAGGTAGAGGTTGCAGTAGCACCGCCTTACACGCTGATTCATGCAGTCCATAAGGAAGCCGAGCAGATCGGCGTCGGCGCGCAGGACTGCCATCCCGGCGCGGAAGGCGCGCATACCGGCGATATCAACGCATCGATGGTAGCCGATGCCGGCGCCAAGTTCGTGATCCTGGGCCACAGCGAACGCCGTCAGGATCATGGAGAAAGCAACGAACTGCTGAATGCCAAGATCGAATCGGCGCTCGAAGTTGGTCTGCGCGTGATCCTGTGTTGCGGCGAGTCGCTGGAAACGCGCGACGCCGGCGATGCAGAAAGCTATGTGCTCGGCCAGCTGAAGGCGGCATTGCCCACTTTCCAGGATCCTGCCGAACGCCTGACGGTCGCTTATGAACCCATCTGGGCGATCGGCACCGGGCGCACCGCAACGAACGACGACATCGCCGCCATGCACAGCGCCATTCGCAAGCTGCTCGACAAAACCTTCGGCAAGGATGTGTCTGCAAAAATCCGCATCCTATACGGCGGTTCGGTGAAGCCGGATAATGCCCGCGACATCCTCGCGGTGCCGGAAGTGGGCGGGGCGCTGGTCGGCGGGGCAAGCTTATCGGCTGAGAGTTTTCTCGGTATCGTTGTTGGCGCGTCCGAAACCGAAGACGCCTGAGCAGGCGAACCTTGCCGTTTGCCTCATGCGCGCCTAGATGCGCGTGAGCCCAGCAATACCAATTCCAAGAGTACCTGCATGTTCCTCTTCCTCACCGTCGTTCAGGCGATTGTCGCAGCCGCGCTTGTCGGCGTTATCCTGATGCAGCGCTCCGAAGGCGGTGGCCTTGGCATCGGCGGCGGTCCCTCGGGCATGCTGAGCGCGCGTGGCGCCGCGGATTTTCTGACCCGGTCGACGAAGTGGCTGGCGGTGCTTTTCGTAGTCCTGTCGATCGCACTGGCCGCCGTTGCCGTTGAAACCTCGGGAAGCGACGCGATCGAATCGACGCTCGACCGGACGGTCGCCCCTGCTGCGCCTGCCGATCCGCTTGGTCCGGCTACCACCGGGGAAGAAGCTCCGGCCAGCGACGATCCGCTGGCTGACGCAACCGAATAACCCACCTCACATCGCTGACCTGTGGATTGCGCCGCACGCGCGGCGCGATTTGCATGTGTTTGCGCTTGCCCCGACTCAATCTCTCAGCTTAAGGCCCGACTCCCATGGCGCGGTATATCTTTATCACCGGCGGCGTGGTCTCCTCGCTTGGCAAAGGTCTCATGGCAGCATCGCTTGCTGCCCTCCTTCAGGCGCGTGGCTACAAGGTCCGTATCCGGAAATTCGATCCCTATCTCAACGTCGATCCGGGGACGATGTCTCCCTATCAGCACGGTGAGGTCTATGTGACCGATGACGGGGCCGAGACCGATCTCGATCTGGGCCACTACGAGCGCTTCACTGGCGTTTCTGCGCATCAGGGCGACAACATCACATCCGGACGCATTTATCAGGACATTATCGCCAAGGAACGTCGTGGCGATTATCTCGGTGCGACCGTTCAGGTGGTTCCGCACGTCACCGACGAGATCAAGGCTTTCGCGCTTGCCGGTCAGGACGATCATGATTTCATCCTGTGCGAGATCGGCGGCACGGTCGGCGATATCGAGGGCCTGCCCTTCATGGAAGCCATTCGCCAGCTGCGAAACGAGCTGGAACCGTGGCAGACTCTCAGCGTGCATGTCACTCTGGTGCCCTACATCGCTGCTGCCGGCGAACTGAAGACCAAGCCGACGCAGCACTCGGTGCGCGAACTTGCCAGCCTCGGTATCAAACCCGATGTGCTGCTCTGCCGTGCCGAGCATCCGATCCCCGACACCGAGCGCCGCAAGATCGCGCAGTTCTGCAATGTGCGGCAGGAAGCGGTGATCCCTGCGCTCGATGCTTCCTCGATCTATTCGGTTCCGCTCCAGTATCACGGCGAAGGCCTGGATGCAGAGGTGCTGCGCGCTTTCGGTATCACCGATGCCCCGGAGCCCGACCTGTCCCGCTGGTACGACGTCGTGGATCGCCATTCCAATCCGGAAGGCGAAGTCACGATCGGTGTGGTCGGGAAATATGTCGGCCTGCAGGATGCCTACAAGTCACTCAACGAAGCGTTGGTCCATGGCGGCATGGCGCATCGGGTAAAGGTCAACATCAAGTGGATCGATGCCGAGGTCTTCGAGGGCGACGATGCGGATATCGCCGCCAAGCTGGAACCCATGCATGCGATTCTCGTGCCCGGTGGGTTTGGCGAGCGCGGCAGTGAGGGTAAGATCGCGGCTGTCCGCTTCGCGCGCGAACGCAAGGTTCCCTTCCTCGGGATCTGCCTCGGTATGCAGATGGCCTGTATCGAAGCGGCGCGCTCGGCCGGTCATTCCAAAGCCAGCTCGACCGAATTCGGCGAGACCGATGAACCGGTGGTCGGCATCATCACCGAATGGATGACCGAAGAAGGTTTGCAAACGCGCGAGGCAGGCGGCGATCTGGGCGGGACGATGCGCCTGGGCGCCTATGATGCGAAGCTGGCAGCAAACAGCCACGTATCCAGCATTTATGGTGGCACGACGAAAATCTCTGAGCGCCACCGGCACCGCTATGAAGTCAATAGCGCCTATATAGACCCGCTTGAAAAACAGGGTCTGATCTTCTCCGGCATGTCGCCGGATGGCCTCCTTCCGGAAATCGTCGAGCGCCCCGACCATCCGTGGTTCGTCGGCGTGCAGTTCCATCCGGAATTGAAGTCCAAGCCGTTCGATCCACATCCGCTTTTCGCAGGATTCGTTGGAGCAGCGCTGGAACAGGCGCGCCTCGTCTAAGTCTCGGAATAGCCTGAGACTTATAACTTCCTGATTTCATTGAGATATTATGTTTAAGGCCTTGTAACTAGGCGACAAAATCCGTTCGCCTGGTCGAGGTCGCTTTATCTTTTGATGCATCTGGTGCAGAGTCAGGTGAAACCCGTACGTTAATGGACGTCACGGGCAGTTGAGGCTTACGCTTGCAAGCGGTGGGGCTTGCCTCGATGACGGTTGTCTTCTGCGACCCGGACAGCCGATTTCGGGGCTAGGCGGCGTAACGCGTCGCGGGGGCGGAACTGATGTTCCGCCCCCTATACCTTTAATCTGGATGAAAAATGACGTGTGTCAGGCAGCCTTGGTGCCGTCGTTCGCGTCATCCTTCACCACCTCGAGCGGCTTCTGTCCGCCGATGGCGATCTTCTTGGGTTTCATCGCATCGGGCACTTCACGCACGAGATCGATGACCAGCAGACCGTCGGCAAGGTCGGCATTGTCGACGCGCACATAGTCGGCCAGTTCGAAGCGGCGTTCGAAGCCGCGGTTGGCGATGCCGATATGCAGCATTTCGCCTTCGTTCAGCTCTTCGCGCTTCTTGCCGGTGACGACCAGCAGGTTCTGCTGCGCGACGATATCGAGATCGCCAGCGCGGAAGCCGGCGACCGCAAGCGTAATGCGATAGTCGTCATCGCCGCGACGCTCGATATTGAAGGGGGGGTAATTGTCGCCGCCGGCGCTGCGCGCCTGACGTTCCATCAGATCGAACACACGATCGAAGCCGACGGTGGAGCGGCGGAAGGGGGTAAGGTCCATACGGTTCATAGAAACAAATCCTCTTATGAGCGATTTAATCCAGGCGGGGCCCGCATTCGGCACCCCGTCGACGCCACCTTCTTTGTGGCGACACATATGAAATAGGCGCAAGGATTGTGCTTTCAAGTATCACGCGTCCACGCTAGCTTTACGGTTGGAAAGACAGAGGAATTCGATGAGCCAGCCCCAGGTCGATATCTATACGAAGTTCGGTTGCGGATACTGCTTCCGCGCCAAGCGCCTGCTCGACGAGAAGGGCGTGGATTACACCGAATTCGATGTCACCATGGGCGGACCCAAGCGGGACGAAATGCTCCAGCGTGCGCCCAATGCCATGACGGTGCCGCAGATTTTTATTGGCAGTACTTATGTGGGCGGGTCAGACGAACTCGCCGCGCTCGAGCGTGAAGGCAAGCTCGACGCCTTGCTGACAGTCTGAATGTCGAGAATTGCCGTTCTGCAGATGACTTCGGGCATCGATCCCGAGGAGAATGCGACTGTTCTGGAAGGCGCGATCGAGCGTGCCGCGGGCGAAGGGGCCGAGATGGTCTTCACGCCAGAAATGTCGGGGCTGCTCGATCGGGACAGGAAGCGCGCAACACGGTCGATCGTGTCGGAACAGGATACCGTGGCCCTGGCAAGGGCGCGCGAGGCGGCGCGTCGCGCGGGCATCTGGGTGTCGCTCGGTTCTCTTGCAGTGGAAACGCAGGACGACCGCTGGGCCAATCGCGCTTTCGTGATCGATCCCGGCGGGGACATCGCGGCGCGCTACGACAAGATTCACATGTTCGATGTCGATCTCGCCAGCGGCGAAAGCTGGCGGGAATCCAACGCCTATAGGGCAGGCGAGAAAGTCGTGACCGTTCCGGATACGCCTGTTGGCCGGCTTGGCCTGTCGATCTGCTACGACATCCGCTTCCCGGCACTGTTCCAGGCGCTTGGACAGGCGCAATGCGATTGCATAGCGATCCCGGCTGCCTTCACGGCCCCGACTGGCAAAGCGCATTGGCATGTTCTCCAGCGCGCTCGCGCGATCGAGGCGAGCGCCTTCGTCGTTGCGGCGGCGCAAGTGGGCGAACATGCCGACGGGCGGCGTACTTATGGTCACAGCCTCGTGATCGACCCGTGGGGTGAAGTGCTGCTCGACATGGGTGGCGAAGAGCCGGAACTGGGTTTCGCCGATATCGACCTCGCCCGCATCGCTGAAGTGCGCGCGCAGGTGCCCAGCCTTGCCAATCGCCGTGAAATCGCCAAATAGGCCGCCAGATGATCGTATTCGACCTTTCCTGTAGCGAAGGCCACCGTTTCGAAGGCTGGTTCGGCTCGTCGGACGACTATGCCGACCAGAAGGCGAAAGGCTTGCTGACATGCCCCCAATGCGGGTGTGAAGAGATCGGCAAGGCACCGATGGCGCCATCCGTTCCCGCCAAGGGCAATGCGCGCGCGGCTGTTCGCGAAGAACCTACGCAGATGGCGACGGGCGAAATGCCGCCGCAGGTCAAGAAGGCGCTGGAAACGCTCGCGAAAGCGCAGGTCAAGGCACTCGAGAGCAGTACTTGGGTAGGTGACAAGTTCGCCGAGAAGGCACGTGAAATGCATTACGGCGAAGCGGACGAAACTCCGATCCATGGCCGTGCGACCCGTGACGAAGCGGAAGACATGATGGCCGAAGGTATTGCGGTAGCGCCACTTCTCGTGCCGGTCGCGCCGCCCGACGAACTCAACTGATTGCCACGCGAGTCCGAGCCGCTATACGGGGCACCGGCGCGCCCGTAGCTCAGTAGGATAGAGCATCAGATTCCTAATCTGGGGGCCACAGGTTCGAATCCTGTCGGGCGCACCATTATCGCCCAAACCTTCGCTCGGCGATTGCCAGCCCTGTAAGTACGAGGGAGGAAGCGCCGAGCAGGCCGCATGTTCCGGCCCATCCGAAGGCGTCGTACACTGCCGTACCGGCATAGCTGCCGATACCGCCACCGATGAACATGATGACGATGTATACGGTCGTCAGGCGCGCGCGCACGCTCGGGTCCAGCGACAGGAATGTCATCCGGCCGGTCACATCGATGCCGGGGCCGACGAGATTGGCAATCATCATTGGGACCAACAGGCTCCACAGCGATTGGCCGAGCGGCCAGAGCAGCAGAATGCCGATCAATTGCACGAAAGCAAAGATCATCCGGGCCTTGCGCGGTCCGATCTGGTCGGCCCATCGGCCCAGCCGCGGCGTCGAAACGATGCTGATCGCGGCAAGGCCGGCAAGATATCCGACCGTATCAGTACCGTAGCCCATATCGGGTGAGGTGAGGTAGAGCGCGAGGCCGAGCCAGACGGCGATGAACTGTCCGAAATTCAGGGCCTGGATGGTGCCGGAAAGCAGAATTTCCCGGTGCTTCCCGATCAGTGGGAAAACCGAAAAGAGCAGGGCGGGGTAGGCTTGCCGTTCGCTCGCCGATCGTTCGCCGCCTTCCATAAGACGGGGCAGGGCGAGTGTGACCGCCAGCATCAGGCCTGTCGCAATCCAGTAGACCGCTCGCCAGCCGAAATGCTCCGCGATCACCCCGGCACCTACTCGTGCGACGAGAATTCCGAGGATGACCCCGGCGGCGAGCTTGGCTGTAACCTGCCCCAGCCGTTCGGGCGCGACCCGCTTCGACGCATAGGCCGGCAAGAGATACGGGGCGATCGTGAAATAGCCGAGCAGCGTTGATCCGATCACGAACAGTGCGAAACCCTGAGCGAGGCTCATCAAGGCGATCGATGCGGTCTGGCCCGCAGCGAAGATTATGGTGAGCCTGCGGTTCGATATGCGGTCGCCCAGCGGCAGTAGCATGAAGATACCAAGTGCCAGAGCGAGCTGGTTGAGTGCAGGGACAAGGCCGATCCGCGCATGGCTCACGCCGAAATGATCGGCGACCTCGCCGATAATCGGATGGATGTAATAGGCATTGGCCGTCACCACCGCCGCGGCAATGGCGAGCGAGGTTTCCTGTCCACCGGTCAGGCGCGCAGCCCGGTTCAAACCGCAATCCCGATTGCGTCGGTCACGACATCTTCCTCGCTCGAACCGACCGGGAAACCCAGTCTCGATTCGAGACTTTATGGAGTCTTGCGGCGGGTGTCACCCAGCTGGCTTACGGGCACCGTTTCCTTGAAGGTGTGCGTGACATAGGGGAAGGGAATCTCGATGCCTGCATTGTCCAACGCGGCCTTGATCGCGCGAATGACCTTGTCCTTGCTTTCCCAACCTGCCCGTGGGGTCGAACCGGCCCACCAGCGCACGAGGAAATCGACCGAGCTGGAATTGAACTCCTGAGCAAAGATATCGATGCCCTTGCTGGCGAGCACGTCATCCACATCTTCGACCGCACGGCGGATGACGTCTGCGGCGTGATCGAGCTGGGTGTCGTAGGATACGCCGACAACGACTTCATGCCGTCGCTGGTCGACATCGGTGAAGATTTCGACCGGGTTCTTGAACAGGATGGAATTGGGGACGACCGTGAGTTCGCCCGAAAGCTTGCGCACATGCGTTTCGCGCAGGGTGATATGCTCGACCTTGCCGGTAATCCCTTCGCATTCGATCACATCGCCGATGCGCATCTTCTCGCGCACCATGATCAGCACCCCGGCAAGGAAGTTCTCGAAGATGTCCTGGAAGGCGAAGCCGATCGCCACTGCGCCGATGCCAAGTCCGGCAAGCAGGCTGGCAGGGGTAAGGTCGGGAATGACAACGACCGCGGCGACGAAGAGTCCGAGCGTCCAGATGCCCAGCTTTACGAGGGTGTCGATCAGGTTCTTGAGGCTCGCCCGGATCTCCGTCCGGCCCACGATCGTATCGGAAATCCGCGCGGCAAAACGCGCCGCGATCCAGGTCAGGAAAACGATAAACAGCGCGATTGCCAGGTTGGGCAGTGCCTCCACGAAGCCCCTGCCCATGTCCTGCAGCTGATCGCGCAGCGTAGCGATGTAATTCACGTGCGAGAAACTCCCTTTGCGGGGCAACGAGACTACGACGCAAAGGGTTCCTGTTTTCTCAGGCTACTTACTTACCGGAAATTAGCCATTCCCGTGCTCCTTCTGCGCGATTTCATGCAGCCAGTCCGCATGGCGCGGCGCCTTCTTGGTCTGGCTCCATTCGTCGAGCATCAGCGGCGCCACGCGCTTGAGTTCGGCATACTGCTCGTCCGTCCCGATATCGGCGGCGAGTTCGACGCGATGGCCGTTCGGGTCGAAGAAATAGATCGACTTGAAGATCCCGTGATGCGTCGGGCCGAGAACATCGATGCCGAGGCTTTCGATGTGCTCTTTTGCCGCAAGCAGTTCTTCCTCGCTACCCACCTTGAACGCCAGGTGCTGGACCCAGGCGGGGGTATTCTCGTCACGCCCCATATCCTTCTGGTTGGGCAGTTCGAAGAAGGCGAGGATGTTGCCGTTACCCGCGTCGAGAAAGACGTGCATGTAAGGATCGTACGCCCCGGTAGACGGAACGTGATCTTCGGCAAACGCAGTCGTGTAATCCATGCCGAGGACCTTGCCGTACCATTCGACGGTCTCCTTGGCATCCTTGCAGCGGTAGGCGGCGTGATGCACACCGCCCAGCTTTACAGGGTGTTCGGCCAGCTCGCTCATTCGGCAGGCTCCGCTTCGACGGCCTGGGCGTCTTCGACACTCAGCACGCCGCGCTTGATCTGGTCGCGTTCCATGCTTTCGAACAGCGCCTTGAAATTGCCTTCGCCGAAGCCTTCGTCACCCTTGCGCTGGATGAATTCGAAGAACACCGGGCCGACCTGCGCTTCTGCAAAAATCTGCAACAGCAAACGGGGCTGGCCGCCTTCGGTCGTGCCGTCGAGCAGGATGCCCCGCATCTTGAGCTGCTCTACATCCTCACCGTGGTCGGGCAGGCGTCCGGGCAGCATCTCGTAATAGGTTTCGGGCGGGGCGGTCATGAACGGAACGCCCAGCTTCTTGAGATTGTCCCAGCACTTCACGAGGTCGTCGCAGATCAACGCGATATGCTGGATGCCTTCGCCGTTGAATTCGCGCAGGAATTCTTCGATCTGGCCCTTGCCGCCTTCGCCTTCCTCGTTCAGCGGAATGCGGATCTTGCCGTCCGGCGCGGTCAGCGCCTTCGATGTCAGGCCGGTATATTCGCCCTTGATGTCGAAGAAGCGGATTTCACGGAAGTTGAAGAGCGTTTCGTAATAATCCGCCCAATACTTCATGCGTCCGTTATAGACGTTGTGCGTGAGGTGATCGATCACGTTGAAGCCTGCGCCGACAGGCCATTTTTCGACGCCGTCGATATATTCGAAATCGATGTCGTAGATCGACAGGCCTTCACCTTCCGTGTCGGCATACCGGTCGATCAGGTAGACGATCGCGCCGCCAATGCCGCGGATGGCGGGGATGCGCAGTTCCATCGGGCCGGTTTCGACCGCGACGGGCTCGGCGCCGCGCGACAGCAGTTCGTCATAGGCCGTTTTCGCATCGCGAACGCGGAAGCCCATACCGCAGGCGGATGGGCCATGTTCGCGCGCGAAAAACCATGCCGCGCTGCGTGGTTCGTAGTTGAGGATCAGGTTGATCTGCCCCTGGCGCCACAGGTCGACGTCTTTCGAGCGGTGCGTGGCGACATGCGTAAAGCCCATGGCTTCGAAAACCGGCTCGATCACGCCCTTCTCGGGTGCACAGAATTCGACGAATTCGAAGCCGTCGAGGCCGATGGGGTTTTCGAAGAGATCGGGCATTTCAATCCTCTGGAATTACAGTTTGGTTTCAATAGAAACTAGTTACGGCTAATGGCTGCCGATGTCAAGGTTTCAACGGGATGTGGCGCCGCGATGTTCCGCCTTCACGTCGAGCTGTTGCAGCCAGCAAGAATTGGCTTGCGCGAGGGGGTTAACTGTGATTCTGTAGGTTTATGCGGCGCACCAATCCCATGTCTCCCATTCGCAAGGCGAAAGCCACGCAGCATGCTGCGCTGGCAGCGCTGCTTGTAATGGGCGGGCTGGCCATTGCCGGTCCATCCGGCCTCCTGGCATGGAGCGAAAATCTCCGCTTGCTCGACCAGCGCCAGGCTCAGCTGACGAAGATCGAGGCGGAACGGAAGGCGCTTGAGAACCGCGTCGTGCTGCTCGATCCCGATCATGCTGATCCCGATATGGTTGGCGAACTGTTGCGCAGCCAGCTCAACGTCGTCCACCCGAACGAAGTCGTGATCAAGCTCGACGACTGATCGTCCCGGATCGCGCGCGGAAACCACAGCGTGCCGTAAGGGTTTTCGTATGCATGTGCGCTCTTCCGTTGCGCGGGCCTTGTGCCTGTGCCTATAGGCGCAACCAATATTCCTCCCCGGAAGAACAAGGACACAAGTCTTGGCCAAAGCCTCTCGGAGCAAGAAAACCCCAGCGAAGTCGCCCGCAGAAGATACCGACTTCGTCCTGCATTCACTGCAGGACGCGCTGGAAAAAGACAGGCTCTACGATGCCAGCAAGGAGCAGATGCTCCACTTCTACGAACAGATGCTGCTTATCCGCCGGTTCGAGGAGCGGGCCGGCCAGCTTTATGGCCTCGGCCTGATCGGTGGCTTCTGCCACCTGTATATCGGGCAGGAGGCGGTTGCGATCGGCCTGCAGTCCGCGCTGGACGGTGACAAGGACAGCGTCATCACCGGCTATCGCGACCACGGCCACATGCTTGCATACGGGATCGACCCCAAGGTCATCATGGCCGAATTGACCGGTCGCGAGGCCGGCATTTCCAAGGGCAAGGGCGGGTCGATGCACATGTTCTCGACCGAGCATAAGTTCTATGGTGGCCACGGGATCGTCGGGGCGCAGGTCTCGCTCGGCGGCGGTCTCGCGCTCGCGCATCAGTACAACAATGATGGCGGCTTCTGCCTCGCCTATTTCGGTGACGGGGCGGCCAATCAGGGCCAGGTCTATGAGACGATGAACATGGCGGCGCTGTGGAAGCTCCCGATCGTGTTCGTGGTGGAGAACAATCAGTACGCCATGGGCACGGCCGTCGGCCGCAGCTCGGCGGAAACCGAGTTTCATCGTCGCGGTACGGCTTTCCGTATTCCCGGAATGGATGTGAACGGCATGGACGTTCTCGAAGTGCGGCAGGCCGCCGAAATCGCCTTCAAGCATGTGCGCGAAGGTAAGGGGCCGGTGCTGATGGAATGCAACACCTATCGCTACCGCGGCCACTCCATGTCCGACCCGGCCAAGTACCGCACGCGCGAGGAAGTGCAGGACGTGCGTGAGCACAAGGACCCGATCGAAGGGATCAAGAAACTACTGATTGAGAACGGTTCCACCGAGGACGAGCTCAAGGCCATCGACAAGGATATTCGCAAGACCGTGACCGAAGCCGCCGACTTCGCCGAAAATTCGCCCGAGCCGGAAGCATCCGAACTCTACACCGACATTCTGGTCGGGGAGTATTGAGCCATGGCTATCGAACTCAAGATGCCCGCCCTGTCGCCCACCATGGAAGAGGGCACGCTGGCCAAGTGGCTGAAATCGGAAGGTGACGAGATCGTCGCCGGTGACATCATTGCCGAAATCGAGACCGACAAAGCGACGATGGAATTCGAAGCAGTCGACGAAGGCACGCTCGGCAAAATCCTCGTCGAGGAAGGAACCGAAGGCGTAAAAGTCGGCACCGTCATCGCCATGCTCGCGGGCGAGGGTGAGGATGCCGCTGATGTCGAAGCGCCTGCCGAGACATCTTCCGTCGAAGATACGCCGGGCGAGGGCAAGGATGTCGGCCGCGATCCCAGCGAAGCCGAGATTACCAAGCCGGTCCGCAAGGTGGACGTGAAGGACCCCGAAGTGCCGGAGGGCACCAGCTTCACCTCGATCACCGTGCGTGAAGCCCTGCGCGACGGCATGGCCGAAGAAATGCGCAAGGACGAACGTGTCTTCGTCATGGGCGAGGAAGTCGCCGAGTACCAGGGTGCCTACAAGGTGACGCAGGGGCTGCTCGACGAATTCGGCCCGAGGCGCGTCATCGACACGCCGATTACCGAATACGGCTTCGCCGGCATTGGCACCGGCGCTGCGATGGGCGGCCTGCGCCCGATCGTCGAGTTCATGACGTTCAACTTCGCCATGCAGGCGATCGACCACATCATTAATTCGGCGGCCAAGACCAACTACATGAGCGGCGGCCAGATGCGCTGCCCGGTCGTCTTCCGCGGACCCAACGGCGCGGCGAGCCGCGTCGGCGCGCAGCACAGCCAGAATTATGGCCCGTGGTACGCCAGCGTCCCCGGCCTGATCGTCATCGCGCCCTATGACGCGGCCGACGCCAAGGGCCTGATGAAGGCCGCCATCCAGTGCGAAGACCCGGTGGTCTTCCTCGAGAACGAGCTGGTCTATGGACGCAGCTTCGACGTCCCCGATCTCGATGACTACACCTTGCCGATCGGCAAGGCGCGTATCATGCGCGAAGGCTCGGACGTGACCATCGTCGCTTACTCGATTTCCGTCGGCCTCGCGCTGGAAGCGGCCGAGGAACTGGCGGGCGAGGGGATCGATGCCGAAGTGATCGATCTGCGCACTCTACGCCCGCTCGACAAGGATGCGATCCTCACCTCGCTGGCAAAGACCAACCGTCTGGTGATTGCGGAAGAAGCCTGGCCGACCTGTTCGATCGCTTCGGAAGTCATCGCCATCTGCATGGAAGACGGGTTCGATCATCTCGATGCACCGGTCACGCGAGTGTGCGACGAGGACGTTCCGCTTCCCTACGCCGCGAATCTCGAAAAGCTCGCGCTGATCGACACGCCGCGTATCGTAAAGGCGGCGAAGAAGGTCTGCTATCGCGACTGACGGGGAGGGCGCTTTCGTGGAGAGTGCCGACCTGCTCGACGAATGCCCCGAGGTGTCGCGCGTCGCCTTGGCCAGCGCTGGCAGATGCCGCGACCTATGGCTTGCCGCGCTGGCATTGGACGGCCGGATCGGCCGGATGGTGCTTGGCGCCAGCGAACCCATGCTCGGCCAGATGCGGCTCGCCTGGTGGCGTGACCAGTTGCGCAAGCCGGTCGTCGAGCGTCCCCGGGGAGATCTCCTGCTGGACCTGATCGGGCATTCCTGGAACGGCGGCGAGCATGCGCTGCTCGCTCTTGTGGACGGGTGGGAAGCGCTGCTCTCACCGAGGCCGCTGGCGAACGCAGCGGTCACGCAGTTTGTAGATGGTCGCGGGCAACTCTCGCTTGGTTTGGCGTACCGAACCGAACAGGCTGCTGCCATCGCGCAGGCAGAGCGCGCCGGGAAACTGTGGGCGCTCGCCGATCTTGCAAACCATGCGGAGGCTGATTCCGAACGCGAGAGGGCACTCGAACTCGGTGACGAAGTGGGGACCGAAAGAATACGTCTCCCACGCGAACTAAGACCGCTGGCCGTACTGGGTGGGTTGGCCCGGCGATCGCTCCGATCCGGCGGTCAGGCGATGCTGGGTGACCGGTTGAGTCCCTTGATGGCCTTGCGGTTGGGTCTGCTTGGCCTTTAGGCTAAGGGATTGCGGTTGAAGGAGTTTATCCCATGAACCGGGTCGTGCTTGGAGCTTTGGTTGCGCTCGCTCTCGCTGGGCTGGGGGCCTTCTGGTGGCAGGCGCGAGCCGAGACCGAACGCGGTGCGCCGCCCCCGCAGCCGGTGGCAACGCAAGAGCCGCTGCCCGAAATTCCCGCATCCGATCCGGGGGACATGGTCGGACCGGCGCCACCGGAGGCGACCGAACTCACCAGGGAACAGCGCCGCTTTTTCCGCTACGACCGCAATCGCGACTGGCGGATCACGCGGACCGAAATGCTCTCCAGCAGGACCGATAGCTTCCGCAAGCTCGACAAGGACGGCAACAACCTGCTCGACTTCGAGGAATGGGCTGTGACCACTGTCGACAAGTTCGAGGGAGCCGATGCAGACGGTGACAACCAGCTCACGCCCGGCGAGTTTGCGACGACCGCTCCCAAGCCCACGAAGAAGCGTAGCTGCGCCTGTTAGGCGGGGACTGCATCCATCGCGGCAAGCCACTCGCCGAAGTCCGATTTCGCGCGGTTGGTGTAGGCTTCCTTGCGTACCTTCTTGCCGACTTCATGCAGCGGCGGGAACAGGCCGAAGTTCACATTCATGGGCTGGAACGTGTCCGCCTCGGCATCGCCGGTGATATGCGAGAGCAACGCGCCAAAGGCCGTGGTGCGAGGCGGGGCGTCCCACTGTCGGCCTGCCAGTTCCGCCGCCGCCATTAGCCCTGCCATCAATCCCACTGCCGAGCTTTCGACATAGCCTTCGCAGCCGGTGATCTGGCCCGCAAAGCGGATATGCTCGCCGCCCTTGAGCCTTAGCTGCCGATCGAGCACCAACGGCGAGTTGATGAAGGTGTTGCGGTGCAGGCCGCCGAGGCGCGCGAATTCGGCGTTTTCCAGACCCGGGATGGTGCGGAAAAGCTCGATCTGCGCGCCATATTTCAGCTTGGTCTGGAAGCCGACCATGTTCCACAGCGTGCCCAGCTTGTTGTCCTGCCTGAGCTGGACGACGGCATAGGGCCAGCGTCCCTGCGGGAATTCAGGCGTCGTGTCGAAGGGATTGTCGAGCCCGACGCCCTTCATCGGGCCGTAGCGCAGCGTTTCGACCCCGCGAGCAGCCATGACTTCGATCGGCATGCAGCCGTCAAAATAGGGCGTGTCGGCCTCCCACTCGCGGAACTCGGTCTTCTCACCGTCCATCAGGCCCTGGTGGAAGGCGAGGTACTGCTCCCTGGTCATCGGGCAGTTGATATAGTCGCCGTCCTCGTTCGAGGCTTCCGTGCGCTTGTTCCAGCGGCTCTGGATCCAGCATTTGGACATGTCGATGCTGTCGTGATGGATGATCGGCGCGATGGCATCGAAGAAAGCCAGCCGGTCCTGCCCGGTAGCGCTGACGATGCTTTCGGCGAGCGACTGGGCGGTCAGCGGTCCGGTCGAAACGATGGTAAGCCCGGATGAGGGGAGGGTGTCCACCCGTTCGCGCACAATGGTCACATTCGGATGCTCGTCGAGCGTGCGCTGGACTTCGGCGGAAAACACGTCGCGATCGACGGCCATGGCGGAGCCGGCCGGAACACGCGCCATTTCACCTGCGCGCATGATGAGGCTGTCGAGCCGCCGCATTTCATGGTGCAGCAGGCCGACCGCATTCTTGGTATCGTCGTCGGAACGGAAGCTGTTCGAGCAGACGAGTTCGGCCAGGCCATCGGTCTGATGCGCGGGCGTCATCTCGCCGCTGCCGCGCATTTCCGACAGGCGAACCTTGAAGCCGCGGCGCGCCAGCTGCCATGCGGCTTCGCTTCCGGCCAGGCCGCCACCGATTATGTGGATATCGTGGGTCATCGCGGGCGCCCTAGTGCTTGCATGGGGCCTTCGACAAGGCCTAGCGTCGCGCGATGCCACGCCGCGCCCTTGTCAAACATCGCCCATGGCTGCTTGCCAGCCTGATTGCCGGAGTCAGCTACTTCTTCGCGTCCGACGATCCCATCGGCGGTATGTGGCTGATGTTGTGGAAGGGGGCGGGGGTAGGCTTTCTCGCCATTTACGCGGCATTTCGCGGGTGGGGCATGGATGGCCTTCTGATCGCCGCCGTCCTGTTGTTCGGAGCCTTGGGCGATGTCGCGCTCGAGATCAGCTTCCTTGTCGGGGGAAGTCTTTTCGCCGTGGGCCATTTCATCGCCATCGCACTGTATCTTCGCAACCGGCGGGAGCATGCTAGCGCGAGCCAGATCATGGCCGGTCTGGCATTGCTCGTCCTTACGCCGGTAATCGCCGGACTGATGACCTATCCACTCGACAACTGGATGATTGCAACCGCCTATTCGAGCGTGGTCGGGGCGATGGCGGCGGCGGCCTGGACAAGCCGGTTTCCGCGTTACCGTGTGGGCATCGGGGCGTTGGCTTTCGTAATCAGCGACCTGTTGATCTTCGCAAGGGAAGCGGCAGTCCTACCCGAAGCGATCACGGGCTGGCTGATCTGGCCGCTCTATTTCGGCGGCCAGTTCCTTATCGCGGTTGGAGTAGTGCAGACCTTGCGCGCCCGTCGTACCGGTGAGCCGCGCGCGGGTTGACACCGACCGCCCCCGTTTTCGAAACTCCGGAAGCGACTGCCGGGTGTGCAATCCGTGCAACTTTTTCCAATAAAAACAACTGGATCAACGAATAGATGCTCGATCCGGTCTAGCGGCGAGCTGTCACCTTCCAGATCGCCTCCACCCAGCGTCTTGCGACGCGGTGGTCGGCGACTTGCCCCGGTCCAACGATGTGAAAGAACCGAGGCGACCCTAGCACCGCCGATCGATGTAGGAAAAGCGATCCGCGCCGCCCCTAGTCGCTGTCGGGTTCGCCTTCGATATTGTCGTCGGAATGGAAGGTCGTATGCGGCGTGGTGCGGTCGAGCCCTCCGCGTTCGGCGATCTCGTCGGCCACCGCCGCTTCGGCTTCGTTCTCCGGCTCTTCGGTCTCGTCGATCCTTGCCGCTTTGACGATCTGTTCGCCCTTGGCGACGTTGAAGATGCGCACGCCCGAGGAGCCGCGGCCTGAGATCGAGAAACCGTCATGGGTCTCGAACCCGCCTTCGATCAGGTGACGGAACTGCAGCGGCAACCGGATCAGCTTGGCCTGATCGGTCACCAGCATGAGCTGCATGCCGTGGCGCACGGGGAAACTGGCAACGACATGGCCGTTTCGATCGGGGTTGCTGGAAGGCTCGCCGATATTGGTCAGGCCCTGACCGCCGCGACCGGTGGTGCGGTATTCGTAAGCCGAGGAGATCTTGCCGTAACCGTTGGCCGTCAGCGTCAGGATGAATTCCTCCGCCTCGGCCATCTCGGCGACCTTGTTTGTATCGAGGGTCGGCTCGTTCTCATTGTTCTTCCATTCCGCCGCGCGCAGGTAGGCGTCACGCACCTCGGTGTCGCGCTCACCCGCATCGAGGACGGCCATCGAGACGACACGCTGCCCATCCTTCAGCTTCATGCCGCGCACGCCGATGCCGGTTCTGCTCTTGGTTTCACGCGCATCGCCAGCGGCGAAGCGAATGGCTTTTCCTGCATCGGAGGCGAGGAAGATCTCCTGATCCTCGGTCAGCAGGCGCACGCCGATGAGGCGGTCGCCGCTGCCTTCGACGAAGCCCATGGCGTATTTGCCGTTGCTGGGCACGTTGGTGAAGGCGTCCATCGAATTGCGCCGCACCATGCCTTGCTCGGTCGCGAAGACGATGTTGAGCTTCGACCATTCGCCTTCGTCTTCGGGCAAAGGCAAAACGTTGGTGACGCGTTCCTCGTCGCCTAGCGGGAGGAGGTTGACCATCGGGCGGCCCTTGGTCTGCGGCCCGCCTTCGGGCAGCTTCCACACCTTCATGCGATAGACGCGGCCGGTATTGGTGAAGAACAGCACAGGGTTGTGCGTCGAAGTGACGAACATTTCGACGACCGCATCTTCGTCCTTGGTCGCCATGCCGCTGCGGCCCTTTCCGCCACGCGCCTGTGCGCGGAAAGCATCGAGCGGAGTGCGTTTGATGTATCCGCCATGCGTGACGGTGACGACCATTTCCTCGCGCTCGATGAGGTCTTCGTCCTCGATCCCGTCCCAGGCGGGCGCGATCTCGGCAATGCGCGGGGTAGCGTAGGTATTGCGGATTTCCTCCAGCTCTTCGCGCATGACGCGGTAGAGCTTCACCCGGTCGGCGAGGATCGAGAGATATTCCTCGATCGCAATACTGAGTTCCTTGAGTTCGTCACCGATCTCGTCGCGTCCAAGCGCGGTCAGGCGATGGAGGCGCAGTTCGAGGATCGCCTTCACCTGCCGTTCGGACAGGCGATAGGTCCCGCCGGTCTGCTCGTCGGTCGGCTCGATGGCTTCGACCAGCGCTATATATTGCGCGATGTCGCCAATCGGCCATTCCTTGGCGAGCAGCTTTGCGCGGGCATCGGCCGGATTGGACGAGCTGCGGATCATCGCCACGACCTCGTCGAGGTTCGAGACGGCAACTACCAGACCGAGCAAGATATGCGCTCGTTCGCGCGCCTTGTTCAGTTCGAACTTCGTGCGGCGCGTGATGACTTCTTCGCGGAACCCGATGAAGGCCTGCACGAAATCGCGCAGCGTGAGCACTTCGGGGCGGCCACCGCGGATCGCAAGCATATTGGCCGGGAAGCTCGCCTGCGCTGGGGTATAGCGCCAGATCTGGTTCAGCACGACTTCGGGCGAGGCATCGCGCTTGAGGTCCACGACCACGCGCACGCCTTCGCGGCTCGATTCATCGCGGATGTCCGAAATGCCTTCGATCCGCTTGTCCTTGGCGGCGTCCGCGATTTTCTCGACCAGCCCGCTCTTTCCGACCTGATAGGGGATCGACGAAAGCACGATCGACTGGCGATTGCCCTTGGTTTCGACCTCGTGCCGCGCCCGCATCAGGATCGAACCGCGCCCGGTGGTGTAGGCGGCGCGCGCACCCGACTTGCCGAGGATCAGGGGTGCGGTCGGGAAGTCTGGGCCGGGGATGATCTCGAAAAGCTCTTCCGAGGTGATCGCCGGGTTTTCGATGAAGGCGAGGCAGCCATCGATCACTTCGCCGAGATTGTGCGGCGGGATATTGGTCGCCATGCCGACGGCGATGCCGCCAGCGCCGTTGACCAGCAGGTTGGGGAAGCGCGCGGGCAGCACGGTGGGTTCGCGCCGCGACCCGTCATAGTTGTCGGTGAAATCGACCGTGTCCTTGTCGAGATCGTCCAGCAGCGAATTGGCAACGCGAGCGAGGCGCGCTTCGGTGTAACGCATCGATGCCGGCGGATCGGGGTCCATCGAGCCGAAGTTCCCCTGACCATCGACCAGCGGGACGCGCAGCGACCAGTCCTGCGTCATGCGGGCAAGCGCGTCATAGATCGCGGCGTCACCGTGCGGGTGGTAGTTACCCATCACGTCACCGACGATCTTCGCGCTCTTGCGGTATGGACGCCCGGCGACGAATCCGCCTTCCTGACTGGCGAACAGGATGCGGCGGTGAACCGGCTTCAACCCGTCGCGCACATCCGGCAGTGCGCGGCTGACGATCACGCTCATCGCGTAATCGAGATAACTGGTCTTCATTTCATCGACGATGTCGATGCGGGTGTATTCATCACCACCGGGGGTGGGTGTATCGAGAATGTCGGTATCGTCGGACAAAACGTCTGTTTCCGTGCTGCGAACTGCTTATGTTCTGATAGTCTGAGACTTAGGCGAAAGGGGGGGCAAGCGCCACTCGGGGCGGGAACCAAAGCGCCGTTTCGTGCGCTTTTTCCACATATGGGTACCACCTGCGCAAATGCTAACCATGAACGGCGGTCCGGATGTGCATTCAATGGCCGTTCAGCCCGCTTTCGGTAGAAGAATTTGCAATGAGAGCCTACTCGCGGCATGTGCCGCCAAGCCAATTTCAACCGGCGCACGGAGCGCTCAGACCCTAATCCACTCTTGGGAGCTTACCACATGATTTTCACTCGTCTCGCCCGCAAGAACGGCGCGGCTTCGACCTTTGCCATGGCCATCGCCCTCGCTGCCGGCGGCATGATTGCTGCCAGCTCGATCGAGACGCCTGCGTTCGCGCAGAAGGAAAAGAAGTCCAAGGCGAAATATTCGAAAGCCTTCATCGAAGCTTACAAGCCTCTCGAGACGATGGCCGCCGCCGAGCCGGTAGACTATCCGTCGATCAAGGCAGGTTTCCCGGGGCTGATCGCGGCTGCGGAGAGCAACGACGATCGCTACGCCGCCGGTAGCTTCATCTATGCGACCGCGGCCAAGCAGCAGGATCAGGCGACCGCATTCCAGGGCATGGAAATGATGATCCAGAGCGGTAACGTCCCTGCGGAAAATCTTGGACAGTTCAACTTCGTTGCCGGACAGCTGGCCTACGCCGCCAACGACTACGCCAAGGCGCGCCCTTATTTCGAGGCGGCAGCCGAGGCGGGTTATACTGAAAACGATCCCCTGCTGTTCGTCGCGGAGAGCTATTTCGCGGAAGACCAAGCGCAGCAGGGCCTGACCTATCTTGGCGAGCTCATCAACGCCAAGATCGCTGCGGGCGAAACGGTCGACGAGGCGTGGCTGAAGCGCGGTCTGGCGCAAGCTTACAACAACAACCTCAAGGCTGAAGCCAACAAATATTCGAGCTGGTACGTCAGCCAGTATCCCCATGAGAATAGTTGGGGCGACGCGGTGGCGATCCTTCTCAATACCGGCGGCTATCAGAACCCCGAAATCCTCGACCTGCTGCGCCTTGGCCAGCGTGTCGGCGCCCTGCGTGACGGCAAGCTGTACCTCGAATATGTCGATGCCGCCGATTACCGTCGCCTTCCGGCCGAAGTCGTTACGGTTATCGATGAAGGTTACACCAAGGGAATGCTGGACAAGACCGACCCTTACGTGACCGATACGCGCAAGCAGGCTGCTGAACGCGCTGCTGCCGATCGCGCCGACATGGACGGGCTGATCGCCGCTGGCAACAAGTCGGGCGCGACGCTTGCTACGGTGCTGGCTGCTGGTGATACGCTGCTGGGACTCAAGCGCCCGGCCGATGCAGAAACCTTCTACGCAAAGGCGTTGACCATGCCTGGCGTGGATACTGCGATGGTTTCCACTCGCTTGGGTATCGCACAGTTCGACCAGGGCAAATTCGCCGAAGCCGAAGCGACGTTCAACAAGGTTGAAGGTGCCCGCAAGCCGATCGCCAATCTGTGGGCGATCTATGCGACGCAGAAAGCATCTGGCGGCGCGTAAACAAGCGACGCTCTAGCTTCAGAAGGGGCGCGGACTGCGGTTCGCGCCCCTTTTTCGTCAGCGTAGGCGTTTCACGTAAAGGTGATTGTTCTCGCGCCGCTCGACCTGGAACTGGTCGATCGACTGGAACAGGTCCGACAGCCGCTTGAAGCCGTAATTGCGGACATCGAAACTGGACCGGTTGCCAGCGATATTGCCGACCTCGCTCAGGGAGGCGAAACCATTCTCATCGCGCTTGGCAGCTTTCCAGGCGGTGCCGAGAAGTTCGACAAGTTCATCATCGACTTCCGCCTTGGCCGGAGCCGCCTGAGACTTCGGTGTATCCACCTCATCGGCGGCGCCCTTGATAAGCGCATCAATGTCGATGAACCGGGTGCAGGCGCTTTTGAATGCGGCCGGAGTCTTCTTGGTGCTGCCGAATCCGTAAACGACCAGACCGTCCTGCCGCAGCCGGGTGACCAGCGGTGTGAAATCGCTGTCCGAACTCATGATGCCGAAGCCATCGACCTTGCCCTGATAGAGCAGGTCTATGGCGTCGATCGTCATCGCCATGTCGGTGGCGTTCTTACCCGATGTGAGGTCGAACTGCTGCTGCGGACGGATGCCGTATTTGTGGGTGATCTTGTCCCAGTTGGCGAGGTTGTTCTTGGCGAAGTTGCCATAGGCCCGCTTGATGTTCACCTGGCCCAGTTCGGCCATGACGGTGAGCACCGGATCGATGCCCTTGGGCGTGGTATTGTCCGCGTCGATCAGCAGGGCGATGTTCTTGAGGTCCGGTTCTGGCATGCCTGCACACATGGCTGCGCGATGTGTCTGGTGCAAGTCACGATGCGGGAAGGAATTCTCCAGTGCTTTCATCGAGCAGGTGCAAGACGCCGTCTGAGATGGCGAAATAGGCCCCTCGCAAGTTCAGGCTGCCATCGGCTTCCTTCTCCTGCACGCAGGGGAATGTCCTCAGGTTGGCAAGGCTGACCTTGACCGCCGCCATTTCCATGGCGCGTTCCGCTTCGCGCCCGACGGTACCTTTCTCTGCGGCGATGGGCCCGCGCACCTCGTCGAGCATGTCGATCCAGTGCGCCACGAAGCCACCTTCGCCGAGGCGGTTGCCGTGGAGGTCCTGCGTCAGCGCTGCCTGGCACCCGCCGCACATCCCGTGGCCCATGACGACCACTTCACGCACCTTGAGGAACTGCACGGCGAATTCGAGCGCGGCCGAGACGCCGTGCTGGCCGGGTGTCGTCTCGAATGGCGGGACGAGTGCGGCAACGTTGCGAACGACAAACATTTCCCCCGGATCGACATCGAATATCTGTGCCGGATCGACCCGGCTGTCCGAGCAGGCGATGACCATTACCTGCGGCGACTGGCCTTCCTTCAATTGCTCCCAACGGTCGTGCTGGCGCTGCCAGTCACCAGTGCGGAAACGACCGTAGCCGTCGATCATCTCGTCGAATGTCTTCATCAAGTTTCCGCTGCCCCGAATTGTCGGGAGATGCAAGACCGATACGCTAATAGCTATGCGGGTTGCGGGCGCGGGGGAGGGGGCCTAGATGGACCACGACATGAACGACCTTTCTTCCGCACCCCAGCCCGAGGGCGAACGCCCGAAAATGCAGCGCAAACCCGACTGGATCCGGGTGAAGGCACCCGTCAGCCAAGGTTATCAGGAAACGCGCAAGCTGATGCGCGAACTCAACCTGCATACTGTGTGTGAGGAAGCGGCCTGCCCGAATATCGGGGAGTGCTGGACCAAGAAGCACGCCACGGTGATGATTCTCGGCGATACCTGCACGCGCGCCTGCCGGTTCTGCAACATCAAGACCGGTATGCCGATGCCCGTCGATCCGCTGGAGCCGGAACATACCGCTGCTGCGGCAGCGGCCATGGGTCTTGAACATATCGTCATCACCAGCGTGGACCGCGACGATCTGCCGGATCGTGGCGCTGGACAGTTCGTGAAGGTCATCAAGGCCCTGCGGCGTGAAACGCCCAATACGACGATCGAAATCCTCACGCCCGACTTCAAGGGCCGGATGAAGCAGTCGATCGCGGAGATTTGCGAAGCGGGGCCCGACGTCTTCAATCACAATCTGGAAACCGTGCCGCGGCTCTATCCGACGATTAGGCCCGGTGCGCGCTATTATGCCTCGTTACGCCTGCTTGAAGAGGTCAAGGCGCACAATCCGCTGATCTTCACCAAATCGGGCATCATGCTCGGTCTCGGTGAAGCACGGCTCGAAGTGCATCAGGTGATGGACGACATGCGCAGCGCGGACATCGATTTCATCACCATGGGCCAGTACCTGCAGCCGACTCCCAAGCACGCAAAGGTCGAGGAGTTCGTTACGCCCAAGCAGTTCGCGGCTTATGGCTCGATTGCAAGGGCGAAGGGCTTCCTGCAGGTCGCATCAAGCCCGCTGACCCGTTCGAGCTACCATGCGGGTGACGATTTCGCGGAAATGCGCGCGGCGCGCGAAGCAAAGCTTGCCAAACAGGGCGCCTGATGCCCGGCATTCGTGAAAAGCGCCGCCTGCCCTACAGCCAGGAACAAATGTTCGATCTGGTTGCTGATGTCGGCAACTATGACAAGTTCCTTCCCTGGGTCGTGGCCACGCGCGTCAGGAGCGACAGCGACACCGAAATGGTCGCCGATATGCTGGTCGGCTTCAAGGCGATCCGCGAGAAATTCACCTCGCGCGTCGAAAAGCAACGGCCCGAACACATCGAGGTTTTCTACGTCGACGGGCCGCTGAAGGATCTCGACAACAACTGGACGTTCACTCCGACCGAGGACGGCGGATGCGAGGTCGACTTTTGCGTCGAGTTCACTTTCCGCAATGCCATGTTCGAGGCGCTGGCGGGCCAGTATTTCGACCGCGCATTTCGCAAGATGGTGCAGGCTTTCGAAGACCGGGCAGATGAACTCTATGGAAGAGAGAACGCTGCGGCGAACCTCTAAGGCAGCAGCAATTCCAGCGCGCAAATCGTTGCTTCGCGGCGGATATCCGCCCGAGATGTCGGTTCGAAGCGCTTGAGTTCGCCTTCAGGTTCGCCCTCCACGCCCCGCGCTACGCGAGCAAACACAACCGTGCCCACCGGCTTGAGATCGGTACCGCCGCCAGGACCGGCGATACCGCTGACTGCCACGGCAATATCGGCCTGCGACCGCTCGAGCGCCCCCTTGGCCATCGCCCAAGCGCAGGCGATGGATACCGCACCAAACGTTTCAATAATCTCCAGCGGGACCCCAAGGCTCTCTAGCTTGGCCTCGTTCGAATAGGTCACGAAGCCCCGATCGAGCACCGCGGAGGAGCCGGGTACTTCGGTCAGCGCAGCAGCGACCAGTCCGCCGGTGCAGCTTTCCGCCAGCACGACCTTGCGGCCAGCCGCGATATTTTCTTCGACGACGCGCTTGGCAAGCGCATCGATATCTTCGGGCAGCAGGGCTTCTAGAGGCATGATCTTCCTCAGTTACTCAGTACGGTCGCGATCGCCTGCGCCGCGATGCCTTCGCCGCGCCCGGTGAAGCCGAGGCGTTCGGTGGTGGTGGCTTTTACCGATATTGCCGCGATGTCAACGCCGAGCAGATCCGCGATCCGCGTGCGCATGGCCTCCCGGTGAGGGCCGATCTTGGGCGCTTCGCAGATGATCGTTAGGTCGATATTGCCGACACGGTAGCCCGCTTCTCCGACCAGTTTAGCGGCATGAGACACAAACCTGTCACTGCTCGCTCCTTTCCATTGCGGCTCGCTGGGCGGGAAATGGCTGCCGATATCGCCGTTTGCGATAGCTCCCAGCAGGGCATCGACGATGGCGTGGAGCGCGACGTCGGCGTCACTATGTCCAGCGAGCCCCTTGTCGTGCCCTACCTGGATACCGCCGAGCCACAATTCTTCTCCACCGACAAGGCGGTGGACATCGAAGCCCATTCCCATGCGGACGGTGGGTGATTGGCTCATGAAATGCTCCGCAAAAGTCAGTTTGGCGAGTCGGTCGTCGCCTGGGACATGGATGACTTTGCCACCTGCCGCACACAGAACCTGCGCGTCATCGCCGGCATTGGGTGCGCCTTGCCAGGTGCTGTGCGCATCGAGGATTGCCCGAAAGCCGAAAGCCTGTGGCGTCTGAACGCGGCGCAGTTTCTCACGCTCCGCAGTGCCGTTCATTATCCCGTCCTTGTCGACGGAAAGGCTGTCGACCACTGGCAGTACGGGGATTGCGCCGGGAGTATCGTCGAGCGCTGCCAACAGGCGATGTATGACGTCCACTGGCAGATCGGGACGTGCGGCATCATGGATCAGGACCCGGTCTGCCGTGCCGATCGCCTGCAGCCCACGAAAAACGGATTCCTGTCGGGTGTCACCGCCGACTATGAGTTCGTATCCGTCGAGTCCCTCAAGCGCTTCTCGTGCAGCCTGCTCGCCATTTTCAGGAATCGCTATGACCAGAGGGTTAGCTCCAGCGGCAAGCAGGGTCTCAACAGAATGGCGCAGAACCGGCTTGCCCCGCCACGGCACGAACTGTTTCGGCAAAGGCTGCCCGGCGCGCAGTCCTTTTCCGGCGGCAACGACGATTGCCGCGAAGGGGGGAAGGGGGCTCGCGTCCTGCATACGAAAGCCGTCCGCTAGCCGCTTGCCGTTTTTGCTGCAACGCACTATGTGCATGCCCAATATTTAGGCAATGAACTCCAGCATGACCACGCACCTCCTTCCTCCAGCTCCGCCGAAGCCGATCCTTGTCGGTGACGTATCGATCGATACGCCGGTCGTGCTGGCGCCCATGACGGGTGTGACCGACCTGCCGTTCCGGAAGCTGGTGCGCCGCTATGGCTCCGGTCTCAATGTGACCGAAATGATCGCCAGCGAGGCTGCGATCCGCGAAACCCGCCAGAGCGTCCAGAAAGCCGCCTGGGACATGACCGAAGAACCGGTTTCCATGCAGCTGGTCGGCTGTGATCCGGAGAGCATGGCGGAAGCCGCCAAGCTGCAGCAGGACAATGGCGCGGCGATAATCGATATCAATTTCGGATGCCCGGTGCGCAAAGTCGTCGGTCAGCTTGCCGGTTCGGCCCTGATGCGCGAAGTGCCCCTTGCAACCCGATTGATGGAGGCCACCGTCAAGGCGGTCGACGTGCCGGTAACCGTCAAGATGCGCATGGGATGGGATCATGCCGATCTCAATGCTCCCGAACTTGCGCACATTGCCGAGGATCTGGGCGTCAAGATGATCACGGTTCACGGGCGCACGCGTAACCAGATGTACAAGGGAAGCGCCGACTGGGCATTCATCCGCAAGGTGAAGGATGCCGTGAGCATTCCGGTCATCGCCAACGGAGATATCTGCACCGTCGATGATGCGGCCAATGCCCTCGACCAGTCGGGCGCCGATGGAATCATGATCGGACGCGGCGCTTACGGCAAGCCGTGGTTGCTTGGGCAGGTGATGCATTGGTGGCGGACTGGTGAAGTGCTTGAGAGCCCCAGCTTCGACGAGCAATACGCGGTCCTTGTCGAACACTACAGGGATATGCTGACCCATTACGGTGAAGGTGTCGGTGTGAAGATCGCGCGCAAGCATCTGGGCTGGTACACGAAGGGCTTGCACGGCTCGGCCGAGTTCAGAAACTTCGTCAACTTCATCGACGATCCCCATAAAGTTCTCGAAGAAATCGAGCGCTTCTACGAACCTTTCCTGCAACGCCGGGCCGCGTGAGCAGGCCCACCGGCGCGCCCCATGCGCGGGACCAACTCGCCGCGCTGATATTCGCGGTCCTGTTGCTCGATGAAGACGACATGATCGTCGAAGCAAATCACGCGGCGGAAGAAATGCTGGGTCGCAGCGCGCGGAAACTGTCCGAGAAACGGTTCTGGGATGTTGTCGGAATTTCGGACCAGCGCCTGAGCGATAGTCTCGCCCCTTCGGATGCGCAGATAGTCGCCCGGGGTGTGACAATCGCAACGGCCATAGGCGAGCGGCGGGTGAATATCAGCAGCTCGCCTATGCATGGTGAAGCCGGATGGCGGGTGCTGACATTGTCCGACGCGGGTCAGCCGGAGAACGACGAAGACGAGAACGAGCGCGTCGAACTCAGAGCGCCTGCCGTTCTGGCTCACGAAATCAAGAACCCGCTCTCGGCCATTCGCGGGGCAAGCCAGCTGCTAGAGCGCCGTGTGGCGGGAAAGGACAAACAGCTTGCCAAGATGATTTCGGGAGAGGTCGACCGTATTGCCCAGCTCGTCGACCGGATGCAGCAGCTCGGCGCCAAGCCGGTCGAGGTCACTGGCCCGTGCAACCTGCACGCGGCAATCCGGAATGCCATGGCCACCGTCCGCGCCGGACGAAAGGAAGCCTGCGAACTGGTCGAGGAATTCGACCCTTCGCTGCCCGCGGTGGCTGCCGATCAGGGCGCGCTCGAGCAGGTGCTTATCAACCTGATTGCCAACGCCTGCGATGCCAGCGCTGGCCTGGAGCAGTCGGTGGTTAACGTGCGGACGCGTTTCGTCAGTGGGTTGGTGTTCAATACCATACGGCTTGGAAAGGCGACCCGCCTGCCGATCGAGATCACTGTCACCGACGACGGACCAGGGATCGATCCGCTTCTGCGCGATCACGTATTCGAGCCGTTCGTGTCGAGTAAACCTCAAGGCCAGGGGCTTGGGTTGGCACTGGTGCGCAAACTGATACGCGATATGGGCGGACGCATTTCGCACGAACGCGACGAGCGCGCCGGCAAGACTCATTTCAGAATCAACCTGCCGGTGGCGGGCTAGGGGAGGGCCATGACGCATTCGGTTCTACTGGTGGAAGATGACAAGGGTATCGCCACGGTCATCACCGAAGCCTTGCGGGAAGATGGTTTCGAGGTGACCGCCTGCGAAAGCCTTGCGCGGCGCGATGCGCTGCTGGCGGACAATAATTTCGATGTCATGCTGACCGATGTCATCCTTACGGATGGGGATGGGCTGGCGTCCATTTCTTCAGTCCGCGAGCGCGCACCGCAGATGCCGGTAATCGTCCTGTCCGCGCAGAACACGCTCGATACCGCCGTCCGGGCAAGCGACAGCGAGGCCTTCGAATATTTCCCCAAACCCTTCGACCTGGACGAATTGACGCAGGCCGTCGCTCAGGCCGTCGCCAGTCGACCGGTGGCAGAGGGGGCAAGCGAAGGTGAAGAAAGTGCGCTGCCGCTGATCGGCCGCAGCCCGGCAATGCAGGGCGTGTTCCGCATGATCACCCGCGTGCTGCGCAACGATCTCACCGTGCTGATCACTGGCGAAAGCGGCACGGGCAAGGAACTCGTCGCAGAGGCGGTGCATGAACTCGGTTCGAGGAAGACCGGACCTTTCATTGCCGTCAACATGGCTGCCATCCCGCACGACCTGCTGGAAAGCGAGCTGTTCGGCCACGAGCGCGGCGCTTTCACCGGCGCGGTCAGTCAACAGATCGGCAAGTTCGAACAGGCCAATGGCGGCACCCTGTTTCTCGACGAGATCGGCGACATGCCCGCCGAGGCGCAGACGCGGCTCCTGCGTGCGTTGCAATCGGGCAAGATTCGTCGGGTTGGGGGGCGGCAGGAAATTGGCGTGGACGTGCGCATCGTGGCCGCCACAAATCGTGACCTGGTTCCAATGATCGCCGACGGACGCTTCAGGGAAGATCTGTACTACCGTCTCAATGTCGTTCCTATCCACCTGCCGCCCTTGCGGGAGAGACCGGAGGATATCGGAGCGCTGGTTCGTCACTTTCTCGCTCAGGCCGCTAGCGAGGGCTTGCCTAGCCGTCAGGCTAGTCCCGAGGCGATCGAGGCGCTCACGGCGCGTGAATGGCGGGGTAATGTTCGCGAATTGCGCAACGCTGTATTTCGTCTCGCCCTGATGGCGCGCGATGACATCATCGATCACTCATCAGTAAAGGATGTCCTGCCCGCAGCAAGACCCGCTAACGAAGCGGATATCAGGCACGGTTTGGATGCGGCCGTAGAAACATGGATCGACAGCGAGCGCCCCGCTGAAGGCACCTGGTACCATGCGGCACTTGCAGCATTCGAGAAACCGCTCTTCGAGCACGTTCTGGAACGCACCGAAGGCAACCAGCTGCGCGCAGCAAGAATGCTGGGAATCAATCGCAACACTCTGCGGAAAAGACTTTCGGAGCTTGGCATCGTGCCTGAAAGCTTCAACCGGAGGCGCTAGTCATTGGCATACCGACTGCCGCCGATCTCCATTTGTCGAATTTATACTTGCATAACTGCAACAGTACCGTTGTATGCCCGCCACGATGGCATCTGACGTAGAAGGATTGAAGAGGCAGACCCCGCGCTGGTGGCGCAGGTTCGTCGTTACGTCGCGCCGTCAGAATATCTTCGCGTATATCGAAATAATCGCTGCGGTCGCGTTTCTCGTGATGGTCGCCAGCACCTGGGCGACTTTCACCAACGCGCCGCCAGATGGCGCATTGCTGCCATCCCGCCAGGTCGCGGGCCTGCTTATTGGCACACTCATACCGGCGATGACGCTGCTGGTTCTTGCCGGGCGTCGAATCGCCTTGCGGCGGGCAGCTGGCAGTACGGCGCGACTCCATGTGCGTCTGGTGTTCTTCTTCTCGATGATCGCGGCAGTGCCGACGCTGCTGGTTGCCGGCTTCGCGGCTTTCCTGTTCCAGTCCGGCGTGGATTTCTGGTTCTCCGACGATTCCCGTGGCTTGATGGAGAATGCAAACCGCCTTGCCGAAGGGTATTACGAGGAAAACCAGCTCGACCTCGCCAATGAAACGATATCCATGGCGATGGATATGCGCGCCATCCTCGGGCGCGTGGAGGTGACCGATCCGAACTTCGCGCTTGTGTATCAATACCAGGCAGAACCGCGCGACGTTATCGAAAGCGCCATTCTGCAGGCAATGCCCGATCGTACCATGCGCACTGCGGTCGTTTATGGTCTCAGCGAAGAAAGCGACCCTCGCGCCTTTGCCCAAGCATCGCTGCCGCAGCTTTCAAGCGGCGAGCAGGTTGCCGTGAGAGGAAGTCCAGAGAGGATAGAGGCGGTCGCACCCATCGATCGCGGTGCGGGCATCTATCTTTATACGGCCCGCAATGCCGAGGCCGGCACCTTCCGCAGCTGGCAATCCGCGCGTTCTATTTCGACAGCCTATGACGAGCTGACCAGGAGGGCGAGGGCGCTCCAATTGCGGTTCAATCTCGCGCTTTTCTTCGTGTCGCTTGCGCTCGTGGGCCTGGCCGTGTGGTTTGCGCTCCGTTTCGCCGACCGGCAGGTCGAACCGTTGACCGATCTGGTCGCCGCCGCGCGGAAGGTCGGGGCTGGCAATTTCGCCTTGCGTGTCGAAGGTCGGACGGGGGCGGACGAGATCGGCCTTCTGAACCGGGCGTTCAACAGGATGACGGCGCAACTGGAGAAACAAACCGATGCGTTGCTGTCGGCGAACACCGAGCTCGAGGAGCGCCGCAGCTTTATCGAGGCCGTGCTCGAATCGGTTAGCGCAGGTGTGATCTCGGTCGATAGCGATCTGAACGTATTGCTTATGAATGCGCCCGCTCAGGCAATGCTTGCGAACGAGGCTGCATTGGGGGATTTGCCAACGACTCTCGACGATCTCGCTCCGCAAATCAGCGCGATGGTTCGAGGGGGCCTGGATCGAGGAGTGGTTTCACACAGTCGCGATGGCGAGCTGCTGACTCTGGCCGTCAAAATCGGGCGCGAAAGCGATGGTCATGTCATCACTTTCGAAGACATTACCCGGCAGCTTCTCGACCAGCGTCAGGCCGCATGGTCGGATGTCGCGCGTCGGATTGCGCATGAAATCAAGAATCCCCTGACCCCGATCCAGCTCGCGACCGAGCGTCTCAAGCGGCGCTATCGCAAGCAGATCGAACAGGATGGCGAATTGTTCGACGAATTGACCAGCACGATTGTGCGGCAGGTCGGTGACCTGAGGAAGATGGTCGACGAATTCTCGAGTTTTGCGCGTCTGCCGAAGCCGAGTTTTCGGCCCGAGGACGCGCTCGATCTTGTGCGGCAATCGCTGTTTCTTCAGGAGGTCGCGCATCCCAATGTCGACTATCGTTTCGAAGCGCCCGACGCTGGCCCGGTGCGCATCCAGTGCGACAGGCATCAGCTTGGCCAGGCGCTGACGAACACGCTCAAGAATGCTTATGAGGCGATTGAAACAAAGGCAAAATCTGCCGATGTCGACTTTCGTGGCAAGATCCTCGTCGAGGTCGAGCCCGGCGAAGATACCGTTACGGTTACGGTACAGGACAACGGGATCGGTTTGCCTCAGGACCGCGTCAATATCCTCGAACCTTACGTGACGACTCGCGAAAAGGGGACGGGGCTGGGGCTGGCGATCGTGAACAAGATCGTAGAGGAACATGGCGGTGAGATGACGTTCACCTCGGTCGATACCGGGGGCACACGCGTGACCATGCGGTTCGCGCGAGATCCGCTCGCCAAAGACGGCGACGCGCAGACAAGCAAGACAAGTGAAGGGTAGGGCCGTATGGCGTTAGACATCCTCATCGTCGACGACGAACGGGACATTCGAGAACTCGTGGCCGGAGTATTGAGCGACGAGGGCTACGAATGTCGAACTGCGGCGGACAGCACCTCGGCGCTCGAAGAGGTCGATGCAAAACGACCCAGTCTCGTCCTGCTCGATGTCTGGCTGCATGGCAGCGCGATGGACGGGCTCGAGGTGCTGGACGCCATAAAGATACGCGAGCCTGATCTTCCGGTAATCATTTTCTCCGGTCACGGAAATATCGATACGGCGGTCAGTGCAGTCAGCCGCGGTGCGGTCGATTTCATCGAGAAGCCATTCGAGGCTGAGCGCCTGCTTCACCTCGTCGAGCGAGCGACCGAAACCGAAAGGTTGCGGCGCGAGAATACGCGATTGCGCGAAAACCAGGCGCAAGGCGATGAATTCACCGGCAATTCCGCTGTAATCAATGCTGTTCGAGCCACTCTGAAGCGCGTAGCCAATACAGGCAGCCGGGTTCTTGTGACCGGACCGGCCGGTGCGGGGAAAGAGGTGGCGGCGCGGCTCCTGCACAGTTGGAGTCCACGAGCGGACAAGGCTTTCGTGATCGTCAATTCGGCGCGCATCACGCCGGAGCGGTTTGAAGAGGAACTGTTCGGCGAGGAGGCCGACGGAAAGCTGGTGCGTCCGGGCCTCCTTGAGACGGCGGATGGAGGTACTCTCTATCTGGACGAGGTCGCTGACATGCCACTTTCGACGCAGGCGCGCATTCTGCGGGTGCTGACCGAGCAAAGTTTTGTCCGGGTCGGCGGTACGCGCCAGCTCGGGGTGGATGTGCGCGTCGTTTCCTCGACTTCGCGGGACCTGGCGAAGGAGATGGAGGAAAAGCGTTTCCGAGAGGATCTGTTTTATCGGCTGAATGTCGTTCCTGTCGAAGTGCCGTCATTAGCAGAACGCCGCGACGATATCCCCTCGCTTGCTGACGGTTTTTTCGCCCGATACGCAACCGAGCAGGGGCTGCGACCTCCTACGATCAGCGAGGAAGCCATGGCAGCATTGCAGGCCTATGATTGGCCCGGCAACGTGCGCCAGCTCCGCAATGTCGTGGAACGCACGATCATCCTGACACCGCGCGAGAGTCTCGAACAGATCGAGGTGGATATGCTCCCGGAAGAAGTGTTGGGAGGGAAGATAAGTGGAAATGGCGGAGTAGGGGCCATGATGGGGGCACCGCTGCGCGAGGCGCGAGAGAATTTCGAGCGCGAGTATCTCACCGTGCAGATCCGGAGGTTCTCCGGCAATATTTCAAAAACAGCGAATTTCATCGGAATGGAGCGCTCGGCGCTGCATCGGAAGCTGAAACTGCTTGGCATGGTGGAGCGTAAGGGGACCGATCGGAAGAACTGATGCATTCTGCGAAAGTTGCACATTTGCTGACAAAACTAGGATTGCATTGCGTTGCTTGTGATATTTCACCACAATAGATCTGTTCGTAGAGATTTACGGACGAACTCGGGCGTGGTGGGCGCCCAGATTGCGCTCTTTCGGGGGACGCCAAGAAACGGGAAAATATATGTCCGGCGATCGAACACTCTCTGCACGGCCGCGCCCCAAACCGCCTGAAACGGGGCCAGGCAATCGTCCGCAAAACCTTCAGGACGCGTTCCTGAACCTTCTGCGCAAGAACAAGGCACCGGTGACGATGTTTCTCGTCAAGGGTGTGAAGCTACAGGGCATTGTTACCTGGTTCGACAACTTTTCGATCCTGCTTCGCCGCGACGGTCAATCGCAGCTTGTGTACAAACATGCGATCAGCACCATCATGCCTGCTCAACCCGTGGATACCGCCCAGTTCGCAAGTCAGGGGTCGGGTGCCAAGCAGAGGCTTCTTCAGGATGTATTTCTGAGTCGCGTAAGCCAGGCCGAAGCGCAGGTGACGATGTTCCTCGTCAACGGCGTGATGTTGCAAGGCAAGATTGCCGCATACGACCTGTTCTGCATGTTGCTCGAACGTGACGGCTATGTGCAGCTCGCTTACAAGCATGCGGTTTCGACGATCCAGCCTGCTATCCCGGTCGATCTGACCGAGGATTGGGAAGAGGACGCCAACTGAGTTTCGACGATGATTTGATGGGAGAGGTATCGCGCGGGGCGCGGGCGCTAGTCGTGTGCCCGGACATCCGTGGGATGGCTTACGATCTCGACGCGCAGTCGCGGCTTGCCGAGGCAGAAGGCCTGGCGCTTGCCATCGGCATCGCGATTGCGGAAAGTTTCGTACTTCCCGTCCGGGAAGTGCGGCCGAACCTGCTGTTCGGGGCAGGGCAGGTCGAAAACATCGCTATCGCTTGCGAGCAGAATGAGGCCGAACTGGTCGTGGTGGATGGGGCGTTCACTCCTATCCAGCAGCGTAACCTGGAAGAGAAGCTTTCGCGCAAGGTCATCGATCGGACCGGCCTGATTCTCGAAATCTTCGGCGAACGCGCGGCCACCGCCGAGGGACGTTTGCAGGTGGAGCTAGCGCACCTCGATTACCAGCAGAGCCGCCTTGTACGCAGTTGGACCCACCTAGAACGCCAGCGAGGCGGTTTTGGCTTCCTCGGTGGTCCGGGCGAAACCCAGATCGAAGCCGACCGCAGGATGATCCGTCAGCGCATGGGGCGCCTGCGCAAGGAACTCGAGCAGGTCCGCAAGACGCGTGGCCTCCACCGCGAACGGCGAGAACGGGCCCCATGGCCGGTTGTTGCCCTGGTCGGTTATACCAATGCCGGAAAGTCCACGCTTTTCAACTATCTGACCGGGGCTGGGGTGATGGCAGAGGACCTCCTCTTCGCAACGCTCGACCCGACGATGCGGGCGATTGCATTGCCGGGGGTCGAAAAGGCGATCTTGTCGGATACGGTCGGCTTTATTTCCGACTTGCCGACGCAACTGGTCGCGGCCTTCCGCGCCACGCTGGAAGAAGTCACTTCGGCCGATGTTATCTGCCATGTTCGGGATATCTCCAATCCGTCCACGGCTGCCCAGAAAGCGCAGGTACTCGATGTGCTCCGCGACCTCGGCGTTATCGAAGATGAGGAGGGTGCGTCGTCGATCCCGATTGTCGAAGTCTGGAACAAGTGGGACCAGTTGAGTGACGAAGATGCGGGCGAACTGGCCATTCAGGTGCAGGCCGATGACGATATTGTCGCGACGTCCGCGTTGACCGGTGAAGGTATCGACCTGTTACTGGAGCGCTTGGGGGAGATGCTCACTCGCAATGCCGCGCTGAGAACCTTCGAGGTTCCTGTGAGCGATGGTCGAAAAATCGCCTGGCTTCATGCGCACGGCGAAGTCATCGAGGATATCGAGGCGGAGGAGGGAGGGGCTACCCGGCTGATTACGGTTCGGCTCAATCCGAAGGAATTGGGGCAGTTCGAAGCGCTGAGCTAACCGATCTCGCGCTTTGCCCGTTGCCAGTATTCTTCCTGTGCATCGAGATCCAGCGCCGCGAAATCTTCGCCATTGGCCTGAGCGAGTTCCTCCATCTTCCTGAAACGATGCTCGAATTTTCCATTCGAGGCACGCAGGGCCTGTTCGGGATCGACACCGTATCGCCGTACGATATTCACCGCGACGAACAGGACGTCACCCGCCTCCATAAGTCGCTCTTCCTCGGTTTCAGCCCGTGAGAGTTCGCCGAGTTCTTCCTCAAGTTTCTCGATCGGGCCCGTAATATCGTGCCACTCAAACCCGACACGGGCGGCGCGTTTCTGCAGTTTATGCGAACGGAGTAACGCCGGGAGCGCCTTGGCAACTCCGTCCATTGCGCTGACTGCGCCCGCTGCCTCGCGCTCGGCGGCTTTGAGGTTTTCCCAACGCGCATCCTCCATCACGCCGCCTTCGTTGCCAAAGATATGCGGGTGGCGCGCCTCCATCTTGTTGGAAATGTCGCGAGCGACATCTTCGTAGGAGAAGTCTCCGGCTTCTTCAGCCATGCGGGCATGGAACACGACCTGAAATAGCAGGTCGCCGAGCTCTCCGCGCAGGTCCTGCATATCCACGCGTTCGATTGCGTCGGCGACTTCGTAGGCTTCTTCGATCGTATAGGGAGCGATCGTTGAGAAGTTCTGTGCGGTATCCCATTCGCAACCGGTTTCCGGATCACGCAATCGCGACATGATCGCGAGCAATCTATCAGTTTGTTCGGACATTGCTGCAATCTAGCCGTGAGGAAGGACGGCCGGAAGAGGGGGTATGGCTTCATCTCCTTCATTTAACGAGAGAGTGATAATATATATTATGTTAAATAATTAAGTGGCAAGCTCAACGAACTTGATCGATAAAGAGAATTGTAATCGCGAAGATGCCGGCCCAGGCGCCTGCCATGTAGAGACCCTTCTTCCAGCCGACATTGTGTGACCGGAATCCCGAGGCGATCAGGATCAGGAAGCCGACCAGAGAAATCAAAGAGACTATCTGGTACTCATTCACGCTACCATCTCCAATCCGTCGAAGCCTACGGCAACGCCCTTGGGAATTTCGTCGCACAAGCTTCGATAGTCCATGCTCTTGTCCATATGCGTGAGGACCGTTTTGCGAGCCTTGCATTTACGTCTCAGCTCCAACGCCATATCGAGGTTCGCATGAGTTGGATGTGGTCGTTTGCGTAGGCAATCGACCACGAGAATATCGGCACCTTCGAAGCAGCGTATCATCTGTGGCGTGATTTCGCTGAAATCGGTCGCATAGACGATGGATTTTCCGTCCGCTTCGAAACGGAATCCGGTGCTCGTCACAGGTCCATGCGGCATTTCGACATGATCGAAGGAAAATCCGGCAACCAGTTGAGCATCGGATATATTTTTCAGGCCGATGATCGTCGGATAGCCGAACTGCCCTTCGAAAACATAGTCGAACCGTCGCCGCAGTCGATCAGCCGTAACCTTACTGGCGAAGCCCGGTAGAGGATTGCTGCGATCATAGCGCATGACCCGCAGGTCATCGATACCGTGGCAGTGATCGGCATGGTCGTGCGTCCAGAACACCGCATCGACCTTGTCGATCCCGTTCGCAAGCAACTGCGCACGCAGGTCGGTCGACGTATCGACGAGAATCCTCTGGCCTGCATCATTTTCTACGATGATCGAAACCCGGCTACGGCGGTTTCGCGACTCGTTCGGATCGCATTCGCCCCAATCATTTCCGATACGGGGCACCCCGGTGGAGGTGCCCGAGCCGAGCATCAGGAGTTTCACGCGGCGGCCTTGTTGAACAAGGCGTAGAAATTCCGTGTCGTGTAGTCCGCAAGATCATCGAGGCTTTCTTCGCGCAGGTCGGCGAGAAATGCTGCGGTATCGCGAATGAAACCGGGCTCGCAGGTCTTGCCACGATGCGGGACTGGGGCGAGGAACGGGCTGTCAGTCTCGACCAGCAGCCTTTCCTGCGGAACATCCTTGGCGAAATCCTGCAGGTCGCGCGCATTCTTGAACGTGACGATACCGGAAATCGATACCGACAGGCCCAGTTCGAGCACCTGCTTCCCGAATTCCGCCGAAGCGGTAAAGCAGTGGATGAGGGCCGGAAATGCCCCCTTCCCCATTTCGTCCGCCAGGATTGAGAGTGTATCCGCCTCGGCATCGCGCGTGTGGATGATGACGGGAAGCTGCACTTCGCGGGCGACATCTATGTGTAGCTGGAACAGCCGCTGCTGCGCTTCGTGGTCCGAATGGTCGTAATAGTAATCGAGGCCCGTCTCCCCGATCCCGATCACTTTGGGATCGCGGGTCGCCGCAAGCAAATCCTCGCGTGTCAGATCGAGATGCTCGTCGGCATGGTGCGGGTGGATGCCGACGCTTGCGTAGACGTCCGGCTTGGCCTTTGCCGTGCCAACGACCTGCGCCCATTCGGCGCGTTTGGTAGAGATGTTGAGGAAGGCCTGCACACCGGCACTACGTGCACGATCGAGCACCTCGGCCTGATCATTGACGAGACCCTCGTATTCGAGATGGCAATGGCTATCGACCAGCATCACGCTAGCTCTTCGCTTGGGAGTTCGAGGCGCGGGAATATCGGCGTAGGCTTGTCGATCGCATGGCCCGCATCGATGAGCGCGGTGAACCAGTTCGGATCCGCAAGGTTGGCATAGGTTCGCTGCTCCGCCGAGACACCCAGTTGATCAAGCACTGCGCCCGCCTTCTCCGGCACGACAGGCTGAATTGCGATGGCGAGGTCGCGAATGGCGATGAAGAGCGTCTGGAGCACGGCCTTCATCCGTTCCGGATCGGTTTTCTTGAGCGCCCAGGGCGCCTGTTCGTCGACATAGGCATTGCAGGCATAAACGGCCTTGAGCCAGGCTTCGATCCCAACGGAGAAAGACAGCTGATCGAACTGTCGCGGAAGGATATCCACACAGGCCTCCCGGACTTTCGCCAGAAGCGCATTGTCCTCGTCCGCCGGTTCGAAGCCCTCCAGCTTGCCATCCATGTTTTTCGAAATCATCGACAAGGTGCGCTGCGCAAGGTTGCCGAAGCTGTTGGCGAGTTCTGCATTCACCTTATTTACAAGAGCTTCTGCCGAATAGCTGCCATCCTGCCCGAATGTAACTTCAGCCAGCAGGAAATAGCGCAATGCGTCGACTCCGAACTTCTCCGCTAGTTCCATCGGGTCCGTCACATTGCCTAGCGACTTCGATTCCTTGACGCCGCGATTGAGCAGGAATCCGTGACCGAAAACCTTTTTGGGTAACGGCAGATCGGCGCTCATCAGGAAAGCCGGCCAGTAGATCGTGTGGAAGCGCACAATGTCTTTGCCGATCAGGTGCAGGTCGGCGGGCCAGAACTTGTCCCACAGATCGCCGCCATCGGGATATCCGACGCCGGTGATATAATTGGTCAGCGCGTCGACCCAAACATACATAACGTGGCCATCGCTATCCGGTACCTTCACGCCCCAATCGAAGCTGGTCCGGCTGACCGAAAGATCCTGCAAACCCCGCTCGACGAAAGCGATCATTTCGTTGCGGCGACTCGCAGGTTCGAGGAATCCCGGTGTGTTGAGTAGTTCCAGCAGCGGTTCGGCATATTTCGAAAGGCGGAAGAACCAAGTCTCTTCCTCAGTCCACTCGACGGGCGTTCCCTGAGGAGAGAGTTTCTCCCCCCCCTCCCCCTCAACGAGTTCCTTCTCATCGTAATAGGCCTCGTCGCGAACCGAGTACCACCCTTCGTAACGATCGAGATAGAGATCACCCTTGGCCTCCATCGCCCGCCAGATGGCCTGGCTGGCACGGTGGTGATCTTCGTCCGTGGTGCGGATGAAACGATCGTAGGAGATGTTCAAGACGTCGAACAAATTCCTGAAATATCCGGACATTTCGTCCGCCAGTTCGCGCGGTGTCTTACCGAGATCTCGCGCCTTCTGGGCCATCTTCAACCCGTGTTCGTCCGTGCCCGTCTGGAAACGCACTTCACGGCCGCGCAGGCGCTGGAAGCGGGCGACAACATCGGCCGCAATCGTTTCGTAGGCATGGCCGATATGCGGCTTGCCATTCGGGTAATGGATTGCGGTGGTAAGGTAGTAGGGTTCAGCCATCGGCCCGCTCGCTAGCCTTAGCGGCGTTGGCGAGCAAGGTGCCGATTTCCATTGCGAGCAATCCGGCATCGAAATTGTAGGTCGGCTGTTCGCCCGTGAGGCGGACCAGTTCGCTATGCGTGTCTATCACGTCACGTGGATCGATGAGGCTGGTATCGAGCCGTTGGGCCACAACCGAGCGCGCGAGTTCGAGCACTGCGCGGATACGGTCGCGGTCGGGACGCGCGCCTATAAGCCCGGCCAGAGTCCCCCGCATCCGGAAATCGGGATCGCCCCTATCCAGAATGTCGCGCATCGCCTGTGCGACATTGCCAAGCTCCATGTCGACGAATTCGAGAGCTGCGCCGGGAGAACCGGCAGCGGCAGCGATGGCGGCTGCGCGGGTCGCTTCGTCCGCATCAGGTGACAGGCTGTTGAGAAGGCGGTCCATCTCTATGTCTGAAACGGTCGGAAAGCGGAGCACGCGGCAGCGCGAGCGAATGGTAGGTAAGAGCCGCGCGGGACTATGCGCGACAAGGAGGAAATATGTTCCCGTCGGAGGTTCTTCGAGGCTCTTGAGAAGGGCATTGGCGGCATTGCGCTCGAGATCGTCGGCAGGATCGATGATAATCGCGCGCCTATCGCCCATCGTGGGCCTCGTGCTCAGTCGGCTTTGCATGGCGCGGATCTGCGCGATGCGGATGCTCCGGGCCAGTTCGAAAGGCTTGCCGTCGGCGCGTTTTCGCTCCTCCTTGTCGTCTTTCGGCGCATAGGACACCATGTGGATGTCGGGATGTTGCGTCGTCGCGGCATCGCCCGTCCCTACCAGCTCACGTGCTGCTGCCAGTGCGAAACTCGCCTTCCCCACACCGCGACGTCCGGCCAGCAGCCAGGCGTGATGCATCCGCTCGCCCACCATAGCCTTGCGCCACTCGCGCCAGGCTGCCTCGTGACCGATCAGCATCAGACAGGTTCCGCGAAGCGTGATGATACTAGATCGACGACGCGCCGGTGGACATCCTCGATCGAGCCGGAGCCATCGACAACGGCAAATCGCTCTGGCTCGGCGCGGGCGAAATCGCTGAATGCGGTGTTGACCGCCTTGTGATAATCGGCGGCACGGCCGCCAATGGCGTCGCTGGTGTCGCCGTCACGTCGGGCAAGGCGCGCAGCGACAGCATCAGTCGGTACTTCGATCAGGACGGTAAGATCGGGCAGGAGACCTGCGCTGCCGACCTCGTGCAGCAGTCTTACATTCTGGTCGCCCAGCCCCCCGGCAATTCCCTGATAGGCACGGCTCGAATCAATGAAACGGTCGCAGATTACCCAGGTGCCGGCATCCAGTGCCGGGCGAATTTTACGCGCCACATGGTCGGCACGCGCAGCCGCAAAAAGCAGAGCTTCGGCCTCGGGCGTCCAGCCTTCGCCCGGTGGCACCAGCAGCAGCTCGCGGATCGCTTCCGCGCCGGGGGTTCCGCCGGGCTCGCGCGTGAGTTCGACGGTGCGGCCCGACTGTTCAAGCTTTTCGGAAAGCAGACGAGCCTGGGTCGATTTGCCCATCCCCTCACCACCTTCAAAGGCGATAAAGCGGCCTCGAGTCATGTGACCCAGCTCCTGAAGGCATTGAACACGCGCTGGACCAGAGTTGCCTCGAGTACCTCTTCACCGGCGATAAGTGGTACACGGTTTTCAGGCATTCCGGCGATGGAGATTACCAGTTCGGCAACTTCTTCGCCTTTCGCGACTGGAGCCTGCAGCGGCCCCTCATAACGCAGCGACAACGAAACATGCGGTTCGCTACCTTTCGGGATGGAAATGCGCACGCCGCCTGGAGCTACCAGACCGACTTGCGATGCTCCGCCTTCCTGTACCTGCGCAGTGGCAATGCGCTCACCATCGGCGAACAGCGTGCGATTTTCGAAGTTCTGGAAACCCCATTCGATGAACTCGCGCGATGCCTTGTTCCGCGCCCTTCCGCGGGGGCTTGCAGCGACGACCATTATCAAGCGTCGCCCATTTCGTTGCGCCGATCCGAGGAAACCGTAACCCGCCTGATTGGTGAAGCCGGTCTTGATCCCGTCGGCCCCGGGAACCACGCCCGATATCGGATCGTGATTGCGCTGTTCGATCCCGTTATATTTGAGGCCCTTTGCGCCCACGAAGTGGTGATATTTGGATGGATGGCGCGTGACCATGGCCTGCGCCAGGGTGCCAAGGTCGCGCGCGGTGACGAATGTTTTCCCGTTATCCATCCAACCGTTCGGTGTGCCGTAATGGCTATTCGACATTCCAATCTGGTGAGCCTTCGCATTCATTGCGGCGACCCAGTCTTCGACCGATCCCGCGGCACCTTCTGCAAGGACAACTGCACCGTCATTCGCGGAGACGGTCGTTATTCCGTGCAGCAGATCATCGACCGTGACTCGTGCGTCGGCCGGCAGGAACATGGTCGAACCCTTGCGGTTCCACTCGCGGAAGGTGTCCGGCCTGACGCCGTAAACCTGCTGCGGGAACAGGCGACCTTCCTCCATCCACTCGAACGCAAGAAAGGTCGTCATCACCTTGGTGATCGACGCCGGCATGAAACGGCGGTCGATGTCGCGTTCGTAAAGGATCTGCCCGCTCGTCACATCGAGCAGATAGGCGATCGGCGCGTCCTCCACGCTGGGGATCCGCGGCACCGGCTTGTCCTGCGCGCCGAGCGGGGATGCAATGAAGGTCGTCGTTAGCAGAGCCAGCGAAATCAGGCGGTTAAGCAAGTGTGCTCCCGTGCCGGGCGAGAGCCTCGGCCTGTCAGTCGAGTGAAAGTATCAGAGCGTCCGTATAACCACGCTCGCGCAGCTTGGCGAGCGCCTCTTCGGCCTGTCCACGGCTTGCGAACGGCCCGACCCGCACGATCGCCAGCTTGCCGCCATTCACGATATCGCCCTGCACCTCGCGTGCCAGCTTCTCGGCATTCGCACGGACCGAAAACGCACCAAGCTGCACGGTGTATTTTCCGTCCGGAGAAGTCGGTACCATCAGAGGAGCCCGTGCCGGGCCGCCTTCGACCGCGACGATCAGGTCCGATCGGCTCACCGGTGATCCTGCCGATGCTTCAGGCTCGTTCTCTTCGATCTCGCTCACTTTGGCATCCACGGGGGTTTCTTCGTCAGGGTCAAGCGTAGCGATAGTATCGGGCGTAGGCACCATTCCGCTTATCGTCGCCTGACGCGGGTCACCGAGAGCGGCCGCGCCCCGTTCGGGCAGTCGACGCCTGAGTACCTCAAGCAAACCCCGAGGCGTGTCCATACGCAATGGCGCTTCACGCCCCGCCCGCAGTTCCGCGCGATGGTCCTCGGGCGGATTGACCCGCCGCATGCGGATGGCCGCACCTTCGCTTGCGCCAAGCTGGGCAATTGCTGCCGTTGAAAGCGCGATAAGGCGGTCGTTCGTCATGGGACCTCGCCGTTCGAGCCGGACAAGAATGGTACGCCCGGTATCGAGCGCGGTGACCTCGACATAGCTGGGTAGCGGCAAGGTGCGATGCGCACCGGTGACGCCCGACGCGCCAGGCTGGTCTTCGGTTGCATAGCCGACCTGATCGTAATTCATCGTGTCGACCGGCGTGTAGGCGACTCCGTCGATCACGTATGGATCGCCGATCACCACCGGATAATCCGCTGCTGGCCCGTTCTCCACCGACGGCTCGATAGCACCAAGTGCGGGCTGTGCCGTGGTCGCGCAGGAACCCAGGCCGAGTACGCCGACGCCGATCGCTGCGGCCAGTATGGAATTAGTTGGCGACTTCATCGGCCAGCAGCCCCACGCTCATCGCATAGTAGTTCGAGCAGTTATATTCGAGGATGACCCGATAATTCGAGGTCAGCAGCCAAGCGGGAGTTCCAGGCCCGTCGGGCTGGAACAGCGTTGCCAATACATCGTCGCCGATCGATCGCTGGGGTCGGACGCCGAGCTCGCGCCATTCGCGGATCGTCTTGTAAACGCTGTGCCTTTCGTGAACGCGCGAGCACACCGGTGCTGCGATCCGGGTGCGATAGGCGCCGACGTCAAACCCCGCGGGTACGAAGGCGCGCACGCCCCATGGCTGGCCGCTGCGCCATCCGGCATCCCGGAAGTAGTTGGCGATAGAGGCAAGCGCATCCGCACCGTTATTCATAATATCGGCGCGGCCATCTCCATTTCCGTCAGCGGCCAGACGCAGATAGACCGATGGCAGGAATTGCGGATTGCCGAAAGCTCCGGCCCAACTGCCCTGGAGTTCGCTGCGCGAATAACCCTTGTCGGCGACCTTCATCAGGGCGATCCACTCGCTGGCGAACAGCTCGCGGCGGCGCCCTTCCCATGCCAGGGTTGCGAGTGCCTGTGACAGATCGAAACCGCCCTTCACCGCGCCGTAAGCAGTCTCGTGGCCCCATATCGCAACCAGGATTTCCGCTGGCACCCCATATTCGCGTTCGATCGCGCGCAGGGATCCCGACCATGTGGCACGGGCATTCCGGCCACCGCTGATCCGCGCCGCATCCACATGCGACGCGATGTACGGCGCAAGCGGTGGGTATCCCGTACCACTGGATGAGCCAGGCTGGTTTTGATCCAGCTCGATAACACGGTAGCTCGGTTGGAGCCCGGTGGTCATCCGCTGGAGCGTGGCTTCGCTGACACCCTCTGCACGGGCGCGAGCGATGAGAAGCTGGAGATAGGCGTCGAAACTCAGATTGCCCTGCGCCTGCGCAGGGATGCCGGGGAGTGCGAGGGCGATGGCCCCGAGAGCCGCAAACAATCGTCGAAAAATCATGCGCTGGTTGTCGCAGAGTGAAGCTGAACGGCAAGTGTCATCTGTCGTTTACGAAGAACAAGTTGTCGATGTTCCCGGAAAGGAGTGACAAAACGCCAGGATGCTACTAGCTAGCCCCGCTCGCGGACAGGTGGCAGAGCGGTTGAATGCACCGGTCTTGAAAACCGGCAAGGGTGCAAGCCCTTCGTGGGTTCGAATCCCACCCTGTCCGCCAACAGATTTAAAGTGCATACCGGAGCAGGGCTTCGTAATCTTCGCGGCATTCCGAAGCGACTTCTGCAAACGCACCTTCCAGTTCGGGCAGATTGCCTGGCGGTTTGCCGAAACCCGTCGAGGCGTTGACATTGTCGTACCAATGCCTGCCCCAGACACCATCCTCAGGGTGAGGACCCTCGCACCAGTGGAGCATGGCCTCGTCCCACTCGATTCCGAGCGCTACGCATAGCCGCCCGAGTACTCCCGAAGGGTCTGCGAGCACAGCATCCGAATCTACGACAGGAGGTGTCTTTCCACTTCGCTCCTGCTCGAACTCGAAATATCGACGCAGCTTGGCGAAGCCGAGCAATTCCGCCCGTCGCAACTCGTTCTTTTTCTGGTAGCTGGCGACGACGCGTTCGGGCGCGCGGATCAGGAAAGCGTGTCGATGGTCGGGCATATCGGCAATCGATACAGGGCCGACCATATGGTGCGGCATGTGCTTCTGGTACCAGAGCGGTTTGCCACCGGGTGGGTTGCCCGATTGGGTCGCGAGCACCGACTGCCAGTCGCAATCCATGTCGGCGATGGTTTCGGCGGCAAGGGGATGAGGCTCGCCGGTAGCTTCGAGAAAAGCGCCGTAAAAAGGCTCGTCCGACACCGCGCAATCGGCACGAGAGCTGAAGCTGCGCATCATCGCGGTCGAGATATTGCGCGGGCCGGACCACATGGCGATGCGGATGGTCACGGGCGTGCCCTCGCCTCCACATCTTTCGCCAGCCGCGCAAGATAGAGCTGCTGTAGCCGCGCGACCATCGGGCCACGCTCTTCTCCCAGCTGGCGGCCGTCGACCGAGCCGACCGGTGCCACTCCGGCAAAGGTGCCGGTCGTGAATGCCTCGTCGGCGCCGTAAACATGGGTCAGCGAGAAATTGCGTTCGCGCACGGTGATCCCTGCATCGCGCGCGACTTCGATCACCACCGCACGGGTGATACCGTCGAGGCAATAGTCGCCGCTGGAGGTCCACACCTCCCCGTCCTTCACGATGAAGAAGTGGGTCGAATTGCAGGTCGCGACGAAGCCATGCGGATCGAGCATCAGTCCTTCGTCTGCTCCCGCCTGCGCCGCCTGTATACAGGCGGTAATGCAGTTCAGCTTGCTATGCGAATTGAGCATCGGGTCCTGCACATCGGGATAGCCGCGACGGACATGGACGGTAGCGAGCCGGAGCATGCGAGTGGCAGTTTCAGGCGCTGGCTCCTTCCATTCCGGAATGATCACTATGGTCGCTGGCGTTACGACGACCCGGGGGTCCTGATAGGGTGTCGAACGGACCCCACGCGTGACCATCAGACGTATATGTACGCCATCCCCAAACATTCCATTGGCATCGAGCAGCCCATAGAGGCGCCGCTCCAGCTCCTCGCGCGAAATGCCGATATCCATATGGATCGCCTTCGCGCCGCGCCACAGCCGGTCGAGATGGCGGTCGAGGAAAGCCAGCCTGCCATGGTGCAGGCGGATGCCTTCCCACACTCCATCGCCGAGCATGAAGCCGCTGTCGAACACGCTGACCTTCGCCTCGGGTCGCGGGAAGTGCTCGCCATTGATGTCGATAATGACCGTTTCATTGCGCTCATCGGCGACGTAGAGATGTGTGCCGCGTTCCACGTCAGAGGCCCCTTGCAGCTATCTCGTCCATCGCGTCGCGCAGCTTGGGATCCCATTCCGCCTTCAGCTCCCTGATCTTGGCGAGCAGGGCCTCGTTTTCATGCGGAGGGATATCGAGGCGATAGACGTCGGCGATTTCTCGCATCGAGGTGCGATCCATTTCCTCCCACGCATCGGCCATCGCGATGGCAGACTGGCGGTCGTTGCCCAGCGCTTCATAGACCGAGCGTCCCATGCGCAAAGCGCTGTCGTAGGTTTCGCGGACGATATCGCGGCAGCCCATCGCCCATAGATGATAGACATGGTCGCGATCCTTGGCGCGGGAGATGACGTGCAGATTGGGGAAGTTGTCGCAGGCATAGCGGACGAGCCTGTCGATCTGCTCCCGCTCGTCGAGTGCGACAACCAGAATACGCGCCCGCTCGATCCCGGCACTCGCCAGCAGATCGGGGCGCGTGGCGTCTCCGTAATAGGTCTTGATGCCGAACTTCTTGAGGTTTTCGAGATGCTGGCTGTTATAGTCGATGACGGTGGCGCGGTGCCCGGCGGCATCGAGCATACGGTCGATTATGCCACCCATTCGCCCTCGCCCGGCAATGATGATCGGATTGTCTTCATCGATCCGGTCGGCGTCCCCGGGGGCCTGAGCCGCACAATAGTTGTGTGCGATCAGCTTGTCGTAGAGGATGAACAGCAGCGGCGTGACGAGCATGGTGAGCGCCACGATCAGCAAGAGCTGATCCGCGAAGGCGGAATCGAACACGGCATTGCCGACGGCAAAGGCGATCAGGACGAAGGCGAACTCGCCCGCTTGCGGGAGACTGAGGCAGAACAGCCAGAGCGCCTGTCGGCGAAGGCCATAGAGCCACCCGACCAGCAGCAGTACCGCCACTTTGGTGGCGATAGTGACGGCGGCCCAGAAGACGACCGACTGCCAGATCTCGGTGGCCAGCACGAAGTCTATACCCGCGCCGACGGTGATGAAGAACAGGCCCAGCAGCAGGCCCTTGAACGGGTTGATGTCGCTTTCGAGTTCGTGCCGGTATTCGCTGGTCGCCAGCACCACACCGGCAATGAACGCACCGAGTGCGGGAGAGAGGCCGACGAGCGACATCATCAGTGCGATGCCGATCACCACGACCAGCGCGGCGGCGGTGAACAGCTCGCGCAGATTGGCTTTGGCGATGTAGCGGAACAGCGGGCGGATGGCGAAGATGCCGATGGCTATGACCGCCGCCACCGCGCCGATGCGGGTCACACCGGCCATCCAGCCCGGCATGTGCGAGGTGAGGTCGATCCCATGATGTGCAGCTTCGCCGCCCTGCATCGCTCCTGCGCCTGCCAGTTCGGGCAGCGCCAGCAGGGGCAGCAGCGCTAGGATCGGGATGACCGCCACGTCCTGCACCAGCAGCACGGAGAAGCTCGCCTCACCACCCTCGGTCCTGAGCAGTCCCTTCTCGGTCAGCGTCTGGACGATGATCGCGGTCGAGCTGAGCGCGAGCACCATGCCGATCGCGAGGGCGGTCTGCCACGGCCGACTGTCGATCAGCGCGATACCGGCGATCACCAGCGTGGTGAGCAGCACCTGCCCGCCGCCCAGCCCGGCGAGCTTGCCGCGCATCTCCCATAGGCGCTGCGGTTCCATTTCCAGGCCGATGATGAACAGCATCATCACCACGCCGAATTCGGCGAACACCTGCAGCGCCTCGACATCCACATTGAGCGAAGCGAGCACGGGCGAGATCGCCATGCCCGCCAGCAGGTAGCCGAGGACCGAGCCGAGCCCGAAGCGGGCCGCCAGCGGCACGGCCACCACACCTGCGATCAGGATGAGGAAGGCGAGTATCAGGAAACCGGTCATCTCGCCCTCCCCCTATATGCGGCGCGGGTCAGATATGCAGCGCGCGCTCGTAGCTCGCAAGCACGCTCTCATGCATGCTTTCGCTGATCGTGGGGTGCGGGAAGACGGTCTGCATCAGTTCCGCCTCGGTCGTCTCCAGCGTCTTGCCGACGACGAAGCCCTGGATCATCTCGGTCACTTCCGCGCCGACCATATGCGCGCCGAGCAATTCGCCGGTCTTGGCATCGAACACGGTCTTCACGAAGCCTTCCGCTTCGCCCAGCGCGATGGCCTTGCCATTGCCGATGAAGGGGAAGGTGCCCGCCTTGACCTCATAGCCCGCTTCTTTCGCCTTAGCCTCGGTCATGCCGACGCTCGCGATCTGCGGGTGGCAATAGGTGCAGCCGGGGATGTTGTTGCGGTCGAGCGGGTGCGGGTGGACGTCCTTGTTGCCCAGTTCCTTGGCGATCGCCTCGGCAGTGCTGACGCCTTCATGGCTCGCCTTGTGCGCCAGCCATGGGCCGGGCGTGCAATCGCCAATGGCCCACAAGCCCTTCGACTTGGTGCGGCCATAGGGATCGATCTGGATGAAGCCGCGGTCCATGTCGGCCAGCTTCTCGAGGCCCACGTTCTCGGTGTTCGGCACGATGCCGATGGCGACGATGCAATGGCTGAACTCGGTTTCGCTGACCTTGCCGTCCTTGGCCTTGATCTTGGCCTTCACGCCCTTGTCGGAGACCTTGAGGTCTTCCACGCCCGCGCCGGTCATGATCGTCATGCCCTGCTTGGTCAGGCTCTTTTCGAGGAAGGCGGAGACGTCCTTGTCCTCCACCGGCACCACGCGGTCTAGCATTTCGACCACGGTCACCTCGCAGCCCATATCGTTGTAGAAGCTGGCAAACTCGATCCCGATCGCGCCGCTGCCGATCACCAGCAGCTTCTTCGGCATTTCGGGCGGGGTCATCGCATGGCGATAGGTCCATACGCGCTTGCCGTCCGCCTTGGCGAAAGGCAGGTCGCGCGCGCGGGCACCGGTCGCGACGATCACATGCTTGGCGGCGAGCTTCTCTTCGCCCTTCTCGCCCTTCACGGTGAGGCTGGTCGGACCGGTCAGCGTGCCCTCGCCCATATGGACCGTGATCTTGTTCTTCTTCATCAGATGCGTGACGCCCTGATTGAGCTGCTTGGCCACGCCGCGGCTGCGCTTCACCACCGCTTCGAGGTCCGCCTCGATCTCGCCCGCGATCTTGAGGCCGTAATCCTTGGCGTGCTGGGCATAGTGCAGGATCTCCGCCGAACGCAGCAGCGCCTTGGTCGGGATACAGCCCCAGTTGAGGCAGATGCCGCCGAGCAGTTCGCGTTCGACGATGGCGGTCTTCAGGCCCAGCTGCGCGCAGCGAATCGCCGCGACATAGCCGCCGGGTCCGGAGCCGAGAACGATGACGTCGTATTGGGTATCAGCCATTCAGCTTAAGCCTTTCGAGCCTGAATAGTGGACCGGATGTTACACTGTCCAAGGACAAAAAAGTCCGGGACCACAGATGCGGAATTTGGGGTTCGGTGGAGGGAGGTTTCAAGGCGCGGTCGACGAGTCATGCGGGCACCTTGGCACGATCGACGCACTGTAGGACAGCGATCATGCCCACCGCTCCGCGACCGCACGAGGGCGGTCGTTCTCGTCGAGCAGGACGAATTTGAACGTCCCCTGCGCCACCTTGGTCTCGGCTTCGCCATTCCGCTCGCGGGCGATGGCTTCGGCGGTGATGGTGAGCGAGGTGTTGCCGGTGGCCGCGATTGTGCAATAGACCGACAACTCGTCCCCCACATGCATCGCGCCGGGAAAGGCGAAATCGGTGGCCGAGACGACTACCGCCTTGCCCTTCCCCTCGCGGCTCGCCAGCGACCCGGCACCGAGCGCCATCTGGCTCATCAGCCACCCGCCGAACACCCCGCCATAGGGGTTGAGGTCGGTCGGCATGGCCGTGACGCGGATCTGGGGAGAGCGGTCAGGCATCGAATTCTTCCTGCATGCTCGTGAGTCGTGCTTTGCGAAGTTTCTCTGCTCTCGTTCCCAAAAAGATCATCATGCCGAAACCAAGCAACCAAGAGAAAATGTAAACGCTGCTGACGAGATCATTAAACGCGATGCAGAAGTGGTTTCCGCGTGGACATTTACCCTCATCCAGAGAAGCGGACATGCCGATCGCGAACATCTGACTAATAGCGGCAGCTATAGCGAGTAGGACGGTGGCGACACCACTTCTTACAAGCATCGCGACTGAGAGAAAAAAAGGCGGCAAGCAATAGGGAAATATCACCAAAGGGAATATAATTGGCCATATCAAAAGCAGCCAACCTACGAATTCACCGCCTTCCCTCGCAGCCATATCCCGTAGGAGCGAAACAAAGATAACAATAGCCCCCAAAAAAAGGGCAATCGCAGATGCTCCGGCGACAAAACTACTGCTTTTGTCAATTTTCTCGGATGTGGATTGGAACGTCTTTAGTTCTGCAGAGACAGGCTCCGCGTTTATCGCAGAAGATCGAAGGGTCACCCTCCCGACCTTCTTTTCCATCAAACCACCAGCCCCATCGGGTTCTCGCATAGCTGCTTGAACGCCTCCATCAGCTGCGCGCCGGTGGCGCCGTCGATGGCGCGGTGGTCGAAGCTTCCGCTGGCGGTCATCACGGTGGCGACCTGCAAGGCGCCGTCGACCACATAGGGGCGCTGCTCACCCGCGCCGACGGCCATGATCATACCCTGCGGCGGGTTGATGACCGCGTCGAACTGCTTGATCCCGAACATGCCGAGATTGGACAGGCTGGCCGTGCCGCCCTGATATTCATGCGGCTGCAATTTGCCCTCGCGCGCCTTTTCGGCCAGCTCCTTCATAGTGGTGCTGATCGAGGCGAGGCCGCGCGTATCGGCTTCGGTGATGATCGGCGTGATGAGGCCGCTGGGCGCAGCGACCGCGACCGAAATGTCCGCCCGGCTGTAGCGGTGCAGCGTGTCGCCCTGATAGCTGACATTGCAATCGGGCACGCGGATCAGTGCCCGCGCCAGCGCCTTGATCAGCAGGTCGTTGACCGACAGCTTGACCCCGTCCGCCTCAAGCCCGGCATTGAGCTGCTTGCGCAGGTCGAGCAGCGCGTCGAGCCGCACATCTACTGCGAGATAGTAATGCGGGACCTGCTGCTTGCTCTCGGTCAGGCGGCGCGCGATGACCTTGCGCACGTTGGAGAGCTTTTCTTCCTCGTAAGGCGCACCGAACTCGGGAGCAGCGGGCGCCTTCGCCGGGGCCGTGTCTTTCGGGGCGGCAGCTTCGGTGGCGGGCTTTGCCGCTCCGGGCTGTGCGCCTTCGACATCCGCCTTCACGATGCGGCCGTTCGGACCACTGCCCTTCACGCCGGACAGGTCGATGCCCTTCTGTTCGGCAATACGCTTGGCGAGTGGCGAGGCGATGATGCGGTCACCTTTCGCTGCATCCGCTCGTCCTGAGCTTGTCGAAGGACTGCCGCCAGCGCTTGCGGCGGGCGCCGGTGCGGGGGCTTCGACAGGCTCAGTCTGAGCGGGAGTGGGTTCAGGTTTGGCCTCATCACCCGCAGGTGCAGCCGCTGCCGCTTCGTCCAGATCCTCGCCCTCTTCTGCGAGCATGGCGATGACCGTGCCGACCTTTACACCTTCGGTGCCTTCATCGACCGCGATCGAGGCGATCGTGCCTTCGTCCACGGCTTCGAATTCCATCGTCGCCTTGTCGGTCTCGATTTCGGCCATGATATCGCCGGCGCTGACCGTATCCCCCGGTTTAACCAGCCATTTGGCGAGCGTGCCCTCCTCCATGGTGGGCGACAGGGCGGGCATCTTGATCGGCGTGGGCATGGCTATTTACGTTACGTCCTCGCTGGGGAGATTGTACGTTGGCACCTCTGGCGAAAAGGCGCGGCACTCGCAAGGTCCTTGCGCAGAATACGAATTAGCGAGTAACCCGCAGCCGAGGGAGCCGGGGAACACTTATGCGTACATATCTTGTCGTCATGGACGAGACCGAGGAGGCCAAGCAGGCGCTGCGCTTTGCCTCGCTACGCGCGCAGAAAACGGGCGGATCGGTCCATATCCTCGCGCTGGTGCCGCAGCAGACCTTCAACGCTTTCGGCGGCGTTCAGGCGACGATCGAACAGGAAGCGCGCGAGCGGGCCGAGGTGATGGCCAACAGCGCGGCGGGCAGTATTTTCGGCGAGATGGGCAAGATGCCGACCATCGCCGTACGCCCCGGATCGCCCGCTGACGTGATCCGCAAATATATCGAGGAGCACGGCAATATCGCCGCGCTGGTGCTGGCGACGAGTGCCGAAGGCGGCTCCGGCCCGCTGGTGACGCATTTCGCCGGGCATGCAGGGCACCTGCCCTGCCCGCTCTACCTCGTCCCCGGCGGGTTGAGTCGCGAACAGATCGACGAGCTGGCCTAGCGCTTCTTCCTGCCCTGGTGCCGGATGTTGCCGGGCCGTCCGCGTTTGCCCTGATCGTGCGACTGGCGCGGGGCGCCGGTGCCTTTCTTGGGACCACGTTTCTGGTGGGTTCGCTTCTTCGCAGTCGCGCGATTGCCGCGGGGTTCGATCCCCGAACCGTCGCTGTCGGGGACCTCGAATTTGAGTGCGCCGGTCAGCGCATTGGCCTCGGCCAGTTTCAGTTTGAGCCGGTCGCCTACCGCATATTCGGTGCCACTGCTTTCGCCGACGAGCTTCTGCGCCTTCTCGTCATAGCTGAAATATTCGCGGCCCAGCGTGCTTACCGGGACCAGCCCGTCGCCGCCCAGCTTGTCGATCGTGGCGAAGAAGCCGAAGCTTTGTACGCCGGTTATCCGGGTGTCGAAGGTTTCGCCCACGCGGCCCGAAAGCCAAGCCGCTACATAGCGGTCGATCGTATCGCGCTCAGCCTCCATCGCGCGGCGTTCGGTCTGGCTGATCGCATCGGTGATCTGGTGGAGCGCGGTCTTGTCGCGGTCGGAAAGGCCGGTGGCCTCGGGCAGGTCCATCTTCGGTTTGGGCTGTTCGAGCTTGTACGCATCGACCAGCGCGCGGTGAACCAGCAAATCGGCATAGCGCCGGATCGGCGAGGTAAAGTGGGCATAGGACCCTAGCGAGAGGCCGAAATGGCCTGCATTCGCCGGGCCGTAATAGGCCTGAGTCTGGCTGCGCAGCACGGCCTCCATGATCAGGGCCTTCTCCGCCGGATCGGCAATGTCCTTGAGCATGCGGTTGAAGATGCCCGGTGTGATGACCTGTCCGAGCGCGAACTTGCGGCCCTGACTGGCGAGATATTCGCGGAAGGCGAGCAGCTTCTCGCGACTCGGCTGCTCGTGGATTCGGTAAACAACCGGGGCGGCCTTGGCTTCGAGTGCCTTGGCCGCCGCGACATTGGCCGCGATCATGAAATCCTCGACCACGCGATGCGCATCGAGGCGTTCGCGCACGGCGATCTCCTCGATCTTGCCTTCCTCGTTAAGCCGGACCTGCCGTTCGGGCAGGTCCAGATCGAGCGGATCGCGTGCCTCGCGCGCCTTGAACAGCAGCTTCCATGCGCCCCACAGGTTCTGCAAGGTTTCGGATGCGTCGCCCGCATCGATCGCTGCCTGCGCATCCTCGTAAGCGATGTTCTTCGCCAGACGCACAATGGCGCGGGTGAAGCGCCAGTCGGTGACCTTGCCGTCCTTGTCGATGCGGATGTGGCAGGCCATCGCCGCACGGTCGACATCCTGCTTCAGCGAGCAGACGTCGGCGCTGAGCACTTCGGGCAGCATGGGCACGACGCGATCCGGGAAATAGACCGAATTGCCGCGCTTACGCGCCTCGCGGTCGAGCGCGCCGCCGGGGCGGACGTAGTAGCTGACATCGGCAATCGCGATGATTGCGCGATAGCCGCCCTTCCCGTCGGGTTCGGCCCAGATGGCATCGTCGTGGTCGCGGGCATCGGCGGGATCGATGGCGACGATGGGGACGTCGCGCAGGTCTTCGCGATGCTCGGGCGAAAGCGGCAGATCGACTGCGCGTTCGGCTTCGCTGATGGCTTCACCCGGGAAAACGTGAGGGATGCCGTGCTTGGCGATGGCGATCAGGCTGAAGGCCTTGGGCGCGAGCGGATCGCCGATCACCTCGACCACCTTTACCTTGGACCGGGCCGATTTGCCCATGCGCTCGGCGAGCACCAGCTCGCCTTCTTTCGCCTCGCCCAACTCGCCGATGGGGGCGCTGTCGCGTACGCGCTTGTCGACCGGGGCGAGCCAGGGCTTGCCCGCTCCGTCGAATTCGACGACGCCCATCAGCCCCTCGGTCCGCGCAGGCAGCTTCTTCATCGGCGTCGCGCGCCAGCCGCGCCCGGTCTCCTCGTTGCGTGCAAGGATGCGGTCGCCCTTCTTGAGCGCGGCCATCTTTTTCGATTCCTTGACCAGCAGGCGCGGCGGCTTTTCCTTGCTGTCGGGAGCCCAGTTTTCAGGCTCGGCGAAGACTTCACCATCCTCGATCGCGACGATCTTGAGCACGGTAACCTTGGGCACGCCGCCCATGCGGTGATAGGCGGTGCGCTTGCCGTCGATCAGGCCTTCTTCGGCCATGTCCTTGAGGCGCTTCTTCAGCGCGATTTTTTCCTGCCCCTTCAGCCCGAACGCCTTGGCGATTTCACGCTTGCCGGCTGGCTTGTCGGAGGTCTGGATGAATTCGAGAATCTGTTCCTTGTTCGGCAACCCCTTCGGCTGCCGATGCTTATTCTGTTTTGTCATGCGCGCGATATGGGGACGAGACGCGCCTATGTCACGGACAGACTAGTAGGCCTTAGCAAGCAACACCCGCTCGACGGCAGGTTCGCCCGTGAAGATGCAGGTGCCGTCGACCGGTGCGGCATCCATGGGCACATTGCGGATGGTGAGCTTGTGTTCCTTGAGCCGTTCGACGACCTTGTCGAGCGCTTCGCCGGTCGGCTTCGCCCATTGGACCTCGACCCAGCCAGGATAGCGCGAGGCGTCGAAATGCTTCTCGACCTCCGCGAAATCCGTGACGCCGCGGGTGACATTCGCATCGCGACGCTCGGCAGCCTCGGTCAGCAGCGCGTTCTGCATGTCCGCAAGAACGTCGGGGATAGTCTGCCCAGCCACTTCGCGGGTCGGGTTCTGGAAAGCGACCTTCCCCGTCTCCGCATCCCACAGCCGGTCGCGGCGCAGCATGCTGACCACGCCATTGTCCATGTCGCGACCGCCGACCTCGACGATGATCGGGGCGCCCTTGCGGACGTAATCCCAGCGCTTCTGTGCGGCCTTGCCAGGACGGGTGTCGAGCAGGACGCGTAGCGGCTCGCCAAGCACGGTCTGGCTGGTGAGCGTCGCTCGCAGGGCTTCGCAATAGTCGATCAGCGCTTCGTCTTCGGGCTTGTCGCGCAGCATGGGCAGGATCACGACCTGCTGCGGCGCGATCTTGGGCGGGAGGCGCAGCCCGTCGTCATCGCCATGGGTCATGATGACGCCGCCGACCATGCGGGTCGAAACGCCCCAGCTGGTCGTATGCGCGAGGCTTTCGCTGCCTTCCCTGTTCTGGAACTTGATGCCGCTCGCCTGCGCGAAATTGGTGCCAAGATAGTGACTGGTTCCGGCCTGCAGCGCCTTGCCGTCCTGCATCATCGCCTCGATCGACCAGGTCTCCACCGCTCCGGGAAAGCGTTCATTCTCGGGCTTTTCGCCGGGAATGACGGCGAGCGCGAGGTCCTCGTCCGCGAAGGCGCGATAGACTTCGAGCATGCGGAGCGTGTGCTCCTTGGCTTCGGCCTCGTCGGCATGGGCGGTATGGCCTTCCTGCCAGAGGAATTCGCTGGTGCGCAGGAACATGCGCGTGCGCATCTCCCAGCGCACGACATTGGCCCATTGATTGAGCTTCAGTGGCAGGTCGCGCCAGCTCTGCACCCAGCGCGCCATGGCATCGCCGATGATGGTTTCCGAAGTCGGGCGAACCACCAGCGGCTCTTCCAGCTTGGCTTCGGGATCGGGCACCAGCCCGCCATCCTTGCCCGCAATCAGGCGGTGGTGCGTGACGACCGCCATTTCTTTGGCGAAGCCTTCGACATGCTCGGCCTCGCGTTCGAAATTCGACAGCGGAATGAAGATCGGGAAATAGGCGTTGGAATGCCCGGTCGCCTTGATCCGGTCGTCGAGCAGGCGCTGCATGCGCTCCCAGATGCCATAGCCCCAGGGACGGATCACCATGCAGCCGCGCACGCCCGATTCCTCGGCCATTTCGGCAGCGCTGATGACTTCCTGGTACCAGGCCGCGAAATCGTCTTCGCGCCTGGTGTTCAAGGCATGGCGAATCTGGGCCACGTGTAATTTCCCGTAATTGCTGGTCGGATCGGCGCGCGGGCCGATGCCGCTATTTGCTCATTTCGTCCAGCTTCTTCTGCATTTCGGCCATCTGCTGGCGCATCTGGGCGAGCTCGTCAGCCTGTTCCGGCTTGGGTGCCTTGCGCGTTCCCGGAATGAAGGCTTCGGCCGCGTTCTGCATCATCTTGAAATTGGCTTCGGCCATCTTGGCGAGCGGATTGCTTTCGATCCCCTTGGCGAACGCCGCCTGCAACTGTTCGCGGTTCTTGCGCAGGTTCGCCATGCTGGCTTCGAGGTAGCTCGGCATCATCGCCTGCATCGAATTGCCGTACATGGAAATGAGATCGCGCAGAAAGCTCACCGGCAGCATCTGCGATCCGTGGCTTTCTTCCTCCACGATGATCTGCGTTAGAATGGTATGCGTGATGTCGTCGCCGGTTTTCGCGTCAAGGACATGGAAATCGACATTCTCACGGACCATTTTGGCCAAGTCGTCGAGCGTGATGTAACTGCTCGTATCGGTGTTATAGAGCCGCCGGTTGGCGTATTTCTTGATGATGATCGGTTCGCCCTCGGCGGTCCGCTTTGCCATTCTCTCTCGCTCCCCTATTGTGCGTTGCGAGATTCTTAGCACGTGCAAAATGTGCAGTGCAACGTGACCTAAACGTCAACCGAAACGCCGCCCCAGCACTGTGAGCAATTCGTACTGCGATAGAGAGGTTTGCTGCGCAGCATTGATCAAGTGATAAGGAAGTTCGACCCAATCGCCCTCCTGAAGCTGGGTCGCTTCGGAAAGGTCGACGACGATCATGTCCATCGACACCTTGCCGAGGATGGGGAGCGTTCTCTCTCCGGCGACAAAATGCGCACCGGCCCAACTGCGCAGGATCCCGTCGGCATAACCGAGCGAGACGATGCCGACCCTCATCTGTGCGGGCGCTGTGAAGGTGGCATTGTAGCCGACGGTGTCGCCCGCGTTCAGCTCCCGCACCTGAATCAATGCGGCTGAAGGAAAGGCGACCTGGCGGATGACATCGCCCAATTCTTCTCTGGGAATACCGCCGTAAAGCGACAGACCCGGTCGCGTCAGGTCGAAGGCATAATCCTCGCCAAGCGCAATCCCGGCGCTATTGGCGAGGCTGGCCTCCTTGTGCTTCACCGCGGGAAGACAGGCGCGAAAAGCGTCGAGTTGCCACGTATTCATCGCCGTGTCCTCGTCGGCGCAGGCGAGGTGACTCATCAGTACCTCGACCTCAAGCGCCTGAATTGCCGGATCGGAAATATCCGCAGGAGCAATGCCGAGCCGGTTGATCCCGGTATCGATCATCAGGTGGCATGGCCCACCTCCGCCCTCGTTCCAAAGCCTTGCCTGCCGCAAGCTGTCGATTACCGGGCGAACCCCGGTCGTGTGAGCATAGGCAACGTCGTTGGCGCTCATTGGTCCATGCAGCACGGAAACCTGTTCCGGCGAAACATGCCGGAGGACGGCGGGAACCTCGCTCCAATGCGCCACGAAGAAATCGCGGCAGCCGGTATCGCGCAATATCGGCACGCAGCGGTCGACGCCGAGACCGTAGCAGTCCGCCTTGACCGCGGCGCCTGCCCGGGCGCTGCCCGACATGACATCGAGTGCCCGCCAGTTATGCGCAAGCGCCTCACCATCGATACGCAGCCGCAAAGTGGGCGGCGGAAGGTCTGTCATCTGGTACTCACGGAATGACGGGCGAGGCCGGCGGGTCCTGCTCGCTGTCTTCAAAATCGCGCGGCGGTCCGCTGGGCAGACCCCACCAGGCTACGATCAGACCGAAACCGACCACGGCCATCGTATACCAGAGACCAGAATAGGCGTCGCCCGTCATCGCCACGATATAGCCTGCGATCAGGGGCAGGAAGCCACCGAGGTAGCCTGCGCCGATATGGTAGGGGATCGACATCGAGCTGTAGCGAATCTTGGCCGGGAACATTTCCGACAGCAGCGCGGCGACCGACCCGTAGGTCAGGGCCGACAATACGCCGAGCACCAGCAGCAGCCCGATGATGCCAAGAATGCTGGCCAGCGGCGGGGTCTGGCGCTGGAAATCATAGCCATTGGCTTCGAGCCAGGACTGGATGATCGCGCGGCGGGTGTCGTCGGGAAGGTCTTCATAGCTGTAGGTCTCGCTGCCGATGGCCAGTTGCGCGTCCGCGGTTTCGTCCCCGATCGCATACGGCACGCCGAGCGCGGTGAGGTCTTGCAAGGCGCGGCCGCAGGGGCTGGCCTGAACTTCGGCAAAGGGATCGTATTCACACTGCGCACCGCCGATGGTGACCGGCGCTGCGCGCGAACTGGCTTCGAGACCTGGATTGGCGAGCGAGCCTATGCCCCAGAAAACCGGGAACAGCAGTGCTAGCGAGGCAATGGCACCGATAATGATCGGCTTCTTCCGCCCGACCCTGTCGGACCATTTGCCGACGATGACATAGAAGCCCATCGACAGGGTGCCCGCGATCAGCAGCATCCATTCGACCACGCTTTCCTCCACCCGCATCGGTCCGCGAAGGAATGACAGGCCGGAGAAAAAGGCGGTGTACCAGATGGTCGTCAGGATCCCGGTGATGCCGAACAGGGCCACGAAAATTCGCTTGGGGTTGCCGGGATAGGTCAGGCTTTCCTTGAACGGGTTTGCGCTGGTCTCGCCAGCCGCCTTCATGGCTTGGAATACGGGACTTTCCGAAAGTTTCAGGCGCATCCACAGCGAAATGCCCAGGAGGACGATCGAAAGCAGGAACGGAATGCGCCAGCCCCAATCGGCGAAATCCTCCGCCGGGATGAGCGCGCGGCAGGCGATCACCACAATGATCGACAGCGCGAAGCCGCCCACCACGCTCGCCTGGATGAAACTGGTATAGTAGCCCCGCTTTTCCGGCGGAGCATGCTCCGCCACGTAGATCGCGGCACCGCCATACTCGCCGCCGAGGGCGAGGCCCTGTAGAATGCGCAGGCCAAGGACGATGAGCGGCGCTGCCAGGCCGATACTCGCAGCCCCGGGTATGAGGCCGACACCGGCTGTGGCGATGCCCATCAGCGTGACAGTGACGAGAAACGTATATTTGCGGCCCAGCCGGTCCCCGAGAAAGCCGAACAGGATAGCCCCCAGGGGACGGAAGCCGAAGCCGACTGCGAAGCCGGCCCAGACCAGCAGGATTTCCAAGGTTTCGTTATCGCTCGGGAAGAAGGCCGCGCCAATCAGGCCGGCCAGCGTGCCATAGATGAAGAAATCATACCATTCGAAGATCGTCCCCGCGCTGCTCGCGGCGATAACCAGCCGGATTTCCTTTTCGGTCGGTTCCCTTTGTTCTTCAACGGCACCATCGGCCATGTCGCGCTCCCTAATTCGCGGACGTTCTCGTTCGGCAGGCGGGTCTAGCGAACGACCGGAGTCTTGGAAAGCGCGTCCAGGGCGGCTCTCCACGGCAGGAGGATCGCCTCATGACGACCTCGATGCGGGCGTGCCGCCTCAAGCAATTCCAGCCGGGGCAGGATGGTGCTGGGGGCTTCGCCTTCGAGCCATTTGCCCAGAGCCCGGAGCGTATCGCCGACTTGGATGGCATCCATCCCATCGACTTCGCGGGCAAATATCGCAGCCGAGGCCTGGCCGACCGCGCAGGCGGCGGCCTTGAGTCCGATAGGGCCGAACGGCGCTGCCCGGTTGCTCGACAGCTCGATCACACTGCCGCAGCTCCGCGATCGCGCATACCCTCTCACGGGGGCATCGGCATCATAGGGATAGTCCGCGAGCTCGACCGCCAGGGCAAGCAAGTCTGCAGAATACAGCGCAGGAGCTCGCGAGGCTGCCATCACTCGCTGGCGGCATCCTGGTTGCGCAAATGCGCGCGGCGCTCGGCCAGCACATCGACCAGCGCACGCGAACTCGCATCTACGAACTCATAGCTGCGCGCGGTGGTGATCCAGTTGGGTCGTCCCTTGTAGCTCCATACCGTGTCGTAGCCGAGCACGAGCAGGGAAAAGGCAATGACCACGATGACAATGCCCTTGAGCGCACCGAACCCGAAACCGAGCACCCGATCGATCGGTCCCAATACCGAACGGCGCGATGCTTCGCCCACATTGTTGGCAATGACCTTCATCGCGGCATAGGGGATCAATAGCAGCAGAGTGAAGGAGAGCAGCGACGTCGTTATGTCCGACCCCAGAAAGTCCTGCAGCGCCAGTGTCAGCGGAGTATGCAGGAACCGGATCGCGAAGGCGGCCAGCAGCCAGGCTCCGAGCGAGAGAATTTCCTGCATGAAGCCACGCATGAAGCCGCCTGCGGCAGCAATGCCGACGATCAGCAGAACGATATAGTCGAAACCCGTCATGGCCCTTCCTTGGCCGTGACTTATGAATTCCCGATAATCCGGTCAACGAGATTGGCCAGTTGTCCCAAACCGTTATAGGCGAGCGCGGACGAGCCGCCCTTCACGTCCGATGGTCCGAAGCCGCTATCGAAGCCGAGCTTGGCGGCTTCCCGCAGGCGCAGACCGCCATGGGCAACCGGTCGGATCTCCCCGGCAAGCGAGACTTCGCCAAGCCAGACGCTGCGCGGCGCAAGCGGTTTATCAGCCATGGCGCTGACGAGTGCGGCCGCGACCGCAAGATCGGCCGCAGGGTCAGAGAGGCGATAGCCACCGGCCACATTCAGATATACTTCGGCCGAGGAGAAATTCAGGCCGCAACGCGATTCCAGCACTGCCAGCAACATCGCAAGACGACCGCTATCCCATCCGACCACGGCCCGGCGCGGCGTGGCGCCCGATTGCAGCCGCACGATGAGCGCCTGGATTTCCACGAGCACCGGTCGTGTGCCTTCGATCGCCGGAAACACCGCGCTGCCAGCCATCGGCTCGTCACGGCCCGAGAGGAACAGCATGGAGGGATTGTCGACTTCTTCCAGCCCCTCCCCAGCCATGGCGAAAACGCCGATCTCGTCGACCGCGCCGAAGCGGTTCTTGAGCGCGCGCAGGATGCGGTACTGGTGGCTGCGCTCGCCCTCGAAACTCATCACGACATCGACCATATGTTCGAGCACGCGCGGCCCGGCGATGCTGCCGTCCTTGGTCACATGCCCGACCAGCACCAGCGCGACGCCGTTTTCCTTGGCGTAGCGGATCAGCTCGAACGCGCAGCCACGTACCTGGCTGACCGTGCCGGGCGCGCCTTCGATCGTGTCGGAATGCATGGTCTGTATGGAATCGATCACCAGCAGCTTGGGCGTTTCCATGGCCCCTAGCGTGGTGAGAATATCGCGCACGCCGGTCGCCGCCGCGAGCTTGACCGGGGCGTCGGACAGGCCGAGCCGCGCGGCGCGCATGCGAACCTGTGCGGAGGCTTCCTCTCCACTGACATAGACCACGCCGTGTCCTTCGCGCGCGATCCGGGCCGCCGCCTGCAACAGCAGCGTCGACTTTCCGATCCCCGGATCGCCTCCCAGCAGGATCGCCGAACCCGGCACCAGTCCGCCGCCCAAAGCCCTGTCGAACTCGGCCAGACCGGTCGGCTGCCGCGTCGGCAACGGTCCCGGCTTGTCGAGTTCGACGAATTCCACCGCCCTGCCCCCGCTCGACAGGTCGTGCTTCATCGAGAACACGGTCGCCGGCGCATCTTCAACCAGCGTGTTCCATTCCGCGCAGTCGGCACATTGCCCCTGCCAGCGATGCGAGACACTGCCACAGGCCTGGCAGACATAACGTTTTTTGGGCTTGGCCATGTGCCATCCCGTAACCGGAACATTTGCAGAACGCAATTGCCTTGCGCGTATTATCCGTGCACAGCACCTTTCGATGCGGCAGAAGGAACTGAGGATCGCGCTGGTCTGCTATGGCGGGGTGAGCCTGGCGATCTACATGCATGGCGTAACGCGCGAGTTGTGGCAGCTTGCCCGAGCGAGCAGGGATTTCCATTCGAGCGGGTCGCCCCGCAGCGGTGTCGATGCAGTCTATCGCGGCCTGCTGGAACGGATAGCGGAAGAGCAGGACCTGCGTTTGCGCGTGCTTCCCGACATCATGAGCGGTGCGAGTGCGGGTGGTATCAACACCGTGTTCCTTGCGCAGGCAGTGCATTCGGGACAGTCGCTTGAACCGCTTACCGACTTGTGGCTCGAAGTGGCCGATGTCGACGAACTGGTCGATCCCGAGGCGCGGCTGAAATGGCGTTTTTCCAAGATCTGGGCTCAGCCTTTCGCGACCTGGCTGCTCAGTCGGCCTGGTGGCAATCTGGCCGATGCCGTCGCCCCCGAAACGCAGGCCGAAGTCGAACGCAAGGTCTCTCACCTGATCCGCGGGCGCTGGTTCGAACCGCCTTTTTCCGGACTTGGATTTTCGCGCCTGCTCGAGCGAGCTTTCTCTGCCATGGCGGAGAGCCCGGTTGAGGATCCCCTGCTGCCGGCGGGGCATCCGCTGGACCTCTATGTGACGGCGACGGACTTTCACGGATATCTGGAGCTTCTGCGTCTCCACAGCCCGCCGGTTGTCGAAGACACCGAACATCGCATGCCGATATCCTTCCGGTCGCGGACTCCCCTGAAAGGCGGAAGCGATCTGGCCAATCCGCTGGAGCTGGTTTTTGCTGCGCGTGCCACGGCCAGTTTCCCAGGCGCATTTCCCCCCCTACGCATCGACGAGATCGACCGACTGTCAGACCTGACCGAGCGGACATGGCCTGAGCGAAACGCATTTCTCGAACGGATCATGCCCGTTCATGCTGCGCGGGAAACGATTGAAAATGTTTCTCTTATCGATGGGTCGGTGCTGGTGAACAAACCCTTTGCCGGCGCGATATCTGCATTGCAGGGGCGCCCTGCCCAACGCGAGGTCGACCGGCGCTTCGTGTATGTTGACCCGAGACCCGACCGCTTCGGTAATCGCACCGCCGAAAAGGATGAGCCGGTCGGATTCTTCTCCGCGATCTTCGGATCGCTGTCGACGCTTCCACGCGAACAGCCAATCCGCGACAATCTCGAACAGCTCGAGGAACAGAGCCGTGAAGCCGAGCGGCTGACGCGGATCGTGACCGCCCTGCGGCCCGAGGTCGATGCGGCGGTCGACAAGCTTTTCGGGCGCACTCTGTTTCTGGATCGTCCAACGCCTGCGCGGCTCAAGGCGTGGCGCCAGAAGGCCCAGCAGGCTGCGGCGGAACGGGCCGGATACGCGTTTCACGCCTATGCGCAGGCCAAGTTCGCGGGGATTGTCGGCAGGCTGGCGCGGCTTACTCTGACGGCGGCACCAAAGCTGGGTTTCGACGATACCTCCCCGATCGAGGCGGTATTGCGGGAAGAGCTTGTCCGGCGTGGGCTGGATACGCTGGCGGCCCCTGGGGGCGGCGCGTCGCAGGAAGCGATCGCCTTTTTCCGCGAGCACGATATCGGCTTCCGCATCCGTCGTCTGCGGCTGCTGGCCCGCCGACTTGCGCGTGATTGGGAGGCCGATCCCGAAATCCCGGACGATGCGCTCGAACAGGGACGAGATGCTGTGTTCGAGATACTCGCGCTCTACTTCGAAAAGGAGGGTGTTTCAGCCCTTGGGCCCGCTTTCGAACCATTGGCGGAAGAGGTTGTGCGCGATCCGGGCACGTTGCTTGACATGGTCGAGGCGAAACGCCTGCTACCCGAACTTGACGACCAGGCCGAAGAAATGCTGGCGGCAGCGCTCGAACGGATGCCCAAGAACCTGCGCCGCCGCATGCTGCTGACCTATCTCGGCTTTCCCTTCTACGACGTTGCCACGCTGTCGCTGCTGCGCAATGAAGGCCTTACCGAATTCGATCCGGTTAAAGTCGACCGGGTCAGCCCCGACGATGCGCGGAGTATCCGAGAAGGCGGTACGCGGGCTACCTTACGCGGGATCGAATTCTACAATTTTGGTGCCTTCTTCAGCCGCGCCTATCGTGAAAACGATTATCTCTGGGGCCGATTGCACGGCGCCGAACGGATGATCGATCTCGTCTGCTCGACAGTGAACAAGCCCTTCTCGGAAGACACATGCCGCAATTTCAAGCGCGATGCATTTCATGCCATTCTGGACGAGGAGCAGATGGCCGGACGCTGTGCCCAGCGGCTGATTGATGAAATCCGCCGTGAGGTGGTCGACCGAATGCCCTAACCCTTGGCACGGCCGAAGAAGAGCAGCATTACAAGCCGCGCATTTTCCGTATCGGTGCCGAAGCCCGGCGCGGCATTGTGGAACTGCCAGGGTGAAAACAGCACGAGGCGGTTGAAGCGCATCGGAACCCTCATCACCCGTTCCCACCTCGCGGGCTGCGTCGTGTCCTTGTTGACGACATCGCTGATCAGTGTGTCGAGATCGTCATATCCAGTCGCCGCGAGTTCCGCGCCGTTGGTCGGCACACGCTCAAGCCCCGTGCGCTTGTGGCGGAAGAAGTCGGTCCCGCCCGCGCCCGGCCTGGCACAATCCTCTGGCCGCGAGAGGTAGAGGATGCCGGAGTAGAAGGCCGGGTCGATATGCACGCCACTGCGTCCCTTGTCGGCTTTCAGCGTGAGTCGGCAGTGACCGTGCTCGGTACCTGTTGCGCCGATCAGATCGACGCCCAGCCGGCGTGAGACGGTCTCGTTGATCCCGTCCATAGGCAGCGCGGTCGTCGAATCTCTGCCGGGATAGTTCCCCCCTGCACCCGGGCGCGCATAGTCGAGCGTGAGAGCGGCGCGGCGCGCAGCCCAGGGATCGGTCAGGAAATCATCGATGATCGTCAGCGAAGGCAGCATGAGGCGTGCTTATCGCCAGCCCCAAGCTGCTTGGCAATCACCCGCCGAAAGCATCCTTCAGCTTGTTGAAGAAGCCGCGGCTTTCGGGGCACTCGTCACCGGTTTCCAGATCGCGGAACTGTTCGAGCAAGGAGCGCTGTTCCTTGCTGAGCTTGGTCGGCGTCTCAACCGCGATCTCGACCACCAGATCGCCGCGACCACGGCCCTGCAATACAGGCATGCCCGCGCCGCGCTGGCGCAGTTGCTTGCCCGACTGAATGCCCGCCGGAATTTCGATCGTCACCTGCTCGCCATCGAGGTTGGGGATGTCGATGGAGCCGCCAAGGGCAGCATTGGTAAAGCTGATCGGGATCCGTGTCGCGAGGGCGGTGCCTTCACGCTGGAAAATCGCATGCGGCTTTACATGAACGAAAATGTAGAGATCGCCCGGAGGCGCTCCGCGAGGACCAGCCTCGCCCTTGCCGGACAACCGGATCCGCGTGCCGGTATCGACGCCCGGCGGAATATCCACTTCGAGTTTCTGGGCCTTGTCGACACGCCCTTCGCCGCGGCAATCGCGGCAGGGCGAGGTGATGACTTCGCCGCTGCCATGGCAATTGGGGCACGGCCGTTCGACCACGAAAAAGCCCTGCTTCGCGCGGACATTACCCTGCCCGTGGCACAGGTTGCAGGTGCGTGCGCGGGTCCCCGGCGTCGCCCCGGTCCCGTGGCAAGTGTCACAGTTCTGCGAGACTTCAATCTCGATCTCGGTCGACTTGCCATGAAAGGCCTCTTCGAGATCGATCTGCATGTCATAGCGCAGGTCGGCTCCGCGGCGAGGCCGCGCACGACCACCTCCGCCAAACGCACTGCCGAAGATCGTTTCGAAAATGTCACCGATATCACCGAAATCCGCACCGGCCTGGCCGCCGCCGGGACCACCCTGCTGGAAGGCGGCATGGCCATAGCGATCATAGGCTGCGCGCTTCTGCGGATCCTTGAGCACCTCATAGGCGGCGCTCACCGCCTTGAACTTGCCTTCGCTCTCGGCATCGCCGGGATTGCGATCGGGGTGGTGCTTCATCGCCAGCTTACGATAAGCGGACTTGATCGTCGCCCCGTCGGCATCGCGGGTCACCCCGAGCAATTCGTAAAAATCGATTTCAGTAGCTGACATGTTGGTCCCGTCCGGTGTGAAAGGCTAACCGCCACCGGCGCTGATGGCACCGGCGGCGGTCATCGTTCTCATCGGTCGATCAGTTCTTCGCGTCTTCGTCGACTTCGGAGAATTCGGCGTCGACCACCTCTTCCTCTGCTCCGCCTTCCGAACCGGCATCATCGCCCGCCGGAGCGTCCGAAGCGGCGTTCGCCTGCTCCTGCTCGTAGATCGACTGGCCCATCTTCATCGCGCTTTGCGAAAGGTCCTGGGCCTTGGCGTTGATATCTGCAGCGTCATCGCCTTCGAGCGCAGTCTTGAGCGCTGCGACCTTCTCTTCCACTTCACTCTTCAGCGAAGCGTCGATCTTGTCGCCATGCTCTTCGAGCTGCTTTTCGGTGGCGTGAACGAGGCTGTCGGCCTGGTTGCGGGCTTCGGCACTTTCACGACGCTTCTTGTCCTCGTCAGCGAACTTCTCGGCATCCTGGACCATCTTCTCGATGTCGTCGTCCGAGAGGCCACCCGACGCCTGAATGCGGATCTGCTGTTCCTTGCCGGTACCCTTGTCCTTGGCTGAGACGTTCACGATGCCATTGGCGTCGATATCGAACGTCACTTCGATCTGCGGGACACCGCGCGGAGCGGCCGGGATGCCGACCAGATCGAACTGGCCGAGCAGCTTGTTGTCCTGCGCCATCTCGCGCTCACCCTGGAAGACCCGGATGGTCACCGCATTCTGGTTGTCTTCGGCGGTCGAATAGGTCTGCGTTTTCTTGGTCGGGATCGTCGTGTTGCGGTCGATCATCTTGGTCATGATGCCGCCCAGCGTTTCGATACCCAGCGACAGCGGGGTCACGTCGAGCAGGAGCACGTCCTTGACGTCGCCCTGAAGGACGCCGGCCTGAATGGCGGCACCCATGGCCACGACTTCGTCGGGGTTAACGCCGGTGTGCGGCTTCGAACCGAAGAATTCTTCGACCACTTCACGCACCTTGGGCATGCGGGTCATGCCGCCGACGAGAATGACTTCGTCGATCTCGTCCTTCGAGACACCGGCGTCGGCCAGAGCCTTCTTGCAGGGATCAAGCGTACGCGTGATCAGATCGCCGACCAGCTGTTCGAGCTTCGAGCGGCTGAGCGTTTCGACCAGGTGCAGCGGAGTCGAGCTGCCGCCTTCCATGCGCGCGGTGATGAAGGGCAGGTTCACTTCGGTCTGGGCCGAGCTAGACAGCTCGATCTTGGCCTTTTCCGCAGCTTCCTTGAGACGCTGGAGGGCGAGCTTGTCGGCCTTCAGGTCCATGTTTTCCTTCTTCTTGAACTCTTCCGCGAGATATTCGACGATCGCGCTGTCGAAGTCTTCGCCGCCGAGGAAGGTGTCGCCATTGGTCGACTTCACTTCGAACACGCCGTCACCGATTTCGAGGATCGAGACGTCGAAGGTGCCGCCGCCAAGGTCATACACGGCGATGGTCTTGCCGTCTTCCTTGTCCATGCCATAGGCGAGCGCCGCGGCCGTCGGTTCATTGATGATGCGCAGGACTTCAAGGCCAGCGATCTGACCGGCGTCCTTGGTCGCCTGGCGCTGCGCGTCGTTGAAGTATGCGGGAACGGTGATCACGGCCTGCGTGACGGTTTCGCCAAGATAGCTCTCGGCGGTTTCCTTCATCTTCTGCAGGATGAAGGCGGAAACCTGGCTGGGCGAATAGTCTTCACCGCCCGCTTCGACCCATGCGTCGCCGTTCTTGCCCTTGACGATGTCGTAGGGGACGAGTTCCATGTCCTTCTTGGTCAGCGGATCGTCGAACCGGCGACCGATCAGGCGCTTGATCGCGAACAGGGTGTTGTCCGGGTTGGTGACGGCCTGGCGCTTGGCAGGCTGGCCGATCAGACGTTCGCCGTCCTTGGTGAAGGCGACGATCGAAGGCGTGGTGCGCGCGCCTTCCGAATTCTCGACAACCTTGGGCTTGCCTCCGTCCATAACGGCAACACAGCTGTTGGTGGTGCCAAGGTCGATACCGATAACTTTGCTCATGGTTTCCCCATCTGTTTCAAGTCGTTGGACACCGCATCTTTGGTTCCCCGATCCTGGCGGAACCGGTCGGCGGCTCTATCCGGTGGTGTATTACATGGGCGATATAGGTGCGGTTTTCCTTGGCACAAGGGAGCGGCCACGCTAGTTTTTCAACCAGCACCAAGAGGGGACAAATCCATGAAATTCACGCGTTTCGCGCCGATCGCGCTGGCGATGGCCACGATCATGCTCGCTGGATGTTCGGGGACACCGGACGAAGCCACGGCGACCGCTGCCGACGATATTGCACTAGAAGTCAGCAATGCCCGCCTGATGTTGCCAGCCGTTTCGGGCAACCCGGGGGCCGTCTATTTCGACGTCGAGAATACGGGAGAGCGCAACTATGCCATCCGCCGCGCCGACGTCGCTGGTGCAAGCACTACCGAACTTCACGGCTCGATGGAGATGGACGGCCAGATGATGATGGACAGCGTCGGACAGGTGCTGGTCGAGGCTGGCGGCAAGCAAAGCTTCGAACCCGGCGGCTTTCACGTGATGGTCTTCGATCTCGACCCTTCGATCGAAGCGGGCGGCTCGACCGACATGACGCTGACCGTGGTCGGCGGCAAGCAGAAGACCTTTCCTGTCGAAATCCGCGCGGCAGGTGACGAACGCTGAGCGACAGGCGCGACACGCTGGGGGTCGACACCCATGATGCTCCTGTCGCGCCCGGCTGTCCGATCGGCGGCGAAAGGGCTCTCACCCCGGGCGAGATCGCACTCGCCCGCACGGTGTTCGGAGATGTCATCGATTACGCCAAGGTCACGATCCGGCGGAGGAAATGGTTTCCGTTCCAGCCCCGTCGAATCACCATGGCGCCACGCGGGCATCTGCATTTTCACCCGCGCGCTGAGAACTACTGCGAGGATTTTTCGCAAGCCGACGTCTTACGACAGGGCTTGCTGATTCACGAGCTTGTGCATGTCTGGCAGGTCCAGACGAGGGGCGAGTGGTTCCTGCTTACCCGCCGTATGCCTTGGGCGCGGTACGACTACTCACTCAAGCCCGGTTGGCCACTCGAACGCTATGGTATCGAGCAGCAGGCGGAGATCGTGAAACATGCCTTCTGGCTCCGCAAGGGCGTCAAACTCGCGGGCGTGGGCAATGTCGCCGCCTATGATCTGCTGGTCCGGTTCCCCGGCGCTACGATCTAGGTCGATCGAGCACCTCGCCGGGTCACCAGTACCGTGCGTAGCGGTCGTCATAGCGGCAATCGTCATCGACATAGCGCCCGTCGCCGTAATAGCCGTCGCATTCGTCGTTCTTGTCCTTGGCGTAGCCGACAACACCGCCGATGGCTGCGCCAGCAAGCGCATAGGTCTTGATATCGTCGCCGAGAATTGCGCCAAGGCCCGCGCCTGCTGCGGCACCAACGGCTGCGCCTTCGACGGCATAGTTCTGGGCACAGGCACCAAGGCCGAGGCTCGATACGGCCAGCGCTGGCGCGAGTAGTATCTTGCTATTCATGGAGTATCTCCGTTTGCGTCCCTGTTAACGCAAGTACGGATATGGTCAGGGCATGTTCCTGACGAGCTCCGGCGTCAGTCGTAGGTCACTCCGGGAAGGCCCTGTCCGCCATCGGCTATAAAAGCGTCGATCCGCGCCTCCAGCGCCGGTAGCGGCACCGAACCGAGCGAGAGCACCACATCGTGGAACTTGCGGATATCGAACTGGTCCCCCAACTCGTTTTCAGCCTTGGCGCGCACCCGGCGGATCGTCATTTCGCCCAGCTTGTAAGCGAGCGCCTGACCCGGCCAGCTGATATAGCGGTCGATCTCGGTGCCGACCTCACGATCCGACAGCGCGGTATGGCTGGAAAGGTAATCGACCGCCTGCTCGCGGCTCCAGCCATATTTGTGAATGCCGGTATCGATAACGAGACGCGCAGCCCGCCACATCTCGTAGGAAAGGCGTCCGAATTTCTCGTAGGGCGTCCGGTAGATCCCCATCTCTTCGCCCAGATACTCGACATAAAGCCCCCAGCCCTCACCAAAGCCGGAGAAGTATGTCTGGCGCCGGAACCGGGGCGCTTCTTCCTGCTCAAGCGCGACCGCACCCTGGAAGCTGTGCCCGGGTGAGCATTCGTGCAGCGTAAGGGCGGGAATGTTGTAGAGTGGACGCGAAGGCAGATCGTAGGTGTTCATCTGGCACGCATCGAGCCCGCCACGCCCCGCTGTGTAGAAGGGAGCGATGGCCGGATCGACTGGGCGAATGGTGAAGCGATGGCGCGGCAGGAAACCGAAATAGTCTGCGATTTTCCCGTCGACCCGCTTGGCTACATAGGCCGAAACCCCCATCAGCTCGTCGGGCGTTTTCGCCACGAATTGCGGGTCGGTGCGCAGGAAGGCGACGAATTCGGTCAGCGTGCCCTCGAAGCCCGCCTCTGCCTTCACCTTTTCCATTTCGGCGGTGATCCGCTCGACCTCTTCCAGCCCCATCCGATGGATCTGCTCGGCGGTCAGGTCAGTCGTCGTATATTGCCTGATCTGCTGGGCGTAATACGCATCGCCATCGGGAAATTCGCTCGCGCCGAGCGAGGTGCGGGTCTGCGGCAGGTATTCGTTGCGAAAGAATTGCAACCATTCGGCATAGGCCGGTGCCACACTCTCGCTGATTGCCGCCCTGCCCTCCGCGCGCAGCCGCTGCTGCTCCGCTTCGGGAATGCTCCTCGGCATATCGGTGAAGGCTTTCCAGAACGGGCTCTCTTCCGGATTGTCGACGACGTAGGATGCAATCGAAACATCGCGCCCTTCCAGCGTAACGCGAGGCACGGAAAATCCGCGCGCCAGCCCGGCTTTGGAATTGGCCGTCTGTTCGGCAAAATAGCGCGGGATATCGCGCATCCGCCCGATGTAGTTCTCGTATTCCTCGACCGTGGTGAACCCGCGCGAAGGAGCGAGATAGGACCAGAAATTCGAATCGCTATCGAACGGCATTTCCCATTCGGCGAAACGTGCATCGCCGATATCTGCTTCGAGCAGTGAGCGCAGGACCAGCGCATTGGTCCGGGCCTTCTCGCTCAATCCCTTGCTATCGATCTGATCGAGGCGCGACAGATAGGCCGCATACTGTTCGGCCCGCCTGCGCTGCGCCTCGGGTGTCACCGACCACAGGCTGTCGCCCTGTTCGGTGCTGCCATTCGCAGCTTCGGTCAGCTTATACTGCTCAAGCTGGTAGTCGTAATAGGCATCGGCCAAGGCCGATAGCGCCTCGGCGGCGCTGTCCTGCGCGGCCAGCGGCGAAGCGAGTATGGAAGCAGCGAAGACTGCCGCTCCAAAAATGGCAGTCCTCATCGTCATTCCCCTACCCTGCAAGATCAGTCGGGCTTTTTCGCCACGCCCACCATGGCCGGACGCAACAGGCGGTCCTTGATCATGTAGCCGGCCTGCATTTCCTGCACGATGGTGCCGGGCTCCACCTCGTCGGTCGGCACTTCCATCATGGCCTGATGCTGGTTCGGATCGAGCGGCATGCCCTTGGCAGCAATGCGCGTTATGCCATTGCCGTTGAACACCTTTTCCAGTTCGCGCTGGGTCGCTTCGATCCCGGCGATGAAGTTCTTCGCCTTGTCGCTCTCGCGCAATTCCTCAGGCACATGCTCGAGGGCGCGGGCAAGGTTGTCAGCCACGCTCAGAATGTCGCGGGCAAAGCCGGTCGCGGCGTAATTGCGTGCATCCTGTACGTCTTTCTCAAGGCGGCGGCGCACATTCTGCGTTTCCGCACGCGCATAGAGCACATCCTGCATCGCGGTTTCGAGATCGCCCTTCAACTTCGCCAGGGCATCGTCGAGCGGTGTTTCGCTGTCGTCTTCCGAATCTTCGCGCAGATGTTCCGGCACACCTTCCATCTCGCGTGCAACTTCTGCATCGACCGCCTTTTCCTGCGGTTCGTTCTTGTTCTCGTCGTTCACTGAAAAACCCTGTCAGCCAATTCGTTTGCCCAAGGATCGGGCGGTGAAATCCACCATGGGGACGACTCGCGCGTAATTCAACCGAGTTGGACCAATGACGCCCAGTACGCCCACCACCCTGCCTTCGCGATCACGATAGGGCGAAGCGATCACCGATGAGCCGGAAAGCGAGAACAGGCGGTTTTCGCTGCCGATGAAGATGCGCATGGCCTCGGCGCGACGCGCGCGTTCCAGCAGGCTGGCGACCGATTGCTTGCTTTCCAGATCGTCGAGCAGCGAGCGGACGCGCTCGATATCGCCAAGGGCCGCCTCATCCAAGAGGTTGGCCTGCCCGCGTACGATCAGGACCGGGCGGTTGCTGGCGTCTTCGCTCCATACCGCGAGGCCGCGTTGGACAAGATCGCGACTGGCTTCGTCGAGTGCCGACTTGCCGGTGGCTATCTCCGTCTCGACCAGATTCGCCGCTTCGGCCAGCGTCCGGCCCGAAGTGCGGGCAGTCAGATAGTTGCTTGCTTGCTCCAAAGAGGTGCCCAGCGCTTCTGCAGGCAGCGCGATAATCCGGTTTTCGATATGGCCGTCTTCGCCGACAAGCACCGCCAGCACGCGGTTGGCGTCGAGCGCGGTCAGCGAGACCTGAGCGAGTCTCGGTTCGCGAGTCGGGACCATGACCATACCCGCCGCGCCAGATAGGTCGGACAACAGCGCGCTCGTTTCCTCAAGCGCACGCTCGATCGGGCCGGGTTCCGCAAGGCGCTGCTCGATCGCGGCGCGCTCTTCACGAGTAGGCTCCGCTACTTGCATCATGGCATCGACGAAGAGCCGCAATCCTGTTTCCGTAGGCATCCGGCCCGCGCTGGTATGCGGCGCGGCCAGCAAGCCGCGCTGCTCGAGCTCCGCCAGGACCGACCGGATGGAAGCGGGAGACAGGTTCACCCCACCCTCGCCCGCCAGCGCTTTCGATCCCACTGGCGTGCCGCTGTCGAGATAGCCTTCGACCACGAGACGGAAAATCTCGCGGGCGCGGTCGGATAGGTCGGTGAGCGGCGGGGAATTCATTGCTCCTATCTAGCCACTCCCCTTGCGGCCTCAAGACCCATGCGCCACACGCATCCCCGAGATTCGACTGCAATGGAGAACCCCATGCGACCTTCCGGCCGTGCGCCCGACGAAATGCGCGCCATCACCATCGAGACCGGTTACACCAAACACGCCGAGGGCAGCTGCCTGATCAGCTTCGGCGAAACGCGCGTATTGTGCACCGCCAGCGTCGAAGAACGCATCCCGCCATGGCTGCGCGGCAAGGGCGAAGGCTGGGTAACCGGCGAATACTCGATGCTCCCTCGCGCCACGCATACTCGTGGCCAGCGTGAGGCAGCCAAGGGCAAGCAGAGCGGCCGGACGCAGGAAATCCAGCGGCTTATCGGTCGTTCCTTGCGCGCCGTTGTGGACCACAAGAAGCTCGGAGAACGCCAGATTACGCTCGATTGCGACGTGATCCAGGCCGATGGCGGCACGCGTACGGCCTCGATTTCCGGGGCGTGGGTTGCATTGCGTCTGGCAGTCGACGGGTTGCTCAAGTCGGGCGCGCTCACGCAAGATCCGATTACGGCCAAGGTCGCTGCGATTTCATGCGGCATCTATCAGGGCACGCCAGTGCTGGACCTCGACTATCCCGAAGACAGCAGCGCCGATGCCGACGCCAATTTCGTCCTGATCGAAGGCGGCAAGATCGCCGAGGCACAGGCGACGGCCGAAGGCGCGCCGTACGACGAGGAAGGCTTCCTGCGCCTCCTGCGCCTCGCCCAACTCGGCTGCGCGCAGATATTCAAGGCACAGGACGAGGCGACCCGCAAATGACCCGCCGCATCGGTTCGGGCACGCTGGTAATTGCGACGCATAACGCGGGGAAACTCAAGGAGATTTCCGCTCTGCTCGAACCGCATGGCGTCAAATGTATCTCGGCGGGGTCTCTGGGGCTGCCCGAGCCTGCCGAGACCGGTACGACATTCGCACAGAACGCGTTGATCAAGGCCCGCGCCGCGGCGGAGGCCTCGGGGCTCGTGGCGCTGGCCGACGATAGCGGCCTTTCGGTCGAGGCGCTCGACGGACGTCCGGGCGTGTACACCGCAGACTGGGCCGAGCGGCAGTGGTTCGAAGGCGAGCCGGGCCGCGACTGGTATATGGCGATGGGCAAAGTCGAAGGGATGCTCCAGCAGAAGGGTGAAGGTGTCGATCGCTCCTGCGCCTTTCATTGCGTCCTCGCGCTGGCCTGGCCGGATGGCGAGCATGCCATCTACGAAGGCACTGCGCCCGGATCCCTGACCTGGCCGCCGCGTGGCACGATGGGGTTCGGCTACGACCCGGTCTTTGTGCCGAAGGGGCGCGACGAAACTTTCGCGGAACTCGATCCGGCGGAAAAACACGCGATCAGCCACCGCGCTGATGCTTTCTCCAAGCTGGTCGCCGAACAGTTCGGCTGACGATCAGTAGGCCTTCTGGCCCCAGATGTTTCCGGCGGGCCAATAGCGGCAGACCAGCACGTCGTTACCACGGGCGGTCACCACCGCGCATCCGACCTCCTTTGTGTCACGCCAGACGACCTGCGTGTAGTGGCCGACGTCGGACCAGCTTCCGGTTCGGGAAATGTTCGGGAAGTCTGCGTGCCGGTAATCTTTCTTCTCATCGATAAACAGGCCGACAATGGTTTCGATGGGCCAATTGCCCGCCGTGCCCATCCAGAGGTTCTCGCCAGTGCCGTTGCGCGTTTTGCGGTCGGCGTGCTGCAGGGCTCCCTTGCGGGACAGGACATGCGCCCACTGCTCTGCTTCGCGCTCGAGATGGACGTTCCATTTGAGCGGTTCGAGGCGCAGGCGGCGACGCTCGTCATTATGCGTGCGGAGGATGCGCGCCGCGAGATGAAGGTCCGTTCCGCTGCGGGACGCCGGATGATGCAGATTCACCGAGGCAATCGATTTCGACGATCCGCTTGCAGCCAGGGCGGTCCCCGTGGCACATAGCACTGCTATGGCGCCGACAAACGGCGCGACCCATTTTTTCGACCCGTCCATAGGTGGCAAATTCCACCACCATACTTAAGATTCGCTGAAGATATCCTTGGCCCGCGCGCTCTACATCCACTGGCCTTTCTGCCTCGCAAAATGCCCCTATTGCGACTTCAACAGCCATGTCCGCGAGACTACCGATACCGCCTTGTGGAAGGCCGCGTTGCTGGCGGATATGCGGCACGAGCATGCTCATGCGCGTTCGCAGGAAACGCTCACAAGTATCTTTTTTGGCGGGGGAACGCCTTCACTGATGCCCCCTGCACTGGTTGCCGAGCTGCTGGCAGAGGCGGAGAAGTTGTGGGGTTTCCATCCGGCGATCGAGATTACGCTGGAGGCCAATCCCAGTTCGGTAGAGGCGGCGAATTTCGCCGATCTCGCCGCTACCGGGGTCAATCGCGTCTCGCTTGGTGTGCAGAGCCTGCGCGACGAGGTGTTGCGTTTTCTCGGCAGGTTGCACGGCGCGGATGAAGCGTTGCAGGCGGTCGAGGTGGCGCAGGCGCACTTCCAGCGCGTGTCCATCGATCTGATTTACGCCCGACCCGGGCAAACCGAAGGCGAATGGGGCGCCGAATTGGCGGAAGCGTTGGCGCTCGGCACCGATCACATGTCGCTCTACCAGCTGACCATCGAACCGGCGACGCGCTTTGCAACCGACGTGCGGCTCGGGGTGTTCGAGCCTCTGGACGACGACAATGCCGCCGATCTCTTCGCACTGACCCGCGATATGACATCGGCCGCCGGACTGCCTGCCTATGAGATCAGCAATCATGCACGACCCGGGCAGGAAAGCCGCCACAACCTCACTTACTGGCGATATCAGGACTATGTCGGCATCGGGCCCGGCGCGCATGGGCGGCGACAGGACGTCGCGACGGTGCGGCACAAAAAGCCGGAAAACTATCTCTCCGCAATGAAGGCACAGGGCGATGGAATTGCTGAAGCGCGCGACCTCGACCGTCGCGAACAGGCCTCCGAGGCGCTGCTTATGGGGTTGAGGCTGGCCGAGGGCGTCGATCTGGCTGCTTTCGCGCGCCGCTTCAACGTCACGCCTGCCGCGCTTGTCGATGACGCCAAGCTGGCGCTCTATCGCGACCTCGGTCTCGTATGGAGCGGGGCAAAGCGGATTGGCGTCACGCCGCAGGGCATGCCGCTGCTCGATGCCCTGCTGGGCGAACTGGTACAGGCAGACCTCGTGGCGTCATGAGCAGGGCCGACCTTCTCGGCGCGTGGCACGACCATCTTGCCTTGGGGCTGAGGCGTTCGCCACACACCGTCCGGGCCTATGACACGGCCGCGCAGCGACTGCTGATGCAGCTCGATCTCGATTCATGGGATGACGTCGCGGCGATCACGGCGACACGGCTGCGGACGCATCTGGCGTCGCGCCGCTCCGATGGCTTGTCGAATGCATCGGCGGCGCGCGAACTATCCGCGCTCAAGGGCTTCATCGCTTTTGCCCGCACGCAGGCCGGCCACGCGGTTTCCGACCCACCGCGCATGCGTGGGCCAAGGATCAAAAAAGGTCTGCCCCGCCCCATCTCTCCGGACGATGCAACCGGGCTTGCCGATACGGTCAGGGACATGGCCGACGAAGACTGGATCGGCGCGCGCGATCGCGCCGTGCTCCTGCTCCTCTATGGTGCGGGCATGCGGATCGCAGAGGCGCTTTCGCTCACCGGAGCCGCACTCCCACTGGGCGAGCGGCTGACCGTGACCGGCAAGGGCGGCAAGCAGCGCGTCGTCCCCCTGCTCCCGGTGGTGCACAAAGCGGTGGAAGAATACGCCGAGCTCTGTCCCTGGCCGCTTGCGAAGGACGATCCACTTTTCCGGGGCGCCAAGGGAGGTGCCCTTTCGCAAGGAGTGGTCCAGAAGGCCACCGCCCGCGCCCGCAAGGCGCTCGGCCTGCCCGATACCGCCACGCCGCATGCCCTTCGACACAGCTTTGCGACGCATCTTCTAGGCGCGGGCGCCGACCTCAGGAGCCTGCAGGAACTGCTGGGCCATGCGAGCCTAGGATCGACGCAGATCTACACCAAAGTGGATGCCGCTAGCTTGCTCGATATCTATCGCAACGCCCACCCGCGCGAAAACGACTAGCGTTCGTCGCGCGGCTTCCAGGTCACGACGCGCCAGAGATATCCGAGCAGGCCGACGCCGATAAACCCCAGGATGATCCAGCCAAGCACCTGTTGCGATTCTTCCAGCCAGACGGCCAGCCTACGCCCGCCTTCGACCAGCAGCAGGTTCCAGATGAACGCCCCGGCAAAGGTGAAAGTGAGGAACCGCCACAAGCCCATATGGGCAAGCCCTGCCGGAAGCGAAATCATCGTGCGAAAAATCGGTGTGAAGCGGAAAACGAATACGACCCAAGGCCCGTGCCGCTGGAAAAATCCACGCGCTTTTTCGACGTCTTCCCACTCCATCGTCAGCCAGCGCCCCCACCGCTCGACGAATGGTTCGAGACGCGTGCGTCCCCAATGGTCGCCGAGCCAGTACCACGCGTAGTTGCCGGCAGTGGATCCGATCGTTCCGACGATCATCAGTGGCCAGAAATCCATCGTGCCGCGCGAAACGGCCACTCCGCCCAGCCCCATGATGACTTCGGACGGGATCGGCGGGAAGATGTTCTCCAGCGCCATCAGCAGGAAAATGCCGACAAGGCCGCCCTGCTCGATCGCGCGGATAATCAGTTCGTGCATGGGTGCCTAACGGACGAGCCTGCAGGACGGTCCTACATCGCCGCGTGTCGACGCTCGATCGCATCCCAGATGAGACCTGCCGTGTCGGTACTGTTGAACTTGTCGATCGCGACGATACCGGTGGGCGAGGTCACGTTGATCTCGGTCAGCCACTTGCCACCGATCACATCGATGCCGACGAAGACGAGGCCGCGCCGCTTGAGTTCCGGCCCCATTGCCGCGCAGATTTCCTCCTCGCGCTCCGTCAGCGTGGTCGCTTCGGCATGGCCGCCTTGCGCAAGGTTCGAACGGAACTCCCCTTCGCCCGGAAAGCGGTTGATTGCACCGGCAAATTCCCCATCGACGAGGACGATGCGCTTGTCGCCTTCGCTAACTTCGGGAATGAACGGCTGCACCATATGCGGTTCGGGCCAGGTCTGGTCGAACACTTCTGACAGGGCGGACAGATTGGTGCCCTGCTCGTCGATCCGGAAGATCGCCTTGCCGCCATTGCCGTGCAGCGGTTTCACCACCACCGATCCATGCTTTTTCTGGAACGCGCGCAGGTCGTCGACATGGCGCGCAACCAGCGTCGGCGGCATGTATTGCGCGTAATCGAGCACGAACATCTTTTCCGGCGCATTCACCACTTCGCGCGGATCGTTGGCGACCAGCGTCGTGCCCTTCAGCCGGTCGAGCAGGAATGCCGCACTGATATAGCCGAGATGAAACGGCGGGTCCTGCCGCATGAGGACCACGTCGATATCATGCGCAAGGTCGACACGGCGGCGTTCTCCGGCAGTGTAGTGGTTTCCCACTTCCCGCTGCACGGTTACCGGCGCGGCATGCGCGGTGATCCGACCATGCGGCGTGCCGTCGCTTTCATAGGCAAGGCTCGTCACGTCGTAATGCCAGAGCTCGTGGCCGCGAGCCTGTGCCGACAGCATGAGCGCGAATGAACTGTCGCCCGCAATGTTGATGCTTTCGAGCGGGTCCATCTGGACGGCGACGCGTAACGGCATACTGATCTCCGATTATCCTGAGCCTGCCGAACGACTAGGGCTGCCAGGCATTGGCGATGTGGCGAGGGAAGCTGCCCGGTGCAAGGAGGATCACGTCCAGTCGGATATCCTCGCCGTTTTCGGCGTAGCGATGAGCCACCGCTTCGACGGCTGCAGCCACGCGCGACAGCCGGTATTCGTCGATCGCATGATCGAGATCGGCGCGCTTCTTGCGCCATTTCACCTCGACGAAAGCTACGATTCCACCGCGTTTCGCAACGAGATCGATTTCTCCGGCCGGTGTTTTCACGCGCTGGTCGAGAATCTGCCAACCCTTGGCCCTGAGCCAGAACGCGGCCCTCGCCTCGCCGTCGCGGCCGCTTTTCTCCGCCAGCTGGCGCTTCATGCGGAACGCAGCTCCATGGCGCGCGCATAGAGCGCCTTGCGGTCCATACCCGTCGCCTTGGCGACCTGGGCGGCGGCCTGCGACGGTTTCATCGTGCGCAGCGCGTCGTGCAGCATGGCGTCGGCGTCCTCTTCGCTGGCGATACTTTCCGGTGGCGGGCCAACAAGCAGGACGATCTCGCCTTTGGGCGGATTGGCATCGTAATAGGCCAGCAATCCGGACGGCAGACCACGCCGCACTTCCTCGTGAAGCTTGGTGATTTCACGCGCGACGGCAACTTCGCGATCGCGCAGCGCAGACTCGATGGCCGCCAGCGATTTCGTCAGGCGTGGAGCGGTTTCGTAGAAGATAAGCGTCGCATCCACCGCTGCCAGCTCCTCGAGCGTTTCGCGCCGCGCCTTGTCCTTGCTCGGCAAGAACCCGGCGAAGAAAAAACGGTCGTTGGGCAGGCCGGACAGGGCCAGCCCCGTGATCGCTGCGCAGGCTCCGGGAAGCGCCGTGACCGGAATACCTTCGGATCGGCAGTCATTGACGAGCCGATAGCCGGGGTCGGACACCATCGGCGTGCCGGCATCGCTGACCAGAGCGACCGCGCGCGTGCGCATGGATTCGACCAATCGCGTCCGGTCACGGTGTTCGCTGTGGTCGTCATAGCGCCACATCGGTTTGGAAATGCCCAGATGCTTGAGAAGCTTGCCCGTGACGCGCGTATCCTCGCACGCAATTCCGTCGCATTGTCGCAAAATGTCGACAGCCCGCAGCGTAATATCGCCGAGGTTGCCGATCGGGGTGGCGACGATATAGAGCCCCGGTGTAAGGGAATTTTCTTCGGGAGGGGATGCATCGGACACCTCCCCCCCATGAACCAAGAGAGAGGGACGCGGCAAGATGAAGCGCTGGACTTTCGACCGTCGAGCAATGGTTACGCTGGGGCTGGCAGCATTGCTCGGCGCCTGTTCGGTCATCCCCAAGGGAGCGGAACGGCCCGGACCGGTTGCCGAAACGCCGACTTCGGAACCGACCGAAAGCCTGCCAAGCGATGCCACGCGCCATCGCATAGCACTGCTCGTCCCGACGTCGAGGCAGAACGGTGCCGTCGGCCAGTCGATCGCCAATGCGACCACCATGGCATTGCTCGATACCAATGCGAACAACCTCCGCATCACCACCTACGATACGGCAAAAGGTCCGGAAGCCGCCGCACGGCAGGCCATCGCCGAAGGCAACAAGCTGATTCTCGGCCCGCTGCTCGGCTCGAACATTCCGTCTGTGGTCGCTCCGGCGCGAGCCGCCGACGTGCCGGTGATTTCCTTCTCGAACGACACCGATGCGGCAGGTCCCGATGTATTCATCATGGGCCAGATTCCCGATCAGTCGATCATGCGCACCGTCCAGTATGCACGGGGCAAAGGATCGCAGAAATTCGCGGTCCTCGCGCCGGACGGCGAATATGGAGCCCGCGCCGAGGAAGCCATGAGGCGAGGCGTGGCGGCTTATGGCGGCGAAGTTGTGTGGACCGAGCGCTATGCGCGCGGGAACACCTCCGTCGTGAGCGCGGCACAGCGTCTCAAATCGCATGGCGGATACGATGCGGTATTGATTGCCGATGGCGCGCGGCTGGCAGCGCAGGCCGCCGGAGTGCTGAAATCGGGCGATGGTAGCGCGACACGACTGCTCGGCACCGAGCTGTGGAGTGGCGAAAGCTCGGTCACCCGTGCTTCGGCCCTGAACGGTGCATGGTTCTCCGCCTTGTCGGACAATCGCTACAAGCGTTTCGTCGACAGCTACGAAGCACGCTTCGGCAGCCAGCCCTATCGTATCGCAACGCTCGGCTACGACGCCGTGCTTCTGACTTTGCGGGTCGCGCGCGACTGGCGTGTCGGGCGGGATTTCCCCGAGGACGAGCTGCTGGCGGAAGACGGTTTTCTCGGCCTCGACGGCGCATTTCGCTTCGGGCGTAACGGGCTGGTCGAGCGTGCCTTCGAAGTCCGCGAAGTACGTGGCGGTTCCGTAGTCGTGGTCGATAATGCGCCGACCCGCTTCTGAGCAGGGCGGATAACCCCGCTGGCGCGCTTGTAGCCGGGCAAATCGGCGCGATATAGCTGTAGCCATGTCCGACGATCTGTTTGAAAACACGCCAACGTCCAGCGGCGACTACGATGCCTCCTCGATCGAGGTTCTTGAGGGCCTCGAACCCGTGCGCCGCCGCCCGGGCATGTATATCGGCGGGACCGACGATCGCGCGCTGCACCATCTCGTTGCCGAAGTCCTCGACAACTCGATGGACGAAGCGGTGGCCGGCCATGCGACGCGGATCGAAGTGCGGCTCGATACGGGCAACCGGATTACCGTGGCGGATAATGGCCGCGGCATGCCGGTCGATGAACACCCGAAGTTTCCGGGCAAGTCGACGCTCGAAGTGATCCTCTCCACGCTCCATTCGGGCGGCAAGTTTTCAGGCAAGGCCTATGCCACCAGCGGCGGTCTGCACGGCGTCGGCGTGTCGGTTGTAAACGCCCTCTCCAGCGATACGCGGGTCGAGGTCGCGCGCGACAAGCAGCTCTACGCGCAGAGCTTTTCCAAGGGGCAGACACTCGGCCCGATCGAACAGCTCGGCCCCACCCCCAACCGGCGCGGGACGACGGTCAGCTTCGTACCCGATACCGAAATCTTCGGGGACAGGCAGTTCAGCCCCAAGCGCCTGTTCAAACTGGCGCGCTCGAAAGCCTATCTCTTCGCCGGTGTCGAAATCCGCTGGAAGTGCGACGAAAGCCTTGCTTCGGAGGACGTCCCGGCAGAGGCAGTATTCAAATTCCCCGGCGGCCTTGCCGATCACCTCGCCGAACAGCTCGGCGGGCGCGAATGCGTCACTGCGCAGCCCTTTGCGGGCAATCAGGATTTCCCCGACGAAGCCGGTCGGGTCGAATGGGCAATCGCCTGGCCGCTCTATTCGGATGGCTCGACCAGCTGGTACTGCAACACCGTGCCGACCCCCGATGGCGGCACGCATGAACAGGGCCTGCGCGCGGCGCTGACCAAGGGATTGCGCGCTTTCGGAGAGTTGACCGGAGCCAAGAAATCGAAGGACCTCACTGCCGACGACGTGATGACCGGCGCCGAGGTGATGCTAAGCGTCTTCATCCGCGATCCGCAGTTCCAGAGCCAGACGAAGGACCGCCTCACCTCGCCCGAAGCCGCACGTCTGGTCGAAAATGCGGTGCGCGACCATTTCGACCATTTCCTCGCCGACAATATGGATCGTGGCAAGGCGCTGCTCGGGCAGGTGATGGAGCGGATGGACGAACGCCTGCGCCGCAAGCAGGAACGCGAGATCAAGCGCAAGACCGCGACCAATGCCAAGAAGCTGCGCCTGCCCGGGAAGCTCACCGATTGTTCCGGCGAAGGCGATGGCGAGACAGAACTGTTCATTGTCGAAGGCGACAGCGCAGGCGGCAGCGCCAAGCAGGCGCGCAACCGCAAGACGCAGGCGATCCTGCCCATCCGCGGCAAGATTCTGAACGTCGCCAGCGCAACCGCCGACAAGATCCGCGCCAATAGCGAGATCGCCGACCTTTCGCTGGCCATGGGCTGCGGGACGCGCAAGGATTGCGACCCGGAAAACCTGCGCTACGACCGTATCATCATCATGACCGACGCCGATGTCGACGGCGCGCATATCGCCACGCTGCTGATGACTTTCTTCTTCCAGGAAATGCCGGAGGTGGTTCGGCGCGGGCATCTCTTCCTCGCCCAGCCCCCACTCTACCGCCTGACGGCAGGGAAGGAGAGCCGCTACGCTCGCGATGATGCGCATCGCAAGGAACTGGAAGAGACGATCTTCAAGGGCAAGAAGGTCGAAGTGGGCCGCTTCAAGGGGCTCGGCGAAATGAACCCGGGGCAATTGCGCGAAACCACGATGAACCCCGAAACCCGCAGCCTGATCCGCATTACCCTGCCCCAGGAATTCGAACAGCGCGCAGTGGTGAAGGAGCTGGTCGATCAGCTCATGGGTCGCAACCCCGAACACCGCTTCAACTTCATCCAGAACAATGCCGGTGAATTCGACCGCGAGATGATCGACGCCTAGCCTGCGGGCAATTCGATCTGTTCGGCTGCGAATATCTCGATCAGCGGTTGGGCAGTCGCCATTGCCGATATTCGGCGCACGAAATCTCCCGACTCGGGAACCGCAAAATGGGTGCGGACGGCGTCGGCATCTTTCCATTTCTCGAAGAAATGCATTCTGTCCGGTGCCTCGGCATCCGTGTAGCAATTATGCGCAATGCAGCCCGGCTCGCCGCGAGAGCGCGCCGAATGCTCGCAGCCCAATTTGAAGGCTTCGTCCCGATGCTCCGGCTTCAGCTCGACCGATCCCGTAATGATTATCATGGGCCTTCCTCCGTATGCACATGCAAATCTCCCTCCAGCGTCCGGTGCACCGGGCACTTGTCGGCGATCTCGATAATGCGCCGCCGCTGATCCTCGTCGAGCGCGTCGCCATGGATCTCGATCCGGCGGTTGAGTGCCTGTAGCTGCCTGCCCTCCTCCATCGCCTCCACATGGTCGCATGCGTCCTTGTGATTGCGCTCGTGCGTGACTTTGACGGTTACACCCTCCAGCGGCCAGCCCTTCTTTTCGGCGTACATCTTCATTGTCATCGCAGTGCAGGTGCCGAGTGCAGCTGTGAGCAGATCATACGGCGTCGGCCCGCTATCGTCGCCGCCATAACTGCGCGGTTCGTCGGCGATGAAGCGGTGGGTTTTGGTGTGAACCTCGGTTCCGAATTTGCCGTGACCGGTCTTCACCACCACGCCTTCGTCGGGCATCGGCCAGTCGTTTCGCATCGGAATGTACCGGCTTGCCCAGGCCGCAATCACTCCCGCAGCGAATGTTGCATCGGCGTCGTTGAGCAGGAGGTGGTCCGCCCCTTCCAGGCTGACGAAGCTCTTGGGATGCCTGGCCGCGCCGAACAGGGCGCTGGCATTCTCGATGCCGACCACGTCATCGGTAGGCGAGTGCAGGAACAGCACCGGGCGTCGCAGCCGTCCGACCTCTTCGAGCAGGTCGGTATTCTCTACTTTTTCGAGGAAGTCCCGGCTTAGCGAGAAGTCGCGGCCCCCGATGGTCACATTGCCCTCGCCGTCCTTGCGGATGGCCTCGATATCGCCGTCGATTCGCTGGAGGACATGCGGCACATCGCTCGGCGCTCCGATGGTGGCGATGGCGGCGATCTTGTCGAAGCCGAGATCGTCCGCAGCCGCCAGCACGGCGGCACCGCCAAGGCTATGCCCCACCATCAGGATGGGCTGTGCGAAGCGGTCGAGAAGTTCCTCTCCCGCCGCGACGAGGTCCGCGACATCGGTGGCAAAGCCGGCGCGGCCGAATTCGCCACCGCTGCCGCCAAGTCCCGTAAAATCGAAGCGGAGGCAGGCGACGCCTTCCTTCGCCAGAGCGCGTGCTACGCTCATGGCGGCCTTGCTCTGTTTCGTGCAGGTAAAACAATGCGCGAACAGCGCTGCGCCGCGTACGAGGCCGGTGGGCAGTTCGAGCGAGCCATGCAGATCGTGGCCGGCATCGGTGGCAATGGTGATGGTTTCGGTCGGCATGGCTCTTTCTCGCGGGCGGCAAATGAAGGTCTTTGCGCTACTACGCACGGACGCCCCGGAAGGATACCGCTGCGGCGGGGTTTCCGTGCTGGGGCCGAATGGCAGGCGGAATTTTCCTACACTTCGCCAATCGTTCATAGAAGCGGTTCGAGCGCTCTTGCGAATGGCGGGGCGACTCTCATCGAAGCGCGAAGGGCAGTCGGCGCGGAGCGGGAGGCAAAGGTGACAACGCAGGCGCCAAATTCTGTAGCAAAACAATGAAATATAAGTATTTTCCGGTGAACGCGAGTTTCGAAAACACCCCCTGTATGTGTCAACACGCCGGACGACATCGCTCTTGCCCTTCAGTGCCCCGACCCCTAACGCTAACGTAAAGTTGCAAGGGAAAACCGATGACCGAACCGACCCGTTTCGAAGGCACGAAATCCTATATCGCCACCGATGACCTCAAGGTCGCGGTCAATGCCGCGGTGACGCTGCGTCGTCCGCTGCTGGTCAAGGGCGAACCGGGTACGGGCAAGACGGTCCTCGCGCACGAGATTGCCAAGGCCATCGACGCACCGCTGATCGAATGGAACGTCAAGTCGACGACCAAGGCACAGCAGGGCCTGTACGAATACGACGCGGTCGCCCGTCTGCGCGATGGCCAGCTCGGCGACGAGCGGGTCCATGATATTTCGAACTACATAAAGAAGGGCAAGCTGTGGGAGGCGTTCACCGCGGAACAGCTCCCCGTCCTGCTGATCGACGAGATCGACAAGGCCGATATCGAGTTCCCGAACGACCTGTTGCAGGAACTCGATCGCATGAGCTTCGACGTTTACGAAACGCATGAGCGGATCGAGGCGAAGGAACGCCCGATCGTGGTCATCACCTCGAATAACGAGAAGGAACTGCCCGACGCATTCCTGCGCCGCTGCTTCTTCCACTACATCAAGTTCCCCGATACCGAGACGATGCGCGATATCATCGAGGTGCACTTCCCGGGTATCCAGAAAAGCCTCGTCACCAAGGCGATGGAAATCTTCTACGAAATCCGCGACGTGCCCGGCCTCAAGAAGAAGCCGAGCACGAGCGAATTGCTCGACTGGCTCAAGCTGCTGCTGAACGAGGACATGCCGCTCGACGTGCTGCAGGATGCGAACCCGAACGCCGCGATCCCGCCGCTCCACGGCGCGCTGCTCAAGAACGAGCAGGACGTGATGATGTTCGAACGCCTCGCATTCATGGCGCGACGGCAGCAATAGCGCGTCGGCGCTCGAGTCCCGGTTCCCCGGCGTCCGGATTAGCGGAAGCTGTAAGCCAGTTCGAAATCGCCCCAGCGACGGCCGCCGATATGGAGCGGTACGTAGACATTGCGCACGACTATGTAGTTCTTGCCGTCGCCTTCCTGACGGTACACCGCCATCGTGTACGGATCGGTGGCTGCTTTGGCGACATGGTCGATGCCTTCGAGCATGATCCGCCCGTTGCGGCAGTATTTCGTATCGTGGGCCAGTTCACCGATGGGCTTGCGTGAATGCTCGGTGACATGGGTGGGCAGGAACCCGTTCATGTCCGCCTGCGAACACATGATAACCGACCCGCCCGCGCTGCTCACGCGATCGTTGACCGGCCGCCAGTTGGCGTCGGCCCAATCGCTCAGTCTGGTGCGATAAAGGGCGGGATTGGTTCCGGGAACCTGACGATAGTCCTGATCGAAAAGCTGTTCCAGGGTCAGTTCGCCAGCCCCGATAGCCTGCTCGGCGAGAGCGACGATTTCCGCCGCATGCTCCTGCGCCCTTTCGACCATGGCGCTGTCCTCCGGCGAAAGCCCCGCCTTGACGAGCTTGTCGAACATGTCGCTGGCAGTCAGTTCGAGATCTTCCATCCGCCCGTGTGCGGTGGCCAGCTTGGCTTCGTTCTCGCTGACGGCGCCGTCGAAATCGCCGAGCACATCCTGCACGCGATGTACGTGATCCGAAATCGTCGCCGTGTTGCGGGCGATCTGGTCCTGCTGACCGTCGACTTCCATCAGCAGTTCGGTGACGCTGCGCATCGTGTCCTCGATCGATCCGACCGAGTTCTTCGCCTGTGTACTGGCGGCGGCGCCGCTCTGAATTTTCTCGATCACCTGCTCGGCCTCGCCGCCGAGCATGTCGATCGTGCGGCCGATCTCCTCCGTCGCCTTGCGGGTTTCGCTGGCGAGCGTCTTCACCTCGTTGGCGACGACGGCAAAGGTGCGGCCCTGCTCGCCCGCGCGCATCGCCTCGATCGTGGCGTTGAGCGCAAGGATATTCGTCGTTTCCGCGATCTGGTCGATTTCCTGGCTCGACCGGCGAACCTGATCCATCGCCGCAGCGAAGCCGGTCACATGTTCGGTCAGCGTTTCGACGAGGCTGAGAAGGTTGCCGATTTCGTTTAGCGAACTGCTGATCATCGTCGCGCCGTCATTCAGGCGTTCGATAGCTCTTTCAGACAGCAGGCGCGCTTCGTCGCTCGCTTCCAGAACCTTGCTCTGATCTTCGTCGAGCGCGCGAACCGTTCCCTGCAGTTCGACATATTCGCTGCGCAGATGGCCGAAGGAATCGATCACACCCTGCACGATCCCGGCGACGTCCGAGCATCCTACGGTAACCTTGCCGCATGCCTCGGGAATCTTGTCGATGGCCGATGCTCCGCGGGCATCGATCGCGCTGAGTTCCATATCGTTGATGACCCCTTTTTGTCCTGTTGAGATTGCCCCCTAAAGGAGGATGGTTAGCGGACAATTAAATGGCGGCAGAATTTGCGTGGCAAAGGAAGACTGGTGCGACAGTCCGGCACGCGCTAGACCTCGCCAATGTTCTTCAACTTCGTCGACGAGCTTCGCGCGGCGGGCATACCCGCCAGCTTCAAGGAACACCTCACGCTGATCGAGGCGCTCGACCGCGACGTGATCGAGCAGACGCCGGAGGCTTTCTACTACCTCAGCCGCGCGACCTTCGTGAAGGACGAGGGCCTGCTCGATCGGTTCGACCAGGTATTCCAGAAGGTCTTCAAGGGTATCCTGACCGACTACGGCCAGAACCCGGTCGACATACCCGAGGACTGGCTCAAGGCAGTGGCCGAGAAGTTCCTCTCCGAAGAAGAGATGGAAAAGATCAAGAGCCTGGGCGACTGGGACGAGATCATGGAGACGCTGAAGAAGCGGCTCGAGGAACAGGAAAAGCGCCATCAAGGCGGCAATAAGTGGATCGGCACCGGAGGCACCTCGCCCTTCGGGAATTCGGGCTACAATCCGGAAGGCGTGCGCATCGGCGGCGAGAGCAGGCACAAACGTGCGCTCAAGGTGTGGGACAAGCGCGAGTTCAAAAACCTCGACAACACGAAGGAACTGGGCACACGCAACATCAAGATGGCGCTACGCCGTCTGCGCCGCTTTGCCCGGGAGGGTGCGGCCGATGAACTCGATCTCGATGCGACGATCGAAGGAACGGCCAAGCAGGGCTGGCTCGACATCCATATGCGCCCGGAACGGCACAATGCGGTCAAGCTGCTGCTGTTTCTCGATGTCGGCGGATCGATGGACCCGTTCATCAAAGTCACCGAAGAGCTGTTCAGCGCTGCAACGAGCGAGTTCAAGAACCTCGAATTCTTCTACTTCCACAACTGCCTCTACGAAGGCGTGTGGAAGGACAATCGCCGCCGCTGGCAGGAGCGGACCAAGACATGGGACGTGCTCCATAAATACGGGCATGATTACAAGGTCGTCTTCGTCGGCGACGCCGCGATGAGCCCTTACGAAATCACCCATCCGGGCGGCAGCGTCGAGCATATGAACGAGGAAGCCGGTGCGATCTGGATGCAGCGCCTGACGAATACATATCCGGCGACGGTGTGGCTCAACCCGGTGCCTGAAAAGCAGTGGAGCTATTCGCAGTCGACCAAGGTGATGAAGCAGCTGGTGAACGACCGCATGTATCCGCTGACGCTCGATGGTCTCGACGACGCCATGCGCGAATTGAGCCGCAAGGCGGGCGTCTGATTTGAAGCATTCACGCTTCGAGGCGGTTCGCCTCCGCCTCGAACGGTTCGACCCCGGCACGGGCTGGCGGCTGTGGCTCTACGAATTCTTGCTGTTCGGGTTCAAGCAAGGGTGGGCCTGCCTGTTCGGCGGGCTCATGCTGGCACTGCTGCTGGCAACGCATTTTCTCTATCCCGAAGGCGCAGCGCTTCACCGCTACGATTTTCTGACCCTCTCTGCGATGGGTATCCAGGCGGCGATGCTCGCCTTCCGACTCGAGACGTGGGCCGAGGCGAAGGTCATCCTGATCTTCCATGTGGTCGGCACCATCATGGAGCTGTTCAAGACGGCTGCCGGATCGTGGATCTATCCCGAGGCGAGCGTGCTGCACATCGGCGCGGTGCCGCTGTTCTCGGGCTTCATGTATGCGGCCGTCGGCAGCTATATCGCGCGGGTCTGGCGCATCTTCGATTTCCGCTACACCCACTATCCCCGACGCTGGATCACCTGGGTGCTGGCCGCCGCGATCTACACCAACTTCTTCGCGCATCACTGGCTGCCGGACATCCGCATTGTGCTTTTCGCAGCGACAATCCTGCTTTTCTGGAAAACCCGCATCCATTTCCGCAACTGGCGCGAACATCGCTGGATGCCGCTTCTGCTCGGCTTCCTGCTCGTTGCACTATTCATCTGGGGGGCAGAGAACATAGGCACTTTCGCCTGCGCCTGGACCTATCCGGGGCAGGAAGCTGGCTGGCAGATGGTGAGTCTGGCCAAGCTCGGCAGCTGGTTCCTGCTGATGCTGATCAGTTTCGTGCTGGTCGAACTCGTATCCCCGGCTCGAAAGCTGGACTAGTCCTTCCTGTCGAGCTCGTCATTCAGCCTGAGCGAGCACCGCCAGAAGAAGAAGGCCGGAACGATGCCGAGCAACGTAGCGCCATAGAGCACGCATCGAACGCTCTCATCGCCATAGGTGGGCTGGAGTAGGTCTGACAGATAGCCTCCGAGCACGGTACCGGCGATGCCCGCCCCGCCATTGACTCCCGTACCAGAGCCAGACTTCCCCGGGGGGCAGCCCATGCGTCCGCTGGAATAAGACGGTGATCCAAGTCACCTTGCCCTCGGCGAGGAAGGCGGTCAGCTATAGATTAGATACGGAGCGATGGTATCACGCCATTCTTGCTCGTCAACGCTTGCCAGCGCATCGAGATCGTCGGGTTCAGCCTCGCTGTCGTCGACCCATTCGCGCAACGCCGGACCGCCATTGATGACATCTATCGCAAGCCGGTCGAACTCATATTCGTATGGGAAGTCCCGCCAGATCGGGTAGTCCGGATAGAGGCTGCGTATTGCCTTGAATGCCAAGGCCTGCAGACGCCACGGCTGGAACGCGTGGTGGTCGTAGAATTTGCCTTCGGCGTGAAGCATCAAGCCGTTGCAAAGCGTTCCTGCGTGCTTGTGGAAGGTCGGTTCGAACCAGCACTCGCGGATCGCGCATCCGCGCAGCCAGACCGGTGCCATGCGCTTCATTTCAGCCAGCACTGCTTTTGCATCGATATCCGGTGCCCCGAACAGGACTTCCAGCGGGCGAGTTGTTCCCCTGCCCTCGCTCAAGGTCGTACCTTCCAGCATTACCGTTCCGGCATAGGCGCGAGCCATATTGAGATTGGCGGCATTGGGGCTGGGATTGATCCAGATCCGGTTCTCGGGCCACCCGTATCCCGGGGGATGGCCGGGCTTCCATCCGGTCATTTCGATGACCTTCAGGTCGACGTCGAGCTTGAAATGATCGACGAACCAGCTCGCCATTTCGCCCATCGTCATACCATGGCGCATTACCATCGGCGCGGCACCGACGAAGCTTTCATGCCCGGGCAGCAGCAAGGTGCCTTCTACGGGACCGCCCGCGGGATTAGGCCGGTCGAGTACCCAGACGCTCTTGTCGGTTTTGGCTGCTTCTTCGAGCAGGTAGAGCAGTGTGGTCACAAAGGTGTAGATGCGGCATCCAAGATCCTGCAGGTCGAACAGGAAGACATCGGCGCTCGACATCATCTGGCCGGTCGGACGACGAACCTCGCCATAGAGGCTGAACACCGGGATACCGTAATGCGGATCGGTCTCATCCGCCGTCTCCACCATATTGTCCTGCTTGTCGCCCTTGAGGCCGTGTTGCGGGCCAAATGCCGAAGTGACGTTCACCCTGCGCTCGATGAGCGCGTCGAGCGAATGCTCGAGACTGGTTGTGACCGAGGCCGGATGGCCGACCAGCGCGACCCGTCGTCCTTCAAGCGGTTTGCGCAGTTCTTCTTCGGTGGTGAGCCGATCGATGCCGAATTTCATGCCGCGCTGGGTGCCGCAAGGTGCGCGGTGAAGCAAGCCGGATCATGGAAATCCGGTTCGATTTCACCATGATCCAGGGCCCAATAGCTTTTTTGGCCAACAGCCTCCTCAATGACACATGTGAGAGCCATGGAACATTCCGAAATCGGCAATCCTGCCGCCGGGATTGCCGCGTCGAAAATGGCGAACGAGCTGCCCAGCCGGATCGTACATTCGGGTTCGCGCGGCATCGTGCGCTCGGCCATGCCTCCCCGGCGCGAGCTGAAATCATACGCATTCCACCGCTCGGACGGCGATAGATTGAATTCGCAATAGGCGTCGCCGCCTGCCGGCCGCAGGAACAGCTCGAAGCACGTCGTCTGCCACAGGCCGTCCGCCCTGCCCTTTCTCGCGAATTTCGGGACGACAAGCTCGCCAGAACCCTCGATCCGCCACCGCAATCGCAGCCAGTTGGCGTCGTGCCCGACTACACGCGCCTCTACACCGGATACGGCAAGCGGTGGATGGGCTGAATGGGGGATCAATCGATACGTTTCCATGCCGTCCCTTACCTGCTAGCGGGCGCTTCGTCATGAGCAACTACAAGTCCGACCTCCTGCGCCTGCTGAACGAGCGTGGCTATATCCATCAGATCACCGACGCCGAAGGCCTCGATGCGCTTGCTGCGAAGCAGGTGATCCCGGGTTATATTGGTTTCGACGCGACTGCGCCTTCGCTCCATATTGGCAGCCTAGTGCAGATCATGATGCTGCGACGCCTGCAGCAGACAGGCCATAAGCCGATCGTCCTTATGGGTGGCGGTACGACACGGATCGGCGATCCGACGGGGCGCGATGAAAGCCGCAAGATGCTGACCGACGCCACGATCGACGAGAATATCGCCGGTATCAGGACGGTTTTCGAACGCCTGCTGGATTTCGGCGACGGGCCGACCGACGCGGTAATGGTCAATAACCAGGACTGGCTGGGCGGTCTTGGCTATATCGAAATGCTGCAGAAGGTCGGCACGCATTTCACCGTCAACCGTATGCTGACATTCGATTCGGTGCGCCTGCGCCTCGAGCGTGAGCAGCCGATGACCTTCCTCGAATTCAACTACATGATCCTGCAGGGATACGACTTCCGGTATCTTTCGAAAGAGATGGGTGTTCGGCTCCAGATGGGCGGTAGCGACCAGTGGGGCAATATCGTCAACGGCATGGAACTGGGCCGCCGGATGGACGGCAGCGAGCTTTTCGGCCTGACTACTCCGCTCCTGACGACGGCCGATGGTTCCAAGATGGGCAAGACCGCCGCCGGTGCCGTGTGGCTCAACGAGGCCCAGCTGCAGAGCTATGATTTCTGGCAGTACTGGCGCAATGTCGATGATCGCGACGTCGGGCGTTTCCTGCGCCTCTTCACCGACCTCCCGCTCGACCAGATCGCTGGGTTGGAAGCGCTGGAGGGGGCGGACATCAATCGCGCCAAGACGATTCTTGCCAATGAGGTAACCAAGCTTGTTCGGGGTGACGAAGCTGCTGCCCTTGCCGAGCGTACTGCGTCAGAAACCTTTGTCGGCGGCGGCGCAGGTGCTGACCTTCCCGCGCTCGAAGTTGGCGATGACGGCATGCGCATAGGGGCGGTACTGACCGCGCTTGGGTTCACCGCCTCCAACGGAGAGGCCAAGCGCAAACTTACGGAAGGCGCTGTGAAACTGGATGGCGAACAGATAACCGATCCCGGCCATCTCGTGCTCGTCGATGTCGGCGCGGAAGTCAAGCTCAGTCTGGGCAAGAAGAAGCACGCAATTATCCGGCGCTAGCTTCGACGAACTGCCCGATTTGCCTGCCGGACCGTAAAGGTGGTTTACCAATTGCTAGCCTTTTAGATGCATAAGGACCCTCGATTGTTTCACAAAAGAGGGATCGCCAGCCATGGGTGCCGGAGCACAACTGAGCGTAACCGACCAGCGGCGCATGGCGCGCCACCCGGTTGACCATCCTGTCATTGCCGAACATTTCGGCAAGGGCGACGTACGCCTGCATATCGCAAATATTTCCGCCAACGGATTCATGGTCGACAATGCCGACGCAATCGATCGCGGCGAGCGCGTGATTGTGCGCCTGCCCGTGATCGGCCGGATCGAGGCCTATTGCATATGGACGCGTGACAACCGCGCAGGCTTCCAGTTCGAGCGTA
>Ga0310345_10000067_pt1 | contig 235660 bp, 251 predicted proteins | sample HC15DNA20500_MG_FD_204667 | JGI IMG/M metagenome (GOLD analysis project Ga0310345, IMG submission 204667) | Marine microbial communities from station ALOHA, North Pacific Subtropical Gyre - HC15-DNA-20-500_MG | ecosystem: Environmental > Aquatic > Marine > Oceanic | place: Pacific Ocean... | reverse complement strand
TCATCGCGAACTACCGCCCGCAATTCTACTTCCGCACGACCGACGTGACCGGCACGGTGACGCTGGCCGAGGGCACCGAGATGGTGATGCCGGGCGACAACGTGTCGTTCTCGGTGGAGCTGATCGCCCCGATCGCGATGGAAGAGAAGCTGCGCTTCGCCATCCGCGAAGGCGGCCGCACCGTCGGCGCCGGCGTGGTGTCGAAGATCATCGAGTGATCCGGGCCGCGACCTGAAGATCCGGGCTGCCCCGCGGGGCGGCCCGCCACATTCCGGGTTCGACGTGGGGGGCGCATGGGGCGCTTTCGACCTCTCAACCTCAAGCCGCGAAAGGCATGACGAATGGCAATCCAGAGCCAAAACATTCGCATTCGGCTGAAGGCGTTCGACTACCGCGTGCTGGATGCCAGCACGCAGGAGATCGTGAACACGGCCAAGCGCACGGGCGCCCAGGTGCGTGGCCCGATCCCGCTGCCGAACAAGATCGAGAAGTTCACGGTTCTCCGTGGGCCGCATATCGACAAGAAATCCCGCGATCAGTTCGAGATCCGCACCCACAAGCGGCTGCTCGACATCGTGGACCCGACCCCGCAGACGGTGGACGCGCTGATGAAGCTCGACCTCGCCGCCGGCGTGGATGTCGAGATCAAGGTGTAAGGAGGGCCACGGAATGTTGCGCTCTGGTGTGATCGCGAAGAAGGTGGGCATGACCCGCCTGTTCATGGAAGACGGCCGGCAGATCCCGGTGACCGTCCTGCAACTCGACGGCCTGCAGGTCGTCGCGCAGCGCACGGCCGAGAAGGATGGCTATACCGCCGTCCAGCTCGGCGCCGGCGCGGCGCGGGCGAAGCGGGTGTCGAAGGCGATGCGCGGCCATTTCACGGCCGCCAACGTGGCCCCGAAACGCAAGATCGCGGAATTCCGCGTCGATGCCGACAACCTGATTGGCGTGGGCGAGGAAATCACCGCGAACCACTATTTCGAGGGCCAGTTCGTCGACGTGTCGGGCACCTCGATCGGCAAGGGCTTTGCCGGTGCGATGAAGCGGCACAATTTCGGCGGTCTGCGCGCCTCGCACGGCGTGTCGATCTCCCACCGCTCGCACGGCTCGACCGGCCAGTGCCAGGATCCCGGCAAGGTGTTCAAGGGCAAGAAGATGGCCGGCCACATGGGCGCCGCCCGCGTGACCACGCAGAACCTGCAGGTCGTCCGCACGGATGCCGATCGCGGGCTGATCATGGTCAAGGGCGCGGTGCCCGGCTCCAAGGGCGGCTGGGTCACGATCAAGGATGCGGTGAAGAAGCCGTTCCCCGAGAACGCGATCCTGCCCGCGGCGCTGAAATCCGCTGCCGAGGAAGCCGCGAAGGCCGCCGAGGAAGCCGCCGCCGCGGCCGCCGCCGAAGCCGAGGCAGAGGCCAAGCGCCTGGCCGAGGAACAGGCCGCCGCCGAGGAAGCCGCGCTGAAGGAAGCCGAGGCCGACATCGAGGCCGACAAGGCCGAGGATTCGGGCAGCGCGCCCGAGAACAAGGAAGGCGAGTGACATGAAACTCGACGTCATCAAGCTGGACGGCGGCAAGGCCGGTTCCGTCGATCTCGGCGACGAGATCTTCGGGCTCGAGCCGCGCGCCGATATCCTGCACCGCGTCGTGCGCTGGCAGCGCGCGCGCAACCAGCAGGGCACCCACAAGGTGAAGACCCGGTCGGAGACGAGCTATTCGACCAAAAAGATCTATCGCCAGAAAGGCACCGGCGGCGCCCGCCACGGTGACCGCAACGCGCCGATCTTCCGCAAGGGCGGCATCTACAAGGGCCCGACTCCGCGTTCCCACGCGCACGAGCTGACCAAGAAGTTCCGCAAGCTGGGGCTGAAGCACGCGCTGTCGTCCAAGGCCGCCACGGGCAACCTGGTGGTGCTGGATGCGGCCGAGCTGGCCGAAGCCAAGACGGCGCTGCTGGCCAAGGCCGTGAAGGAGCAGGGCTGGAAGCGCGTCCTCGTCATCGACGGGGCCGAGGTGAACGAGAACTTCAAGCGCGCCGCGGCCAACCTTTCCGGGGTGGACGTGCTGCCCTCGATCGGCGCCAACGTGTATGACATCCTCAAGCGTGACACGCTCGTGCTCACGAAGGCCGGTGTCGAAGCCCTGGAGGCCCGACTGAAATGAGCGCCAAGCCCGAAAACTACGATGTGATCCGCAAGCCCGTCATCACCGAGAAGGCGACGATGGCCTCAGAGGCCAATGCCGTCGTGTTCGAAGTGGCGATGGATGCGAACAAGCCCCAGATCAAGGAGGCCGTCGAGGCGCTCTTCGGTGTGAAGGTGAAGGCCGTGAACACGACCATCACCAAGGGCAAGGAAAAGCGCTTCCGCGGCCGTCCCGGCCGCCGGAACGACGTGAAGAAGGCCTATGTGACCCTCGAAGAGGGCAACACGATCGACGTGTCGACCGGGCTCTGAGCGCCGCTCTTCCGACAGAATTGAAGGCCCCCGGTTCGCGCCGGGGGCCTTTTGCATTCCTGAAACGCAATGTTTTCACCCGCCACCGGCGCGCTCTGTTGCCGCGCCGCGTCATCGCTCTAACCTCCAATGGGTTGGCAGACACTCATCAGGGGGAGCATATCCATGCGACATTTTTCGATTTCCTGCGGCGCTGCACTGGCCGGGCTGGCATTGGCGGGCTGCAACCCGGCAGCGACGCAGGTAGGCGCGACCTATGGCGGCGCCGGCACGGCGGTCGACAGCTACAACGTCGATTACGACGAGGGCACCGATACGATCACCGTCGACAACGGCGTGGCCGCTATCGACCTCGCGCGGAACACGGATCTCGATAGCGGCGCCTTCAACGGCTATGAGAATATCGGCAACTACGCTCTCTACACTGAGACGCCATCGGGCGAGGGGCGCGTTGCCGTCGTGGCTACCCCGGACGTCGGCGTAGAGGGCGCGCGTTTCGCGCGACTCGACACGACCACACTGCCCGGCAACGGCAACGTCACCTATTCGGGCGATTATGCGGGTTTCGTCAATGATAGTGGCGGCACGGCCGTCCTCTTGATCCGCGGTGACATGACGATGCTCGCCAATTTCAGCGATTCCACCATCCTGGGCGAGATCACGAACCGCCAGGATGGCGATTCCCCGTCTACCCCTTTCAGCGATGTCCTCCTGAACCTGACCGACCTCGATGACGGCAGCTTCATCGGCACGACGACCGGCGGCAGCGGCGGCGGCGGTACGGCCGGTGCGGGTGACTATGCCGGGCTGATCGTCGGACCGGATGGGCGCGAAGTGGTGGGGGCTGTCCGCATTCCCCACGATTTCAGCGGTACGGCCTATACCGAGTATGGCGGCTTCATCGGCGATTGATCCGCCACCGTCTCGGCCTCGCGCCAAGCGACACGACAGGAAACCCCCGGCCCCGGCCGGGGGTTCCGTTTCCGAACCCCGCCCAACCCGCCCGGCCCGCCGCGGCCACAAGCCCGTTGAGGAGAGCGCCCCATGGCCCGACCCGCCCATCCGACCGACTGGCAGCAGCGCGGCTTCGTGCGGGCGCTCGGCCTCTATGCCATCCTCGGCACGGTGATCTGTATCGTGACGATCCTGATCGCCGATTTCGTCGTCCCCGATCACGACTGGGTGGCCGACACGATCTCCGATCTCGGCGCCGGGCGCTACGAGTGGATCGTGGATATTGGGCTCTACGCCTTCGCCGGCGCGCTCACCGCGATCTCGCTGATGGCCGCGCATGTCCATCTGGGCCGCTGGAGCTGGAGCCTCGGCTCCGCCGGGTTCGCGCTCTTGGGCTACATCGTCTTCCTCGTGGGCGCGCGCAACGAATACGGTGACAAGGATTTCGACGGCACCGAGATCCACATCTACCTCGTCTATGCACTGGCGCTGCTGATGGCGCTACTGCCCTGGGCGATGCGGCCCGGCCTGGCGCTCGTGAGCCCGTTCTATCCCCGCGCGATGGTCGCGATCTCGCTCGTCTGGATCGTCGCCGCGCCGATCTTCCGCCTGCTTCCCGACGATGTCGATGGCGCCTATGAACGCTTCCTCGGCCTCATCATGGTGGCGCTCGTCGCCGTGATGGCCCGCGCGCTGACGCTGGGGCGGCGGCTCTGACCGGGCGGGCCTTGACCTCCCGCGCCCGAGCCACTAAACGGCGCTATCCGCAAAGCCCCGGATTCGTCCGGGGCTCTGCTTTTGTTCGCAAGAACATTCCAACCGGGGACCTTCGGGGCCCTTCATCTAACAGCCGGGCACCAATCGCCCGCAAAGCAAACGGAAGACAGCAACATGGCACTCAAGTCGTACAAGCCGACGACGCCGGGCCAGCGCGGGCTGGTACTGATCGACCGTTCGGAGCTTTGGAAAGGACGCCCCGTCAAGGCCCTCACGGAAGGTCTGACGAAGAACGGCGGCCGGAACAATACCGGACGGATCACGATGCGCCGCAAGGGCGGCGGGGCGAAGCGTCTCTACCGGATCGTGGATTTCAAACGCGCCAAGCGTGAGGTCGAGGCCGTGGTGGCCCGGATCGAATACGATCCCAACCGCACCGCCTTCATCGCCCTGATCCAGTATACCGATGGCGAACAGGCCTACATCCTCGCGCCGCAGCGCCTGGCCGTGGGCGACAAGATCATCGCCGGCGCCAAGACCGACGTGAAACCCGGCAACGCGATGCCGTTCTCGGGCATGCCGATCGGCACGATCGTCCACAACGTGGAACTGAAGCCCGGCAAGGGCGGCCAGATCGCCCGCGCCGCGGGCACCTACGCGCAATTCGTCGGCCGCGATGGCGGCTACGCGCAGATCCGCCTGTCCTCGGGCGAGCTGCGGATGGTGCGCCAGGAATGCATGGCCACGATCGGCGCCGTGTCGAACCCCGACAACTCGAACCAGAACCTCGGCAAGGCCGGGCGCAACCGCCATTACGGCAAGCGTCCTTCCGTCCGCGGCGTGGTGATGAACCCGATCGACCACCCCCATGGCGGCGGCGAAGGCCGCACCTCGGGCGGCCGTCACCCGGTCACCCCGTGGGGCAAGCCGACGAAAGGCGCCAAGACGCGCGATCGCAACAAGGCGTCGAGCCGACTGATCATCCGGTCGCGCCACGCCAGGAAGAAGGGGCGCTAAGCATGGCTCGCTCTGTATGGAAAGGCCCGTTCGTCGACGCCTACGTGCTCAAGAAAGCCGAGAAGTCGCGTGAATCCGGCCGCAACGAAGTGATCAAGATCTGGTCGCGCCGTTCGACGATCCTGCCCCAGTTCGTGGGGCTGACCTTCGGCGTCTACAACGGCCAGAAGCACATTCCCGTCAACGTCTCGGAAGACATGATCGGTCAGAAGTTCGGTGAGTACTCGCCGACGCGCACCTATTATGGCCATGCCGCCGACAAGAAAGCGAAACGGAAGTAAGTCATGGGCAAGGCACAGAACCCCCGCCGCGTGGCTGAAAACGAAGCCTTCGCCAAGGCCAAGATGCTTCGGACCAGCCCGCAGAAACTGAACCTCGTCGCCCAGATGATCCGCGGCAAGAAGGTGGACCGTGCTCTCACGGATCTGACCTTCTCGAACAAGCGCATCGCGGCCGACGTGAAGAAATGCCTGCAATCGGCCATCGCCAACGCCGAGAACAACCACAACCTGGATGTGGATGAGCTCATCGTGGCCGAAGCCTATGTCGGCAAGAACCTGACCATGAAACGCGGGCGCCCCCGGGCGCGCGGCCGTTTCGGCCGGATCGTGAAGCCCTTCGCCGAGCTCACCATCAAGGTCCGTCAAATCGAGGAGCAAGCCTGATGGGTCAGAAAGTCAATCCGATCGGCATGCGCCTGCAGGTCAACCGCACCTGGGACAGCCGCTGGTACGCCGACAGCAAGGATTTCGGCAACCTGCTGCTGGAAGACGTGCGCATGCGCGAATTCATCAAGGAAGAGTGCAAGCAGGCCGGCATCAGCCGTATCATCATCGAGCGCCCGCACCGCAAGTGCCGGGTGACGATCCACACGGCGCGCCCCGGCGTCATCATCGGCAAGAAAGGCGCGGATATCGAAACCCTGCGCCGCAAGCTCGCCAAAATGACCGACAGCGAGCTGCACCTCAACATCGTCGAGGTCCGCAAGCCCGAGCTCGATGCAGCCCTGGTGGGCGAGAGCATCGCACAGCAGCTCGAGCGTCGCGTGTCGTTCCGCCGCGCCATGAAGCGCGCGGTGCAGAACGCCATGCGCATGGGCGCCCTGGGCATCCGGGTGAATGTCGCGGGCCGTCTCGGCGGTGCCGAGATCGCGCGCACGGAATGGTATCGCGAGGGCCGGGTGCCGCTGCACACGCTCCGCGCCGATATCGACTACGCCCATTCCGAAGCCTCCACGCCCTACGGCATCATCGGCATCAAGGTGTGGATCTTCAAAGGCGAGATCATGGAGCATGACCCGCAGGCGCGCGAACGCCGCCAGCAGGAGCTCCAGGATGGCCCGGCCCCGCGCGGCGCCGGTGGCCGCCGGTAAGGAGACAGGACAATGCTGCAACCAAAGCGCACCAAGTTCCGCAAGGCCCACAAGGGCCGTATCCACGGCCAGGCCAAGGGCGGCTCGGATCTCAACTTCGGCACGTTCGGCCTCAAGGCCGTCGAGCCCGAGCGGATCACCGCCCGCCAGATCGAGGCGGCGCGCCGTGCCATGACCCGGCACATGAAACGCCAGGGCCGCGTCTGGATCCGCATCTTCCCCGATTTGCCGGTGACGGCGAAACCGATCGAGGTGCGGATGGGCAAGGGCAAGGGCTCGGTCGATCGCTGGGCCGCCAAGGTCAAGCCCGGCCGGATCATGTTCGAGATCGACGGCGTCGACGAGGATACCGCCCGCGAGGCCCTGCGCCTCGCCGCGATGAAACTGCCGATCAAGACGCGCACCGTGATGCGCGAGGATTGGTAAAGGTCGCGCTCGCCGCGACCAGTGCGGTGTAGCGATCGGCGCAGCCGATCGCGGGCCGCACACCGGAACGAAAACGATAACCCCCGCCGGAGCGATCCGGCGGGGGTTTTCCGTTCGTGGGGATCGTGATGTGGCGGGCAGGCCTATTCGCCCGCTTCCAGCCATTCCAGCCGCAGGCCGCGAGCCCAGCCCTCGGCAAAACCTTTCCAGTAGCTGTGCTCGGGCTTGAAGCTGCCGTCGTCATTGGCAGCCCAGACGCCCTCGTTCGCCACCGGCACGAGGTCGAGATAGGCCTGTTTCTCGCCATCCGCCTTGAGGTGCATGTCCAGCCAGGCGGTGATGAAGTGCTGCGAGATGTTGTTCATCCGCGTCGTGTCCCAGACCGCATCGAGATAGTGGTCGCTGCCGGTGACACCGGGCTCCAGCGCCTCGGCGGGCACGGGCATCGGCGCGCCGGCATTGTGGCCCGCATTGTCGAAGGTCAGCAGCGCCCGGTCTACGCCGGTGGTCTCCTCCCAGATCTTGCGCACGCCGGTCTCGTAGCCCGAGACCTCGTCCATCGAACCCGCGATGAAGAGGGCGGGCACCTGGACGCCCGACAGCCCCTCGGCATCCCACATGTTCCAGTTCCGCCCCCAGGGGCCAAAGGCGACGATGGTCTTGATCCGCGGGTCGGGCAGGGCCTCATGGGTATCGCTGCCGGCCTTGTGCACGGCGAGGAGGTCATGCGCCGCCCCGAAGGGCAGTTCGATCGCCTCGTCGCTCACGCCGCCGCCGGCGGTGATCAGCGCGCCGTAGCCGCCCATGGAATAGCCGATGAGCCCGGTATTGGACGCATCGACCAGCCCGTTGAGGAACGATCCTTCCTCCTCCGCCATGCCGGCGATCTGGTCGAGCACGAAGAGCTGGTCGTAGGACCGGTTCACGAGCGTGGAGCCGAAGGTGGCGAAGTAGCTGTCGGAAACCTGAAAGGTCCGGTAGGTGGATTCGTTGTGGTCGATCGAGGCGACCACATAGCCCTTCGAGGCGAGGTTCTCGCCCAGATGGGACATCAGGAAGCGGTTGCCCGGCCAGCCGTGGGAAATCAGCACCAGCGGGTAGGTGCCCTGTGCGGGTTCGGCGTCGCGCTGCGCCTTGCCGGCGAGCTCGATCTCTGTCTGGCCGTCGCGCAGGTAGGTCTGGATGACCGTGTCGCCCGCCGTCCCGGTGGCGGGATACCAGACCTCGACCGTGAGTTCGCGGTCGTAGGTGGGCAACGTCTCGGGCTTGTCCGCCGTGGGGTCGACGGCGAGGACATTCACCTGACCCGGGTTCACAAGCTCCAACGTCCGCACCCCGATCTCCATGCCGCCATAGGCGGCGAGTTCGGGCGCATAGGGGCGCTGCCCGTCAATCCGGTTCTGCGCCATGGCCGCCGTCGCGCTCAACGTGATGGCCCCCACAAGCAGCCCCCTCCGTACAGTGTTTCGCATTTGATCCTCCCGTTGCGGAAATGTTCGTTTATGGCGCGATTGTTCGCGCAAACGCGCCGGGACGCAACGTTTAACGCGTGGCGGCGAGGGCGAACGGCGCGCGGAGGGGGAAGGGGTGGCGGCGTCTCTGAGGATCAGAGACAGAAACCCCCGCCGGAGCGATCCGGCGGGGGTTTCCGTTGCGGCGCTGGTCAGGCGCAGCTAGCGGGCGAGGCAGGAAGCCGGCCCCATCGCCAAACCGACATAGCCGCTGCCGCGATAGCCTGCCGAGCGTTGGCGTAGCGCGGCTGTTGCGGGATCATTCGGATGGATGGCGATGAAATACTCCGTCCACGACCAGCTGGCCTCCTGCCCCTGAGCGCGCAGAAAACTGCGATCCTGTCCCTGCATGGCTGGGTGGTTGCCGAACAGCGTGTTCTGCCAGGTCACGACCGCCTCGTGCAGGCTGCCCCCGCCCGACCGGCGCTGGCTAAACAGGTCGGCCCCGGCGCGTCGCACCGCATAGGCCGACAGCACCAGGTCACCGATCATCTTGTCGGTGATGCGCGCGCCCCAGTTCGCGGGAAGCTCATTGAAATATTTCGCCTTCCGCGCCGGGAAGTATTCCGGCAGCGCGCCGCCGGGCTGGATCAGCCGTGCAACCTTGTCGTAATGGCGCAGGCCCCGGTCATAGGCGCTGCGGTTGGGCGCCGCCAGCCCCCACAGGATGCCCGCCGCGCCGAAGGTCGCCACCGTGTCGGGCCAGCCGGGATTGCCCCGGTTCGCTCCGGCCCACAGCCCGTTGCCCCAGCTCACCACCACCTGCCGTGCGCCTTGCGGCCAGGCGCCGCGATGGTCGATCACGTTCACGGCCATGGCCACGTTCTTCAGCAGGTTCATCTGCCAGTGCCGCGGGCTCGACCCGCCATTGGCGCTGCCGGCGCGGGTGAAGGCCTTGGCCTGCGCCATCCGCGTGAGCCCGTTCGCGAGGTCGCGCGCGGCGGCCTGGCTCGTCGCCGCGGAGGAGATGCCGCGATTCATCCATTCCAGCGCCGCCGTCAGCGCCTCGCGCCCTGCGCCGTGCGTGTGCGAGGCGCGGCCCACCTCGCCGGCAAAAGGTGGTGCGCCGACCCGCCCGCCCCGGCAGAAGCGCGTGGTCGAGAGGTTGAAGAGCGGCACGGGTCTGCCCGAAGCGGTGGCCTGCCGGTAGGCCGCCTTGGCGCCCGCCGTGTTGGCCAGCAGCGGCTCGGGCCCTGCGCAGGCGAGGACGAGAGCAGCGAGAGCGGCGATGAGGCGCATGGCGATCCTCCTTCACCGTCCATCCTGCCCGCAACTTTGCGTTACGGCAATCTGTCGGGGCAGGCGCTCGGCCACATGCACGAACAGCACCAGGCTGATGAGCGGCAGCAGCAGTCGGGTCTCGTTGACGATCCCGAAAGTGACGATGCCGCCGAGATAGGCGAAGTAGAGCAGGCAGGCAGCGCGCAGGTTCGGTTCGGCCCGGATCAGCAGCACCCGCAGCATGTAAAGGCTCGCAGCCCAGATGGCGATTGTCGGGAAGATGTGAGCGGGCTCAATGAAATTGCGGTACAGCAGTGCTGCCAGGTTGTTGGGCAGCACGAAGTGATTGCCGATCAGCGCGTGCTCCAGGTCGAGCCCGTCCCACGCCTTCTCCACGAACAGGGCATCGCGGATCAGCTTGGTATAGGCCGCCCCGGCGGCGATCAGCGCCACCGTGGCCAGCGCGACGCGGGCCATGGCCTTCTGGGCGGCCCGTTGCCCCTCGCGCAGTCCGGCGAGCAGCGGCAGGCCCCGTGCCAGCCCGTATCCCAAGGCGATGAAAAGCGCTGTTTCGCGATTCAGCAGCGCCAGCGGATAGATCAGCAGCAGAAGCCGCGGATCCCGCGCGAACACGATCACCCCGGCGGCTGCCGTGAAGAAAGAGATCCCAACAAGATCCCACGAATAGAGCCAGTAATCCTGTAGCCCCAGGAAGAGCAGGGACCATACGGCGAGCAGCACCAGCGCCAGCTTCGTTTCGCCTGTTTCGGCGATCGTCATGCCGAAGAAGATCAGCGCATGGAGGAAGAGGAGACCCAGCGTCATGGCCTGGTAGCGAAGAAGCGGATCGGAGATGACTGGCTCCAGTGCGGCGAACAGAGCCGGGCCCATCAGCCGGTTCTGAAAGGCGCGCCAGTGCGGTCGCCCCTCCAGCACGCCGCGCGAGGCCTCGATCATCTGATCCCAGTCCCGCGCACTGCCTGCCAGACCATGGAAGGTCAGCCCCACGATGCACAGGAAGACGACAAGCCCCACGAGGGCCCCCGGCGGCGCCAGCACGAGCCGACCCACGATACTCTTCACCACAGAACCAGCCCCCCGACCGATATGGAACTCACACGTACCGCCGAAGGGTAGGAACCGGTCTAACGCAACGTCAATCTCAGAGCCAGTACTGGTGTGGGGCGCAGGTCGGGGCTGATTAAAATGCAGCCAACGGATCAACCCTGAGGGGAGCCGCGCCCAAGTTTCAGACCCACTTGTAGTTGAAACTCACCGAGATCCGCTCATCCTGGGCCATGTTCATCGGCACTTCGTGGCGCACGAAGCTTTCCCACAGCAGCACCTCGCCCACCTCCGGCGCGATCGAGACGAAGGTGCGCAACTCTTCCGGCGCGTCCTTGCGGCGGGGCGGGTGGGCCATCATGCGGCCGGATCGCGGGTCTTCCAGCTTCAGGGCTGAGGTGCCTTCGGGCATCGCCACATAGGTCGTGCCCGAGATCACCGAATGGGGGTGGATGTGCGACCCGTGCGAGCCGCCTTCCGGCAGGATGTTGATCCAGATATCCTCGAGCGCCAGCTTGCCCTCGCCGAGATCGAGCGCCAGATCGTCCGCGAAGGCGGCGACATGGCCGTCGAGCGCGGCCACCAGGTCGGCGAAGATCGGGAAGCGCCAGGGCAGGTCGGTGAGCGAAGCGTAGGAGGTATAGCCGGGATAGCCCTCGCGTTCGCACCATTCCTGCCCGGCCTCGTCATCCTCGGCGATGGCCAGGCAGGATGCCGCAAGCTCGCCTGCATCGACGGCGGGCCCATGCTCGCCCAGGCGGGCGCGGTAGAGGCGGGTGACGAAGAGCGGGGATATGCTGGCCATGGCGCCCTTCTATCCCGGCAGGCGGGGCGGGGGGAAGCACGAAGGCAAGCCCGAAGCAAGCCCCTTGTGCACCGCGCCCCGCCGGCGGCCCCAGCCAACCAGATAAAGGGGTTGCCAAAGCCCGCCGAGGGGCGTACACGGCCCCCTCATTCACGAACTCCACCGGAATCAGGGTGACCCGATCGTGCCAGAAGCGGGGCCCTCCGGTGATGTTGGAAAGGAAGAACGGCGATGAACGCCCAGGAACTGCGTGACAAGACGCCCGACCAGCTCCGCGACGAGTTGGTCAACCTGAAGAAAGAGGCTTTCAACCTCCGCTTCCAGCAGGCCACCGGCCAGCTGGAGAACACGGCCCGTATGCGCCAGGTCCGCCGCGATGCGGCCCGGGTGAAGACGGTGCTGAACGAAAAAGCCAAATCGGCCGCGGAATAAGGGGAAGCAAGATGCCCAAGCGTATCCTTCAAGGTGTCGTCACCTCGAACCAGAACGAACAGACGGTCACCGTCTCGGTTGAACGCCGCTTCAAGCACCCGGTGCTGAAGAAGACGATCCGGAAGTCCAAGAAATACCGGGCCCATGACGAGGCCAACCAGTTCAACGTCGGCGATACCGTCCGCATCCAGGAATGTGCGCCGAAGTCGAAAACGAAACGCTGGGAGGTTATCGCCAACTGAGCGATGACAGTCCGGTTTGATCGAAACCCTGGGGGCAAACAAGAGAACAGCCCTCAAAGGTCGGGAGAAACCTAATGATCCAGATGCAGACCAATCTGGATGTCGCTGACAATTCCGGCGCTCGCCGTGTTCAGTGCATCAAGGTCCTAGGTGGTTCCAAGCGCAAGTATGCCTCCGTGGGCGACATCATCGTGGTGTCGGTCAAGGAGGCGATTCCGCGTGGCCGCGTGAAGAAGGGCGACGTGCGCAAGGCCGTCGTCGTTCGCACCGCCAAGGAAGTCCGCCGCGAAGACGGCACCGCGATCCGCTTCGACCGGAACGCCGCCGTCATCCTCAACAATTCGGGCGAACCGATCGGCACCCGTATCTTCGGGCCGGTGGTGCGCGAGCTGCGCGCCAAGAACTTCATGAAGATCATCTCGCTCGCTCCGGAGGTGCTGTAATGGCCGCCAAGCTGAAGAAGGGCGACAAGGTCGTCGTGCTCGCCGGCAAGGACAAGGGCAAGCAGGGTGAGATCACCCAGGTGCTGCCGGCGAAGAACAAGGCTGTCGTGGAAGGCATCAACATCGCCATCCGCCACCAGCGCCAATCGCAATCCAGCCAGGGCGGCCGCCAGCCCAAGGCGATGCCGATCGATCTGTCGAACCTCGCCATCGTCGATGCCAACGGCAAGGCCAGCCGCGTCGGCTTCCGCATCGAAGACGGCAAGAAGGTGCGCTTCGCCAAGACGACGGGAGACGTGATCTGATGCTCGACCAATCGACATATACGCCGCGCCTGCGCGCCGTCTACCGCGACACGATCCGCCCCGCGCTGAAGGAAGAATTCGGCTACGGCAACGACATGCAGATCCCGCGGCTCGACAAGATCGTGCTGAACATCGGCTGCGGCGCCGAGGCGGTGAAGGATTCCAAGAAGGCCAAGTCGGCCCAGGAAGACCTGACGCGCATCGCCGGCCAGCTGGCGATGATCACCAAGGCCAAGAAGTCGATCGCCGGCTTCAGGGTGCGCGACGGCATGCCGCTGGGCGCCAAGGTCACCCTGCGCGGCGACCGGATGTACGAGTTCCTCGATCGTCTGATCACCGTCGCCATGCCCCGCATCCGCGACTTCCGCGGCGTTTCGGGCAAGAGCTTCGATGGCCGCGGCAACTATGCCATGGGCATCAAGGAACACATCGTCTTCCCCGAGATCAACTTCGACCAGGTCGATGAAGTCTGGGGTCTGGACATCGTCATTGCCACCACCGCGAAAACCGACGCGGAAGCGAAGGCGCTGTTGAAGCATTTCAACATGCCGTTCAACAGCTGATCGCGGGAGGAGAAGAAGTTATGGCTAAGAAATCCATGGTCGAACGCGAGAAGAAGCGCGAACGCCTCGTGGCGAAATACGCCAAGAAGCGCGCCGCTCTCAAGGAGATCATCAACGACGAGAGCAAGCCGATGGAAGAGCGTTTCCGCGCCACCCTGAAGCTTGCCGAACTGCCGCGCAACAGCTCGCCCACCCGGCTGCACAACCGCTGCCAGCTGACGGGCCGTCCCCACGCTTACTACCGTAAGCTCAAGGTGTCGCGGATCATGCTGCGGGAACTCGGCTCCAACGGCCAGATCCCCGGCCTGGTGAAATCGAGCTGGTAAGGAGATCACGAGATGAACGATCCTATCGGCGATATGCTCACCCGCATCCGCAACGCCCAGATGCGCGGCAAGTCCACCGTCACCACCCCGGCCTCGCGCCTGCGGGCCTGGGTGCTCGACGTGCTGGCGGCCGAGGGCTATATCCGCGGCTACGAGAAGGCCAGCGACGCTGCCGGCCATCCGGTGCTGGAAATCAGCCTGAAATACTACGAGGGCACCCCCGTCATTCGCGAGCTCAAGCGGGTCTCCAAGCCCGGCCGCCGCGTCTATATGGGCGCCCGTGACATTCCGCAGGTCCGCCAGGGCCTCGGTGTGTCGATCGTCTCCACGCCGAAAGGCGTCATGTCCGATGCAGCAGCCCGCACCGCCAATGTCGGCGGCGAGGTGCTCTGCACCGTGTTCTGAGGAGGGTTCCATGTCCCGTATCGGCAAGAAACCGGTCGAACTGCCCTCGGGCGTGACGGCCAGCCTGTCCGGCCAGACGGTCGAGGTGAAGGGGCCCAAGGGCACCCGCAGCTTCACCGCCACCGACGACGTGACGATCACGCTGGAAGACAACGTGGTCACCGTCACGCCGCGCGGCAAGTCCAAGCGCGCGCGCCAGCAATGGGGGATGAGCCGCACGATGGTGGCCAACCTCGTGCAGGGCGTCACCGAAGGCTTCCGCAAGGAGCTGGAGATCAACGGCGTCGGCTACCGCGCGCAGATGCAGGGGAACACCCTGAAACTGTCGCTCGGCCTCAGCCATGACGTGAACTTCGACGTGCCCGAAGGCGTCACCGTGACGGCGCCCAAGCAGAACGAAGTGATCGTCGAGGGCGCGGATGAACAACTCGTCGGCCAGGTCGCGGCCAATATCCGCGAATGGCGCAAGCCCGAGCCCTACAAGGGCAAGGGCATCAAGTACAAGGACGAGTACATCTTCCGCAAGGAAGGCAAGAAGAAGTAAGGAACGCGAGAATGGCAAACAGCAAACGAGACCTGTTTCTGAAGCGCCGCCTGCGCGTTCGGAACAAGCTGCGGAGCGAGGCCAACGGCCGCGCGCGCCTGTCGGTGCACCGCTCGAACAAGAACATCAGCGTGCAGCTGATCGACGATGCGAACGGCGTGACGCTCGCCTCGGCCTCGACGCTCGAGAAAGAGCTGGGCGCCGTGGGCAAGAACAACGTGGAGGCCGCCGCCAAGGTGGGCGCCGCGATCGCCGAGCGCGCGAAGAAGGCCGGGGTCGAGAACGTGTATTTCGACCGTGGCGGCTTCCTCTTCCACGGCAAGGTGAAGGCGCTTGCCGATGCCGCCCGCGAAGGCGGCCTGAAGTTCTGAAGGCGGGGCGCGCTCCGGCGCGCCCGGCGCAACTGCGGATGGCCTTCGCGCCATCCCGATGATCCGGGGGGCACCCGCCCCACCGCGATTGCGATAACGGGCCGCGCGCGGCCCACCATGATGAAGGAGAGCCGATGGCTCGTGATGACAAACGCCGGGACAATCGCCGCGACCGCGACGAAACCCCCGAATTCGCCGATCGCCTGGTTGCGATCAACCGCGTCTCCAAGACGGTGAAGGGCGGCAAGCGCTTCGGTTTCGCCGCGCTCGTCGTGGTGGGTGACCAGAAGGGCCGTGTCGGCTTCGGCAAGGGCAAGGCCAAGGAAGTGCCCGAGGCGATCCGCAAGGCGACCGAACAGGCCAAGCGCCAGATGATCCGCGTGCAGCTGCGCGAGGGCCGCACCCTGCACCACGATATCGAGGGCCGTCACGGGGCGGGCCGCGTCGTGATGCGCACCGCGCCGCAAGGTACCGGCATCATCGCCGGCGGCCCGATGCGCGCGGTGTTCGAGATGCTGGGCGTGCAGGACGTGGTCGCCAAGTCGATCGGGTCGCAGAACCCCTACAACATGATCCGCGCCACAATGGACGGCCTCACCGCCGGCCAGAGCCCGCGCGCCGTGGCCCAGCGTCGCGGCAAGAAAGTGTCCGACATCCTGCCCAAGCGTGAAGATGCGCCGGCCGAGATGTCGCAGATCTCCGAGGAGGCGTGATCATGGCCAAGACCATCGTCGTCAAGCAGATCGGCTCGCCGATCCGCCGCCCCGCCGTGCAGCGCCAGATCCTGGTCGGCCTGGGCCTGAACAAGATGCACCGCACCCGCGAGCTCGAGGATACGCCCTCGATCCGCGGCATGGTCGCCAAGGTGCCACACCTGGTGGAGATCGTGGAAGAGCGCGGCTGATAGCCACGCTTCGGTAGTGAACACGCAACGCCCCGGCCGAAACGCCGGGGCGTTTCGCGTTCCGGCGCACGTTTTCGTTAGGTGCCACCGCCGCGCATCGGCCTATCCTTCGCAGCACACAACAGTGGAGGAAGAAGATGACACACCAGACACGCCGCCATTTCCTTGCCGTCACCGCCGCGACGGCCGGGGCGATCACCGTGCTGCCCTATGCCGCCCGCGCGCAGGAAGGCGGCTCGGATACATTTCAAACGGGCTCGGGCCAGATCACCGTGCACCCGATCGACCATGCCTCCTTCGTGATGGAGACGCCGGCGGGCACGATCCATGTCGATCCGGTGGGCGATGCGGCCCGCTACGGCGACTTCCCGGCGCCCGACCTGATCCTCGTCACGCATGAGCATGGCGATCACTACAATGCCGAAACGCTGGCCGCGCTGATGGGCGAGGGCACGCAGCTGATCGTGAACCCCGCCGTGCACGAGATGCTGCCCGAGGATCTCGCCTCCCGCGCCGAGGCGATCGGCAACGGCGAAAGCACCAGCTTCGGCGACGTCACGATCGACGCGATCCCCGCCTACAACATCACCGAGGGGCGCGAGCAATTCCACCCCGAGGGCCGCGACAACGGCTATGTGCTGGGGTTCGACGATTTCCGCGTCTATGTCTCGGGCGATACCGAAGACATCCCCGAAATGCGGGCGCTGGAGAATATCGACCTCGCCTTCGTGTGCATGAACCTGCCCTTCACGATGGATGCCCAGCAGGCCGCCAGCGCGGTGCAGGAATTCGCGCCGACCTACGTCTATCCCTACCATTACCGCGGGCGCGACGGCGGCACCCAGGATCCCGAGGAATTCGCCGAACTGGTGGGCGATGCCGCCGAGGTGAAGATGGGCGGCTGGTACGGCGAGGGCTGAGGCCCCGCCACCCGCCGCGCGGCAGGTCGGGCTTGCGAAACCGGGCGCCACTCTCTATACGCGCCCGGTGGCCCCGCAGGGCCCGATTCACACCGCCGCACCGCGCGGCGGCACCAGAACCAGCAAGCCGTGGTCGGCCGCTCCCGTCGCTGGGGGCCGCATCCGGCAAGGAGAAGCGACATGAAACTGAACGAACTGCGCGACAACGAGGGCGCGTCCAAGAAACGGATGCGCGTCGGCAGGGGCCCGGGCTCGGGCAAGGGCAAGACCGCCGGGCGCGGCATCAAGGGCCAGAAATCCCGTTCGGGCGTGGCGATCAACGCCTATGAGGGCGGCCAGATGCCGCTCTACCAGCGCCTGCCCAAGCGCGGCTTCAACAAGCCGAACCGCAAGAAATACGCCGTGGTCAACCTGGGCATGATCCAGAAATTCGTCGATGCGAAGAAACTGGATGCCAAGGGCGAGATCACCGAGGATGCGCTCGTCGCGGCCGGCGTGGTGCGCCGCAAGCTCGACGGCGTGCGCGTGCTGGCCAAGGGCGAGGTGAGCGCCAAGCTCAACCTCAACGTCACCGGCGCCTCGCGCTCGGCCATCGACGCGGTCGAGAAGGCGGGCGGCACGCTCACCGTCTCGGCGCCGGCGGCTGAATAAGCGGTTGTAGTGGGGCCGCCGGCCCCTTACATCTCACCCATGTTTCCAGACGCCGCCGACCGGGGAACGGTTCGGCGGCGTTGTGACTGAAAGAAAGTTCATGGCGTCAGCAGCGGAACAAATGGCGGCGAATCTGAGCTGGGGCACCTTCGGGAAAGCCACAGAGCTCCGCCAACGGATCTTCTTCACCATCGGCCTTTTGATCGTCTATCGGCTGGGCACCTACATCACCGTGCCGGGCATCGACACGATCGCCCTGCGCGAGTTCATGGAGCAGGCCTCGACCGGGATCGGCGGCATCCTGTCGATGTTCACCGGCGGCGCGCTGGGGCGGATGGGCGTGTTCGCGCTGGGCATCATGCCCTACATCTCGGCCTCGATCATCGTGCAGCTGATGACGGCCATGGTGCCGCGCTTCGAGCAGCTGAAGAAGGAAGGCGAGCAGGGGCGCAAGAAGATCAACCAGTACACGCGCTACGGCACGGTGCTGCTGGCGATCTTCCAGGGCTACGGCCTGGCCGTGAGCCTCGAGGCCGGCGATCTGGTCGCCGATCCAGGCTGGTATTTCCGCATCGCCACGGTGATCACGCTGGTCGGCGGCACGATGTTCCTGATGTGGCTGGGCGAACAGATCACCGCGCGCGGCATCGGCAACGGCATCTCGCTGATCATCTTCGTCGGCATCGTGGCCGAGATCCCCGGCGCGCTGGCGCAGTTCTTCGCCTCGGGCCGCTCGGGCGCGATCAGCCCCGCGGTGATCGTAGGCATCATCCTGATGGTGATCGCGGTGATCGCCTTCGTGGTGTTCATGGAACGCGCGCTGCGCAAGATCCACATCCAGTATCCCCGCCGCCAGCAGGGGATGAAGATGTACGACGCCAACACCTCGCACCTGCCGATCAAGGTGAACCCGGCGGGCGTGATCCCGGCGATCTTCGCCTCCTCGCTGCTGCTTCTGCCGACCACGCTCGCCACCTTCTCGGGCGGCGATACCGGCCCGGTGATGAGCACGATCCTGGCCTATTTCGGCCCCGGCCAGCCGCTCTACCTGCTGTTCTTCGCGGCGATGATCGTGTTCTTCGCGTATTTCTACACCGCCAACGTCGCCTTCAAGACCGAAGACGTGGCCAAGAACCTCAAGAACCAGAACGGCTTCATCCCCGGCATCCGCCCGGGCAAGAAGACCGAGGAATATCTCGATTACGTGGTGACCCGCGTGCTGGTCCTGGGCTCGGGCTACCTGGCGGCCGTGTGCCTCCTGCCCGAGGTGGTGCGCTCGCAATTCGCGGTGCCGTTCTACTTCGGCGGCACCTCGGTGCTGATCGTCGTGTCGGTCACGATGGACACGATCCAGCAGGTCCAGTCGCATCTTCTGGCGCACCAGTACGAGGGCCTGATCGAGAAATCTCAGCTGCGCGGGAGGAAGCGCGGCAAGAAGGGGGCAGTGAGACGATGAACATCATCCTTCTGGGCCCGCCGGGGGCCGGCAAGGGCACCCAGGCGCGCAAGCTGACGGAAGAGCGGGGCATGATCCAGCTCTCCACCGGCGACATGCTGCGCGAGGCGCGTGCCTCGGGCACCGAGATGGGCAAGAAGGTCGCCGCCGTGATGGATGCGGGCGAGCTTGTTACAGACGATATCGTCATCGGCCTGATCCGCGAGAAGATCGAGGCGGGCGGCGGCCAGGGCTTCATCTTCGACGGCTTCCCCCGCACGCTGGCCCAGGCCGACGCGCTGGGCGAGCTGCTGCGCGCCACCGGCCAGTCGCTGCACGCGGTGATCGAGCTGGAAGTGGATGATGAAACGCTGGTCAAGCGCGTCGAGAACCGCGCCCGCGAGGCGGCGGCCGCCGGCCAGCCCGTGCGCGCCGACGACAACGCCGAAAGCATGCGTATCCGGCTGATGGAATACTACAAGAAGACCTCGCCGCTGATCGGCTATTACTACGCGCTGGGGCAGCTCATCCGCGTCAACGGCCTGGCCGAGATCGACGAGGTTTCGCGCCAGATCGCCGAGGCGCTGAATTAGCGCGGGGATCGTCGCGGGGGGCCTTGACCAGCGGATCAAACCCCCGTATGGCAACCCATCCCGCAAGGGATGGAGATTCGGTTAATCGGGGTCGCTCCCCGCACCGCTATCAGATCAGTATTCAGCGCGGCCCGGGGCGCAAGCCCGCGGGCCTCCGTTGTGAAAAAAGGTTCCGGCACTACGGAACCGCAACGAAAGGACATGACACGTGGCACGTATCGCCGGCGTAAACATCCCGACCGCCAAGCGGGTTCCCATTGCGCTCACCTACATCACCGGCATCGGGCAGAGCTCTGCCCAGAAGATCTGCGAAGCCGTGGGCATCGACGCCGCGCGCCGGGTCAACGACCTGTCGGATGCCGAGCTGCTCGCCATCCGTGAGCATATCGACGCGAACTACACCGTCGAGGGCGACCTGCGCCGCGACGTGCAGATGAACATCAAGCGCCTGATGGATCTCGGCTGCTACCGCGGCCTGCGCCACCGCCGCAACCTGCCCGTGCGCGGCCAGCGCACCCACACCAACGCCCGCACCCGCAAGGGCCCGGCGAAAGCCATCGCCGGCAAGAAGAAGTAAGGGGAGAGCAGGAACATGGCACGCGATACCAAGGTCCGCACCAAGCGCAAGGAACGCAAGAACATCGCCGCCGGCGTGGCGCATGTGAACTCGTCCTTCAATAACACCAAGATCCTGATCTCCGACGTGCAGGGCAACGCGATCTCGTGGTCGTCGGCCGGCACGATGGGCTTCAAGGGCTCGCGCAAGTCCACGCCCTTCGCGGCGCAGATGGCCGCCGAGGATGCCGGGCGCAAGGCGCAGGAACACGGCGTCAAGACGCTCGACGTGGAAGTGCAGGGCCCCGGCTCGGGCCGCGAGAGCGCCCTGCGCGCCCTGGCCGCCGTCGGCTTCAACATCACCTCGATCCGCGACGTGACGCCGATGGCCCATAACGGCTGCCGCCCGCCCAAGCGCCGCCGCGTCTGATTTCGGGATGAAATTCAGCCGGGCCGCGCCATCGCCGCGCGGCCCGGCCATTCATTACTTAACCTCGGGCGTCCCCCGCTGACCGGACATGGGCAGGGGACAGGTATGGAGGCCAAAGCATGATCCACAAGAACTGGGCCGAGCTCATCAAGCCGCAGGCGCTGGAAGTCAAGCCGGGCAACGAGCCGGCCAGGCAGGCCACCGTCGTCGCGGAACCGCTGGAACGGGGCTTCGGCCTGACGCTCGGCAACGCGCTGCGGCGGGTGCTGATGTCGTCGCTCCAGGGCGCGGCCATCACCTCTGTCCAGATCGACAACGTGCTGCACGAGTTCTCCTCGGTCGCCGGCGTGCGCGAGGATGTGACGGATATCGTGCTCAACCTCAAGGGCGTCGCGATCCGCATGGAAGTGGAAGGCCCGAAGCGGCTGTCGATCTCGGCCAAGGGCCCGATGATCGTGACGGCGGGCGACATCTCGGAATCGAACGGCATCGAGATCCTCAACAAGGATCACGTGATCTGCCACCTCGACGACGGCGCCGAGCTGTTCATGGAACTCACGGTCAACACCGGCAAGGGCTATGTCTCGGCCGACAAGAACAAGCCGGAAGACGCGCCCATCGGCCTGATCCCGATCGACGCGATCTATTCGCCGGTCAAGAAGGTCAGCTACGATGTGCAGCCCACCCGCGAGGGCCAGGTGCTGGATTATGACAAGCTGACACTCAAGCTGGAAACCGACGGCTCGGTCTCGCCCGACGATGCGGTGGCCTATGCCGCCCGCATCCTGCAGGATCAGCTGTCGATCTTCGTGAACTTCGACGAACCGGAAAGCGCCTCGCGTCAGGAAGAGGATGACGGGCTGGAATTCAACCCGCTGCTTCTCAAGAAGGTCGACGAGCTGGAGCTTTCGGTGCGTTCGGCCAACTGCCTGAAGAACGACAACATCGTCTATATCGGCGACCTGATCCAGAAGACCGAGGCCGAGATGCTGCGCACGCCGAACTTCGGCCGCAAGTCGCTCAACGAGATCAAGGAAGTGCTCTCGGGCATGGGCCTGCACCTCGGCATGGATGTCGAGGAATGGCCGCCCGAGAACATCGAGGATCTGGCCAAGAAGTTCGAGGATCAGTTCTGAGAACAGTAGGGGGGGCGGCAGAAACGCCGCCTCCCGTAAACGGGCATTCCGCCCCAAGGTGAGCCGGTGACACGCATCGCCGGCCGGACAAAGCAAAATCGAAGGAGATGAAACATGCGTCACGGACACGGCTACCGCCGCCTCAACCGCACCCATGAACACCGCAAGGCGATGTTCGCCAACATGGCCGGCTCGCTGATCGAGCACGAGCAGATCAAGACGACCCTGCCCAAGGCGAAGGATCTGCGCCGCGTGGTCGAGAAGCTGATCACGCTGGCCAAGCGCGGCGACATCCATGCCCGCCGCCAGGCCGCGGCCCAGCTCAAGCAGGATGCCCATGTCGCCAAGCTGTTCGACGTGCTCGGCCCCCGCTATGCCGAGCGTCAGGGCGGCTATGTCCGCGTTCTGAAAGCCGGTTTCCGCTACGGCGACATGGCCCCGATGGCGATCATCGAGTTCGTCGATCGCGATCCCGAAGCCAAGGGCGCCGCCGACCGGGCCCGCCTCGCCGAGCTGGAGGACGAGGGCGAATCCTGAGCCCTCGCAGATTGCAAAGAATTGCGAAGCCCCGCCTCAATTTTGAGCGGGGCTTTTTGCTTACCTAGCGTCAGTTGCGAGTCTGGCGGTCTGTAATCGCCCTCAGGTTTATTGACGCACGAAGGGAATCCATTAGGTTCTCGCCCTGCAATCCACCATTGCCGGAGGCGCCCAGGAAACTCATCAAGGTGCTGCGATCGTTGACGGAAAGGCCGCCCAGCACTTTCATCAGTGCCGCATCTTTCCCGTCGTCATCGTCCACCGCGAAATCCCGCGCAATTTGCATATATTGAGCGTGTGCACTTTTAGGTTGATGTTTTCAAAGCAGTTCTGTCAATAGGAATCATGACCAGGAAACGTGAGTTGGATCAACTGTTCGACGATCTCGAAAATGCTGCCCCTGCCGGATACTCGGCGGGGCTGCATATTCGTTTCGCCGCGCCGTTGATCTATGTGCGTACCTACGATCCGCGTTGGATCAAGGTCTATGACGAAAACGCCTACGCATTGAGAGACCCGTTGGTCTTCTGGGGGCTGGGCGTGAAAGGCACCACCCGTTGGAGTGAGATCAGGCTGCCTGATCCCTTCAACATAATCGGGCGGGCGCGGGAATATGGTCTGTTGCACGGTGCCGTGATTTCTCATGGTCCGATTTCGTCTCGTTCGATCGTGGGGATCGCTCGGGCGGATCGGGAATTCACCAATGACGAAATAGAACACGCTGCCGAGATCGTGGAGGCGCTGCATGAAGCCGCAGAGCCCCCCACGGAACTGACCGAAGCCCAGGTCGAAGCGCTACGCCTCATATCCGAGGGGGACAGACATTCCGCTGCAGCTGCCAAACTGGGGATTTCGGAGAGCGCGCTCAAGGCGCGCTTGCAATCGGCGCGGACGAGGCTGAACGCCCGCACCACGACGGAGGCGATCCGCAAGGCCCGGGAGTTCCGGCTCCTGTAGAGAGTGACTGCCCCTTTCGACAAGGTTCGACGGCCGTGTCAATTGGAGGCTTATATGCAAGTTACGACACTCTCATTCCAGAACCTGCACAAGCATGGTGAGCTGTTCACCAACATGCTGCGGGCAAGGCATGAAACGTTCATCCAGCAGAACAAGTGGGATCTGCCCGAGGTGGACGGAATGGAATACGATCAGTACGACACGCCGGCGAGCCGGTGGATCGCCGTGCATGATCTCGGACAGGTGCTCGCCGGGGTGCGGCTCACGCCCACCACCTCGCGGTGCGGCATATACACCTACATGATCCGCGATGCCCAGCGCGGATTGCTCGACACGATTCCCGATCACCTGCTTTGGGAAGAGGCGCCCGTCGCGCCGCACATCTGGGAATCCAGCCGTGTGTTCGTGTCGCGCAACGTGCCCGCCAAGCTGCGGCTGCGCGTGCAGGTGAACCTGATCGCCGAGATGGTGCGTTCCGCCCGCGAGCTTGGTGCCACGTCGGTGCTGGGGCTCATCCCCGAACATTCGCCGCGTCTCGCCCGGCGGACGGGGATCGATTGCCAGCCTGCGGGCCCGGTGCTCGATATCGGTGGTGACCGGTCGGTCTGCGTGAACATCAACCTGGCCAACAAGCTGCACTGATGGTCAGGGCGGCACGGGCCGGGACGCGGGAAACCGGCCCCATTCCGCTTTCGCAGGCCGGCCTGCGGGCGTAAACACGCCCCATGGCCGATCTGTTCTCACGGCCGGAGGAAGCTCCGGCACCCGATGGCGCGCCGCGTCCGCTGGCCGACAGGCTGCGGCCGGGCCGGCTGACCGATGTCATCGGGCAGGAACAGGTGCTCGGCCCCGATGCGCCGCTCGGCGTGATGCTGGCATCCGGGGCGCTTTCCTCTCTCATCCTCTGGGGCCCGCCCGGCGTGGGCAAGACGACGATCGCGCGGCTGCTGGCGCGCGAGACGGATCTGCATTTCGTGCAGATATCGGCCATCTTCTCGGGCGTCGCCGAGCTGAAGAAAGTGTTCGAGGCGGCGAAGCTGCGCCGCGGCAACGGTCAGGGCACGCTGCTCTTCGTCGACGAGATCCACCGCTTCAACAAGGCCCAGCAGGATAGCTTCCTGCCCCACATGGAAGACGGCACCATCCTGCTGGTCGGCGCGACGACCGAGAATCCCTCCTTCGAGCTGAACGCAGCGCTTCTGTCGCGCGCGCAGGTTCTGGTGCTGGAACGGCTCACCGATGCCGAGCTTTCGCGCCTCGTCGCCCGGGCCGAGGCCGAGCTGGGCCGAGACCTGCCGCTCGATGCCGATGCCCGCGCCGCGCTGATCGACATGGCCGATGGCGACGGGCGCAGCCTGCTGAACCTGGTCGAGCAGATCGCCGCCTGGAAGGTGCCCGCGCCGCTCGATCGCGCGGCGCTCTCGGCCCGGCTGATGCGCCGCGCCTCGCAATACGACAAGTCGGGCGATGCGCATTACAACCTGATCTCGGCGCTGCACAAATCCGTCCGCGGCTCCGATCCCGATGCGGCGCTCTACTGGCTGGCGAGGATGCTCGAGGGTGGCGAGGATCCGCGCTTCCTGGCCCGGCGCATCACCCGCATGGCGGTGGAGGATATCGGGCTCGCCGATCCGCAGGCCCAGGGCATCTGCCTCGGCGCGTGGGAGGCCTATGAGAGGCTCGGCTCGCCCGAGGGGGAACTGGCGCTCGCCCAGGCGGTGCTCTACCTGGCGCTGGCGCCGAAATCCAATGCCGGCTATGTGGCCTTCAAGGCGGCGGGCGCCGCGGCGCGCAAGCATGGCTCCGAACCGCCGCCCAAGCACATCCTCAACGCGCCGACCAAGCTGATGGGCGAGCAGGGCTATGGCGCGGGATACCAATACGATCACGATGCCGAGGATGGCTTCTCGGGGCAGGATTACTTCCCCGAAACCATGGGCCGGCAGGATTTCTACCAGCCGGTCGAGCGCGGGCATGAGCGCGAGCTGAAGAAGCGGCTGGATTACTTCGCCCGGCTGCGCGCCAAGCGGCGCGGCGGTTGACACCGGCGGTGGCGGGCGTAGGGAAAGGCCCATGATCGCAACGCTCATTCAGGTGGCGCTTGGCGGCGCGCTCGGCGCCTCGGCGCGGTATCTCGCCGGCCTCGGCGCGCTGCGGCTGGCCGGGCCGGGCTATCCGTGGGGCACGCTCGCCGTCAACGTGATCGGCTCGCTCGTCATGGGCGTGCTGGTCGTGGCGCTGGCGCTCAAGGGCGGCGAGCGCGCCGCACCCTTCCTGATGACCGGCTTGCTGGGCGGCTTCACCACATTCTCGGCCTTCTCGCTGGATGCGCTCACCCTGTGGGAGCGCGGGCAGGCGGGCGCGGCGGCGGGCTATGTGGTGGGCTCGGTGATCCTGTCGCTCGGGGGCATCGTGGCGGGCGTCGCGCTGGCGCGGGCGGTGCTCGCATGAGCGGGGTGCAGCAGCGCACGGTCGGCGCCGACGAGGCCGAACAGCGGCTCGACCGCTGGTTCCGCCGGCATTTCCCCCATGTCAGCCAGGGCCAGATCGAGAAGATGTGCCGCAAGGGCGAGATCCGCGTCGATGGCGGCCGGGTGAAGGCCAACACCCGCGTCGGCCCCGGCGCCGAGATCCGCGTGCCGCCGCTGCCCGATCCCGCCGCCGCGCCGCCGGTCAAGCGCGCGTCGGCCATCTCCCCCGCCGATGAAGAGATGATCCGCGACACGGTGCTGTTCCGCGACGATCACCTGCTGGTCATCAACAAGCCCGCCGGTCTGCCTACGCAAGGCGGCTCGGGCGTCACCCGGCACATCGACATGCTCTCCGAGGCCCTGCGCTTCGGCCGCGAGGACAGGCCGCGCCTCGTTCACCGGCTGGATCGCGACACGTCGGGCGTGCTGCTTCTGGCGCGCAGCCAGGCGGCGGCCAGCGCACTGACCCGCGCCTTCCGCTCGCGCGAGACGCGCAAGATCTACTGGGCCGCGGTGGCCGGCGTGCCGATGCCGCAGGCGGGCACGGTGCGCTACGGGCTGGTCAAGGCGCCCGGCGGCGGCTCGGGCGAGGGCGAGAAGATGCGCACCATCCACCCCGACGAGGTGGATCGCACGCCCGGCGCCAAGCGCGCGACGACCGATTACATGGTGCTCTCGGCGGCCGCGCGGCGCTGTGCCTGGCTGGCGCTGGTGCCGGTGACGGGCCGCACCCACCAGCTGCGCGCCCACATGGCCGCGCTCGGCCACCCGATCGTGGGCGACGGCAAATATGGCGGCTCGGGCCAGGAAAACCTCGGCGATGGCTGGGGCGCGCAGCTCGGGGGCGAGATCAGCCGCAAGCTGCACCTGCATGCCCGCTCGCTCACCCTGACCCATCCGGTGACCCAGGCGCGCCTCACCTTCACCGCGCCGCTGCCCGAGCACATGGCGCGCACCTGGGCGACGTTCGACTGGCGCGAGGCCGACGTGCCCGCCGATCCCTTCGAGGAGGAGGCATGAGCGAATGGAAGGCGAAACGCTTCTGGAAGGAGGCGCGCGCCGAGCAGGCCGATGACGGATGGCTCATCCGGCTCGATGGGCGCGAGCTGCGCACGCCGCGCAAATCCGCGCTGCGCCTGCCCGGCCGCGCGCTGGCCGAGGCTTTGGCCGAGGAATGGCAGGCGCAGGGCGAGGTGATCGACCCGACCGCGATGCCGCTCACCCGCACCGCAAATTCGGCGGTGGAACAGGTGGCCACGCAGCACGGCGCCGTGGCCGACATGCTGGCCGATTACGCCGATGCCGACCTGCTGTGCTACCGCGCCGATGCGCCCGCCGAACTCGCCGCCCGTCAGGAAGAGGCCTGGGATCCGCTGCTCGATTGGGCCGCGGAAGAGCTGGGCGCACGCCTCGAGACGCGGACGGGCGTGATGCACGCCCCCCAGCCGGCGCAGGCGCTCGACGCCCTGCGCGCCCGCGTCCACGCGCTCGACGCGTTTGAAATGGCGGCGTTCCACGATCTCGTCACCCTGTCGGGCTCGCTGGTGCTGGGCTTCGCCACGGCCCATGGGCGGATCGCGCCGGAAGAGGCCTGGCGCCAGTCGCGGATCGACGAGGATTGGCAGATCGAGCAATGGGGCCCCGACGCGGAAGCTGAAGAATTGGCCAGCCGCCGCCGCGCGGCCTTCCTGGATGCCGACAGGTTTTACCGATTGATCCACGCAAAAGATTGACGGCGTAAAGAGTTAGCAGTTTGGAAACTGCCCTTGCGTGATGCCCATTCATTCATCGCTTTTCCCGATAGCGCCCTTGACGGATCGGAATGAATCCGCCCAAACTCCGGGCACTGAGGGGGCTTACACTCTCGCACCATCGTACCCGGCCCGGGGAGGGCCGGAAGAACCGCTCGGCACATGGGCGGACCATCAGGAAGAGGTACACATGAAAAAATCCCTATTTCTCGGCGCTTTGACCGTCGCCGGCCTGGCCGCCGGCGCGGCCTCGGCCGCCACGCTCGACGACGTCAAGGCGCGCGGCACGCTGAATTGCGGCGTGTCCACCGGCCTCGCCGGGTTCTCCGCGCCCGACGCCAACGGCGAATGGGAAGGCTTCGACGTCGATTTCTGCCGCGCCATGGCCGCGGCGATCTTCGGCGATCCCACCAAGGTGAGCTTCACGCCGCTGACCACCCAGACGCGCTTCTCGGCGCTGTCCTCGGGCGAGGTCGACGTGCTGGCCCGCAACACGACCTGGACCTATTCGCGCGACATCGACCTGAAGCTCGAGTTCATCGGCGTCAACTACTATGACGGCCAGGGCTTCATGGTGCCCAAGGCGCTGGGCGTGTCCTCGGCCAAGGAACTCGACGGCGCGACCGTCTGCATCCAGACCGGCACCACGACCGAGCTGAACCTGGCCGACTACTTCTCGGCCAACGGCATGTCGTACGAGCCGGTGCCGGTGGAAACCAACGCCGAGGCGCAGCAGCAATACCTGGCCAATGCCTGCGACGTGTACACCACGGATGCGTCCGGCCTGGCCGCCACCCGCGCCACGTTCGAGGCGCCGGGCGATCACGTCGTCCTGCCCGAGATCATCTCGAAAGAGCCGCTCGGCCCTGCCGTGCGTCACGGCGACAACGAGTGGGGCGATATCGCCCGGTGGACGCTGAACGCCATGATCTCGGCCGAAGAGCTGGGCGTGACCTCGGCCAACGTCAACGAACTGGCCGGCGGCTCGGAAAACCCCGAGATCAACCGCCTGCTCGGCAACGAGGGTGACCTCGGCGCCATGCTCGGCCTCGATGCGGCGTTTGCCAAGAACATCATCGAACAGGTCGGCAACTATGGCGAAGTGTTCGAGAGGAACATCGGTGAAAGCACGCCGATCGGCATCGCCCGCGGGCTGAACGCCCAGTGGAAGGATGGCGGCCTGCTCTACTCGCCGCCGTTCCGGTAAGCGGCACATGGAAGGGCGCGGGCCGGTCCCGCGCCCTTTCTCCTACTACCCAACAACAAACATCCCGATCCGGCCGACGCGCCACAGAATGCGCGCCTGGATCGAAGGACGATACGGGACAAACGGGGAGCGTCAGACATGACGACTGAAAGCGATCCGGCGACGGGGTCGTTCCGACTTTCGCAACTCATCTACGACACGCGCTATCGGTCGATCACGATCCAGGTCATCGCCACGATCGCCTTCATGCTCATCGCGTGGGAGCTGATCACCAACACGGTCGAGAACCTCGCGCGGCTGGGCAAGCCGTTCGAATTCGGCTTCCTGTGGGATCGCGCCGGGTATGACATCAACCAGCGCCCGATCGAGTATTCCAACGATTCCACCCATTTCCGCGCCTGGATGGTGGGGCTCGTCAACACGCTGATCGTCGCCGTGCTGGGCTGCATCCTGGCCACGATCGTGGGCGTGATCGCCGGCGTGCTGCGGCTGTCGAAGAACTGGCTGACCGCGCGGCTGATGTCGATCTACGTCGAGGGCTTCCGCAACGTCCCCGTGCTTTTGTGGATCATCGCCTTCTTCGCCATCCTCACCGAGGCGACGCCCGCGCCCAACACGTTCCGCGGCGAGGATGCCGAGAACTCGATGCTCTTCGGTTCCTCCGTCGCGATCACCAACCGCGGCACCTATATCCCGCGGATGCTGTTCGGCGAGGGCTCGGCGCTTGTCGTCATCGTGTTCCTGCTGTCGCTGCTGGGCATCTGGGCCTATAACCGCTGGTCCCACCGCCGGTTCGAGGCGACGGGCCAGACGATGCCGAACCTGTGGATCCGCCTCGCCATCCTGATCCTGCCCACGCTGATCATATATCTCGCGCTGGGCCGGCCGATCGGGCTGGAATATCCCGAATTGCGCGGCTTCAACTTCCAGGGCGGGCTGCAGGTGCGCAACTCGTTCATCGCGCTCTGGCTGGCCCTGTCGCTCTATACCGGCGCTTTCATCGCCGAGATCGTGCGCGCCGGCATCCTCGCCATCTCCAAGGGCCAGACCGAGGCCGCCTATGCGCTGGGCCTGCGCCCGGGCCGCACGATGAACCTCGTCATCCTGCCCCAGGCGCTGCGCGTCATCGTGCCGCCGCTGATCTCGCAATACCTGAACCTGACCAAGAACTCCTCTCTGGCGCTGGCCGTGGGCTACATGGATCTGCGCTCCACCCTTGGCGGGATCACCCTGAACCAGACCGGGCGGGAACTGGAATGCATGCTGCTGATGATGGCGAACTACCTCGTCATCTCGCTCATCATCTCGGCCGCGATGAACGTCTACAATTCCTCGGTCAAGCTGAAGGAACGGTGAGATGAGCGATACACACGCCGAGTCCGTCGCCTATGTGCGTGACACGATGCTGCCCGAGAAGGAACCGCCGGGCCGCGAGGTGGGCGCGATCAAGTGGATGCGCGAGAACCTGTTCTCGGGCTGGTTCAACGCGATCCTCACCATCGTCTCGCTCTACGTCATCGGCTGGATCCTGCTGCACCTCGCGCCGTGGTTCACCCACATGGTGTGGAATGCCGGCTCGCTCTCCGAATGCCGCGAGATCCGCGATGAGCTCTGGGGGCCGGATCAGACATTCTCCTGCTTCGCGGTGATCCGCGACCGCTGGCAGCAGCTGCTCTACGGCTTCTACCCGGCCGAGCTCTACTGGCGCGCCAACCTCGCCTTCGTGCTGTTCCTCGTGGCCATCGCGCCGGTGCTGTTCTCGGGCCTGCCGCGCAAGATGCTCTATTTCTCGGTGCTCTATCCCTTCGTGATGTTCTGGCTGGTCTGGGGCGGCTCGATCTGGCTGCCGCTGATGGTGATCGCGGGCTTCGGGCTGGGGGCGCTGGCTTTCGTGCTCGCCAGCCGCGTCAACGGGCTGGTCGCGGTGATCGTGGCGGCGCTGGTGCCGGTGCTGTGGTGGCTCTACCTCGCCGGGCCGATCGCCACCGACCTGCAGCGCATCGCGCCGCTGGCGATCCAGCAGGTCGCCTCGAAAGACCTGGGCGGCTTCATGATCTCGCTGATCCTGGGGATCACCGGCATCGCCTTCTCGCTGCCGCTCGGCATCCTCTTGGCGCTGGGCCGGCAATCCGACCTGTTCATCGTCAAGGGCATCTGCGTCGGCTTCATCGAGTTCATCCGCGGCGTGCCGCTGATCACGCTGCTCTTCGTGGCCTCACTGCTTCTGAACTACTTCCTGCCGCCGGGCACCAATTTCGACATCATCCTGCGGGTGATGATCATGGTCACGCTGTTTGCCTCTGCCTACATGGCCGAGGTGATCCGCGGCGGCCTGGCCGCCCTGCCCACCGGGCAATACGAGGCGGCCGATGCGCTGGGGCTGGATTACTGGAAGGCGCAGCGGCTGATCATCATGCCGCAGGCGCTGAAGATCTCGATCCCCGGCATCGTGAACACCTTCATCGGCCTGTTCAAGGATACCACGCTGGTCATGTTCATCGGCATCTTCGACATGCTCGGCCTGACCAACGCCATCCGCGCCACGACCGACTGGAACGGCATCTACTGGGAGCTGTTCATCTTCGTCGGCGTCGTCTTCTTCGTCTTTTGCTACTCGATGTCGCGCTACTCGCAATATCTGGAACGCAAGCTCAATACCGAACACCGCTAGGAGAGCGCCATGTCCGAACCCGCACTCGACCAGGGCCCCGACCGGATCGACCTGGAAGTATCCGACGAGATCGCCATCCAGATCGTCAACATGAACAAGTGGTACGGCACGTTCCACGTTCTACGCGACATCAACCTGACGGTGAACCGCGGCGAGCGGATCGTCATCGCGGGGCCCTCGGGCTCGGGGAAGTCCACGATGATCCGCTGCATCAACCGGCTGGAGGAACACCAGGAAGGCCAGATCATCGTCGACGGGATCGAGCTGTCGTCGGATCTCAAGAACATCGACAAGATCCGCTCGGAAGTGGGCATGGTGTTCCAGCACTTCAACCTGTTTCCGCATCTCACCATCCTGGAAAACTGCACGCTTGCGCCGATGTGGGTGCGCAAGATCCCCAAGAAGGAAGCCGAGGAAACGGCGATGCATTTCCTCGAAAAGGTGAAGATCCCCGAACAGGCGCTGAAATATCCCGGCCAGCTTTCCGGCGGCCAGCAGCAGCGCGTGGCGATCGCCCGGTCGCTGTGCATGCGCCCGCGGATCATGCTGTTCGACGAGCCGACATCGGCGCTCGACCCCGAGATGATCAAGGAGGTGCTCGACACGATGATCGAGCTGGCGCAGGAGGGCATGACGATGCTCTGCGTCACCCACGAGATGGGCTTTGCCCGCCAGGTGGCGAACCGGGTGATCTTCATGGATCAGGGCCAGATCGTCGAACAGAACGAGCCCGAGGAATTCTTCAACAACCCGAAATCGGAACGCACCAAGCTGTTCCTCAGCCAGATCCTGGGGCACTGAGCCCGGCGCGCGGCCCGGCGGGCCGCGCCTCAGCCCGGCAGGTCGCGCGGCACGGTGAAATCCGCCGCCGCGCCCTGCGCCCAATGCGCCGCGCCCCAATCGCTGCCCTCGAAATCGCAGACCAGCGTCGCCCCCGTAGGGTAGCGCGAGAAATCCGCGTGGCGCGGCCGGCGCGCGACGATCTCGCCCGCGAAATCGCCGATACCGGGATTGTGGGCGATCATCAGGACCGTCCCGCCCCGCGCCTTGCGCAGCTCGCGCAGCAGCGTGTCGGGCCCGGCGAGGTAGAGCGCATCGAGATGGCTCACCTCCGGCGACGCGCCCGAGGCGGCGGCGATGCCCGCCCATGTCTCGCGCGTGCGCAGGGCGGAGGAGCACAGCACCGCGTCGGGCACATGCCCCTGCGCGGCCATCCACCGCCCCAGCCGCGCCGCGGCGTCACGGCCGCGGGCGTTGAGCGGGCGGTCGAAATCGTCGAGCAGCGGGTCGTCCCAGTCGCTCTTGCAATGGCGCGTGAGGATCAGCCTCATTCGGGGCGCGGCCGGATGCGCGGCTCGGTATCGCGGATCAGCGAACCGGCGCCGTGATCGGTATAGAGCTCCAGCAGGCAAGCGTTTGGCGCGCGCCCGTCGAGGATCACCACCGCGCGCACCCCGCCGGCCAGCGCGTCGAGCGCGGTTTCCGTCTTTGGGATCATGCCGCCCGCGATCACGCCCGCCTCGGTCAGCTCGCGGATCTCGGCCGACGAGAGCGAGGTCAGCACCTCGCCATCGGCGCCCTTCACGCCGGCCACATCGGTCAACAGAAGCAGCCGGTCGGCCTTCAGCGCCGCGGCGATGGCGCCGGCGGCGGTGTCGCCGTTCACGTTGAACGTCTCGCCGTCGCGGCCCGCACCCACCGGCGCGATGACGGGGATCAGCCCCTTCTCGCCCAGTTCGTGGATCAGCCGCGGATCGATCTCGGAAGGCGTGCCCACCCAGCCCAGATCGGGGTTGGTCTGGGTGCAGATCATCAGGTTGGCATCCTTGCCGGAGATGCCCACCGCGCGGCCGCCCTGGCCGTTGATCGCCTGCACGATGCGCTTGTTGACGAGGCCCGAGAGCACCATCTCGACCACTTCCACCGTGGCCGCATCCGTCACCCGCTTGCCGTTGACGAACTCGCTCTGGATATCCAGCCGTTTCAGCAGGTCGTTGATCATCGGCCCGCCGCCATGCACGATCACCGGCTTCACGCCCACCTGCTGCATCAGCGCAACGTCGCGGGCGAAGCCCTCCATCGCCTCATCGCTGCCCATGGCATGGCCGCCCAGCTTGATGACGACGGTCGCGCCCTCGTAGCGCTGCAGATAGGGCAGGGCGGCGCTCAGCGTGCGCGCGGTGGCGATCCAGTCTCTGTTCATGGCCTGCGTCTTCATCCTCCGCCCCTCCGGTGCCTGCGCCTTTATTCAGAAGCCGGGGCGGCGGTGCAAGGGGCGGTTCGCGCCGCGCCTCACTCCAGCGTGGCGATGATGGCGCGGAGCACGTCGATCCCGTCGCCCGTCTCCGACGAGGTCGAGACGATCTCGGGGAAGGCGGCCGGGTGCTTCGCCAGCGCCGCGCGCACCTGGGCGAGCATGCCTTCGCGGGCGGCGGCCTTGACCTTGTCGGCCTTGGTGAGCACGACCTGGAAGGTCACGGCCGAGCTGTCGAGCAGCTGCATGATCTCGGCATCCACGGGCTTCACGCCGTGGCGGCTGTCGATCAGCACGAAGGCGCGGCGCAGCGAGGCGCGCCCGGCGAGATAGGCCATTAGCAGCCGCTGCCACCTCGCCACCACCGCGACGGGCGCGTTGGCGAAGCCGTAACCGGGCAGGTCCACCAGGTAGTGGCTGTCGGCGAGCGTGAAGAAGTTGATCTCCTGCGTGCGGCCCGGCGTGTTCGAGGCGCGGGCCAGCGCCTTGCGGCCGGTCAGCGCGTTGATCAGCGTGGATTTTCCGACGTTGGAGCGCCCGGCGAAACAGACCTCCAGCCTGTCGTCGGGCGGCAGGCCGGGCATGGCCACCACGCCCTTGAGGAACTCGGTCTGCCCGGCGAAGAGCTTCCGCCCCGCCTCCAGCGCCGCCGCGTCGGGCGCGGCGAGCGGGAAGGGCAGGGCGCTCATTTCGCCTCGGATTTCTTGCGCCTGAAGGCCTTGGTGATGTTGCCCAGCACGTCGGGCCGGTGGCCGTGGAAGCGCATGATGCTGTATTGCTGCAGGAAGGTGATCACGTTGTTGGTGATCCAGTACAGCACCAGGCCGCTGGCGAACTGGCCCAGCATGAACATGAAGATCCAGGGCATCCAGGCGAAGATCATCGCCTGGGCGGGATCGGTGGGCGCCGGGTTCAGCTTCTGTTGCAGCCACATCGACACGCCCAGCAGGATCGGCAGCACGCCCAGCGACAGGATCGCGAGGAACGAGTTGGGATCGGGCGGCGCGTAGGGCAGCAGGCCGAACAGGTTGAGGATCGACGAGGGATCGGGCGCCGAGAGATCGCGGATCCAGCCGAACCAGGGCGCGTGGCGCAGCTCGATCGTGACGAAGATCACTTTGTAGAGCGAGAAGAAGATCGGGATCTGCAGAAGCAGCGGCAGGCAGCCGGCGGCGGGGTTCACCCGCTCGCGCTTGTAGAGCGCCATCATCTCCTGCTGCATCTTCTGGCGATCGTCGCCGGCGCGTTCCTTGAGCTTCTCCATCTCGGGCTGAAGCTCCTTCATCCGCGCCATCGAGACGTAGGATTTGTAGGCCAGCGGGAAGAGGATCGCCTTGAGCACCACGGTCAGCGCGATGATCGCCCAGCCCATATTGCCGATCACGCCGTTCAGCCAGTGCAGCACCGCGAAGATCGGCTTGGTGAGGAAGAAGAACCAGCCCCAGTCGATCGAGTCGATGAAGCGCTTGATGCCGAGATCCTGCTCGTAATCGCGGATCGCCTCCCACTCCTTGGCGCCGGCGAACAGCCGCGTCGTCGAGCTGGCCGTGGCGCCGGCGGCCACGTCGACGGCGGGCAGCGAGGCATAGGCCTGGTAGATGCCCGTCGTGTCGGAATACTTGGCGACCGAGCGGAAGCCCTGGCCGGGCGCGGGCACCAGCGTCGTCATCCAGTTCTTGTCGGTGAAGCCGATCCAGCCGTTTTCCTGCACGTCATAGACATCGGCCCGCGCGCCTTCGCGGGGGTTCATGTCCATGTCGGGCATGTTCTTGTACTTGATCTCGTCGAGCTCGTCGTCGTTGAGGCGCACGACGCCCTCGTGCAGCACGAAGAAGTTCTGCAGGTCGGGCAGGGCGCGGCGCTCGATCAGGCCATAGGGGGCCAGGCGCACCGCCTCGCCGCTCTCGTTCTCGACCGTCTGGGTGATCGTGAACATGTAGTCGGCATCGACGCTCATCTCGCGGCGGAAGATCAGGCCGCTGCCGTTCTCCCAGCGCAGGGTGACGGGGTTGTCGACCGTCAGGCGGGGATCGTCGCCCTCGGGCTCCCACATGGTCGACGGGCCGGGCACGTCTTCCTGGTCGAGCGATCCGCCCGGCGCCCAGCCGTAGACGGCGTAATAGGCGTTGGGGTTGCCGACGGGCGACAACAGGGTGACGAGGTCGCTGCCCGGTTCCAGGGTTTCCTTGTAGCGTTTCAGGGCGAGGTCATCGATCCGCCCGCCCCTGAGCGAGATCGAGCCGGTGAGCGCCGGCGTGTCGATCGGCAGGCGCGGCGCGTCGGCGGCGGCCTCGGTGGGGGTGGCGGGATCGGTGGCGCCGGGCGTGCCGGCGGCGTTGCCCGTGTTGCCGGTGGCAGCGGTCTCGCCACCCGTCGCGGCGGGCGGGAGGGCCGTGCCGTCGGCCGTCGTCTGTGCGGCCTGGTCGGGCAGCGGCCGGGGCTCCGGCAGCGGGGGGGCGAAGAACACCATCCAGACAACCATGACCAGCGCGCTGAGCGCAACGGCGAGGAGAAGATTGCGGTTCTGTTCGTCCATGAAAAGGCTGGCCCCAGCGACGTTCTGGTCTGGGCAGGTTCAATCGCCCGCAGCGGCCGAGGTCAAGTCAATTCGCCCTGATCGTGGGGGAAAGGCGGTGATTCGCGTCAGGAGGCGCGGCCCTGCATGTCGGGGGCCCGCGGCACGTTCTCGCGGTGCTGGCGCAGCCAGTCGAACGTGTCGTCGAAGGCCATGGGATGGGCGATGGAATAGCCCTGCAGGTGCCCGCAGCCCAGCTGCGCGAGGATCGAATATTCGCCCTTCGTCTCCACCCCTTCGGCCAGCGTGTCGAGCTTCAGCCGGTCGGCCATGGTTAGGATCGCGGCGACCATGTCCTGTTGCTCGCTGTCCTTGTCGACGCGGGTGACATAGGAGCGGTCGATCTTGATCCGGTCCACGCCGAAGCGGCGGATATTGGCGATCGAGGCGTGCCCGGTGCCGAAATCGTCGAGGTCGATGCGGCAGCCCAGTTCCGACAGGGCCCAGACATTGCGGGTGATCGTGTCGTTCTCGCCCTGGGCGATCACGTCTTCGAGAATCTCCACCGTCAGGCGTTCGGCCGCGATGTCGAGCCTGTCGAGCTCCCACCTCACGCGGTCCACCAGGCCGGGATCCGAGAGTTCCACCGCCGAGAAATTCACCGCCACGGCGGGCACGCCGGCATCGGCCTTGTCCCATGTGCGCAGGGCGGTGAGTGCGCCTTTGAGCATCACATCGCCCAGCCGCTCGAACAGGCCGCCCTGGCGGATGCCGGGCAGGAATTCCATCGGCGGGATCAGCCCGCGTTCGGGGTGCTGCCAGCGGGCCAGCGCCTCCATCCCGCTGACCTGCGCGGTCTCGGTGCTGATCTGGGGCTGGAAGAAGGGGCGGATATGGCCGGCCTCCAGCGCCTCTTCCAACTCGTCGATCATCGCCGAGCTCAGCTTGCGCGGCACGAAGGCGCCGGCGCTGTATGTCCTGACAGAGCCGGGGCCATGGCGCCGCGCCTCGGTCAGCGCCTGCATCGCGGCCTCGAGGAAGGCGGCGCCGGTGGGCGCGGGGGCGCGGCCGGGCAGGCAGAAGCCGATCGAGGCCGAGACATAGACCTGCCCGCCATCCACGTTGATCGGTTCGGCCACCGCGGCCTGCAGCCGGGCGCTGAGCTGGATCAGCATTTCCAGGTCGGCCCGGCGCAGCGGTGCGAGCACGAGCGCGAAGGCCGGCCCTTCCAGCCGCACGAGCAGATCGTCCTCGCGCAGCATGCCGGCGATGCGCCGCGCGGTGACGGCGAGGATATCGTCGGCGGCGGTGGGCCCGTTGCGCCGCGTGCAGGTTTCGAAATCGTCGATCTCGATGGCGAGGCAGGCGGTGGTGCGCCCGGTTTCCAGCCGCGCCTGCATGATCGCGTCGATGGCCGCGACGGCGGCGCCGCGGAAGGGCAGGCCGGTCACCCCGTCGGAAGGCGCGGGCCGCTGCCACGAGACCGACGGCATCAGCCCGCCAGCGGCCAGCGCCGCGGGCAGGATCAGGGCGCAGACCACCAGCGCGGTTTCGCCGCCGAACCAGTAGCCGCACAGCAGGATCGCCGGCAGGAAGGCGATGAGCTGCGGGCCGGACAGGGCCAGCTTCAGCCGGCCGAGAACATGGGCTGCGCGCGATTGCGCGGCGTTCTGCATGAGCGTGCTCCCGAAACGGGCCCGTGATGGACCCGCAGCGCCGAGGCTAGAGGGAGGGTCTCACCGAATGGTAAACGGATCGGCGCAATTTCGATCTAATTTTAGGAATTTTCGTCGGGCGCCGCGGGAACCGCGCCGTCTCCCTGGCGCACCAGCCCCGCGAAGTCGAACAGCGCCGGGTCCAGCAGGTGCGAGGGCCGCGCGTTCATCAGCGCGCTGAACATCTTCTGCCGGCGGCCCGGAGCGTTGCGCTCCCACCCGTCGAGGATCGCCTTGACCTGCTGGCGCTGCAGCCCGTCCTGCGAGCCGCACAGGTCGCACGGGATGATCGGGTAGTTCATCGCGCGCGCGAACTTCTCGCAATCGGCCTCGGCGACATGGGCGAGCGGGCGATAGACGAAGAGGTCTCCCTCGTCGTTCAGCAGCTTGGGCGGCATCGTCGCCAGCTTGCCGCCGTGAAAGAGGTTGAGGAAGAAGGTCTCGAGGATGTCGTCGCGGTGATGGCCCAGCACCACGGCCGAACAGCCCTCCTCGCGCGCGATGCGATAGAGGTTGCCGCGCCGCAGCCGCGAACACAGCGCGCAATAGGTGCGGCCGGCGGGCACCTTGTCGACCACGATGGAATAGGTGTCGCGATACTCGATCCGGTGCGGCACCTGCATGCGCTCGAGGAAGTCGGGCAGCACGGTAGCGGGGAAGCCGGGCTGCCCCTGGTCGAGATTGCAGGCCAAGAGGTCGACCGGCAGCAGGCCGCGCCACTGCAGCTCGTGCAGGATGGCGAGCAGGGTGTAGCTGTCCTTGCCGCCCGACAGGCAGACCAGCCAGCGCGCGCCGCGCTCGACCATGCCGTAGCGCTCCACCGCCTCGCGCACGTTCTGCACCAGCCGCTTGCGCAGCTTGCGGAACTCGGTGCTGCGCGGGGCGCCGGCAAAGAGCGGGTGGATATCGTCGGCCTCGTCGAGCATGGGACGGGATTAGGCGCTTTGACCGGGCCGGGCAAGGGATTCGCGGGCCTGCGCGCAAGGGCGACAGTCCGGCGCAGCGCGGGTTTTCGCGGGGTGGGCCGGCGCCGATCGGCAAGCCGGCGCGCATCGGCGGCGGCACGGCGCGGGGCCGGAACGCGGGGCGGGCGGCGCGGTTCTCCCCACGACCGGCGCGAGGAGGCGTCGGCGCAAACACAGGAGAACTGAAAATGACCCGCAACATCGCACCCAAGGCGCTCGCCGCCATCTTCGCGACGACGCTGGCAACGACAGGTTTCGCGCAGGCCAATACCGGGCTCAACACCGGAGTCGACGCCGATGTCGAGGCTGGGGTGAGCACCGAGGCTCCGGCCAAGAAAGGCAACATGTCGGCCGAGGCCGGCGCGTCGGCCATGACCTATGGTCAGGTGATCGCCTCGCTGAACAACCCGACCTGGGATTCGGCCGGCCTGCAGGCGGTGAGCGACGCGAGCGCCGTCAAGACGCTGCGCCTGTCCGAGTTGAAGGGCGAGGGCGCCGAGAACGCGCAATCGCTCGACAACGCGCTGGTGACGGCCGAGTCCGATCTCCAGGCGCTGCATGACGCGATCGGCGCGTCCGACGTGCTGTCGCAGAAGGTCGAGGAAGAGGGTTTCGAGGCCGACGACGTGGTCGCCGCGCAGACCGAGGCCGACGGCTCGATCACGCTGATCATCGACGACCGCGCCTGATCCGAGGTGCATGAACAGGCGCCGCCGGTTCCCCCGGCCGGAAGGCGCCCCCGGCCCCGCGGTTCCCGCCGCGGGGCCAGCTTTGTTGGGGGGTGCCGCAACAGAGCGTGAGCGCCGACACGCGGGGTGGCGCTTCTGACGCCGGGGTTGAGCACTTTATGGCAGCCAAGCCCCTCCGCCCTCACCGCAGCGCGGGCGGATAGCCATAGCGCCGCCCCACGGGGGCGGGTCGGCGCCCGCGCGGCGGGCTTCGCCCTTGTCCCGCGCGACACCTGCGGCGAGCGGGGGGCTCCCGCCCCTTCTCGGCGCGCTTCGCGCGCGTCGAAGCGTTGGGCCCGGCCGGGGGCTCCGCCCCCGGACCCCCGGAGTATTTCGAGCAAGACGAAGCGTTACAGAGCGCGAGGGCCGCCCCGTGGGGTGGCGCTGCCGACGTGGGTGTGGGGCGCTTTATGGCTGCCAAACCCCTCCGAACTCACCGCATCGCGAGCGGCCAGCAATAGCGCCACCCCGCCCGGACGGGGCGGCGCTCGCGCGGCGGGGCTCCGCCCCTTGTCCCGCGCGGTGAGGCTTCGCCTCCCTCACCCCGCCCCACCCGCTCCACGGTTGACAGACCGCCCGCCCCGTCACAGGAATGTGAGCGAAGGGCCCCGTGCCCTGTGGCTTGAGGGGCTGGCCGATGCTTCTGGACATCATTCACTACCTGCATCTTCTCTCGGCGGTGATCTGGGGCGGGGGCACGGTGATCTTCATGCTCGTCATCTTCCCCGGCCTCGCCCGCCTGCCCGCCGCCCAGGCGCGCGACACGTTCCTTCGCATCCGCGGCGCGGCCGGCACGGTCATGGCGATCTCGGGCGGGGCGACGCTGCTCTTCGGCCTCGCGCGGGCCTGGATCGGCGGCGGTATCCGCGGCCTGGGAGACCTGACCACCGGCTACGGCATCACCGTGCTGATCGCGCTGGCGCTGTGGCTGGGGATCGAGGCGGTGGGCGGCCCGATGCGCGGCCGCTTCGCGCGCCTGCTCGAGGATCCCGCCGCCTTCGAGGCCGAGGCTCCGGCGTTGGTGCGCCGCGCGGGCTGGATCACCGTAATCCTGATGGCGCTGCTGATCGCCGCGATGGCCGCACTGGGGCTCGGCCGCTACTGAGGCTCGGCCGCTACTGAGGCTCCCCGCGGCGCTTCGCCTCCGCCGCCTCCCAGGCGGGATCGGCGCCCGGCACCGGATCGTATCCCGACCCGCCCAGCGGATGGCAGCGCCCGATCCGCCGCAGCGCCAGCCAGCCGCCGCGCAGCGCGCCGTGACGCTCCAGCGCCTCGAGCGCATAGGCCGAACAGGTGGGCTGATAGCGGCAGTTGAAGCCCACCCAGGGCGACAGGATCAGCCGGTAGGCGCGCACGGGCAGGGCGGCGAGCCGGGCGAGCGGGCTCACCTGCGCGCCCCCGTGCCATCGCCATGCAGCCGCTCGAGCGCGTGGACCAGATCGCCCTGCAGCGCGGCGAAATCGCGGCTGGCCGTGGCGCCGGCGCGTCCGATCAGCACGTAATCCCAGCCGGCGCGCCCCGCTTTCGGCAGGATCAGCCGCGCTACCTCGCGCAGCCGGCGCTTGGCGCGGTTGCGGGCCACGGCGTTGCCGACCTTGCGGCTGCAGGTGAAGCCCACGCGGATGGCGCCCGCGTCTCCGCCCGCTTCACCCGGATCGCGCCGCCGGGCCTGCACCATCATCCCCGGCGTCCCGGCACGGCGCCCGCGCGATGCGGCGGCCAAGAACTCGGCCCGCGTCTTCAGAACGCGAAAAGCCGGCGCCTCCGCGGCCCCGGCGCTTGCGCCTGCCTCGGAGGTGTCCGGCAATGCCAATGGATTGACCCTTCGGTGGCGCTTACGCGCTCAGCACCTTGCGGCCGCGGGCGCGACGGGCGTTCAGCACCTTGCGGCCGGCCTTGGTGGCCATGCGCGCACGGAACCCGTGACGCCGCTTGCGGACGAGGTTCGAGGGTTGATAGGTGCGTTTCATCGCCTGTCTCCGGTCACTCGGTGGCCCGATCCCCAAGCGGGATTCGAGGGCCGGTATCTCTGGAAGCCCGTCCTTTAGGGGGCGGCGCGGGGCTTGTCAATTCTCGCGGCGGGATTTCCGGTGCGCCGGTACGCAGCCGCCGCGGGCAGGTCGGACGTCTGGGGCCGCGAGGGCGCTGGCGGGGCGCTGTCGGGTGGGGCACGAACTGGCAATCCCGCCGCGCCGCCCCTATCTCTCGCCCAAACCCGCAGGTAGCGCTATGCTAAAGCGCAGCGAGGGGCAGGTGCCGCGTTCCGCCGGGCCAGCCCCGCGCGGCGAACGAAAGGGGCCGGGAATGGACAGGCGCGCGTGAATTCGCTCTCGGGGCGGTTCCTGATACTGACGACGATCTTCGTCCTGCTGGCCGAGGTGCTGATCCTCGTGCCATCGGTCGCGCGCTTCCGCGAGGATTACTTGCTGTCGCGGCTGGAACGCGCGCAGATCGCCTCGCTCGCGCTCCTGGCCGACGACATGATCGATACCGAGCTCGAGAAGGAGCTGCTCGAGAATGCCGGCGTCTTCAACGTCGTCCTGCGGCGCGACCAGGTGCGCCAGCTCGTGCTCTCCTCGCCGATCCCCCAGCCGATCCACGCCACCTACGATCTGCGCCAGGCCGGGCCCTTCCAGCTGATCCGCGATGCGCTGGGCACGATCGCGGATGGCGAGAACCGGGTGATCCGGGTGATCGGCGATCCGGTCAGGCAGGCCGGCCTGCTGATCGAGGTGACGATGGAAACCGCCCCCCTGCGCGCCGCGATGGTGGAATACGGGCTGCGCATCCTGTGGCTCTCGGCCATCGTCTCGGTGCTCGCGGCGCTGCTTCTGTTCCTCGCGGCACGGCGCTTCATCGTGCAGCCGATCAGCGGCGTGGTCAGCGCCATGACCTCCTACGCCGAAGCGCCCGAGGATGCCCGGCGCATCATCGCCCCCTCGGCCAGCCTGACCGAGCTGCGCGCCGCCGAGGTGGCGCTCTACGAGATGCAGACCCAGCTCACCGCCTCGCTCAAGCAGAAGGAGCGCCTGGCCCAGCTCGGCGGCGCGGTGGCCAAGATCAGCCACGACCTGCGCAACATCCTGACTTCGGCGCAGCTCTTCGCCGACCGGATGGAAGCCTCCGAAGACCCCGCGGTGAAGCGCGCGGCGCCCAAGCTGGTGGGCTCGATCTCGCGCGCGGTGAACCTGTGCGAAAGCACGCTCGCCTTCGGCAAGGCCGAAGAGCCGCCGCCTGCGCTCAGCCGCGTGCGGCTGGCCGACATCGTCGGCGACGTGATCGAGAGCGAGCGGCTGGCGGCGGGGGAATACGACATCTCTTTTGCCGAAGACGTGCCCGCCGGGCTGGTGATCCGCGCCGATCCCGAGCAGTTGCACCGCGTGCTCGCCAACCTGGTGCGCAATGCCAGCCAGGCGATCATCGCCACCGGCAAGCCGGGCGAGATCTCCGTCCGCGCGTCGGAGGATGACAGCGCCTGGCAGATCGTGGTGCAGGATACCGGGCCGGGCCTACCGAAGAAGGCGCGCGAACACCTGTTCCAGCCCTTCCAGGGCGGCGCGCGCAAGGGCGGGATCGGGCTGGGCCTCGCGATCGCCGCCGATCTCGTGCGCGGCCATGGCGGGCGGCTCGACCTGGTGACGACGGGTGAGAGCGGCACGCAGTTCGAGATCACGCTGCCCAAGCAGATCGTCGCGCTCGACGAGGCGGCCGAGTAGCGGCGGCGCCCCCGGCCTGTCTCTGCGTCAGGGGGCTCGCGGCGGATTTGCCGGGCATTTGCCCTTGCATCCCGCAGGGCAGGGGTCTAAATGCAGCCCCCACGCACTGGTAGCTCAGTTGGATAGAGTACTTGACTACGAATCAAGGGGTCGGGGGTTCGAATCCTCCCCAGTGCGCCACTTCCTCCATCGGTATCTGAACGCCCTCCGCGCGAACCTCGCCCGCAGGGCCTCAGGCGGCGAAGCCGCCCGCGCGGAACAAGGGGCGCAGCCCCGCCGCGCGAGCGCCGCCCCGTCGGGGCGGGTGGCGCTATTGCTATCCGCGCGCGCTACGGCAACGTCGGATGTGCGCGGCAACCATAAAGCGCCCAACACCAGCGTCGGCAGCGCCACCCCACGGGGCGGCCCTCGCGCTCCGGTTGCGCCAAGGTCAACCGCACTTCGCATCGAGCGCGCAAGCCGCACCGAAGAGCACGCCCCCGCAGGGCGTCGGCAGCGCCACCCCATGCCGCGTCCCTCGCGCTCCCGTTCCGCGCCCCCGCCAACCCCATTGCATCCAAAGCCCCCGCGATGTGATATAGAGGTTCGCGCGAACTCGTGCCGGGGAAAGGCGCAGCGATGATCCTGGAACGCAACAACGTCACCGTATCGGGGGCGCAGGGGGCCCCTGCGCTCGTCTTCGTGCACGGCTTCGGCTGCGACCAGTCGATGTGGCACCAGGTCACGCCCGCCTTCGCCGAAAGCTGGAAGATCGTCACCTACGATCTCACCGGCATGGGCAAGTCCGACCTCACCGCCTACGATCCCGAACGCTACGCCGACCTCGACGCCCATGCCGCCGACCTCGCCGACATCCTCTCGGCGCTCGATTTGCGCGGCGCCGTGCTCGTCGGCCATTCCATCGGCGCCACCATCGCCCTGCGCGCCGCCGACCTGGCGCAGGAAAGGGTGGCCCGCACCGTGCTCGTCTCGCCCTCGCCGTGCTTCATGAACGATCCCGAGACCGGCTATCACGGCGGCTTCTCGAAAGACGAACTCGCCGGCCTGCTCGCCTTCCTCGACGAGAACCACCTCGGCTGGTCGGCCCAGATGGCACCCACCATCACCGGCCAGCCCGCCGGCGAACCGGCGGCCGAGGATCTCACCCAGAGCTTCTGCCGTACCGATCCCGAGATCGCCTCGCATTTCGGCCGCGTCACCTTCCTCGGCGATTTCCGCGAGACCTACGCGACCGCCACGCGCCCCGCGCTGATCCTGCATTGCAACGAGGATGCGCTGGTGCCGATGGCGGTGGCCGAGTGGATGCAGTCCAACACGCCGGGTGCCGCGCTCGAAGTGCTCGAGGCGACAGGCCATTGCCCGCACATGACGGTGCCCGACAAGGTGATCGCAGCCATGTCGCGCCATCTGGAACGCCCCGATGGCGGATAGGCCCGCGCCCGTGGCGGGCGAAACCATGGCCGAGCTCGTGGCCGACGCGCCCTGCGGCATCGTGGTGACCGATCCGCAGGGCAAGCTGCTCTACCTCAACGGCACGCTGCGCCGCTGGCTCGACCTTTCCGAAGAGAAAGGCGCCGAGACGGGCGCGAGGGGCGACGAACCCACCCGCCTCGCCGAGTTGCTCACCCTGCCGGGCAAGCTCTTCTACGAGACGCATATCGCCCCGATGATGCGCCTCCAGGGCCATGCGCGCGAAATCTCCTGCATGCTCGAAGTGCGCGGCGGCCCGCCCCTGCCGGTGCTCCTGTCCGGCGTCGCCCGGCGCGACGATCAAGGCGAGCTCGCGCGCTTCGACTACACGATCTTCGACGCCCGCGAGCGGCGCATCTACGAGGATGAGCTCCGCACCGCCCGCCGCAAGGCCGACGAGCTGGCCGCCATCGTGCGCAGCTCGCCCAACGCGATCCTGCGGGTCTGCGCCAATGGCGAGATCAGCAGCTGGAACGACGGCGCCGCGCGGATGCTGGGCCTCACGGCCGAGGCCGCCCTGGGCCGCGACGTCGAATCGGTGATCGCGCTCGCCGGCCATCCCGGCTGGTTCGACGAGGCGCGCCGCATCTGCCAGACAGAAGAAGAAGCCGTGTTCGAGGCCGAGGCCGCGGCCGACACTGCCGGCACACCCGACACGCCCCCCCGGCCCGCGCGTCATGTCGAGGCGACCATCGTCCCGATCGTGGACAAGGCCGACAAGACCCGCCCGCCCTGCTATTCCGTCGTCCTGCGCGACATCACCGACCGCAAGCGCGCCGAGCAGCGGCTGAAGATGGCCTTCGCCGAGATGCAGCACCGGGTGAAGAACACGCTCGCCGTCATCACCAGCATCGCCCGGCAGAGCCTGCCCGAAGCATCTCGCAAGGCCTTCATCGACCGTCTGCACGCCCTGTCGCGCGCCCATGACGTGCTGTCCGACGAGGCCCGCAAACAGGCCGATCTGCGCGACGTGCTGGCGCTGACCGTGGAAGAGGCGGGCGGGCCCGCGCGCCTGCGCGTCTCGGGCCCCTCGCTCACCCTGCCCGCGCACCAGGCGACGAGCCTGTCGATGGCGTTCCACGAATTGCTCACCAACGCGCTCAAATACGGCGCCCTGTCGGTGCCCGAAGGCCATGTCGAGGTGCGCTACGAGCGCGAGGTTCCCGGCGGGCCGGTGCGGCTGGTCTGGCACGAAAAGGGCGGCCCGCCCGTCACCCCGCCCGAACAGACGGGCTTCGGCAGCCGGATGATCACCTCGGTGCTGCGCGCCGATCTCGCCGCGCGCGTCACCTTCGACTACGCGCCCGACGGCCTGCGCTGCGAGTTTGACTTCGTGCCCGACAAGGTGACGGAACCGCTCGCGCCCTGAGCGGTTTCGGTCACGCGAGAGGGAGGATCGCCATGGCTGGCGGATGGTCGCGCGACGGCGCGGTGAGCGAACAGATCGAGGCCTCGATCGCCGAAGAGCTCGAACGCATGGCGGCCCGCCGCGCGCCCGCGGGCGACAGCCTCGCCGAATGCGCCGAATGCGGAGAGGAAATTCCCGAGGCCCGCCGCCGCGCCCTGCCCGGCGTGAAACTCTGCATCGACTGCGCGTCCGAGCGCGATGCAAGGCCTGCTTTGCGCGGCGGGATCAACCGCCGCGGCTCCAAGGATTCGCAGCTGAAGTAGCGGCGTGCACGGGAACGCCGCGTCGTCGAGCCGCCCCGGGCCTGTCCCGCGCTCAATGTCTCGTCGGCGGGGGCGCGCCCGCCCAGGCGCTGGCGGCGGCGGCGCATTCGGCCACCGGGCCCAGCGCGGCGCCGAACCAGGCGGCGCGGCGGCACAGAAGCTCGGCGGCGATGCAAGGCGCGAGGTGCAGCGCGATCAGCGCCGCCTCGTCCTCCTCGCCGCGCGCGGCCTCCGAGACCAGCCGGATCACGGCGCTCTCGTCGCCGCCGTAGCAGGCGCAGCGCGGATGGTGCCAGGCGATCGGCCGCCGCGCGGCGCGGGCCAGCAGGGCGGCCAGATCCTCCAGCGCCTGCATCGCCGCGGCGCCGTCGGCCCCGCCCAGCACGCTGCGGAACATCGCCGCCACTTCGGCGCCATGCCCCGCCACGCGCAGCCGCAGCACCGCCAGGGCGGCGCTTTCCAGCGCCGGCAGCTCGGCCACATGGCCCACCGGGGCGCCGCCCGGCACGGCTGCACCTGTCGCTCTGGGCCTTGCGTGAATCATGCGTGCGCTCCTCGCCATGCCCCTTCAGGGGTGGCGAAAAGGCGGCTGCCTGTCAATCCCGATAATTTTGGTCGGGTTTTTCTCGCCGGCCTAGCGGATCACCAGGCGCGGCGCCGGCCCCAGCGGGATCGGCCCGAAGGAAACCCGCCCGTCGCGGAAGGTGAGCGGCGCATCCAGCGTGTCGCCGCCGCCGCCACCGCCGGCCACCAGCTCCAGGATCCGCTCCAGCGTCGGGCGCAGCCCCTCGGGCAGCACGCCCGAGGCGACGGCGAGATCCAGCATCTCGCGCCAGTTCTCGGCCCGCACGGTGATCTCGCCATCGGGCACGCCCGCCTCGTCGATCGTCACCTCGCCGGCCACGCGCAGATCCAGATCGCCCCATTTCGCCTGCACCAGCTCCAGCTCGATGGCGCGCGGCTGCGGGCGCGCCTCCTCGATGGCGTGACGATCCCACGGCGCCGAAAAGAGCACGGTGAAATCCGCCGCGAAGACGGCGAATTGCTCGGGCAGCAGCGCCGCCGGGTCCAGCCGCCGGCGCAGCGCGTCGGAAGGCGTCAGGTCGCTCGCCTCGAAACTCACCTGGTGGCGCAGCGGATCGGCCGGGTCCACCAGGCGCGAGGCGAAGCGGCCCGAGGCGATCCGCACCTCCCATCCCAAGGTCGACGACACCCACATGTCGGCGAACTCGAAGGCCGAGCGTTCCAGCGCCAGGTCGGTATCCGGCGCGAAGACGAGCGAGCCGCGCAGCGGGTCGGCCGCGATCTCGATCTTCTGCAGCGGCGTGGCCAGTTGCTGCGTGCCCGGCAGCTCCACGATGATGTGGTTCGGCCGGTAGCTCAGCATCAGGATCTCCAGCCGCGGCACGCTCCAGGCCACGCCGGCGCGCGGATCGGCCAGTTCCAGCCCGGTCACGATCGTGTCGAACCGCGAGGGGAAGCCGCGGGTGTTCAGGCTCTCGTAGCCCGCCACCCAGCCGGCTTCGCGCCGCTCCTCCACCCAGGCGCGCAGGCCCCGCTCCACCAGGGTGGAGCCGATCAGCCACCACGCCGCCCAGCCGAAGGCCAGCAGGAAGACCAGATAGATCAGCTTTCGCATGTTCCCCACCCTTTCACCCGCGGCCTCGCTGGTGTTTACAGGGGGCGCAACAAGAGAGCCAGAGCAACAGGGGGCCCCGGCGCGGCGCATGCAGGATTTCTGGGTATTCGGCTACGGATCGCTGATGTGGAACCCCGGTTTCACCCATGACGCGCGCGCCATCGCCACGCTGCACGGCTATGCGCGCAGCTTCTGCATGCGCTCGATCCACCATCGCGGCACGCCCGAGGCGCCCGGCCTGGTGCTGGCGCTCGATGCCGATCCGGGAGCGCATTGCACCGGCGTCGCCTACCACGTCCCCGCCGCGCAGGCCGAGGCCACGCTCGCCTACCTGCGCGAGCGCGAGTTGATCTCCTCGGCCTATCTGGAGCGCGAGGTGAGGCTCGACCTCGCCGATGGCCGCCAGGTGCCGGCACTCGCCTACGTGATCGACCCCGATCACGTGCAATATTGCGGCGGCCTCCCGCTCGAGGAACAGGCCCGCATCATCGCCACCGCCATTGGCGGGCGCGGCCCGAACGACGAATACCTCGCCAATACCGCCACGCACCTGACCGAGCTGGGGCTGGAAGACGAAGAGCTCACCTGGCTCACCGCCCGCGTCCGCGCGCTCAAGGAGGCGGCGGAAGGGGCACGGGAAACGGGGCAGGAACGCGCATGATCCGCGCAGCCGAATCCCCCGCGCCACACCGTCCGGGCGGCGTTAACTTGCGTGTTGGCATTGCCACAGGCGGCCCGTATCCTGCCGCAAGACAAAATTCAGAGGTCAGGACAGGCCCGTAATGGACCAGCCGGATCGCGAGGTCGAGCTGCATTTCTCCCAACCGGTGCGCCAGGTCACGCTGATGATCCTGGTGCTGATTCTGCTCGGCTGCGGGGTGTTCCTCGCCTTCCCGCGCGTGGCGCCCGTCTTCCTCGCCAACCTCTGGCTCAACGGCTTCATCGCGCTGGTCTTCGTGATCGGCGTGCTGGCCTGCTTCTGGCAGGTCGTGCAGCTGATCTACTCGGTCAGCTGGATCGAGAAGGCCACCGGCGCCCATCCGCGCGATCCCGATGCCAAGGCGCCCCGCCTGCTGGCCCCGCTCGCCGCGCTGCTGCGCTCGCGCGGGGCGCGGATGCAGATCAACGCCACCTCGGCGCGCTCGATCCTCGATTCCGTCGCCCAGCGGATCGACGAGGCGCGCGACATTACGCGCTATCTCGGCAACCTGCTGATCTTCCTCGGCCTTCTCGGCACGTTCTTCGGCCTGGCCACCACAGTGCCCGCCCTGGTCGAGACGATCCGCGGCCTCGCCCCGGCCGAGGGCGAGGGCGGCGTCGAGGTGTTCTCGCGGCTGATGGGCGGTCTGGAAAGCCAACTCGCCGGCATGGGCACGGCGTTCTCCTCGTCGCTGCTCGGCCTCTTCGGCTCGCTCGTCGTGGGCATGCTCGAGCTCTTCGCCTCGCACGGTCAGAACCGCTTCTACCGCGAGCTCGAGGAATGGCTCTCCTCGATCACCCGCTTCTCCTTCGCCGCCGAGGTCGAGCACGGCGAACAGCATGGCGAGACCTCTGCCGCCATCGCCGCGCTGGCGCACATGTCGGAACAGATGGAGGGGCTGCAACAGATCTTCACCCAGAGCGACGTCAACCGCTCGATGGTCGACGAACGGCTGGGCGAGCTGACGGGCGCGGTGGAACGCCTCGTCGCCCGGCTCGACGGCGGCAGCCAGACCGATGCGCTGCTCGAACGCGTCGCCCAGGGCCAGGATCGCCTCGTCGCGGCACTCGAAGCGCGCGAGGAGGAAGAGGCGCCCGGCGGCGCCCATGTCGATGCCGAAAGCCGCATGCGCCTGCGCTCGATCGACGTGCAGCTCTTGCGCATCCTCGAAGAGCTTTCCGCCGGAAGACAGGAAATGGTGGGCGATCTGCGCGCCGATCTCGCCTCGCTCACCAAGGCCATCCGCGCCCAGGGAGGGCGCTGAGCCATGGCCATGACGCGCCGGGCCACGCAGCGCATGTCGGGCTCGATCTGGCCCGGCTTCGTCGATGCGATGACGGCGCTGCTGCTGGTGCTGATGTTCGTGCTGACGATCTTCATGGTCGTCCAGACGATGCTGCGCGATACGATCTCGGGCCAGGAAAGCGAGCTCGACGCGCTCACCGCCGAGGTCAACGAATTGTCGCGCGCGCTGGGGCTGGAACAGCGCCGCGCCTTCCAGCTCGAGGAACGCGTCGCCACGCTGGGCGCCGATCTCGACGCCTCGCGCGAGGCGGCGCGCGCCCAGTCGGCGCTGGTGGCCGCCTTGCAATCCGATCTAGCCGCGCGCGAGGCGCGGATCGCGGATTTCGAGGATCAGGTCGCCTCGCTGCTGGCCCAGCGCGACGAGGCGCGCGGCCGCGTCGCCGCGCTGGAGGAACGCGAAGGCGAATTGCTCAGCGAGCAGGAGGCGCTGGAACTCGCGCTCGCCACCGCGCGCGAGGAGGTCGACGAACAATCCGAAGCCGCCCGCCTCGCCGCCGCCCGCCGCGAGGCGCTCGAGGCGCTGATCGCCGACCTGCGCCGCCGCAGCGCCGAGCAGGACGCCGACCTCGACACCGCGCTCGCCCGCGCCGAAGAGGCCGAGACCGCGCTGAGCGAGGAAGAACAGGCCCGCATCGCCGAGGCCGCCGCCGCCGAAGCCCTGCGCCAGCGGCTCGAAGACAGCCAGGCCGAGCTCACCGCGATGACGCTCGCGCTCGAGGAACAGCGCCGCGAGGCCGAGGAAACGCTCACCCTGCTCGCCGCCGCTCAATCCGCCGAGGAAGACCTCACCGCCCGCCTCGCCGCCGCCGTCGCCGCCGCCGAGGATAACGAGGCCCGCGCCGCCGACAGCGAAGAGGCGCTCGCCACCGCGCTGGAAGAGGCCAGGCGCCTGCGCGAACAGGTGGGCGGCGAAGAGGCCCTGCGCGAGGAACTCACGCTGGCGCTCGCCGCCCAGCAGGCCGCCGAGACCCGCGCGGCGCTCACCGAGGAAGAACTCGCAGAGGCCCGCGAACAGGTGGCCGCCCTGCGCGATGCCGCGGGCGATGCCGAGGATCTCCAGAACCGCCTCGCCGCCGCGCTCGCCGCCCGCCGCGCCGCCGAACGCGCCGCCGAGGAGGCCGCCGCCACGGCGCGCGAAAGCCTCACCGAGGCCGAGGAACGCGCCGCGCTGCTCGCCACCGCGCGGCAACAGCTCGAAGAGGAAGAGGAAACCTCCGCCGAGGCGCAGCGCCAGGTCGCCGCGCTCAACGCCCAGGTGTCGGAACTGCGCTCGCAGCTCTCCGTCCTGCAGGCGATCCTCGACGAAAGCGCCGGCCGCGACAGCGCCGCCGAGGTGCAGATCGAAAGCCTCACCGCGCGGCTCAACGCCGCGCTCGCGCAGGTCGCCTCCGAGGAACGCAAGCGCGCCGCGCTGGAAGAAGCCGAGCGCCGTCGCCTCGAGGAAGAGGCCCGCCGCCTGGAAGCCGAAGCCAAACGGCTGGAGCGCTACCAGTCCGAGTTCTTCGGCCGCCTGCGCGACCTCTTGGGCGATCGCGAGGGCGTGCGCATCGTGGGCGACCGGTTCGTCTTCTCCTCCGAGGTGCTCTTCGCGCCCTCCTCGGCCGAGCTCTCGCCCGAGGGCCGCGCCCAGATCGCTAACGTGGCCGAGATCCTCTCCGACGTGGCCGACGAGATCCCGCCCGAGATCGACTGGGTCGTGCGCGTCGATGGCCACACCGACAAGACCCCCTTCGTCGGCACCGGCCGCTACCGCAACAACTGGGAGCTCAGCCAGGCCCGCGCGCTCTCCGTCGTGCTCTACATGGTCAACCAGCTGGGCTTCCCCGCCAACCGCCTCGCCGCGACGGGCTTCGGCGAATACCAGCCCGTGGCCGAGGGCGACAGCCCCGAGGCGCTCGCCGCCAACCGCCGGATCGAGCTCAAGCTGACCGAGAAATAGGCTAGGGGCCCACCTCCGCCGTCACGCGCCGCGTGTCGATCACGTCGCCGTCACGGATCAGCCGCGCCGTGCCGGTATAGCGGCCCGCGGGCCACGGAGCGTCGCCGCGCGGCCGCCCGATGGCGCGGTAGGCCTGCGCCTGGTCACGCTCCAGCACCGCCTCGCGCGTCAGGATCGGCCCGTCCGGCCCCGCGATCGCCAGCGCCACCACGTCGCCCGCCCGCGCGCCGTAGAAATAGGCCCAGATCACCAGCGCCGCCTGCGTGGCCTCCAGCGCGCCCGGCACCGGCAGCCCCTGCTTCACCGCCTCGTAATCCGGCACCGCGCCGGCAAGGCCCGCGGCGATGAAACCGCCGGGGCGATAGGCGATCTCGTCCTGCCAGAGCTGCCGATCGGGCATCGCCTCGCAGTCGATCCGCCCGCCGGGATTGAACGGGTCCACCACCGCGCCGTCGCGGCGCACCGAGAGGTGCAGATGCGGAAACGAGGTCAGCCCCGAAAGCCCGATCTGCCCCAGCACGCTGCCCTTGGCCACCCGTTGCCCCGGCACCACGGAAACCGAGCCCGCTCGCAGGTGGCAATACTGCGTCTCCCAGCCGCCGCCATGATCCACCACCAAACCGTTGCCGCATTCGCGCCCTTCGACGGTGCCGCGCGTCGCCTCGCTCACGCGCCTGTCGGGCTCGCCGTCGCGCACCGCGCGCACCACGCCCGGCGCCGCGGCCAGCACGTCGACGCCGGCCGCCATCGCCGCCAGCGAGGGCAGGGCGAAATCGGTGCCCTTGTGCCCGTCGCTCGCCAGCAGCCCGCAGGTGAAATCCGCCGCACCGGGGCCGGGATCGGTATCGACATAAGCCTGGATGAAGCAGCTTTCGCCAAGGCTGCAATCCACCGGCGGGTTCAGCACCGGCTCGCGCGAGAGGGCGGCGGCGGGGGCGAGGGCAAGCAGCAGAGCGGGCAGGGCAGGGCGCATGGCGCAACGCTAGCAGAGCCGCCCCCGCGATCCTACTGGCGCCGCGCCAAACCCGAGACGGCGGGCCTGCCCGCCGGCGAGATGACCGGCGCGCGCAGCGCACATCTGGATCACGCCGCAGCCCGCGCCGCCGCTCAGGCCGGCTTGCCCTCGGGCACCGGCTTGCCGATCCCCTCCAGCACCCGCAGCGGCCGGCGCACCGCCTCGGGCGAACCCGTGCCCGTCGTCGCATAGACCTGCTTTGAGGCCTCCACCAGCAGCACCCCGCCGGCCAGCAGCACCGGCAGGCGGCGGCCCATCTTCTCCCATGCCGGGCCCGAGCGCAGCCAGAACCGCCGGTGCGAGGGCGGCTGGAACAAGGCCGTCGCGTGGCGTTCCGGCAGGAAGCGGTGGCGCTTCAGCCAGGCCTCCAGCTGGCCCAGCGAATAGGGCCGCCCGAAGCCGAACGGCGTGCCCTCCCGGCGCGACCACAGGCCCGCCCGGTTCGGCACCACGAACAGCGCGCGCCCGCCCGGCCCCAGCGTGCGCCAGCATTCCTCCAGCAGCGCCGATCCGTTCTCGGATGTCTCCAGCCCGTGCAGCACCAGCAGCTTGTCGAGGTGCCCCGTCTGCACCGGCCAGGCCGTCTCCTCGCACAGGACCGAGACGTTGGGCATCCCCGCCGGCCAGGGCATCACGCCCTGCTGGCCCGGCATCAGCGCCATCACACGGCGCGCATCGGCCAGGTAGGGGCGCAGCAGCGGCACGGCAAAGCCGAAGCCGGCCACCGTCTGGCCCTGCGCCTCGGGCCAGATATCCACCACCGCCTCGCGGATCGCCCGCTGCGCGGCGCGGCCCAGCCCGGTGCGGTAATAGAAGTTTCTCAGATCGACGACGTCGAGATGCATTGCAATCCGGGGCCGGGCTGGTCAGGTTTCACCCTGACCATAGTGGAGGAGCGAGGAAAGATCATGCCCCTAGAAATCGTCACAGTCGCCGCGCTTTCCGACAATTACGACTTCCTCGTGCACGACAGCGAAACCGGCGCCACCGCCTGCGTCGACGTGGCCGATGCCGCGCCGATCCGCGCCGCGCTTCAGGAACGCGGCTGGGAACTGGCCGAGATCTGGCTCACCCACCACCACCCCGATCACATCGACGGCGTGGCCGAGCTGAAACAGGCCACCGGCGCCCTGGTGCGCGGTTCCGAGGCCGACGCCAAGCGCCTGCCGCCGCTCGACGCGCCGTTCACGCCGGGCGACAGCTTCACCTTCGCCGGCCATGACGTGGATGTGATCGACGTGCCCGGCCACACGATCGGCCACGTCGCCTTCCACATCCCCGCCGCCCAGGCGCTCTTCTCGGCCGACAGCCTGATGGCGCTGGGCTGCGGGCGGCTGTTCGAGGGCACGCCCGAACAGATGTGGGAAAGCCTCGGCAAGCTGATGGTCCTGCCCGAGGAAACGATGGTCTATTCCGGCCACGAATATACCGCCGCCAACGCGCGTTTCGCCCTGACCATTGAATCCGGCAACGAAGCCCTTAAATCGAGGGCCGAAGCCATCACGCAGGCCCGCGACGAGGGGCGGTACACCGTCCCCTCCACTCTGGGCGAAGAGAAAGCCACCAACCCGTTCCTGCGGGCCCATCTCGAACAGGTGAAAGAGGCGATCGGCATGGCGGATGCCACCGATGCCGAAGTCTTCGCCGAGATCCGGAAACGCAAGGATGAATTCTGACGCAGGGCGCGCGCCCCGAATCCCCCTCTGACACCGCCACTTTTTTCGTCTTGACGTGAAAAGTGACCGGGCAGGCCAAGAAAACACTTGAAGAAACGATCCCGCAATCGAACTTTAAGGTTATGAGGCCACGGTCAGAGCGGGCTCTCGGACGCCCCCTCCCGACCAAGATCAAGGAGCGCCGATAAGTGCCGTCGTTTTCGAATTCGCTGGAGCAAGCAATCCACTCCGCGCTGGCCCTGGCCAACGCCCGCCGGCACGAGCTGGCCACGCTCGAGCACCTGCTGCTCGCGCTGATCGACGAGGAAGACGCCGCCAAGGTGATGAAGGCCTGCTCCGTCGATCTCGAGGAACTGCGCAAGACGCTGGTCGAGTTCATCGACGATGAGCTCGCCACGCTGGTGACCAACATCGAAGGTTCCGAAGCGGTCCCTACCGCCGCCTTCCAGCGCGTCATCCAGCGCGCCGCCATCCACGTGCAAAGCTCCGGCCGGACCGAGGTGACGGGCGCCAACGTGCTGGTCGCCATCTTCGCCGAACGCGAGTCGAACGCCGCCTACTTCCTGCAGGAACAGGACATGACGCGCTATGACGCGGTGAACTTCATCGCGCATGGCGTCGCCAAGGATCCCTCCTATGGCGAACCGCGCCCCGTCCAGGGCGCCGCCGACATCGAGGAGGAAGCCTCCTCCAGCGAGCATGAATTCAAGGGCGGCGACGACAAGGAAAGCGCGCTCGGCAAGTATTGCGTCGATCTCAACGCCAAGTCCCGCAAGGGCGATGTCGATCCGCTGATCGGCCGCGAAAGCGAGGTCGAGCGCTGCATCCAGGTCCTGTGCCGCCGGCGCAAGAACAACCCGCTCCTGGTGGGCGATCCCGGCGTCGGCAAGACCGCCATCGCCGAAGGCCTCGCGCGCAAGATCGTGCAGGGCGAGACGCCCGAGGTGCTCTCCAAGGCCACGATCTACTCGCTCGACATGGCCGCGCTGCTGGCCGGCACCCGCTATCGCGGCGATTTCGAGGAACGGCTCAAGGCCGTCGTGTCCGAGCTCGAGGATCACCCCGACGCGGTGCTCTTCATCGACGAGATCCATACAGTGATCGGCGCCGGCGCGACGTCGGGCGGGGCGATGGATGCCTCCAACCTGCTGAAGCCCGCCTTGCAGGGCGGCAAGCTGCGCTGCATGGGCTCGACCACCTACAAGGAGTTCCGCCAGCACTTCGAGAAGGATCGCGCGCTGAGCCGCCGGTTCCAGAAGATCGACGTGAACGAGCCGTCGGTGGATGATGCCGTGAAGATCCTCCAGGGCCTGAAACCCTATTTCGAGGAACACCACGATATCCGCTACACCCACGACGCGATCAAGGCGGCGGTGGAACTGTCGGCGCGCTACATCCACGACCGCAAGCTGCCCGACAAGGCGATCGACGTGATCGACGAGGCGGGTGCGGCCCAGCACCTGCTGGCCGAAAGCAAGCGGCGCAAGACCATCTCGCCGAAAGAGATCGAGGCCGTCGTGGCCAAGATCGCCCGGATCCCGCCCAAGAACGTCTCAAAGGACGATGCCGAGGTGCTCAAGGATCTCGAAGGCAAGCTCAAGCGCGTGGTCTTCGGCCAGGATGCGGCGATCACCGCGCTGTCTTCGGCGATCAAGCTGGCCCGCGCGGGCCTGCGCGAGCCCGAAAAGCCGATCGGCAACTACCTGTTCGCGGGCCCGACCGGCGTCGGCAAGACCGAGGTCGCCAAGCAGCTGGCCGATGTGCTGGGCGTGGAGATGCTGCGCTTCGACATGTCGGAATACATGGAGAAGCACGCGGTATCGCGCCTGATCGGCGCGCCGCCGGGCTATGTCGGCTTCGATCAGGGCGGCCTGCTCACCGATGGCGTGGATCAGCACCCGCATTGCGTGCTGCTGCTCGACGAGATCGAGAAGGCGCACCCGGATGTCTACAACATCCTTCTGCAGGTGATGGATCACGGCAAGCTCACGGATCACAACGGCCGCACGGTCGATTTCCGCAACGTCGTTCTGATCATGACGTCGAATGCCGGCGCGGCCGAGCAGGCGAAGGAAGCGATCGGCTTCGGCCGGATGCGCCGCGAAGGCGAGGATACCGCCGCCATCGAGCGGACGTTCTCGCCCGAGTTCCGCAACCGTCTGGATGCGGTGATCTCCTTCGGTGCGCTGCCGAAAGAGGTGATCCTGCAGATCGTCGAGAAGTTCGTGCTGCAACTCGAGGCCCAGCTGATGGATCGCAACGTCCATATCGAGCTGACCAAGCCGGCGGCCGAATGGCTGGGCGAGAAGGGCTATGACGACAAGATGGGCGCGCGGCCCCTGGCCCGCGTGATCCAGGAAAACATCAAGAAGCCGCTGGCCGAGGAATTGCTGTTCGGCAAGCTGGCCAAGGGCGGCGTGGTGCGCGTGGGTGTGAAGGACGGCGAGATCGACCTTCGCATCGAAGAGCCCGAGAAGGCCCGCCTCACCTCGCGCAAGAAGCCCCCGCTGCTGACCGCCGACTGATCCGGCCGGCAGCGCCCGACATCACCGAACCCCGCCGCCGGGCAATACCGGCGGCGGGGTTTTTCGTGGGCGGACCGCCTGCAAAATGTGCGCTTCGCGCGCCGGTCATCTCGCCGGCGGGCCGGGCCCGCCGTCTCGGGCACGCGCGACCCGCAACGCTGTCCTGTCGCCGTTACGTTGTGCCCCGCGGCGACACTTCCTTCGGGGTGCTGCCAAATGGTCGCGGTTCACCTCCAACGTGGTTGCGGGGTGGGAAAGCCTCTGCTAAACGCAGGCCGATTTTGCTGCTTGCCCGGTGGGGCAGGCTGATCATGCTGCCCAAAATTCGCGTCTTTGCGGGGGACGGGCCCAGACTTCGGAAGGGTGGACGTGTCCGAACCAGTTTCGATCTCAACCGGCATCGCGCAACGCTATGCCACGGCCGTTTTCGAACTCGCCAAGGATGGCGGCAAGCTTCAGGCCCTCGAATCCGACATGGATGCGCTGGCCACGGCGCTGGATGAAAGCGCCGATTTCCGCGACCTGATCACCTCGCCCGTCTATTCGCGCGACGATCAGGGCCGCGCCATCGCCGCGCTGGCCGGGAAGATGGAACTCGACGGCATCACCGCCAAGACGCTGGGCCTGATGGCCGCCAAGCGCCGGCTCTTCGTGCTGCCCCAGATGATCGCGGCGATCCGCGAGAAGATCGCGGCCGAGAAGGGCGAGGTGACGGCCGATGTCACCGCCGCCAAGGCGATGACCAAGGCCCAGCAGGACAAGCTGGCAAAGGCCCTGAAGGATCGCATCGGCAAGGATGTCAAACTCAATCTCTCCGTCGATGAACGTCTCATCGGCGGCCTCGTCGTCAAGGTGGGCTCGCGGATGATCGACACGTCGATCCGCGCCAGGCTCAACGCACTCCAGAATGTCATGAAAGAGGTCGGATAAATGGGAATCCAGGCTGCTGAAATCTCTGCGATCCTGAAGGAGCAGATCAAGAACTTCGGTCAGGAAGCCGAGGTTGCCGAGGTCGGCCGCGTGCTGTCCGTCGGCGACGGGATCGCCCGTGTCCACGGTCTCGACAATATCCAGGCCGGCGAGATGGTCGAATTTCCGGGCGGTATCCGGGGCATGGCGCTGAACCTCGAGATCGACAATGTCGGCGTCGTGATCTTCGGCTCCGACCGCGACATCAAGGAAGGCGATACCGTCAAGCGCACCAAGTCGATCGTGGACGTGCCGGTGGGCGATGCCCTGCTCGGCCGCGTGGTCGACGGCCTCGGCAACCCGATCGACGGCAAGGGCGAGATCAAGGCGACCGAGCGCCGCGTGGCCGATACCAAGGCGCCGGGCATCATCCCGCGCAAATCGGTGCACGAGCCGATGGCGACCGGCCTGAAATCCATCGACGCGATGATCCCGATCGGCCGCGGCCAGCGCGAGCTGATCATCGGCGACCGCCAGACCGGCAAGACCGCCGTCGCGCTCGACACGATCCTCAACCAGAAGAGCTACAACGACGAGGCCGGCGACGACGAGAGCAAGAAGCTCTACTGCATCTACGTCGCCATCGGGCAGAAGCGCTCCACCGTGGCGCAGCTCGTCAAGAAGCTCGAGGAAAGCGGCGCGATCGAATACACGACCGTCGTCGCCGCCACCGCGTCGGATCCCGCGCCGATGCAGTATCTCGCGCCCTATTCGGCCACCGCGATGGCGGAGTTCTACCGCGACAACGGCCGCCACGCCGTGATCATCTACGACGACCTGTCGAAACAGGCCGTGTCGTACCGCCAGATGTCGCTGCTGCTGCGCCGTCCGCCGGGGCGCGAAGCCTATCCGGGCGACGTATTCTACCTCCACTCGCGCCTGCTGGAACGTTCGGCCAAGCTGAACGAGGATCACGGCGGCGGTTCGCTCACCGCGCTGCCGATCATCGAGACGCAGGGCGGCGACGTGTCGGCCTTCATCCCGACCAACGTGATCTCGATCACCGACGGCCAGATCTTCCTCGAGACCGAGCTGTTCTTCCAGGGCATCCGCCCCGCCGTGAACACCGGCCTGTCGGTGTCGCGCGTGGGCTCCTCGGCGCAGACCAAGGCGATGTCCTCGGTGGCCGGCCCGGTGAAGCTGTCGCTCGCCCAGTATCGCGAGATGGCCGCCTTCGCGCAGTTCGGCTCCGATCTCGATGCCGCCACCCAGCGCCTGCTGAACCGCGGCGCGCGCCTGACCGAGCTGATGAAGCAGCCGCAATACTCGCCGCTGACCAACGCCGAGATCGTGTGCGTCATCTTCGCCGGCGTTAACGGCTATCTCGACAAGGTCGCCGTCAAGGATGTCGGCCGCTTCGAGGCCGGTCTGCTGAACTTCCTGCGCACCAAGAAGCAGGACGTGCTGCAGTGGATCACCGACGAGGATCCCAAGATCAAGGACGATGCCGCCGACAAGCTGAAGGCCGTGATCGACGAATTCGCCGCCGACTTCGCCTAAGCCCGGAGGGACAGGCAGATGCCGAGTCTTAAGGACCTCAAGAACCGGATCTCGACCGTCAAGTCGACGCGGAAGATCACCAAGGCCATGCAGATGGTGGCCGCGGCCAAGCTGCGCCGCGCGCAGGATGCGGCCGAGCAGGGCCGCCCCTATGCCGAGCGCTTCAACGCGGTGCTCGGCCAGCTCGCCGCCGGATCGACGGGCGAGGGCGCGCCGCGCCTTCTGGCCGGCACCGGCGAAGACAAGGTGCACCTTCTGGTCGTGATGACGGCCGAACGCGGGCTCTGCGGCGGCTTCAACGCCAACATCGCCAAGCTGGCGCGCCAGCGCGCCTCCAAGCTGCTCGGCGAGGGCAAGCAGGTGAAGATCCTCACCGTCGGCAAGAAGGGCCGCGATGCGCTGCGCCGGGAATACGGCCAGTATTTCGTCGGCCATGTCGACCTCAGCGATGTCACCAAGCTCGGCTATGCCGATGCCCAGGGCATCGCCGCCGACGTGCTGCAACGCTTCGATGCGGGCGAGTTCGACGTCGCCACGATCTTCTTCTCGCGGTTCGAGAACGTCGTCACCCAGGTGCCGACCGCGCAGCAGATCATCCCCGCCAGCTACGAGGCGGCCGAGGATGTCGAAGAGGGCGGCGTGGTCTACGATTACGAGCCCAGCGAAGAGGCGATCCTCGCCGATCTTCTGCCGCGCGGCGTGGCCACGCAGATCTTCACCGCGCTTCTGGAGAACAACGCCTCCTTCTACGGCGCGCAGATGACGGCGATGGACAACGCCACGCGCAACGCGGGCGAGATGATCGACAAGCTGACGATCCAGTTCAACCGCACGCGCCAGGCCGTGATCACCAACGAGCTTATCGAAATCATTTCGGGCGCCGAGGCGCTCTGAGACAGACCGGAGAAACCAGATGGCAAACAAAGGCAAAGTGACCCAGGTCATCGGCGCCGTCGTGGACGTGCAGTTCGACGGCGAGCTGCCCGAAATCCTCAACGCGCTCGAGACCGACAATAACGGCAAGCGGCTGGTTCTCGAGGTCGCGCAGCACCTCGGCGAAAGCACCGTGCGCGCCATCGCCATGGACGGGACCGAAGGCCTCGTCCGCGGCCAGGAAGTGACCGACCTCGAAGGCCCGATCACCGTGCCCGTGGGCAATGCCACGCTCGGCCGGATCCTCAACGTGATCGGTGAACCGATCGACGAGAAGGGCCCCGTCGAAGCCGAGGAACGCCGCCCGATCCACCAGCCCGCCCCCGAATTCGACGAGCAATCAACCTCGGCCGAGATCCTCGTGACCGGCATCAAGGTGATCGACCTGCTCGCCCCCTATTCCAAGGGCGGCAAGATCGGCCTGTTCGGCGGCGCCGGCGTGGGCAAGACCGTGCTCATCCAGGAGCTGATCAACAACATCGCCAAGGTGCACTCGGGCTATTCCGTGTTCGCCGGCGTGGGCGAGCGGACGCGTGAGGGCAACGACCTCTATCACGAGATGATCGAAAGCGGCGTCATCAAGCCCGACAACCTGCCCGAGAGCCAGGTGGCCCTCGTCTACGGCCAGATGAACGAACCGCCGGGGGCGCGTGCCCGCGTGGCGCTGACCGGCCTGACCCTGGCCGAGCAGTTCCGCGATCAGTCGGGCACCGACGTGCTGTTCTTCGTCGACAACATCTTCCGCTTCACCCAGGCGGGTTCGGAAGTGTCGGCGCTCTTGGGCCGCATCCCCTCGGCCGTGGGCTACCAGCCGACGCTGGCCACCGACATGGGCGCCCTGCAGGAACGCATCACCTCCACCAAGGCCGGCTCGATCACCTCGGTGCAGGCGATCTACGTGCCCGCCGACGACCTGACCGACCCGGCGCCCGCCACGTCGTTTGCGCACCTCGACGCGACGACCACGCTGAACCGCGCCATCTCCGAGCTGGGCATCTACCCGGCGGTGGACCCGCTCGATTCCACCTCGCGGATCCTCGATCCGCAGGTCGTGGGGGAAGAGCATTACCAGGTCGCGCGTGACGTGCAGGGTATCCTGCAGCGCTACAAGTCGCTGCAGGACATCATCGCCATCCTCGGGATGGACGAGCTGTCGGAAGAGGACAAGCTGACCGTGGCGCGCGCGCGCAAGATCCAGCGCTTCCTGTCGCAGCCCTTCGACGTGGCCCAGGTCTTCACCGGCTCGCCCGGCATCCAGGTGCCGCTCGAGAAGACGATCGCCTCGTTCAAGGCGGTCGTGGCCGGCGAATACGATCACCTGCCCGAAGCCGCCTTCTACATGGTGGGCGATATCGACAGCGCCGTCGCCAAGGCCGAGAAGCTGGCCGCCGAAGCGGCCTGAGCGGAACCCTTAGGGAGGCCCTTACATGGCCGAGAGCGTGCAATTCGATCTGGTGTCGCCCGAGCGGCGGCTCGTCTCGACCGAGGCGACGGAGGTGCAGATCCCCGGCGCCGAGGGCGACCTGACGGCGATGGCCGGCCACGCGCCGCTGATCACCACCCTGCGGCCCGGCGTGCTGAAGGTGCAGGCCGGCGGCGAGGTGCAGGAATACGTGGTGACCGGCGGCTTCGCCGAGATCAACGCGTCGGGCATCTCGGTCCTGGCCGAACGCTCGCTGCCGCGCGCCGAGGTCACGCAGGAGGTGATCGACGCCTGGGTGGAAGAGGCCCACAAGGCCGCCAAGGATGCCCATCCCGACGTGGCCGACGCCGCGGCGAAACTGCTGGCCGACATGGTGGCCGTGGGCGGGCATATCGGGCTGGACCCGAAACAGCCGTCGCTGTGAACCGCTGAGAATTCGCGAAGGGCCCCGGCAAAAGCCGGGGCCTTTTGCGTTCTTACGGGGCGAAGCCCCCGCGCGGGACAAGGGCGAAGCCCGCCGCGCGAGCGCCGCCCCGTCGGGGCGGGGTGGCGCTATTGCTCTCGTCCCGCGATGCGGTGAGGTCGGAGGGACTTGGCCACCATAAAGCGCCCAACACCCACGTCGGAAGCGCCACCCCACGGGGCGGCCCTCGCGCTACCGTCGCGCCAGGAATGTACGCCCACTTCAATGTGCCCCAAATACCTCGGGGGTCCGGGGGCAGCGCCCCCGGCCCGCAGGGCACAAGGCGGCGAAGCCGCCCGCGCGGAACAAGGGGCGCAGCCCCGCCGCGCGAGCGCCGCCCCGTCGGGGCGGGGTGGCGCTCTTGCCATCCGCCCACGATGCGGCGAAATCGGAGGGGCTTGGCCAACATAAAGCGCCCAACACCCACGTCGGAGGCGCCACCCCACGGGGCGCCACTCGCGCTACCGTTGTGCGCGTTTCACTTTACATAATATATGATTCATTAACATCAACCACTTACAATCCGTCCACATGTGGACACCCCCATTCCACCCCTTCCCCCGCGCGCCCCGCTGCCCTATAGAAACCCCCTGAACGCGAACGGAACGACGGATGAAACGGCTCGACAGCAGGCTCACGGGGATCGACCAGGGCTCGATCCTGCTGTTCTCCGATTTCGAGGATGGCGGCCCGATGTGGACAGGCAAGGGCCCCCGCCAGCACCGCCACGCGGTCACCTTCTCCGAACCCTATGCAGAGCCGCCCGCCATCCACATCTCGATGTCGATGTGGGACATGGACCAGAAGACCAACCAGCGCGCCGACATCGCGGCCGAGGATATCGGCGAGAAGGGCTTCACCATCGTCTTCCGCACCTGGGGCGATACCCGCGTCGCCCGCGTCCGCGCCGACTGGACAGCGATAGGCCCACTGCCCGACCCCGACGTCTGGGATCTCTACTAGCGCGGCTGATACAGCCCCTCGTAGATCGGCCCCAGCGTCTCGGCATCGAAGAGCGACGAGACCGAGGTGCCGTTCCAGATATTGATGATCGCCTGCGCGAAAAGAGGGGCGGTCGGCACGATGCGGATGTTCTTGCAGCCCCGCACCGCCTCGCCCGCCTCGATCGAATCCGTCACCACCAGCGACTTCATCACCGAGTTCGTCACCCGCTCCACCGCCGGGCCCGAGAGCACGCCGTGCGAGATATAGGCATGCACCTCGCGCGCCCCGTGATCCATCAGGAGCTCCGCCGCCTTGCACAACGTGCCTGCCGTGTCGCACAGATCGTCCACGATCAGGCAGATCTTGTCCTTTACCTCGCCGATCACCGTCATCTCGGCCACCTCGCCGGGCTTCTCGCGCCGCTTGTCGACGATCGAGAGCGGCGCGTTGATCCGTTTGGCCAGTTCCCGCGCGCGGGCCACGCCGCCCACATCGGGCGAGACGACCATCAGATTGTCCATCTCGCCCTTGAAGTGATGCTCGATATCCAGCGCGAAGATCGGCGAGGCATAGAGGTTGTCCACGGGGATGTCGAAGAAGCCCTGGATCTGCGTCGCATGCAGATCCATCGTCAGCACCCGCTCGATGCCCGCCTCGACCATCATGTTGGCCACCAGCTTGGCGGTGATCGGCGTGCGCGCCTTGGTGCGGCGATCCTGCCGTGCATAGCCGAAATAGGGCACCACCGCGGTGATCCGCGCGGCCGACGACCGGCGCAGCGCATCGGTGATGATGAGCAGCTCCATCAGGTTGTCGTTCGCGGGGTTCGATGTCGGCTGGATGATGAACATGTCCTCGCCGCGCACGTTCTCGAACACTTCGACGAAGATTTCCTGGTCATTGAACCGCTCCACCCGCGCATCCACCAGATCGACGCTCATCCCCCGATGCATCGACATCCGCCGTGCAATGGCGTTCGCGAGGGGCCGGTTGGCGTTACCGGCAATGAGCTTGGGCTCGATCGTGGAGGGCATGTGGCAGCATCCCGTGTCATGGAATCGTGAAGTTGCGGACGCCTTAGCACCCCGCTACGGTGCCGGCAATTCGCAGGGGGGGAAGGCATCGGCACATGGCCCATATCGACTACTATTTTGTCACAATCTCCCCCTGGGCCTACCTCGCCGGCGACCGGCTGGAGCAGATCGCGGCCGGGCACGGGGCGAGCGTCACCTACAAGCCCGTCGATCTCGGGCGCGTCTTCAAGGCCACGGGCGGCCTGCCCCTGAACGAACGCCCCCAGGCCAGGCGCGACTATCGCCTGCAGGAGCTGCGGCGCGCCCAGGTCAAGACCGGCCTGCCGCTCACCACGCACCCTGCGCATTTCCCCACCAATCCCGCGCCTTCGGGCTATGCGATCATCGCCGCGCAGGAGGCCGGCGGCGGCGATACCGGCGCACTGGTGCGCCACGTCCTCGCCGCCTGCTGGGCGGAGGAGCGCAACATCGCCGAGGATGACGTGATCCGCGATTGCCTGTCGCGCGCGGGGTTCGATCCGGGGCTCGCCGACAGCGGGATGCTCTCGGGCGCCATGGCCTACGAGCGCAACACCGAGGAGGCGATCGCCGCCGGTGTCTTCGGCTCGCCCTTCTACATCGTCGACGGGGCCGAGAAGTTCTGGGGGCAGGACAGGCTCGACGATCTGGATGCCTTCCTCGCCGGCGATCTCTGATGCGTTACGTGGAGAGCGCCGGGCACCGGATGGCCTGGCAGAGCTTCGGCAGCGGCGAGGCGGTGGCGCTGGCGGTGCATTGCTCGCTCGGCCACGGCGCGATGTGGGCGAAGCTGGCCGCGCGGTTCGAGGGCCGGATGCGCTGGATCTGCCCCGACATGATCGGCCATGGCAGTTCCGACAAGTGGGATGGGCGCGCCGATCTCACCGCCGCCATTGCCTGCGGGGTCGAGGCGGTGCTGGCGCAGGCGGGGGGGCCGGTGCACCTGATCGGCCATTCCTTCGGCGCCGCGGTGGCGCTGGTCGCGGCGATCCGGCAGCCCGGCCTGATCCGCTCGGTCACCTTCTTCGAGCCGATGCTGCCGCTGATGGCGCAGGATCGCCCCGACTGGGAGGCGATGAACAATGCCAACGCCCCGTTCCGCGCCGCCTATGTTGCGGGCGACATCGAACAGGCGGCGCGGCTCTTCGTGACCCGCTGGGGCACGGGGCGGCGATGGGAAGAGATGAGCCCCCGCGCGCGGGCCCGCGCGGTCGACGATATCCACATGATCGAGGGCCAGCGCCCCGGCATCAACGATGACAGCTGCGGCATCCTCGCGCCCGGCGCGCTGGCGCGGCTGGCCGTGCCGGTGACGCTGGTGCAGGGCGCCGAGAGCCCGCCGATGATCGCCGCGATGATCGAGGGTTTCGCCGAGAGGCTGGCGGATGTGCAGGTGGTGACGGTGCCGGGTGCGGGCCACATGGTGCCGGTGACGCATCCGGATGAAAGTGAAGCGGTCATCCGCGCGACGGTGGAACGCGCCGAAGCGCCCACCGCCTGACCGGGTCTGCCCGAGGCTGGAGGCCCCGCGCGGAACAAAGGCGAAGCCCGCCGCGCGAGCGCCGCCTCTCGGCGACTGCTTTGAAGTCGCCTGCCGGCAGAACATTGCGAAGCAATGTTCGAGAGGCCCGTCGGGAGGCCCTCGCGCTACTGTTGCGCTTCTTCTTCAATGTGCCGGAAATACCTCGGGGGGCCGGGGGCAGCGCCCCCGGCCCGGCCCAACGCTTCGAGCGCGCACGAAGTGCGCCGAGAAGGGGCGGGAGCCCCCCGCCCGCCGCAGGTGTCGCGCGGAACAAGGGGCGCAGCCCCGCCGCGCGAGCGCCGCCTCTCGGCGACTGCTTCGCAGTCGCCTGCCGGCAGAACATTGCATAGCAATGTTCGAGAGGCCCGTCCCGGCGGGGTGGCGCTATGGCTGGCCGCCCGCGATGCGGAAATGGAAGATGTACACGGCCATCATAAAGCGCCCAACACCCACGTCGGAAGCGCCACCCCACGGGGCGGCCCTCGCGCTACCGTTGCGCACTAATCATGGTGAAGCCCACCTTATCGAACCGCTCGCTCCAACGATTTCAAAGGCTTGCAACGTGTCCACATGTGGACACCCCCATCAGCGCCCGAAACCGCCCTGTCGCGCCTAGGCCTTCGCCGCGGCGAGGAAGGCGTCCACGTCTTCCTCCCGCGTGTTCCACGAGGTCACCAGCCTCGCCTCCACGCCGCGCAGCTCGGCCTCGGCGTAATAGACCGCGCCCGCCGCCTGCAGCGCCTCGTGCACCGGCTGGGGCAGGTGCACATACATCATGTTCCCGTCCACCGGCCCCGACGGCGCGATCCCCAACGCCTCCAGCCCCTCGGCCAGCCGCGCCGCCATCGCGTTGGCCTGGCGCGCGAGGTCCAGCCATAGCCCGTCCTCCAGATAGGCCGCCATCTGCGCCGCGAGGTAGCGGTGCTTGGAGAACAGGTGTCCCCCGCGCTTGCGCCGCAGCTCTAGGTTCCAGGCATGGGCGGGATCGAAGTAGATCACCGCCTCCACCCCCATCAGCCCGTTCTTCGTGCCCCCGAAGCTCACCGCATCCACCCCCGCGCGCCAGGTCATCTCGGCCGGGCCGGCATCGAGCGACACCAGCGCATTGGCAAAGCGCGCGCCATCCATGTGCACCGGCAGGTCGTGGGCGCGGGCGACGCGGGCCAGCGCCTCAACCTCGGCCACCGAATAGGCGCTGCCGCGTTCGGTGAGGTTGGTGATCGACAGCGCGCCGGGCTGCACCGCATGCACGAAACCGCGATGCGCGATCGCCGCCTCGAGCGCGTCGGGCGCGATCTTCGCATCCGCCCCGTCGATCAGTGTCAGCTTGGCGCCGCCGGTATAGAATTCCGGCGCGCCGCATTCATCCACCGAGATATGCGAGATCCGGTGGCAATAGATGGTGTGCGTCGGCGGCACCATCGTGGCCAGCGCCAGCGCGTTGGCCGCGGTGCCGGTCGGCACCAGGCGCACCACCGCCTCGGGCGCCTCGAACAGCGCGCGGAGCCGCGCCTCGAGCGCCGCCATCCCCGCATCGCCGCCATAGCCGATCACATGGCCCTCATTGGCGGCGCGCAGCGCGTCCATCACCGCCGGATGCACCGGCGCGGTATTGTCCGAGGCGAAATTCATCCCAGCGGCTCCTCTATGATGTGGTCTTCCCAATCCTCCTCGCCCACCGCGTATTCCGGCACGGTGCGGCCGCGCAGCGAGATGCCGGCGCGGTGCACCGCCTCGCGGTCGCCGCAGACGAGGTGGTGCCAGCGGGGCAGGGGGCGGCCCTGCCAGAGCAGGCGATAGGCACAGGTCTGCGGCATCCAGTAGGCATGGCTGGCGATATTGCCGGGCGTCAGCACGATGCATTCCGGCACCAGCCGCCGCCGCTCGGCGTAATTGCCGCACAGGCAGGTCGCATCGTCGAGCAGCTTGCAGGCCACCCGCGTCAGCTCCACCTCGCCGGTCTCGGCATCCTCGAGCTTGTTGAGGCAGCACTTGCCGCAGCCATCGCAGAGCGCCTCCCATTCCGGGGCGGTCAGCTCGTCGAGCGCATGGCGTTCCCAGAAACGCGGGCGGAGGGGCGGGGTGTCAGGCATCGGCCAGCACCGCGCGCGCCTGTTCCACGTCGCGCGCCATCTGCGCTTTCAGCGCCTCCACGCCGTCGAACACCTCTTCGCCGCGCAGATGCTCCACCAGCGCGACCGAGACATGGGCGCCGTAGAGATCGCCCGAGAAGTCGATCAGGTAGGTCTCGAGATTGGGCACCTCGCCGCCGAACATCGGCCGCACGCCCAGCGAGGCGGCGCCCTGGTAATGGCCTTCATGAGGGCCGGTCAGCACATCCACCTTCACCGCGTAGACACCGAATTTCGGCGCGTGCAGCCCGGCGATCGACATGTTGGCCGTCGGGTAGCCCAGATCGCGGCCGCGCTTCTCGCCGTGTAGCACCTCGCCCTCGATCCGGTGCCAGTGGCCCAGCATCGCTGCGGCATCGCGCGGGCGGCCCTCGCTCAGCGCCTCGCGGATCGCGGTGGAGGATATCTCGCCCCCCTCCAGCGCCACCAGCGGCGCGGCCTCGACGGTGAAGCCCAGATCCGCGCCCAGCCGGGCCAGCGTGCCGGCATCGCCCGCGCGTTTCGCGCCGAAGCGGAAATCGGCGCCCACGACCGCGTGGCGCAGGCCGAGCCCCCGGGCCAGCACGTCGCGCGCGAAGGCCTCGGGTGTCATCGCGGCGAGCGTCGCGTCGAAGGGCAGTTCATACAGCACCTCGACCCCCAGCTTCGCCAGCCGGTTGCGCTTGGCCTCGGCGTTCATCAGGCGGAAGGGCGGGGCGTCGGGGGCGAAGAATTCACGCGGATGCGGCTCGAACGTCACCACGCCGAGCGGGCCCTGCGCGCGGGCGAGATCGAGCACCGCGCGGTGGCCCAGATGCACGCCGTCGAAATTGCCGATCGCGGCCGAGGCGCCGCGATGGGCCGCATCCCGCCAATGGGTGAAAATTTCCATGCGCTCGCCCGAATGGTGCGTGACCGGCGCGGCCTCACCGCGCCTCACCGCGTATCGCCTAGCCGGGGGCGACATTCAAGGGTGGGGCGGGGGCGGCGCAGGGGCCGGTGGTGCGGCTTCAGTCGAACTTGCGGCTGGGTGCCAGCACCAGCGCCTCGCCCTTCAGCACCGTCGTCTCGCCCACCCGGCAGGCGCAATCGAGCGTCACCCGGCGGCGGCCATGCTCGATGCCCGTCACCGTGACCTCGGCATGAACCATGTCGCCCGGCCGGACCGGCGCGAGGAATTTCAGCGACTGGCCGAGATAGACGGTGCCGTGGCCCGGCAGTTGCTCGCCGATGACGGCCGAGATCAGGCCGGCGGTCAGCATGCCGTGGGCGATGCGGCCCTCGAAGATCGTGTCCTGCGCGTAATCGTCATCGAGGTGGACGGGGTTATGGTCGGTCGAGACCTCGGCGAAGAGCTCGATATCCCGGTCGGTCACCTGCTTGAGCAGGTAACGCGACATCCCGATCTCGATATCCTCGATGCAGATCGTGCCGCGGGGCAGATTGTCGAGCATGGCCGAATCCTCCTGACGTGGAGGGATATGTAGCGCTGCGGCGCGGCGAAATCAATTCCGGTGAGCAAGAAAGTTACTCAAATCGTGCGGGGGCGGAAACGTTGTTTCGTCCCGGAGCTCCGTCCGCGCGGAACAAGGGGCGCAGCCCCGCCGCGCGAGCGCCGCCCCGTCCCGGCGGGGTGGCGCTATGGCTATCCGCCCGCGCTGCGGCGAGTTCGGATGTACTTGGCCACCATAAAGCGCCCAACACCCACGTTGGACGCGCCACCCCACGGGGCGGCCCTCGCGCTCTGTTGCGCTTACCGCAGGAACGGGATCGCCATCGAGGGCCTCGAATCCTGCTCCGCCAGCCACGCCTCCAGGCGTGCCGGATCGGGATGCTCCGCATCTTCCCCGAACTCCGCCGCCGCCAGCCCGCCGGTCACGAACAGCGTATCCAGCCCCTGATCCGCGCCGCCCGATATGTCGGTGGCGATGCCGTCGCCGATGCACAGGATCGCGCGATCCTCCACCTCGGCATGCCGCGCCAGGCGCTTGCGGGCGAGATCGTAGATCGGCGCGAAGGGCTTGCCGAAATAGAGGCTCTCGCCGCCCATTTCCTCATACAGCTGCGCCAGCGCACCGGCGCACCATTCGCGCCGGTCGCCGCGATCGACCACAATATCGGGATTGGCACAGAGCAGTTTCAGCCCCCGCGCCTGCGCCTCGGCGAAACGCTCGCGATAGACGCCCGGATCGGCCAGCGCATCTTCCGGCCCGGTGCAGACGATGCCTTCGGCCTCGCCCAACGACACGCGGGTGATCTCCACCGGATCGTCGAGGATCTTCAGCGGCTCGAAAAACGCCTCTTCCTCGGGGATGCCGATATGCCAGACGCGCCGGCCCACCGCGCCTTGGAACATCGCCGCGCGGGCGCTGTCGCCCGAGGTGGCGATGTCGTCATAGGCATCCTCGGGCACGCCGAAACCGGCGATCTGGCGGGCAACCTCGGCGCGCGGGCGGGGCGAGTTGGTGACCAGGATCACCGCGCCGCCGCGCTCGCGCCGGTAGCGCGCCAGCGCCTCGCAGGCCGCGGGATAGGCGCGGACGCCATTATGCACGCAGCCCCAGAGATCGACGAAGAGCGCGCCGTAGCGGCCGGAAACCTCGTCGAGCGATGCGATCAGCGGCGTCATGGCCCCCTCCCGATTTTTCGCGGAAAAATCGCCCCCGGCCTCAGACCTTGAGCGCCGGGATGATCTGTTTCTTGCGGCTCATCACGCCGGGCAGGACAACGCTGTCGCCGCTCACCTGCGCGTCGAAGCTCTTCTCGGCCACCTGCTTCACGCGGTCGTTCGGCACCAGCAGCGTCGCCTCCTCGTTGAGGATGTCGACGATGAAGAGCAGCACCTCGTCCACCCCGTCCTCGCGGGCGACACTGCCCATCGTCTCCATCAGGCTGGCCTTGCGGTCGAGCACGGTGGAAGGCGAAGTCGTCTCCAGCACGCTGACGCGGAATTTCGTGCCGCCGACGGCGTATTCCTTGCTGTCCATCCGCAAGAGCTCGGCATCCGAGAAGGCCGAGACATCGCTCTTGGCGGCGAACATCTCAGACGCGTATTCCGACAGGTTCACGCCCAGCTCGCGCGCCAGCGTCTCGGCCAGTTCGTGATCCTGCCCCGTCGTGGTGGGCGAGCGGAATTCCAGCGTATCCGACAGGATGCACGACAGCATCAGCCCCTTGATCGGGTCGGTCAGCCGGTCGGCATGGGGGCCCATCAGGTTGTGCATGATCGTCGCCGTGCAGGCGAGCGGCTTGATGGTGATGTCGATCGGCGTCTTGGTTTCCAGCCCGCCGGTCAGCTTGTGGTGGTCGATGATCTGGATGATCTCGGCCTCGCCGATCGTGTCGGGCAGTTCGGCGGGGTTGTTGGTGTCCACGATCACCACCTTCTCGCCCGGCGCGACGCTGTCGATGATCTCGGGCGTCTCGAAGCCCCAGCGTTCCAGCACGAAGGCGGCCTCGGTATTGGGCGTGCCCAGCAGCACGGCGCGGGCATCCTGCTTGCGGTGCTCGCGCAGGTACCAGGCCCAGATCAGGGCCGAGCCGGTGCTGTCGGTGTCGGGGGATTTGTGGCCGAAAACCTTGATCGTCATGTCAGTTCCGTCTCTGATGTGGCGCTTTGCCGGCCTTATAGGCGCGGGCCGGGGCGATGTCACCCGGCTTGGAAGGGGCGCGCGCGCAGGCTAGAAACAGCCATGGCCAGGCCCCGCGAGACCGATCTCTACCCGCCCGTCAAAGCCTTCCTCCAGGCGCAGGGCTATGACGTGAAGGCCGAGATCGGGGCCGCCGATGTCGTCGCCTGCCGCGGCGAGGACGAGCCGGTGATCGTCGAGCTCAAGACCGGCTTCTCGCTGTCGCTCTTCCACCAGGGCGTGGCCCGCCAGGCGGTGAGCGATGCGGTCTACCTCGCCGTGCCCTGCGGGGCGGGCAAGGCGTGGCAGGGGGCGCTGAAGGGCAACCTGGCGCTGTGCCGGCGGCTGGGGCTGGGGCTGATGACGGTGCGGCTGGAAGACGGGCTGGTGCAGGTGCATTGCGATCCCGGCCCCTACAAGCCGCGCAAGTCCAAGCCTCGGCGCACCCGCCTCCTGCGCGAATTCGCGCGGCGCGAGGGCGATCCCAACAGCGGCGGCGCCACGCGGGCCGGGCTGGTCACGGCCTACCGGCAGGATGCGCTGCGCTGCGCGATGGTGCTGGCCGAAAACGGCCCGATGAAGGGCGCACTGGTGGCCCGCGCCACCGGCGTGAAGGCGGCGACGCGGCTGATGGCCGTCGATCATTACGGCTGGTTCGAGAGGGTCTCGCTGGGCATCTACGCGCTCACGCCCGCCGGGGCGAAGGGGCTGGAGGACTGGCGCGCGGCGTTGCCCGAGGGGGCCGCCGCACAAGGCGCCGACGCCGCTCAGCCGCCACCGCCCAGCGTGGAAAGCGCGTAGGCGATGACCAGACCCAGCGCCACGGCCACGCCGGTGGCGTAGCGATCCTCGCGGAAGGCCTGGGGAAAGACCTCGGTCGCCAACGAGGCCGCCACCGCACCGGCGGCGAAGCAGCGGATCAGCGCCAGCGGCGCCTCGCCCACCCCGCTCAGCGCCACGTTGCCGAGGATCGCCGCGCCGGCCAGCAGCGCCGCCGTGCCCGTCCACAGCAGCAGCGCGCGCCCGCGGCTCATGCCGCCTTCGTGCATCTCCTTCGCGCCGCCCGCCGCCTCGGGCAGGTTCGACAGCAGGATCGAGCCCGCCAGCGCCGCCACCTCCATCGGCCCGGCGCCGATCAGCGCCACGCCGAGGGCGAGGTTCTCGGGCACGCCGTCGAGCGTGAGCGCCACCAGCAGCCCCGCGCCCTCGCTGCCCTTCGATTTCTGCTTGATCTTGCGGTCGATCCAACTGAACAGCGCGGCGCCCGTCAGCACCGCCACGGCCAGCGGGATCAGGTAGAGATGTTCGTGCGCCGGCTCGATCAGCTCGGTCATCAGCGAGACGATCAGCGCCCCGCCCGCCATCGCCACGAGAAAGCCCTCGAGCTTGCCGGGCAGCTTGCCCCACAGGCCCCAGAGCGCCCCCGCGATCAGCGCCGCGGAGACGATTGCGACGACGATCGCGACGGTCACTCGGCGATCGCCGTCTGCTGATGCTGATGAAGCCGCCAGCCCGTGCCCTCGCGCCTCCAGGTCGAGGTGCAGAGCGCGCGGTATTCATCCTCGCCCTCGCGATGGGCCACGGCGCGGTAGGCGATGATGCACAGATCGTCGGTCTCGGCGCTGTGGCGGGCCGACATCTCGACGCTCTGCCAGCGCGGCGCCTGCGAGATCGCGTCGATGATCGTCTCGCCTTGCATGATGCCCACGCCCGCGAAGGCCATCAGGCAGCCCGGCGCCATGCGGCCGCGCCAGGCATCGGGGCCGCCCGTCCACAGCATCTCCTCATCTGTCCAGATATCGTCATCAGCCATGACAACCTCCTTCAGCAGCCCAATCCGGGTTCGCCGCCGGGGGTTCCACACCCGCTGCATTTTCCGCCGCCAGGGCAGTTGACACGCGCGCGCGCACTCCCTAACTCTGCGCCGTTAGCACTCACCTCCGGCGAGTGACAACATTGGTATAAACCTCGAACGAAGGAGCGTTCAGAGATGGCATTCACCCCGCTTCATGACCGAGTTCTCGTGCGCCGCGTGGAAAGCGACGAGAAGACGAAGGGCGGCCTGATCATCCCCGACAGCGCCAAGGAAAAGCCCGCCGAGGGGGAGGTCATCGCCGTGGGCGAAGGCGCGCGCAAGGATTCCGGTGAGCTGATCGCGCCCGCCGTGAAGAAAGGCGACAAGATCCTGTTCGGCAAGTGGTCGGGCACCGAGATCACGCTGGACGGCGAAGAAATGCTGATCATGAAGGAAAGCGACATCCTCGGCGTCATCGCCTGAGCCGTCGCACCACCAGATTCAAGGAGTTAACAGATGGCCAAAGACGTCAAATTCGAGATCGACGCCCGCAACCGCATGCTCAAGGGTGTCAACACCCTGGCCGACGCGGTCAAGGTGACGCTGGGCCCCAAGGGCCGCAACGTGGTGATCGAGAAGAGCTTCGGCGCCCCGCGCATCACCAAGGACGGCGTCACCGTCGCCAAGGAAATCGAGCTGGAAGACAAGTTCGAGAACATGGGCGCCCAGATGGTGAAGGAAGTCGCTTCCCGCACCAATGACGAAGCCGGCGACGGCACCACCACCGCCACCGTTCTGGCCCAGGCGATCGTGCGCGAAGGCATGAAATCGGTTGCCGCCGGCATGAACCCGATGGACCTCAAGCGCGGCATCGACCTGGCCACCGCCAAGGTCGTGCAGGCGATCAAGGATGCCGCCCGCCCGGTCAACGACAGCGCCGAAGTGGCGCAGGTCGGCACCATCTCCGCCAACGGCGAGGCCGAGATCGGCCGCCAGATCGCCGACGCGATGCAGAAGGTCGGCAACGAGGGTGTCATCACCGTCGAGGAGAACAAGGGCCTGGAGACCGAGACCGAGGTCGTCGAGGGCATGCAGTTCGATCGCGGCTACCTCTCGCCGTATTTCGTGACCAACACCGAGAAGATGATCGCCGAGCTGGATGACTGCCTCATCCTGCTGCACGAGAAGAAGCTCTCCTCGCTGCAGCCGATGGTGCCGCTGCTCGAATCGGTGATCCAGTCGCAGAAGCCGCTGCTGATCATCGCCGAAGACGTGGAAGGCGAAGCGCTGGCCACGCTGGTGGTCAACAAGCTGCGCGGCGGCCTGAAGATCGCCGCCGTCAAGGCGCCGGGCTTCGGTGACCGCCGCAAGGCCATGCTGCAGGACATCGCGATCCTCACCGGCGGCCAGGTGATCTCGGAAGACCTGGGCATGAAGCTCGAGAATGTCACGATGGACATGCTCGGCTCGGCCAAGACGATCAAGATCACCAAGGACGAGACGACGATCGTCGACGGTGCCGGCGAGAAATCCGAGATCGAGGCGCGCGTCGCCCAGATCCGTCAGCAGATCGAAGAGACGACGTCGGATTACGATCGCGAGAAGCTGCAGGAACGCGTGGCCAAGCTGGCCGGCGGCGTGGCCGTCATCAAGGTCGGCGGCATGACCGAGGTCGAGGTGAAGGAGCGCAAGGACCGTGTGGACGACGCGCTCAACGCCACCCGCGCCGCGGTGCAGGAAGGCGTGATCGTCGGCGGCGGCGTGGCGCTGGTGCAGGCCGGCAAGTCGCTTGACGGCCTGTCGGGTGCCAACCCCGATCAGGATGCGGGCATCGCCATCGTGCGCCGCGCGCTCGAGGCGCCGCTGCGCCAGATCGCCGAGAATGCGGGCGTCGACGGTGCCGTCGTGGCCGGCAAGATCCGCGAATCCAAGGATCTGAACTTCGGCTTCAACGCGCAGACCGAGGAATATGGCGACATGTTCAAGTTCGGCGTGATCGACCCGGCCAAGGTGACCCGCACGGCCCTGGAAGACGCCGCTTCGGTCGCCGGCCTGCTGATCACCACCGAGGCGATGGTGGCCGACAAGCCGAAGAAGGAAGAAGCTGCCGGCGGCATGCCCGACATGGGCGGCATGGGCGGCATGATGTAAGCCGACCCGTCCTTCGGAACGGTAGCGGAAGGGGCCCCTCGGGGCCCCTTCTTGCGTTTGGGGGCGGAGCCCCGCGCGGGACAAGGGCGAAGCCCGCCGCGCGAGCGCCGCCCCGTCACGGCGGGGTGGCGCTATGGCTGGCCGCCCGCACTGCGGTGAGTTCGGAGGGCCTTGGCCATTATAAAGTGCCCAACACCAGCGTAGCAGGCGCCACCCCACGGGGCGGCCCTCGCGCTACCGTTGCACCAAGCCCTCGCAGATCATGGTTACGACCACATTAACATGATAGCAAAATCAATGACTTCCACGGCGTCCACATGTGGACACCTCAATTCAGCGTCCGAATGTACCCTACAACCGGCCCGAAATCTCTCCGCGCGGAACAAGGGCGCAGCCCCGCCGCGCGAGCGCCGCCCCGTCCCGGCGGGGTGGCGCTATTGCTGGCCGCCCGCGATGCGGTGGGGTCGGAGGGGCTTGGCCACCATAAAGCGCCCAACACCCACGTCGGCAGCGCCACCCCACGGGGCGGCCCTCGCGCTCCCGTTGCGCGCTTCCCCTCACCCCTGCTGAATTCGCAGGCACTCCCGCCAATCCCCGCCCCATCCACACCCCCACCCAATTTCCTGCCTTGCCAGAAACCCCCGCCACTGGCGACACTCCCGCCGAAGGGGGCCGCCAGATGCAACTCCGCCAAGCCACGGAACAGGATCGGCTGGCGATCTCGATCCTGCTCGATACTGCCTTCGAGGGCCCGGCCGAGAACCGCCTCGTCGCCGCCCTGCGCGAGAGCGGCGACATGGCGCTCGAGCTCGTCGCCGAGGATGGCGAGGGGCCCGAGGGCATCTGGGGCTACGTCGCCTTCGCCGAACTGCGCTCGCCCCCCGGCTGGTGGTCGCTCTCGCCCGTCGCCGTGCTGCCGGAGCGTCAACGCAAGGGGCTGGGCGGGGCGCTGATCCGCGAAGGGCTCGACCGGGCCCGCCGCGCCGGCGCACAGGCCGTCGCCGTGCTCGGCGATCCCGACTATTACCGCCGCTTCGGCTTCTCCAGCCGCGCGGCCGAGAAGCTCCGCACGCCCTATTCCGTCGCCCACACGCTGCTCTACCCGATCGCGCCGGGCCAGGGCGGGCGCGAGGCGATCCTCGTCTACCCCGAAGCCTTCCGCAGCCTCTAGCGCACCAGCGGCTCCAGCGGATCGTGCAGCGCCCCGCCGCCGCCGCCGAACGCCGCCTCGGCCAGGGCCGCCGGCTTGTGCTCGATCCCCGCCAGCGCGGCCCGCGTGAAGAACCGCCGCTCGGTCACGATGCCCTCGGGATCGCGCCAGGCCGGATCGAGCCGCCCGGCGGTGACTCGCGCGTGAAAGAACAGCTCCACCTGGTGGAAATCGCCGCCGGGATCGTGGAACTCGTTGACCAGCGCCAGCGCGCCGGGCTCCACGCTCAGCCCCGTCTCCTCGCGCACCTCGCGGATCAGCGTCTCGTGCAGCGACGCGTGCAGGTCCACCCCGCCGCCCGGCGCGCACCACAGAACCGGCACGCGGCCCGGCCAGGCATTGACCAGCAGAAGCGCGCCGTCTTGAACGATCAGCGCGCGGACGGCGAGGCGGGGCGAGGCTGTCATATACGTGATTGTGACGCGGCGGCGCGCCCCTGACCAGAGCCGCGAATACGCCTATATTGGGCGCATGATCCGCCGCCTCGCCACGCTCGCCCTCGCCGCCCTGCTCGCCGCCCCAGCGGCGCAGGCCAAGGCGCGCGACGAGGCCGGGGCCGACTGCGTCGTCCTGCTGCACGGCCTCGCCCGCACCGCCGCCTCGATGGAGGTGATGGAGGCCGGCCTGCGCGCCGAGGGCTTTGAGGTGGTCAACCGCTCCTACCCCTCCACCCGCGCACCGATCGCCGATCTCGTGGCGCTGGCCGTGCCGCCCTCGGTCGCCGAATGCCCGCAAGGCGCGCGCGCGCATTTCGTGACCCATTCCATGGGCGGCATCCTGCTGCGCGCCTGGCTGGAAGAGAACCGGCCCGAGCGGATGGGCCGCGTGGTGATGCTGGCCCCGCCCAACCACGGCTCGGAGCTGGTGGACGAATTCGGCGATCTTGCCCCGTTCGAATGGCTCTACGGCCCCGCCGGCCTGCAATTGGGGACAGAGCCCGACAGCATCCCCAACCGCCTCGGCGCCGCGGATTTCGAGCTTGGCGTGATCGCGGGGACGCTGTCGCTCAACCCGGTCTATTCCTCGATGATCGCGGGGCGCGATGACGGCAAGGTGGCCGTCGCCTCCACCCGCGTGCGGGGGATGGACGCGCATCTCGTCGTCCCCGCCACGCACACGTTCATCATGGCCAACCCGCTGGTCATCGCGCAGACGGCCGCCTTCCTGAAGACGGGCGCGTTTCGCGAGGGGCTCACCTATGGCGCGGCGCTCGAAGAGGTGGCGCTGCCCGACAGCGGCGAGTGAGGCGCACGCCGCGCTTGCCACGCTGCGGGCCCGGCGCCACAAGGGGCCATGCGCCCCTCGCTTTCCCTCGCCCTGCTCACCGCGCTCACCATGCTGGCCTTCGCGGCCAATTCGGTGCTGAACCGGATGGCGCTGGCTGGCGGCGAGATCGGGGCGGGCGGCTTCGCGGCGATCCGGCTGGCGGCGGGCGCGGCGATGCTCTGGGCGCTGCTGGCGCTGCGGCGGCGCGGCTGGCCGGCCTTCCGGGTGCGGCGGCATGTCGGCGCGGCGGTGGCGCTGGCTCTCTACATGCTGGGCTTTTCCTTCGCCTATCTCGCGCTCGATGCGGGGCAGGGGGCGCTGCTGCTCTTCGGCGGGGTGCAGGTGACGATGTTCGCGGGCGCCCTGGCACTGGGCGAGCAGGTGCCGGCGCGGCGCTGGGCGGGCGCGTCGCTGGCCTTCGGCGGGCTGGTCTGGCTGCTCTGGCCGGCGGGCGCCGAGGCACCTGCGCTGGCCCCGGCGGCGGCGATGCTGGCCGCGGCTCTGGGCTGGGGGCTCTATTCACTGATTGGGCGCGGCGCGCGCGACCCGCTGGGCGACACCGCGCTCGCCTTCGCGCTGGCGCTGCCCGCCGGGCTGGCGGCGCTGGCGCTGGATGCGGCCGACGCCCCGGAGGTCAGCCCGCGCGGCGTGGCGCTGGCCGTGGCCTCGGGCGCCCTGGCCTCGGGGCTGGGCTATGCGCTTTGGTACACGATCCTGCCCCGGCTTGGCGCGGCGCGCGGCGCCATCGCGCAGCTCACCGTGCCGGTGCTGGCCATGACGGGCGGCGCGCTGCTGCTGGGCGAGGTGCCGGGCCTGCGGCTGCTGCTGGCCGCGGCAATGGTGGGGATCGGCGTGGCGGTGTCGCTGCCGGGCGGGGCGCGCCGCCGGGCCGCCTAGTGCAACAGAGCGCGAGCGCCGCCCCGTGGGGTGGCGCATTCAACGCTCGTGTTGAGCACTTTATGGCAGCCAAGCCCCTCCGCACTCACGGCAGCGCGGGCCGATGGCAAGAGCGCCACCCCGCCCCGACGGGGCGGCGCTCGCGCGGCGGGGCTGCGCCCCTTGTCCCGCGCGGGGAGGCTGCGCCTCCCTGAGTCCCTGCGGGGCAGAGCGCTCCCGCCCCTTCTCGGCGCACTGCGTGCGCGTCGAAGCGTTGGGCCAGGCCTGGGGCTCCGCCCCCGGACCCCCGGGTTATTTGAAACGCAAAGACGAGGAGGTTGTGCGCAACGGTAGCGTGAGGGCCGCCCCGTGGGGTGGCGCCTCGGACGCCGGTGTTGCGCGCTTTATGGTGGCCAAGGCCCTCCGACCTTCCCGCAGCGCGGGAGGATGGCAAGAGCGCCACCCCGCCCCGACGGGGCGGCGCTCGCGCGGCGCGCTACGCGCTCGATTCCGCGCGGGGCGCTTCGCGCCCTCAGCCCCTCGGCACCACCCGGTTCACATGCCCCATCTTACGGCCCGCCCTCACCTCGGCCTTGCCGTAGAGATGCAGCGCCGCGTTGGCCTCCGTCGCGATCTCAGCCACGCGCTGCATGTCATCGCCGATCAGGTTCTCCATCACCACATCGGCATGTCGCCCGCCATCGCCCAGCGGCCAGCCGGCGATGGCGCGGATATGCTGCTCAAACTGGTCCACCGCACAGCCATTCTGCGTCCAGTGGCCGGAATTATGCACGCGCGGCGCGATCTCGTTCACCACCAGCCCGTCGCCCGTCACGAACAGCTCCACTCCCATGACGCCCACATAGTCGAGCGCCGCGAGGATGCGCCCCGCCGCCAGAACCGCGTCCTGCGCCAGCGCGGCGGGGATGCGCGCCGGCACTCGGGTTTCGCGCAGGATGCCGGCCTCGTGGCGGTTCTCGCCCGGATCGAAACAAGCAACCGAGCCATCCAGCCCCCGCGCCGCGATCACCGAGATCTCGCGCTCGAACGCGACGAACCCCTCCAGGATCGCCGGCGCGCCGCGCATCTCGGCCAAAGCGGCGGGCGCGTCGGCCGGGGCGGCGATGCGCGCCTGGCCCTTGCCGTCATAGCCCAGCCGGCGGGTCTTGAGGATCGCGGGCGTGCCGATCTCGCGCAGCGCCGCCTCCAGGTCGTCGGGGCCCGCGATATCGGCATAGGGCGCGGTGGCCAGGCCCAGATCGCGCAGGAAATCCTTCTCGGTCAGCCTGTCCTGGCTGATGCGCAACGCCTCGCGCCCCGGGCGGATCGGGCGCTGGCCCTCCAGCAGGTCGAGCGCCGCGGTGGGCACGTTCTCGAACTCGTAGGTGATCACGTCGACCGAGCCGGCAAAGGCGGCCAGCGCGGCCTCGTCCTCGTAGGGCGCGGTGGTCACGCTCAGCGCCACGTCGGCGGCGGCGCAGGCGGGCGAGGGCTCGAAGACATGGGTTTTGTAGCCCAGCCGCGCCGCCGCGACCGAAAGCATGCGGCCCAGCTGGCCGCCGCCGAGGATGCCGATCATCGCGCCTTGGGGCAGCATCTCACTCATCGCGCGGCGCCTCGGGGATCGAGGCCGACAGCTCGGCCCGCCAGGTCTCGAGCCGCTCGGCCAAGGCGGGATCCGACAGCGCCAGGATCTGCGCCGCCATCAGCGCGCCGTTCGCCGCACCGGCGGCCCCGATCGCCATCGTGGCCACGGGAAAGCCGCGCGGCATCTGGACGATGGAGTAGAGCGAGTCCACCCCGTTCAGCGCCCGCGTCTGCACCGGCACGCCGATCACCGGCACGCGCGTCTTCGAGGCCATCATGCCCGGCAGATGCGCCGCCCCGCCGGCGCCCGCGATGATCGCCTGCAAGCCACGCTCCACCGCCGTGCGGCCGTACTCCCACAACCTGTCGGGCGTGCGGTGGGCCGAGACGATGCGCACCTCGTGCGCCACGCCCAGCTCGTCGAGCAGCGACGCGGCCTCCTTCATCGTCGCCCAGTCCGACTGGCTGCCCATGATGATGCCGATCTTCGCGCTCAAACCATGCCCTCCGCTGCGGAGCGGCATCATAGCGGCGCGGGGGCGGGGTGCAATGCCGGGGCGGGCGCCTGTGGGGGTGTTCGGATGCGCGCGGATCAGGCGATGATGTCGGGCAACAGCTTGTCTTCGATGAGCGCGATCGCATCCTTCAGCGCCAGCTTGCGCTTCTTCAGCCGCTGCATCTGCAACGCATCGGCGCGCCCCGTCTCCTGCAATGCACGGATCGAATCGTCGAGATCGCGATGCTCGCGCCGCAGCACTTCGAGCTTCACGCGAAGCACCTCCTGGGCTTCCATCTGCGCCGACGCGTTCATCCCCACACCCCGATGCCGCGCGATTCCCCCGCGCGCGGCTCTGCCCCCACAATAGGCCATCGCGCGCCCCGCGCAAACCGCCCTGCCCCACCCTTCCGGGCCCATCCGCGCCCTTGCGGGCCGCGAAAGCGATGCCCATATTACATCCATGACGGTCGCCATCCGACGGGGCCGTGAACACAAGCGTTGCTTTGACAGGACGTTGACCATGACCAAGATGATGCTGGGGGCACACCCCTTCCTTCTGGGCTTCGATCAGCTGGAACGGCTGGTCGAGCGGACGGCCAAGGCGGATGCCGGCGGCTATCCCCCCTACAATATCGAGCAGACATCGGAACATTCCTACCGCATCACGCTTGCCGTGGCGGGATTCGCCGAAAGTGACCTGACGATCACGCTCGAGGATCGGCAGCTGGTGATCCGCGGCAAGCAGAGCGATGCGGATGACGGGCGCGTTTACCTGCATCGCGGCATCGCCGCGCGGCAATTCCAGCGCAGCTTCGTGCTGGCCGAAGGCGTGGACGTGGCCGGCGCCGAGATGGAGAACGGGCTTCTGCACGTCGATCTGAACCGAGCGGTGCCCGAGAGCGTTGTTCAGGAAATAAGCATCACCCGGAGGTAACCGCCATGAACACCACATACGATGCCCTGCCCGGTGCCCATGACCGCATCGTCTATGTGCGGCCGGTGAAGGTGGCGGACCTGCCTGCAGAGCTCCGCCAGCAGGCCGAAGGTGCGGAAGAGATATTCTCGGTCAACAATGCCGATGGCGAGCGGCTGGCCCTTGTGGGCGATCGCCGGCTGGCCTTCTTCCTCGCCCGACAGCACGATTACGCGGCCTTCTCGGTGCATTGAACACGGCTGCGACCCGGTTTTTCGCAACAATCCCATTGAGTACCCGTAATTCCGCGCCGGCTGCAATGAAATCGCAGCCGGCGCAATTGTATTTTAATACAAGTCGTGTCAATTCTCGCGCCGTCGTACGATTGCCGCGCTTTAAGCGTCGGAACCCGTGCCTGAAACACTGCGTTCCCCCCGATCGAATGAAAAGCGAGAAACGGATGACGACAAATCTTGATGGATTGAGCCTGAACGAACTGAAAAAGCTTTCGAAGGATGTCGAGAAGGCGATCGCGGCCGAGGAAAAACGCGCCCGGCGCGAGGCGATGAACGAGATCAAGGCCGTGGCGGCGAAACACGGCGTGGATCTGAGCGATCTGGTGGGCGGCGAGGCGCCGAAGAAGCCGGGGCCGAAACCGGGAGCGAAGCGGGGCAAATCCGCCGCGAAGAAACCCAAAGCGCCGCCGCGCTACGCCAATCCGCAAGATAAGTCGCAGACATGGTCGGGCCGCGGCCGGCGGCCGGAATGGGTGAACGCGGCACTCAAATCCGGCAAGGAATTGAGCGACCTGTCGATCTGAAATGAAAAAGGGCGCCCCGGCGGGCGCCCTCTTTCCTTGGCCCTGCCGCCGCTCAATGCGCGGCGATCAGGCCCATGCTTTCGAGTTTCAGGATCACCTGGTGGGCGCAATTGTCGACCTCCAGGCCTTCGGTATCGATCCGCAATTCGGGATTTTCCGGCACGTCGTAGGGATCGGAAATGCCGGTGAATTCCTTGATCTTGCCCTCGCGCGCCAGCTTGTAGAGCCCCTTTCGGTCGCGCCGCTCGCATTCCTCCAGCGAGGTGGCGACATGCACCTCGATGAAGGCGCCGAATTGCTCGATCTCTTCGCGCACGGCGCGGCGGGTGGCCGCATAGGGCGCGATCGGCGCGCAGATGGCGATGCCGCCGTTCTTGGTGATCTCGCTCGCGACAAAGCCGATGCGGCGGATGTTCAGATCGCGGTGCTCCTTGGAGAAACCCAGCTCGGATGACAGGTTCTTCCGCACGATATCGCCATCCAGCAGCGTGACGGGCCGGCCGCCCATTTCCATCAGTTTGACCATCAGCGCATTGGCCACCGTCGATTTGCCCGAGCCGGAAAAGCCGGTGAAGAACACGGTAAACCCCTGCTTCGACCGCGGCGGGCGCGTCTTGCGCAATTCCGACACGACTTCGGGGAAGGAGAACCAGTCGGGAATTTCCAGCCCCTCGGCAAGCCGGCGGCGCAATTCGGTGCCCGAGATGTTGAGGATCGTCACCTCGTCGCGATCGTGGATCTCGTCGGCCGGTTCGTATTGCGCGCGTTCCTGCACGTAGACCATGTGTTTGAAATCGACCATCTCGATGCCGATTTCATCCTGGTGCTCGCGGAACAGATCCTGCGCGTCATAGGGGCCGTAGAAATCCTCGCCGGCGGAATTCTTGCCGGGGCCGGCGTGATCGCGGCCGACGATGAAATGCGTGCAGCCGTGATTGCGCCGGATGATGCCGTGCCAGACCGCCTCGCGCGGGCCGGCCATCCGCATGGCCAGGTTGAGCAGGCTCATCGTCGTGGTCGAGGCGGGATATTTGTCGAGCACCGCCTCGTAGCAGCGCACGCGGGTGAAGTGATCCACGTCGCCCGGCTTGGTCAGCCCGACGACGGGATGGATCAGCAGGTTGGCCTGCGCCTCTTTCGCCGCGCGGAAGGTCAGTTCCTGGTGCGCGCGGTGCAGGGGGTTGCGCGTCTGGAAGGCGACGACCTTGCGCCAGCCGAGCTTGCGGAAGAAGGCGCGCAGCTCGTTCGGCGTGTCGCGCCTCGCGCGGAAATCGTAATGCACCGGCTGCTGGATGCCGGTGACCGGCCCGCCGAGATAGACCTTGCCGGCCGTGTGGTGCAGGTAATTGACCGCCGGATGCGCCACGTCATCGGCGCCGAAGACCTTCTCGGCCTCGCGCGCCTTGTCGGGCGTCCAGCGGTCGGTGACCGTCATCGTGGCGAGGATCACGCCTTCCTGATCGCGCAGGGCGATATCCTGGCCGATCTCGAGCGCCTCGGCGAATTTCTCGTTCACGTCGAGCGTGATCGGGATCGGCCAGAGCGTACCGTCGGCGAGGCGCATGTTTTCCACCACGCCATCGTAATCCTCTTCGCTCAGGAAGCCCTTGAGCGGGTTGAAGCCGCCATTCATCAGCAATTCGAGATCGCAGATCTGGCGCGGGGTCAGATCCCAGCTCACCAGTTCGGCCGCCTCATGTTTCAGCTTCTGCGCGCTGTCATAGGAGACATAGAGTTCGGGGATCGGAGCGAGGTTTGGAGACATCATCGCGGCGGCTGGCCTCTGTTGCATGCGGATGTGCCGGCGCGCGGGGATCGCGCCGCCGGATTGCTGCGGGCTTTGCCGCATAGCAGAACGATGTTCAAGGGAAGTGGCGCGAATTGTCGGAAAGTGAGACGATCGGCACACGATTCCGCCGAAGCGCGGTCAATTGTTCCATCCGCGCGCCGGGGCGGTCGAACGGCATTCCGGGATCACACCTCGTAGGCGCGCGACTTGCGCAGATTGGCCAGCCGGCGGATCAGCGCGTTCATCGGTTTCTCGAAATAGAAGGTCGAGGCATGGGCCAACGCCCAGATGCACAGGAAGGAAAGCGGGCGTTTCAGCAGGTAGCGTTCCACATCCGTGCCGGAGTTGAACCAGTAGCCCAGGAACGGCGAGTGCCAGACATAGAGCGCGAAGGAGATGGCGGCAATATAGGCCAGCAAGCGGGTGCTGAGGAAGCGCGTGATGCGCCCCTCGCCCTGCACCATGAGCGCGCCGACCAGCGCCGCGGCGATATAGGGCCGGATATAGGTGAGCACCGGCACCTGCGGCGCGCAGGCCAGCAGCCAGAGCAGCGTCAGCGGCAGCAGCGCCCGGGGCAGCACGCGCCAGATCGCGGCGAGGCGCGGATGATCGCGGTTCAGCCAGGCCAGTGCCAGCATGCAGCCCGAGAGGATCTCGTCCACCCGCAGGTGGGTGCGGATCGTGGCATGGGCGCCCGCCTCGATGCGGAAGGCCAGCACCGCCAGCGCCACCGGCGCCACCAGCCAGAATCCGCGCCGCCCGAACAGCGCCACGGCCAGCGCGATGCCGAGGTAGAAGTGCATCTCTACCCCCAGAGACCAGAGCGGGCCGATCGTCGGGTTGAAGGCGCTGTCGGTGTAGTTGAGCACATAGAGGTTGGTGGCGATGAAACTGTCGGGCCGCCACAGGAAGATCAGGCAGAAGATCGTCGTGAACAGCAGCACAAGCGGCACGATCCGCGCGATGCGCCGAACGAGGAAATCGCCGATATCCTGGCTGTCCCACAGGAAGGTGGTGATCAGGAAGCCCGACAGGCAGAAGAACAGGCTCATCCCCATCACGCCCGAGGTGAGGTTCAGCGCCCAGGAGTTCGGCCCCAGCGGCAGGGCATGGGCGGCCAGCACGAACAGGATGCTGAACGCGCGCACGCCATCGAGTACCGGAATGTGCCTGCGGCCTGACAAAGGGGTCAACCAATCGATGCAATCACCCGCACGGGCGGGGCAGTCAAAGCATCGAACCGCCGGCGCCGCGTGTCAACCTGCGCCGCGTACGTAGCACTGGCGCAGCGCGGCCTCTCAGTACGCCGCCGCCGCCGGTGTCTTGTCGTCGACCGGCAGGCCCGACAGGAAGCGCTCGGCATCGAGCGCGGCCATGCAGCCCATGCCGGCGCTGGTCACCGCCTGGCGATAGACGTGATCCGTCAGGTCGCCCGCGGCGAAGACGCCGGGGATCGACGTCTCGGTCGTGCCGGCCTTCACCTTCACGTAGCCGCCATTGTGCAGCTCCAGCTGATCCTTCACCAGCTCCGCGGCCGGCGCGTGGCCGATCGCGACGAAGAAGCCCTTCACCGGGATCTCGGTGATCTCGCCCGTCTCGACATGGCGCGCGCGCAGCCCCTCCACGCCCAGCGGCGTGTCGGTGCCTGTCACCTCCTCGACGGTGTGGTTCCACAGAACCTCCACCTTCGGGTTCTCGAACAGGCGTTTCTGCAGGATCTTCTCGGCGCGCAGCGAATCGCGGCGGTGGATCAGCGTCACCTTCGAGGCGAAATTGGTGAGGAACAGTGCTTCCTCGACCGCGGTGTTGCCGCCGCCGATCACTGCCACGTCCTGCCCGCGATAGAAGAAGCCGTCGCAGGTGGCGCAGGCCGAGACGCCGAAGCCCTTGAACTTCTGCTCCGAGGGCAGGCCCAGCCATTTCGCCTTGGCGCCGGTGGCCAGGATCACCGCGTCGGCGGTATAGACGGTGCCGCTGTCGCCCTTCGCGGTGAAGGGCCGCTGGCCGAGCGCGAGCTCCATGATGTGATCCGAGACGATCTCGGCCCCCATGGCGCGGGCATGGGCCTCCATCTTCACCATCAGGTCGGGGCCCTGGATCTCGGTCTCGCCGGGCCAGTTCTCGACCTCGGTGGTGATGGTCAGCTGGCCGCCCGGCTCGATCCCCTGCACCAGCACCGGATCGAGCATCGCGCGCGCGGCATAGACGGCGGCCGTATAGCCCGCCGGGCCCGAGCCGATGATCAGAACTTTCGCATGTTTCGCCGCGCTCATCCCGCTGCCTTTCGCCGTTGCCCAAGTGCTGCATTGCCAATGCCGCCCCGATATAGCCATCCCGGCGCCGGGGCGAAAGGGCGGGCGGGCGCGGCGCGCTCCATTCCAATCCACGCCCCGGATTTGCAAGGTTATTTCACAACCGCGAAACTTTATTGCCGCTGTCGGGCGCGTTTCGTATGTTTCGCAACAGCGTGGGTAGGAGAGTATCGCGATGGCAGGCAACAAGCTGGACGAGATCGACCGCAAGATCCTCGCGGAGCTTCAGGCCGATGGCCGGATGACGAATGTCGAGCTGGCCAGCCGCGTCGGCATTTCGGCGCCGCCCTGCCTGCGCCGGGTGCGCGGGCTGGAAGAAGCGGGCTATATCCGCGGCTACCATGCCGATGTCGATCCGCGCGCGCTGGATTTCGAGGTGACGGTGTTCGCCGCGGTCGGGCTGGTCAAGCAGGCCGAGGCCGATCTGTCGCGCTTCGAGGCGCAGTGCCGATCCTGGCCGCTGGTCCGCGAGTGCCACATGCTCAACGGCGAGGTGGATTTCATGCTGAAATGCGTGGCGCCCGACCTGTCCACCTTCCAGACCTTCCTGACCGAGAAGCTGACCGCGGCCGAGAATGTCTCGAGCGTGAAGACATCGCTGGTCATCCGCTGCGCGAAGGACGAGCCGGGCGTGCCGTTCGACGTGCTCGAGGCCCGGCTCTCCAAGACCGCCTGAAAACGCTGCCTGAGGGGGCTCAGGCGGCGTTCATCTGCTCCAGGTCGCCCGCGGTCAGGCGCGGGTGGCACATCGGGCCGAAATCGGCCATCTCGGCGATATGCGGGAACAGGCCCAGGAACTGGCCGCGCAGATCGCCCATCAGCCGCGAGGTGGAATTGGCGCCGGGGTGGAAGCTTTCCACCTCCACGCCGTTGGCGCGGATCACGCGGTGCCCGTCGAGCGCGATGTGATAGCAGGGCACGGGCGAGATCGGGGTGACCTCCAGCACGTTCATCCCGTCGGCCATGCAGGCGATCGGCGTCAGCGCCTGCGGCGCGCCGAGATAGCTTTTCAGCTGGTCGGATCGCATCAGGTAGCGCGCATTGGGGCCGAGCAGCAGGTCGGGCGCGGGGCGGCCCAGGCCGAAACTGTCCGAGGGCAGGCGGAACAGGCGTTCCTCGGCGCCGTCGGGTTTGACGATGCCGGGCAGCAGGGTCAGCGCGCCTTTCCAGCGCAGGGGCAGGTGTTCGCCCTCGATCGTCTCGATCATGTCCCCGGGCCAGAGATCCTCCACCGCGACGGGGCCGCGCGAGGTGGCGATGAGCGTGCCGCGCGCGAAGGCCGAGAAGGCTTCCTCGAAGACGGCGAGCGCGGGGGCGACGCGGGTGAAGGTATCGACCTCGCCGTCAGCGGTGAGCCAGGCGACCTCGTAGCGGCGCGTCGGCACCGAGGGGCGCGGCACGGCGGGGCGGCGGCGGACTGTCCATGTGGTGGAGGCGGAAGGCGCGCCGGTATCGGCGCCGGATTCCGGCCTGGTGGCCGGTCGGTGGGGAAGGCTCATGCAACCGCTCCTCGCGCGTCACATCTGCATCGGCCCCCACCGGAGTGCAGATTGGTGGCGACGATAGGGGCAATCGGGCGGGATTGTCAAACTTCGCGGGAGGTTTGAGGCGGATGGAGGGGTAATGCGGGGGTGGCGGAGGGGATTGTTTCTTCAGGCTAGTTAATCCGCCACGCTCGCCTGCCGGCGCGATTCGGAGCGGAGACCGCGCGGAATCAAGCGCGTAGCGCGCCGCGCGAGCGCCGCCTCTCGGCGACTGCGGAGCAGTCGCCTGCCGGCAGAACATTGCGAAGCAATGTTCGAGAGGCCCGTCCCGGCGGGGTGGCGCTATTGCTCTCGTTTTGCGCTGCGGAGAGTGCGGAGGGACTTGGCTGCCATAAAGCGCCCAACACCAGCGTTGCGGGCGCCACCCCACGGGGCGTCGCTCACGCTTATGTTGTGCCAGGATCAGCTGGCGCTTTGGAGCGTGAAGAGAAGTCGGGCCGAAGGCCCCGCGCGGAACAAGGGGCGCAGCCCCGCCGCGCGAGCGCCAGCCCGTCGCGGCGGGTCGGCGCTGTGGCTAGCCATGCGCGGTACGGCGAATTCGGATGTACTTGGCCACCATAAAGCGCCCAACACCACCGTTGGAGGCGCCAACCCACGGGCCGGCCCTCGCGCTCTGTTGCGCCAGAAACCTCAGGCCGAAGCGCGCGCCTTCACCGGGCGGCGGCGGGCCGGGCGGGATTTGCGCTGCCAGGGCAGGCGGGGATCGGCGGATTTGGCTTCGGCAATGGCCGAGATCATCCAGCGGCGTTTGGTCGGCATCGTGGTCATCCTTCTCGACGGCCGGCATCCCGGCCCTTGAGCCCATCATGCAAACCCTTTGCGGCGCGGTTTTGGCGCGCGGCCGGGAAAATCCCGCCAATCACCGCCGCCGACCGCCCGCGCAGCCGCCGGAGCCGCAAGCCGTTGAAGATCAAGAAAAACCACCGCCAAACACCGCAACGATCCCCCGCCACGCCACCCATCGTTTCCTGCCTGAAGGCAATAATGCGGCGCCGATCCGCCCCGCCGCCGCCGCAATCTCACAGCCGGATGGCCGAGATCAGGCGCCCGTAATCCGCCTCGCGCCGGTGCACCGAGCGGCGGTAGGAATAGAACCGCGCGGGATCGGAATAGGTACAGTGCCGCGTCCATTCGGCATGGCCCACGCCGGCCTCGCGCAGCCGGTGCAGCCCGTAGCCCGGCAGGTCGAAGAGCATCCTGTCCCCGGTGCCGCCGGCGAAGAACCGCGCGCTCGCCTCGTCTACGTCCATGAACCGCTCGAAGAATTCCGGCCCCACCTCGTAGGCGCGTTGCGAGATCGAGGGCCCGATCACCGCGGTCACACGTGCCCGCACCGCGCCCAGCCGCTCCATCGCGTCGAGCGTGGCCTCCAGCACGCCGTGCAGCGCGCCCTTCCAGCCGGCATGGGCCGCGCCGATCACGCCGGCTTCGGCATCGCCCAGAAGCACCGGCTGGCAATCCGCCGTCAGCACCGTCAGCGCGATGCCCGGCGTCGCGGTGACCAGCGCATCGGCCCGCGGCGGCGGCTCGGGCGCTTCGGCCTCCAGCACCGCCACATCGGCCGAATGCACCTGGTGCGCGCCGCGCAGATCGCCGGGCTCCAGCCCCAGCGCCTGGGCCACGCGGGCGCGGTTGATCGCCACCATGTCGGATTGATCGGACGAGCCGCGCCCGCAATTCAGCCCTTCGAACACGCCCGAAGAGGCGCCGCCCCGACGGGTGAAGAAGCCGTGCCGGAACGGGGCCAGGGCATCGGCGGTGAGGATTTCGAGCGTCATGGATCGAACCCCGGTGGGCAGGGCGCCTGCACGGGATGCAGGGCCAGAGCCTTGAACAAGTTTCCCATTTCCTCGGGATGGGTCAAGCGGCGATGCGCGGCGACATGGGCGTCGAGCTTTGCGCCGCCCAGGCGTGCCGCCAGCGCGCGGGCCCGCGCCGTGATGCCCAGCCGCTCGAGCAGCACGCCCTGCGGGGTGAGCCCGCTTGCCGCCGCGCCGGCGGCGCGCGCGGCCTCGGCCAGCGGCGCGAAATCGACGTGAGAGGTGAGATCGGCCGCGCCGGGGCTCGCCAGCGGCGGCTCGGGCGCATGGCCGCGCAGCGCCTGCAGCGTATCGCCGACGCCGCGCCAGGTGCCGTAATCGACGAAGATCGCCGCCCCGCCATGGGCGGCGATGCGCGCGGCGATGGCGGCGGCGATCGGCTCGGTCGCGGGGCGGATCTCGACGATCTCGCCCTCGCGCGTATCGGCCTCGCGCGCGGCGAGCGTGGGCAGGGGCGCGGGGCCGGGCGGCGCCAGCGCGAAGGCGAGCGCCCCCTCCGTCACCGTCACCACGATCTCGGCCCAGCCGCCGGGCATGCGGCGGAACTGGCGGATCGGCAGCGCATCGAGAAACTCGTTGGCGACGAGGTAGAGCGGCATGTCGTCGGGCAGCGTCTCGACGCTGTCATGCCAGCGGGGCGCGTGGCCCTCGAGGGCCGAATCCTGCGCGGCGCGCAACGTGGGCGAGGCCTCCACGAGATGCAGCTCGGCCGCGTCGAGGAAGCCCGGCACGCCGCGCACGGCGCGCAGCGCGTCGGCCATCAGCGTGCCGCGCCCCGGCCCCAGCTCGGCCAGCGCGAAGCGGCCCGGCGCGCCCTGGTCGGCCCAGGCCTGGGCCAGGCACAGGCCCAGCAGCTCTCCGAACATCTGGCTGATCTCGGGCGCGGTGGTGAAATCGCCGCGCGCGCCCAGCGGATCGCGGGTGGTGTAATAGCCGTGGCGCGGGTGGAGCAGGCATTCGCCCATGTACTCGGCCACGCTGAGCGGCCCCTGCGCCGCGATCCGGTCCGCGAGGTGCCGGGCGAGCGCGGTCATGCAGGCGCCGGGCGGGGCGCGCGGGCGCGCGCGTAGAAGAAGAGCGCCAGTCCCCCCGCGATCATCGGGGTCGACAGAAGTTGCCCCATCGTGAGTCCCGCGAAGACGTGGCCGTAAGGGTTGTCGGGCGTGATGAACTGCGCGTCGGCGAGGCGGTAGAACTCCACGATGAACCGAGCCAGCCCGTAGCCCGCGACGAAGATGCCGGTGAGCTGGCCGGGCCGGCGCAGCCATTTCGCCCCGAAGGCCAGCACGATCAGCAGCGCGCCCAGCAGAAGCCCCTCCAGCGCCGCCTCGTAGAGCTGCGAGGGGTGGCGCGCGCAGAGCGTGCCCGCCGGCTGGCCGCAGGCCTGGGCGGCGGGGCCGGGGAAGATCACGCCCCAGGGCGCGTCGGTCGGGCGGCCCCAGAGCTCGTTGTTGACGAAATTGGCCATCCGGCCGAGCAGGATCGCCGGCGGGCTGCCCAGCGCCAGCAGGTCGGCCACCGAGAGCAGCGGCAGGTTGCGGCGCCACGAGAAGAGCACCAGCGCCAGCGTCACGCCCAGCAGGCCGCCATGGAAGGCCATGCCGCCCTGCCAGATCGCGGGGATCTCCAGCGGGTTGGCCAGGTAATAGGCGGGCTGGTAGAACAGCACGAAGCCCAGCCGCCCGCCGGCGATGATGCCTATGATGACCCAGGTCAGAAGCTGGTCGAACGTCTCGGCATCCATCGGCGCGGTGTCGTTGCGCCACAGGCCGGGGCGGCGCAGGGCGGCCAGCGCGAGGCGCCAGCCGATGAGGATACCCACGATATAGGCCAGCGCGTACCAGCGCAGCGAGAAGCCGCCATCGCCGATCGGGATGGTGAAGACCTCGGGCGAGATATTGGGGAAGGCGATCGCGGCGGGCAGCATGGCGCATGCTTCACCGCGCCGGCGGGGGGAAGTCAACCTTGAGTCTTTGGGGGCACGCGCCCATATAGGGGTCAGACGCCAAGGAGTGTGACAGATGCAGACGCGCAGCCGGTTCGTGGACGATCTTTCCCAGCTGATGACCAACGCGATGGGCGTGGCCCAGGGCGCGCGGGAAGAGGCCGAGACGGCCTTTCGCGGCATGATCGACCGCTGGCTCGCCGATCGCGACTTCGTCACCCGCGAGGAGTTCGACGCCGTCCGCGCGATGGCGCAGAAGGCGCGCGAAGAGAACGAGGCGCTTGCCGCCCGTATCGCCGCGCTGGAAGGCGCGAAGAAGAAGTAGGCGCCCGGCGCCCCTCCTAGAGCAACAGAGCGCGAGTGCCGCCCCGTGGGGTGGCGCCTCCGACGTGGATGTTAGGCGCTTTATGGTGGCCAAGCCCCTCCGCCCTCCCCGTAGCGCGCGTCGATAGCAATAGCGCCACCCCGCCCCGACGGGGCGGCGCTCGCGCGGCGCGCTGCGCGCTTGATTCCGCGCGGGGAGGCTGTGCCTCCCTGAGTCCCTGCGGGGCACAGTTCTCCCGCCCCTTCTCGGCGCACTTCGTGCGCGTCGAAGCGTTGGGCCAGGCCGGGGGCTCCGCCCCCGGACCCCCGGGATACTTGAAACGCAAAGACGGATAGATCTGGCACAACGGGAGCGCGAGCGGCGCCCCGTGGGGTGGCGCCTCCGACGTGGGAGTTGGGCGCTTTATGGTCGCCAAGCCCCTCCGACCCCACCGCATCGCGGGCGGCCAGCAAAAGCGCCACCCCGCCCGGACGGGGCGGCACTCGCGCGGCGGGCCTGCGGCCCTTGTCCCGCGCGGGGCCTTCAGCCCGTTGCCCGCAAATCCCGCATTTGCCCTAGGCGCCACGTTGGTGGGGATAAATCCAAACTTTCACTTTACAGCGCGCCCCCAAGCCTACACCATATCTTGTAAGGACATCAGAGAACTCCTCTGATCCTTGATCGGGCACCTAGCTGTAGTGGGGCTTCAGATCCCGCAAAGCTACAACAGATGAGGCCGAACATGGCGCTTTCCGAGCCGAACTTCTCCACCGAAGAACTGCATCCCATCGACATTGTCGAGCACCTCGCCGAGTACAACGATTGGGATTTCGACAGGGTCGCGGACGATCAGATCGCCATGGCCGTGGAAGGCCAGTGGCGCACCTACTCGATCACGCTCGCCTGGTCCGGCTTCGACGAGACGCTGCGCCTCATCTCCACCTTCGAGATGGAGCCGCCCGAGGAACGGCTGCCCCAGCTCTACGAGGTGCTCAACGCCACCAATGATCAGTGCTGGGCCGGCGCCTTCACCTACTGGCATGAACAGCGGCTGATGGTGTATCGCTACGGGCTCGTCCTCGCGGGCGGGCAGGGGGCCTGCGCCGAACAGATCGACCGTCTGATCGGCGCCGCCGTCGCCGCGTCGGAGCGGTACTACCCCGCCTTCCAGCTGGTGGCCTGGGCGGGCCGCAGCTGCGAGGACGCGATGCAGGTGGCCATCGCGGAAGCCTACGGCCGGGCCTGAAAGGACCCGCCGAAAAGGGGGGCCTCTTCGAACCGGGCCCCTTTCCCCACGAGAGTGCAACGACAAGAGGGGCGCGCCGCAGGTCGCGCCCCCGCTCTTTTACTTGGCTTGCACCGCGCCCCGCCCCGGGTGCATCCTCGCCCGCAAGGCAGGGAGCGCGCGATGACACGGCACCGCATCTACGACATGCCCTTCTCGGCGGTCTATCCGCACTACGTCACCAAGGTGGAGCGCAAGGGGCGCAGCAAGGCCGAGCTGCACGAGATCATTCACTGGCTCACCGGCTACGACGAGGCCGGCCTCGCCGCCGCGCTCGAGGATCACCGCAGTTTCGACGTCTTCTTCGCCCACGCCCCCGCGATGAACCCCGCCCGCAGGCAGATCACCGGCGTCATCTGCGGTGTGCGGGTGGAAGAGATCGAGGCGCCGCTGATGCAGGAGATCCGCTATCTCGACAAGCTGGTCGACGAGCTGGCGCGCGGCAAGAAGATGGAGAAGATCCTCCGATCCAGCTAACGGCCCCGCCTGACCGCGCCGAATGCCCGCGCACCTGCCCTTTTCCTCCCCGAACCGCCCCGCTAGGCTGCCCCGGAAACGGAGGCTCGCATGTCACAGGCTATGGACCGGATCGCACAACGCGGCATCGTGCTGCTCGGCTGCGGCAAGATGGGATCGGCGCTGCTGGAGGGCTGGCTGGCCGGCGGCCTCCCGCGCGAGGCGGCCTGGGTGATGGAGCCGACGCCTTCGCCCTGGCTCGAGGTGCAGGGGGTCAGGCTCAACGAGAAACTGCCGCCCGAGCCCGCCGTGGTGCTGATCGCGGTGAAGCCGCAGATGATGGGCACGGCTTTGCCCTCGATCGCCGCGCTCTCGCAGGGCGACACGCTCTTCGTCTCGATCGCCGCCGGCACCCGCATCGCCGCCTTCGAGGCGGCCTTCGGCGGCGAGGCACGCATCGTGCGCGCCATGCCCAACACGCCCGCCGCCGTGGGGCGCGGCATCTCGGCGCTGGTGGGCAACGTGCAGGCGACGGGCGCCGATCTCGACACGGCCGAGGCGCTGATGGGGGCGGTGGGCCAGACCGTGCGGCTGGAGAGCGAGGCGCAGATGGATGCCGTCACCGCGCTGTCGGGCTCGGGCCCGGCCTACGTCTTCCACTTGATCGAGGCGATGGCCGCGGCGGGCGTGGCCGAGGGCCTGCCCGAAGAGCTCGCCATGCAGCTCGCCGTGGCCACGGTGGCGGGCGCGGGGCATCTGGCCGCGAGCACGGGCGAAAGCGCGGCGCAGCTGCGCGTCAACGTCACCTCGCCGGGCGGCACCACGGCCGCCGCGCTCAACGTATTGATGGACGAGGGCGAAGGCCTGCCCCCGCTCATGCGCCGGGCCGTGGCGGCGGCGGCGCAGCGCTCGCGCGAGCTGTCGGCATGATCTCCTACGAGGATTTCGCCAAGGTCGATATCCGCGTCGGCCGGGTGACAAAGGCCGAGCCCTATCCCGAGGCGCGCAAGCCCGCGATCATCCTGCATGTCGATTTCGGCGGCGAGATCGGGGTGAAGAAGAGCTCGGCCCAGCTCACCCGCCATTACACGCCCGAGGCGCTGGTGGGCCGGCAGGTGCTGGCCGTGGTGAACTTCCCGCCGCGCCAGATCGGCAAGCTGATGTCGGAAGTGCTGGTGCTGGGCGTGCCCGATGAGGATGGCGAGGTGGTGCTGCTGGCGCCCGAGCGCGAGGTGCCGCCGGGCGGGCGGCTCTTCTGATGCGCCTGCTGGTCACGCGGCGCCTGCCGCAAAGCGTGGAGGAGGCGCTCGCCGCGCGGTTCGACACCACCTTCGCCGACACGCCGCTCACCGCCGCCGCCGCCCGCGCCGCGATGGCCGACTACGACGTGATGCTGCCCACTTTGGGCGACGATCTCTCCGCCGCTGCCTTTCCCGAGGCGCCGCGCTGCCGGTTGCTGGCGAATTTCGGCGTCGGCGTGAACCATATCGATCTCGCCGCCGCCCGCGCCGCCGGCGTGGCGGTGACCAACACGCCCGGCGCGGTGACGGATGCGACCGCCGACATCGCGATCATGCTGATGCTGATGGCAGCAAGGCGCGCCTCCGAGGGCGAGGCGCTGGTGCGCGCGGGCGCATGGCAGGGCTGGCGGCCCACGCAGCTTCTGGGCCTGCACGTGACGGGCAAGCGGCTGGGCATCGTGGGCATGGGCCGGATCGGCCGCGCCGTGGCGCGCCGGGCGCATCACGGCTTCGGCATGCAGATCGCCTTCTACAACCGCTCGCCCGTCGCCGATGCCGGCCTGCCCGCGCGCCAGGTGGCCGCACTGGGCGACCTGCTGGGTGAAAGCGACGCGGTGGTGATCGCCGTGCCGGGCGGGGCCGAGACGCGCCACCTGATCGGCGCCGATGCGCTGGCCGCGATGCAGCCCCATGCCGTGCTGGTGAACATCGCCCGCGGCGACGTGATCGACGAGGCGGCGCTGATCGCGGCGCTTCAGGCGCGGCGCATCGCGGCCGCCGGGCTCGACGTCTACGAGGAAGAGCCGCGCGTGCCCGAGGCTTTGCGCGCCCTGCCCAATGTCACGCTTCTGCCGCATCTCGGCACCGCCTCGCTGGAAGTGCGCGAGGCGATGGGGCGTATGGCTTACGGCAACCTCTGCGCCTTTGCAGAAGGCGAAGATTTGCCCGACCGGGTCGCCTGACCGCACATATCAGGGGCAAAACCGCGTTGCAGCGTCGGAATGTCGCACCTTCGCATTTTGCGCAACCCGTTCTTAAGAAGCATGGCAATACGCTCTCTGGTTGCACATTGTTGCGACGTATTATCGGCACATTGTCCATTTATACAGGGTCGGCCGCTTGGATAACGGCCTAACGACAAGACCTGACCAAAAAGACAGGTTGAGAGAATCGCGCAACTTCCGGATGTGAACCGGGTGGACGTTGTAGTCCATGGAGGGAAACGAGAATGACAAATGCGATTGCCGTGCTCATCGGCAAGCGGATACGGCATATCCGCTGGGCGACGGGCATGACACAGGAAGAGCTGGCGGCCTCGGCCGACATTTCCGTGGAAGACCTGCAAACCTACGAGACCGGCACCGTGCGCCCCCGCGCCGGGCGCATCGCGTCGCTCGCCATGGCGATGGGCGTGGCGCCGGCCGATTTCTACCGTGGCGACCGTCCCGATCCGGCCCCCGATGACGAAGCGGTCGTCGCGGTGCTGAACCAGGTGGTCTCGCTGCATGATGGCGGCCGCCTGGCCGACCAGGCGCGCGAACAGGATGTGATGGCCCGCGCCGGCGGCATGACGCGCGACCGGGTGATCGCCCAGATGCTGACGGCGGCCGTCTGGCCCCAGCCCGAAGTGGTGGCCCGCGCCGAGTGAGCTGCCGCGGCGCGCCGTAGCGCCGCCGCCTCCGTATCTCCAGGCCCGGCGGCTGCGCCGGGCCGGCGCATGATGCGCCCCCCAATTCCGCCCGCCACCTTGCGCGACAGTAGCGCGAGCGCCGCCCCGTGGGGTGGCGTCTCCAACGCTGGTGCTAGTCACTTTATGGCAGCCAAGCCCCTCTGCACTCACTGCATCGCGGGCGGCCAGCCATAGCGCCACCCCGCCGGGACGGGGCGGCGCTCGCGCGGCGGGGCTGCGCCCCTTGTTCCGCGCGGGGAGGCTTCGCCTCCCTACAGCCGAAAACGGTTAACGAAATCTGACCGTAACAAAATCAACGCCTTACAAGGCGTTCACATGTGGACACCCCCAAAGGCCCCCGATCCTCACCCCGGATCGCGCCACCGGTTCACGATCGGATAGCGCCGGTCCAGCCAGAAGCTGCGCGTCGTCAGGCGCGGCCCCGGCGCTGACTGGAAGCGCTTGTATTCCGACAGGTAGATCAGCCGCTCCACCTTCTTCACCACCTCCCGGTCGAAGCCCTGCGCCACCAGGTCGGCCACGCTTTCCTCGCGGTCGATCAGCCCCTCCAGGATCCGGTCGAGCACGCCGTAATCGGGCAGCGAGTCGCTGTCCTTCTGATCCTCCCGCAGCTCCGCCGAGGGCGGCTTGTCGATGATCCGCGGCGGGATCACCTCGCCGGGCGGGCCCTTCATCCAGGCGCGATGATTGGCGTTGCGCCAGCGGCACTGCTCGAAGACGCGGCTCTTGTAGAGATCCTTGATCGGGTTGTAGCCGCCGGCCATGTCGCCGTAGATCGTGGCATAGCCCACCGCGACCTCGCTCTTGTTGCCGGTGGTCAGCAGCATCTCCCCGAACTTGTTCGACAGGGCCATCAACAGCAGCCCGCGCAGGCGCGACTGGATGTTTTCCTCCGTCACGTCCGGCGCCATCCCCTCGAAGAGCGGCGCCAGCGTCGCGGTGATCGCGGCGCGGCCCTCCTTGATCGGCACGGTATCGTAGCGGCAGCCCAGCCGCTCGGTCACGGCGCGGGCATCCTCAAGCGAGGTCTCCGACGTGTATTCCGAGGGCAGCATCACGCAGCGCACGTTTTCGGGCCCCAGCGCATCGGCGGCGATGGTGGCGACGATGGCGCTGTCGATCCCGCCCGACAGGCCCAGCAGCGCCCGCGAGAAACCTGTCTTGCCCATGTAGTCGCGCAGCGCCAGCACCATGGCGCGGTAATCCTGCTCCCACTCGTCGGGGGCGTTCACGATCTCGCCGGGCAGGGCGCGCCAGCCTTCCTCGCCCTCCTCGAAATCGACATGCACCACGGCCTCGTCGAAGACCGGCAGCTTCACCGCCATCTCTCCGCCGGGGTTGAGCACGAAGCTCGCCCCGTCGAAGACCTGGTCGTCCTGCCCGCCCACCATGTTGAGATAGACGAGCGGCAGGCCGGTCTCGACGACGCGGGCCACCATGTGGTTGAGCCGCGTCTCGAGCTTGCCGCGGTAATAGGGCGAGCCGTTGGGCACCAGCAGGATCTGCGCGCCGCTCTCGGCCAAGGCCTCCGAGACGGGCTGGTGCCAGGCATCCTCGCAGATCGGCGTGCCGATCCTGACCGGGCCGATCCGGTAGGGCCCCGAGATCGGGCCGGGCGTGAACAGGCGCACCTCGTCGAACACCGTCTCGTTCGGAAGCTCGTGCTTGAGCAGCACCACCTCGACGCGCCCGTCGCGCAGGATCCAGTAGCCGTTGTGCAAATCGGTGCCGCGCAGGTAGGGCCCGCCGATCCCCAGCGCCGGGCCGTCGGCCAGCTCGGCGGCCAAAGCCTCGATCCGGGCGATGCAATCGGCGTGGAAGGCGGGCTTCATCACCAGATCCTGCGTCTGGTAGCCGCTCACGAACATCTCGGGCAGGGCCACCATGTCGGCCCCGGCGGCGCGGCCCTCTTCCCAGGCGGCGCGGGCCTTGGCGATGTTGCCCGCCAGATCGCCGACCGTCGGGTTCAGCTGCGCCAGTGTCAGCCGGAAGCGCGCTTTCATCCCGTCACCCTCGTTCAACTCCGCGCGAGTCTTAGCAGATCACCCGGCGAGGGAAAGCCGAAGCCGGGCAAAAACAATTGCCCCTTCCGGGCGCTGCATCTAGGGTCGGGCCCCGGAGAAAACCTCATAAAACGGGTGGGAGCAGCACCAGGATGCGCGTGATCGGACAGGCAGGCCCGGCCCTTCTGGCGGCCCTTCTCGCAGGGCCCACGGCGGGGCTGGCCCAGGATGACGGCCGCGTCGTCACCAAGCAGTATGACGAGGGCGGCATCTACGAGGGCACGTTCAAGGATGGCGCCCAGCACGGCACCGGCACCTACCGGCTGCCCAATGGCTATGAGTATACCGGCGAGTGGTTCGAGGGCGAGATCCGCGGCCAGGGCGTGGCGCGCTTCCCCGACGGATCGGTCTACGAGGGCAGCTTCGCGCGCGGCAAGCCCGAAGGCTACGGCAAGATCACCTTCGCCGATGGCGGCACCTACGAGGGCGACTGGGTCGACGGCAAGATCAACGGGTCGGGCATCGCCACCTATGCCAACGGCGTGGTCTACGAGGGCGGCTTCGTGAACGCTCTGCATGACGGCCAGGGCCGGATGGAGAGCCCCTCGGGCTATATCTACGAAGGCGGCTGGGTGGCCGGTGCGAAGGAAGGCACGGGCCGGATCACCTATCCCGACGGCGCGATCTATGAAGGCGAGATGAAGGGCGGGCTGCGCCACGGCCAGGGCAAGCTGACCATGCCCGACGGGCTGATCTATGAAGGCGCGTGGAGCGAGGGCCAGATCGAGGGCGAAGGCACGCTCACTCAGCCCAACGGCGATGTCTATACCGGCCAGCTGGTCGCCGGGCAGCGCCAGGGGCGCGGCAAGGTCGTCTATGCCAATGGCGATGTCTATGACGGCATGTTCGAGGCCGACCGCCGCCATGGCGAGGGGCGGTTCACCGGCACCGACGGCTACGTCTATACCGGCAATTGGGTGGATGGCCGGATCGAGGGCGAGGGCCGGGTGACCTATCCCGACGGCTCGGTCTACGAGGGCGAGTTCCGCGACGATCTGGCCCACGGCACCGGCAAGATCACCTATCCCGACGGCAACACCTACGAGGGCGAGTGGGTCGATGGCGTGATCGAGGGCGAGGGCGTGGCGACCTATGCCAACGGGCTGGTCTACGAGGGCGAGTTCCGCAATGCCCGCAACCACGGCAAGGGCAAGATGACCTATGCCGACGGCTACAGCTACGAGGGCGACTGGGTGGACGGCCAGCGCCACGGCAAGGGCCGGGCGACCTATTCCGACGGGACGGTCTATGAGGGCGAATTCGTGAACGGCCAGCGCGAGGGGCAGGGGACGATCACCATGCCCTCGGGCTTCACCTATACCGGCGCCTGGAAGGCGGGCGAGATCGAGGGCCAGGGCGTGGCGACCTATGCCAACGGGGATGTCTACGAGGGCACGTTCGTGGCGGGCAAGCGCCAGGGGCCGGGGACGATCCGCTATGCCTCGGGCGAGGTGGTCACCGGCGAATGGGAAAACGGCGCGCTGGTGGAGAGCGAGTGAGGGTAGATACGACCGGACTTCGGGGCGCGCAGCGCCCCCGCGCGGAATCAAGCGCGTAGCGCGCCGCGCGAGCGCCGCCCCGTCGGGGCGGGGTGGCGCTCTTGCCAACGTCTCGCGATGCCGTGAGGGCGGAGGGGCTTGGCCACCATAAAGCGCCCATCACCAGCGTTGGAGGCGCCACCCCACGGGGCGGCCCTCACGCTACCGATGCGCCAGGCGGCCAACGCTTCTAGGCGTCGTGGGGGCCTTTAAGGAGGCGCAGCCTCCCCGCGCGGAACAAGGGGCGCAGCCCCGGCGCGCGAGCGGCGCCCCGTCCCGGCGGGGTGGCGCTATTGCTGGCCGCCCGCGCTGCGGCCAGCTCGGATGTACTCGGCCACCATAAAGCGCCCAACACCAGCGTCGGAGGCGCCACCCCACGGGGCGGCCCTCGCGCTATCGTTGCGGCAAGCGGCCAACGCTTCTAGGCGTCGAGGGGGCCTTCAGGGAGGCGCAGCCTCCCCGCGCGGAACAAGGGCGTAGCCCGCCGCGCGAGCGCCGCCTCTCGGCGGCTGCGTAGCAGTCGCCGGCCGGCAGAATATTGCGAAGCAATGTTCGAGAGGCCCGTCGAGGCGGGGCGCCACTCGCGCTCACCTTGCGCCAAACTCACCCCGCCGGCGCGTCACCCATCAGGTAGCGCGGGCCCGGTCCGTGCCGCCGTGCGGTATCATCGGGATTGGCCAGCCGGCAGGCCTTGAGCGACAGGCACCCGCAGCCGATGCAGCCGTCGAGATCGTCGCGCAGCCGCGTGAGCGTGTCGATCCGCGCGTCCAGTCGCGCGCGGAACCGGCGCGAGATGCGCGCCCAGTCCGCGGCGTTGGGGGTGCGGCTGTCGGGCAGGGCGGCCAGCTCGTCGCGGATCTCGGCGATCGAGAAGCCCATCTGCTGGGCGATCTTCACGAAGCTCAGCCGCCGCAGATCGGCCCGCTCGAACCGCCTCTGCCCGCCGGCATTGCGCCCCGGCGCGATCAGCCCCTGCGCCTCGTAATAGCGGATCGCCGAGACGGCGAGCCCGGTGCGCCGGGCGAGCTGACCGATCGTAAGCATCCTGCCTCCTGCGGGAAAGCTGAAGTGCACTATAAATAATCCTGCAATCAGATCAGCCACAACCCCTGCCGTGCCACCTCTGCGCGTCCGCGCGCAGGGCCTGTTCGGCGGCACGCGATGACGGGCCGGAGCCGCGGGGCTAGCTGTGTCCCGGAGGAACGCAACACGTGAAGGAACCACTCATGACCACCCCCAGAATTCTCGTCGTCTTCTATTCCACCTACGGCACCAACCATGCCATCGCCGAACATGCCGCCGAGGCCGCCCGCGCCGCCGGCGCCGAGGTCCGCCTGCGCCGGGTGCGCGAGACGGCGCCGAAAGAGGTTGTCCAGGGGCAGGAAGCCTGGCGCGACCAGCTCGCCAGCATGTCCGACATCCCCGAGGCCACGCCCGAGGATATGGCCTGGGCCGACGGCTACTTCTTCTCGGCACCGACGCGCTACGGCGTGGTCGCCAGCCAGCTGCGCGCCTTCATCGACACGCTGGGCCCGGTCTGGCAGGAGGGCAAGCTCGCCAACAAGCCCGCCACCGCCACGACGAGCGCCGGCAACGCCCATGGCGGGCAGGAGAGCACGCTCTTGTCGCTCTACACGAGCTTCATGCATTGGGGCGCGGTGATCGTGACGCCGGGCTATACCGATGCGGCCGTGGCCGAGGCGGGCGGCAACCCCTACGGCTATTCGGCCAAGGCGGGCGAATTCGACGAGGCCGGCCGTGCCGCCGTCACCCACCAGGCGCAGCGTCTGGTCGAAATGGCCGCGCGGCTGGGCGTGCGCGAGGAGGCCGAGGAAGAGGACGTGCCCGCCCCCCGCGCCGCCGCGCGGTAAGGGAGAGCTCCGGCAGTGCCAAGGGAGGCGTAGCCTCCCCGCGCGGGACAAGGGCGAAGCCCGCCACGCGAGCGCCGCCCCGTCCCGGCGGGGTGGCGCTATGGTTGGCGTCCCGAGCTGCGGCCAGTTCGGATGTACTCGGCCACCATAAAGCGCCCAACACCAGCGTCGGCAGCGCCACCCCACGGGGCGGCCCTCGCGCTCTGTTGCGCTTCCTAGCCCGCGCTCCGGTTCAACCGCCGCAGCACCGCCAGCACGGCGTCCAGCGCGGGGGGCTCGAAATCGTGGCCGCCGGCGGGCAGTTCCCGGGTCTCGGCCTCGGCCAGGTCGTTCACGTAGCGGATCAGGTGGTCCTCGGGCACGACATCGTCGTCCCGGCAATGGCACAGCACGATCCGCCCCACCCCCGCCAGCCCGGCGGCATAACCCGGCGGCGGCGCGAAATCGCCCTGCCAGCCCTCGACGCCCCAATAGGGCGCGGCCAGCGTCACCAGCGCGGCGAGGCGCGGCGGAGCCTTGGCGCGGGCGGCGTATTGCAGGAAGGTCGAGGCGCCCAGCGAATGCGCCAGCACCACCGTGTCGGGCGCCTTGCCCTCGAGAGCGCGGGCGATGTCGGCCTGCCAGGCCTCGGGCTCGGGCGCCTCGGGATCGCCCAGCCGGGGCAGCTCCACCCGCCAGCGCCCGCCCTCGTCTGCCTGCAACGCGTCAAGCAGATGCGCGGGGCCCATCGGGGCCCCATCGGCCCCGGCCCCGGCGCCGTGCAGGAAGACGAGGCGGCGTCGCATTGTGCAAATGTCGCCGATGCGCGCACGCCGCGCAAGCGTGGCGTGCATCGGCGCCTCAATACTCGCTCATTCCCACCAGCGGTCGATCGCGGCGATATCGTCGTCGGACCAGCCGAAATGATGCGCCAGTTCGTGGATCGTCACATGCGCCACCAGCTCGGCAATGGGCACGTCGCCGCGATCGGCCCATTCATCCAGGATCGGCCGGCGGAAGAGCCAGATCGCATCCGGCTCCACACTCGTATCCATCACCGACTTCTCGGTCAGCGGGATCCCGGTGTAGAGCCCGGTCAGCTCGAACGGATCGTCCATCTCCATCTCGGCCAGCAGGTCGTCGGGGGCGAAATCCATCACCCGCAGCGCCACGGCGCGGGCGCGGCTGCGGAACGGCTCGTCCAGCGCCTCGATCGCGGCGCGGGCATGGCGTTCGATCTCTTCCAGGTCGGGCGGCAGGGTCATTCGCGTCACCTTCGGGGCCTCGCTGATCCCGGCCTATATGGACAAGCGCAGGCGGATGTGAAAGAGCACCCCGCTGAAGGAGACCGAGATGACGACAACCCGCTTCGCCCCCTCGCCCACGGGATTCCTGCATGTCGGCAACCTGCGCACGGCGCTGTTCAACTTCCTGATCGCGCGCAAGGCGGGCGGCACGTTCATCCTGCGGCTCGACGATACCGATCCCGAGCGCAGCACCCAGGAATATGCCGACGCGATCCAGCGCGATCTGGAATGGCTGGGCCTGACATGGGACAGGCTGGAGACCCAGAGCGCCCGGCTGGCCCGCTACGAGGCCGCGGCCGACGAGCTGCGCGAGGCCGGCCGGCTCTACGAGTGTTTCGAGACGCCGACAGAGCTGGACCTGAAGCGCAAGAAGCAGCTCAACATGGGCCGCCCGCCCGTCTATGACCGCTCGGCGCTGGCGCTGTCGGAGGACGAGAAGGCGAAGCTGCGGGCAGAGCGCGGCCAGGGCCATTGGCGCTTCAAGCTGGATCAGGAGCGGATCGAGTGGAACGACGGCATCCTCGGGCCGCTGTCGATCGACGCGGCCTCGGTGTCGGATCCGGTGCTGATCCGCGGCGACGGGCAGTTCCTCTACACGATGGCCTCGGTCTGCGACGATGTCGATTTCGGCATCACCCACGTGGTGCGCGGCTCGGATCACGTGACGAACACGGCCACGCAGATCCAGATCATCGCGGCTTTGGGCGGCACGGCGCCCGATTTCGCGCACCATTCGCTCTTGACCGGCCCGCAGGGCGAGGCGCTGTCGAAGCGGCTGGGCACGCTGTCGCTGCGCGATCTGCGCGCGCGGGGGGTGGAGCCGATGGCGCTTCTGTCGCTGATGGCGCGGCTGGGCTCGAGCAAGCCGGTGGAGCTGGCCGGCTCGGTGGATGAGCTGGTCGAGGGGTTCGACATCGCCAGTTTCGGCGCGGCGCCCACCAAGTTCGACGAGGGTGACCTGTTCCCGCTGACCGGGCGCTACCTGCAGGGCCTGCCTTACGCGGCGGTGGAGCGTGACGTGGCCGATCTCGGCGTGCCGCCCGCGCTGGGCGAGCGGTTCTGGAGCGTGGTGCGCGAGAATATCGAGACGAAGGGCGACATGGCAGGCTGGTGGCAGATGTTCCGCGAGGGCGCGCATCCGGTGGTGGCCGACGAGGATCGCGATTTCGTGGCCGATGCGCTGGGCCGGCTGGGAGAGCCGCCCTATGGCCCCGAGGCCTGGCATGACTGGACCGAGGCCGTGAAGGCGGCCAGCGGCCGCAAGGGCCGGGCGCTCTACATGCCACTGCGCAAGGCGGTGACCGGGCTGGAGCGCGGGCCCGACATGGGCGACGTGCTGGCGCTGATGCAGGTGAAGCCGGGCGCCGGGCTCTAGGCGGCGCTGGTGGCGCGGGCGAGCAGCCTGTCCACCGCTCTTCGTTCCTCTGGCGTGAGCCTCTGGGCGCGCGGGTAGATCGGGCTGGCGCGGTCGTCCTGCACGGGGCGGTTCCAGCCGTCGGTCGTGTCGAGGAAGGCTGCCACGCCCTCGGGCCCGAATTCGCGCAGGTAGCCCTGGATGACGACATCGAGATAGCTCAGCAGGATCGGCGCCTCGGTGCCGTGAGCGTGGTCTTCGACAGCGTAGATCGAGATGTCGGCGGGGCCGGCCTCGTGGGCGATCTCGTCCAGCGGGCGGCGGGCATAGGCGGCTTCCCGCAGGTCGAGCGCGGCCCAGTCGGCACCGGGGACGGGCGCGATGAGGCCGGTGATCTCGGCGCCCGGGGCGGGGATGGCCGAGAGGATGGCGACATCGCGCTCCGGCAGGTCGAGCCAGGCACGGCGCCAGTGGCGCGCACGTGCGGGCAGGGCGCCGGCATAGCCGTGCGTGGCGCGGTTCACGAGAGAGCCGTAGCCGAAGAAGAAGGGATCGCGCATGGCGCGGTGATGCCATGGGTGCGGCGCGGGGGGAAGGGGGGCGGGATGCCCCGCCCCGGAGCCTCTGCCCGCGCGGAACAAGGGCGAAGCCCGCCGCGCGAGCGCCGCCCCGTCCGGGCGGGGTGGCGCTATTGCTGGCCGCCCGCGATGCGGTTAGTTCGGATGTACTCGGCCCCCATAAAGCGCCCAACACCCACGTCGGAGGCGCCACCCCCCGGGGCGGCCCTCGCGCTACCGTCGCGCTTCTTCTTGCTCCAATAGGCTCATGGGGCCGAAGGCCCCCGCGCGGAACAAGGGGCGCAGCCCCGCCGCGCGAGCGCCGCCCCGTCGCGGCGGGGTGGCGCTATTGCCAGCCGCCCGCGATGCGGTGAGTTTGGATGTACTCGGCCACCATAAAGCGCCAAAGCGGCAAGGTCGGAGGCGCCACCCCACGGGGCGGCCCTCGCGCTACCATCGCGCCAACCCACCCTCCCGATCATGGTTAGTCCACCTGACCGCACCGCGCGCTCCAGCGATTTCAATGACTTGCACCGTGTCCACATGTGGACACCCCCTTCCGCACCCGCTCCACCCTCCCACTCCAGGGCCTGCAACCTGCGCCCCACAGCCCCCTTGCAACCCCGTCCGCCCCCGCCTAACCTCGCCCTGCCCGCCGAGGGAGAATCCGGCCCCGCCGGTGCCGAAGGAGCAACCGCCCCGGTAAACTCTCAGGCAAACGGACCTCGGCCCCGGGCAAGAACACTCTGGAGAGAGATGGCCCCGCGCCATCCGCCGAAGGGATAACGATCTCAGGCGCCACGGACAGAGGGGGCATCGGGCGGGCCGGTAGGCCCGTGTTTCGGTGCCGGTTCGTCCGGCCGGTCTGGGGGTGTCATGGGCGAGCTGCGCCGCACGGGGCTACACGATCTGCATGTCGAACTGGGCGCCCGCATGGTGCCTTTCGCGGGCTGGGAAATGCCCGTGCACTACCCGCCGGGCGTGCTGAAGGAGCACCTGCATTGCCGCGCGCAGGCAGGGCTGTTCGACGTCTCTCACATGGGCCAGCTGATCCTGCGCGGCCCCGATCCCGACACCACCGCCAAGGCGCTCGAGGCGCTGGTGCCCTCGTCGATCCTCGGGCTCGCCGAAGGCCGCCAGCGGCTGAGCGTGCTCACCAACGAGGCCGGCGGGATCGAGGATGACCTGATGATCGCCCGTCGCGGCGATCACCTGTTCCTCGTCGTCAACGCCGCCCGCGCCGCCCACGACCTCGCCCTCCTGCGCGCCGGCCTGCCCGACGCAATCGAGATCGGGGAAATCACCGACCGCGCCCTCGTCGCCCTGCAAGGCCCCCAGGCCGAGGCGGAGCTGGCGCGGCTGATCCCCGGCGCGGCTGATATGGCGTTCATGGATCACGCCATTCTCCCCGGCCCCGACGGCACCGAATGCTGGGTCTCGCGCTCGGGCTATACCGGGGAAGACGGGTTCGAGATCTCACTGCCCGACACGGCCGCGCGGCCCTTCTGCGAGGCGCTGCTGGCGCGCGAGGCGGTGGCGCCGATCGGCCTCGGCGCGCGCGATTCGCTGCGGCTGGAGGCGGGCTTGTGCCTCTACGGGCACGAGCTGGACGCGGGCACCTCGCCCGTCGAGGCGGGGCTGAGCTGGCTGATCCAGAAGCCGCGCCGGCAGGGCGGGGCCCGCGAAGGCGGCTTCCCCGGCGCCGAACGCATCCTGCGCGAGCTGGCGGAAGGCCCCGCCCGCCTCAGGATCGGCCTGCTGCCCGAGGGCCGCGCGCCGATGCGCGAAGGGGTGGAAATCTATGCAGACGAGGCCGGCGGCGCGCCGGTGGGCCGCGTCACCTCGGGCGGGTTCGGCCCCAGCCTCAACGCGCCGCTTGCCATGGGCTACGTCACTGCGGAACATGCCGCGGAAGGTATGCGTCTATGGGGCGAGGTGCGTGGCCGCCGGCTGCCCGCGCGTGTCACGGCACTGCCTTTCCGGCCGGCGGGATACCGGCGCTGAACGACAGGAGACAGGGATGAAGTTCACCGAGGAACATGAATGGCTGCTGGTGGAGGGCGACGTGGTGACGGTGGGGATCACCGAACACGCCGCCGAGCAGCTGGGCGATATCGTCTTCATCGAGCTGCCCGAGGAGGGGCAGACGGTGACCAAGGACGAAGAGGTGGTGGTGATCGAGAGCGTCAAGGCCGCCTCCGACATCCTCGCGCCGCTGGATGGCGAGATCGTCGAGGTGAACGACGCGCTGGTGAAGAATCCCGGCGCGGTGAACGAGGATGCGCAGGGCGAGGCCTGGTTCTTCCGCATGAAGGTGGAGGATCTGACCGCGCTGGAAGAGTACATGGACGAGGCGGAATACAAGGATTTCATCTCGTGACGGGGTGTCCACATTTGGACGCCTTGCAAGTCCCTGAAAGGGCTGGGGAAAAGTGTTTATGAAACGTAAACGCCGCTGTAGGCGCCCCCGGAGCCGCCCCCGGAGCCCCCGATGCCGGTGATCCGCATCGTGCCCAACCTGCTGGCTGCCGACCCCAGCGCGCTCGCCGCCTTCTGGCGCGACGTGCTGGGGCTGGAGACGCTGATGGAGATGGGTTTCATCCACACTTTGGGCGGCAGGGGCAGCGGGGGCGGCCAGCTCTCGGTCGCGAGCGAGGGCGGCAGCGGCACGCCTCTGCCCCAGGTCTCGATCGAGGTGGACGATCTGGAGGATGCGCTCGCCCGCGCCAAGGCTGCGGGCGGGGTGATCGAATATGGCCCGGTGACCGAGCCTTGGGGCGTGCGGCGCTTCTACCTGCGCGATCCGGGCGGCAACCTGGTGAACATCCTCGTCCATGAGGAGAAGGCGGATGGCTGAGCGGGTGGACCGGGCCGAACGCCTGATCGCCGCGTCGCCCGAGCGGCTGTTCGCGGCCTGGACGGAGCCGGGCGACCTGGCCCGCTGGCTGCCGCCCGAGGGCGCGCGGGCCGAGGTGCTGGCGCTCGACCCGCGGCCCGGCGGCGCGCTGCACCTGATCCTGCATTTCCCGCCCGGCACGCCTGGCAAGGCCGGCTCCGCGCGCGACGAGGTGCGCGCCAGTTTCGCCGCGCTCGACCCGCCGGGCCACCTGGCGCTGGACGTCACCTTCCCGTCGGACGATCCGGCCCATCACGGCACGATGCGGATGGACTGGCACTTCGCCCGCGAGGGCGACGCCACCCGCGCCAGCGTCGCGGCGCGCGGCGTGCCGCCGGGCATCGCACCGGAGGATCACGCGCGCGGGCTTGCCTCTTCCCTCGCCAATCTCGCCCGCCTCACCGAACCCGCCTGACCGTCAGCAGACCGGAGCCCGCATGTCTTTCACCCGCACCGACTACAACCCTTACGATTTCGCCAATCGCCGCCATATCGGCCCCTCGCCGGCAGAGATGGCCGAGATGCTCGACGTGCTGGGCGTCGAGACGCTGGACGAATTGATCGACCAGACGGTGCCCAAGGCGATCCGGCAGGAGGCGCCGCTGTCATGGGCGCCGGTGACGGAACACGCGATCCTGGGCGAGATGCGCAAGGTGGCGAAGAAGAACCGCGTGATGGTGAACCTGATCGGGCAGGGCTATCACGATACCGCCGTGCCGCCTGCGATCCAACGCAACATCCTGGAAAACCCGGCTTGGTACACGGCCTACACCCCCTACCAGCCCGAGATCGCGCAGGGCCGGCTCGAGGCGCTCTTGAACTTCCAGACGATGGTGAGCGATCTGACCGGGCTCGACGTGGCCAATGCCTCGCTGCTCGACGAGGCGACGGCCTGTGCCGAGGCGATGGTGATGGCCCAGCGGGCCACGAAGGGCCGCCCGGCGGCGTTCTTCGTGGAAGAGCAATGCCACCCCCAGAACATCGCCGTGATGCAGACCCGCGCGGCGCCGCTGGGGATCGAGGTGATCGTCGGCCCGGCGGCGGAGCTCGACCCAGCTTCGGTGTTCGGCGCGATCTTCCAGTATCCCGGCACCCATGGCGCGGTGCGCGATTACAGCGACGATATCGCCGCGCTGCACGGCGAGGGCGCGCTGGCGGTGATGGCGTGCGACCTCTTGGCGCTGACGCTTCTGAAGGAGCCGGGCGCGATGGGCGCGGATATCGCCGTCGGCTCGGCCCAACGCTTCGGCGTGCCGCTGGGCTTCGGCGGGCCGCATGCGGGCTTCATGGCCTGCCGCGACGCGCTGAAACGCTCAATGCCCGGGCGGATCGTCGGCGTCTCGATCGACGCGCGGGGCGACCGCGCCTACCGGCTGAGCCTGCAGACGCGCGAGCAGCATATCCGCCGCGAGAAGGCCACCAGCAACGTGTGCACCGCGCAGGCTCTGCTCGCCGTGATGGCGAGTTTCTACGCGGTGTTCCATGGGCCGAAGGGGCTGCGCGCCATTGCCGAGAACGTGCATTTCAACGCGGTGCGGCTGGCGGATGCCTTGTGCGGCGCGGGGTTCGAGGTGGCGCCCGAGGCGTTCTTCGACACGATCACCGTGGGCGTGGGCGCGATGCAGGGCGTCATCCTGCGCGCGGCCGAGGCCGAGGGGATCAACCTGCGCCGCGTGGGCGAGGGCCGGATCGGCATCGCGCTCGACGAGATGACGGATGATGACGTGCTGGCCCGCGTGCTGCGCGCCTTCGGGGTGGAGGGTGGCCTGTCGGACCCCGACGCGCCCGCCTTCCCCCGGGCGCTGTGGCGGCAGAGCGATTACCTGACGCACCCGATCTTTCACATGAACCGCGCCGAGGCCGAGATGATGCGCTACATGCGCCGGCTGGCCGATCGCGACCTGGCGCTCGATCGCGCGATGATCCCGCTGGGTTCGTGCACGATGAAGCTCAACGCGGCGGTGGAGATGATGCCGATCACCTGGCCGGAATTCGGCGCCATGCATCCCTTCGCGCCGGCCGGTCAGGCGCAGGGCTATGCCGAGATGATCGAGGATCTCTCGGCCAAGCTGTGCGAGATCACCGGCTATGACGCGATGTCGATGCAGCCCAATTCGGGCGCGCAGGGCGAGTATGCGGGGCTTCTGACCATCGCCGCCTATCACCGCGCGCGCGGCGAGGGTGAGCGGGATGTCTGCCTGATCCCCGTCTCGGCCCATGGCACCAACCCGGCCAGCGCCCAGATGGCGGGCATGAAGGTGGTGGTGGTGAAAAGCGCGGCGAACGGCGATATCGACCTCGCCGATTTCCGCGCCAAGGCCGAGGCGGCGGGCGACAGGCTGGCCGCCTGCATGATCACCTATCCCTCGACCCACGGCGTGTTCGAGGAGAGCGTGCGCGAGGTCTGCGACATCACCCATGAGTTCGGCGGGCAGGTCTATCTCGACGGGGCGAACCTCAACGCGATGGTGGGGCTGTCGAAGCCCGGCGAGATCGGCTCTGACGTGAGCCACCTGAACCTGCACAAGACGTTCTGCATCCCCCATGGCGGCGGCGGGCCGGGCATGGGGCCGATCGGCGTGAAGGCGCATCTGGCGCCCTACCTGCCGGGCCATCCGCATGCGGGCGGCGGCGAGGGGCCGGTTTCGGGCGCGCCCTATGGCAGCGCGTCGATCCTGCCGATCTCCTGGGCGTATTGCCGGCTGATGGGCGGCGCGGGGCTGACCCAGGCCACCAAGGTGGCGATCCTCAACGCCAATTACATCGCCAGGCGGCTGGAGGGGGCCTATGACGTGCTGTTCAAGGGCGCGTCGGGGCGAGTGGCGCATGAATGCATCCTCGACACGCGGCCCTTCGCGGCCGCGGGGATCACCGTCGACGACATCGCCAAGCGGCTGATCGACAACGGGTTCCACGCGCCGACGATGAGCTGGCCGGTTTCCGGCACGCTGATGGTGGAGCCCACCGAGAGCGAAACGAAGGCCGAGCTCGACCGCTTCATCACCGCGATGCTGGCGATCCGCGACGAGATCGCGGCGGTCGAGGCGGGCGAGGTGGATGCCGAGGTGAACCCTCTGAAATGCGCGCCGCACACGGTGAACGACCTGGTCGCCGAATGGGACAGGCCCTATTCGCGCGAACAGGGCTGCTTCCCCCCCGGCGCCTTCCGGGTAGACAAGTACTGGCCCCCCGTCGGCCGGGTCGACAACGCGCATGGCGACCGCAACCTGGTGTGTATCTGCCCGCCGGTGGAGAGCTACGCGGATGCGGCGGAATAGGGGTGCGGGGCGCGGGGCGGCGGCCCGGCGATCCGCCTTGACAAGCCCAGCCGCATCGCACACATAGCGCCGCACGGGGCCGTAGCTCAGTTGGGAGAGCGCGTCGTTCGCAATGACGAGGTCAGGGGTTCGATTCCCCTCGGCTCCACCACTTCCCAAGCCTGCAATCTCTCTGAGCGTCCTGTTCATCGGGCGCCCTACCTCTATACTGCGCGGCGAAAACGCAGGGAGAAACCGCGTGAGCGAGACAACGGAACTCGACCCGCAGCATATCGTCTCGGACGAGGCGGATCTGCGCGCGGGCTATGGCGCGACGCATGACATCGCGATCAGGAAATGCCTCGACCGGATCGACGCCCATGCGCGGGCCTTCATCGAGCGGTCTCCGTTCCTGTGCATCGGCACCCAGGCCCGCGACGGGCGGGCGGATGTGTCTCCGCGCGGGGATCCGGCGGGCTTCGTGCGGATCCTCGACGAACGCACGCTGCTGATCCCCGACCGGCCGGGCAACAACCGGCTGGATACGCTGGTCAACATCCTGTCGAACCCGCGTGTCGGGCTGATCTTCCTCATCCCCGGCTATGACGAGACGATGCGCTTGAACGGCACCGCGCAGCTGACGCGCGATCCGGCGCTGCTGGAGGGCATGGCGGTGAACGGGCGGGTGCCGGGGCTGGCGATCGCGGTGCGGGTGGAGGAGGTGTTCATCCACTGCGCCAAGGCCTTCCGCCGGTCGAAGCTGTGGGATCCGGCGGCGCGGCAGGATCGCGGCGAGATGCCCTCGCTGGTGAAGATCATCCTCGACCAGACGGAGGGCGCGCCCGAAGACCCGGCCGAGATGTCGCGGCTCGACGACAAGCTGGAAGAGGATTACCGGCGCACGATGTACTAGGGCGGATCGGTTCATGAGTTGCGCGAAGGGCAGCGGCCGGCCCGCGGGGTGGGCGCGATAGCGGCCGCCCCATGGGGGCGGGTCGGCCGCTGCCCGGCCTGCGGCCGGGCGCATGACTATCGGACGGCGCCTGTCACCCATCAGCCCCCTTCATCGGGTCGATCGGCGTGGCCGGCAGGGCCAGCGCCTGTTCCAGCGCCAGTGCCACCTGCAGGAGCCGCGCCTCGCCGCGGGGCGGGCCGATCAGTTGCAGGCCGACGGGAAGGCCGTCGGGGGTGAAGCCGCAGGGCATGGCCAGGGCGGGCAGGCCGGTCGTGGTGGCGAGGAAGGAGAAGCGCAGCCAGTCGAGGTAGTCGGGCAGGGTGTGGCCGTCGACCACTGTCGGATATTCCTCGTCCACCGGGCCGGGGGGCAGGCCGGTGACGGGCAGCGCGAGCACGTCGTGATCCTGCAGGAACAGCCGCATCCGGTGGTAGAGATCGGTGCGGTGGCGCTGGGCGGCGAAGAGGCGCTCGGCGCTCAGCGCGAGGCCGAATTCCACGTTGCGGCGCAGCGTCTCCTTGTATTCGGCCTGCACATGGGCGGGCTGGGCGGCGAGCACGGTGCCGTAATGCAGGCCGCGCAGGGTTGTGTAGGTGTCGTAGAGCACGGGCAGGTCGGGGCAGGTTTCGGTGACCTGCATGCCGGCGCCCTCGGCCACCGCCATCGCGGCGGCGAGGGTCTCGCGGATCACGGGCTCCACGGGGGCAAAGCCGCCCTGGTCGTCGGAGAAGGCGATGCGGATCGGGCCGGGGGGCGCTTCGAGCGCGTTTCGGAACGGCGTGGCGGGGGCGGGCAGCGAGATCGGCTCGCGCGGATCGAAGCCGGTCATCGCGTCGAGGAAGAGCGCGAGGTCGGCCACGTCGCGGGCCATCGGGCCCGAGATGCCCTCCATCAGGAAGGCCGCGATACCCGGCCCGCCGCCGCAGCGCCCCGGAGAGGGCCGTAGCCCGACCACGCCGCAATAGCCCGCCGGCGTGCGGAGCGAGCCGGCGAGATCGGAGCCCTGGGCGAGCCAGGCCTCGCCGGTGGCGAGCGAGACGGCCGCCCCGCCCGAGGAACCGCCGGCATTGCGCGCGGTGTTCCACGGGTTGCGGGTGGCGCCGAAGACGGCGTTGAAGGTGGAGCCGCCGGCGCCGAATTCGGGCGTGTTGGTCTTGCCGGTGACGATGCCGCCGCTGCGCTCGATCCGGTCGACGATCGGGTCGCTGCGCTCGGGCACGTGATCGGCGAGCGCGGCGTTACCCCAGGTGGTGCGGACGCCCGACACCGCGCTGAGATCCTTGATGCTGACGGGCAGGCCGGCGAGCAGGGTATCGAAGGGCAGGGCGGCGGCGGCCTCGCGGGCACGGTCGGGGCAGAGGGTGGGCATGGCGTTGACGGCGGGTTCGACCTGGTCGATGCGCGCGAAGGCGGCGTCGAGCAGCTCGGCGGGGGTGACCTCGCCCTTGCGCAGGGCGGCCACGGCGGCGCGGGCCGTCCAGGCGCAGGGCTCGGGGCCGGTGAAGGTGGTCTCGGGGCGGTGTTCTCGGGTCATGCTGGGCCTCCTCGCGCGGGGAGAGTGGCAGAAAGGCGGGGGGAGGGGAATTTGGTTTTCGGGGGATCGGCTTAAGGCGGGGTCCGTTGCACAACGGGAGCGCGAGCGCCACCCCGCCCCGACGGGGCGGCGCTCGCGCGGCGGGGCTGCGCCCCTTGTTCCGCGCGGTCGGCTTCGCCGCCTGAGGCCCGGGGCTCCCGCCCCCGGACCGCGGCGGGTTGATTTGCGCTGACGCATGGTCATTACTGGCGGGGTTCAATTCAGGAACCGGAATGCAGGCATGGCTTCCATGGAGCCATGGCGCGCGTTTCGTCGCATAAACAAGAAGGACGTTTCATGATGAAGCCATTTGCCTGCGCCAGCCTCGGCGCCATCGTTCTGGGCGGGTGCAACCTGTCGGAAGAAGCCCTGACCGCCGGATTCGAGGTGCACGGCGTCGCGCCTGCCGCGCTGGAGGTCAACTATGACGAGGCGGCCGACGAGATTACGGTGGATGACGGCACGACAAGGACGGTCATCCCGAGATTCCCGGCTTATGACGGAGACGAGTTTCGCGGCTACCACGAGACCGGCAATTTCGCCTTCTATGCGCCCACCGCTTCGGGCGAGGCATTCGCGACACTGGCCGTTCGCGGCGGCGGCACGATCGACGCGGCGGTCTACGGCCGCACGGCCGAGACGGCGCTGCCGGGCACCGGCACGGCCAGCTATTCGGGCGAATATGCGTCGATGTTGGTGAGAGACAGCGACGGCACGCCGATCCGCCTGATCTACGGGCAGGCCGACCTGGCAGCCGATTTCGGCGATGGCACGATCTCGGGGGTGATCTCGAACCGCGCCGAGTTTGCCGATCCCACGGCCACATATGACGACGTGACGCTGGCGGAGGCCGAACTGTCAGGCGGCACCTTTTCCGGCGAGGTCAGCGGCGGCGCGGGGAACAGCTACCTGGTCACCACCGTTTCGCCCGGCACCTACAAGGGCATGATCGCCGGGCCGGATGGCGGGGAAGTCGTGGGCGGTGTCATCATCCCGCACGTCGCCGAAGCTGCAAATGTCACGGAATACGGCGCCTTCTTCGGGGATTGAGGCGCCTTCTCCCAGACCGGTGCCGGCCCCTGCGCGGGCCGGCTGCCCACTTGCGGTGCCGCGTTAACCGAACCTCATGCCTTTTCGTGTTCCTTCCGGGCAAGGGCCTGCGCGTCTGGCGCGAGGCGCGTGCCCTGCGTTCGTGGCCGAAGCGAAAAGGAAGACACATGAACAAGCCAATTGCCTGCGCTGCCCTCGGCGCCGCGTTCCTCAGCGCGTGCAACCTGTCGGAAGTCGCCGTGACGACGGAAACCGCGCTCGCCGGGATCGAGGAACACGGCATCGCCCCCGCCGGGCTGGAGGTCACCTATGACGAGGGGAGTGACGCAATCACGGTGGATGACGGCACAACGGCGACGGTTCTTCCGAGAGATGCCTTCATGGATGGCGACAGGTTCCGCGCCTATTACCAGGACAACAGTTTTGCCTTCTACGCGCCGGCGGCATCGGGCGAGGCTTTCGCGGCGCTCGCGCTTGTCTACGGCGGCACGGTCGACGCGGCGGTCTATGGCCGCACCGCCGAAACGGCCCTGCCGGGCACCGGCACGGCCAGCTATTCGGGGGAATATGCCTCGATGCTCGTGAACGACGCAGACGGAGATCCGTTCCGCCTGATCTACGGTCAGGCCGACCTGGCGGCCGATTTCGGCGATGGCACGATTTCGGGCGTAATCTCGAACCGCGCCGATTTTTCCAATCCGGATATCTCATTCGCAGACGTGACGCTGAGCGAGGCCGCGCTCTCGAACGGCAGGTTTTCCGGCGGCGTCAGCGGCGGGTCGGGCAACGGGATCATCGTCACCACCGCGTCGGACGGAACGTACCAGGGCATGATCGTGGGGCCGAATGGCGAGGAAGTCGTGGGCGGTGTCATCATTCCGCACCTCTACGGCCCGGATGAGGTGACGGAATACGGCGCCTTCATCGGGGATTGAGGTGCGCGTGCCCGTCCTGGGCGGGCCTGCTCGAGACTGCTCGGGCCTGCTCGGGCCCTGCGCGGGCCCGCCGCGCATAAGCGGTGCGGCTTTAACCCATCCTCATGACTTTTCGTGTTCCTTCCGGCCTGCGCGCCTGGCATCAGGGCCATGGCGGCGATCGCCGCCGAAGCGAAAAGGAAGACACATGAACAAGCCATTTGCCTGCGCTGCCCTCGGCGCCACCCTTCTGAGCGGGTGCTTCCCGTCGACAGACCTCCTGCCGACAGAGCCCGAGCTCGCAGCGCCCGTGGTCGCAGGCTACGAGACACACGGCGTCGCCCCTGCCGGACTGGATGTCACCTACAACGAGGCGAGCGACGAGGTCACCCTGGATGACGGCACCTCCTCGGTCGTCATCCGGAGGGAGCCTGTCTATGACGGGGATGAATTCCGCGGCTACTATCAGGGGACCGGCGAATACGTCTTCTACGCGCCCACGGCTTCGGGCGAGGCCTACTCGGCGCTGGCCATCCGCAGTGGCGGCACGATCGGCGCGGCGGTCTATGGCCGCACGGCGCAGACGGCGGTGCCGGGCACCGGTACGGCCAGCTATTCGGGGGATTACGTCTCGATGCTGGTGCGGGAGGACGGTAATCCGGCCCGCCTGATCTTTGGCCGGTCCGACCTGACGGCCGACTTCGGCGCCGGCACGATCTCGGGCGTGATCTCGAACCGCTCCGATTTCAGCGATCCCGGCACCTCATATGCAGACGTGACGCTGAGCGAGGCGGGGATTTCGGGCGGCCGGTTTTCCGGCACTGTCACCGGCGGCGCGGGGAACAGCTCTTACATCACCACGGTGTCGGACGGCAGCTACAAGGGCATGATGGCGGGGCCGAACGGCGAGGAAGTGGTGGGCGGCGTGATCATTCCGCACGTCTACGGCGGCACGGACAACCTGACGGAATACGGGGCCTTCATGGGCGATTGAGGCCGCTGCCGGCCCCTGTGCCGGCCCCCTGTGCCGGCCCCTGCGGGGGCCGGCCGCTGCGGGGGCCGGCCGCTCAGTAATCCTTCTCGAAGAATATCCCCAGCCCCGTCTCGCCATCCGAGGCGAGCGAGCCGCGGGCCGAGAGGTCGGGGGTGAGATCGAGGTTGAGCTCGATCTCGGCGCGGCCGGAACTGTCGACCGTGACGTTGGTATAGGTGTCCTCGTTCACGTATTTGCCGGCCTTCACGGCGGCCTCGCCGTCATCCGTCGTGGTGATGTCCAGATCGTCGAGATTGGCGGCCTTGCGGATGCGGCCGATGATGCCCTCGCCGCCGCGGCCGGCGAGCGTGGCCACCGCCGCGGCCAGCTGGGCGGCCTGGAAAGCGGTGAGGTTCGTCAGCCCGCGGCCGAAGAGCAGCCGGGCGAGCACCTCGTCCTCGGGCAGTTCGGGGATCGAGTTGAACGTCACCTCGATCTCGTCGGCCGGGCCCTCGACGATGATCTGCACCAGGGCATCCTCGGTCTCGGTATCGGCGACGAGGCGGATGTCGGGCGTGGTGGTGCCGCGCAGCGTCAGCCGGCCTTCCTCCAGCTCCAGCCGCTTGCCGAGGATGTCGAGCCGGCCGCGGATCAGCTCGAACTGGCCGGAGGGGACGATATCGCCGGTCTCGCCCTCGAGGCGGATCTCTCCGCCCAGCTCGGCATCGAGGCCGCGGCCGCGGATGAACACGCGGTTGGGCGCCGAGATCACCACGTCGAGCGCGAAGCCGCCGCCGCCGCGCCTTGTGCCGCCGCTGCGCGCGGCGGGGGGCTTGATGCCTGCGCGATCGCGCGTGGCGCGCACGGCGGGGCTGTCGCCGACATGGGTGATCGGCGGGATCGCCTGGTTGGCGTTGAAGCCGCTGTCGGGCACCTTCACCTCGGTCTCGCCCAGCTCGATCCGGCCCGAGATGCGCCCCCCCCCGGTGAGCGGCCCGGCGACGCGGATGCGCCCCGAGGCCGAGGTGCGGTAGAGTTTCGGGTCTTCCAGCACGACATTGTCGAGCGTGGCGAGCAGGTTGGCGGTGAAGGGCGGCTCGAGCGCGATGGGGCCGGTCAGCGTGATCCGCCCGCCGCGCGCGACCTGTGCGCTGGCGTCGAGATTGGCGCGGCCGCCGGAAATGTCGGCGCGGGCGGCCAGCGTGAGGGCGAGGTTCTGGTCGGGCAGGGCGATACGCGCGCCCGAGGTGGAGACCTGGCCCGACACGGACGAGAGAGCGGGCGGGCCGTTCACCGCCACGTCGAACCGCGCCAGCCCCTGCACGGAGATCCCGTCGAGATAGGTATTGGCCAGCCCCAGCGGCGCCTGGCCGTTGGCGCGCAGGTTCAGCGTGGTGCCGCCCTCGGTAGCGATGGTGCCGGCCAGATCGGCCCGCGTACCGCCGGGGCCGGTGGCCGCGAGGTCGACTTCGAAGCGCCCCTCGCCCTGTTGCCGCGCGGTGCCGCGCAGGGTGGCGGGGCCGGGGAAATCGGGCACGAGGCGGCCGAGATTGTCGAGCCGGGCGTCGAGCGTGAGGTTCATCGCGCCCATCCGGCCCGAGCCATCCACCTCGGCTGTCAGCGCCGGGGTGGTGATGCGGAAATCGCGGATGTCGAGCTCGCCGCCTTCCTCCTGCGCCGCGTCGAGGGTGAAGTCGGCGCGGCCGGCGATCAGCTTGTCGGCGGTTGGGATGCCGGTGGCGAAGTCGCGCGCCGTGCCGCTGGCGGTGATGTCGAAGGCGCGCGGGGCGAGATCGTCGCGCGCCAGCGTGGCGGTGCCGCTGGCCTGCACGTCCACCGCGCCGCGCAGCCCCTCCTGCCCGGCGAGGCGGGCATAGGGGGCGATGTCACCGGCCTGCAGGCTAGCAACGCCCGCCACCTGCCACGTCTCGGCGCGCTCGGTGATCGTGGCGTCGACGTCGAGCGCCGCGGCGCCGGGGCCTTCGCCCTGCATCACCAGCGCGTAGGTGTCGGCGCCCGTGCGATCCAGCTGCGCGTCGATGCTGGCAGGGCCCGAGGCGTTCTCGACCAGGCGGCCCATATCGTCGATCCGGGCGGTGAGGTCGAGCTCGGCATTGGTATCGGTATATTCGCCGCTGGCCCGCGCGGTGAGGGCGGTGCCGTCGACCCGCAGCTCGCGCAGGAGGATGGCATCCTCGTCGCGCCGCCCGTCGATCAGGAAGCTGGTCGTACCGGCGAGCAGCTTGTCGGCGGGCTCGATCCCGGTGGTGAGGTCGCGCGCCGTGCCGGTGATCGTGCCGTCGAATGTCTGCGCGCGGACACGGCCCCGGCCCTCCAGCGCCACGTCGATGGCGCCGCCAAGCTCGGGGCGGCCGGCGAGCGCGGCATAGGGGGCGAGCGAGGCGGCGCGCAGGGTCACGTCGCCGTCGACGACGAAATCGTCGCCCGCCACTTCGGTGATCCCGGCATCCACCATCAGTTCCGCCGCGCCCGGCCCCGAGGCGGTGATGTCGGCGGTATAGGCGCCTTCGCCCACCTGGCGCAGGTTGCCTTCCAGCCGCGCGGGGCCGGTGGCGCCCTCGATCACGCGGGCCGCATCGTCGAGCGCGGCCTCGATGTCGAGGTTCGCCGCCACCTCGGTGATCTGGCCCGACCCTTCGGCGGTGAGCGCCGGCGTGGCGAGGCGGAAGTGGCGCAGCGTGGTGCCGATGATGTCGCGCCGCACGTCGATGGCGAGCTCGGCCTCGCCCGCGATGATCGCGTCGAGTTCCTCGTTGCCGATGCCGAGGTCTTCGCCGCTGCCGGTGATCTCCAGGTCGAAGGCGCCGCCGATGGTCGAGGCCTCGCCCGCGATGGCAAGGTCGACCGCGCCCTGCAGGCCGGGCTGTTCCAGCGCCGCGGCGAAGCGCGTGAGGTCGTCGGCGCGCAGGCTGGCGCGGCCCGCGACGGTGAGCCCGGTCTCCAGCCCGTCGACCCGCCCCGCCGCGTCGAGCGACATGTCGCCCGCGACCAGCGCGAAGCGGCGCACCTGCACCGGCTCGCCTTCCTGCCAGGCCGCCTCGAGCGCGCCCGAGAGGTGTTCGCCGAAGGCGCGCTGGTATTTCGGATCGTCGTGCTCGAAGCCCTCCAGATCGAAGGATAGCGCGCCGGTCACCGCGTTGACGGGCGTGCCGGCGGGATCGGTATTGCGCCCGATCGTGCCGCCGCCGCGCAGGGTGACGGCGCCGATCTCGATCGCGTTGCGCCGGTAGCGTTCGAGCGCGGCGTTCAGCGTCCATTCCTCGCCTTCCTGCTGGTCGTATTGCGCGGTGATCTCGGCGCGGTCGACATAGGCGCGGGGGCCCGAAAGCGGCAGCAGCACCGGCTCGCCCCCCGGCGCGGCGAGGCGGCCGCGCAGGGCGAAGGCTTCGGGCAGGCCGTCGGGGCCGATCTCGGCCGAGCCGGTGATCTCGACGCTCTGGGCCGAGAGGATCAGGCTGTCGAGATCCACCGCGCCCGAGGGGGCGCGCAGGCCGTCGAGGCGGAAGACAACCTCGCTGCCGAAGAAATCGCGGTAGTCGGTCTCGAAGAGCGGCGAGATGTCGCCTGCCAGATCGACGGTGAAGCGGCGCGCGGGCGGGCCGGCTTCGGGTTCGGCGGGCGCATCGGCGGCGGGCGGCGGCGCGCGATCCTCGGGCGGCACCTCGGCTTGCGGCACGGCGGCGAGGCGGATCGTGCCCGACAGCCTGTCCTGCCCGTCGGTGGACAGCGCCACCTCTGCGGTGAAATCGTCGAGCGGGTCTTCCCCGGCGATGCGCGCCTCGATGGCGGGGTGGCCGGGCAGGTCGATGACGTTGACGAGGATGCCATCCTCGCCCTCGTCGAGCGTGAGCTCGACCGACAGCACGTCGGTCGCGTTGGAATAGGCGCCTTCCAGCGCCAGGATGCCGCGCTGGCCGTCGGTGCGTTCGGCGCGCAGCTGCGCGGTGCCCTCGCCGCCTTCCAGCGCCGCCTGGCCGGCGACGGTCAGCTCGGCCTCTTCGCCCAGGATCGGCGCGCCGAGGATCACCCGGTCGATGCCGAAATCCTCGATATCCACGCTGACGGGCAGCTCGGGCAGGCTGAAACTGGCGCGGCCGGTGGGGCTGGGGCCGTCTTCGGTTTCGGGCCAGCGCTGCAGGTTCACCTCGGCGACGCTGAGCTCGGTCACGTCGATGGCGCCGCGCAGCAGGGCCGAGCGGTTCCAGTCGAGCACGCCGTCGGTGAGCGTGATCCAGATGCCTTCTTCGTCGGCGATGGTGAGGCGGTCGAAGGTCGCCTCGCTCGACAGGGCGCCGCGGAAGCCGAAGATCTGCACCTCGCGGCCGGCGCCCGAGAGGTTTTCCTCGATCAGGCGGGTGAGGTAGGTGCGGTCGCGGGTTTCCTGCTCGGTCTCGCCGGGCTGGGCTTCGGGCGCGTCCTGCGCGATCGCGAGCGGGGCGGCGAGGCAAGCGGCGCAGGTGGCGGCGATGGCGAGGGTGCGGCGGATCATCAGAAGGCCTGCCCGATGCCCACGTAGAGCTGCACGCCGCGCCCGGTATCGCCCGCGATGGGCGTGGCGACATCCAGCCGGATCGGCCCTATCGCGGTGTCGTAGCGGATGCCGAGGCCGGCGCCCGCATGCATGTCGGCGGTGGAAGAGGGCAGCGAGGCGCTGTCGATCCAACCGGCATCGGCGAAGCCCACCACGCCCAGCTTGTCGGTGATGCCGGCGCGCAGTTCGGCCGAGACCCCCACGAAGGAGCGGCCGCCGATCTCGTCGCCGCCGGGCAGGGTGACGTGCAGCGACTGGTAGGGCTGGCCGCGCACCGTGCCGCCGCCGCCGGAATAGAACAAGAGGTCGGGCGGCGTGCCTTCGAGCGAGGATCCGAGGACAGAGCCGAACTGGAACCGCCCCGCCGCCACGAAGCGCGAGCCTTCGCCGCCGAGCCTTCGGTAATAGCGCGCGTCGCCCGTCAGCCGCAGCCCGGAATCCGAGCCGAGGATGCCGAGGAAGGGCAGGGTTTCGGCGTTCAGGTAGAAGCCGCGCGTCGGGTTGAACTCGTCATCGCGCCTGTCCCACGTGCCTTCCAGCGGGAAGGCGATGTGCGAGAATTCGCGGCGGCCCAGATCGTCGCGCACCTGGGAATAGCGGTAGGCGATGCCGGCCGAGGCCTCGACATATTCGTTCACCTCCACGTCGAGCCCGGTGCCGAGCGAGGCGTAGCGCGCGAAGAAGGTGGGTTCGTTGACGACCGAGGCTTCGGCCGAGATGTAGAAGGTGCTGTCTGTCCAGAAGGTGGCCGGGCGGGTGAAGCGGGCGCCGAAGCGGTAATCGACGCCGCCGGTATTGCCGCCGACGCCCTCGATATCGCCGTCGAGCCGCAGGCGCTCGGCGCCGCCGAAGAGGTTGCGGTGGATCCAGTAGGCCGAGACGTCGAGCCCCTCGAAGGAGGAAAGCTCGGCCCCGAAGCCGAAGCGGCGGGGTTTTTCCTCTTCCAGCGTGGCATGGATGTCGAGCGTGTTGCCGGGGCCGAGCGTTTCGGCCTCTTCCACCTTCACCAGCCGGAAGACGCCGGTGCGGCGCAGCCGGTCGCCGACCTTCTCCACCGTGTCGGGATCGAAGGGCGCGCCCTCGGGCAGGCCGGCGATCTCCTGCAGCCGCTGGGCGCGGACATTGCGGCTGCCGGTGGGGATGAAGCGGCCGAAGCGCACGCGGGGGCCGGGCTCGATGTCGATATCGGCATCGAGCTGGCGGGCGGGGTGGTCGGCCACGATGGAGCGCCCGGCGATGCGGGCCTTGGCGTGGCTCTCCTGCCGCCAGGCCGAGACGGCCGAGCGCGCGGCGTCGCCCACCAGGCCCGAGCGCGCCGTCTGCCCGGTGCGGAAGCCGCGGGGCAGCTCTGTGCCCGGCGCCTGCGGGGCGACCGAGAGCGCGCCGAAGCGGAAGCGCGGGCCGGGGGTGACGGTGATACGGATGTCGTTTATCGCGGCGGGCACCGAGAAGGGCGCGATGGCGGCGGCTTCGCGGCCGTCGAGATAGACGTGCACCTCGCCCGCGTAGTGGCCGTTGGCGTAGAGCGCGGCGAGCAGGCGGCGGTATTCGCCGCGCGCCAGCGTGACCAGCGCCTGCGGGTCGGTCGTGCCCTCGGCCTCGGCGGTGAGCAGCGCCGAGGCGTCGCGCAGGTCATTGCGCAGGGCGCGCGGTGCATCGGCCTGGAGCGTGACCTCGAGCGCGTGGGCGGGCAGGGCGGCGGCCAGCGCGCCGGCCAGCGCGCCGGCCAGCGCCGCTGCGCGGATGAGGCGCGTCAGCGATTGGTGCAATGTGCCCCCCCTTCGGTCTGCCGCGTCGTGCCGCGTGTGATGCAGGTCGCCGCCATGATCGGGATTTAGCGGCTGGAATGAAAGGAGAAAGCGGGGCGGCGTCACGGCTTCGTGAGGGATGGGCGGTGGGTTGCCGGTTAGGCGGGCATGCAACCCTCCCGGGACAAGGGGCGCAGCCCCGCCGCGCGAGCGCCGCCCCGTCGGGGCGGGGTGGCGCTATTGCTATCGGCCCGCGATGCGGCGAGTGCGGAGGGGCTTGGCCGCCATAAAGTGCCCAACACCAGCGTCAGAGGCGCCACCCCACGGGGCGGCACTCGCGCTACTGTCGTGCCAGGATGCCCGGCGCGCGTCGCAACCGGGCGCGCGGGAGGGAAACCGCGCGCCCGCCGCACTCAGAACACGTCGAACAGGTAGAGCAGGATGATGATCGGGATCGGGATGCCGATCACCCAGGCGAGGATGCCTTTCATGGCGGGATCCTTTCAGATGGCTGCGATGGCAACGCCGCCTGGTGCCGGGCGGTTCCGGGGGCGGCTTCGGCTCAGCGGAAACAGGTGCGCGCCGGGATCTCGCCTGTGTCGAAGAACGCCCGTATGTCGGGCAGCACGCAAGGATGCGTGAGGAACAGCAGGTGGCCGCCCGGCGCATAGGTCTTGATCCGATCGGCCCCGATCCGCGCGGCGAAGCGGCGGGTCACGGCCTCGGAGAAGACCGGATCCTCGGTGCCGTGGAAGAAGGCCACACGCGCGCCCTCCAGCCGCTCGGGCGCCGAGGGCCGCCAGGTGACCAGCCCGCTCACATGCGCGGCGCCGAGGCCCTCCTTCGGCGTCTCCAGCCGGCCCTTCACCGCGTCGGCCCAGGCCCGCGTGCGCGCGGCCAGGAAGGGCACCGAGTAGTGACGCCGCCCGTAGAGCAGGGTGCGGAAGTTCTCGGACCACAGGGCCTGTTCCTCCAGGCTCTGGGCGCGGGTGGCGGCGTCGAACAGGTCTCCGGCGCCGCGGATGCCGGTGACGATCGAGGCTGGCGCCGGCGCGGCGGTCGACAGCAGCGCGACGCGCAGGTCGCCGACCTCGCCGCCGAGCTGCATCGCGGCCTCCAGCGCCACGGGGCCGCCGGTGGAATAGCCGATGAGGTAGACGGAACCGTAGCCCTTGCGCCGGACATGGGCGGCGATGGCGCGCCCGGCGCCGGCGATGTCGAGCCGGTGATCGAGGGCCAGCCCGTCATAGCCGGGGAAGCGGTAGCCGAGATATTCGGTGTCGGGCAGGTTCCACTCGTAGACATCGCGGTAGAGCCGGATCGAGGCGAGCGCGCCGGGCACCACGATCACCGCGCGGGAAGGATGCGCCGAGGTCTGGCTGACCGAGAGCAGGGGCGAGGGGCCGCCGTCGCGGGGCGGCGGCGCGCAGGCGGCGAGCGCCAGCAGCACGAGGGCGCACAGCGCGGCGGCGAGGGTGGCGGGGCGGCGAATCGGCGGCGTCACGGACTATCCGTTACTTGGGAACGTGCAGCCTAGAATGCTGCCGGCGGGGCGGCCAGCCCCCCGCCACGCCGGCCGCCCTTGTCGCGCCGCGCCGCTCAGATATGGCCGAGCAGCACCAGGATGATGACGATCACGAGGATCAGCCCGATCCCGCCGGTGGGCGCATAGCCCCATCCGCGCGAATAGCCCCAGGTCGGCAGGGCGCCGATCAGGATGAGGATCAGGATGATGATGAGGATGGTACCCAGAGACATGACCTTATCCTTTCTGCCAGTCTGGATCGCCAACCCACTGACGGGGCTGGCGGTTCCCGCTGTTGAAGAAGCCGGCGCGGGCGTGGCAATTGCGCCGCAGGGGCGGGTGGGCCATGCTGGGCGCATGATGCGTGGCACGGGCATGGCGGGGGTGCTTCTGGCGCTGGCGGGTTGCGCCACGCTCGGCCCCACGCCGCCGGGGCGCTTCGACGGGCCGCTGGTGGTGCTGTGGGTCGCGCCGGGCACGCAGGATCCGGCGGGCGACGGGCGGTTCATCCTGGTGCCGATGCCCGACGAGCCCTTCACCTTCACCCGAACCGCCCCCGGCGCCACCGTTACCCGCATCGTGCCGGGGCCGATCTATACCGATGGCGGCTCGATCCCCCGGCTGGCGCAGGCCTTCCAGGGCTTCAACCCGTGGGGCTATGCGCCCGCCTACATGATCCACGACTGGCTGTTCGTTGCGCGCCATTGCGTGACCGACGGGCAGGCGCAGGGCCGCGAGGGCGAGATCGCGGCCATGCCCTTCGCCGAAAGCGCGCGGATCGTGGGCGAGGCGATCGCCACGCTGGAGGCCGAGCACCGGATCGGCGGTGACGATATCGCGGGCGAGGCGATCCCGCTGGTCGTGGCCGGCCCCGTCTCGCGCGCGCGGTGGCGGGCGAAGGGGGAATGCGCGGGCCACCGGCTGACGCCGCAACATGCCGAGGCGGTGCGCCGCATCCAGCGCGGCGCGGCGCCGCGCGTGCTGCGGGGCGGGCCTGATGCCGCGCCTTTGCCCGAGGCGCGGGTGGTGGCGCGGTTCAGCTTCTGAGGCCGTCTGCCGCCCGCCCCATCGCGCCATCTTGACGGCACCCCGCCGCCGGCATATCGGCGCGCGTCCGGGCGTTCCGGCTGTGCCGCTTTCGGGGTGTTCCATGCTGACGATACAGGCGTCCTCGGGCGACATGGTCGCCGACCGGCGCGCGCAATGGGCCGAGGCCCTGCTGGCCGAGGGCGACGCGCCGGGCGCCGCCGCCCTGATGCGCGGCGCGGTGGAGATGGCGCCGCACTGGGCCGCCGGCTGGTTCCGCCTGGGCGAGATGGAGGAAGCCGCCGCCCGCCCCGCCGAGGCCGCCGCCTGCTACGAGCGCGCCCTGGCGCTGGACCGGGCCGACCCGTTCGGCGCCGTCCTGCGGCGCGACCTCCTGCGCGCCGTGCCGGTGGTCGAGGCGATGCCGCCCGCCTTCGTCGCCGCCCTGTTCGACGCCTACGCGCAGGAGTTCGACGCCGCCCTGCGCGACGGGCTGAACTATCGCGGCCCCGAGGCGCTGCGCGACGCGGTGCTGCGCACGGGCCGCAGCCGCTTCGCCTCGGCGCTCGATCTCGGCTGCGGCACGGGGCTCGCCGGCGCCGCGCTGGCGCCGTTCTGCGAGTCGCTCGACGGGGTGGACCTGTCGGAAGGCATGCTCGCCCTCGCGCGCGAACGGGGCATCTACCGCCGGCTCGAGCGGGCCGACATCACCGCGCTGCCGGTGCCGGCGCAGGCCGTCGATCTGATCGTGGCGGCCGACGTGTTCAACTACGTGGGCGCGCTGGAGGCGGTGATCGCCTGGTGCGCCGGGGCGCTGGCGCCGGGCGGCCTGCTGGCCTTCACGGTGGAGACGGGCGCGGGCGCCGGGCCCGTGACTTTGCGCGAGACCCGCCGCTTCGCCCATGCGCCCGCTTACGTGGCCGAGACGCTAAAGGCCGCTGGCCTCACCGCCCTGTCGCTGGAGCCCGCGACGCTGCGCCTTGACGCCGGCGCACCGGTGCAATCGCTGATCGCGCTGGCCGCCGCCCCGGCGCGGGACCGGGAGGGCGATACCGGCGCGCTGGTCGCTACCGCGTGAACCGCTTGTACTTGATCCGCTTCGGCTCCAGCGCATCCGCGCCGAGGCGGCGTTTCTTGTCTTCCTCGTAATCCTCGAAATTGCCCTCGAACCATTCCACATGCGCCTCGCCCTCGAAGGCGAGGATGTGGGTGCAGATCCGGTCGAGGAAGAAGCGGTCGTGCGAGATCACCACCGCGCAGCCGGCGAAATCGACCAGCGCATCCTCCAGCGCGCGCAGCGTCTCGACGTCGAGGTCGTTGGTCGGCTCGTCGAGCAGCAGCACGTTGCCGCCGGAGCGCAGCAGGCGGGCCATGTGCACGCGGTTCCGCTCGCCCCCCGACAGCAGCGAGACCTTCTTCTGCTGGTCGGCGCCCTTGAAGTTGAAGGCACCGCAATAGGCGCGGGCATTCACCTCGGCATCGCCGAGCTTGATGATATCCTGCCCGTCGGCGATGGCTTCCCACACCGTGTCGTTGGCGTCGAGATCGTCGCGCGACTGGTCCACATAGCTCAGCTTCACCGTATCGCCGTATTCGATGCTGCCCTCGTCGGGCTGTTCCTGGCCGGTAAGCATGCGGAACAGCGTCGTCTTGCCGGCGCCGTTGGGGCCGATCACGCCGACGATGCCGCCCGGCGGCAGCGAGAAGCTGAGATCCTCGATCAAGAGCTTGTCGCCCATCGCCTTCTTCAGCCCCGTCACCTCGATCACCTTGTTGCCGAGGCGCGGGCCCGAGGGGATGACGATCTGCGCGCGGGTGATCTTTTCGCGCTCCGACTGGCTGGCCAGTTCGTTATAGGCGTTGATCCGGGCCTTCTGCTTGGCCTGGCGCGCCTTGGCGCCCTGGCGGATCCATTCCAGTTCGCGCTCCAGCGTCTTCTGCTTGGATTTGTCCTCGCGGGCTTCCTGTTCCAGCCGCTTGGCCTTCTGTTCCAGCCAGGCGGTGTAATTGCCCTCGTAGGGGATGCCGCGGCCGCGGTCGAGTTCCAGGATCCAGCCGGTGATGTCGTCGAGGAAATAGCGATCGTGGGTGACGATCAGGATGGTGCCCTTGTAGGCGATCAGGTGCTGTTGCAGCCAGGCGATCGTCTCGGCGTCGAGGTGGTTGGTCGGTTCGTCGAGCAGCAGCATGTCGGGCGCTTCGAGCAGCAGCTTGCACAGGGCCACGCGGCGCTTCTCGCCGCCCGAGAGCTTGGTCACGTCGGCATCGTCGGGTGGGCAGCGCAGCGCCTCCATCGACACATCGACCTGAGCGTCGAGATCCCACAGGTTCTGGGCGTCGATCTCGTCCTGCAGCTTGGCCATCTCTTCGGCGGTCTCGTCCGAGTAGTTCATGGCCAGTTCGTTGTAGCGCTCGAGGATCGCCTGCTTGGCGGCGACGCCCTGCATGACGTTGCCGCGCACGTCGAGCGCGGGATCGAGCTCGGGCTCCTGCGGCAGGTAGCCGACGCGCGCGCCCTCGGCGGCCCAGGCCTCGCCCTGGAAATCGGTATCCAGCCCGGCCATGACCTTGAGAAGCGTGGATTTACCCGCGCCGTTCACCCCGACCACGCCGATCTTCACGCCGGGCAGGAAGTTGAGGCGGATGTTCTCGAACACCTTCTTGCCGCCCGGATAGGTCTTGGAGACGCCATCCATGTGGTAGACGTATTGATAGGCTGCCATGACAGGGCTCCGCAGTTTGGGTCTGGACGCTTCCTACCGGCGGGGAGGGTGGAGGGCAATCCACCCCTTCGGGCCGTTCCTTCCATTGCCCGGCCCACCGGCCCTTCGGGGGCCCGATTTGACCGAATCTCCCTTTTTTCCTAGCCTTCTACTTTTACCCGCCCCGTTCGTCGCGCGTTCAGGGCGCGAAAATTGACTTGGGGGAAAGCTTATGAGAATTCTGTATGCCGCGTTTGCGGCCTGTCTTGCCGGTCCCGTTTCGGGATCGACCATCTACTACTACGACATCATCGCCCGTGCCGAGAGCGGGACATTCCAGAACAGCAGCCTCGAGAAATCCATCAACAATTTCGGTACGGTTGCGAGCGATTATTCCGATTCTTCCAGCTTCCCGAATCCCAACGGCCTCGTGGCGATTGACATCAGCAACGACACGCGCTTTCTCGTCGGCCCCACCACGGTGACATCATATCGCCCGCCGGCGATCAACGATTTCGACCAGGTCGCGACGAGCCGCGTAGTCAGAACCGAAGACGGACGCGTCCAGCAGCTATTGCGGATCGAGACCGACGGCTCGCTCACGGTTCTGGCCGAGCGCAACATCGATTCCCCCGAAGCCGGAGATTTCAGGGCTATCGATGGCGAGCGCCCCAACATGAACGATCATGGCGATGTCGTTGCCGCGGTCACCACGCTCGATGGGCATCTGCAGATCGTGAAGTTCCCCGGCGGCGGAGGTGAACGCGTCACGATCGTGTCTACCGATACATTTGAGGGTGGGTTCTCGGGCACACCCCAAATCGACAATGATGGCACCGTCTCCTTCTTCTCGTTTGGCGGGCCCGAGGGAGCGGGTATCTACACGTCCGATGGATCGGGCGCTCCTGAACTGGCGGTGCAAGGGGGTGGTTCGAGTGTCTTCGATCGCGACGACGCGGGCAATGTGACTTTCGCAGGCGCTCACGGGGCAGAGGGCACGGCCATCTACCGCTGGAACGCGGGCGACGACCCGAGCGAAGTGACGCTTCTCTATGAGGTGCCAGACGAGGCGTCGGTCACGGGGCTCTTCGTCAACAATGCCGGCTCCGTGGCCTATACGGCGGATCAGGTGCTCTATATCGATGGCGAGCGCCTGCTCGGCCCGGGTGATACGTTCGCCGACGGGCTGGAGGTGAAGCAGGGGGCCAGCGGGCCTTCCACCGGCGTGACGTTCAACTCGCGCCAGGCGTTCAACGAACAAGGGCAGCTCGTGGTTCGCGTGGCGGTCTCTACCGGCGACGGGCCTTTTGACGCACAGGCCCAGATCGTGCGGATCAGCCCGGAAGGCACCGTGCTGGAAAATCCGCTTCTGCCGGTGGAGACGATCGACGGTGGCGACGGGCGGGTGCGCAACATCATCGACATCGTCGCGCCGGAACTGCCCGTGCCGCCTGCCGCGGGGATCGAGACGCGGCCAGCCCGCAATCCGTGGGTTATGGTCGATCCGATCGTCGCGACGGCCTTCAACTACAGTATCGAGGATGACGCCTCGCTGTTCCAGGCGCTGCTGTTCCCCAGCGAACTGGAACTGGCGGACGACCTGTTCACCATCGTGTTCGAAGCGGCAGGCGACATGTTCGAGGTGGCGCTCGGCCGCGGCGAGGTGCTCGACTTCCGCGATTACGATCCATTGGGGATCGCGGGCTTCACCATTGGCGACATCGACCCGGCGGCCGGCGCCGACCCCGAGTTGCCCTTCACCGTGGGGATTTCGTTCATGTCGGCATTCTCCGGGCGACTGTTCATCGACGCCGAGACAACGGATACCGATCTGGCGGGTGTGATCCCGCTGCCGGCCGGGTTCCCTTTGCTGTTGGCAGGGCTCGGAGCGCTAGCCCTGATCCGGCGGCGGCAATGAGCGGCGTTGCCGCTCGGTAACGCCTCAGGCGGTGGCGGGTGCGAGCATCCGGTGGCCGGCGCGGAAGCCGCCGCGCGTGGTGCGGAAGCGGTAGCCGGCGGCCTCGAACATGGCGAGGCTGGCGGCGTTGCGCGGCCAGACGCCGGTGGCGGCGAAGCGGTGGCCCTGGGCGGCGGCGCGGGCCTCGGCGGCGCGCAGCAGCGCCGTGCCGATGCCCCGGCGGCGCCAGTTCGGCGCGATCGAGATGTCGTTGATGAACACCGAGGAGGATCGGAAGGGCGGGATCGTGTCGGTCGCGGCGAGGTAGCCGGCGACGCGGCCCGACACTTCCGCCACCAGCACCGAGCGGCGGCGCATCGACAGGATCTGCCGCAGCGGCGCGGGCGGCGCGGCGAGATCGGCGAGGAACGGATCGAGGAAGGGCCGCATCGCGAAGCGCGCCTCGCGTTCGGCATGTTCGCGGAAGGTCACGAGATGCAGATCGCGCAGGATCGCGGCATCGGCCATGCGGGCCGGCCGGATGACAAGCTGCGGATCGGCGAAGTGCGACATGCGGGTAATCTAGTGTGGCGCATGCGGTGCGGCCAGTGGCGCGGCGTCGCATATCCGCCGCACTGGCCGGCGATCAGAGCGTCTTTTCTAAGAACAGGTCGGGATAGGGATCGTCGTTGAAGCGTGCGATCTCGGTCCAGCCCATGCGGCGGTACATCTCGGCGGCGCGGGGCAGGGCCGAGTTGGTGTCGAGCCGCAGGCGTGTCATGCCCAGCGCGCGGGCGGCTTCCTCGGCCTCGTTCATCAGGGCCGAGCCGAGGTGCAGCCCGCGCGCCTGGGGCGAGACCCAGAGGCGCTTGATCTCGCCCGTCTCGCCGCCATCGCCCTTCAGCCCCACGCAGCCGATCGCCAGCCCTTCCGAGCGGGCGAGGAAGAAGGCGCCGTGGGGCGCGCGCAGGCTGGCCGCCTCGGGATCGCGCGAGAGCGAGACGTCGAAACCGCCGGGGAAGGTTGCGGCGAGTTCGGCGTAGTAGGCGGCGAGGCAGGCGCGGGCCTCGTCCTCGGCCGGATCGGCCAGCGCGATCGCGAAGCGGTGCTGGCCCAGGGCCGAGGCGATGAGGTCCATCGCATCCAGCAGGGCGGCGCGGTCTGGATGGTGGGCGAGCAGGCGCGCGGCGCGGTCATCCGACAGCGCATCGTAGCGCGCCACCTCCTCCGCGCCCGCCTCGGTGAGCCGGGCGATGCGGCGGCGGGCATCGGCGGGATCGGGGGCGAGCGCGATCAGCCCCTCACCCTCCAGCCCGCGCAGCAGGCGGCTGAGCAGGCCGCTGTCGAGGCGCAGCTCGTCGCGGATCTCGGCCACGGCGCGGCCCTCGGGGCCGATCGCACAGAGCACCCGCGCCGCGCCCAGCGGGCGGCCCCGGCCAAGGAAAGAGGTGTCGAGCGCGCCGACCTCAACGGTGACGGCGCGGTTGAAACGGCGGATGCGGGCAATGTCGGGCTGCATGATCGCTGACTTTAGTCAGCTATCTGGCCGGGGCAAGGGCAATATGCGTTCCGGATGGCGGGGGTCGGGCAGCTGGCCCGACAGCTCCATGTAAGCCTGCACGACGAGCGTCTCGAGCAGGGCCTCGCGGGCGGGATCGCGGAACTGCATCGTCCACTCATTGGCGGCGCGGATCATGGCGCGCGCGGCCTCGGGGTGGGTTTCGTACCAGGCGATCTTTTCGTCCAGATCGGCGAAATCGGGCTGCAGCTCGATGAAATGCACGCCCGGTTGCAGGCGGCCCTCCATGTACCAGGTCTCGAATTCCAGCGGCGGCGACATGGCGATGGAGTTGGAGCCCATGATCCATTTCAGCGCGGTCGCCACGTCGATCCCCTCGGGCGCGGGCAGGTAGCGGTAGCGCAGCAGCTCGGCATGGCGCAGCCAGGCTTTCGCGGGGGGCAGGCCGGCGCGGGCGCGGCCGACATGGCCGATATCGTGGCGCGGATCGTCGCCCCAGCGCGTAACCAGCGCGTGGCGCGGGGCGTTGCGGGGATGCACGATGCCGCGCCAGGCGGCGCCGGGGCGCTTGGCCTCGAAGGGCACGGGATCGCGGGGGAAGTGGAAGTGGCGGAAACGGTCGAGCGGCAGCAGCAGGGAATTGGCATTGTCGCCGTGGATCGGGCGGCTCTTCACCAGCGCGGGGCGGGCGGGCACCTCGACCGTGTCGCCGAACAGGCAGGCGACGCGCAGGTCGCGGCCGAAGCCATGCGCGGCGCGCATCAGGTCGATATAGTCCAGCGCCTTGGAGCCGGGGCGGATCTCGCGCAGGGGCGGGGCGTCTCCGCCGGGGCTGAAGGGCGCGGTGCGCTTCACGTAATAGGCCAGCCGCGCGGCCAGCTCTGGCGGCAGGTCGCGCGCCTGTGCCAGCAGGCGGCGGCGCCGCGCGCGGGCGAGGATCGCGGGGGTGGCCATGCGGGCGATCCCGCCCGCGAAGACGCCGAGCCGTGCCAGGGGCCGTTCCTCTACCTTGCGAACCATGCAGCCTTTTCCGTTTGCGCCCGTCGGGTGGTGCCGTATCACGGGCAGCGATGCGCTGCGAGATCCCACATGCCGCGCCCGGCCAGGCGATCGGGCTTCTGGGCGGGTCGTTCGACCCGGCTCATGCCGGCCACGCGCATCTCACGCGCGAGGCGCTGAAGCATTTCGGGCTGGACGAGGTGTGGTGGCTGGTCTCGCCCGGCAACCCGCTCAAGGCGCGCGGCCCGGCGCCGATGGACCAGCGGCTGGCGCGGGCGCGGGCGGTGATGCGGCATCCGCGCGTCACGGTCACCGCGCTCGAGGCACGGCTGGGCACGCGCTACACGGCGGCGACGCTGCAGGCGATGTTCCGGCTCTATCCCGGTGTGCGGTTCGTCTGGCTGATGGGGGCCGACAACCTCGCCCAGCTGCATCTGTGGGACGATTGGCGCTGGATCGTGGAGAACGTGCCGATGGGCATCGTCGCGCGGCCGGGCCGGCGGATCGCGGCGCGCACGGCGCCGGCGGCGCAGATCTACCGCGAGGCGCGGCTGGGCGCGGCGGCGGCGCGGCTGCTGGCGCAAGGCCCGGCGCCGCGCTGGTGTTTCGTGAACGTGCCGATGATGGATGTCTCGTCGACGGCGATCAGGGCGGCGGGGGGCTGGCAGGGCTGAGCAGCGCGGCGCGCGCCGCCTGCACGGAGAGGAACGGCGCGGCTTGCCGCGGCGCCGGCCCCATGGCGCGGCGCACGGCGCGGCGCGCGGCGGCGGGCAGGGCGGCCATGGCGCGGCGCCCGGGCCAGAAGCTTTCGCAGGCCACGCCCTCGGCCCGGATCAGCGCGTGTTCGGCCATCACGACATGCACGTAGGCAACCGGCGCGGTGCCGGGCCGGGGCCCAATCCGCGGCAGGGCGCGCAGGGCCCGCGCCGGCGCCAGCGCCGTGCCGCCGGGCAGCTGCACGCGGTGCTGGGGCGACAGGATCAGCCGGCGGTGCGGCAGCCCGCCGCCCAGCGCGCCGGGCCGCAGCAGCACCGGCGCGTCGTGCCGCCCCGGCATGTGCCGCGTGGTCAGCAGCAGCGCCACCCGCGCCGTGCCGCCGCAGGCGGTGAGCAGCAGGTCGCCGCGCCGCAGCCGGTCGGCGCGGACGGGGCCCTCGGCCGTCTCGATCCGCGCCGAAGCCTCGAAGCAGGCCGGCGAGGAAGAGGCATAGGGCGCGAAGCCGTTCAGCGCGTCGGCCGTGCCGGTGACGGTGAGCGCCTCGCCGAAGGGCGGCTTGGCCCCGATGATCGAGAAGCCGCGGATGTTGTTGGGATCGCCGTCCACCGAGGCGAACATCAGGTGGTAGGTATTGCCCAGCGAATCCTCGACGATCACGAGGTACTCGCCCTCGATCAGCGTGCCGCTGCCATAGGTCGTGCCGTCGATCGTGGCGGGGTTCACCAGCGTCTGGTTGGCGTCGTCGTCGAAGGTGGCGTTGTCGTTGTCCGACACCTGCACGATCTGCGAGACGGCGTCGGGCGAGATCGTGATGGTGCTGGTGCCGGGGGTGAACTGGGTGCCGCCGGGATTGCTGAACCCGGCGGGCTCATTGGTGGAGATATGCGCCAGGTCGACGAGGTGAAGATCGTAATTTGCCACGGCTGCCCCCTTGGTGCCCGAGTCCCGACGGGCCGGTGCCCGCGCCGCGTTCTAGCGCAGGCTGGTTGACGGGCGGTTGAACGGCGACGGGTTACGCGAACATGCTCTCGGCGGCGCCGAGCGCGGCGCGCGCTTCCTGCGCGGTGAGGAACGGCGCGGCCTGGCGCGGCTCGGGGCCCATCGCGGCGCGGACGGCACGGCGCGCGGCGGCGGGCAGGGCGGCCATCGCCTGCGGGCCGGGCCAGAAGCTTTCGCAGATCACGCCCTCGGCGCGGATCAGCGCGTGGCGGGCCAGCACCACATGCACGTAATGCAGCGGGCCGTCTCCGCCGCGGGGGCCGATCCGCGGCAGGCTGCGGAAGGCGCAGGCCGGGGCGAGCGCATCGCTGCCCGGCATCAGCACGCGGTGCTGCGGCGACAGGATCAGCCGGCGATGCGGCAGCCCGCGCCCCAGCGCGCCGGGGCGGAACAGGACCGGCGCATCGCGTTTCCCCGGCCAGTGCCAGCTGTGAAGCAGCAGCGCCACGCGTGCTGTGCCGCCGCAGGCAATGTGCACGCGGTCGCCGCTGCGCAGCCTGTCGGCGCGCACCGGGCCGTGGGGCGTGTCGATCCGCGCCCCGGCCTCGAAACAGGCGGGGGAGGAGGAGGAATAGGGCATCGTGCCGTAGAAGCTGTCGGACGTGCTGACGACGGTGAGCGCCTCGCCGAAGGGCGGGCGCGGCCCCATGAAGGCGAAGGCCTCGATATTGTAATCGGCCCAGGCGAGCGAGATGAAGGCGATCTTGTAGGTGTTGCCAAGCGTATCCTGCACGTCGACGGTGTATTCCGCCTCGATCTGCGTGCCGGCCACATAGGTGCTGCTGTTGATCGTGGTGTCGCTGGTGAGCACCTGAGCGTTGCCGGTGTCGTCGTCGAACGTGCCATCGTTCGTATCGGTCACCTGCACGATCTGCGACGTGGCGCCCTGTGCGATGGTGATCGTGCTCGTGCCGGGGGTGAACTGGCTGCCGTCAGGCGTGCCGAAGCCCTCGGCCGCATCGGTCGAGGCGAAGGCGAGATCCAGCATGTGCAGGTCGTAATCGGCCATGGCGCCTTTCCTGTCGCGGGCGGGTGCCCGGCGCCGGTTGTAGGGCAAAGCGGTTTACGGCCGGTTGAACGGCGCGCGGCTTCACGCAAGTGCGAAGCGCGCGGGCTTGTCTGCGCGGGCGGCGGCGGGTTAACTCCGCGCCATGAACGGGATGTCTGCGGGCCGCCTCTTGACGCGGCGGGGATTGCTGGGCGGTGCGGCGGCGGCCGTCATGGCGGGGGCGGCTGGCCCCGCGCTGGGCGAGATCACGCGCTCGCCCCGGCCGCTGGCCCGGCCACCCGGCTTCCACAAGCGCGCCGCGCCCAGCGTGGCGGCGCTGGTGGGCGAGGCCGAGCTTGGCGGCGCGCTGGGCTTCGCGGTGGCCGATTGCGCCGATGGCGAGATGCGCGAGGTGCTGAACCCGTTGCGCGGCATGGCGCCGGCCTCCACCGCCAAGGCGATCACCGCGCTCTACGCGCTCGAGGCTTTGGGGCCCGGCCATGTCTTCTCCACCCGCGCCGTGGCGGCGGGGCCGGTGGTGGACGGCGTGCTCGAGGGCGACCTGATCCTTGAGGGCTCGGGCGATCCGACGCTCGATACCGACGGGCTGGCCGCGCTGGCCGCGGCCCTGCGCGCGGCGGGGCTCGCGCGGGTGACGGGGCGGCTGCGCGTCGACGCGGCGGCTTTGCCTGAGCTGTGGGAGATCGATCGCGGCCAGCTGCCCCATGCCGGCTACAACCCCGCGCTCGGCGGGCTGAACCTCAATTACAACCGCGTGCATTTCGAGTGGAAGCGCGCGGGCGGCGGCTACGAGACCTCGATGGAGGCGCGCAGCGAGGCCTATCGCCCGCCGGTGCGGATGGCGCGGATCTCGATCGCCGAAAGGCGCGGGCCGGTCTTCACCTACGAGGATCGCGACGGGGTGGATAGCTGGAGCGTGGCGCGTGGCGCGCTGGGCAATGGCGGCGCGCGCTGGCTGCCGGTGCGGCGGCCGGCGGCCTATGCCGTCGAGGTCTTCGCGCGGCTCTGCGCGGGGCAGGGCATCGCGGTGGAGCTGGGCGATCCCGCGCCGGGCGGGGCGGCCCGGCTGCTTAAGGGCGGCGGCGTGGTGCTGGGCAGCCGCGAGAGCCCGCCGCTGGTGATGATCCTGGAGGACATGCTGCGCTATTCCACCAACCTCACCGCCGAGGTGGTCGGGCTGGCCTCGTCGCAGGCTTTCGGCCACGCGCCCGCCTCGCTGGCCGAGAGCGGCGCGGCGATGAGCGCCTGGGCGGCCGAGACCTTCGGCACAAGGCGGATGGCGCTGGTGGATCATTCCGGGCTGGGCGAGGACAGCCGCGTCGCCGCGGGCGACATGGCGCGCCTGCTGGTGCATCCCCGCGCGCTGGCGCTGTTGCGGCCGCTTCTGAAGCCGGTCGCCATGCTCGAGAGCCGCAGCCGCGTGCGCGGGGTGGAGCCCGAGGTGGTGGCCAAGACGGGCACGCTCGATTTCGTGTCGGGGCTGGTGGGCTACGTGACGGCGCCGGACGGCACGCTGATGGGCTTCGCCATCTTCGCCGGCGATCTGGAGCGGCGGGCCCGCGCGCACGAGACGGGGCAGGAGAACGTGCCGGGCGCGAAGGGTTGGAACGCGCGGGCCAAGACGTTGCAGCAGGGCCTGCTGGAGCGCTGGGCGCTGGTGCATGCGGCGAGCTGAGTGAGGTCCGCGGGTCTCGGGGCCGAAGGCCCCCGCGCGGAACAAGGGGCGCAGCCCCGCCGCGCGAGCGCCGCCCCGTCGGGGCGGGGTGGCGCTATTGCTATCGACCCGCGCTGCGGCGAGTGCGGAGGGCCTTGGCTGCCATAAAGTGCTCAACACCGTCGTTGCAGGCGCCACCCCACGGGGCGGCCCTCGCGCTACCGTTGCGCCAGGACGGGCACCTTCAATGTGCTGGAAATACTTTCGGGGGTCCGGGGGCGGAGCCCCCGGCCTGGCCCAACGCTTCGAGCGTGCGCGAAAGCGCACCGAGAAGGGGCGGGAGCCCCACGCCCGCCGCAGGTGTCGCGCGGAACACGGGCGAATCCCGCCGCGCGAGCGCCCCCTCGTCGGGGCGGGGTGGGGCTATGGTTATCGGCCCGCGATGCGGTGAGGGCGGAGGGGCTTGGCTGCCATAAAGCGTCCAACACCCACGTCGCAGGCGCCACCCCACGGGGCGGCCCTCGCGCTCCCGTTCGTGGTTACGTCCACCTTACCGCGCCGCGCGCTCTAAGGATTTCAAAGACTTGCAACGTGTCCACATGTGGACACCCCCGTTCAGCGCCCGAACGAACCCCGAAACGCCCGCGCTCCGTCGCGCCTACAGCACCATATGCCGCGCCCGCGCGCCGCGCTCGATGGCGGCGGCGTGCAGGCGGTCGATCTCCAGCTCGTAGCGGATCTCCTCCAGCAGGCGCAGCTCCGCCTCGCGGATCGCGCCATCGGCGGCGGCCACGTCGCAGGCCAGGGCATAGGCCGTCTCGAACAGTTTCGGCGGCAGGTTCTCGCGCACCAGACCGAACAGCGCGTCCAGCCCGTCTTCCTCCGAGAACAGGTCGATCACCGATTGCGACACGGTCTTGATCCGGTCGGTATCGTACTTCGCGAAGATCGGCAGGTAGTTCACCTGCTCCTCTATCCGCAGCAGCTCCGACGTGCGGATCGTCTCGTCGCTGGCCGAGATCGCGAACATCACGGCGACCAGCGCATCCTGCGCCGTCCAGCTATGGGGAAGATCGGGCATCGCATCGCTCCGGCCGGTTGCGTCGCGGCGCAGAATATTGACGCCCGGGCGGGGCGGCAATAGGGAGGGGGCCTTGACGGGCGCGGGGCCCGCATGGCGAGGTGAGGCGATATGGAACTGCGCGACGCGGGAATGAACGCGAAGGCCTGGCCCTTCGAGGAAGCGCGCAAGCTGCTGAAACGCTACGAAAGCGCGCCGCCGGAAAAGGGTTATGTCCTGTTCGAGACGGGCTATGGCCCCTCGGGCCTGCCCCATATCGGCACGTTCGGCGAGGTGGCCCGCACCACGATGATCCGCCGCGCCTTCGAGACGATCAGCGACATCCCCACCCGGCTGATCTGCTTCTCCGACGACATGGACGGCATGCGCAAGGTGCCCGACAACGTGCCCAACCCCGACATGCTGCGCGAGCATCTGCAAAAGCCGCTCACCTCGGTGCCCGATCCGTTCGGCACCCATGAAAGCTTCGGCGCCCACAACAACGCGATGCTGCGCCGCTTCCTCGACACGTTCGGCTTCGATTACGAGTTCCGCTCGGCCACCGAGGTCTATCGCGAGGGCGGGCTCGACGAGGTGCTGCTGCGCGCCTGCGAACGCTATGACGCGATCATGGAGGTGATGCTGAAGTCGCTGCGCGAGGAGCGCCAGCAGACCTATTCGTGCTTCCTGCCCATCCACCCCGAAACCGGCCGCGTGCTCTACGTGCCGATGAAGCATGTCGACGCCACGCGCGGCGAGATCACTTTCGACGACGAGGACGGGAAGGAATGGACACTGCCCGTCACCGGCGGCCAGGTGAAATTCCAGTGGAAGCCCGATTTCGGCGCGCGCTGGGCGGCGCTGGGCGTCGATTTCGAGATGTACGGCAAGGATCACTCCACCAACACGCCGATCTATGACAGGATCTGCGAGATCCTCGGCGGCCGGGCGCCCGATCACTACGTCTACGAGCTGTTCCTCGACGACAAGGGCGAGAAGATCTCCAAGTCCAAGGGCAACGGGCTATCGATCGACGAATGGCTGACCTATGCCTCGTCGGAAAGCCTGAGCTATTTCATGTTCCTCAAGCCGCGCACCGCCAAGCGGCTGCACTGGGATGTGATCCCCAAGGCGGTGGACGAATATCACCAGCAACTGCGCGCCTATGCCACCCAGGATGCCGCGGCGCGGGCGAACAACCCGGTGCACCACATCCATGGTGGCGAGGTGCCGCAAAGCACGCTGATCGTGCCCTTCGCGATGCTGCTCAACCTCGCCTCGGTCTCGGCGGCCGAGAACCGCGAACGGCTCTGGGGCTTCATCCGCCGCTACGCGCCCGATGCCTCGCCCGAGACACATCCCGATCTCGATGCCGCGGCGGGCCATGCGGTGCGGTATTACAACGATTTCGTGAAGCCCGCGAAGACCTACCGCGCCCCGACGGAGCAGGAGCGCGAGGCGCTCGAGGCGCTGCGCGACGCGTTGCGCAGCTGGCAGGGCGGCACCGATCCCGAGGAATTGCAGACGATGGTCTTCGCCATCGGCAAGGAGCGCTTCGATCCTCTGCGCGACTGGTTCACCGCGCTCTACGAGGTGCTGCTGGGCGCCAGCCAGGGCCCGCGCTTCGGCGGCTTCATCGCGCTTTACGGCGTGGAAGAGACGGCCGATCTGATCGACGCCGCTCTGGCGGGCGAGCTGGAAGGCGAAAACGGGGGCTGAGCGCGTGGCCGAGCCGACGGGATACGAGCCGCTCGATGCGCTCAAGCCCTTCGCGCGCGATGTCTGGATCGTCGACGGCCCGCGCATCCGCTTCTACGGGATGCCGTTTCCCACGCGGATGAGCGTGGTGCGGCTGGAAGATGGCGGGCTGTGGCTGCATTCGCCGATCCGCCTGACGCAGACACTGCTCGAGGCGGTGCAGGCGCTGGGCCCGGTGCGGCACCTCGTGGCGCCGAACGCGATCCATTACGCCGGCCTGCCGGGCTGGGCCGAGGCCTGTCCGGCGGCGAAGGTCTGGGCGACGCCGGGCACGATGCGCCGCGCGGCGGGGCAGGGCGTGGAAATGCCCGAGCGGGCCGCGATGCTGGGCGAGGCGCCGCCCGAGGATTGGGCGGGCGAGATCGGGCAGGTGCTCTTCACCGGCAGCGCGCTGCACCGCGAGGTGGTGTTCCTGCACGATGCCTCGCGCACGGCGATCTTTACCGACCTGATCGAGAATTTCGTGCCCCGGCATCAACCGTGGTGGATGCGCCCGATCCTGCGGATGGCCGGCATCGTGGCGCCCGACGGGCGCATCCCGCCCGATATCCGCGCCTCGTTCGACCGGGCCGATCTGCGCCGCCACGTGCGGGCGGTGCTCGACTGGGGGCCCAAGCGGGTGATCGTGGCCCATGGCCTGTGCTACGAGGACGAGGCCGTGGCGCGCCTGCAGCGGGCCTTCCGCAAGGTGCTGTAGCCTCACGCGCGCCAGCGTTCCCACCACACGGCCCAGCGGTCGGTCAGCGCGTCGGGCGTGTCGGCCAACAGGCGCGCGCCGAGCGCGAAGGCCGCCTCGTCGAGCGCCTCGCGGCGCCGCTCCACCGCCTGCAGCAGCGCGCGGCGGGGCTGCTCGGCGAGGTCCGAGCGGGTGATTGCGGTGGTGAAGCCCTCGAGGTCGTGCCGGTCGCCCAACAGGCTGCCCAGATCGTCGGCGGCTTCCTCGTGCGCGTCCATCTTCAGCGGCCAGATGTCCGACAGCAGGCGGGTGTGGTACCAGTGATATTTCACCCGCTTGCGCCATTCGTGCATGTCGGCGGCGTCGCGCGTCTCGGCCGCGCGGGCCATCGCCTTGCGGGCGCGGCCATAGGTGCGCGCGATGCCCTGGGCCAGCACGTCGAACCCTTTCTCCTCCACCTGCCATTCCGCCGCGCCGCGCCGTGCCGCGTGCAGCGAGGAAGCGGCGGCGGTGAGCCTCGTCGCGGCATCCTCGCTCTCGGCGGCGGTCTCGCGCGCGGCTTCCAGCGCGCGGCGCAGGGGCAGGGTGGTGCGCCGGTCGATCGCCTCGGCCTCGGCCTCGGTGACGGTGTCATAGGTCTCGACCAGCACGGCGGCATCGCGGAGCGGTGCCAGCGTGCGGGCGATATCGCGCAGGTAGCGGTTCTCGCCCTGGTAGGCGTCGAACCCGTCGCGCACCAGCCGCAGGAGGCCGCGCAGCTTCTTCATGCGTTTGCGGATGTCGTGGATGCGCGGATGCAGCGGGCCGTCGGCCTCGGCCGAGGCGATGGCTCGGTCGAGCTGGTCTCCGGCGATGCGGCGCAGGGCGTGGGTGAGGCTGGGGTCGGATGCGCGGATGTGGTAGGCCATGTGAGACGAACGTGGCGGCGGCGCGGGCGTTCCCGTGGGGCGGGGGCGTTAACCGGGGTGAAACCTTTTCGGCGCGGCGCCCGTGTCTGCCGTGACAGACAGGGAGAGCCCGATGTTCCGCACAGCCTTTGCCGCCCTGGGCGCGCTTCTCGCCACGATCCTGCTGCTGGCCGCCGCGCCGGCGCGGGCCGATCCGGTGACCGACGTGATCGGCGCGCAGCTCGACGCCTTTGCCGCGCGCGATGCCGAACGCGCCTTCGGCTACGCCTCGCCGATGATCCAGGGCATGTTCGGCGATGCGCGTAATTTCGGGCGCATGGTGGAGCAGGGCTATCCGATGATCTGGAGCCCGAGGGCCCCGCGCTTCGGCGACCGGCGCGAGCTGGGAGGGCGGGTCTATCAGCGCGTGTTGCTGGAGGATGCGGCGGGCGTGATGCGGGTGATGGAATACGAGATGGTGCAGGTAGAGGGCGCCTGGCGGATCAACGGCGTGCGCGAGGTGCCGGCGCCGGATGTGGCGGTGTGAGGGGGTTCGTGGGGGTGGTGGATCCGCCCCGCGTTAACCGATTGTCAGGGATCGTGACCTAGCCTGAGGGGGCGCGGAATCACCCGTGCGTTCGGGATTGCCTGTCGATGTCTGCCCTGCTCCGCCTCGCTGCGTTCGTGGCTCTGTGCTGCCTTTTCTCGGCGCCGCTGCGGGCCGGGGAATGGCGGGTGGAGAGCGGGATTTCCACGCTCGGCGGTTTCGTCGCGCCCGCGACCGCGCTGAGCGACCGGGTCACGCTGCGGGTGCCGGTCTATCTGGGCGGCGGCGCGGCCGATGCGGTGCTGGGCGGCGCCGATGCGCGGCTGCGGCTGGCGACGCGCTCGGCGGCTGTGCTGGCGGATTACCAGCTGGGCGGCGGCTGGCGGATGACCGGCGGCCTGGCGCTGGGCGGGCACAGGCTGACGGCGCGCGCGGTGGATCCCGAGATCGATGGCACGCGGATCGACGGCGACATCACGCTGGAGCTGCGCCAGCGCCGCGCCCTCGCGCCGATCGTCGCGTTGGGCTGGCAGCGGGCCTATCCGTCGGGCTGGTCGGTCGGGGCGGATCTGGGCGTGAAGATCGCGCGCCACCGGGTGAGCGGCTCCGGCGCCACGCCGGGCTACGAGGCGCAGCTGGCGGCCGAGATCGACGAGATCAACGACGCGCTGGACGCGGTGCCGGTGGTGCCGTTCCTCTCGCTTTCGCTGGGGCTGCGGTTCTGAGGCCGGGGGCTCTGCCCCCGGACCCCCGAAGGTATTTGAGGCACATTGAAGAACGGTATTCGCCATGCGCGACGGTAGCGCGGGGGCCGCCCCGTGGGGTGGCGCTGCCAACCGTGCCGCTTTGGCGCTTTATGGTGGCCGAGTACATCCGACCTCACCGCTTTGCGGGTCGATAGCAATAGCGCCACCCCGCCCGGACGGGCCTCTCGAACATTGCTTTGCAATGTTCTGCCGGCAGGCGACTGCTCCGCAGTCGCCGAGAGGCGGCGCTCGCGCGGCGGGGCTGCGTCCCTAGTTCCGCGCGACAGGGCTGCGGGCCGGTGCGTGAGCGGCCCGTGCGACTGGCTAAGCCCTTCCCCCCACCGAACGGTCACTTAACGCGTCGTCAGCCGCCCCCGTGCTAGCACACCAGGCGTGATGCGGCCCCTTGCGGCCGGCTTTCCCGAAACGAGCGCTGGCGATCCGCCGCTGCCGCCCCGCGCGGCCGGCCGCTCTGCGCGCCTGACCAGAAGGGGCAAGGATGAACAAGGCGATAACGGACGGGCTGGTGCTGATGCCGCCGCCCTATGCAGACGGGCTGGGCGCATGGTCGCGCGGCAACGGCACTCCCGGCTCGGCCACCTATGCCGGCGATCCCAACGCGGCCCTGGTGCCGGCCGACCAGGATTTCGGCGCCTGCCTGGAACTGGTGAAGGACGAAAGCGTCCAGCACCTGCGCTACATGGGCGAGACGCCGATCCTGCCCGGCTGCTACCTGCGCATCTCGGTGCGGGTCAAGGCGCTCTCGGGCAACCTGCCCGGCGTGCGCCTCGCCGGCTGGCCCGCCAAGGGCAGTGCCGTGCACGTGCCCGGGCTCGTCGAGACCGCCGCCGAGACCACGCTCACCAGCTATGGCGAGGTGGTGGAGCTCAGCGCCATCGTCGGCACGGGCGAGCGCGGCGGCGTCGACATGCGCTGGGGGACCGAGCCGGAATACGGCCATTTCGGGCTCGACCTCACGGGCGCCGATGGCGGCGTGATCCGGATCGACGATTTCGTCATCGAGGATATCACCTCGGCCTTCCTGCGCGACATGATGGATTGGGTCGACGTGCGCGATTACGGCGCCGTGGGCGACGGGGTGACCGACGACACCGCCGCCTTCCAGGCCGCCAATGCCGATGCGAACGGCCGCTCGGTGCTGGTGCCCGAAGGTGTCTACCGGCTGGAAAGCGACGTGACGATCAACACGCATATCCGCTTCGTCGGCACGGTTTCGATGCCCGATACGGCGCGGCTGACGCTGATGAAGGATTACAACGTCAATTCCTATACCGACGCGTTCGGCAACGATGATCTGGGCTTCCGCAAGGCGTTGCAGGCGCTGTTCGTGTTCACCGATCACGACACGCTCGACCTGATGGGCCGCCGGATCGAGCTCGACGGGCCGGTCGACGTGCACGCCATCGCCGAGGATGTCGACAGCTTCCTGGTGCGCCGGACGATCTTCAACGGCGCGCTGATCGCCAAGGAGAGCGGCTCCTGGCCGCAGGAGGTGGTGAACGCCACCGCCAATTACAACCCGGCCAACCCCAAGACGCTGAGTTCGGTGAGCAACATCGCCGGCATCCGCCCCGGCGCGCGCGTCACCGGCAACGGCGTGGGGCGCGAGGTCTATGTCACCTCGGTCAATGTGGGCGGCGGTACGCTGACCCTGTCGCAGCCGCTCTACGGGCCGAATCCCAGCCAGAGCTACACGTTCACCCGCGACGCCTACATGCTGGATTTCTCGGGCTTCACCAAGATCAACCGGTTCGAGATCGACACGGTGGAGTTCCAGACCAACGGCGTCTGCTCGGCCATCCTGCTGCCCCCGCTGGGCGAGACCTTCCACGTCAAGGATTGCCCGTTCAAGCGGGTGAAATACCGTGGCATCACCTCGCATGGCACGGGCTGCCAGGATCTGCAGGTCGACCGCTGCACCTTCTTCTCCGACGAAAGCCCGCTGGAAAGCCCGGCGCGCACGTCCGTGGGGCTGAACGTGAACGCCAACGATGCCAAGATCCGCGACAACCGGTTCCAGCATCTCGGCAACACGATGATCCTGCACGGCACCGGCCACCTGATCGTGGGCAACCACCTGTTCCAGGGCGACGGCCAGCCCGACGGCATCCGCAAGGGCGGCATCGTGCTGACCGAGCCGAACGTGAAGTCGGTGATCGTGGGCAATTACATCGACAACACCTTCCTGGAATGGACGAACGAGCATGATCCGGCGCCGGATTTCGCCTCGGAATACTCGTTCGGCGCGCTCACGGTGACCGGCAACATCTTCATGGCCGGGGATTGCGCCGCCTCGTTCGCCTGGATCGTGGTGAAGCCCTACGGGCCCGGCCACTTCATCCAGGGGCTGGCGGTGACGGGCAACACGTTCAAGTCGATCAACGGGCAGGTCACGCGGGCCGAGAAGGTCGACGATACCTTCGCCTCGCTCGATTTCGGCCGCACCCGCAACCTGCTCTTCGACGGCAACACCTTCAACGCGGTGAGCCAGATTACGGTGAACCCCGCGACGCTGGAATTTACCCAGCCGAGCCCCGCCTCGACCTGGACATGCGATGTCTCGGGCTACCTGCCCTTCGGCGGCTGGGCGCGCACGGTGGAAAGCTTCGTGATCGAGGGGCCGGCGCAGGATTCAGGCAACAACACGGTCTGGTCGATGCCCCATGTCTCGGTCAACCAGGGGGCCGACAACAACCTCGTCTCGCTGCACTGGCCGCAGGCGGTGAAGGGCACGGTCCATGTGACAGTGCGGACGGATCGGCCGATCTGAGGCCATCCGGGGGGGCAAATGCCGGGCCGGGCCGCCATCGCGCTGGCCCGGCCCGCTGCTGCGCGCTATCTCTGCCCCGAGGCAGGGAGACGCGGCATGACCGACGACAAGGGCGATGGCGGCCCGGTTCCGGACGCAACGAGTACGGGCGAACTGGCGCTGGACGCGCGCGCGGCGCTGCCCGATGCGCTGCGCGTACTGTTGCGCGACTATCCGCGCGCGGCCTGGCAGGCGCATCCGAATTTCACCGGCCTCGTGCAGTTCTGGCTCGAGCGGCACCTGGCCTTCCGCCAGATGCTCGACGCGCTGGAGGGCGACGTGCAGGTCCGGCTCGATGCCGCGATGGCGCCCGAGCAATATGCGCGGCGCCTGTCGCGGATCGGCTCGATGCTGGTGGGGCAGCTGCATGGCCACCACCATATCGAAGACGATCACTATTTCCCGATGCTGCAGGGGCTGGATGCGCGGCTGGAGCGCGGCTTCGAGATCCTCGACCGCGATCACCAGGCGCTGGATCCGCTGCTGGCCCGCTTCACCGACAGCGCCAATGCGGCGCTGCGGGCGGATGGCGCGGGCGGCGACGAGGCCGCCGCGCGCGATGCCGTGGGGGCGCTGGCCGGAGAGTTGGCGCTTCTGCACCGGCTGCTCGACCGTCACCTGACCGACGAGGAAGAGATCATCGTGCCGGTGATCCTGCGCCATGGCCCTGGCGGGCTGGCCTGATTTGCGTGGGCCTGACGCGGGTCAGGCCGCCTGCGCCATCGCCGCCGGCGCGATCCTGTAGCCCAGGCCCCAGACCGTCTCGACCAGGGCGGGATCGCCGCCCGCCGCCGCGATCTGGCCGCGGATGCGGCTGAGATAGACGTTGAGGATGCGCGGGCAGGGCTCATCCTCCCAGGCGTAGAGCCGGGCCATCAGCTCGTCGCGGGTGACCATGCGGTCGCGCGCCAGGGCGAGCGTCTCGACGATCTCGTATTCCTTGCGGGTGAGGCGCAGGTGGGTGCCCTGGCAGGTGACCTCCTGCGCCGCGGTGTCGATAGCCAGGCCGTCGAGCGCGATCCTGTCGGCGCCGTAGCCGCCGGCGCGGCGGATCGCGGCGCGCAGGCGGGCGGCGAGTTCGGGGCCGCGGAAACGCCCGCAGAGCACATCGTCGGCGCCGGCCTGCCAGAGCGGCGCCTGCGGGGCCCAGCCGTTGGCGCGGCTGAGCGCGAAGATCGGCGTGGCCGGCAGCAGCCCGCGCAGCCGCGCCACCAGCGTCGGCGCCGGCATGTCGGGCATGTCGGCCTCGAGCACGATGGCCGACTGGGCCGCGCCCTCGGCGTAATCCAGCACTTCGGCGGCGCTCTCGACCCGCGTCAGCAGGAAGCCCGCGCGCCGCAGGTCGGCCGCGGCGGTGGCGCTGTGCCACGTGGTTTCGGCAATGAGTATTCGCATGTCCCGTCTCCCATCCTTGTCCCGCTGTTCAGCATCGGGGCGGATCGTGGCGCTGCGGTGGCAACGGGCGGACGGCGCGGTGGAGGATGCGGTGAAAACAATCGTTAACGCGGGGGTGAGGATTTCTGGTAGGCGTGGGGCGCACGCTCGACTTTCTCGGCGCGCGCGCCAGATGGTCGGAGAGAAGCGAGGGAGTTCGCGATGGAAGAAGTGTTGCAGGGCGTGAGCGCGGTGATCTTCGTGCTGCTCGCGGTGATCGGGCTGCTGGCCGGCTGGTTCGCCAGCGTGGTGGCGGGCGGGCGCCACCGGGGGCGCTACATGGCGATCGGGCTGATCGCGGCTCTGGCCATGCCGTTCGTGGCGGCGGCCGTGGGGCTGACGGCGCTGGCCGCCTGGGGGGTGCTGGCGATCATCTTCGTCTCGCTCATCGGGGCGGTGATCGTGCTGGTGATCGCCAAGCTCATTTTCGACTGAGGGCGCCGCACACGAATTTTCTGCGAAAATTCGGAGTGCGCGGCGGGGTCAGAACTTCTTCTTCGACTGCCCGCGATAGGCGCGGGTGCCGCCGCGCCCGGCGGTGGAGCGGCCGCGCTTGCTCTCGCCGCTGCCGCCGCCCGCCGCCTCGACCGCCGATTGCCGCGCCAGCGGATCGTCGGCCACGGCGAGATCCACCGCCTCCAGCCGCTTGATCTCGTCGCGCAGGCGGGCGGCTTCCTCGAATTCCAGGTTCTCGGCCGCCTTGCGCATGTCGGTGCGCAGCCCGTCGAGCACCGCTTCGAGGTTACCGCCATGCAGCGGCTTGTCGATCTTCGCGGTGACGCGGTTCATGTCGACATCGCCCTTGTAGAGCCCGGCGAGGATATCCTCGACGTTCTTCTTCACCGTGGCCGGCGTAATGCCATGCGCCTCGTTATAGGCGATCTGCTTCTCGCGGCGGCGGTTCGTCTCGGCGATGGCGCGTTCCATGCTGCCGGTCATCCGGTCGGCATAGAGGATCACGCGGCCCTCGGCGTTGCGCGCGGCGCGGCCGATCGTCTGGATCAGCGAGGTTTCCGAGCGCAGGAAGCCTTCCTTGTCGGCATCGAGGATGGCGACCAGCCCGCATTCGGGGATGTCGAGCCCCTCGCGCAGCAGGTTGATCCCGATCAGCACGTCGAAGGCGCCGAGCCGCAGGTCGCGCAGGATCTCGATGCGCTCGATCGTGTCGATGTCGGAATGCATGTAGCGCACGCGGATGCCCTGTTCGTGCATGTATTCCGTCAGATCCTCGGCCATGCGCTTGGTGAGCGTGGTCACCAGCGTGCGGAAGCCCTTGGCGGCGACCTTGCGCACCTCGTCTAGCAGGTCGTCCACCTGCATCTCGACGGGCCGGATCTCCACTTCGGGGTCGAGCAGGCCGGTGGGGCGGATCACCTGCTCGGCAAAGACACCGCCCGTCTGCTCGAGCTCCCAGTTCTGGGGCGTGGCCGAGACGAACACGCTCTGCGGGCGCATCGCATCCCACTCCTCGAACTTGAGCGGCCTGTTGTCCATGCAGGAGGGCAGGCGGAAGCCGTGTTCGGCCAGCGTGAACTTGCGCCGGTAGTCGCCGCGATACATGCCGCCGATCTGCGGCACCGAGACGTGGCTCTCGTCGGCGAAGACGATGGCGTTGTCGGGAATGAACTCGAACAGCGTGGGCGGCGGCTCGCCCGGCGCGCGGCCGGTGAGATAGCGCGAGTAGTTCTCGATCCCGTTGCACGAGCCGGTCGCCTCGAGCATCTCGATATCGAAATTGGTGCGCTGTTCCAGCCGCTGCGCTTCCAGCAGCTTGCCTTCGTTCACCAGCTGGTCGAGCCGGGCGCGCAGCTCCTTGCGGATCGACTGGACGGCCTGTTGCAGCGTCGGCTTCGGCGTCACGTAGTGGGAATTGGCGTAGACGCGCACCTGGTCGAAGGATCCGGTCTTCGCGCCGGTGAGCGGGTCGAACTCGTCGATGCTTTCCAGTTCCTCCCCGAAGAAGCTCAGCCGCCAGGCGCGATCCTCCAGGTGGGCGGGCCAGATCTCCAGCACGTCGCCGCGCACCCGGAAACTGCCGCGCGCGAAGGCAGCATCGTTGCGGCGGTATTGCTGGGCCACGAGATCGGCCATGATGGCGCGCTGGTCGTAGCTCTCGCCGGCCTTCAGATCGAGCGTCATCGCGCCGTAGGTCTCGACCGAGCCGATGCCGTAGATGCACGAGACCGAGGCGACGATGATCACGTCGTCGCGCTCCAGAAGCGCGCGGGTGGCCGAGTGGCGCATCCGGTCGATCTGTTCGTTGATCTGGCTTTCCTTCTCGATGAACGTATCCGACCGGGGCACGTAGGCCTCGGGCTGGTAGTAATCGTAGTAGGAGACGAAGTATTCCACCGCGTTGTCGGGGAAGAAGCCCTTGAACTCGCCGTAGAGCTGGGCGGCCAGCGTCTTGTTGGGGGCGAGGATGATGGCCGGGCGCTGGGTGGCCTCGATCACCTTGGCCATGGTGAAGGTCTTGCCGGTGCCGGTGGCGCCCAGCAGCACCTGGTTCTGTTCGCCCGCCTCGATGCCGGCCACCAGTTCGGCGATGGCGGCAGGCTGGTCGCCCGCGGCCTCGAACTCGGTGCGCATCACGAAGCGGCGGCCGCCTTCCAGCTTGGGGCGGTGCTTCACGTCGGGCGCGGGGGCGGTGAGGAGCGGCTGATCCATCTGGGGCTTTCCGGAGGTGGGGGCGGGTTAGACTTGATCGCTTTTTGTTCTCTTTCAAGGGGGTTCAGGAATTGTTCATCTTCGCTAACGAAAGGTTACCACTTTAGGGCGAATTAAACATGTAAAGTCACAACTCAGACGGCAATTTGCCTTGAGTGTGCCAGACGCGGTGCCTAGAGTCAGGGGGCAAGCAGCAAACGACTGTCGGCGCGCGGTGTCCCACCCACCCCACCCCTCGCTCCCGCATCGCCGCCGGCAGTCACCCTTGCCCCTTTTCCCGCCCGCATCGGCCCTTCCGGCCCCGCCTTGACACTTGCGCCCCCCGGCGCATTTGCCGATATACGTGGAAGCGATCGAGAAGAGGAAGCCCATGCGCGCCCGCATCTACAAGCCCGCCCGCAACGCCATGCAATCCGGCACCGCCCGCACGCGCGACTGGGTGCTCGATTACGTGCCGCAAAGCGCCCGCGAGGTGGATCCGCTGATGGGCTGGACATCCTCGGCCGATACGCAAAGCCAGGTGCGCCTGCGTTTCGAGACGCGCGAGGCGGCCGAGGAATACGCGCGCGAGCACGGGATCGACTACATCGTGAAAGAGCCGCATCCCCGCAAGCCCAACATCCGCCCCGGCGGCTATGGCGAGAACTTCGCCACCAACCGGCGCGGCGCCTGGACGCACTGAGCGCCAATTTCCCTTGCGCGGTCGGGGCGCGGGCGGCAAAAGGCGGCCGTGCGGTCCCGTAGCTCAACTGGATAGAGCAGCTGACTTCTAATCAGCAGGTTCGGGGTTCGAGTCCTCGCGGGATCGCCATCCTTCGGACATCGTGAGCTTCCCCCACTTCGGACAGGGCCCACCCCCCCGTATCGCACCCATCAATCCGGCTTGCGACGGGAGCCCTCGTGCCCTGACGAGGGCGTCCGCTGGGGTCCCCAAAGGCTGGCCCATTAATTGTGTTGACACATCAACACGCGGCCCTTTAGGGTGGCGCAAGTTGATAACTCAACTGATGTGCTGTGGGAGAGCAGCATGGGGGAGGAGATCTCGTTACGCGGGGCGGCACAGGGGCCGCCGCGCCCGGCGCGATCCCTTCCTGCACTGGAAAGGACACGACACTTCATGAAGACCCGCGCCGCCGTTGCATTCGAAGCCAAAAAGCCGCTCGAGATCGTCGAGCTCGACCTCGACGGCCCGAAGGACGGCGAAGTCCTCGTCGAGATCATGGCCACGGGTATCTGCCACACTGATGCCTATACGCTCGACGGGCTCGACAGCGAGGGGCTGTTTCCCTCCGTTCTCGGACACGAGGGCGCGGGGATCGTGCGGGAGGTCGGCGCCGGGGTGACCAGCGTGAAGCCGGGTGACCACGTCATCCCGCTTTACACGCCCGAATGCCGCCAGTGCAAAAGCTGCCTGAGCGGCAAGACCAACCTCTGCACGGCGATCCGCGCGACGCAGGGCAAGGGGGTCATGCCCGACGGCACCTCGCGCTTCAGCTACAAGGGCGCGACGATCTACCATTACATGGGCTGCTCGACCTTCTCGAATTTCACCGTCCTGCCCGAGATCGCGGTGGCGAAGATCCGGGATGACGCGCCGTTCAACACCTCCTGCTACATCGGCTGCGGCGTCACCACGGGGGTCGGCGCCGTCGTCAATACCGCGAAGGTTGAGCCGGGCGCCAACGTCGTGGTCTTCGGCCTTGGCGGGATCGGGCTGAACGTGATCCAGGCGGCCCGGATGGTGGGCGCGGACAAGATCATCGGCGTCGACGTGAACGACGCGAAGGAGGAATGGGGCCGGCGCTTCGGCATGACCGACTTCGTGAACCCCAAGACGATCGACGGCGATATCGTGCAGCACCTCGTCGCGCTCACCGATGGCGGCGCGGATTACACGTTCGACTGCACCGGCAACACCACGGTCATGCGCCAGGCGCTCGAGGCCTGCCACCGTGGCTGGGGCGTCTCGACTGTCATCGGTGTGGCCGAGGCGGGGGCCGAGATTTCGACCCGGCCGTTCCAGCTTGTCACCGGGCGGGTCTGGCAGGGATCGGCCTTCGGCGGGGCGAAGGGGCGCACCGACGTGCCGAAGATCGTCGACTGGTACATGAACGGGAAGATCGAGATCGACCCGATGATCACCCATGTCCTGACGCTCGAAGAGATCAACAAGGGCTTCGACCTCATGCACGAGGGGAAATCGATCCGGTCCGTGGTCGTCTACTGACCGCAGGCCCGCGACATCTGAACCGCGAGACGGTGGTCACGGCCGCGCCCGAACGCGTGGCCGAGCGGTGAGGTGTGTCCTGCCTCTGGAGGAGAGGCAACAGAACCGGCGGTGCGAACACGCCACAAGGGAGGAAAGACATGACACGGAACACGACGACGGCAATCGGCCTCGCGCTCGGGCTGCTGGCCGGGACGGGCGCATCGGCAGACGAGATCAAGGTGGGCGTCATCGCGCCGTTCTCGGGGCCCTTCGCGCAATACGGCGTGCAATACCAGCAGGCGATCGAGACCTATGTCGCCCAGCACGGCACCAGCGCGGGCGCGCACGAGATCGAGTTCATCTACAAGGATGTGGGCGGCGTGAACCCCGACCAGTCCCGCAGCCTCGCGCAGGAGCTGCTGATCCGGGAACAGGTAGATTACCTGGCGGGCTTCACCTTCACGCCCAACGCGCTGGCGGTGGGGCCGGTGATCACCCAGTCCGAGACGCCGACGGTGATCTTCAACGCCGCCACCTCGGCGATCAACAAGGAGAGCCCGTTCTACCTGCGCACCAGCTACACGCTCTGGCAGGTCTCGGCCCCGCTGGCCGAATGGGCATATGACCAGGGCCTGCGCACGGCGGTGACCACGGTCACCGATTACGGCCCCGGCATCGATGCCGAGACCGCCTTCAAGGCGGCGTTCGAGGCGAAGGGCGGCGAGGTGATCGAATCGATCCGCATGCCGCTTTCCACCACCGATTTCACGCCGTTCATCCAGCGCGTGAAGGACGAGGCGCCCGACGCTGTCTTCACCTTCCTGCCTGGCGGCCCGCCGACCTTCACCTATACCAAGACGTTCAACGAGAACGGGCTGAAGGAGGCGGGGATCACCTTCCTCGGCACCGCCGAGACCGAGGAGACCAACCTGCAAGGGCTGGGCGACCTCGCCATCGGGTTGCAGACCGCCTACCACTATTCCGGCGCGCACGATTCCGACATGAACCGCGAGTTCCTTGCCAAGCTGGCCGAGCTGCATCCCGATGCGATCGCCAACTGGGCCTCGGTCGGGGCCTATGACGGCGTGCACCTGATCTACGAGATGGTGAAGGCCGCGGGCAGCGACGGGCCGGCGGCGGTCGAGGCGGCGAAGACGATGGAGTGGGAAAGCCCGCGCGGTCCGCTGAAGATGGACCCCGAGACCCGCACCGTGATCCAGAACGTCTATATCCGCGAGGTCGAGCGCAATCCCGAGACCGGACTGCTGGAAAACGTCGAGAAGGGCGTGATCGCCACCGTGGGCGATCTCGGCTGGACGCAGTGACCAGGCGGCGGGCCGGGGCTTCCCGGCTCGCCCTCCCGGCTTCGGAGCGACGCTGCTATGGACCTGTTCCTCAATATCGCGGTCGACGGGATCGCCTATGGCATGATCCTCTTCATGATCGCCGTCGGCCTGTCGGTCACCATGGGCCTGATGCGGGTGGTCAATCTCGCGCATGGGGGCTTTGCCCTGATCGGCGGCGCACTGGCGCACTGGCTGGGCGGCGACCTCGGGCTGGGCTTCTGGCTGGCGGCCCTGCTGGCCATCGCCGGGACCGTCGCCATTGCCCTTCCGCTCGAGCGGGTGGTCTATCGCCGGATCTACGGCTTCGGTGAGTTGCAGCAGGTGCTGGCGACCATCGGGCTGGCCTTCCTGATGATCGCCGCGGTGAACTGGTGGCAGGGTTCGACCCTGCTGGCGATCCAGCTGCCCGAGGGGTTGCGGCAATCGCTCGACCTCGGCTTCCGCAAGCTGACGGCGCACCGGGCGGCGGTGATCCTCGTCGGGCTCATGGTGATTGCCGGGCTCTGGTGGCTGCTCGACCGTACGCGCTTCGGCATCCGGCTTCGGGCGGCGGTGGACAACCGTAATACCGCGTCCTCTCTGGGTATCGACACGGGCCGGATCTACATGCTGACCTTCGCGCTTGGCGCCGGTCTGGCGGCGCTCGGCGGCATTCTCGGGGCCGAGCTGCTGCCGATCGATGCCTATTACCCGCTGCGCTACATGGTGCTTTTCCTGATCGTCGTGGCGATCGGTGGCATGGGCTCGATCCTTGGCTCCTTCATCGCGGCGATCGGGATCGGGGTGATCGAGACGGCCAGCCGCTACCTGGTGCCCGACCTCGCCACGATCGTCTTCTTCTCGGTCGTCATCCTCTTCCTTGCGATCCGCCCGCAGGGCCTGATGGGGAGGGCCTGACATGCCGCGTTATCTTCCCGCCCTGCTGCTGATCGTCGCCGCGATCGGCGCCTATTTCCTCTTTCCGTTCAACCTCGCCTTCCTGACCCGCATCCTGATCATGATCGTGCTCGTCCTCTCGCTGGATCTCGTGCTGGGCTATGCCGGGATCGCAACGCTGGGTCAGGCCGCGATGTATGGCGCGGGCGCCTATGCCGCCGGGCTGTTCGCGATCCATGTCTGGGCCGATCCCGTCACCGGGCTGCTGATCGGCGCCTGCGCCGGGGCCGCGCTGGCGGCGCTGTCGGGCCTCGTCCTGATGCGCACGCAGGGCCTGACGCTGATCATGCTGACCATCGCGGTGGCGCATATCTGTGCCGAGATCGCCAACCGCGCCCGCGACGTGACCGGGGGCGCCGACGGGCTGCGGGGCATCCGGATGGAGCCGGTGCTGGGCCTGTTCGAGTTCGATTTCATCGGCAAGACCGGCTACTGGTACGCGTTCGGCACCGCCGCCGTGATCTTCACCCTCCTCGCCATCCTCGTGCGGTCTCCGTTCGGGCTGTCGCTGCGCGGGATCCACGAAAGCCCCGAGCGGATGCGCGCCATCGGCGCCCCGGTCTACTGGCGCCGCCACGTGGCCTACACGCTCGGCGGCGCGATCGCCGGCGTGGCCGGCGCACTGACCGCGCAGATCACCCAGCTGGTCAGCCTCGAGACCTTCTCCTTCGCGCTTTCGGCCGAGGCGCTGATCATGCTGATCCTCGGCGGGACAGGGCGGCTCTACGGCGCGGTCATCGGCACCGTGATCTTCATGTGGGTGCACCACACCGCGGCGGCGAACGATCCGTTCAACTGGCTCTTCGTCATCGGCGCGCTGGTGCTGGCGGTGGTCTTCTTCCTGCCCAGGGGGCTGATGGCCCTGCCAGCCGCGCTGACGCGCCTCGCGAAGGGAGGCCGTCATGCAGGGTCTTGAGGTGCGTTCGCTGTCGAAACGCTTCGGCGGGCTGGTCGTGTCGGAGGATATCAACCTCGACCTTCCGCCCGGCGCGCGCAAGGCGCTGATCGGGCCGAACGGGGCCGGCAAGAGCACCTTCGCCAACCTCGTCACCGGCATCCTTCAGCCCTCGGGCGGGACGATTCGCTTCGACGGGCAGGATATCGCGCGGCTGAACGAGGCGCGGCGGGTCAAGCTTGGCATCGCCAAGACGTTCCAGATCACCAACCTGTTCCGCAACATGACAGTGCGCGAGAACCTGCGCCTACCGGTTCTCGAGCGCGATGGGCGGGGCTTCGGGATGTTCGCCCGCGCCGACCGCAACCGCGCCATCGAAGACGAGGTGGCGGCGCTGATCGACCAGTTCGACCTCGGGCCGCTGGCGGACCGGCCGGTGCAGGATCTCGCCTATGGCCAGCAGCGGCTGGTCGAACTGGCGCTGACACTGGCGTTGAAACCGCGGGTCCTGATCCTCGACGAGCCCGCGGCCGGCGTGCCGTCGAGCGAGACGCACCTGATCACGGATGCCATCGAACGGCTGCCCGAGGATCTGGCCGTGCTGATCATCGAGCATGACATGGACCTCGTCTTCAAGGTCGCCCGCTCGATCGTGGTGCTGGTGCAGGGGCGCATCCTGACCGAGGGCACCCCGCAGCAGATCGCGGCGGATCCGAAGGTGCGCGAGCTTTACCTGGGAGGCGGCCATGGCTGATCCGGTTCTGGAACTCTCGGGCGTCACGGCGGGCTACGGGCCCACCCACGTTCTGCGGGGAATCGACCTCGCTGTCTTTCCCGGCGAGCGGCTGGCGGTGATCGGCCGCAACGGCGCGGGCAAGACCACGCTGCTCGCCACGATCATGGGGCTGACCCGGATGCATGCCGGATCGGTCCGGCTGCGCGGACAGGGGATCGACCGGCTGGCGCCGTTCCGGCGCAACGCGCTCGGGCTGGGGCTGGTGCCGCAGACGCGCGACATCTTCGCCTCGCTCTCGGTCGAGGAGAACCTGCTGGCGGCGATGCGCGGCGATGCCTCGCTCGAGGAAGCCTACGCGCTCTTCCCGCGTCTCAAGGAGCGCCGCCGCAACGGCGGAGGGCAATTGTCGGGCGGCGAGCAGCAGATGCTGGCCATCGCCCGGACATTGATGACCCGGCCCGAGGTGATCCTGCTGGACGAGCCGCTCGAAGGCCTCGCCCCGGTGATCTGCGAACAGCTGATGGCGGTGTTCGAGCAGCTGGCATCCGAGGGTTCCCGCTCGGTCGTGCTGGTCGAACAGCATGCCGAGGCGGCTCTCGCCTTCGCGTCCCGCACCGTGCTGATGGCGAACGGCGCCATCGTGCACGAGGGCCCGGCGGAGGACCTGCGCAACACACCCGATCTCCTGCACCGCCATGTCGGCGTCGGGATCGAGGCCTGAGGAGGACATGACGTGCAACTGATCGAAGGCCACAAGCCGATCACCCCCGCCGACGGCATCCCCGTCTGGGATATCGACCCGTTCGACGAAGCGATCCTCTCGGACCCCGAGGAATATTATGCCGACCTGCGCGCCAAGGGCCCGCTGGTCTACATCCCGAGATATTCGATCCTCGCGCTCGGCCAATATGAGACGACGCACAAGGTCTTCAGCGATCACGAGAATTTCGTGTCCTCGCGCGGCGTCGGCCTGAACGACTTCAAGCTGGAAAAGCCCTGGCGCCCGCCCTCGATCATCCTCGAGGTCGATCCGCCGGATCATACGAAAACCCGCCGCGTGATGTCGCGCACATTGTCGCCCAAGGTCGTCAAGACGCTCGCCGGCATGTTCCGCGAAACCGCCGAGCAGGTGGTGGACGAGCTGATCGAGGCGGGCACCTTCGACGCCGTCACCGACCTGGCCGAACGCTTCCCGGTGGCGGTCTTCCCCCGGGCGGTCGGGATGCGCGACGTCGATCAGCGCAAGCTGGTGGATTACGGCGCCTGCGTCTTCAACGCCATGGGCCCCGACAACCGGCTGCGCCGCTGGGCGCTGGAACGCAATGCCGAGATCGCGCCCTGGATCATGGCCGCCTGCGCCCGCGACCGGCTGAAGGACGACGGCCTCGGCGCGATGATCTACGCCTGCGCCGACGAGGGCGAGATCACCCATGACGAGGCGGCGATGCTGGTGCGCTCGTTCCTCTCGGCCGGGGTGGACACCACCGTCACGGGGATCGGCAACGCGCTCTGGTGCTTCGCGCAGAACCCCGATCAATGGGAGGCCCTGCGCGCCGATCCCAGGCTGACCCGGCCCGCGATCGAGGAGACGCTGCGCTATACCTCGCCCGTCCACACGTTCGGGCGCACCGCCGGCCGCGATACCGAAGTGGCGGGCTTCCCGGTCGAGGAAGGCACCAAGGTAATCTGCGTGCTCGGTGCGGCGAACCTCGATCCCGACAAGTGGGGCGACCCGCAGACCTTCCGCATCGATCGCCGCCCGCTCGGCCACATGGCCTTCGGCGCGGGCATCCACGGCTGCGTCGGACAGAACATCGCGCGCGGAGAGATGGAGGCGCTGCTGTCGGTCATGGCCGAGAAGGTGGCCCGGATCGAACCGGCGGGCGAGGCGGTCTGGCGCCCCAACAACGCGATCCATGCGCTCGACCGCATGCCGCTGAAGCTGATCCCGCGATAAGGAGCCCGAGAATGGTGAAGGTAACCTATATCGAGCATGACGGCACCGAGACCGTCGTCGAGGGCGATATCGGCGACAGCGTGATGAGCACCGCCATCGCCAACGGCATCGACGGGATCGTGGCGGAATGCGGCGGCTCGATGATGTGCGCAACCTGCCATTGCTACGTCGACGAGGACTGGGCCGACCAAACCGGCCCGCGCAAGGACGGCGAGGATGACATGCTCGAAAGCGCCGCCTGCGAGGTGACGGAACGCTCGCGCCTGTCCTGCCAGATCAAGCTGACGCCCGAGCTGGACGGGCTGGTCGTCCATCTCCCGGAGGAGCAGGTGTGACCGCCGGGCACGTCGTCATCATCGGGGCGGGGCAAGGCGGTCTCCAGGCCGCCATGTCGCTCCGGCAGGAGGGGCATGCCGGCCCGATCACCCTGATCGGTGCCGAAGAGGGGCTGCCCTACCAGCGGCCGCCGCTGTCGAAGGAATACCTCAAGACGGGCGAGGCCGAGAAACTGGCCCTGCGCCCGGCAGGTTTTTTCGACAAGAAGGAGATCACGCTGCGGACCGGCACGCGCGCGGACGCCATCGACCGCGCCGCCCGCTTGGTGCGCCTCGGCGGCGAGGCGTTGGCCTACGATCACCTGATCCTCGCCACCGGCACCCGCAACCTGGTTCCGCCCATCCCGGGCGTTGAGCGGGCGCTCGGGCTGCGCACGCTCGACGACGCGCGCGCGCTGCGTGAGGCGCTGGCGGCCCCGCGCCGGATCGCGGTGATCGGCGGCGGGTTCATCGGGCTGGAATTCGCCGCCGTCGCCCGCACCTTCGGCCACGAAGTGACGGTGGCCGAGATGGCGCCGCGGCTGATGGCACGGGTCGTGTCGCCGGAGATGTCCGCCCGCTTCGCCCGCCTGCACCGCGACCTTGGCACGACGCTCGAGCTCGGCAACGGGGTGACCAAGGTCACCGCCGAGGGTGTCGTGCTGGCCGACGGCCGGACGGTCGCGGCCGATCTCGTCCTGCTGGCTGCCGGTGTCCGCCCCAATACCGAGCTCGCCGAGGCGGCCGGGCTGCCCGTCGCGAACGGCATCGTCGTGGACGCGCAGCTTCGCACCGCCGATCCGCATATCCACGCCCTCGGCGACTGCGCCGTGTTTCCCGATCCGCAGACCGGCCGCCCGGTGCGGCTCGAAAGCGTGCAGGCCGCCACCGACCATGCCCGCGCGATCGCGAAAACCATCGTCGGCGGCACGGATGAGCCCTATGCCGGCGTGCCATGGTTCTGGTCGGACCAGGCCGAGTGGAAGCTCCAGATCGCGGGCCTCGCCGCGCCGGGGGACGAGAGCGTCACGGTCGGCGACAGCACCGTGCTGCGCTTCGCCGGAGACCGTTTGACTGCCGTGGAGACGATCAACGACGCGAAGATGCACATGCGCGCCCGCAAGCTTCTGGCGCAGGATGCGCCGCCCACCCGTGACATGCTGGCCGCGGAGAATTATGACCTGACAATTGCCTGAGGCAGATGGATGGAGCGCCGTGACCGAACCGACAAGGGACATTCTGAGCCCGACGCGTGACCGCGACGGCTTCACCATCCTCGATATCGATCATTACGCGCCGTTCCTGCTGAACGCGGTCAGCAATGCCTGGCAACGGCAGACCTCGGCGATCTACCGGCGGGAATTCGACCTCGGCATCGTCGACTGGCGCGTGATGGCGATGCTCAACATCGAGCCGCGGATCACGGCGAACCGGGTCTGCGAGGTCATCCGGCTGGACAAGGCCGCGGTCAGCCGGTCGCTGAAGCTGCTCGCCGAGCGCGGCCTGACCGCCTTCGAAGCGCCGGCGACGGACCCGCGCAAGCGGCGCTGGTGGCTTTCGGACGAAGGCCAGCGCGTGCATGCCGCGCTCATGGAGATCGCGCTTGACTGCGAGGCGCGCATGCTGGCCGACGTGCCCCTGGAGGATCTGGAAGTCTACCTCAAGACCATGCGCCAGATGCTGCGGAACCTCGACGCTATGGGTTGAGGCCTGGGGATTGGCCCACCTAAAGGCAATGCGATACCGCCGCGATGGGCAGGCTCGTCCAGATCGTCGCGACGAGCGCGATCAGGCCGAGGGTCAGCGAGGTGCGTCTCACGAAGCCCGAAGGCGCGCCCCATCGCCCAGAGCGCAGGGCGAGTAGCAGCGCCACCTGCAGCGCGACGGCCAGGAGCGCGGCGGCGGTCAGGAGAAACCGGCCCGCCTCGTCGGGCGTGGCGGCCTGGGCGAACCGGCTCGAGCAGAGCAGGCCGTGCAGGGCGTAGAGGCCGCTGAAGGTTGCCAGCCAGAGGGTCAGGGGCAGCGAGAGGCGCAGGATGTCTCTCATCCCGCCAGCACCCCCGGCAGCCAGGCGGCGAGCAGGGCGATCAGCGCCGCGCCGGCCGCGTAATCGGCCCAGAGGCCGAGGATGTTGAGGTCTCCACGCCGCGTCGGCGCGATGAAGCCCTTGCGCACCCGCGCCCAGAGGATCGCCGCCATCAGCCCCGCCAGCGCGGCATGAAGGGCGGCGTAGGCGGCGAGCACCCAGACCGTCGCGTCGAAGGCATGGCGGGAGGGATCGGGCAGGCCAATGACGGTCAGCGCTGCGGCCCCCAGCAGCGCGGCCGCCCCCGCGATGGTGAGGGCGAGGCCGGCGAGGGGGCCCGAAGCGGCGAGGCGGGCGCGGGCCAGCCGGGGGCCAGCGGCGGCGGCCACCGCGCCGAGGGCGAGCAGCGCGAAGCCGGGTATGCCGGGCTGCGCCCAGGCGGGCGGCGGCCAGTTCGGCGCGATGGTGAAGAGGAAGGCGTAGCCGAAGAGGAGCGAGCCGAAGAAGGTCGCGTTGGCAACGAACAGGAACAGCGTGCCCCACCAGCCCGGCGGGCGCTCCACCTCCGGGGCGGGCTTCAGGGCAAGGCCGTGGCCCACCGGGATCTCGCCCTCGTCAGCCACCGCACCCAGCGTCCAGACCCAGCGGATCGCCAAGGCCATCACGCCCAGGATCGAGATCGGCACCAGCCAGTAGGCCTTGATCAGCATCCCCAGGAACAGCCCGCCGGTGACGGCGGCCATCACGATCGGCAGCGCCGTGTTGCCGGGGAAGACCACCAGATGCTCGGGCCGCCCCGTCGCCACGTCCACGACCAGCGTCTCGCGCCGCCCGCGCGAGGCATCGCCGAGATAGCCGTCGCCGCGCGCGATCCGCACCGCGAGATCGGGCTCGGCATAGAGCGGCTCGCGCGAGGCGACGCGGGGCAGGCTGGCGAAGTTGTAGGCGGCGGCCGGCGTGGGCATCGCCCATTCCAGCGTGCCCGCGCGCCAGGGATCGCGCGAGCCGCGCACCGCGACCAGCGCGTTGGCGACGATGTCGATCAGCACCAGCGCGAAGCCGATCGCCATCAGGAAACCGCTCACCGAGGCAATGATGTTGATCACCTCCCAGCCCTGGCCCGGCTCATAGCTCGGGATGCGCCGCCGCATGCCGAGCAGCCCGGCGAGGTGCAGAAGGAAGAACGTGCCGTGGAAGCCCGTGAAGATCAGCCAGAAAGCCGTCTCGCCCAGGCGGAAGAACCGCCGGCGCCCGATGAAATGCGGCAGCCAGTAGTAGAGCGCGGCGAGCATCGGGAAGACGAAGCCGCCGATCAGCACGTAATGCAGATGCGCCACGATGAAGTAGGTGTCGTGGGCCTGCCAGTCGAACGGCACCACGGCAACCATCACGCCGGTCAGCCCGCCGATCACGAAGGTCGCGAAGAAAGCGATGATCCACAGCATCGGCAGGTGCATCTCGGGCCGGCCCTTCCACATCGTGCCGATCCACGCGAAGATCTGCACCGCCGTCGGCACCGCCACCAGCGTCGAGGCGGCCGAGAAGTAGGCCAGCCCCATATGCGGGATGCCGGTGGTGAACATGTGGTGCACCCACAGCCCGAAGCTCAGCACGCCGAGCGAGATCGCCGCCGCGACGATCCAGCCGTAGCCCATCAGCGTGGTGCGCGCCATCACCGGCACGATGGTCGAGATCGCCGCCGCGGCGGGCAGGAAGATGATATAGACCTCGGGATGTCCGAACAGCCAGAAGAGGTGCTGCCAGAGCAGCGCGTCGCCGCCATCGGCCACCTGGAAGAAGGGCATGCCGAAGGCGCGTTCCAGCTCCAGCAGGATTGAGCCGAGGATCAGCGGCGGAAAGCCGGTGAGGATCATCACCGCGGTGACCAGCGCGTACCAGGCGAAGATCGGCATCTGGCTCAGGCGCATCCCCGGCGCGCGGTAGCGCAGCACGGTCACGGTGATCTCGACCGCCGCCGAGATGGCCGAGATCTCCACGAACGTAATACCGATCAGCCAGAAATCCGAGTTGATGCCCGGCGAGCCCAGCGTCGAGGAAAGCGGCGGATACATGAACCAGCCTGCATTCGGCGCGATCCCCGCGAGCAGCGCGAAGATCATCATCGAGCCGCCGAAGACGTAGCACCAGAAGCCGTAGGCTGTGAGCCGCGGGAAGGCCAGGTCGCGCGTGCCGAGCATCTTGGGCAGCAAGTAGACCGCCAGCCCCTCGAAGAGGGGGATGGCGAACAGGAACATCATCAGCGTGCCGTGCATGGTGAAGACCTGATTGTAGACGTCAGGCCCCATGAAGGCCGAGCGCGGCGAGGCGAGCTGCGCGCGGATCAGCATGGCGAGGATGCCCGCCACGCAGAAATGGAAGATCGCCACGGTGAGGAACATCCGGCCGAGATCGGTGTGGTTGACCGTGGTCAGCCAGCCGCGCCAGCCGGGATCCGACGCCCAGATGCGGGTGAGCGCGCGGTGGAGCCTGAGGGCTGTGGCCTTCTTTGTCACGGCTCTTCCCCCGCCAGGAAGCCACCCCATCCCGCCGCGTCATGGGCGATCACGGTGAAGCGGTGGTCGCGATAGCCCGTGCCGTTGAACTCGGCGCCGAGGCCGGCATAGCTGCCCGGGGCGGCGGCTTCCAGCCTGAGTACGTTCTCGTGCCCCGGCACCGCGTCGAGCTTGCCGGCCAGCCGCGGCACCCAGAAGCTGTGCACGACATCCTCGCTGGTGATCGCCACGTCGACGGGGCGCCCGGCGGGGATGTGCAGCACGCCGCGCGTCTGGTGGCCGGGCCGGTCGTCGTAACCGAACGTCCACTCCCATTGCCGCGCCACTGCCGTGACGCGCACGGTATCCGGCGTGGCGCGCGGCAGCAGGCGTTCGCCCGCCCAGAGCCCCCAGCCCAGCAGCGCGGCCAGCACGACAAGCGGGAAGGCGAGGCCCAGCCCCAGCACGAACACGCGTTCGCCCGCTGCGCGTGGCGCGCGGCGGATGGCCGCCCAGACGAGCCCCATCACCAGCGCGAAGATCGCCGTCGCCCCGGCCAGCATGCCCCACCACAGGGCCGCGATCGTCTCGGCCGCGGGGCCCGCCGGGTGCAGCGTCGAGAGCTCGTCGATGCAACCGCCAAGCGTCAGCGGCGTTGAGGCGGCGAGACCCCGCAGGATGGAGGATCGCCGATGGGCGAAAAGAGCGGCGAGCCGGAAGTCGAGGCGCTGGAAGACCCGATCGAGGAAACCGAGGGCTACGACCGCACCGAATCCATCATCGGGCTCTATGGCCACCCCCTGCACGCGATGACAGTGGCCTTCCCCGTGGCGCTCACCTTCTGCACCTTCGGCGCCGATGCGCTCTACTGGCTGTCGGGCGATGTGTTCTGGGCGCGGGCGGCCATGTGGGCCGCGGGCACCGCCTTCCTGTTCGGCCTCGCCGCGGCGCTCACCGGCACGGCGGAACTGCTGCTCGTGCCGGGCATCCGCATCCGCGCGCCCGCCTGGACCCATGCCATCATCGCCGTCATGCTCCTGTCGCTGCTGGGCGCGAACTGGGGCCAGCGGCTCGGCGGCTACGAGGCGGCGGTGCTGCCCTACGGCATCCTGCTCTCGGCGTTCAGCGTGCTCGTCGTATCGGCGACCGGGTGGCATGGCGGCAAGCTCGTCTTCGACTATCGTCTGGGCACGTCGAAAGGCAATTCCTGACCGAGCGGCTGTTTCAGCCAGTCGGGCAGCGGCACTTCCTCGAGATCGGGCTTGGCCAGCACCAGCGCCAGGATCGCCAGCACCGGCACCAGCAGGAGCCCGATCGCCCGTCCGGCGGGCGGCGGGGCCTTTTCCTCGGCCTCGGCCACGGCGACGACGGTGTAGCCGACCCAGACATGGAACAGAACCAGCAGGGCCACCGCCACGAGCTTGGCGTAGAACCAGGGCCGGAAGACCTCGAGCAGGAAGACCAGCAGCGTGCCCGAGCCGATGGCGAGCAGGGCGGCGGGCGTGACGACGAAGATATAACCGTAATGCGTGGCCTTGCGGATGCGGGTGTAATCGTCCTGCGCGATGGCGGGATCGTGGCGCACCAGCATGAGCGGCAGCGCGAAGAGCCCGCCGCACCAGCCCAGCAGCATCGCGACATGCAGCGCCTTGAGATGGGGCACGATCGGCTCGAAGGCGGTCATGCCGAGGCGTCCGACATGCCCGTGGCGGCGCGCCAGTCCCGCCTGGCGACCAGCGCCATGACGCCCACGTAGGGCAGGCCCGCCGGCACCCACATGATCAGCCCGGCCAGCTGCTGATCGGCTAGCGGCGTCAGCCCCCAGCCCATCGGCGCCACCGCATGCGCGGCATAGAGCGGCTCGGGCGCGAAGGTGAGCAGCGCGCCGAGAAAGCCCATCTGCAGGAAGGCGGCCAGCGCCCAGAGAAGCGCGCCGCCGGGATGCTGCCCCGGCCCCAGCGCGGCCCGCCAGAAAGCCGTGGCCGAGAGCAGGAGCGTCAGCTGCATCACCCAGTAGATCGCCATGTCCGACAGCGCCAGGTCGTAGGCGGCGGGGATATGCCAGAACCACAGCAGCGCGGTGGCGCCGACGAAGGGCAGGCTCGCCGCGCGCGTCGCGCGTCGCGGGAGGGCCAGCGCCAGGAGCGGCGCGGCGACGGCCACAAGCAGGATGTGATGCACGGTGCGGGCCGAGAACAGCCCCGAGGACAGCGCGCAGAGCGGCGAAACGAAGGCCACGGCCAGCACGGCGACCCCGGCCAGCCCCTGTGGCGACCGGCGCAGCGCCCAGCCGAGCACGGTAAGCGCGGCGAGCAGGAGCGGATCGAAGTTCCACGCGCTCCACAGCCCGTCCGGCGCGGGTGCCTCTCCGCAATAGAGGCCTGGCAGCAGCGTCGGGAAGGCCTGCGGCCCGTCCATCTCAGTCGCTCACCCGGTAGGCCACGACCTGATCCGAGACGCCGGGTGTCAGGATCGGGTTGCCGCCCACGGCGAAGACCGCGTAATCCACGCCGTCATGGGTGAACACGGCCGGGTTCGCGACCGCCGGCGCATCGACGAGATCCGACCACAGCTCCTCACCCGTGCGGGCATCCAGCGCGCGCACCCGGGCATCCATTGAGGCGCCGATGAAGACCAGCCCGCCGGCGGTGACGACCGGGCCGCCCAGCGTCGGCGTGCCCCAGTCGCGGAAGCCGTAGAACCCGCTGTATTGCGCCATGCCGAACGGCATTTCATACAGCCGCTCTCCGCTGCGCAGGTCATAGGCCGAGAAGGTGCCGAAAGGCGGCTCCCAGCAGGGCAGGCCCAACCAGTTGCGCCACTCGGTCAGTTCGATCCCGTAGGGCGCGCCTTCCTGCGGGTAATATCCCTGCTCGGCGCCGCTTTCGCCGGCCACCTCGTTGTAGGTCTCGCGCGGGATCAGGCGGATCACCTGCACGACCCGCATCGAGTTGACGTAGAGGATGTCGATGCGGTCATCCACGGCGGCGCCGCCCCAGTTGTTCGCCCCCGCCGTGCCGGGATAGAGGAACGTGCCCTGTTCCGAGGGCGGCGTGTAGAGCCCTTCATAGCGGTATTGCTCGCGCTCGCGGCTGCACTGGCCCGCGCCGGTCAGATCGGCAAGCCACCATGTCTGCGGCATCTCGAACGGATGGTTCGTGGGCTCGGGCGTCAGCGCGACCCGCTGGGTCGCCGCCGTCGCCTCGCCCTCGGCATCGCTCTGCGGCACCTCGATCTCCTCGATCGGGAAGAGTGGCTCGCCCGTGCGCCGGTCGAGCACGAAGAGGAAACCCTGCTTGGTGGTCTGCACGAGCGCGGGCACGGTGCCGCCATCCCGCTCGATATCCACCAGCTGCGGCGCGGCGGGCGTGTCGTAATCCCAGATGTCGTGGCGGATGTGCTGGAAGCTCCAGGCGATCTCGCCCGTCTCCAGGTCGATCGCCGTGGTCGAGGTGGCCAGCGGGATCGGATCCACCCGGTTGCCGCCCCAGTAATTCGGCGAGGGCGAGGAGACCGGCACATAGGCCATGCCGAGATCGAGATCGACGGTCATCGCCGTCCAGATATTCGCCGTGCCGGTCGACCGGATCAGCTCTTCGGGGATGAAGCTGGCCTCCCAGACCAGCTCGCCGCTGCGGGCGTCGATGGCCAGCAGGTTGCCCGGCGGTGCGGCGGAATATTCCCAATCCGCGCCGGCCCAGCCCAGCAGCAGCAGGTCGCCCGCCACGGTGGGCGGCTGCAGCAGCGAGAACGGGAAGACATCGTTCACGTCGTTCCACTGGTTGACGTTGAGGATGCCGCCATCGGCGAAATCGGCGCAGGGCTGGCCGGTATCGGCGTCGACGGCATGAAGCTCGGCATCCATCGTGCCGAGAAAAACGCGCTTCTCGCACTCTCCGCTCTCGCCGCTCTCCCAATAGGCCACGCCGCGGTTCTTCAGGCCCGGCTGGGTCAGCGCTTCGAGGGTGGACTGGCTGTCATAGCTCCACAACTCGGTGCCGGTGGCCGGGTCGAGCGCGATGATGCGGTAGAAGGGCGTGCCGAGATAGAGCGTCTCGTTGGCGTAGATGGGCGTGGCAGACCAGATGGTGGCGGGGCGTTCGCCCGACCCGTCCGAGACATCGCCGGTGCGGTATTCCCAGGCCCGCTCGATGCGCGCGGCGGCCTCGGGCGTGAAGCTCTCGGCGGCCGAGAACTTGCGCGAGCCGGGATCGCCGTGAAAGCCCGTCCACGTCGCCTGTTGCGCCGCCGCCGGCCCGGCCAGGGCGGCGAGGATCATCGCTGCGAGATGCCTCATGCGCCTGCTTCCCCGTGGTGTTTCGAATTGCGCCCCGCCACCACGAACCCCGCGCAGAGCACGATCGCGGCCAGCGCCATGACGATGGTGAAGAACGTCTGCATCAGGAACCACGCCGCCACCGCCGTCAGCACCGCGCCGAGTACGAGCAGCACGTCAAGCGTGATCTGCGCCCATCGCGGCAGGTCCATCAGTGCGACCAGCGCGCCGAGCGCCACGGCCAGCGCGCCCAGGAACGCGATCAGCGCCCCGGACGTGCCATCCACGCCGGAGGTTGAGGTGAGATAAGCCCAGAGACCCAAGGCCGCCCCGACAGCCGCCAGGACCGCCACGATAAGATATACGTTCCGCATCGACCCCCGCGTTCGGTGAAGGAACTCTTTCCCCAACGGGGCGGGCGAGGAATGGTTCCCGGTGAACTGGCGTGGGGCGTGGCGCGAGGATGCGCGCAAGCCACGTGACCGGCCCGCCCCCCAATCACATCCCCGCGACACCTTCCGATTCGCCGGAATCCCGTGCTATATCAACGCCGGAACGGCCCGGCTGCGGGGCCGGCACAGCTGCTGAAGGGAAGGTCATGACATTCGACAGACGGACAATCCTGTCCGGCGCGGTGGCGCTGGGTTTCGCGGGGCTCGGCCTGCCCGCTCTGGGCGCCGAGGATACGCCCGAGGCCTACAAGCCCCGCGTGGTCACGCTCAAGCGCCCGATGCCCCCGCAGGAGATACACCTCGTCCCGCAGGAATTCGCGCTCTACTGGACCCAGCCCGAGGGCAAGGCGATCCGCTACGCGGTGGGCGTGGGGCGGCCCGGTCTCTACGAATCCGGCACGTTCTACGTGGGCGCCAAGAAGGAATGGCCCGAATGGACGCCGACCAAGGAGATGATCGAGCGTGATCCGGCCAGCTACAAGCAATGGGAAGACGGCATGCCCGGCGGGCCGAACAACCCGCTGGGCGCGCGGGCGCTCTACCTGTTCAAGCAGGGCCGGGGCGACACGTTCCTGCGCATCCACGGCACCAACGCGCCGCGCACCATCGGCACGGCGGTGTCGAACGGCTGCGCGCGGCTGACGAACGAATACATGATCGACCTCTACAACCGTGTGCCGACGGGTTCGAAGGTGGTGCTCTACCCGGCGTGAGCCGGCTCAGCCGGTCAGCACCGCAACGGCGGTGGCGATCGTGCCGAGGATGAAGCCAAACCCCACCAGCGCCAGCAGCCCGTCGCGCGCCACGATGGCGACTGCGAAGAAGACGACGGCGACGGCCAGGATCGACGAAGTCATCGGCACAAGCTCGAGCAGGGGCATGGCCGCCCCGCAGAGCATGCAGACGACGTGCAGCATGCCGAGGCCGGGGCCGCGGAAGATGAAGCTGGCGCGCCGTTGGGTCTGACGGTCGATCCAGGCGGCGGGCTTCTCCAGCTTCGCCAAGGCGTTGTCGAGCTTGTCGCTGTCGATCTTCTTGCGGCGCAGCCATTGCGGGAACCATAATTTCCGCCGCCCGATGAGCGCCTGCGCGGCGACCAGCGCGATGATGATCCCGCCGGTGCCCGACACGCCGGGAACGCCCGAGAGCGGCGTGGCGACGACGAGCGCGGGCACCAGCAGCAGGGCGGAATGCGACAGGCGGCCGAGATTGTCGACCAGCGTGCCAAGCGATGTCTTGCCGTCCTCCACGCTCTCGCGGGCGCGGGCGATCAGGTCGGCGACGCAGTGCAGATGCGCGCCCTCGCCGTCACGGTTTTCCCCGTCACGGGCGCGCGCGCTGTCCGCATCCTGAGAGGGGGAAGAGCCGGCTGCCATACCGGGTGAACGCCCCGCCGCCGGGGCGGTTCCTCGGCATCGCGCGGATCAGTCCCCGAACACGATCACGTTGCGCCGCGCCGCGCCCGAACGGGTATCGGCGAAGGCCTCGTTGATCTGCTCCAGCGTCCAGCGGCCCGAGATCAGCTCGTCCAGCCGCAGGCGGCCCTGGCGGTAGAGATCGACGATCCAGGGCACGTCGCGCTCCAGCACCACGTCGCCCATGTAGGAGCCGGTGATCGTCTGGGCGAAACGGCCCACGCCGAGCATCTGGAAGCTCGATCCGGCGCCGGCACGGGGCAGGCCCACCGCCACCAGCCGCCCGCCCGGCGCGAGGTAGCGCACCGCCTGGTCGTAGACGGGCGCGGCCCCCACCGCCACGAGCACCGCATCGGCGCCGCGGCCGCCGAAGATGGCCTTGGCCTCCTGCCAGGGCTTGCCCTCGCCGGCCACGCCGTGGGTGGCGCCGAATTCGCGCGCGACGTCCAGCTTTTCGGGGTTCAGGTCCACCGCCACGATCCGCCGCGCGCCGGCGATCCGCGCGCCCTGGATCGCGTTCAGCCCCACGCCGCCCGCGCCGATCACCACCACGTCGTCGCCCGGCCGGATGCCCGCCGTGTTCACCGCCGCGCCCACGCCGGTGATCACCCCGCAAGAGATCAGCGCCGCGGCCTCCATCGGCATGTCGGCGGGGATCTTGACCACCTGCGAGCGGTCGACCACCACCGCCTCGGCGAAGGCGCCGGCATCGAGGCCCTGGTGCACCGGGCTGCCATCGGGCAGGGTGATGGGCCCGTCGGGCGCATGGTTGCCGGCTTCGCAATTCGCGGGGTGCGCGTTGATGCAGGCAGGGCAGGTGCCGCAGGAGCGGACCAGCGTGACAAGCACCGCATCGCCCGGAGCGATCCCGCTCACGCCCTCGCCCACGGCGGTGACCGTGCCCGCGGCCTCGTGCCCGTAGACGGCGGGCAGCGGCGCGGGCCAGCCGCCCTGGTGGTAGGAGAAATCCGAATGGCACACGGCGCAGGCGGCGATCTTCACCTCTACCTCGCCGGCCATGGGGGCGCGCAGATGCACCTCCTCGATGGTGAAATCTTCGCCGAAGGCACGGCAGATGGCGGCGCGGATCTTCTGCATGACGGCTCCTCCCGTGGACGCGGGGCGCAGAGTGCGCCGCGGGGGCAAGGCGTTCAAGGCGAAAGCGCCTTCCGCATTGCGGAAATGACGCAGGGTCAGACCGCCGCGCCGCCTTCTTCGCCGCCCGGCGCGGGATCGGGCCGGTGCGGATCGGCCGAGGGCGTGGCGAGGAACAGCGCCAGCCCGGCCGCCAGCAGCAGCGCCGTCAGCGCGAAGGGCGCGCCGGGCATGTAGATCGCCGCGCCCTCGCGGGTGAAGGCCGAGAAGGTGAGCGTCATTGCCAGCGGCGCCGCGATGGTGGAAACCGCGACGACCGAGGCGATCACGCCCTGAAGCTCGCCTTGCTGGTCGTCGGGCGTGGTGGCCGACATGATGCTCTGCAGCGCCGGCATGACGACGCCCGCCAGCGCCGCGACCAGCGTCATGCCCAGTGCGACAGGGCCCGAACTCAGCACCGCGTAGATCGCGGCGACGACGATATCGATCCCCATCCCCGCGATGACCGTGCCGCGCGCGCCCAGCGCCCGGATCGCGGGGCCCACCAGCCCGGCCTGTACCAGCACCATGCCCAGCCCGAACACGGCCAGCGACACGCCGATCATCGTGGCGTTCCAGCCGAAGGCGGCCTCGCCATAGAAGGCCCAGATCGCCGGGTAGGCGAATTGCGCGAATTCGTAGATGCCCAGGACGATGAGCAGCCGCCCCAGCCCCGGCAGCCGCCCGATCGCGGCGAAGGCGGAAAGCGGATTGGCCCGCGCCCATGACAGGCGGCGGCGCTTGGCCGGCGCCAGGCTTTCGGGCATCACGAACCAGCCGAAGACGAAATTGGCCGCCGCCAGCCCCGCCGCCGCCCAGAACGGCGCGCGCAGGTCGATCGTGGCGAGCAGCCCGCCCAGCATCGGCCCGATCACGAAGCCCGCCCCGAAGGCGGCGCCGACATAGCCGAAATAGCGCGCACGTTCCTCGGCGCGGGCCATGTCGGCGACATAGGCCATGGCGGTGGAATGGGTGGCCGCCGTCATCCCCGCGACGATCCGGGTGACGAGCAGCAGCCAGATCGTCTGCGCGCTGGCCATCACCACGTAGTCGAGCGCCATGACGGCGAGCGCGATCAGCAGCGTGGGCCGGCGCCCGAACGCGTCCGACAGGTTGCCGACGACGGGGCCGCACAGGAACTGCATGATAGCGAACGAGGTCGCCAGCACGCCGCCCCAGACGGCGCTTTCCGCGAGCGTGAGGCCGGTAATGTCCTTCAGCAGGCCGGGCATGACCGGGAAGATCAGTCCGATGCCGATGAAGTCGATCACCATCGTGGCGAGGATGAAATAGAGCGGCAGGCGGGGCATGCGGGCACCGGGAACGGGATACGGGGGGCGCGCCCCAAACGTGCAGGCGGGCGCGGCGCGCGCAGTTAGGCCCGGATGCGCCGTCGGGTCAATCCGCTGCGCTGGCCGCCTCGCGCGCCGCGCGGGCGAAGGCGCGGGCTTCGTCCGGCGCCGTGCCCAGCTGGCGCGCGGGATCGAATGCGGCGGCGAGGTCGGCCTCGGGATGCGCCTCGGCGGCGAGATCGGGCAGGGGGCGGCGCTCGGCCAGCGCGCGCTTGCACAGCGCCTTCACCTCGGCCTGCGCCTCGGGGCGGGGCATGTGGCGGGCGAGCGCGAAGCTCAGCGCCTCGGCCCCGATCAGGCCCAGCCCGTCGGGATCGAGGCCCGCGCGCATGGCGGCCGCATCGGGCACCACGCCCTCGGCCAGCTCGGTAGCGATGGCGAGCGCCCGGCCGGTGCCGATCACCAGCTGCGGCAGCGCCAGCCACTCGGTGAACCAGGCGGCCCCGTCGCGTTGCTGGCCGTGGATCGCGGCGCCCTGCATCCCGGCGTTCAGCGCCGCGGCATGGCGCCCCAGCGCCACCAGCACCGAGGGCAGAACCGGGTTCTGCTTCTGCGGCATGGTCGAGGAGCCGCCGGAAGAGGCCAGCCGCAGCTCGCCGATGCCCGTCTGGGTGAGCAGCACCATGTCGTGGCCCATCTTGGCGAGGCTGGCCGACAGCCCGGTGAGCCAGGCCGCGAACTCGGCCACGCTGTCGCGCTGGGCGTGCCAGGCGCCGCCGGGATCGTGCAGCCCCAGCGCCTGGGCCAGCGCGGCGCGGATCGCGGGGCCCTGATCCATCGCCGAGAGGTTGCCCGCCGCGCCGGCCAGCTGCACGCGCAAGAGCCGCGGCTTCAGCGCCTCCAGCCGCTCGGCATGGCGCAGGAGCGGCCGGCCCCAATCGGCCACCATCGCGCCGAGCCCGGTGGGCACGGCGATCTGGCCATAGCTGCGCCCGGCCATCGGCGTCTCGGCATGCGTCTCGGCCAGTGTGCCCAGGGCGCCGATCGTGCGGGCGAGACGCGCCTCCATGATCGCGATGGCCTGGCGCAGGCGCAGGGCCAGCGCGGTATCCATGATATCCTGCGACGTGGCGCCCCAATGCACGTATGGCGCGTGTTCCGGCGCATCCAGCACCTTGCGGAACGCGGCCACCAGCGCCGGCACGATCACCGCGCTCTCGGCCACGCCCTCGGCCAGGCCGGCCGGGTCGATCTGCACCTCCATCGCGGCGCGGTGGATGAAGGTGCCGGAGAGTTCGGGGATCACCCCCGCCGCGCCCTGCGCGCGGGCCAGCGCGCCCTCGACGAGCAAGAGCGCCCGCACCTCGGCGGCATCGGTGAACAGGCGCCCGATCTCGGCATCGCCCATGAGCTTGCCGTAGATGGCGCTGTCGGGCAGGGCGGCGGGCATCAGGCCGGCCTCAGCCCCAGGATCGCGCGCGCCTGTTCCGGCGTGGCGACGGGGCGCTCGTATTTCGCGCAGAGCTCGGCCGCGCGGGCGACCAGGGCGGCGTTCGAGGGCGCCAGCGTGTCGCGATCCAGCCGCACGTTATCCTCCAGCCCCGCCCGCGTGTGCCCGCCCGCGGCGATCGACCATTCGTTGAGCTTGATCTGCCCCGCGCCGATCCCCGCGCCGCACCATTGCGCATCGGGCGCCAGCCGCTTCAGCGTGGCGATGTAGAAATCGAAGGTCTCGCGATCCACCGGCATGGCGTTCTTCACGCCCATCACGAACTGCACGTAGAGCGGCCCCTTCAGCCGCCCGTCGCGCTGCATCTTCACCGCCTGGTGGATATGGCTCAGGTCGAAGGCCTCGATTTCGGGCTTCACCTCGTGCTCCAGCATCTCGGCGGCCAGCCAGTCCACCAGATCGGGGCTGTTCTCGTAGACCCGCGTGGGGAAGTTGTTGGACCCGACCGAGAGCGAGCACATGTCGGGCCGCAGCGGGATCATGCCGCCGCGTTCGCGCCCGGTGCCCGACCGGCCGCCGGTGGAGAGCTGCACGATCATGCCGGGGCAATGTTCGCGGATGCCCTCCATCAGGCGGGCGAATTTCTCGGGGTCGGAGCTGGGGCTCTCGTCGTCGTTGCGGACATGGCAATGCGCGATGGCGGCGCCCGCCTCGAAGGCTTCGTGGGTGCTTTCGACCTGTTCGCTGACGGTGACCGGCACGGCCGGGTTGTCGGCCTTGCGCGGGACAGATCCGGTGATGGCGACGCAGATGATGCAGGGGTCACTCATGGGGCAAGTTCATCCAGTATGGCCGCCAGGTCGGCGGCGCGGGTGAGTTGCGGCACGTGGCCGCAATCGAGCGTGGCGGTCTGGGCGCAGGGCGTGGCGGCGACCATGCGCTGTTGCAGGGCGTATTCCACCGTCCGATCCTCTGTGCAGAAGACATAGGCGCGCGGCACCTCGTCGAAACGCGGGCCCAGCGTGGCGGGGTCTTTCTGCGCCTTGTTGCTCTGCGGGCTCATCGCCGCCATGGCGCGCTGCTGATCGCGCGGCGAGGCATCGGCGAAGAGGATCGGCGGGGCAAGATCGGGGTCGAGCAGGGTGACACCCTTTTCCGGCCCGCGAACAATCGCCGGCACGACCCCCGCGCCCTCCTGCTGTTCGATCAGCGAGACCAGGCTCTCGCCCTCGCGCGGCAGCAGGGCGGCGACATAGATCGCCTTCTGCACCAGGTCGGGGCAGCGGGCGGAAAGCATCGCGGTGACGATCCCGCCCATCGAATGGCCCACCACGCAGGCAGGCCCCGCCTCGCGCAGCAGGGCTTCGGCCTTCTCCACGTAATCGCCCATCCCCACGCCCGCCGGAGGCGTGGGATCGGCGCCGTGGCCCGGCAGGTCGATCGCGCGCGCCTCGTGGCCCTTCGCCTCGAGCAGCGGGATCAGCCGCGCCCAGCCGGTGGCATTGCCCCAGGCGCCGTGGATCAGGATGAACTTCGCCATGCGCTCCTCTCAGAGATCGAGGAAAACGGTCTCTCCCTCGCCCTGCAGACGGATATCCCAGTGATACTGGCCCGGCGCAACCTTCTTCGCGATCAGCGTGTCGACGCGCGGGCGCTGCTCGATGCGGGCGAGCAGGGGATCGGCGCTGTTATCCTCATCCTCGAAATAGATGCGGGTGTTCAGCCCGATATTGATGCCCCGCGCCACGATCCAGACCGAGATATGCGGCGCCATCAGCACCCCGCCACGGCCCTTCACCGCGCCGGGCTTCACCGTGCGCAGGGTGAACTCGCCGCTGTCGATGGCGGCGGTGAAGCGGCAGAAACCGCTCACGGCCGGGTCGGCGCCTTCCTGGCCGGGATACAGCCCGGCGGCATCGGCCTGCCAGCTTTCCATCATCGCGTCGCGCATCGTCCAGCCGGTGCCGTCATAGACCGAGCCCTTGATCTCGATGATCTCGCCCTTCGCGCCTTCCGAGATCGGCGACAACGCCAGATCCTCGGGATAGATGCCGCCCAGCCCTGCGAAGCTGGGCACGCAGCCGATATGGACGTAGGGCCCCGCCGTCTGCGAAGGCGTTTCCTGGAGCGTGTTCAGCGGCTGCGTCATCACATACCCTCCATCTTGTTCTCGAACATCGTCTGGCGGCGGCCGCGCAGCACGACGTCGAACTTGTAGGCGAGGAAATCCATCGGCCGCGCCTTGGCCATGTCGAGCGGCGCGACCAGCCGGTCGAGTTGCGCGCGGTCCTTCACCGTGGCGGCGATGGGGCAGCGGTCGATCAGGGGATCGCCCTCGAAATAGATCTGGGTGATCAGCCGCTGCCCGAAGGAATGGCCGAAGACCGACATGTGGATGTGCATCGGCCGCCAATCGTTGGCGCGGTTGGGCCAGGGATAGGCGCCGGGGCGGATGGTGAGGAACTCGTAATGACCGTTCTCGTCGGTCAGCGTGCGCCCGCAGCCGCCGAAATTCGGATCGAGCGGGGCGAAATAGGTATCCTTCACGTGCCGGTAGCGGCCGCCGGCATTGGCCTGCCAGATCTCCACCAGCGTGTTGGGCACCGGGCGCGCGAATTCGTCGAGCACGCGGCCATGCACGAGGATCCGCTCGCCCACGGCGGGCGCCTCGCCCTTGGTGAAGTTCAGGATCAGGTTGTTGTCGAGCGGGCCGATCAGCGAATGGCCGAAGCGGGGGCCGGTCTCCTCGCTCGGCGTGCTCTCCATCGACAGAAGCGGCAGGTTGGGCGAGCGGGTGATCGAGGTCTTGTAGCCCGGATCGTAGGGAACCGGGTGGATATCTCGGTTGCGGGGCACCAGCGGGCCGAGATCGTTCATGTGCCTTGCTCCTCCATGTCGGCATAGACCGCCTTGGCGATCTTGATCGCGTGATTGGCGCGGGGCACGCCCGCATAGATGGCCACGTGCAGAAGCACGTCCATCACATCCTCTTTCGTGGCGCCGGTATTGGCCGTGGCGCGCAGATGCAGCTCGAATTCCTCGAAATTGCCCAGCCCCGCCAGCAGCGCCAGCGTCATCATCGAGCGTTCGCGGCGGCTGACCGTCTCGCGCGACCAGGTATGCCCCCAGGCGGCATCGGTGATCAGGTCGATGAACGGCGCTTCCCAGGCGCCGGGATCCTGGCGCGAGCGGTTCACATGGGCGTCGCCCAGCACGGCGCGGCGCGTGGCCTCGCCCTGTTTGCGGATGTCAGACATGGCCCGTCTCCTGCAGGAAGGCGGTGAGGGTATCGGCATATTCCTGCGGTTTCTCCACGCAGGGCAGGTGGCCGGCGCCGCGGATCAGGTGGAAGCGCGCGCCGGGGATCAGCTCCACCGTTTCGCGCACCAGGTCGGGCGGCGAGGAACCGTCGGCATCGCCCGCGATCCCCAGGGCGGGCAGGCGCAGGCCAGATGTCGGCGTATAGAGGTCGGTGCCGGCAATGGCCGCGGCACAGCCGCAATAGCCCGCCACCTTCTGCCCGGTCAGCATATCGCGCCAGAATTGCAGCTCGGGCCCGGCGCGGAAGGGCGCCGAGAACCAGCGCTCCATCACGCTGTCTGCCAGCGGCTCGATGCTGCCGGCGGCATTGATCGCGTCGATCCTCTCCTGCCACATCGCGGCGGTGCCGAACTTGTAGGCGGTGTTCGACAGCACCACCGCGCGCACCAGGTCGAGCCGCTTCACCGCCAGGCCCTGCGCGATCATCCCGCCGATCGACAGGCCCACGAAGCAGGCCTCTTCCACGCCCAGCGCCTCCATCAGCCGCTCGGCATCGGTGACGAGCTGGCCCATGTGATAGGGCGGCTCGGGCACGTCGGATCGGCCGTGGCCGCGCATGTCATAGCGGATCAGGCGCAGGCCTTCGGGCAGCAGGGGGATCACCTTGTCCCACAGGCGCAGATCGGTGCCCAGCGAGTTGGAGAACACCACCGGCGGCCCCTGCGGATCGCCGTCTTCCTGCACGAAAAGCTCGATATCGCCGACATTCACCTTCAATAGGGCAGCCCCACGTAATTCTCGGCGAGGGAGCGCTGGGCCGCCTCGCTCTGTTGCAGATAGGCGATTTCCGCCTGCTGCATCCGCTGCTCGAACGGCGTGTCGTCGGGGAAGCGGTGCAGCAGCTTGGTCATCCACCAGCTGAAGCGCTCGGCCTTCCAGACACGGGCCAGCGCGCGTTCAGAATAACGGTCCAGCCCGGCGCTGTCGCCCCGCTTGTAGAAATCGGTGAGACCTTCATAGAGGTAGTGCACGTCGGACGCGGCGGTGTTCAGCCCCTTGGCGCCGGTGGGCGGCACGATATGGGCGGCATCGCCGCACAGGAACAGCCGGCCCCAGCGCATCGGCTCGGCCACGTAGGAACGCAGCGGCGCGATGCTCTTCTCGATCGACGGCCCGGTGACGAGGCGCTCGGCCGCGTCGCCCGGGATGCGGCGCTTCAGCTCGGCCCAGAACTCATCGTCCGACCATTGCTCGACCTTGTCGGAATGCGGCACCTGCACGTAGTAGCGCGACAGGTTGGCGTTCCGCATCGAGCACAGCGCGAAGCCCCGGTCGGATGAGGCATAGATCAGCTCGTGGTCCACGGGCGGCGTCTCCGACAGGATGCCGAGCCAGCCGAAGGGATAGACGCGCTCGAACTCGCGCAGCTTGTCGGCGGGGATCGCCTTGCGCGACGGGCCGTGAAAGCCGTCGCAGCCGGCGATGTAATCGCAATCGACACGGTGCTGCTGGCCGTCGCGGGTGAAGGTGACGTAGGGCGCATCGCTGTCGGCATCGTGGATGGCGGTGTCTTGCACCTCGAACTCGGTCTGCAGCCCCTCGGCCTCGCGCGCGGCATAGAGATCGCGGGTCACCTCGGTCTGGCCATAGACCATCACCGTCTTGCCGGTGAGCGCCTTGAAATCGATGCGGATCTTCGCGTCGCCGTAGGAGAGCATCGTGCCGTCATGGGGGAAGCCCTCTTCCTCCATCCGCTTGCCGACGCCTGCCTCGCGCAGCTGGTCGACCATGCCCTGCTCCAGCACCCCGGCGCGGATGCGCGACAGGACGTAATCCTTCGTCTGCCGCTCCAGCACGATGCTCTCGATCCCCTGCCGGTGCAGGAGTTGCGACAGAAGCAGCCCCGAAGGCCCCCCGCCGATGATGCACACCTGGGTTCGCATGGCTCCCTCCCTTGCGGCGCGTCTCCGTCGCGCCGTAACCGAATAATTGACCTTGTCAACTATAGTGATCATAACGCGCCCGACCTCGTGCGGCAAGCACTCTCGGGCGGAGGGTCTGGCGGAGGGGGAGGGGGCGGTCGTGGCCCCGCCGGCGCCGCAAGTTGCGACACATGGGGAGGAGAAGCGCCGGCAGGGCCATCAGCTTGCAATACCGCTGATGAGGGCACATTGCCCGCACCGGCCCGCGCTGCCAATTCGGGTATTCCTTACCCGGCGTCAGGCAATGGGTGGCTTCAGCCGTGTTCGGCCAGCGCGCGGGCGAAAAGCGCCGGGTCCACGTTGCCGCCCGAGGCGACGGCGATCACCGTGTCCGACGCCAGGTCGCCGCCATGGAACAAGGCCGCGGCCAGCGCCACCGCGCCGCCCGGCTCCAGCACCAGCTTGAGGCGCAGGAAGGCGATGGCCATGGCGCGCATCGCCTCCTCGTCGCTCACCACCAGCCCCGGCCCGCAGAGCCGGCGCAGCACCGGGAAGGTCAGCTCGCCGGGGCTGGGCGTCACGATCGCGTCGCAGAGCGAGCCGGCCTGCGCCGCGTTGCGCTCGCGCCGGCCCGAGGCGAGCGAGCGGGCGGTATCGTCGAAACCCTCGGGCTCGCACGGCCGGGCGCGCATGCCGGGCGCCTTCGCCTCCAGCGCCAGGGCAACGCCGGATGTCAGCCCGCCGCCGCCGCAGGGCACCAGCACCTCGGCCTCGCGGATGTTTTCCTCGGCACATTGCTCGGCAATCTCGATGCCGACGCTGGCCTGCCCGGCGATCACGGCGGGCTCGTCATACGGGCGGATCAGGGTGAGCCCGCGCTCGGCGGCGATCTGCGCGCCGAGCGCCTCGCGCTCGCCGGTGGCGCGGTCGTAGAGCACCACCTCGGCGCCCATCGCCGCGGTGTTGGCGCGTTTCAGCGCCGGCGCATCCTCGGGCATCACGATCACCGCGGGCACGTCATGCGCCTGGGCGGCGCGGGCGATGCCCTGGGCATGGTTGCCCGATGAATAGGCCAGCACGCCCGCCTGCCGCGCGGCCGACGGCAGGGCCGAGATGGCCGACCAGGCGCCGCGGAACTTGAAGCTGCCCGTGTGCTGCAGGCACTCGGCCTTGACCAGCACGCGGCGGCCCGCCAGCTCGTCGAGGAAGGGCGAGGCCAGCAGCGGCGTGCGCCGTGCATGGCCGGCAAGCCGCTGATGCGCGGCGTCTATCTCGCTCATGCTGACCGGCATTTTCGGATCCACCTGCGCAACAGGGCCACGGCTTCGGGTTCGTCGAGGAAGGGCGCATGGCCGCGGCTGGCCACGTCGACCTGCATGATCGCCGGGATCCGCCCGCGCATCCGCGCCGCGCCCTCGGCGGTCAGCAGGTCGGAATTCTTGCCCCGGATCAGCGCCAGCGGCATGCCCCGCAGCGCGTCGAAGAGCGGCCAGAGATCGGGGGCGGGCTTGCCGGCACCCTCGAGCACCGCGTCGCGCAGCTTGGGGTCATAGGCGATGCGCAGGCCGTCTTCCGTCTCTTCGGTCATGTTGCGGGCATGGGCGAGCCAGCGTTCGTGCGGGATGTTGACGTTGCCGTCATCCGCCGCGGCCAGCGCATGGGCCAGCTCTTCCTGCGTGGCCTGTTCGGGCTGGCGGCCCAGATAGCCCATGATCCGCGTCAGCCCCGCCTGGTCGAGCTCGGGCCCCACATCGTTGAGCGCCACGCCGATCAGCCGCTCGCGCGCCGTGGCCGCGATGGTCATCGCCACCAGCCCGCCGCGCGACGTGCCGATCACCGCCACCCTTTCGAGCCCGAGGTGATCGAGCAGGCCAAGCGCATCGCGCGCCTCGTTGGGCACGGTGTAGCTGCGCCAGTCGCCCCGGTCGGAGCGGTGGCGGCCACGGTAATCCATGCGGATCAGCCGTACGTCGGGCAGGTGCGGCGCGACGAAGTCGAAATCCCGCCCGTTGCGGGTGAGCCCCGAGAGGCAGAGCACCGGCAGGCCCTCGCCCTCGTCGTCGTAATGGATGTTCAGCCCGTCGAATGTGGTGAAGCTCGGCATCAGAAACCGCCTGCAATATCTGGTATTCCGGTGAGATCGTCGCAGATGCGTTCGGGCACGCCGTCGAGCCTGTCGGGCGGCTCGCCCACGCGGTTCACCCAGACGGTGCGAAAGCCATAGGCCGCCGCCGCCGCCGCATCCCAGCCGTTGGACGAGGTGAAGAGCACCTCGGAGGGCGCGATGCCGTAATGATCGGTGACCAGCGCATAGACCGACGGGTGCGGCTTGAACACGCCCACGGCCTCCACGCTGAGCAGCGCATCGAGCCGCCCGTCCAGCCCCGCCGCCTGCACCGCGGCTCTCAGCATGTCGGGCGAGCCGTTCGACAGGATCGCCGCCGGCAGGCCGCGTGCCTTCAGCGCATCCAGCATGGCGGGGACTTCCGCGTAGGCGTCAAGCTCGCGGTAGAGCGCGAGCAGCCGGTCGCGCAGCGCCGGATCGGCGAGGTCTGCGGCCTCCAGCGCCCAGTCGAGCGCATCGCAGGTCACCTGCCAGAAATCCCGGTGCCGCCCCTCGATGGCGCGCAGCCAGGTATATTGCAGCTGTTTCAGCCGCCAGTCGCGGGCAAGCGTGGGCCAGGCCTCGGCCAGCGCGGGGAAGTCGGGCTCGGCCGCGGCGCGGCGGGCGGCGGCGGCCACGTCGAACAGCGTGCCATAGGCATCGAAAATGCAGGCTTTGATCGGCACGAACGGCCCCCTTCGCGGTTCGGCGCGAAACTGGCACGCATGGGCGCGGATTGAAAGTCAGATCAGGGTGCGGATGATCCACCAGCCGGCGCAGGCATGGGCGGCGAGCGTGAAGCTGTAGGCCGACAGCACGGTGAGCGCGTTGTTGGGCGAAAGCGGGCGCTGCACCTTGTGGCGGCGCGGCAGCAGCGATTGCAGCCCGATCCCCGCCAGCACCAGGAAGGCGAGCGACCCGCCGCGCGCCGCGGCCGAGGCGAAGGCGGCGACCATGAAGCAGGTCAGCGCCGGGCCGAGCGCGGGCCAGAACGTATCGGAGAAGGCGCGCACGACGCGGCCGCCGTCGAGCGGGGTGAAGGGCAGTAGCATGAAGGCGTTGACCGCGCCGATGGTGACGGCGAGCGTGAGCGCCCAGGTGGCGATCGTGTTGTCGATCGGCGCGAGGAGCTGCGCCGCCGCAAAGGCCAAGAGCATCGGCGCGAGCGAGACGGCGCCGCCCATCAGCGCGACGTAGCAATCGGCCAGCGGATCGTCGCCCGCTTCGGCGCCCGCGCCGCGCGGGGCGAAGGGCACGGGCAGCAGGCGCAGATGGGTGGTCGGCGCGCCGAGCATGCGCTGGGCGAGCGCCTGGCCGAGCTCGTAGATGAACAGCGCAACAAGCGCCGCCGCGCCGACGCCGAGGCCGAAGAGCCAGGCGATGCCGGTGAAGGCGGTGAAGGCGACGATGACGCCGGTGCCGTCGAACCCCGCCAGCTCGATCCGGCCTTGTGTGGCCAGGCCCGGTTGCAGCGTCGGCCGCAGGCTCAGCGTGACGGCGGCGGCAAGGCAGATGGCGCAGGCGAGAAACAGCAATTGGCCCCCGGAATTCTCTGTGGCAGCAGATGGGTCTGAGGCAGGGATGGGCAGCAAATGTGGCGAAAATGCGGCCAGCGCCCCTCAATCAACGGAGTGTTTCCACATTTTCGACACGCAAGCGCGGCAGCGCCGTGGCGGCTGCTCGGGGTGATTTTCCGCTGCCCGTGCGCTCCCGCCCTTTCTTGCCACTATTTGCGCGGCGCGAAAGGTTGGGCCGGGCCGGGGGGTTCTGCCCCCCCGGACCCCCCTGGGGCCGGGCGGCAATCGTGGCGGAATGGGGGCGGGAGGTTTCCGGTTTCAGAACAGTGAGGGCTCAACCCGGTGATAGTTGCCGCCCGGAGCCGGGCCAGCGCCGCCCCGTGGGGTGGCGCATCTGACGCTGGTGTTCGTCGCTTTATGGCAGCCAGGCCCCTCCGCCCTCACCGCCGCGCGCGCGGAAAGCAAGAGCGCCACCCCGCCCCGACGGGGCGGCGCTGGCCCGGCGGGGCTGCGCCCCTTGTTCCGGGCCGAGAGAGCTTCAACCGATTCTCGTTTCTAGCGTGACATCCGGCATAAGGCGCTGGCCCGGCGGCCTTCGGCCTTGTTCCGGGCCGGCAGAGCCGCAATCGTCCCGCTCAGAGGTTCTCCACGCGCGGCATGCCCATCACGTGATAGCCGCCATCGACATGGATGATCTCGCCCGTCGTGCAGGCGCCGGCATCCGAGGCGAGGTAGAGCGCCGTGCCCCCGATCGCCTCGAGCGTGGCATTGGCCCGCAACGGCGCATTGGATTCCGCGAAGTGGAACGTCTTGCGCGCCGAGCCGATCGCGCTGCCCGCCAGCGTCTTCATCGGCCCCGGCGAGATCGCGTTCACGCGGATGCCGTCGGGCCCCAGGTCGTTCGCCAGATACCGCACCGAGCTTTCCAGCGCCGCCTTGGCCACGCCCATCACGTTGTAGTTCGGCATCACCCGCTGCGAGCCCTCGAAGGTCAGCGTGATCAGTGAGCCGCCCGCGCTCATCAGCGGCAGGGCGCGCCGCGCCACGTCGATGAACGAGAAGCACGAAATGGTCAGCGAGTTGCGGAAATTCTCGAACGAGGTGTTGGTGAACCGGCCCGTCAGCTCGGTCTTGTCGGAATAGGCGATGGCGTGCACCACGAAATCCAGACTGTCCCACCGCGCCGCGATTTGCTCGAACGCCTCGTCCATCTGCGGGGCGTTCATCACGTCGAGCTCCACCAGCAGCGGATCCTCCTGCAGGGAAGAGACCAGCGGCTTCACCCGCTTGGCGAAATTCTCGCCCTGGTAGGAAAAAGCCAGCTCCGCGCCCTCGGCATGCAGGGCCCGCGCGATGCCCCAGGCGATCGAGCGTTCGTTGGCCACGCCCATGATCAGGCCGCGCTTGCCCTTCATCAGATCCGCCATGACACCTATCCGTGATACTTGCTGAGCAACATCGAGCCGTTCGTCCCGCCGAAGCCGAACGAGTTGGTCATCACCGTGTCGAGCCCGGCATTTTCCACCAGCTTCGTGGCGATCTCGCGCTCGGCGAGTGCGGGGTCGAGCGTCTCGACGTTGATCGAGGGGGTGATGAAATCGCCGTCCAGCATCAGCAGGCAGAAGATCGCCTCGAGCGCGCCGGCGGCGCCCTGGGCATGGCCGGTCATCGACTTGGTCGAGGAAATCGGCGGCGTCTCGCCCTCGCCGAAGATGCGGCGCACCGCCTCCACCTCGCCGACATCGCCCACCGGGGTCGAAGTGCCGTGGGCGTTGATGTAGCCCACCTTGCGGCCCTCGGGCAGGGTCGACAGCGCCAGCCGCATCGCCCGCTCGCCGCCCTCGCCCGACGGCGCGACCATGTCGTGCCCGTCGGAAGTGGCGGCATAGCCCGTCACCTCGGCATAGATCTTGGCACCGCGTGCCAGCGCATGCTCCAGCTCTTCCAGCACGACGATCCCGCCGCCGCCCGAGATGACGAAGCCATCGCGGTTGGCGTCGAAGGCGCGGCTGGCCTTCTCCGGCGTATCGTTGAACTTGGACGACATGGCGCCCATCGCGTCGAACAGGCAGGAAAGCGTCCAGTCCAGCTCCTCCCCGCCGCCGGCGAACATCACGTCCTGCTTGCCCAGCATGATCTGCTCGGCCGCGTTGCCGATGCAATGCAGCGAGGTGGAGCAGGCGGAGGTGATCGAATAGTTGATGCCTTTGATGCGGAACGCGGTCGACAGGTTGGCCGACACGGTCGACGACATGCATTTGGGCACCGCGAAGGGCCCGATCCGCTTGGTGCCGCCCGATTTCAGCACCGTCTGGTGCGCGGCGAACATCGCGCTGGTCGAGGGCCCGCCCGAGCCGGCGACGAGCCCGGTGCGCGGGTTCACGATGTCGGCTTCCTCGAGCCCCGCATCCGCGATCGCCTGCTGCATCGAGATATAGGCATAGGCGGCGCCGGGCCCCATGAAGCGCAGCGTGCGCTTGTCGATATGCTCGGCCGGGTCGATCTTCAGATCGCCCGCCACCTGCGAGCGGAACCCGTGCTCGGCCATCGCCTCGTTGGCGGTGATCCCCGAACGGCCCGCCTTGAGCGAGGCGCGAACTTCCGCGGCATCGTTGCCGATGGACGATACGATGCCGAGACCCGTGACGACGACGCGGCGCATGTGCGCGATCCTCCTGCCTGCCTGTTGGCACCCTGTCTATGTCAGGCCAGCCTAGCGGCGCAACCGGCCCTTGCCCAGATGCGGCCTGGAAGGGGGGGAAGGCGGCCCGCTCAGCTCTCGCTCAGCTTTCGCTAAGGGCGACCTTCATGTCCTTGACCTGGTAGATCTCTTCCCCGTCGGCCTCGACCCGGCCATCGGCGACACCCATGGTCAGCCGCCGCGTCTGCACCGCCTTGGTGAAATCCACGAAATAGCGCAGCATCTTGCGCTCGGGGCGCACCATGCCCTTGAGCTTCACCTCGCCCACGCCCAGCGCATAGCCGCGCCCCTGCCAGCCGCGCCAGCCGAGGTTGAACCCGGTCAGCTGCCACAGCCCGTCGAGCCCCAGGCAGCCCGGCATGATCGGGTTGCCGGGAAAGTGGCACTCGAAGAACCACAGATCGGGGTTGATGTCGAATTCCGCCACGACATGGCCCGCCCCATGGGCGCCGCCATCGGCCGAGATCTCGGTGATCCGGTCCATCATCAGCATGGGCGGCAGGGGAAGCTGCGCGTTGCCGGGGCCGAACAATTCGCCCCGTGCACATTTCAGCAGGTCTTCCTTGTCGAAGCTGCTCGGATATTGGGCCATGCGGCCGCGCCCCCGCTCCTGTTCTTGCGTTCCGTCCCTCCTAGCACCCGCGCCGCCGCCCATGCAAGCCCGCCCCGGGGTGACGCCGAGGCGGGCGCCTGTGGCGCGCCGCGGGCCGAAACCCGTTGAAAAACCGGGCACCGCCGCCCTATATTGCAGCTAGAGGCACGCATAGGCGCCACCCGCGACCGGACTGGCAGGCATGGACGAAACCGCGCTTAAACGCACCGAAGACTGGCTGAGCCGCGCCGGGCTGCGCCCCACGCGGCAGCGGCTGGCGCTTGCCGCGCTGCTGGTGGGCGACGGCAAGAACCGCCACGTCACCGCCGAAAGCCTCTACGAGGCCGCGAAAGAGACGGGCGATTCCGTCTCGCTCGCCACGGTCTACAACACGCTGCGCGCCTTCTGCGATGCCGAGCTGATGCAGGAAATCACCGTCGACGGCTCCAAGAGCTATTTCGACACGCGGCTCGACGATCATCCGCATTTCTTCTGGGAAGACAGCGCCGAGCTGACCGATGCGCCGGTCGAAGAGCTCGAGATCGCGCGCCTGCCCGCAGCGCCCGCCGGCACCGAGGTGGCCAAGGTCGACGTGGTGATCCGGCTGCGCCGGCGCTGAGCGGCGGCGAGAGTGGGCGGAACGGCTCATCGGAACGGCCCCGGCACGCACGGCGTTGGCCTCCGGTAAACGGAGGCTTCAATGACCCACACGCTCACCCTGCGCGAGATCGAACCCGTCACGCACGATACCAATCACCTGGTCTTCGACCGGCCCGACGGCTACGATTTCACCCCCGGCCAGGCGACCGATCTCGCGCTGGAGGCCGAGGGCTGGCGCGACGAGCGGCGCCCCTTCACCTTCGTGAACCTGCCCGACAGCGAGACGCTGGAATTCATCATCAAGTCCTATCCCGATCATGACGGGGTGACGAAGCGCATCGCGCAGATGCGCCCCGGCGACAAGGTCACCGTGACCGAGCCCTGGGGCGCGATCTCGGATCGCGGGGCAGGGACGTTCATCGCCGGCGGCGCGGGGATCACGCCGTTCATTGCCGTGCTGCGGGCGCGGGCGCGCCGCGAAGGCTCGCTCGCCGATTGCCGGCTGATCTTTTCCAACAAGACCGAGCGCGACATCATCCTGCGCGACGAGTTCGCGACCATGCCGGGGCTGGCCACCGTGTTCACGGTGACCGATCAGGACGCGCCGGGCGAAGGGGTGATCAAGGGCCAGGTCGACGCCGCCTTCCTGGCCGATCGCGTGCCGCCGGGCTGGGGCATGTTCTACATCTGCGGCCCCGACAAGATGCTCGACGACATCTCCGAGGCGCTCGTGGAGCTGGGCGTCGACGAGGATCGCATCGTTACCGAGCAATTCGACTGAGACCGCCTCCCGCGCCTCCCGCGCGGAACAAGGGCGAAGCCCGCCGCGCGAGCGCCGCCCCGTATGGGCGGGGTGGCGCTATTGCTGGCCGCCCGCGCTGCGGCGAGGGCGGAGGGGCTTGGCCGCCATAAAGCGCCCAACACCCACGTCGGAGGCGCCACCCCACGGGGCGCCGCTCGCGCTACCGTTGCGCACCGATCATGGTTATGACCACATTAACAGAGTAGCAAAATCAATGGCTTGCGAGGCGTCCACATGTGGACACCCTCAATAAGCGCCACGGAAGGGCCGCAGTCCTCCGCCGCAGAGCTTCAGGCGGCGAAGCCGCCCGCGCGGAATCAAGCGCGTAGCGCGCCGCGCGAGCGCCGCCCCGTCGGGGCGGGGTGGCGCTATTGCTGGCCGCCCGCCATGCGGTGAAGTCGGAGGGGCTTGGCCACCATAAAGCGCCCAACACGAACGTCGGAGGCGCCACCCCACGGGGCGGCCCTCACGCTACCGTTTCGCGCCCGCTCCGCCCCTGTCTCAACCGACCGAAACGAGCTCGATCTCGAAGGTCAGATCCTTGCCGGCCAGCGGGTGGTTGGCATCGAGCGTCACGCTCTCCTCCGTCACCTCGGTCACCGTCACCGGCACCTGCTGGCCCTGGGGCGTCTGCATGTTCAGCCGCGTGCCCAGGTCGAGCGGGATGTCGGCGGGGATCTGGTCGCGCGGGACGGCCTGCATCGCATCGGGGTTGCGCGGGCCGTAGGCTTCCTCGGCGACGGCGGTCACGCGCTTAGTGTCGCCCTCGCTCATGCCCGGCAGCGCCTTGTCGAGCCCGGGGATGATCTGGCCCGACCCCACGGTGAATTCCAGCGGCTCGCGGCCTTCGGACGTGTCGAAGACGGTGCCGTCGGCCAGCGTGCCGGTGTAATGAATACGGACGGTATCGCCCTGCTTGACCTCGGTCATGGCGTGTTCCTTCAGATGTGGTCTTGGTGGATTTGCGAGGCTGCGTCTGGCAGGTGCTCGTCGAATTGCCTGAAAGCCTAGCAGCCATGGCCGCGATGTCAAAGCGAGGGCGAAAACCCGCTCAGAACCACTGCCCCGGCTCCATAAGGCCGAGATCGAGCAATTGCTGTGAATGCCACTCGAACTCGACCGAGTTGTGCCAGGTGAACTCGCTGATATCGAACATCGAGCCGGAATTGCTCCGCAAGGCCTTGGCGGTGCGGAAACTCACGATCGCCGCCGTCAGGTTGTGGTGCCAGGGGCAGGCATAGGTGTTGTATTCCTCGTCGCTGAACGTGTGGTTGTCGCGCAGCTCCAGCCCCTTCTTGGCGCGGAACAGCGCGATCCGGTCGATCTTGCGCCGGTTCGGCGGCACGTGTTCCTCGAACCGCCAGCGCAGCCCGCCGAAGAAATCCAGCTGCCGCTCGGGCGCCGGCCCGCCATGCCCGTCCCGCGCCAGCGCGTAATAGCCCGACCGGTCGAGATAGGCGTCTTCCAGCGAGACGGCATCGGGGCAGGCCGTGAGGTCGCCCGCATAGAGATCGACGACATAGGTGAGCATCGCGTCGCGGCGTTCCTCGGTGTGGAAGGCCAGCATCTCGCCCACCGTGCGTGTCTCGCAGAAGGGGAAGAACAGGTATTCGGTGTTGTAGCAGTAATAGAGCCACAGCCCCGGCGCCGCCGCGATCACCGCGTTCACCGCCTCGCAGACATGCTCCATCCGGGTGCAATCATAGCTGATCCGCGAGATGCCATGCTCGAGCGCGCCGTCCAGCACCAGCGCCTCGGGCGCGAACAGCACGATGTGGCGGAAGCCGATCTGCTGGTGATGGCGGATCGTCGTCTCCACCTCCACCAGGTCTTCGGCGAAGATCAGCGCCACGGGGCCCTTGGCCAACGCATCGCGGCCATCGGTGAGGAAGGTCTTGAGGTTGTAGTAGCGCATGCGCCCTCCGCTGGCGGGTGGAGTTTGCCCATGCGCCGCCGCAATGCAAGCCTTGGCGCCCACCACCCCCCGTCACCCCCGCCGTTGCGGCACGGGCGTTTTCGCGGTAGGAGCCGGGCTTGCAGGAAAGGCGGCGTCATGGGCGAGGCAAAGAAGCTCTACATCCGGACTTATGGCTGTCAGATGAACGTCTATGACAGCGAGCGCATGGCCGAGGCCATGGGCAGCGACGGCTATGTCCAGGTCGACAGCCCCGAAGCCGCCGACATGATCCTGCTCAACACCTGCCATATCCGCGAAAAGGCGGCCGAGAAGGTGTATTCCGAGCTCGGGCGCCTGCGGAAGCTCAAGGGCGCCAATCCCGACCTGCGGATCGGAGTGGCCGGCTGCGTCGCCCAGGCCGAGGGCGAAGAGATCATGCGCCGCGCGCCCGTCGTCGACCTGGTCGTCGGCCCGCAGAGCTATCACCGCCTGCCCGACCTCGCCGCCCGCGCCCGCGCCGGCGAACGCGCGCTGGAGACGGAGTTTCCGGTCGAGGACAAGTTCGATCACATGCCGCCACGCCCCCGCGCAAGGCGCGCGCCGGCGGCGTTCCTCACCGTGCAGGAAGGCTGCGACAAGTTCTGCGCCTTCTGCGTGGTGCCCTATACCCGCGGCATGGAGGTCAGCCGCCCCGCCGCCCGCGTGCTCGACGAGGCGCGCGACCTGGTGGAGCGCGGCGTGCGCGAGATCACGCTGCTGGGCCAGAACGTGAATGCCTATCACGGCGCCGGAGAGGGCGGCGACTGGTCGCTCGCGCGGCTGATCCGGGCGCTGGCGCGGATCGACGGGCTGGAGCGGATCCGCTACACCACCTCGCATCCCAACGACATGACCGACGATCTGATCGCCGCCCATGGCGAGGTGGCCGAGCTGATGCCCTACCTGCACCTGCCGGTGCAGAGCGGATCGGATCGCATCCTCAAGGCGATGAACCGCAAGCACACGGCCGAGAGCTACCTGCGCCTGATCGAGCGGATCCGCACGGCGCGGCCCGATCTGCACCTCTCGGGCGATTTCATCGTCGGCTTCCCCGGCGAGACCGAGGCGGATTTCGACGATACGCTCGCCATCTTGCGCGAGGCGAATTTCGGCACCGCGTTCTCGTTCAAGTATTCCGCCCGCCCCGGCACGCCCGCGGCCGAGAAGCTCGACCGGATGGTGCCCGCCGAGCAGGCCGATGACCGGCTGCAAAGGCTCCAGGCGCAGATCGGCGCGCAGCAGGCGGCGCTTCAGGCCGCGATGGTGGGGCGCGAGGTGAAGGTGCTGGTGGAAAAGCCCGGCCGGCTGCCCGGCCAGATGGTCGGCAAGTCGGAATACCTGCACGCGGTGCATATCGACGAGGCAGAGGCCGGGATCGGCGATATCTGCGCGGTGCGGATCACCGCGTCGGGGCCGAACTCGCTGGCCGGGGCGCAGATCGCCACGGTCTGACGCACGCGCCGGGCGTGTTGCGGGCGCGCGCGTTCAAAGACGTGCGAGGATGCGGCGGGGCCGGTGGCCCGCACCGCGACGTTTGCGAGAGATCAGCGGCGGTAGAGCGGCGCGAGGTTCAGCGTCTCGACCGTCACGTCGGTCAGGCGCTCGACATTGCCCACGGCTTCCTGATCGCGGCAGATGCGTTCGCCGATCGCCGTCGCGGTGGCGAGGTCGTAGCCGGCACCGACGAGGCTGTCGATCATGCGGGTGGTGGGACGGTCGATGATGACCTCGTGCCACGGCCCGCGGAAGCAGCTGACGATGATCGGCTTCACGACGACGGGTTTCGAACCGGCGAAGCTCTCGGCAGCGAAGAGCGGCCCGAGGGCGGCGGCGATGGCGGTGGCAAGCATGGCAGTCTTCATAGCGATATCCTCTCGCACGTAATCATTACGGGGCAGTCAAACGCCCCAATGTTTTTCGCCTGGCCGGCCGCTGCCGGTGTCACGCCTCTTGGCTCGAGTCCCCACACTCTCCCGGTTCTGCGCGAAGCCCAGATCAATGCGTCAAATTCTAGACGCAAATCCGGCAAAAGAAAGCGCGCAGCCACAATTGCGCCATTATAGGGCCGGGTGCCCGACACAATTGCAGCCACCTGAAGTTATCGTTGGGTGGGCGGACACAATATCTAGATATGCCGGTTCCTTTTTTGTGACGGTTTGGTAAAGTCGGATCGGAAAGGGCGCCATCAGAGCGCCTTGGCGGCCGGTGATTCCGGCCCCGGGGAAAGGAAGAGCGGTGGCTCACGGGAAACGAAGTGCAGGCGCGCAGATCCTGAGGCTTCTGGCCAGCGCCCTGACCGTTCCGGCCGTCTTCCTCGCACCCACCAGACCCGCCGCCGCGCAGGCCGAACGCTACGAGCCGACGATCTGGGTCGATCCCGACGGTTGCGAACACTGGGTCATGGATGACGGCACCGAAGGCTACATGAGCCCGCATCTGCGCCGCGACGGCTCGCCCGTCTGCCGGCGCGGACAGGCCTGCGGGGTGATGCCGGCCGACCAGTTCTTCGCCAGCGGCAGCGCCAGGATCGGCCCGGAGGGGCGCGCCCGGCTGGCGCGGTTCTTCCGCGAACAGGGCGCCGCCGCCTACATCATCACCGGCCATACCGACGCCATTGCGAGCGATGCGGCGAATCTCAGGCTCAGCCATGCCCGCGCGGCCGCGGTGGCCGCCATCGCGCGCGAGGCGGGCGCCCGCGTCAGCGCGGTGCAAGGGCGCGGCGAACGCCAGCCCCGCGCCTCCAACGCCACGCCGGAGGGCCGGGCGGCCAACCGGCGGGTGGAGATCACCTGCATCCGATAGGAAAAGCCATGCCGCCATTCCGCATCCTCGCCCTTGCCCTCCTGGCGCTGCCGCTCACCGCCTGCGACGTGCCCAAGGCCGACAAGACGCATGATACCGGGGTGGACCGGAAGCATCTGAGCGAGTTGCAGGCCGGCATCTGGATCGACCCCAACGGCTGCGACCACTGGATCATCGACGACGGGGTGGAAGGCTATCTCTCGCCCCGGCTCGATCCGCGCGGGCGGCCCGTCTGCTCGGGCATCGCGCCGCCGGGCACGGCGACGGGTTCGTTCAAGTCGGGCTCTTCCGTGGCCGAGCTGCTGTGATCCGCCCTTCCTTCCGCACCGGTTCTGCCGGAACCCCGTTCTGCCGGAACATTGTGCAAACGTGGCGGTTGGGGATGAGGAGGATCGCATTTGTTACGGCCTCGTGAAGTTTTCGCCGCCACGCTTGCGCCGCGCGCGAAGGCTTGGCACCATCGCCGCAACGAGGCCGATCCATGCAGGAGACATTATTGGGCATCAGCGCGTTGACATCACCGCCAGCACCGGAAGACATCAATGAAACGCTTCTGGAATTCCCCGACAACCGCCTGCTGATCGACCTTTGCGGCGAATATGACCGCAACCTCGCACAGATCGAACACCAGCTCGACGTCCAGATCCTGCGCCGGGGCAACCTGCTCTCGGTGATCGGCGATGCCGAGGCGCGCGGCCAGGCGGCGGCGGTGCTGCAACAGCTCTATGCCAAGCTCGAGGCCGGGCGCGATGTCGATGCCGGCGAGATCGACGGCGAGATCCGCATGGGCGCGGGCGGCGGGGCCGGCGCCCCGGCGGGCGAGGCCGATACCGGCGAGACGCCCGACATGTTCGGCAGCACCGGCCGGGTCGAGATCCGCACCCGCAAGAAGACGGTTGAGCCGCGCACCGCCGCGCAGAAGGCCTATGTGGCGAGCCTGTTCAAGAACGATCTCGCCTTCGGGATCGGCCCGGCGGGCACCGGCAAGACCTATCTCGCCGTCGCCGTGGGCGTGAACATGTTCATCGGCGGCCATGTCGACCGGATCATCCTGTCGCGCCCCGCCGTCGAGGCGGGCGAGAAGATCGGCTTCCTGCCGGGCGACATGAAGGACAAGGTCGATCCCTACATGCAGCCGCTCTACGACGCGCTGAACGATTTCTTCCCCGCCAAGCAGGTCGCCAAGCTGATCGAGGAAAAGAAGATCGAGATCGCGCCGCTCGCCTTCATGCGCGGGCGCACGCTGGCCAATGCCTTCGTCGTGCTCGACGAGGCGCAGAACGCCACCACGATGCAGATGAAGATGTTCCTCACAAGGCTGGGCGAAGGGTCGCGCATGGTGATCACCGGCGATCGCAGCCAGGTCGACCTGCCGCGCGGCGTGACATCCGGCCTCGGCGATGCCGAGCGGCTGCTCGGCGGGATCGAGCGGATCGGCTTCAACTACTTCACCTCGAAGGATGTCGTGCGCCATCCGCTGGTGGCGAAGATCATCGAGGCCTATGACGCGGATACGCCGCCCGCCTGAGGCGGGCAGCGCGTGAACGGGGCAGGGCGCTACAGCAGCGTCCGCGCCACGTTCTCCAGCTTGGCGAGCGTCTCGTAGCCCTTGTCGAGCGCGCCGAATTCCAGCGCCTCGCGGGCCGTCATGTCGACGAAGGCCATGCGCATCTTCACCCGCGTTCCGCCGGCCTCGGGGGTGAAATCCACCGTCACGTCGGCATGGTGGCGCATGTCGTCGAAGCCCGACAGGCGATAGGCAATCCGGCTCTTCGGCGTGACCTGCGTGTATTCGTGCAGGTTGGGGAAGCTCTGCCCCTCGCCCTTCATCGTGAAGCGCCAATGCCCGCCCTCGCGCAGATCCATGCTCTCGGTCTCGCAATGGAAGCCGTGCGGCCCCCACCATTTCGGCAGCAACGCCGGATCCGTCCAGGCGCGCCACACCGCCTCGGGCGGGGCGGCGAGCAGGCGGTTGGTGACAAGCTCGTGCTCGGGCCGTTCGCCGCGCAGGCTGGCCGCATGGGCGACAAGCTGATCGGCCGCCGTGCCCCAGCCCGAGAAGAAGCCCATCTTCTCGTGCTGGTCGCGCGCTTCCTGCCCGGCATGGCGCACCGTCACGTCATAGCGGGTGCCGCCCTCGGGCGCGTCCGAGAAGCGGATGATCGCGGTCATGAACGGGGAGGGGTTCATGATCCAGCCGGGCGAGAAGGCATCGGTGAAGACCAGCAGCCGCGCCGGTTCGGCCTGCAGCACCACGCCGGCGGAATCGTGGGTGTTGCCGTCGACCTTCATCACCGTGCGGTAGATGCCGCCGGGGCGGGCATCCACCTCGGCCTCTTCCAGGCTGTGTGGCGCCGGCACGAACCAGTGCTTCATCAGCGCCGGATCGGTCCAGCAGGCCCAGACGATATCGCGCGGCGCGTCGAGGATGCGGCTGAAGCTCAGATCGTGGGGGGCTTCGGCGAGGTCGGTCATGGCGGTATCCTTCATGTCTTGCGTTCCCTTGCAATGGCGGTGGCCACGGCATCGAGCCTGTCGAGCCGCCCCTCCCAGATCTGCCTCTGCCGATCCAGCCAGGCGGTGGCCGGTGCCAGCGCGCCGGGGATCAGCGCGCAGGTCCGCACCCGCCCGTCCTTCGCCGAGGCGATGAGACCGGCCGCCTCGAGCTTGCGCAGGTGGCCCATCAGCGAGGGCAGGGCCATGTCGAACGGCGCCGCGAGGTCGGAGACGGAGGCCGGCCCCTCGCCCAGCCGGGCGAGGATCGCCCGGCGCGTCGGGTCGGAGAGCGCGGTGAAGACGGTGTCGAGGGTGGGGTCATGCTTAGCCATGTGCCTAACTATTCACGCGGCGCCGAGTCGCGCAAGCGAAAAGTTAGGTGTGTGGCTAAGTATGGCGCGCGGGCTCCGCCGCTCAGGCGCCGGTCAGATCCTGCGCCAGCATCAGCGCGTTGTCGTCGGGGTCGTAGAAGGTGGCGGTGGCGACCATGCCCTCGATCACCTCGGTCGGCCCGTCGAAGCGCACGCCCTCAGCCTCCAGCGCCGCGCGGGCTTTCGCGATGTCGGCCACGCCGAAGACGGGCACCGAATTGCCCGGCTGCGGTTCGCCCTGTTCGCCCAGTCCCAGCGTCACGCCCTCGGTCTTGGTCTGAAGCTCGCTCCACCCCGCCTCGTCGGCGTGATAGAGCAACTCGAAGCCCAGCATCCGGGAGTACCAGTCGGCGCTCGCGTGGCGGTCGCGGACAGACAGGGCCAGCGTAATTGTGTTTTGAAGTTCAATGACAGGCATGACGATTCCCTTTTGTCGAAAAATATAGTAACTATACTTTATGGACATAGACGACCTTGTCAAGATCACCGCACGGGCTTGGGCCCTGCCGATCCTCGCGCGGCTGGGCAGCGGCACGCCGGGGCGCCAGGCGCCCCTGATCGCGGCGACGGGGGCGGGGCGCACGGCGTTCGGCCAGAGCCTCGACCACCTGATCGAGCTGGGCCTGGTGGAGCGCAATCCCGGCCACGGCCACCCGCTGCGCCCGGAATACCGGCTGACGGCGCGGGGCAGGGCGCTCGCCCCCATCGCCGCGCGCATCGCCGCCGCCGCGCCCGCGCCCGAGGATCAGGCGCTGCTGCGCCAGGCGTGGAGCCTGCCGGTGCTCGCCGCTTGCGCCACGCCGCAGCCCTTCGGCGCCATCGCGGCGCGGCTGGCGCCGGTCACCGACCGGGCGCTTTCGCTGGCGCTGAAACGGCTGGAACGCCACGGCTGGCTGCGCCGCGTCACCGATACCGCGCAGCACCCGCCGCGCCCGTTCTACACCGCGCAGGGCCAGGGCGCCGCCATCGCCGCGCTGATCGCCCCCGCCCAGGCGGCGCCGGAATGACGCGCCCCCTCTGGCGCCGCGCCGCCAAGCCGCTATGAGGGGGCCATGACGACCGAGACCATCATCGAAGAGCCGCGCTGGCACGAGGCCGGGCTTGAGCCGCTCGCCGCGAAGGCCGAGGCGGCGACGCTGGGCGCGCTGGGGCTCGACCCCTCTGCCTTCGCCGTCACCGTGCTGGGCTGCGACGATGCGCGCATCGCCGCGCTCAACGCCGATTTCCGCGGCAAGCCGCAGCCCACCAACGTGCTCTCCTGGCCGGCCGAGGAGCGCGGCGCCGAAGCGCCAGGAATGTCCCCCGACCTGCCCGCGCCCGGCACGCCCGACGATCCCGCCGAACTGGGCGACATCGCCATCGCCTGGGCCACCTGCGCGCGCGAGGCAGAGGCGGCGGGCCGCTCATTGCCCGCCCATGCCACCCACCTGATCGTGCACGGGATATTGCATTTGCTGGGCTACGATCACATCTCCGACGCGGATGCCGCGCTGATGGAGACGCTGGAAGTGCGTATCCTCGCAGGCTTGGGGCTGGAAAACCCCTACGAATAATGTCAGAAATGCAGGCGCAATTGCCGAGAAGGACAGATGGGCGAAAGTGACGACGGGCCTTCTATGGCGGCGCGCAGCGCGCCGCCGCAGGAGGATCAGGGGCGCGGCGAGAAGAGTTTCTTCGGCCGGCTGCTGGATGTGTTCTCTCCACAGGGTGACAGTGAAGGCGACGAGGCCGAGGCCGAGCCTCAGCCCGGCGAGCGGCGCGAGGGCCAGCGGCTCGGCCTGCTGAACCTGCAGCGCGTCTCGCTCGAGGATGTGGCGATCCCGAAGGCCGAGATCGTCGCCGTGCCGGTCGACATCAAGAAGGATGACCTCGTGGCGATCTTCCGCGAAAGCGGGATGACACGGCTGCCCGTCTACAAGGGCACGCTGGATACGCCGATCGGGCTTGTCCACCTCAAGGATTTCGCGCTCCAGCACGGGTTCAACGGCAAGGGCACGCGGTTCAGCCTGCGCAAGCTGGTGCGCCCGCTGATCTACGCGCCGCCCTCGATGCCGATCGGCGTGCTGTTGCAGAAGATGCAGGCGGAACGCATGCACATGGCGCTGGTGATCGACGAATATGGCGGGGTCGACGGGCTGGTCACGCTGGAAGACCTGGTGGAACAGGTGATCGGCGAGATCGAGGATGAGCACGACGTGGGCGAAGGCGCCTTCTTCCGGCTCGAGAAAGAGGGCAGCTACATCGCCCAGGCCCGCGCCCCGCTCGAGGAATTCGAGACCGAGATCGGCATGAAGCTGACCGATGGCGAGGAAGACGAGGAGATCGACACGCTCGGCGGGCTGGTCTTCCTGCTGACGGGCCGCGTGCCCGCGCGGGGCGAGGTGGTGCCGCATCCCTCGGGTGCGGAATTCGTGATCGTGGATGCCGATCCGCGCCGGATCAAGCGCATCCGGGTGAGGCTGCCCCAGGCCGCGGATGCCTGACATCACGCGCCTGCGCCGCCGGCTGCGATCGCTGGCCTGGCGGCGCTGGCACGCGGCGGCGCTGGCCGTTCTGCTGGGCGTTCTGGCCGCGACGGGCCAGGTGCCGCTGGCGCTCTGGCCGCTGTCGCTCGCGGGCTTCACGGGCGCGCTGCTGCTGCACCGCGCGGCGCCCTGGCCCCGCGCCGCGGCCTGGCGCGGCTGGGCCTTCGGCGTAGGCTATTTCACCGCCTGCCTGTTCTGGATCGTGGAGCCGTTTCGCGTCGATGCCTCCGCCACCCTGTGGATGGCGCCCTTCGCGTTGGTCTTCCTGACAGGGGGGCTCGCGCTCTTCTGGGTCGCGGCCTGCTGGCTGGCGGCGCGGCTGCAACTGGGCTCGCTGGGCTGGGTGGCCGCGATGCTGGGGGGCGAGATGCTGCGCGCGCGGCTCTTCTCGGGCTTTCCCTGGGCGCTGCCCGGCTACATCTGGAGCGAAACGCCGGTGGCGCAGCTTGCCGCGGCGGGCGGTCCATGGCTGCTGACACTGCTCACGCTCGGCGCGGCGGCGGGTGCGGCGCGCACCATCCGCGCGGCGCGCGCCTGGCCCGCCATCGCCGCCGCGCTGGCCGTGGCGGGCGCCTGGGCCTATGGCGCCGCGCGGCTGCAACAGCCCGCCCCGATCGAGACCGATCACATCGTGCGCCTCGTCCAGCCCAACGCGCCGCAGCACATGAAGTGGGATCCCGCCCATGCTCCGGGCTGGTACCAGCGCCAGATCGACTATACCAAGGCCGCCCCGCTGGGCGACGGCCAGCCCCGGCCCGGCCTGATCGTCTGGCCAGAGACGGCAATCGCCACCTGGATGCAGACCGGCGTGCCCAACGGCTATGTCGAGGAGATGGCCGAGGCCGCGCAGGGCGCGCGCATCGTCTTCGGCATCAACCGCGAGGCGGGTCTGCGCGCCTACAATTCCGCCTTCGTGATCGGCCCCGACGGCACGGTTGCCGATGTCTACGACAAGCACCTGCTGGTGCCCTTCGGCGAATACATCCCCGCCGGCTGGCTGATCGGCCCGCTCGGCTTCCGCGCCTTCACGCAGGAAGCGGGCTACGGCTTCTCGCCCGGCCCCGGCCCCGCGCTTCTGGATCTCGGCCCCGCCGGCGTGGCCCTGCCGCTCATCTGCTACGAGGCGATCTTCCCCCGCGCCCTGCGCGCCGGGGCGCGGCCGGACTTCCTGCTGCACCTCACCAACGATGCCTGGTTCGGCACGCTGGCCGGCCCGCAACAGCATTTCGCCCAGGCCCGGATGCGCGCCATCGAGCAGGGCCTGCCGATGATCCGCGTCGCCAATACCGGCATCTCGGGCGTCATCGGCGCGCGCGGCACCGTGCGCACCATGCTGCCGCTCGGCACGGCCGGCTGGGTCGACGCCGCCATCCCGGGCGCCCTGCCGGCCACGCCCTATGCCCGCTGGGGCGACATGCCCGCCCTCATCCTGCTCGCCGGATTAGCGCTTATCGCCTGGCTCACCCGCCGCCGCCCCGGCATCCGCGAAAGGGTTTGACCCCGCAACCGCCTGCGGCTATCGCTGGCGGGCCGACCCGCACAACGGCTTCCTGGCGTGCGGGCGAAGAAATCCAATGGAGCATCTCCCATGTCACGACTGAACTACACCTTCACCTCGGAATCCGTCTCCGAGGGCCATCCCGACAAGGTCTGCGACCGGATCTCGGATGCCGTGCTCGACGCGTTTCTCGCCGAGCAACCCGAAGCCCGCGTCGCCTGCGAGACCTTCGCGACGACGAACAATGTCGTCGTCGGGGGCGAGGTGGGCCTGTCCGACAAGGAGACGCTCGACCGCTACCTGGAAGGCGTCGAGGATATCGTCCGCGAATGTGTGCGCGATATCGGCTACGAGCAGGACGAGTTCCACTGGAACACGCTCAACGTCACCAACTTCCTGCACCCGCAATCGGCCCATATCGCCCAAGGCGTGAACGCGAGCGAGAACAAGGATGAGGGCGCCGGCGACCAGGGCATCATGTTCGGCTACGCCGTGCGCGAAACGCCCGAGCTGATGCCCGCGCCGATCCACTACGCCCACGCGATCCTCCGCCGCCTGGCCGAAGCGCGCAAATCCGGCGCCGAGCCGACGCTGCGGCCCGATGCGAAAAGCCAGCTCTCGCTGCGCTACGAGGATGGCAAGCCGGTGGAGGTGACGCAGCTGGTGCTCTCCACCCAGCATGTCGACGAGGACCAGAGCTCAGACGACATCCGCGCCATCGTGGAGCCCTATATCCGCGAGGTTCTGCCCTCCGACTGGCTGACCGACCGCACTGAATGGTGGGTGAACCCCACCGGCAAGTTCGTGATCGGCGGGCCGGATGGCGATGCGGGGCTGACGGGGCGCAAGATCATCGTCGATACCTATGGCGGCGCCGCGCCGCACGGCGGCGGCGCCTTCTCGGGCAAGGATCCCACCAAGGTGGATCGCTCCGCCGCCTATGCCGCGCGCTACCTCGCCAAGAACGTGGTCGCCGCCGGGATGGCCGAGAAATGCCTGATCCAGCTTTCCTACGCGATCGGCGTGGCCAAGCCGCTCTCGATCTATGCCGAGACCTACGGCACGGGCGAGCTGTCGTCGGAGGAGATCGAGCGCGCCGTCAGCCGGGTGATGGATCTCACCCCGCGCGGCATCCGCACCCATCTGGGGCTCAACCGCCCGATCTATGCCCGAACCGCGGCCTACGGCCATTTCGGCCGCGCGCCGGAAGCGGATGGCGGCTTCTCCTGGGAACGCACCGACCTGGCCGAGGCGCTGCAGAAGGCCGTCTAGGCACGAAAAAGGGGCCGGGGGATTTCCCCGGCCCCTGTCATCTTCGGCGCTTCGGATCAGGCGGGCACGGCCTCGCCGCGCTGCTCCACCGATACCGGGCCGGGGCCAAAGGCCACGACGATCAGCATGCCGCCCGCGATGGTGACGTTCTTCATGAAGGAAATCATCTCGCCCTGGGCGGCCATGCCTTCCAGCCCGAAGGAGGGGATCAGGTGGAACAGGATGCCCGACAGCAGCGCGAAACCGGCCAGGGCGAGCGCCGCGATCCGGGCCTGCCAGCCGACCAGCAGCGCCACGCCGCCGACCAGCTCGACAAGGATCACCAGCGGCAGCAGCGCGCCGGGCACGCCCATCGCCTCCATGTAGCCCTGGGTGCCGGCATAGCCGCCGATCTTCTGGAAACCCGACGTGATGAACATCAGCGAAAGCAGCACGCGGCCGGCGGGCGCGGCATAGGGAAGAAGGTTGGTCATGGTCACTATCCTCTGGTTGCACCCTTCGTTCAGGGCATGGGTGCAACTTACGGATCGGGCGCCATCGCACCATTCCAGCAAATTCCTCACCGTCTGTGCGGAAATGAACAACAGCTTGAAGCCGCCCCGCACCGGCGCTAAGGCAGCGCCATGAGCGAGACCCATCCCCAAGGCGCCCCCTGGCGCAACTTCTATGGCCGCCGCCACGGCAAGCAGCTGAACGCGGCGCAGAAGCGCTATCTCGAAGAGGATCTGCCCGGCCTCGCCCCCGGCCCGGTCAGCCACGAGGAAAACCCCGAGCGCCGCAAGCTCGACCTCGCCGCGCGGTTCGGCGACCGGCCGCTCTGGCTGGAGATCGGCTTCGGCGGCGGCGAACACCTTGTCCACCAGGCGCAGGCGCATCCCGAGGTGGGTTTCATCGGCTGCGAGCCGTTCATCAACGGCGTGGCGATGCTGCTGGGCAAGCTGCGCCGCGCCCGGCCCGGCAATGTCGCCGTTCACGCGGGCGACGCGCGCGATCTCTTCGACGTGCTGCCCGACGGCTCGGTGGCGAAATGCTTCCTGCTCTACCCCGACCCGTGGCCCAAGGCCCGCCACCACCGCCGCCGCTTCGTGACGCCCGAGCACCTTGAACCGCTGCACCGCGTCATGGCGCCGGGGGCCGAGCTGCGCATCGCCACCGACATTCCAGATTACGTCCGCCAGACGCTGGAGGAGGTGCCGCGCGCCGGTTTCGCCTGGCAGGCCGAGCGCGCCGCCGACTGGCGCGAGCCCTGGGATGACTGGATCTCCACCCGCTATGAACGCAAGGCGCTGCGCGAAGGCCGCAGGCCCCATTACCTGACCTTCCGCCGCGTCTGACCACGCGCTGCCCCGCCCGCTGGACCGGGCCCGCCCCCTGCGCTATCACGGCCCGAGATTTCAGCTAGCGAGGCAGGCCATGTCGGGACACGGCGCTCCCATCCCCATGATCGCGCGAGGCGGCGGGCCGCTCTCGGGCGTGGCCGAGGTGCCCGGCGACAAGTCGATCAGCCACCGCGCGCTGATCTTCGGCGCGATGTGCGTGGGCGAGACGCGGATCACCGGCCTGCTCGAGGGCGAAGACGTGCTCGATACCGCGCGCGCTATGCAGGCACTGGGCGCCGAGGTGGAGCGGAGCGGGCCGGGCGCCTGGGTGGTGAACGGCGTCGGCGTGGGCGGGTTTTCCGAACCGGCCGACGTGATCGATTGCGGCAATTCCGGCACCGGCGTGCGGCTCATCATGGGGGCGGTGGCCACCCACGGCTTCGCCACCACGTTCACCGGCGATGCCTCGCTGCGCTCACGCCCGATGGGCCGCGTGACCGACCCGCTGGCGCTGTTCGGCGCGCGGGCGGTGGGCCGCGCCGGCGGGCGCCTGCCGCTCACGCTGGTGGGCGCGGCCGATCCGGTGCCGGTGGAATATGCCACGCCGGTGGCCTCGGCCCAAGTGAAGAGCGCCGTGCTGCTGGCCGGTCTCAACGCGCCGGGCGAGACGGTGGTGATCGAGCGCGAGGCGACGCGCGACCATACCGAGCGGATGCTCGCGGGCTTCGGCGCGGCGATCGAGGTCGCCCCCGAGGGCGACGGCCGCCGCATCACGCTGGCGGGCCGGCCCGAATTGCGGCCCCAGCCCGTCGCCGTGCCGCGCGATCCCTCCTCGGCGGCCTTCCCCGTCTGCGCCGCGCTGATCGTGCCGGGCAGCGAGATCACCGTGCCCGGCGTCAGCCAGAACCCCACGCGCAGCGGGCTCTACACCACGCTTTGCGAGATGGGCGGCGACATCGCCTTCGAGAACCCGCGCGAGGAAGGGGGCGAGCCGGTGGCCGATCTGCGCGTGCGGTTCTCGTTGCTCAAGGGCGTCGAGGTGCCGCCCGAGCGCGCCGCCTCGATGATCGACGAGTTTCCCGTGCTCTCGGTCGTTGCCGCCTTCGCCGAGGGCCGCACCGTGATGCGCGGCGTGCGCGAATTGCGGGTGAAGGAAAGCGACAGGATCGACGCGATGGCCGTGGGCCTGCGCGCCTGCGGGGTGAGCGTCGAGGAAGACGAGGATACGATGATCGTGCAGGGGCGCGGCGCCGATGGCGTGCCCGGCGGCGCCACCTGCGCGGCGCGGCTGGATCACCGCATCGCCATGTCGTTCCTCGTGCTCGGCCTTGCGGCGCACAAGCCGGTGCGCGTGGATGACGGATCGCCGATCGCCACCTCCTTCCCGAGTTTCGAGGCGCTGATGGGCGGGCTGGGCGCCGCCATCACGCGCGAAGAGGTGCAGCCGGCATGAGCTTCTGCGTCGCCATCGACGGGCCGGCGGCGGCGGGCAAGGGCACGATCAGCCGCGAGGTGGCGCGACATTTCGGGCTGGCGCACCTGGATACCGGGCTGCTCTACCGCGCGGTGGGCGCGCGGGTGGCCGAGGGCGAGGCGCCGCTCGACGCCGCCAAGGCGCTGGTGGCCGACGACCTCGCGCGCGGCGATCTGCGCAGCGCCGCCGTGGCCCAGGCCGCCAGCCGGGTGGCCGCGATCCCCGAAGTGCGCGCCGCTTTGGTGGATTTCCAGCGCGCCTTCGCGCGCCGCGCCGGCGGCGCCGTGCTCGACGGGCGCGATATCGGCACCGTGATCTGCCCCGATGCCGAGGTGAAGCTCTACGTCACCGCATCCGACGAGATCCGCGCCGAGCGCCGGTTGAAGGAGCTGCAGGGCTCGGGCTTCGACACGGATTACGCCACCGTGCTTGCCGATATCCGCAGCCGCGACGCGCGCGATGCCTCGCGTGTCGATGCGCCGATGGTCGCCGCGGCAGATGCGATCCTGCTCGATACCTCGCGCATGACGATCGCCGAGGCGGTGGCCCGCGCCGTGGCCGAGGTGGGCCGCGCGCTCAGGCGCTGAGCGTGGCCTGCACGGCGCGTTTCCAGGCTGCATAGCCTGCCTCGCGCGCCGCATCGTCCATCGCCGGCTCGAACCGCCGCTCCAGCTTCCATTCCCGCGCGAAACCGGCCATGTCGGGATACAGCCCCGCGCGCATCCCGGCCAGCCAGGCGGCGCCGAGCGCGGTGGTCTCCAGCACGTCGGGGCGGTCGACGGGGGCGTCGATGATGTCCGACAGGAACTGCATCGTCCAGTCCGACGCGCTCATCCCGCCATCCACGCGCAGCACCGCCTCGCCCGCGCCGCGCCAATCGGCGCGCATCGCCTCCAGCAGGTCGCGCGTCTGGTAGCCCACGCTTTCCAGCGCCGCGCGCGCCAGCTCGGCCGGGCCGGAATTGCGCGTCAGCCCGAAGATCGCGCCGCGGCATTCGGCGTTCCAGTAGGGCGCGCCGAGCCCGGTGAAGGCCGGCACCAGGATCACGCGCTGGCCCGCGTCGGCGCGCTCGGCCAGCGGCTGCGTCTCGGCCGCCTCGCGGATGATCTTCAGCCCGTCGCGCAGCCATTGCACCACCGCGCCGGCGATGAAGATCGAGCCTTCCAGCGCATAGGTCGTCTTGCCATCCAGCCGGTAGGCGATGGTGGTGAGCAGCCGGTTCTCCGACGTCACCGGCTCGGACCCGGTGTTCAGCAGCGCGAAACAGCCCGTGCCATAGGTGCTCTTCAGCATGCCGGGCTCGAAACAGGCCTGGCCCACGGTCGCCGCCTGCTGATCGCCCGCCACGCCCAGGATCGGGATCTCGCGCCCGAACAGATCGGCCCGCGCCATGCCGAAATCGGCGGCGCAATCGTGCACCTCGGGCAGCATCTCGAGGGGGATGTCGAACATCTCGCAGATCGTGGCGCTCCAGCGATGCTTGCGGATGTCGTAGAGCAGGGTGCGCGCGGCATTGGTGGCATCGGTCACGTGCGAACGCCCGCCGGTGAGCTTCCAGATCAGGAAGCTGTCGACCGTGCCGAAGAGCAGCTTGCCGGCGCGCGCGCGCTTGCGGGCGCCGTCGACGTGATCGAGGATCCATTTCAGCTTGGTGCCGCTGAAATACGGATCGCAGAGCAGGCCCGTCCGGTCGCGGAACATCGCCTCGTGCCCGGCTTCGCGCAGCTCGCGGCAGTAATCGGCGGTGCGCCTGTCCTGCCAGACGATGGCGTTGTGGATGGCGCGGCCGGTCTCGGCATCCCAGACCACCGTCGTCTCGCGCTGGTTGGTGATGCCGATCGCGGCGATGTCGTCGGCGCCGAGGCCCGCCTTTTCCATCGCCTGCCGGCAGGTCGCCGCGGTAGAGGACCACAGGTCATCGGGATCATGCTCCACCCAGCCCGATTGCGGGAAGTGCTGGGGGAATTCCTGCTGCGCGGTGGCGACCGGATGCATGTGCGCGTCGAACAGGATCGCGCGTGACGATGTGGTGCCCTGATCGATGGCCAGGATGTGTTTCATGACGGCTCCTCCCCGGCGGGGAGTGTGGCCGCGCGGGGCCGCGAAGTCAACGCCGGGGCGGGGGTGCGCCCCGGCGTCAGGGGCTTGATTTCGCGAAAGAAATCGGCCTCAGCGCGCGGCTTCGGGAAAGGCCGGCAGAAGCGCCACGTGGCGGGCATCGTGCTGGATCACCAGCGTCGCGCCCAGGTTGTCGGCGAGGGCCTCCATGCGCGCGGTCGAGGCCAGCGTATCGGCCCGGTCATGGTTGAAGGGCGGCACGCTTTGGGTCTCCATCTGCTCGGCGAAATGGACCACGTCGCCCGACAGCAGCACCGGCCCGGTCTCGGCCAGCTGCACCAGCAGCGCCATCTCGCCCGGCGTGTGGCCCGGCATGGCCAGCATCGTCACGCTGCCGTCGCCGAAGACGTCGTGATCGCCGGTGACGGCGCGCACATTCGCGCCCTCGACCAGCCACGGCGCCACGGTGCGCGGATCGACGAAGGGCACGACTCCGGCCGGGAAGGGATCGGCCGAGAGCACCGCCCAGTCGGCCGCGCCGATCAGCAATTCGGCCTGCGGAAAGGCGCTGGCCTGGCCGGTATGGTCGAAATGGTAGTGGCTGACGCCCACCATCGTGACATCCCCGGCGCTCAGCCCGATCTCGCCCAGCTGTTCGGTCACGGTTCGTTCAAGCGTCGGCGCCAGCGGCGCGGCGGGATCGAGCGGCGCGCCCTTCAGCGCCTCGGGAAAGCCCGCATCCCACAGTAGCACGTCGTCGCCGTGGCGGATGACATAGCAGCTGTTGGTCAGCGTGATCGCCTCGCCCTGCGGATAGGCGCCGGTGTCGCTGAACAGGTTCATGTCGCGCACCTCGATCGAGCCGCAATCGAGCCGCCAGAGCGTGGTTTCCTGCGCGGCGGCGGCACCGGTGGTGAGGGTGAGCGCCGCGAGGGCGAAGAGGGTCGGTTTCATATCGGTCTCCTGAATCTCCCGTTGATCGGGCCGGTGCAGGATGCGCCGGGCCGCGCCGCCCGATGGGCCGGGCACGCGCGAAGTTGCGCCCGAAACGCTCACCGCTGCATTTTCCCGCCGCGCGGAACGTGCCAATCTGCGGCCATGACACATGATCCCGCCCGCGACGACCTGCACCTGCGCGCCGAACTGATGCGCCACTTCGCCGATATCCGGCAGGCCGGGGAAGGCGGCATGCGGCTGGAAGGGCCGGGCGCCTTCTCCTATGCCTGCCTCACGCGCGAGAAGCTCGTCGCCGCGCGGATGGAGCATCCGGTTCTGGGCATCGTGCTGCGCGGCACCAAGGAGGTCTGGCTGGGCGAGACGGGCTATCCGATGCCCGCCGGCACCGTCTTCGCGCTGCCGCGCGGGGTGGGGCTGGATATCCTCAACATTCCCGATGCGCGCTCGGGCTTCTACCAGTCGCTGCTGATCGAAGTCTCCGACCTGCCGCAGGGCGTGGCGCCGCTGAGCGCGGAAGAGGCGCGCGCGCCCGCCGCGCCCGGCGATTTCGCGATCCCGCTCACGGCCGATCTGGTCGCCGCCATCGGCAATGCGCGGCGCGAATTGCGCGATCCCGCCGCCAAGGCCGAGATCTGCCGCCACCGCATCGCCGAGGTGCTGCTGCTGCTGCGCCGCGTGCCGCAGGCCCGCCCGCTCTTCTGGCAGAGCCTGCCCGACCGCGTGCGCTGGCTGATCCGCTCCGACCCCGTCGCGCCGTGGAGCGTGGAGCAGGTGGCCCGCCAGCTCGGCCTCGGCGCCTCGACCCTGCGGCGCCGGCTGGTGCAGGAGGGTCAGCCCTTCCGCGCCGTCCTGCGCGAGGCCCGGATGGAGGCGGCACGCGCGGCGCTTTTGCAGGGCGAAAGCGTGGGCGCGGCGGCGGGCATGGCGGGCTATGCCAGCCGGTCGCATTTCGCCCGGCGCTTCCGCGAGGCGTTCGGGACGACACCGGCCGCCTTCGGCTGAGCCCCCGGATCATGGTTAATCAAACCTGAACCCATGATTTCAACGGGTTACGAGGTGTCCACATGTGGACACCCCCAAAAGGCAGGGGCCGCACCCTTCGGCGCGGCCCCCTTTCATGCTCCGGCAAGGCCGGTTCGGATCACTTCCAGGATTCGATCAGCTCGTCATAGGAAATGGTCTCGGGCTCGGGATCCTCGTTGTCCAGCTTGGGCTTCGGCGCGCCCGGCTGGTCGAGCCAGTATTGCGGATCCCGCTCCTCGTTCAGCTTCGGCCCCAGGTCACCCTGGACACCGGCACGCTCCAGCCGTTCCAGCACCGCTTCCTGGTCGGCGCACAGCGCATCGAGCGCTTCCTGCGGGGTCTTCGCGCCTGACATGGCGTCGCCGATATTCTGCCACCACAGCTGGGCCAGCTTCGGATAGTCGGGAACGTTCGTCCCGGTCGGCGACCACTGGGTGCGGGCCGGCGAGCGGTAGAATTCCACGAGCCCGCCGAGCTTCGGCGCGCGTTCGGTGAAGCTGTCGTGCTGGACGGTGCTTTCGCGGATGAAGGTCAGCCCGACATGGGATTTCTTCACATCCACCGTCTTGGAGGTGACGAACTGGGCGTAGAGCCAGGCCGCCTTGGCCCGGTCCACCGGGGTGGATTTCAGCAGCGTCCAGGAACCGGCATCCTGGTAGCCCACCTTCATGCCTTTCTCCCAGTAGGCGCCGTGCGGCGAGGGGGCCATGCGCCATTTCGGCGTGCCGTCCTCGTTGAGCACCGCAACGGCGCTGTCGGCCACCATGTCGGCGGTGAAGGCGGTGTACCAGAACATCTGCTGGGCGATGCTGCCCTGCGCCGGCACCGGCCCGGCTTCCGAGAAGGTCATCCCGGCCGCGGCGGGCGGGGAGTATTTCTCGAGCCATTCGATCGCCTTGGTAACGGCATAGACGGCCGAGGGATCGTTCGTCGCCCCGCCCCGCGCCATGCACGAGCCGACGGGCTGGCTGTTCTCGTTCACGCGGATGCCCCATTCGTCGACCGGCAGGCCGTTGGGTTCACCCTTGTCTCCCATCCCGGCCATCGACATCCAGGCGTCGGTGTAGCGCCAGCCGAGCGAGGGATCCTTCTTGCCGTAATCCATGTTGCCATAGACGCCCTCCGACGGGCCGCCGACATAGGACATGTCGCGCCCGGTGAAGAACTCGGCGATATCCTCGTAGGCTGACCAGTTGACTGGCACGCCCAGCTCATAGCCGTACTCGGCCTGGAAATCCTCCATCGTCTTGGGATCGGTGAACCAGTCGTAGCGGAACCAGTAGAGGTTGGCGAATTGCTGGTCGGGCAGCTGGTAGACCTTGCCGTCGGGCCCGGTGACGAAGCTCAGCCCGATGAAATCCTCCAGGTCGAGGTTCGGGTTGGTCACATCCGCCCCTTCGCCGGCCATCCAGTCGGTCAGGTTGTGGGCCTGCTGATAGCGCCAGTGGGTGCCGATCAGGTCGCTATCGTTGATGTAGGCGTCATAGACGTTCTGGCCGGATTGCATCTGCGTCTGCAGCTTTTCCACCACGTCGCCTTCGCCGATCAGATCGTGGGTGATGTTGATCCCCGTGATCGCGGTGAAGGCGGGCGCCAGCACCTGGCTTTCGTATTCGTGGGTGGTGATCGTCTCCGACACGACCTTGATGTCCATCCCCGCGAAAGGCTCGGCCGCGTCGATGAACCATTGCATCTCGGCTTCCTGTTCCTCCCGCGACAGGGTGGAGAGATCGCCGATCTCGCTGTCGAGGAACGCGCGCGCCGCCTCCATGTCGGCCAGCGCGGGCAGGCCGGTCAGGGCCAGCGCGAGCGCCGTGGTTGATCTCAGTATAAGGTTCATTGGTTTCCTCCCTTTCAGAACCGTTCTCGTTACACGCGCCGGGCGGGCAGGCCCGGCTTCAGACCCAGCGGAAGACCGCCGCGGCATAGACGAGCGAAAGCGCAAGCCCCGCCCATTGGGTGATGTCGGTGAGGCCCAGCCAGGCCAGGTTGATGAAGGCGCTGCCCAGCAGGCTGATGAACAGCCGGTCGCCCCGCGTCGTCTCGATCCCCAGCACGCCGTGGCGCGGGGTTTCGGGGTAGCGGATCGCGAGGATGCTGAAGACGATCAGCAGCAGGGCGATGATCGCGAAGAAGGCCGTTGTCGGCCATGTCCAAGCCATCCAGGCCATGTCACACCCTCCCCAGGGCAAAGCCCTTGGCGATGTAGTTTCGGACGAACCAGATCACGAGCGCGCCGGGCACGATGGTCAGCACCCCGGCGGCGGCCAGCACGCCCCAGTCGAGCCCCGAGGCGGAGACGGTGCGCGTCATCGTGGCGGCGATGGGCTTGGCATCCACCGTCGTCAGCGTGCGCGACAGCAGCAGTTCCACCCACGAGAACATGAAGCAGAAGAAGGCCGCCACGCCGATGCCCGAGGCGATGAGCGGCATGAAGATCTTCACGAAGAAATGCCCGAAGGAATAGCCGTCGATATAGGCCGTCTCGTCGATCTCCTTCGGGACGCCGCGCATGAAGCCCTCCAGGATCCACACCGCCAGCGGCACGTTGAACAGGCAATGCGCCAGCGCCACGGCGATATGGGTGTCGAACAGCCCGACCGAGGAATAGAGCTGGAAGAAGGGCAGCGCGAAGACGGCGGGCGGCGCCATGCGGTTGGTCAGCAGCCAGAAGAACAGGTGCTTGTCGCCCATGAAGTGATAGCGGCTGAACGCATAGGCGGCCGGCAGCGCCACGGCGACCGAAATCACCATGTTCATCAGCACGTAGATGAGCGAGTTGATGTAGCCCATGTACCAGCTGGGATCGGTGAGGATCGTGCGATAGTTCGCAAACGTCAGATCCCGCGGCCAGAGCGAGAAGCCGCCGAGGATCTCGGCATTGGTCTTCAGGCTCATGTTCAGCAGCCAGTAGATCGGCAGCAGCAGGAACAGCAGGTAGAGCACCATCACCACGGCGCGTCCGTTCAGGCGCAGGCCGCGGCGCGCGGTGCGGGTGGTGCTGCTTGTCGTATCGGTTGCGGCCACCGCCATCACGCGCCCCCCCGTTTGTCGAGGTTCACCATCACCGTGTAGAACACCCACGAGATCAGCAGGATCACCAGGAAGTACATCAGCGAGAAGGCCGCCGCGGGGCCGAGGTCGAACTGGCCGATCGCCATCTTGACGAGGTCGATCGACAGGAAGGTCGTGGCATTGCCCGGCCCGCCCCCGGTGACGACGAAGGGTTCGGTATAGATCATGAAACTGTCCATGAAGCGCAGGAGGATGGCGATCAGCAGCACGCCCGACATCTTGGGCAGCTCGATATAGCGGAACACCTTCCAGCGGCTGGCCTGGTCGATCTTGGCGGCCTGGTAATAGGCATCGGGAATGCTCTGCAGCCCGGCATAGGCCAGCAGGGCGACGAGCGATGTCCAGTGCCAGACATCCATCACCACCACCGTCACCCAGGCATCCACGACGTCGGACGTGTAATTGTAGCTGATGCCCAGCTTGGCGAGCGTATGGCCCAGCAGGCCGATATCGACGCGGCCGAAGATCTGCCAGATCGTGCCGACCACGTTCCACGGGATCAGGAGCGGCAGCGCCATCAGCACCAGGCAGACAGAGGCCCAGACACCGCGCTTGGGCATCGAGAGCGCCACGAGGATGCCCAGCGGCACCTCGATCGCCAGGATCACCGCCGAGAACACGGCCTGGCGCCACAGCGCGCCCCACATCCTCTCGCTCTCGAGCATTTCGGAGAACCACTCGAGCCCGGCCCAGAAGAAGACATTGTTGCCGAACGTGTCCTGCACCGAGTAGTTCACCACCGTCATCAAGGGAATGACGGCCGAGAAGGCCACCAGCACGAGCACCGGCAGGACGAGAAACCATGCCTTCTGGTTGACGGTCTTTTCCATGTCACGCGGCCTTTCCGGGTGTGATGCGCCAATCGTCGGCGAAGACGCCGACATGGCCCTGCGTGAAGGCGACGCGCGTCATGTCGTCGCCGATTTCCGCGCCTTCCGGCGCGATGGCGTTGAGCGCGCGGCCCTCGTGTTCGGCGCGGATGATGCGGTGGTGGCCGACATCCTCGATCCGCGTTACGGTGACGGGCAGGCCGCTTGCCTCGCGGGTGAGGCGGGTATGTTCGGGGCGCACGCCGATCTGCACGCGGCCCTTGGGCCGGCCGTAATCGGCATCGAGCGCGATCTCGGTGCCGCCCACGCGCGCGGTGCGGCCCATCACCTCGGCATCCAGCAGGTTCATGCCGGGCGAGCCGATGAAATAGCCCACGAACGTGTGGCCGGGGCGCTCGAACAGCTCCTGCGGGGTGCCGATCTGCACGACGCGGCCGTCATGCATGACCACCACCTTGTCGGCGAAGGTCAGCGCCTCGGTCTGGTCGTGGGTGACGTAGATCATCGTGTGGCCGAATTGCTGGTGCAGCGATTTCAGCTGGGTGCGCAATTCCCACTTCATGTGCGGGTCGATCACGGTGAGCGGCTCGTCGAAGAGCAGGGCATTCACATCCTCGCGCACCATCCCGCGGCCAAGCGAGATCTTCTGCTTGGCATCCGCCGTCAGCCCCCGCGCGCGGCGGTCGAGCACGTCTTCCATGCCGATCATCTGCGCGATCTCCTGCACGCGCCGCGCGATATAGGCGGCATCGGCGCCCCGGTTGCGCAGCGGGAAGGCGAGGTTGTCGCGCACGCTCATCGTGTCGTAGACGACAGGGAACTGGAAGACCTGGGCGATGTTGCGGTCGGCTGTGGGCGCCTCGGTCACGTCTTCGCCGTCGAACAGGATGCGCCCGCGCGACGGGTGCAGCAGGCCCGAGATGATGTTGAGAAGCGTCGTCTTCCCGCAGCCCGAGGCGCCGAGCAGCGCATAGGCCTCGCCATCCGCCCAGACGTGGTTGAGCTCCTTCAGCGCGTAATCGGCCTCCGAGGTGGGGTTGGGCAGGTAGGAATGCGCCAGGTTATCGAGCGTGATCGAAGCCATCAGGCGGCCTCCGCATAGGCGGCGGGCGCGGCCAGCTCGCCGCTTTCGCCGAACAGGTAGACATGCGCCGGATCGAGCCAGGCGGTGACGGTGGCGCCGGTGCGCAGCGCGTGCACGCCCTCGATCAGCCCCACCCAGCGGGTGTCGGCGTGATCGAGATGCACGAAGGTTTCCGACCCGGTGATCTCGGTCACGGCGAGGGTGCATTCGAAGCTCAGCGCCGCCTCGCCCTGGCGCGCGAGGTCGAGATGCGCGGGGCGGAAGCCGGCAGTATAGGTGCCGTCGGGCAGGGCGGCGAGGTCGGTGCCCGGCATGTCGGAGCTCTGGCCGCCGCCGAACTCCACCACGCCGCCGCGCTTGGTGACGGTGAGGAAGTTCATCGGCGGATCGGAGAAGACGCGCGCCGTGGTGGCATCTGCCGGCCGGCGGTAGACGCGCGGCGTGGGCCCGAACTGCGTCACGCGGCCTTCCCAGAGCGTGGCGGTATTGCCGCCCAGCAGCAGCGCCTCTTCCGGTTCTGTCGTGGCATAGACGAAGACGGCGCCGGATTGCTCGAAGATGCGCGGGATCTCGACGCGCAGCTCTTCGCGCAGCTTGTAGTCGAGATTGGCCAGCGGCTCGTCGAGCAGCACGAGGCCGGCATCCTTCACCAGTGCGCGGGCGAGCGCGCAGCGCTGCTGCTGGCCGCCCGAAAGCTCCAGCGGGCGGCGCTCGAGGAATGGCGTCAGCTTGAGCATCTCGGCGGTCTCGCGCACGCGCCTGTCGATCTCGTCGCGCGGCACCCGCTTGAGCCGCAGGGGCGAAGCGATGTTGTCGTAGACGCTCATCGACGGGTAGTTGATGAATTGCTGATAGACCATGGCCACACCGCGATCCTGCACGCGCATGCCCGTCACATCCTGCCCGTTCCAGTAGATGCGGCCTTCGGTCGGCGTGTCCAGCCCCGCCATCAGCCGCATCAGCGATGTCTTGCCCGAAAGCGTGGGGCCGAGCAGCACGTTCATCGTGCCGCCCTCGAGCAGCAGGTCGGTGCGGTAGATATGCACCTTGCCGCCGACCTCGCGTGTCACGCCCCTGAGTTCCAGTGCCATCCGCGCCCCCTTCAGGCCGCCGAGACGCGCAGGGCCTGCGCGCCTTCGGTGGCCATCCATTCCTCGAGCCGGGCGATCTGCGCCGGCTTCATCCTCAATCCCAGTTTCGAGCGCCGCCAGACGACATCCTCGGCATGGCGGGCAAACTCGCGCGTCATCAGCCAGGTCACCTCGCGCGCCGTGAGCGTGGCGCCGAAATCCTCGCCCAGGTCGTGCAGGCCGGTGGCGCCTTCCAGCAGGCGCGCGGCTTCGGTGCCGTAGGCGCGGATCAGGCGGCGGGCGTGGAACTCGCTCAGCCAGGGATGCGCCTCGCGCAGCTCGCTGGCGAGCGTCTCGGCCTCGCCCACGGCGAAATCGCCGCCGGCCAGCGGGGCGCGCGCCGTCCACGGGCCGCTGCCGGCGCCCAGATGCGGGCGCAGCTTCTCCAGCGCCGATTCCGCGAGCCGCCGGTAGGTGGTGATCTTGCCACCGAAGACCGAGAGCAGCGGCGCGCCCGAGTTTTCCAGCGAAAGGACGTAGTCGCGCGTGGCCGCGGTGGCCGAGGTGGCGCCGTCGTCGTAGAGCGGGCGCACGCCGCTATACGTCCAGACGATATCCTCCTCCGTCACCGGCTTTGCGAAATATTGCGAGACGAAATCGCACAGGTAGCGGCGTTCCTCGGGCGTGCATTCCGCCGCGCCGGGATCGCCGTCGTGATCCTTGTCGGTCGTGCCGATCAGGGTGAAATCCTGCTCGTAAGGGATGGCAAAGACGATGCGGCCGTCGGCGCCCTGGAAGAAATAGCATTTCTCGTGATCGAAGAGCCGGCGGGTCACGATGTGCGAGCCGCGCACCAGGCGCACGCCCTCGCCGGTATTCTGCCCGATCGCGCCGGTCAGCAGTTTTTCCACCCACGGCCCCCCGGCATTGACCAGCGCCCGGGCGGTATGGGTCTGCCGCGCGCCGCCCGCTTCCACCGTCACCTGCCACAGCCCGCCCTCGCGCCTTGCCGAGGTGACGCGCGCGCGGGTCAGGATCGTCGCGCCGTTCTCGGCCGCGTCGCGGGCATTGAGCGCGACGAGCCGGGAATCATCGATCCAGCAATCGGAGTATTCGAAGGCGGTGCGGAAGCCGGGCTTCAGCGGCGCGCCCTCGGGCGTGCCCGGCAGGTCGATCGTGGCGGTGCCGGGCAGGATCTTCCGCCCGCCGAGATTGTCATAGAGGAACAGGCCCAGCCGGATCAGCCAGCGCGGCCGGCGCCCGCGCTGCCAGGGCATCACGGCCGACAGGATGCGCGAGGTGGGGGTTTCCGCCTCGAAGCGCATCTCGCGGCTATAGGGCAGGATGAACCGCATCGGCCAGGAGATGTGGGGCATGGCGGCGAGCAGCGTCTCGCGCTCGATCAGCGCCTCGCGCACCAGGCGGATCTCGAAATATTCCAGGTAGCGCAGCCCGCCATGGAAGAGCTTGGTGGAGGCCGAGGAGGTCGCCTGCGCCAGGTCGCCCATCTCGGCCAGCGTCACCGACAGCCCGCGCCCGGCCGCATCGCGCGCGATGCCGCAGCCATTGATCCCGCCGCCGATCACGAACAGGTCCACGGGCGCGTCGCCCGCGGGATCGGCTGGCCGGTTCATGCTGGCCGTAGCGGTCACGAATGCCTTCCTCCCCCCTGTCCCCTCCGGTGGCGGTGCTTAGGGAACACAGGGGGCGCCAGAATGTCAAAATGAATCTTCGAAAATGTTCTTTTTCGGTTCCTTTTGCGCTATAGCGGGCGGAAAGCGGGGTGCCTTCGGCCGATTTCCCGCAGTATCTGCGAATCGAATGTTCGCTTTCGCGCGTTTCGCCGCGCCGCGGCGAAAAGGGGGTGACGGGACATGGCGCTGAATTTCCGGCAGAACGAGATCCTCGATATCGCCGCGCGCGAGGGCAAGGTGACGGTCGAAGGACTGGCCGAGCATTTCGACGTGACGCTGCAGACGATCCGCCGCGACCTGACCGAGTTGTCGGCGGCCGGCAAGCTCGACCGGGTGCATGGCGGCGCGGTGATGCGCACCGGCGTGGCGAATATCGGCTACGAGGAACGCCGCCGCCTGATGGCCGATGAAAAGGCCGCGATCGGGCGGGCCTGCGCGGCGGCGATCCCCGACAATTCCTCGCTGTTCCTCAACCTCGGCACCACGACCGAGGCGGTGGCGCGCGAATTGCTCGATCACCGCAACATCACGGTGGTCACCAACAACATGAACGTCGCCAACACGCTGGTCGCCAACGAAAGCTGCGAAGTGGTGGTGGCCGGCGGGCTGCTGCGGCGATCGGATGGTGGGCTGGTGGGCGACCTGACGGCGCAGATCGTGGAGCAGTTCAAGGTGGATTTCGCGGTGATCGGCACCTCGGCGCTGGATGCCGATGGCGACTTGCTGGATTTCGACCTGCAGGAGGTGCGCGTGTCGAAGGCGATCATCCGACAGGCGCGCAAGAGCTTCCTGGTGACCGACAGTTCCAAGTTCGCCCGCGCCGCGCCGGTGCGCATCGCCTCGCTCGCCGAGCTCGACGCGGTGTTCATCGACGAGATGCCCGAGCCGCTGATCCGCCGCTGCCGCGACTGGGGCACCGAGGTGGTGCTGGCCGAGGGGTAGACCGGCGCAGAGCGCCGGCGATTTTTCTGCGAAAAATCGGGTCGGCCCCTGCGCGGCCAACCGCGATACGGGCGTTTGCGCTTGCCTCGCGGCGCCATCTCTCCTATATCGCGCGCGTCGAGAGGCCGGAGAGCCTCCGCGATCGGGCAGGGCCGGGCGACCGGCCCTTCTTTGTTTGCGGGGCGCTCACCGGAGCGGACCAAAGTCACCCAAGACCGGCGGAGACAACCGCGCGGCCAGCAACACGAAAAGGAACCAAAGGCCACATGGCGCAAGCATCCATGGAGGAATTCGAAGCCCTCCTCAACGAAAGCTTCGAAATCGACACGCCGCAGGAAGGCTCTGTCGTCAAGGGCAAGGTGATCGCCATCGAGGCGGGCCAGGCCATCATCGATGTCGGCTACAAGATGGAAGGCCGCGTCGATCTCAAGGAATTCGCGAATCCCGGCGAAGCGCCGGAAATCTCGGTCGGCGACGAGGTGGAAGTCTTCCTCGACCGCGTCGAGAACGCCCGTGGCGAAGCCTCGATCAGCCGTGACAAGGCCCGCCGCGAGGAAGCCTGGGACCGCCTGGAAAAAGCCTATGCCGACGAGGAGCGCGTCGAGGGCGCGATCTTCGGCCGCGTCAAGGGCGGCTTCACCGTCGATCTCGGCGGCGCCGTGGCGTTCCTGCCCGGCAGCCAGGTCGACGTGCGCCCGGTGCGCGATGCCGGCCCGCTGATGGGCCTCAAGCAGCCCTTCCAGATCCTCAAGATGGATCGCCGCCGCGGCAACATCGTCGTGTCACGCCGCGCCATCCTCGAAGAGAGCCGCGCCGAACAACGCGCCGAGGTGATCGGCAACCTCTCCGAAGGCCAGACGGTCGACGGCGTGGTGAAGAACATCACCGAATACGGTGCCTTCGTCGATCTCGGCGGCGTGGACGGCCTGCTGCACGTGACCGACATGGCCTGGCGCCGGGTGAACCACCCCTCCGAGATCCTCTCCATCGGCGAGACGATCAAGGTGCAGGTCATCAAGATCAACAAGGAAACCCACCGCATCAGCCTGGGCATGAAGCAGCTGCAGGACGATCCGTGGGATACGGTGGAAGCCAAGTTCCCGCTCGGCTCGGTCCATACCGGCCGCGTGACCAACATCACCGATTACGGCGCCTTCGTGGAGCTGGAGCCGGGGGTCGAGGGGCTCGTACACGTCTCGGAAATGTCGTGGACGAAGAAGAACGTGCATCCCGGCAAGATCGTCTCCACCTCGCAGGAGGTGGATGTCATGGTGCTGGAGATCGACACCGCCAAGCGCCGTGTCTCGCTGGGCCTGAAGCAGACGATGCGCAACCCGTGGGAAGTGTTCGCCGAAACCCACCCCGAGGGCACGCAGGTCGAGGGCGAGGTGAAGAACATCACCGAGTTCGGCCTGTTCATCGGGCTGGAGCACGATATCGACGGCATGGTTCACCTGTCGGATCTGTCGTGGGATCAGCGCGGCGAGGATGCCATCCAGGAATACCGCAAGGGCGACGTGGTGAAAGCCGTCGTCACCGAGGTCGACGTCGAGAAGGAGCGCATCTCGCTCTCCGTCAAGGCGCTGGATGACAGCTTCTCGGGCGCCGTCGAGGGCGTGAAGCGCGGCTCGATCATCACGGTGACGGTCACCTCGATCGAGGATGGCGGCATCGAGGTGGAATACGAGGGGATGAAGAGCTTCATCCGCCGCTCCGACCTGTCGCGCGACCGCTCCGAGCAGCGGCCCGAGCGGTTCCAGGTGGGCGACCACGTCGATGTGCGCGTGACCAATGTCGACAGCAAGACCCGCAAGCTGGGCCTGTCGATCAAGGCGCGCGAGATCGCCGAAGAGAAGGAAGCGGTGGAGCAGTACGGCTCCTCCGATTCCGGCGCCTCGCTGGGCGACATCCTCGGCGCCGCGCTGAAGGGCGACGAGAAGTAATCACGCGCCTTGCGGCGTGATGAAACGGCCCCGCCCCGGCGGGGCCGTTTCGCGTTTCAGCGATCCGAATCATGGGCGGGATGCGGCGGCGCGGCATGAGCGAAACGCGCGTTCGCAGCCGCGCCGCCCCGTGCGCCGCCCGGCATTTCCGCAAAAGATCAGCACATTAGCCGCGAGAATCTGCCTCACGCCCCAAACCGCCGCTTTCTGATCCGGCAAACTGGGCTATAGTCTGCCGGGTGTGAGTCACGTCTTTCGCGGCTGCCTAATGCGACCAGGTGGGATGGCCCAGAGGGGGGAAACGGATGATCCGTTCGGAACTGATTCAGAAGATCGCAGACGAAAACCCGCATCTCTACCAGCGCGACGTCGAGCGCATCGTGAACACAATTTTCGAAGAGATCATCGAGGCGATGGCACGGGGCGACCGGGTGGAGCTGCGCGGCTTCGGCGCGTTCTCGGTGAAGAAGCGCGACGCGCGGATCGGCCGCAATCCCCGCACCGGCGAAAGCGTGCAGGTCGAGGAAAAGCACGTGCCCTTCTTCAAGACCGGCAAGCTGCTGCGCGACCGGCTGAACGGCAAGTGACATGCGCTATATCCGCTATCTCTTCCTCGCCTGCCTCGCCATCTTCCTCGTCACCGTGGCGCTGGCCAACCGCGCGCCGGTCGAGCTGCGCCTGCTGCCCGACGATCTCGCCGCGCTGGCGGGTATCTCGACCATCGTGACGCTGCCGCTCTTCCTGGTGATCTTCGGGGGCATCGTGATCGGGCTGCTGATCGGTTTCGTGTGGGAATGGCTGCGCGAGCACAAGCACCGCGCCGCCGTCGCCGCCGAGCGCCGCGAGAAAGAGAAGCTGAAACGCGAGGTGCGCCGCCTGCGCACGCGCGAGCCGGCCGACCAGGGCGACGAGGTGCTGGCCCTGCTGGAAGACCCCGCGCGCTGATCTTGCCCGCGCCGCCGGGGGCGGCTATGAGCGCGCCATGCGCACGCGCGTCAAGATATGCGGGCTGACCGATCCGGCCGCCCTGGATGCCGCCGTCACGGCGGGAGCGGCCTATCTAGGCTTTGTCTTCTTCCCGAAATCGCCGCGCAACATCGCCATCGAGGCGGCGCGCGAGCTGGCGCTGCGGGCGCCGCCGGGCGTGGCCAAGGTGGCCCTCGTGGTCGATCCCGACGATGCGGCGCTCGATGCGATCCTGCAGGCAGTGCCGCTCGACATGCTGCAATTGCACGGTCAGGAAAGCCCGGCGCGCGTGGCCGAGCTGCGCGCGCGGCACGGGCTGCCGGTGATGAAGGCGGTGGGGCTGGCCGGGCCGGATGACCTGCCCGCGCTCGACGCTTACGCCGGGGTGGCCGATCAGATCCTCGTCGATGCGCGGCCGAAGCCGGGCGCCGATCTGCCCGGCGGCAACGGGCTGGCCTTCGACTGGACGCTGCTGGAGGGCCGGCGCTGGGCGCGGCCCTGGATGCTCGCTGGCGGGCTCACCCCCGACAACGTGGCCGAGGCGGTGCGCCTGACCGGGGCGCGGCAGGTCGATGTCTCTTCGGGGGTGGAAGCCTCGCGCGGCGTGAAGGATCCCGCGCGCATCGCCGCCTTCTGCGCGGCGGTGCCATGATCTTCCGCCCGGCGCGGCGCGAAGATGTGCCGGCCGTCGTGGCGCTGCTGGCCGATGACGTGCTGGGGCGCACCCGCGAGACCGCAAAGATCGAGACCTATCTCGCCGCGTTCGACGCGATGGCCCGCGAGGGCGCCAACCACTTGATCGTGGGTGAGCATGACGGCGCCGTGGCGGCCTGCTACCAGATCACCTTCATCTCGGGCCTGTCGCTTTCGGCGGCCCGCCGCGCACAGATCGAGGGCGTGCGGATCGCCGCCGGCCAGCGCGGAAAGGGCGCCGGCGCGGCGCTGATCGCGGATGCCGAAAGCCGCGCTCGCGCCGCGGGCTGCACGCTGCTGCAACTCACCTCGAACGCCACGCGCGATAGCGCGCGGCGCTTCTACGAGGCGCAGGGCTTCGCGGCCAGCCATGTCGGCTTCAAGAAGTCTCTGCTGTAGAAGCTGCTGATTCGGCTGGGAAATTTTTCCCACCCTCGAGATGCCGCCAAACCCCTGCCCATGCTGAATTTTCCGCGCAGGTTCCCGCCGGCGCAGTAAACGCGCGATCAATTTTACCGGAACATCCCTCTGCCTGACTGGTTGGCCGGACATAACGGAACACGCTAGGAGGCACGAACATGATTAGCAGACGCAGCACCGCAATGATCGGCACGGCGATGACACTCGTGCTGGCGGGCGGCGCCCATGCCGCTACCAGCATCGAGCTGAATCGCGACGTTGTCCGAGGGCTGAGCGAGAATTGCCAGTCGCTGGCGCAGGAAGTGCGCGAGCGCAACAACCGCGTTTCGGACGAGCACGGCCAGCGCGTGATCGAGGCGCTCAACAGCGACGATCCGCAGGTTTGCGCCGATGTCCGCGACGAGCTGGCGCAAGCGCCGATGGAGCCGCTGAACCGCTCCGATCGCGACGAGGCCGACCGCACGGCCACCGCCGAGGATTCGGTGACGGAGACCGCCCGCGACGAGGAAACCGCCGAGGTGACCGAGCGCGTGGAACTGGAGCAGCAGGCGACGATCGAAGGCCAGGCGGCCGTAATCGTGCCCGAGCCGGAAGTGGACGTCGAGCTCGACGCGCCGCAGGTGACGGTGCGCAAGTCGCAGCCCGAGGTTACCGTGGAGCAGCAGGCGGCCACCATCCAGGTGGAGCAGCCGCAACCGACGGTCGACGTGCAGATCCCCGAAATCGTGGTGCAGGTGGAAGTGCCCGCGCCCCGCATCTTCATCCGCTCGGATGATCCGGAGGTCAACGTGGCCAGCGCCGACCCCGAAGTTGAGGTGCAGCAGGGCGAGCCGCGCGTCTCGGTGCGTCAGCCCGATCCGCGCCTGAGCGTCGATCTCGGCGTCGAAGCCGGCGAGGCCGACGAAGAGATGGAGACGGCCTCGGCCGAAGACTCCGACGACATCAACCGTGGCGGCGACGTGAGCATCGCGTCGAGCGCGGCGCAGGTCGAGATCGTGGAAACCGACGAGGAACCGCGCATCTCGGTGAACACGGCCGAACCGCAGATCGAGTTCAACGCGTCGGAGCCCAACGTCTCGGTCGCCTTCGCGCAGCAGCCGACGGTGGAGATCATCCAGACGGGTGAACCGCAGGTGACGTTCGAGACCGCCGAAGAACGCCAGGCGCGTCTCGACGAAAACGAGCGCCGTGCCGCGCAGAGCGAAGACAATCGACAGGCGGATGCCGCTGCCGGCATGGGTGACGCGGAAGATCGCGACGAGAACCGCCAGGCCAACGCGGCGAGCATGGAAGACGGCGAGATGCTCGACGAGAACCGTCAGGCCGATGCCGCGAACATGCAGGACGACGAGATGCGTGACGAGAACCGTCAGGCGGATGCCAGCCTGCAGCCGAACGATGACGCACTGACCGACGAGAACCGTCAGGCCGATGCGGCCGGCGCCACCGACGGCGCGATGGCCGATGAAGCCGAAGGCGTGCGCATCCTCGTGAGCGACCTGCTGCGGATGGACGTGATCGGCGCCCAGGGCGAAGATCTGGGTGAGCCGGAAGCGATCGTCGAACGCGACGGCCGGATGCTGCTGGTCATAGAAGATGGCGGCTTCCTGGGCCTCGGCCAATCGACCGTCGCCGTACCGTTCGAGCGCACCGCGCTGGATTACGAAGCCGAGGAAATCCGGCTGAGCCAGCTGACCGAGGAAGAGATCGAGGATGCGAACGACTTCGAATGGGACGCGTCCGAGGAAGTTTCCGGCGACACCGAGCTGCGCCTGAACTGATCGCGCACCACGCGTGACCTCTTTAAAGCCACAGGCCCGGGCGGTTCCTCCGCCCGGGCTCTTTGATGCCGCCGCCCTCCCGTGCCCGCGCCCCGCTTGTTCCCGCAGCGCAGGGCCTGTATTCACGCCCCAGCCCGCAGCGGAGAACATCATGGCCGAAGATCTCATCAACTCCTTCATGAACGGCCCCGACGAGACGGGGCGGTTCGGCAATTACGGCGGCCGCTTCGTGTCGGAAACGCTGATGCCGCTGATCCTCGACCTGGAGGCGGAATACGAGCGCGCCAAGGACGATGCCGATTTCTGGGCCGAGATGGACGATCTGTGGAAGCACTATGTCGGCCGGCCCAGCCCGCTCTACCGCGCGGCGCGGATGACGGAAGAGCTTGGCGGCGCCACGATCTACCTCAAGCGCGACGAGCTGAACCATACCGGCGCGCACAAGATCAACAACGTGCTGGGCCAGATCATCCTGGCGCGGCGCATGGGCAAGACCCGCATCATCGCCGAGACGGGCGCCGGCCAGCATGGCGTGGCCACCGCGACGGTCTGCGCCAAGTTCGGGCTGAAATGCGTGGTCTACATGGGCGCGCATGACGTGGAGCGCCAGGCACCCAACGTCTTCCGCATGCGCCTGCTGGGGGCCGAGGTGGTGCCGGTGACCTCGGGCCGCGGCACGCTGAAGGATGCGATGAACGACGCGTTGCGCGACTGGGTCACAAACGTGCGCGATACGTTCTACTGCATCGGCACGGTCGCCGGTCCGCATCCCTACCCGGCCATGGTGCGCGATTTCCAGTCGGTGATCGGCAAGGAGGTGCGCTGGCAGCTGGCCGAGCAGGAAGGCGAGGGCCGCCTGCCCGACACGGTGATTGCCGCGATCGGCGGCGGGTCGAACGCGATGGGGCTGTTCCACCCGTTCCTCGACGATCCCTCGGTGCGGATCATCGGCGTGGAGGCCGGCGGCAAGGGCGTTGACGAGACGATGCAGCATTGCGCCAGCCTCACCGGCGGGCGCCCCGGCGTGCTGCACGGCAACCGCACCTACCTGCTGCAGGATGATGACGGGCAGATCCTCGAGGGCTTCTCGATCTCGGCGGGGCTGGATTATCCCGGCATCGGCCCGGAACATGCTTGGCTGCACGATACCGGTCGGGCGGAGTATGTCTCCATCACCGATGCCGAGGCGCTGGAGGCCTTCACCTTCGCCTGCCGCACCGAGGGCATCATCCCCGCGCTCGAGCCGTGCCATGCGCTGGCCCACGTGATGAAGATCGCTGGCAACCTCCCGCGCGACCATATCATCGTGATGAACATGTGTGGCCGCGGCGATAAGGATATCTTCACCGTCGCCAAGCATCTGGGCGTGGATATCTCTACCTGAGCGCGGGCTAGGCGGGGGCTCTGCCCCCGCACCCCCCTAGGCGGGGGCTCTGCCCCCGCACCCCCGAGGTATTTTCGGCACATTGAAGCGGGCTGTCACGTCTTGGCGTGGCTTTCCAGGATGTGCAGCGGCACGATATCGAGGGCGCGGCGATGGGTGGCGGCGAGGTTCACCTGCGGCGCGCAGCCGGCATCGTGGGCCTGCAGGAAGCGCCCCGCGCAGAGGCACCAGCTGTCGCCCGGCTTGAGGCCGGGGAAGCCGTATTCGCGGCGCGGGGTGGAGAGGTCGTTGCCGACATAGGCCGAGAAGGCCAGGAACTCGGCATTCATCACCGCGCAGACGGTGTGGGAGCCGGTATCCTCGGCACAGGTATTGCACGCGCCGTCGCGGAAGAAGCCGGTCAGCGGATTGGTGGAGCAGGGGGCAAGGGCGCTGCCCAGCACGTTGATCGGTTGGTCCTTCTCCGGCATGGGCGGCTCTCGATGGCTGACGGGCATGTCCAGCCTAGCACATCCGGGCGGCCGCGTATGCGCCCACCTGTATCCCGTGCCTCAGATCGTGATGCCGGCGGCGAGATCGAGCCAGCGGCCGTGGAAATCCATCCGCCCGAGCTGCAGGTGGTGATCGCCCGGCCAGAGCCGCAGGGTGACGGCCGCGCCGGCCTCGTCGCCATCGCTCTCCACGGCCAGCCAGGCGAGCGGCGTGTCGTCGGTGGCGGCGGCGCCGCGGGCCTCGAGCGTGGCGCGGCAGGCCTCTTGCGTCTCGGCCGGGAAATATTGCCAGGCGATCGTGTGGTAGACGAAATCGGCCACGCCGGGCTGCGGGTCGGCGAGGCGGGCCTGCAGCCAGGGCGCGGCATCGGCGCGGTCGACCAGCGGGCGGGCCACGGTGAGCGCGGCGTCGAGGCGCTCCATCCGGTCGCGCTGATCCGGCCAGGTATAGGCGCGCAGGCGCAGCACGTCGCTTGGCCGGTCGGGGGCGAGCGGGTTGAGATCGGCGCCGCGGCGTTCGGCGATGACCGGGTCGGCGCCTTCGGGCGGCAGGGCGCCGCGCATCTCGGGCGCGAGGGTGAGCACGGCGCGGTCGGGGCCGAGCGTGGTGCCGCCGGGAAGCTGCAGCGCGTAGGCGTCGAAGAAGAGGTTGAGCCCGGCGCTGGCGCCGAGCTCCGACACGCGCAGGGGCAGGTTCCAGCGGGCGGCGAGTTGGCGGGCGACGGCGATGAGGGCGGCGGCGCGGCGCACCTCGTTGGTCTGCGGCGCGTTGTCGAGCCAGGCGAGGATGGTGGGGGCGTGGGTGTCGAGCGCGGCGGCGATGGCCTCGGCAAGCTCGGCATCGCTGCCGCCGGGGCCGGGGGGCCAGAGGTGGGAGATCCCGGCATCGGCCTCGGTCAGCGCCAGGGCGTGCAGGGCGCCGGCGAGGCGCAGCGGCAGGTTGGCGCCGTGATGCGAGATGTCGCCGGGCCAACCGAGCAGCCGGTCGGCCACGGGGTTGCCGGGGCGCAGCTGCGCCGCGGCGATGGGCAGCATGCGGGCGGTGAAGGGCGATCCGAGCGCGGCGCAGGCCTGGGCCTGACGGGCGAAGACGGGCGCCAGATCGTTCATCGGAACCTGTCGGCGAGGCGTTGGAGGGCCGAGCGGGTATCGGGCTCGGGCCGGGTTTCGGGTGCCGCGGGCGGTGCCTCGGGATGACGAGCGGGCTTCGCCTCGGCTGTTTCGCGGGGCGGTGCCATGCGCAGGGCGACGGCATTCATGAAGCGGCCGGTATCGCCACGGGCGAGCTCGGGCGCGCCGTCGGCGATGCCGCGCAGCAGGTCGTCGAGCCAATCGGCATCGGCCTTGGCGAAATCGCCCAGCACATAGCCCGAGACGCGATCCTTGTGGCCTGGATGGCCGATGCCCAGCCGGACGCGGCCGTAATCGGCGCCGAGATGCTGGTGCAGCGAGCGCAGGCCGTTATGGCCGGCATGACCGCCGCCCTGTTTGACGCGGCATTTGCCGGGGGCGAGATCGAGCTCGTCGTGGAAGACGGTGATGTCGGCGGGGGTGAGCTTGTAGAAGCGCATCGCCTCGCCCACCGACTGGCCCGAGAGGTTCATGAAGGTCTCGGGCTTCAGAAGCAGCACCTTCTCGCCCCCCAGATTGCCTTCGCTGAGCGACCCCTGGAACTTGCCGCGCCAGGGGGCGAAGCCGTGGGCGTCGGCAATGGCCTCGACGGCCATGAAGCCGATATTGTGGCGGTTGCGCGCGTATTTCGCGCCGGGATTTCCGAGGCCGACGAAGAGTTTCATGGCCGCACTCTATCGCCGCGGCGCGGGGGCGGCAATCGGGGGCGGGGCGGGCTTCTCGGGGCGGGTTTCGCGGGAAAAACGAGGGTGTCCACGCGTGGACACGGGCTAAGTTGTTGATTTCATTGATTTACGGAACATTAAGCGAACACGCCCGGCGCCGGGCTCGCCACCAACAAGAACGGGGCCCCGCGGGGCCCCGTCTGATCACGCCAGGAAGGGTGAGATCACTCTTCGGCTTGTTCCTCGGCGGCCTCTTCGGGCGCTTCTTCGCCGGTATCCTCGTCCTCGTCATCCGAGGCGCGCAGGCCCGACGGGGCCGAGATGTTGGCGATCACGAAGTCGCGGTCGATCACCGGCTTGGCGCCTTCCGGCAGCGTCACGTCGGAGATGTGCAGCACGTCGCCGATATCGGCCTTGGAGACATCCACCGTGATGTGATCGGGAATGTCGGCCGCGGTGACCACAAGCTCCACCTCGTTTCGGACGATCGTCAGCACGCCGCCCTTCTTGAGGCCGGGCGATTCCTCCTGCCCCACGAATTCGACGTGGATGAACAGGTTGATCCGCGAGTTGCGGCGCAGGCGCATGAAATCGACATGCGTCGGCAGATCCTTCACCACGTCGCGCTGGACGGAGCGGCAGATCACGCGCACGTCGTCCTGCCCCTCGACCTTCATGTTGAAGAGCGTCGAGAGGAAGCGGCCCTGCTTGAGGCGCGTGAGCAGCGCGTTGAAGGGAAGTTCGATCGGAAGCGGATCGGCGCCGCCGCCATAAACGATGCCAGGTACGTTCCCGTTGCGACGGGATTGACGAGCGGCCCCCTTGCCTGTCCCCGTCCGTACCGTGGCGTGAAGATCGGGGATCTCACCAGCCATGATATGTCTCCAAATTGTACGGCTGCGGCCATCCTCCAAGGGTGCATGGCCGCATGAAGCCGCGCGTATAGGGGAGAATCCGCGGAAGGGGAAGAGATTTCTGGCGCGCCCGCTTGCGGGGCGCGCGGCGCCGGCATAGCGTGGCGGCCAAAGCGCTTTGGGAGGGCCCTCATGTCATTGCTGAACGTGGCGCGCGTGTCGCGCGCGCCGGTGGCCGCGCTGGCCGCCGTGGGCGTCTTCTGGGGCACGTTCGCGGCCATCGTGCCGGCGCTGAAACAGGGGATCGGCGCGTCGGACGGCGCCTTCGGCATGGTGCTGGTCATGTCGGCGGCAGGCGGGCTGCTGGCCAATGGCGTGGCGCCCTGGGTGGGCCGCCGGATCGGGCGGCCGATCCTGCCGCTGGCCGGCCTGCTGCTGGCGCTGGCCTGTCTCTACCCGGCTTGGGCGGGCGGGGTGATCGGCTTCGGTGTGGCGATGTTCTTCGTCGGCGTCTCGGTGGCGCTGCTCGATATCTCGGCCAATGTGCGGATCTCGGTGCTGGAAGAGCGGCACGGGATGCACCTGATGAATTTCAACCACGCCATGTTCTCGGTCGCCTTCGCGCTGGCGGCGTGGAGCGCGGGCTGGGCGCGGCGCCAGGGCTTCGGCCCCGAGGCGATCCTGCCGGTGGCGGCACTGGTGGCGCTGGGCCTGGCGGCAGTGATGTGGGAGGGCGCGGGCCGCTACCGCGCCGCGAACGACGCGCCCGATCCGGTGCCGGCGCGGATGCCCTGGGCCGCGATCATCGCCACCGGCGCGATCCTGTTTGCCGCCTTCATCGGCGAGAACGCGACCGAGGCGTGGTCGGCCCTGCATATCGAGCGCACGCTGGGCGGGGCGCCGGGCGAGGGCGGGTTCGGACCGGCCATGCTGGGCCTGACCATGGCGATCGGGCGGATGGCCGGGCAGGTGGTGGCCGCGAAGCTGGGCGAGGCGCGGCTGATCCTCGTCTCGGCCTGCCTGGGCATCGTGGGTGCGCTGGTCATCGCCGTGGCGCCGACGCAGGGCGTGGTGCTGCTGGGCGTGGCGGTGCTGGGCATGGGCATGTCGGTGATCGTGCCCTCGGCCAACTCGATCCTCGGGCGCGTGGTGCGCAACGATCAGCGCGCCTTCGCCCTGTCGCGGGCCTGGATGCTGGGCATGATCGGCTTCTTCGCCGGCCCCGCGATGATGGGCCTTGTGGCCGAGCTTGTGGGGCTGCGCTGGTCTTTCGCGGTGGTGAGCCTGGTGGTGGCGAGCATCATTCCCTCGATGCTGGTGTTGCGGCGGCGGGGGTAAGGCAGGGTTTACAGCTGTGGCCGCGCGCGGCAGCATGTGGCCATGCGCCTGCACCTCGCCCTACTGGCCTGCCTGGCCGCCGCGCCCGCCATGGCCGACGATGCCTGCCACGATCTGTGGTTCGCGCGGAACGCGATCATGGACAGGGCCGGCTATTGCTTCGGCTCGGCGCTGGGGCAGGCGGTGTTCGACAATGCCGATTGCACCGGCAAGAGCGTGAGCCCCGGCCCGCTGGCGCAGGCCCGCGTGGCGCGGTTGCAGAAGAACGAGGCGCTTCTGGGCTGTGCCGTGCCCACAGGCCAGACGCGGCTCGAGATGGACAACCTCGCCCTGCGCCTCCGGCTCGACGTGCAGCCGGTGCGCGACGGGTTCGAGAGCATGTGTTTCGGCTATTTCGGCGCACCGCGCGATCTGGCCGACGCGCCCTCGACCAATGCGCCCGCGATCGGGCGGCTGGAGCCGGGTGACGACATCCATTTCGGCCACGAGCCCGAGGATGGCTGGGTCTATGTCACCACCCGCACGGCGGACGGGCTGGCCAAGAGCGGCGGCTGGCTGTTCGACGCGTTCAGCATCGAGACCTGCCGCGCCTTCGCCGGCTAGGCTCAGGCTCAGGCCCAGGCTCGTGTTCAGCCCCAGCGGCCCGAGAAATCCTCGGGCACGAGCAGGATGTCGCGGTCGATATCGGTGACGGACTTGCGGCCGCAGAGCGCCATGGTGATGTCGAGCTCCTTGCGGATGACCTCGAGCGCGGCGGTGACGCCGGCCTCGCCCATCGCGCCCAGCCCGTGCAGGTAGGCGCGGCCGATATAGGTGCCCTTCGCGCCGAGGGCGAGCGCCTTGAGCACATCCTGGCCCGAGCGGATGCCGCTGTCGAAATGCACCTCGACCCTATCGCCCACCGCCTTGACGATCGGCTCGAGCATGCGGATCGACGACAGCGCCCCGTCGAGCTGCCGGCCGCCGTGGTTCGACACGACGATCGCGTCGGCACCGACATCGGCGGCGCGGCGAGCATCTTCCTCGTCGAGCACGCCCTTGAGGATCAGCTTGCCGCCCCACATCTCCTTGATGGCGCGGATCTTTTCCCAATCGAGCCGGGGATCGAATTGCTGCGCCGTCCAGTCGTGCAGGCGACTCATGTCGCTCACGCCCTTGGCGTGGCCCACGATGTTGCGGAAGCTGCGGCGTTCGGTGCGCAGCATCTCCATCCCCCAACCCCATTTGGTCGCGAGGTCGGCGATCACCGGCAGGGTGAATTTCGGCGGCGCGCTGAGGCCGTTCTTGAGATCCTTGTGGCGCTGGCCGAGGATCTGGAGGTCGAGCGTGACGACGAGCGCGGAGCAGTGCTTCCTGGCGCGTTCGATCACGTTGGCGAGGAAATCCTGGTCGCGCATCACGTAGAGCTGGAACCAGAACGGTTTCGTGGTGTGTTCGGCCACGTCCTCGATCGAACAGATCGACATGGTCGACAGGGTGAAGGGCACGCCGAACGCCTCGGCCGCGCGCGCGGCCTTGATCTCGCCATCGGCGCGCTGCATGCCGCACAGGCCGACGGGGGCCAGCGCCACGGGCATCGAGACCGGCTCGCCCACCATGGTGGAAGCGGTGGAGCGGTTCTCCATATCCACAGCCACACGCTGGCGCAGGCGGATCTGCTGGAAATCGGTGGTGTTCTCGCGGAAGGTCTGTTCCGTCCACGAGCCGCTTTCGGCGTAGTCGTAGAACATCTTCGGCGTGCGCCGGCGGTGCAGGCGTTTGAGATCGTCGATGCTGGTGATGACAGGCATGGCGCGCGCTCCTCCGGGTGGCAGCTAGGGGTAGCAAGCGGCGCGGGCATGGGCAAGCGGCGCGACATGGCGGCGTGGCGCGCTAGGTGGGACGGACATGAGCATCATCTGGATCGGATTCCTCGCCAGCCTCGGCGCGGGGCTGATGACGGGGCTGGGCGCGCTGCCCGTCCTGTTCGGGCGCACGCTGTCGCGCCGCGCGTCGGACGGATTGCTGGGTTTCGCGGCGGGGGTGATGATCTCGGCCTCGTTCTTCTCGCTGCTGCTGCCGGCGCTGGATGCCGCGCAGGAGGCGGGGACGGGCCTGTGGGCGGCGGCGGGGATCGCGGCGGCGGGGCTGGCGCTGGGCGCCGCGGCGGTGCACCTGATGAACGAGGCGCTGCCGCACGAGCATTTCGCGGGCGGCCGCGAAGGCGCCGCGGCGGTGGCGATGGGGCGCATCTGGCTGTTCGTGATCGCGATCACCATCCACAACTTCCCCGAGGGGCTGGCCGTGGGCATCGGCTTCGGCGGCGGCGACGTGGCCAACGGCATACCGCTCGCCACCGGGATCGGATTGCAGAACGCGCCGGAAGGGCTGGCCGTGGCGGTAGCCTTGCGCGGGCAGGGCTATCGCGCGCGGGATGCCTTCCTCGTGGCGCTGGCGACCGGGCTGGTCGAGCCGGTGGGCGGGCTGCTGGGGGTGGCGGCGATCCATGCCTCGGCGGCGGTGCTGCCCTGGGGGCTGGCCTTCGCGGCGGGCGCGATGCTCTATGTCATCAGCCACGAGATCATCCCCGAGACGCATCGCAACGGCCACCAGAACGTGGCCACGGCGGGGCTGATGATCGGGCTGATCCTGATGATGGTGCTCGACGTGACGCTGGGCGGCTGAGGCGCCCGCCGGGGAGGCGTCAGGCGGTGGGCCGCAGGGGCAGGGCGCTGCGGCTTTTCACCCGGCGCAGCACGAAATTCGTCGTCGTCGCGCGGACGAGCCCGGTGGCCAGCAATTCCTTCATCAGGAAGGCTTCGAGCGCCTCGGGATCCTCGGCCACGACCTTGAGGACGTAATCGTATTCGCCGGTGATCGAGGCACATTCGATCACGCGGTCGTCGCGGGTGACGAACTCGTTGAACCGCGCGATGCTCTGCTCGCGGTGGTCGATCAGCGAGACATGCACATAGGCCAGCGCGTTCAGCCCCACCTTGCGGGCGTTCAGGATCGCCACCTGCCGGTCGATCACACCCGCCGCCTCGAGCGCCTTGATGCGCCGCCAGCAGGGCGAGGGGGTGAGCCCGGCGCGCGACGCGATCTCGGCCAGGCTGAGCTTGCAGTCAGCCTGCAGCGCGGCGAGGATCGCCACGTCGAACCTCTCGAGGTTTGGCAAATCCTTTCCTCCCTTGGCGGCTGTTCCGGCAAGCCTTGCCGCAATATCGCGCGGCAGGAGCTACTCAGGCAAGCCTTTCCCGCGATCACGCCCCATCCTTTGCGCGGAGGAGGAATCGTCATGCCCAAATCGACCAGCTACGAGGCCAAGACGCCCGATGCGGATGGCCATATCAGCTATACGCCCGAGGAAGATGCCGTCTGGCACGATCTCGTCACCGCGCAGATCCCGCGCGTGGAGCGGCACATGGCGCGGCCCTATCTCGACGGGCTCGCCGCGCTGGACCTGCCGCGCGACCGGGTGCCGCAATGCACCGAGCTTTCCGAACGCCTGCGCGACATGACCGGCTGGCGGGTGGAGCCGGTGCCCGCGCTGATCGGGTTCGGGCGCTTCTTCGGCATGCTCGCCGACCGCACCTTCCCGGCGGCCAGCTTCATCCGCCGGCGCGAGCATTTCGACTATATCGAGGAGCCCGACATCTTTCACGAGATCTTCGGCCATACCCCGCTGCTGACCCATCCCGAGTTTGCCGCCTTCAGCCAGGCGATCGGCAAGGCCGGGCTGGCCGCGCGCAAGGAGGATCGGCCCTGGATCATCCGGCTCTACTGGTTCTCGATCGAATTCGGGCTGATGCGCGAGGATGGCGGGATCAAGGGCCTCGGCTCGGGGCTGGCCTCTTCGACGGCGGAGCTCGAACATGCGGTGTCGGACGTGCCCGAGAAGCGGGATTTCGACGTGGTCGATATCCTGCGCACGACCTATCGTATCGACATACCGCAACCTCTCTACTACGTCATAAGCGATCTGGAGCAGCTTTTCGCCGCCGCCGAGCGCGACCTGCTGGCCGATGTGGCCCGCGCGCGCGAGCTGGGGGTGTTCCCGCCGCTCTACCCGCCGAAGGAGGATGTCGCATGACCGATCTGGCAGACCGCACCTGCGAGGCCTGCAGCGCCGATACGCCGAAGCTGTCGCACGACAAGGCGCACGAGATGATGGCGCAGCTTTCCGGCTGGAAGCTGAACGAGGATGCCAGCGAGCTGAGCCGCCGGCTGGAATTCAAGGGGTTCGCCAAGGCGTTGCAGGTGGCGAACGCGGTGGGTTTCCTGTGCGAGCGCACCGGGCATCACGCCGACATCAGCTTCGGCTGGGGGTATTGCGAGATCCGCTATTCCACCCACGCGATCGGCGGGCTGAGCGAGGCCGATTTCATCAGCGCCGCGAAGGTGGACAGGCTGCTGGAGCTGTAGGGCTCACGCCCCGGTTCAGGCCGCCGTTCACGCCCCGTGAGCGCCGTCGGCCAGCGTCTTGACGAAGGCCGCGATCTCGCTGACGGGGCGGCCCTCGGCGATCTGCGCCACGATGGCCGAGCCGACGACGGCGCCATCGGCCACCGCCGCGATCTCGCGCGCCGTCTCGGGCGTACGGACGCCGAAGCCCACCACGACGGGCAGGTCGGTGGCCGCCTTGATGCGCGCCACATCGGGGCCGACATTGGCGGCCTGCGCCTCGGCCGCGCCGGTGATCCCGGTGATCGAGACGTAATAGACGAAGCCCGACGTGTTCTGCAGCACCTTGGGCAGGCGGCGATCGTCGGTGGTGGGCGTGGCGAGGCGGATGAAGTTCAGCCCGGCGCGCTGGGCGGGCAGGCAGAGCTCGTCATCCTCTTCGGGCGGCAGGTCGACCACGATCAGCCCGTCGATCCCGGCTTCCCGCGCCTGGGTCAGGAACGTCTCGACCCCACGGGAATAGATCGGGTTGTAATAGCCCATCAGCACGATCGGCGTTTCGTCATCCTCCTCGCGGAAGCGGCGGACGATATCGAGCGTGGCATCGAGCGTCATGCCGCCTTCGAGCGCCCGCTGCCCGGCGCGCTGCACGGTCGGGCCGTCGGCCATCGGATCGGTGAAGGGCAGGCCCAGTTCGATGATGTCGACCCCGGCGCCGGGCAGGGCGCGCACGATTTCCAGCGAGGTTTCGGCATCGGGATCGCCGGCCATGACATAGGCGACGAAGGCTTTGCGGTTCGCGTCGCGCAGGCGGGCGAAAGTGGCGTCGATACGGGTCATGGCGGCTCCGGTCGTGTGGTCGGGCCGGGTTTGGCGCATCACGCGGGCAAAGGCAATGCGTTGAGCGTGTTGGCTCAGGTTTCGGGGCCGTCCTGCATGATCATCCAGCGCACGCCGTAGGCATCGGTGAGCGTGCCGAAGAGCGGCGCGAAGAAGGCCGGCTCGAGCGGCATCCGCACTTCGCCGTCTTCTGCAAGCGCCTGCCACACGCGGCGGGTTTCCTGCGCGTCGGGCAGCGAGACCGAGACATTGCAGCCGGCCATCGCCGGGGTCTGCCCCGAAGGATCGTCGGATCCGTAGAGCCAGCCATCACCCACCCGCACCGCCGCGTGCATGACGGCGTCTTTCGGGGTGCCGGGCATGCCGGCCTGCGCCTCGGGCGGCATGTCGCTGGCAGACATGACTTCCGGCGTGGTGCCGAAGATCTCGCCGTAGCGCTGCATCGCGGCGCGGCAATTGCCCTGGAAGAAGAGGTAGGGGATGGGTGTCATGGCCTTGGCCTCCGGCCCGCGGCGGCGGGCGCCATGCGCGAGTGTAGGCGCGCCCCCGCGCGCCGGTCAACGGGATGGCCGCGTTCGGCTGCGCCTTGCAGCGCCGCGCCGGGCCGCATAGACAAGCGCCGTTCGCAGCAGGAAGGAGCGCGCAGATGGGCTTTCGCATGGGGATCGTCGGGCTGCCGAATGTCGGCAAGTCCACGCTGTTCAACGCGCTCACCCGCACCGCCGCGGCGCAGGCCGCCAACTTCCCCTTCTGCACGATCGAGCCGAATGTGGGCGAGGTGAACGTGCCCGATGCCCGGCTCGACAAGCTGGCCGCGATTGCCGCGTCGAAGCAGATCATCCCCACGCGGATGACCTTCGTCGATATCGCGGGGCTGGTGAAGGGCGCGTCGAAGGGCGAGGGGCTGGGCAACCAGTTCCTGGCCAATATCCGCGAATGCGATGCCATCGCCCATGTGGTGCGCTGTTTCCAGGATGACGATGTCACCCATGTCGAGGGCCGCGTCGATCCGCTGGCCGATATCGAGGTGATCGAGACCGAGCTGATGCTCGCCGATCTGGAGAGCATCGAGAAGCGGCTGGCCGGGCTGGTGCGCAAGGTGCGCGGCGGCGACCGCGAGGCGGTGGTGCAGGATCGCCTGCTGCGCGCGGCCCAGGCGGCGCTGGAGGATGGCAAGCCGGCGCGCTCGGTCGAGGTGCCGGCCGAGGAGGCGAAGGCCTGGGGTCAGCTCCAGCTGCTGACGACGAAGCCGGTGCTCTACGTCTGCAATGTCGACGAGGGCGACGCCGCCACCGGCAACGCGCTGAGCGAGAAGGTGGCCGAGCGGGCCGCCGCGGAAGGCGCCGGGAGCGTCGTGATCTCGGCGCAGATCGAGGAAGAGATCGCCCAGCTCGACGCCGACGAGGCGCAGATGTTCCTCAGCGAGATGGGGCTGGAGGAGCCGGGGCTCGATCGGCTGATCCGGGCGGGCTACAAGCTTCTGAAGCTCGAGACCTATTTCACCGTCGGCCCCAAGGAGGCGCGCGCCTGGACGATCCGCGCGGGCACAGCCGCGCCGCAGGCGGCGGGCGTGATCCATGGCGATTTCGAGAAGGGCTTCATCCGGGCCGAGACGATTTCCTATGAGGATTTCATCGCCCATGACGGCGAGCAGGGCGCGAAGGAGGCCGGGCGGATGCGCTCCGAGGGCAAGAGCTACGTCGTGCAGGATGGCGACGTGATGCACTTCCTGTTCAACACCTGACCCTTCATGGAAAGGCCCCCGCCGGGGGGTGCCGGCGGGGGCCCCGCGTGGCTGGTGTGCCACGGGGTCGCAAAGTGGAGGCCGTTACCGGATGATCCCCACGATGCGGCGCTCGCCGTCCACCACAACGGGCAGGCCGTTGACGTAGACGTAGGAGTAGTCGCTGTCGGGCAGCTGTTGCAGGGTGACGTTCTGCGGGATGCCCGCGCCGACGACGACTTCGCCATCCAGGTAGACCGGATCGACCGGATTCTGACGAATATAGGTGACGGTCTTCTCGTCATCCGCCAGTTCCCCGCCGGCTACGGCACCCGCCGCGAGGCCCGCGGCCACGGCGGCCGGGCCACCGATCAGCGAGCCGGCGATGATGCCGCCGGTCGCGGCACCGCCGAGCGCGCCGGATTCCTTGGCTTCTTCATCCTCGACGGTCACCGTCTCGATCGACAGCGCCTCGCGGTTGTCGAACACGACGGCGGGCTGGCCGTCGAGCGGGGCGGTCAGGTAGGGCGAATAGGCATAGCCGGTCTGGCCCTCGAAGGTGACCTGGCACCATTCGCCGGCGCCGACGCAGCTTTCCACGACGACCTGGCCTTCGCCGGGGATCACGTCGATGATCTCGGCAGTGGCGTTCGGCGCGGCGCGGAGGTTGAGCTCCGTCACGGCGCTGGCATTGGTGGCCGCCATGGCGCCAGACGCGGCGACCAGGGCGATGGACGAGATACCGATAACACGGGTCAGCATGTGACAATCTCCTCTATTGGAACGCGGCCCGCAGGAGGCGCGCCGCGCTGGATGGCCGATCAACGGCGGTAACGGGCCGGCTGTTCCCTCACGCCGCTGCGAGCGGCGCTTCTAGGCCGATCCCTGCCACTAGGGGCGGGGGGCGCGTGGTGGTTGCTCGCTTGTGCGGAAACAATGTCGCTGTACGCGGTGTATTGTGCCCGTGTTTATCGAGCGGACTCGGCGCCATGGAGCACCTCGCAATGAAGGCCCGCGCCGGGAGGCCTGCGCGCGACCGGCCCAGCCGTGGCCACGCCCACCGCACGAGAAACCACGCGCGTTCACCACTTTCGCCTTGTGTTGCCGACCTCTGGCGGGCTATCCCCGCCAGCGGAGACGTGGCCGAGTGGTCGAAGGCGCTCCCCTGCTAAGGGAGTAGGCGGGAAACCGTCTCGAGGGTTCGAATCCCTTCGTCTCCGCCACCCCACACTTCTCGTGATGCCGGTTGGGTCACCTACTTTGTCTTTTCCTTCGGTACTTGAGGAGCATAGCTGCATTTTCAGCTTCTCGTGGTTTCTTTCGATTTGTCATGTATGCTATCACTTGGTGGTACGTTTAGTGGTATGACACATGGCCTTTCTCACCGGAAAGCTCACGAAAAAGCTGGTCGAGAACCTCGGACCCGGGCGCCACGGGGATGGCAACGGCCTTCATCTTGTGGTCGATCCCTCCGGGGCTCGCCGCTGGATCGTTCGCGTCACGGTAAAGGGGCAGCGGAATCGCAACGGTGGCCCGCTTCGCACTGACTTCGGTTTGGGTGGGGCCGATGTGGTCACGCTACACCAGGCGCGGGAGCGGGCTCTGGAGTACCGCCGGATGGCCCGGCAGGGGCTGCACCCGCGTTTCCACGCGAAGCGTGACATCCCGACTTTCGAAGAG